>Ga0209175_10000006_pt1 | contig 287489 bp, 252 predicted proteins | sample JI91814C2DNA_FD_187506 | JGI IMG/M metagenome (GOLD analysis project Ga0209175, IMG submission 187506) | Wastewater effluent complex algal communities from Wisconsin, to seasonally profile nutrient transformation and Carbon sequestration -... | ecosystem: Engineered > WWTP > Effluent > Algae...
GCCGCGTAAGCGGCGAACTTGAAAAGCAGTGCAGCCGCGTAAGCGGCGAACTTGAAAAGCAGTGCAGCCGCGTAAGCGGCGAACTTGAAAAGCAGTGCAGCCGCGTAAGCGGCGAACTTGAAAAGCAATGCAGCCGCGTAAGCGGCGAACTTGAAAAGCAATGCAGCTGCGTAAGCGGCGAGCAGAAATGCAGCCGGCGTCACCGGCGAACTCGAAAGAGTTCTTCGCTTAAGCGATCAAATGCCCGATCTAATGAACGAACGCCGCCGCAAGGCGGCGTTCGCGTTTCGGTATGCTGGCGACACCGCGCTCGAACGCCCTTCCGCCATATCTTCGCCGATGTCCACACCGCCGCCGCTGCCGCCGAATCCTTCTTCTTCGCCTGTCGCCCGCGCGCCCGAAAAACGCGGATGGCGACGCTTGCCGTGGTGGGCGTGGACCGGTTTGTTCGTGATCTTCGCGGGCCTTGCCGGCATCGTCGGCGCCGGCATGTTCGCGGCAGGCCGTTTCGTCGGCGAGGGCTTCGATATCTTCGAAGAAGACGCTCGCATCGCGCTGCAGCGCAACCCGACCATCCGCGCGCGGATCGGCACGATCCGGGAGATGGACATGGACTGGACCGCCACCGGCAACGCGCCGCATCCGGACGATTTCGTGTTCGAACTGAAAGGCGACCTCGGCGGTGGGCGCGTCCGCGCGCGGTTCGAGACCACCCACGACGGCGAACGTATCGACCAGGGCATGCTGCGCATGAACGACGGTAAGGAATGGCCACTGGCGCCGGATCCAGGGCCGGAGGTGGGGCTCGACGAGGATGTCGGCGCCGAGGCTTCGGCGCAGGACGCGCCATCGGAGGCGCAGGAACCGCAGACGGACGCCGAACCAGGTTCGTGATCCTGCGGTTTATGATCCGGCAGTTCATGATCCGGCGGTTCATGATCCTGTTCCGCGCCGCGATCCGCTAAGGCTTGGACAAGGCCACCGCAGTCGATCAGTGCGGCCCGATCAACGCTGGCCTCCCGCCCGCGTGCCGCCGCCCCCGCGGCGGATCGGCGCCGCGACGCGCGCCTTGTGCTCTCGAGAGTCCAGCCCTTATCTATCTAGGAGATCGCAATGAAATCCAAGCTTTTCTCGGCCCTGTCCGCCGTCGTTCTCGGCGTTGCCGCCCTCGGCCAAAGCGCCCCCGCGCACGCCGGCGATGTCAGCAACGCCCAACTGAGCTGCTACGTCGACACCTATGCGTTCGACTACCCCAGCATCGGCGAGTGCGTGGGCGTGTGGACCCCCAGCACCGCCACCAACCCCAGCAAAGCCGTGTTCCAAGTGGTCGGCCTGACGCCCGGCAGCTACACCTACTACTGGACGGATATGAGCACCGGCCAAGTGGGCGTGTGCGGCACTAACAGCATCAGCTGCTTGCGTTCGATCCGCGTCAACCAGTTCAAGACGGTGCGCGTGACCGTGATCGACAACGCCACCGGCGCCAGCAAGACGGTGAGCGCGACCGCGGAATTCATCGACGGCTGGAACTGAGCCCTTCGCGTAACCACCCATGACGACACGACGGCCCGGGCAACCGGGCCGTTTTTGCGTCCGCCCGCCGCAAATCCGGTGGACGGCCGACGTGGAGTGATCCTGTTCTGTCGCAGCCGACGCTGTATCGGAAGCAGGCGACACCCATGCGGCATCGCCGCTGCCTCGCCCGCAGATCCCAGCGCGCCGTTGCGACGGCGACCGCACACCCTGTTCCGACACCATAAGGCCCACACATCATGTCCATGCATCGATTCCATGCGCTCGCCGCGTCCGCTCTGCTCCTCGTCGGCGGTTTCTTCCTTCCCACCGGTACCGCCCAGGCCGGCAATGTGGCCAATGCGCAGTTGAGCTGCTACGTGGACACCTACGCGTTCGACTATCCCAGCGCCGGCACGTGCGGCGCCGCTTGGACCCCCGGTAGCGCCTCCAATCCCACGGTTGTGGTGTTCGAAGTCACCGGTCTGACGCCGGGCAACTACGCCTATAGCTGGACCAATCTGGAAGGCGGCGGCAACAACTGCGGCAACGCCAGCGTCTGCCTCGTGCCGATCGCGACCGAAACCCAAGGCGACGGCTACGCCGCGATGGCGGTGACCGTCACCGATCTGCAAACCGGTGCGCAGAACACGGTGTACGCGGATGCGAGCTACTACGACGGCTGGAACTGACGCTGTGCCGTCATACGCGAAAGCGCCTGTTAAATCAGGCAAACGGCTCGGGCAACCGGGCCGTTTTCGCTCATCCGAAATGCGATCGACCGATGCACGCCGATGCGTCGATCGCGATGCGCTCGCAGCGCTTTCGCATCTCGCCGTTCAGCCGAATGCCATGCGAATCGGTATGCGCGTGCGTGCGATGCGTTTCGCGAGCGCTTGCGCCGCCGTCGTGCGAACGGTGTAGGATCGTGGCGCGCGCCATCGATGGTGCGCGCTGCATTCACTTCGACAATGGAGGTTACAACATGAACACGAAATTCTTCGCAGCCCTCTCCGCCGCCGTTCTCGGTATCGCGGCCCTCGGTCAAAGCGCCCCCGCGCATGCCGGCGACGTCAGCAACGCGCAACTCGGTTGTTACGTCGATACCTACGCCTACGACTACCCGACGATCGGCGAATGTTGGGGCGGCTGGACGCCCTACACCGCGACCAATCCCAGCACAGCGGTATTCGAAATCACGGGTCTGCCCGCGGGCAGCTACACCTTCTACTGGACGGACGTGACCACCGGCCAAGTGGGTGTCTGCGCGACCAACAGCAGCAGTTGCTTCCGTTCGATCCGCGTGGGCCGCAGCAAGACCGTACGCGTCGCGGTGATCGACAACGCCACCGGCGCCAGCAAGACGGTGACCGCGACCGCGTACTACGAGGACGCGTGGAACTGAGTTCGTTCTAGCGATGATGCGATAGGAAACGGCCCGGATATCCGGGCCGTTTCCATTCATGGCTGGTGCGTCTTCGCAGGAAGGACTAATCTGCGGCTCTCGTCACCAGGGGATGCGCGTCATGGACGATCGGATGCGGATTGCGTTGTTGATCGATGCGGATAATGCGACGACCTCGACGCTCGAATACGTGCTTGATGAGATCGCAAATCTCGGCGTGGCCAATGTCCGCCGTGCCTACGGCGACTGGGGTCGCGACAACCTGCGAGGCTGGCGAGAAGCGCTGCTCGCGAACGCGATTCAGCCGATACAGCAGATCGCGTACACCAGCAAGGGCAACGCCTCCGACATGGCCATGGTCATCGACGCGATGGATCTGCTGCACAGCGGGCGCTTCGACGCTTTCGCCTTGATGTCCAGCGACTCCGATTTCACTCCCTTGGCGATGCACCTGCGTGCTCGAGGAATGCAGGTCTACGGGTTCGGCAAGGCCAAGACGCCGACCGCATTCAAATCAGCTTGCACCACGTTTTTCTATGTCGACGCGCCCGACGATGCCTCATCGACAACGGTCGCTGTAGTTGCGGAACCGAGGCGAGCCGCCGTGATCGAAACGTCGATGATCACGCCGACGGCGCCCGCACCGAGCGTCCCCACACAGCCGCCGAAGAAGCGCCTTGGTCCAGAACTTCGTGCCAACGACAGTCTCATTTACCTGTTGCGCAGTGCGATCGAAGCCACGAAAGGCGAGGATGGCTGGTCGAATCTGGGTGCAATCACCACTCACATCGCTAACCGAGGCTCTTTCACCCCAAGGAATTACGGCTATCGGACGCTGAAACCGCTGATAGTCGCCACCGAACTGTTCGAGATGCACCCGAAGGGCAATCATGTCCGGCCCCCGCCGTCGAAGGGTGGAAAGAAGAAATCGGCGTAGCGGAAACGGGTAGCGTCATTTTCGGATATCGCGTCCGCGCATCCGCGATCACCCTACGCGCTCCCACCACGGAGCGTCGCCATGTCCTTCCGCATCCACGCGTTACCCATCGAACCGTTTTCGCCGCTGTTCGCGCTGTCCGACGAGGACTTGCGCGCGCGGGATATTCGCCGTGTCGTCGCCGATGGCCGGCCGGTGTATCCCTGTCGCGTCAGTTTGCACGATGCGGTCGAAGGCGAGCGCTTGTTGCTGCTGCCGCATGCGCATCATGTCGTGCAGACGCCGTATCGCGCGTCCGGGCCGATTTACGTGCGCGAAGACGCGATCCAAGCGCGGCCAGAAGCGAACGAAGTGCCCGAGCTACTGCGTTCGCGTCTGCTATCGCTGCGCGCCTACGATGCACGCGGGATGATGGTGTGGGCCGATGTCGCGCCCGGGGCCGAACTCGAACCGGCGATCGAGGCCTTGTTCGCGCACGAACGCACGGCGTATCTGCATCTGCATTATGCGAAGCCCGGTTGTTACGCGTGCCGCGTCGATCGCGCGTGAATCGTCGTCGGTCCGCGCGACATCACGCGCCGAGAATGATCCGCGCGCTCCGCTGATAGCTCCAATACGCTTGCGCCCAATCGATCAGCACCACCAAGCGGTTGCGGAACCCGATCAGGAAGAACACATGCGCGACGAGCCACAGCCACCACGCGAGTAGGCCGGACAGTTTCACGCCGTGCATATCGACCACCGCCGCCATCCGGCCGATGGTCGCGAGTTGTCCATCGTCGCGATAACGAAACGCCGTCGTGGGTTCGCCGCGCAGACGCGCGAGGATCATGCGCGCGACGTGGCGCCCCATTTGTTTCGCTGCGGGCGCGACGCCGGGCACAGGTTTGCCGCCGCTGTCGATCGACGCCAAATCGCCCGCGACGAACACCTCGGGATGCCCGGGCACGCTGAGATCGGCGTTCGTGCGCACGCGGCCGGCGCGATCCAGCGGCGCGCCAAAATCGCGCGCCAACGGCGATGCCGCGACGCCCGCGGCCCACAGCACGGTGCGCGCGGCGATTCGCGTTTCGACGCCGTTCGCATCGCGCAGCGTCGCGCCGTCGGCGTCGATCGCCGCAACCGGCGTGCCCGTGCGCACGTCCACGCCGAGCCCGCGCAATTGCTCGCGCGCGCGTTCGGATAAATCCTCGGGAAAACACGGCAACACCCGCGGCCCCGCTTCCAACAGCAGCACCTCCGCGCGGCGCGGATCGGCGCGGCGGAATTCGCCGTGCAGCGTATGCCGCGCGATTTCGGCGAGCGTACCGGCTAATTCGACGCCGGTCGGGCCTGCGCCGACGATCGCGAAACGCAACCACGCCGCGCGTTCTTCGGGATCGTCGGTGGCCTCCGCGCGCTCGAACGCGGTGAGCAGACGGCGCCGGATCTCGAGCGCGTCGTCCAGCGTTTTCAGCCCCGGCGCATGCGCGGCCCAATCGTCGTGACCGAAATACGCGTGCGTCGCGCCGCTGGCGAGCACCAGATGATCGAACGCCAACGTGCGGCCGTTCGCGAGCCGAATGCGCTTGGCGTCGGCATCGACGTTCGCGACGTCGCCGAGCAACACGGTGACGTTTTTCTGGCGACGAAGAATATGGCGCAGCGGCGCGGCGATGTTCGGCGCGGACAAACCGGCGGTCGCGACTTGGTACAGAAGCGGTTGGAACACGTGATGATTCGCGCGATCGATCAGCGTGATCCGCAGCGGCGCGCGCCGTAGCGCGCGCGTCGCCGCCAAACCGGCGAAACCGCCGCCGATCACGACGACGTGCGGTGTAGCGGAGGAGGTGTCGGTCATCTTGAAGATTCGTATGAAAAGAGATGGTCTCGAAGCGATGTCGCGAATGTCGTGATGAACGTCGCCATCAACATTGCCGCGACGCGACGGCGATGGCATCACGGCTCGCCGGGCTCTTGCCACGCCGGGCGCAATGCCGAGCCGTAGTGCGGTGAGCGGCCCGGTGCGACGATCGGCGGCGTATCCGCGCCGACCTCACGCGGCATCCGCCCGAGCAATCCCGGCAGCGCATTGAACGCCGGGCGATTATCGCGCCGTAACAGTTCCCAATGCCCGAACGAAAACGGGGTCGCGTGCAGCAGATCGCACAGATGCGCGAGCACGCGCGTCGGCGCATCCGGCACGCGCAAGCGATACGCGGGTCGCGGGTGATGCAGCGCGCGCAAGGCCGCCAAATAGTCCGCGAGCGTGCGCTCGGCGCTGCCGCCCAGATCGAATTCGCGCATCGGCGCGTTCGCGTCGTCGTCGATGGCTTCGCGCAAGGCCAATGCGGCCAGCGCTTCGCCCAGGTCGTCCACATGCAGCACCGCGATCCGACCGTTGGCGCCGCGCGGCAGCGGATGCACCGGCCAACGCGCGACGCGACGCAGCCAGCGCGCACCGTAGCCGTCGTCGCCGTCGAGCAAGGACGGCCGCACGATGCGCCAATCCGCGCCGCTGTCGCGCAGCGCGCGTTCGCCGTCGCGTTTGGAACGCAAGAAACCGCTGCGCGCCGGGCCTTCGAGACCGAGCGCGGAGACGTGGATCAGGCGCAGGTCGCGTGCGGCGCAGGCGGCGGCGAGCGCGGCGACGGCCCGGTGATGCACGCGGTCGTAGGTTTCCCGCCCGCGTTCGCGCAGGATGCCGACGCAGTTGATCACGCGATCCACGCCGTCGAGCAAACGCGTCCAATCGCGGGCGTCGAGCAGGCGCTCCAGATGCGCTTCGCGGTATTCGAGCGGCCCGGCGATAGTGCCGTCGGTCGCATCGACGGATAGGTTGGCGTAGGGGCGGCCATTGGCCACCCGCCAGGGACGCTTCGCGAGTTCCCGCGCGCGGCGCCTCGGGTTGCGGGTGCCGATCACGACCTCGCAACCCTGTCGGCGCAGCGCGGCGACCGCATGGCGGCCGATGAACCCGGCGCCGCCCAGCACCAACACCTTCGGCGGCGGTTGGCCCGACGCCGCAGTCTCGCGGGCGGGCGGGGCGTGTGCGGTGGGGATGGCGTGCGTCGCTGCAGGAACCTCTTCGTGGCCGGCGCGCATGGGAACCTCGTTCGACGCTGTCGTCGTGTTGTCAGTAATTTCTGTCTTGACAGAAATATATGACGAAACTAGCCTGAGCGCAATGAGACTCGTCGCCGTCGTCGCGATCGAGGCCCGAACCCGCCAGCCCCAGAGCCCCGCCCCCTCGCCGGCCCAACCGCATCCGGAGCCCGCCATGTCCGAACCGACCACCGCGCCGAGCCCTGCCGACGCCCTCACGCCCATCGCCCGCCGCTTCGTCCTGCACTGGGGCGAGATGGGCTCGCGCTGGGGCGTGAACCGCACCGTGGCGCAGATCCACGCGCTGCTGTTCGTCGCCGGGCGGCCGATGCACGCGGAGGAGATCAGCGAAACGCTGGCGGTGGCGCGTTCCAACGTCAGCACCAGTCTGCGTGAGCTGATGAACCTCAACTTGGTGAAACTGGTGCATTCGCTGGGCGACCGCCGCGATCACTTCGAGACGGCCAAAGACGTGTGGGAACTGTTCCGCACGGTGGTGCGCGAGCGCAAAGCCCGCGAATTCGACCCGACCGTGACGATGCTGAAAGGTCTGGTGGCCGACGCCGATTTCGCCAGCGAATCCGCCGAGGTGCGCGCGCGCATGCAGGACACGTTGACGCTGATGAGCGCGCTGTCCGGCTGGGGCGACGAAATGCTGCGCCTGGAGCCGGCGACGCTGATGAAGCTGATGAAGTTGGGCAGCAAGATTCAGAAATTGCTGCGGGAGTGACGGCTCGGCGCAACGCTCCTGCTTGCGTCCATCATCGGTAAACATGGCGACGCGATGCGTTCGTAGAAGGGCCTTCGGGGTCGATCGCTCTTCGGATAGACCAATGCACGGCCGTCGCGGCTGAAGCCGCTCCTACAAAAGCCTTCGCACTCAACGAAGATTGCGATTGAAGCGGTGCCTGCGCGAAGCATTTCGATCGCTGCGCTGCCAACGAAACGACGAAGGCCCGGATTGCCGGGCCTTCGTCGTTTCGCGTTGTCTTCGCGGTCGTCTCGGCGATGAGTGCCGACATGGGTCGGTGCGTATATGCGCGAACTCAGCGCCCCTGCGCCACCGACTGCTGCCGCTCTTCGCGACGTTGCGCCTGGACGTTGTTCGCGACTTGTTCGACTTGTTCGCTGCTTTCCTTGATCGGCTGACGCACCGCTTGTTGGGTGGCGAGGCCGTCGGTGGTGCGGTTGAGTTCGAATTTGTCGCCCATCTGGCTGAATTGCACCGCGCGCGCCATCGAACCGTCGCGGTTGAAATCGACGCGATCGACATTCGTCACGCGCTCGCGCACCGCTTCCACGGTCAAGGCGGCGGCCAAATTGCGGCTGTGTTCGCCGTGCGGAATCTTGCGTCCGTCTTCGGCTTCGTGAACCTTCTCCAGCATCTTTTTGTACAGCGCGTTATTCGGGTTGTCCGTATGCGTGACCAACTCGCGGCCGGCCTCTTCGGCGGCGCCGCGGGTTTTCGGTCCGATCACGCCGAGCTGTTCGATGCCGTGATCGCGCTGGAATTGCTTGGCGGCGAATTCGGTGTTCGGGCCGAATTTGTTGTCCACCGCCAGCGGTTTGCCGTCGGCGCCTCGATAGCCGAGGTCGGCGAGGATGCGTTGGTAATGACCGACTTCCGGGCCGCTTTCGCCGCGGCGCAACACGCCGTCGTTCATCGCCTCGCTGCGGGGAGCGTCTTGTCGAGGAGCGGCCGTTTGCGGCGGCGCGGTTCGCGGCTCGTTCGCACGCGGTTCGTTGGCCGCGTCGTTCGCGGCGGCGCCCGGTCGCGCGGGCTGCGCCGAGGGCGCGTCCTGGCGCGGCGTTTGCCCGCTCGGCGGCTCGACCGGCGGCGGCGGAACGGCGTTCTGGGTCGGCGGCTGGGCGGTGCGAGCGTCGGGCCGGTCCGCAGGCGGCGCCGAGGGCGCGTCCTGACGCGGCGTTTGCCCGCTCGGCGGCTCGACCGGCGGCGGCGGAACGGCGTTCTGGGTCGGCGGTTGGGCGGTGCGAGCGTCGGGCCGGTCCGCAGGCGGCGCCGCCTGCGGCGTTTCCTGGCCCTGTCGGCGCTGCGGGTTGTTCCAAAACGCTTCCGGGTCGACCAGATTGTTGTTCGGGTCGCGCACTTGGTAATGCACGTGCTGCGGATACTGGTTGGGGCCTTCGGGGCCGCGGCCGCCCATGGTGCCGATCGGATCGCCGGCTTGAACGCGGGTCGGCGGATCGGTGACCCGCACCGAGCGCGAATCCAGATGCAGGATTTCGTGGGTATTGCCCTGATCGTCGCGAATCTTGACGGTGCCGTAACTGCCTTGGCCTTCGCCGTAGACCACCACGCCGCTGACCGGCGAGCGCACGGTGGGATGCTGCAGATTGGTGCCGCTTTGGCCGCCGACGTAGTTGAAATCGACGCCGCCGTGATTGTCGTCGCGGCCGTTGAGCGTGCGGTGGCCGAAGTGGCTGGTGATGTGCGGCGCGGTGTTGTTCTGCGGCGGCATCATGGTGCGCATCGCGTCGTCGAACGATTGCGGGCCGTTCTGACGCGGTGCGGTGGGTTCGGCCGGATTGGGCTGCGCCGGGTTCGGCTGCGGCGCGTTGGGTTGGCCCTGCGTGCGTTCGCGCGCGGCGGTTTCGATCGCGCGTCGCGTCGTTTCGTCGGCGATACCGGTCTGCGGCAGGTTGTTCGTGCCTTGGAAATTGCGCACGGCGGTTTCGGTTTGCTCGCCGTAGAAGCCGGTCGGCGCGATGGTGCGGCCCTGGCCGTCGCGGAATTGCACGCCCAACGCGGTGAGGTTCTGCTGCAGCTCGCGCACCGCGTCGCCGCGCTCGTTGCGCTGGAGCTGGCCGTCGGCGAGAGGATCGTTGCGATTCGGCGCCGATGGGCCCGACGGGGTTTGGCCCGGCGCGATCTGGCCCGGTTCCGGTTGCGTGCGGCCGGCGACTTGATCGGCGAAACGCTGGTACGGCGCGAGCTGCTGGCCCATGCGGTCGTAGGCTTCGCGCACGGTCAGCGTGCGGTCGCCGTCCATGTAAAGCGATTGGTTGCGCCGCACCACGTCGTTGGACATCAGGCCGTTCGCGGTCACCAGCGCATCGGGATTCTCTTGCAGAGCGCGCAGGAAACGTTCGCCGCCCTGGCTGCCGAGGTTGTGCATCGCGTAGACATTGGCGTCCGCGTTCGGCCCGGCGATGCCGCGGATGCGGTCCATGTTTTCGCGGGTGAATTCGGCGAGCATCGACGCCTGCAGATCGCGGTTGTTGCGCAGCTCCGGCGCGTTGGCCTGCGCGCGGTCCATCGTCGAAGCGCCTTCGATGCCGTACTTCTCGCCGTAGCGATTGACCATTTCCTGCCACGTGCCGTTGAGGAACTGGCCGTAGCCGTGGGCCGAAGACATCGCCATCGTGCCGTCGAATTGGCGCACGGTGTTGAGGTCCGGATTGCGCGAGATCGGACGCGCATCGGGGTTGTAACCGCGCGATTCGAACCCGGCGATCTTGATCATCGTCTCCGGGTCGATCCCGGCCGAATTGGCGGCCCTGACCAAGCGCTCCCTGGCTTCGTCGAAACGTTCTTGTGCGCGGTCGGTCATAGCGGCGTATCCAGTCGAAGTCGGGTCGTCGTAATCGGTGTGGGGCGTGGGTTCAGCGGTCTTTCGGGGCAGGATAGCGCATCCGCTTCGCATCGAACGCGACCGTTTCGCGCCCCACTTCGCGCTGTTCGCGCACGGTGGCGACGATCAGCGGGTAGTGCGGGGCATCCGGGTTCGACGCGTCCACCGTCACTCGGTGCGAGACGGCCTGTTCGTCCTCGGCGATGTCGGCGAAGGTGCCCACCGAGGCGTACTTGCCCTGGATCGGCGCGTAGACGCTGAAATCGCTGACCACCACGCCCTGCCAAACGCCGCCGGAGCGGAGGATCCAGCCGTAATCGTCGCGGCCCAGGCGGGTCGGTTGGGTGTCGTTGCAGCCGCAGTCGCCTTCCATGCCGAAGGGCTCGGCCTTGGTGGCGGCGCGCACGGTCCAGCCGCCTTGGGCGTCTAGGGACAGCGCGAACAGACCGATCAGGCCCGGGTCCAGCCGGCTGTAGCTGTAGCGCCGGGGCTTGGCGTCGAAATCCTGGATGTTGTGGGCGAGGAACAGCAGTTGTTTGCCCGCGGGGGTCTCCACCGTCGTCGCCTTCGCCGGGCGCATGCAGTAATCGAAACTGTCGTTGCCGTCGTCGTACGTGGTCGGCCAGCAATCGCGCTGGGCGTCGTAGTTGTCGCCGTATTGCGCGCGCATCACGTCGCGGACGATGGCCTCCTGGTTCGTCGCGCTCGCCGCGGCGGGTTTCGGCGCTTCGCCCGGGAAGGCCTTGCCGAACGCGGGATCGACGATCTTCACCAGCGTCCAGCACGCATCGCGACGAAAGGTGTAGAGCAGTTGCGCGTCGGTGTCGGGGATTTCCAGCGCCACCACGGCGCGGCCGCCTTCGTTGGAGATTTCGCGGTACTGCAGGCCTTCCTTCTGCTGCTGCGCGCGATTGGGCATCACCGGGAAATGCAGCCGTTCGCGCGGCAGCGCCTCGACCGATTCGGCCGGCTCCGGTTGCGCGTTCATATCGACGAATGCGGTGTCCACCGTCGGCGCAGTGAAGGCGTTCTGCAGCGCCGCGTCTTCGGCGAAGGCGGCGACGAAGCCTTTGAGTTCCTGCGACGGGCACGCGGTGGCGGCTTGCGTGGCAACGGGCGTCTTCGCGGTGCGGTCGGCGGGCGACGCCGTCGCCGTTTTGGCGCTGTCGCAGGCGGCCAGCGCCGCCGCGAACAACAGCGTCGAGGCGACGCCGAACAGGCGGCGATGCGGAGCGATGCGGGGGCGAGCGTCGAAAGCGTTCATGGGCGTGGCGTTGCGATCCGGGGGATGAGGCCGTCGCGGCAGCGCCGAACGACCGAAGCGCCCGCATTCTGCCACGCACCCCGCGAGCGATTCGTGCGCTGGACCCGCGAAATGCTTTCGGATCATCGCCTTGCCCCTCATCCGGCGCTGCGCGCCACCTTCGTCCGGCCCTCGCGCTGGCGCTCGGGCGTTCATCGGCGCGCGAGGCATGCCTCGCAGACGCGCCTCTTCACCCCCGCGGGCAGGGAGAAGGGGAACTGCTCGCGTTGTCGTGATGCCCCCTCTCCCCGCAGCGCGGGGAGAGGATGGCCGAAGGCCAGGTGAGGGGGCTGTTCGCGCAGCGCTCGATGCTTCCGACCGAGCATCATCGCCTTGCCCCTCATCCGGCGCTGCGCGCCACCTTCTCCCCGCTGGGGCAGGGAGAAGGGGCACCGCTCGCGTTGTCGGGATGCCCCTCTCCCCGCAGCGCGGGGATAGGATGGCCGAAGGCCAGGTGAGGGGGCTGTTCGCGCAGCGCTCGATGCTTCGGGCCGAGCATCATCGCCTTGCCCCCCATCCGGCGCTGCGCGCCACCTTCGTCCGGCCCTCGCGCTGGCGCTCGGGCGTTCATCGGCGCGCGAGGCATGCCTCGCAGACGCGCCTCTTCACCCCCGCGGGCAGGGAGAAGGGGAACCGCTCGCGCTGTCGTGATGCCCCCTCTCCCCGCAGCGCGGGGAGAGGATGGCCGAAGGCCAGGTGAGGGGGCTGTTCGCGCAGCGCTCGATGCTTCCGACCGAGCATCATCGCCTTGCCCCTCATCCGGCGCTGCGCGCCGCCTTCGTCCGGCCCTCGCGGTATGCCGCGCAAACGAGCCTCGTCACGTGTGCGGGGAAAAGGTGCGGTGGATCCGATCAGTACAAATCGACCGGATCGACATCCAACGACCACCGCACTTTGCGCGCGTCCGGCAGTGCGTACAGCGCGTGCAGCGCGGCTTCCAGCGTGGCGTGCAGCGGTGGGCGCTGGGCCGAGGCCAGCAGCAACTGCGCGCGATACACGCCTGCGCGTCGCGGCATCGGGGCCGGGATCGGGCCATGCAAGGCGAGACCGGCCGCGTGCGCCCCTCCGGCGATCAACGCGGTTTTCGCCGCCTGCAGGAAGGCCGTCGGTGCGTCGGCCTGCGCGGCTTCGGCACGCAGCAGGGCGAGGTGCGCGTAGGGCGGAAATTCCGCCGCTTCGCGCAGCACTAATTCTTCATCGGCGAACCCGCGATAACCGCTGCGAATCAGCGTCAGCAGCAGCGGGTGTTCGGGGTGGTGGGTTTGCAGCAGCACTTCGCCGGGGCGGTCGGCCCGCCCGGCGCGGCCGGCCACTTGGATCAGCAATTGCGCGAGTTTTTCCGAGGCGCGGAAATCGGCCGAGAACAGGCCTTCGTCGATGCCGACCACGGCGACCAAGGTGAGCTTCGGCAGGTCGTGGCCTTTCGCCAGCATTTGCGTGCCGACGAGGATGCCGGGGCCGTCGCCGAGCGTCTCGAAGCGCCGCTGCAGACCGTCCTTGCGCCGCGTGCTGGCGCTGTCGATGCGCAGCACCGGCACGTCGGGAAAACGTTCCGCCAGCCGTTCCTCCAAACGTTCGGTGCCGATGCCCTGCGGCTGCAGCGCGAGGCTGGCGCAATCCGGGCAGGCCGCGGGCGCGGCTTGGCGCGCGCCGCAATGATGACATTGCAGGCGTCGTCCGGCACCGTGGACGGTCATCGGGCTGGGCCGTTCCGGCGTGCTGCAGCGGCGACAGTGCGCGCTCCAACCGCAATCGTGACATTGCAGCACCGGGGCGTACCCGCGCCGATTCTTGAACACCAACACTTGCCCGCCGGCCGTCAGCGCGCGTTCGATCGCCGCCAACACATCCGGCGACAGCCCGGCGTCGAGCGCGCGTTTGCGCACGTCCAGCACGCGCACGGCGGGCGGCTTCGCTTCGCCCGCGCGATGCCGCAGACGCAAATGCGCGTAACGCCCGCTCTGCGCGTTGTGCAGGGTTTCCAGCGACGGCGTGGCGCTGCCCAGCAGCACCGGCACGTTCAGCGCTTTGGCGCGCACCAAGGCGAAATCGCGGGCGTGATAGCGGATGCCGTCCTGCTGCTTATAGCTGCCGTCGTGCTCTTCGTCGATCGCGATCACGCCCGGCCGCGCCAGCGGCACGAACACCGCCGAGCGCGTGCCCACGATCACCCGCGCCTCGCCGCGCGCGGCGGCCAGCCACACCTGGGCGCGTTCCAGGTCGCTCAAGCCCGAATGCAGCGCATGCACCGGCACGCCCAGCCGGGCGCGGAACCGGGCCAGCGTTTGCGGCGTGAGCCCGATCTCCGGCACCAGCACCAGCGCTTGACGGCCCTGCGCCAGGGCGTCGGCGATGGCGCGCAGATACAGCTCCGTCTTGCCGCTGCCGGTCACGCCTTCGAGCAAAGCCACCGCGAACCGCGGCGCGCCATCGGCATCGGTGGCTAGCGCGCGCCACGCCGCATCGGCGTCGGCCTGTTCGGGATTGAGCGCGAGCCCCGGCTGCGGTGTCGGCGCCGTCATGGTCGAAGCGGCGACCGCGATGCGTTCGGCCAAGCCGCGCTTGACCAAGGCCCGCGCGGCGGCGCGCCAACCTTCGCGGAGAGCTTCGTCGGGATGAAGATCAAGCGCGTCGGCGTCGAGCCCGCCGTCGGCCGGTGCGTGGTCGGCCAGCGCGTCGGCCAGACGCTTCGGGATGCCGCGCAGGCGGGCTCGGGCGGTCGCGCCGGCCTCGGTCAGGCGCCAAACCCACGACGGTGCGGGCGTCGGCGATTCGCCGCGTCGCAAGGCCGCCGGCAGCGCCGTCGCCAGCACTTCGCCCAGCGGCGCATGCGTGTAGCGCGCCAACCAGCGCAGCGAGGCCAGCAATTCGCCATGCAGGATCGGTGCGGGGTCGAGCCACGCCTCGGCGGCGCGCAGAGCGGCGTCGGCGCGTTCGGGCGGGCCGACCTCGGCCACCACCCCGACCAGACTGCGCGGCCCGAACGGCACCCGCACGCGGCGGCCGATGTCGGCTGCGCTGGGCGCGATCGATGGCATACCCTCGGCGCCGTCCGTGACGGTGTCGGGCGGGCGGTAATCGAACAGCCGCGGCAGCGGCACCGGAAGGGCCACGCGCAGGACGAGGGCGGATTCGAGCGGCATAGGCCGGCCAGTCTACCGAGGGCCAGTCGCAACATTTGCGACACATACTTGCTTGCCATTCCACGAATCGGACGCAAGTCCCGGATCGCAAACGGATTTCGAGATTATCCACACAAGCTGTGGATAACGTTGTGCATGAACTGCCGAGGCGGCGCGTTTCGCCCCAAAAACCCGGTGAAACGTAAAGGATGGTGAAAAAAACGCCAGAGGCATCAAGTTCATATAAACCAATTACTTAGCCGTGAAACATCGGGGATTTCGCGGTCTCGCACGTAAAACCTCGTGCGCTATTGCAATTTCATGTCCGCTGTGAACAACGCGCGGCCCCCTCGGCGGCGGCGTCTCGTCGGGCGCGACGCCCGCTGCCCGATTTCGTGATGGCGGTCATGCACGGCTTCCGGCACGCAAGGGCATCATGCGGGCCTGTTCTTCCCACGGGCGTTCGGCCGCAAGGGTCGTCCGCCGCCGTTTCGCGCCGCAGTCAGGTTCGATGTCCCGTTGGCAGCCCGCCCGCGAGACGTTCCCGACGCTTCTTTCCGAGTTCCACTTTCGTCACACCGCTCCTGGACGCGCACGCTTCTCGCATCGTTATGAATTCGCCTCTCGCGCAGACTTTGGATTCGGTCACCGGAACGACCACCGCATTGACCGTTTTTTTGCGGGGCATCGAACGCCGTGCCGCGGTGTTCGCCGAACTGCAATGCGGCGAGGCCGCCCACGGCGACCAAGCCCTGCGGGCGATTTTCGACAGCTTCATCGCCGAGGCGCGCGGCACCCCGCAGGTGGAATGGCCGCGGCTGTTCTGGGTCACCTTTCTCGAATCCCCGGCGCTGGCCGCCGAACCCTTGGCGCCGTTCTGGCCGGGCGATTTCGCGCCCCTGGCGCGCTTGGATTTCGCCGCGCGTGCGGTGGTGCTGGCGCGGTTGGTCGCGCAACTGGAAGACTCACAGGGCGCCTTGGTCTTCGGCGTGAGCGAGGACAGCTATCGCCAAGCGCTGCAGCGCGCCTTGCCGCAGCGCGCCGACGGTTCGCCGGACGGCGCGGCATGGCTGGCATTGCGCAGCGAAGTGCAATACGCCCTGGAAGAACTCAGCCCCGAGCGCTCCGCCGCCGTCGCGCGCATGCGCGCGGCCGTCGTCGCCGACAGCACCAACGTGCAGCCGCAGGTGCCGGAACGCGAGCCGAGCCTGTTGAATCGACCGATCCCTCTGAACATTCCGCTGCGTGCGCCGGGCTGGCTGAACAAGCTGCGCGGCGGCGGCGCGAGCGGATCGTAACGATCGCGATACCGGGCGAGGGATTCAGCCGCCCGAAGGCCGCTCCACCGAGGCCGATACGCTTTCTCGCAACACCCGACGCTGCGCGCGAAATCGTTCGCCGAATCGCGTCGTGCCGTCGGCGCGCAGCCGCGGCGCGTGGTCGCGCAGGTACGCCTCCAGCGCGGCGTTATCGGCCAAACGGTACTGCACGCACAGGCCGATGCGGTCGGTCGCCGCTGAGGGATCGAGGACCTCGAAGGTTCGTGCGTCGATGAACCCGGGCAGGGCGAGAATCTCGGCGATGTGATCGTGCAGCCAGGCGCGATACGCGGCGGCGATGTCCGCGTCGACCTCGACGTTCACTTCGTAGACGATCGTAGTCGCGGCTTGCGATGCGCTCATGGTGTGTCCTCGGAATGTCGGCGACGGGGCGCTTCCGCGCGATTCGCGTCTATTGGCCTGCGATGTGCCGCGCGCACGGCGTTGCTCAACTGCTCAAACCCGCCAGCACGGCGTAGATGGTGGCGAAGGTCAGCAGCACCGAATACAGGCTGCCCAGCAGCACGAATTTGATCAGCGTCATCGGCCAACCTTGCGCGTAGACGCGTTTCTGCATCCACAGCAGATACAGCGGCATCGCCACCGTCAATCCGAGCCCCGCCGCGATCGCGAACGCATTGTCCAACCAAGCCGATGTGACGGCCAGCGACTGCAGGCCGACCAGCGCGAAGCACATCAACAGCGCCAGCAGCATCATGGCGTGGCTGTAGAGCGCGACCACCAGATGTTCGAGATAGCCGCGGCCGGAGCGCAGGTACAGCAGCTTCAGGCATAGCGCGAACACCGGCACCAGCACGAACAGCGCGCTGGGCACCGCGCCGAGCACCAAGCGGACGAATTCGTCGGGATTTCTGTTCACCGCTTCGACGTTGCGCTTGAGTCGGATCAAGCGCTCCCGCAGCCAGCCGCTCAGCCAACTGCGTTCCTCGGAGGCGGGCGTTTTCGCGGCGCTCGCGTTGGAGGCTTTCGCGTCGATCGAACCCCCTGACCCGCGCCGGCCGCCAGCGGCCGCGTCGAGCCCCGTCCATTGCGCGGGCGTCGCTCCGAGCGCGCGCATCCGTTCGCGCGCGCGTTCATCGACCTGTTCGGCGGCGAAGTCGCCGATCGTGTCCCCGAACCATTTCCCGAACCATCCAGCGTCGAGCTCGCGACGGGCCTTCGCGACGTTATGCAGCGCTTCCTCGCGGAGGCGCAGCACCTCCTCCACGGTACGCGCCTGCGTCATCAATTCGCTTTTGCCGCCGTCGGCGAGATCGAAGTTGACGTTGTCGGTTTGGACCGCTGCATTCGGCGATTCACCGGTCGCGTCGACGTGCAGCGTGAGCTTGCCGACGAAAAACGTCAGCACGCTGAGGATGATGAACACGCGCAACGGCGGCAGATAGCGCACGCGTTGGCCGCCGAGATAACGGTTCGCGATCCGGCCGGGGACGAACAGATCGGCCAGGGTGCGGAAGATGCGGCCGTCGAGGTGCCAAAACGACTCGAAGACTTCCTCCGCCGCATGCGCGAAGCTGCGCAAGGGGTTGTGCGCGTGTTGGCCGCAGACGTGGCAAAAACCGCCCTGCAGCACCGTGCCGCAGTTGTCGCAGCGCGCGAAGGCGGAAGGGGCGTCGTGCGCGCTCAAACGGGCTCCGGATGGGCGAATGGGCCGGATGGGTAAGATACCAGCCCGCCCGCAACCGGTTTCGCGAAGCTTTCGCGGCGCGCCCGACCGCTCCGCCGCTGGCTCCAACGCCGTCCTCGATGTCCGCTCACGACCCCGCTCCGCCTTCCGCGTCAGCCGATGCCGCGACCGATGCGCCCCGTTTCGTCGATCAACTTCGGCGCACCGCCACGCTCGCGGCGCCGTTGGTGGTGGGTCACGTCTCGACCGGGCTGATCGGTTTCGTCGATGCGGTGATCGCCGGCCGTCACGGCACGCAAACGCTGGCCGCGGTGTCGATCGGCACCGCCTTGTTCTGGATGCCGTTGATGGTGCCGATGGGCACGCTGATGGCGCTGCCCGCCGCGGTCTCGCAGGACGACGGCGCCGGCCGGCACGAGGCCATCGGGCCGCGGTTTCGCCAGGCCCTGTGGTTGGCGCTGGGGCTGGGGCTGGCGATGTGGGCGTTCCTGAGCGCGATCGTCTACGCCATGCCCGCGATGGGCATCGCCGCCGATATTCGACCCGGGGCCGCCGCCTTCGTCGGCGGCATCCGCTGGGGCGTGCCGGCGCTCTCGCTGTACCTGTGCATGCGCTATCTGTGCGATGGCCTGCATCACACCGTGCCGACCATGCTGCTGGGCTTCGGCGGCCTGCTGCTGTTGATCCCGCTCGGCTACGGGCTCACCTTCGGCGCCGGTGGGATGCCCGAACTCGGGCCGGCCGGTTTGGGCTACGCCTCGGCGATCACGATGTGGGTGCAAGCGATCGCCGCCGCGTGGTATCTGGCCCGCGCGCCGCGTTTCCGCGCGCTGGGCGTATTCGCGCGATTCGATCCGCCGCGCTGGGCGCCGATCCGGGAATTGTTGGTCGTCGGCCTGCCGATCGGTTTCGCCTGGTTGATGGAAGGCGGCCTGTTCGTCGCCACGGCCTTGTTGATCGGTCGGCTGGGCGATGTGCCCGCCGCGGCGCACCAGATCGCGATCAACGTCTGCAGCCTGTGCTTCATGGTGCCCATGGCGCTGGCCGAGGCGACGACGGTGCGGGTCGGTCACGCGCTGGGGCGCGGCGACCTCGCGGGGCTGCGCCGAGCGGCGTTCGCCGGTTATGTCCTCGTGCTGCTGACCCAGGCGGTGTCCGGGGGCGTGCTGTGGTTCGGCAACGAAGCGATCGCTGGGCTGTACACGCGCGATGCGGCGGTGGCGAGCCTGGCCGCCTCCCTGCTGCTGCTGGCCGCGGCGTTCCAATTTCCCGACGGCCTGCAGGTGCTGTCCGCAGGGGCGCTGCGCGGCCTGAAGGACACCCGGGTTCCGCTGCTGATCGCCGCTGTGGCCTATTGGGGCGTCGGCATGCCGCTAGGCGCGGTGCTGGGGCTGGGCATCGGCGGTTGGGTGCCTGCGCAGGGGCCGTGGGGCATGTGGCTCGGCCTGACCGCTGGCTTGATCGTCGCCGCAGCGCTGCTGGGTTGGCGATTCTTGCGGCGGTCCCGCGCGATGCCGTTGGACGCGACCTTCGAGTGAGAGTGGGCCGCGAAGGCCGGCCGATCGCGGGCGATCGCCGAAGGGCGCCGGCACCTGCCCCTGGTCGGAATGACCGATGGCGGATGACGCCGTGGCCGGCTTCGGCCAGACTGAGCGCCGTGGAATCCGCGATCGGCGCGGACCTCCCGCCGATCGAACGCGCGATCCGTACGCATCGTCCGAAGGCGTCGGGCGCTGGCTTCGACAGAAGCCGCGCGCGAACGTACCGCTATCCTCACGGAGACACCTCGCAATGAGCACCCCGGCCAATCACGGCCCCATCGCCAACTTTTTCATCTTCATTTGGGACGGGATGAATTTCACCCGTCGCCTCGTCTTTAATGTGTTCTTCTTCGGCTTTCTGGCGTTCTTCGCCGTCAGCCTGGTCGTCGCGATGTTCAGCGGCGGTCCGCAGGGCGCGCGCTACGGCGACGGCACCACCTTGGTGCTGGCGCCGGAAGGCGCGTTGGTCGAGCAATACACGGCCGATCCGACCACGCGAGCGGTGTCCGCAGCGTTGGGCGAACCCACCCAAGAGGTCCAGTTGCGCGACATGCTGCGCGTGATCGATGCCGCGAAGGACGACAAGAAGATCGAGCGCATTCTGCTGCGCGTCGATCGCTTGCAGCCTTCGGGTTACGCCTCGCTGCGCGAAATCGCCGATGCGCTCGCCCGCTTCCGCGCCAGCGGCAAGCAGATCGTCGCGTTCGGCGAGAGCTTCGATCAGTCGCAATACTTGTTGGCCGCGCAGGCGAACGAAGTCTATCTGGACCCGATGGGCGGCTTGCTGCTCGAAGGACTCGGCCGCTATCGCCAGTTCTACCGCGAAGGCTTGCAGGACAAGCTCGGCGTCGATGTGCATCTGTTCAAGGTCGGCGAATACAAATCCGCCGCGGAACCCTACGTGCTCGACGCCGCGTCGCCGGAATCCAAAGAAGCCGATCTGTTCTGGATGAACGACATTTGGCAGCGTTATCTGGCCGACGTGTCGAAAGCGCGCAAGCTCAAGGTCGCCGAATTGGCCGCGAGTTTCGAAACGCTGCCGACCGACATCGCCGCCGCGCAGGGCGACCTGGGCCAATACGCGTTGAAGCGCAAGTTGGTCGATGGATTGAAGACCGAAGAGCAGGTCGAAGATTTGATCACCGAACGCAGCGGCGCGGGCGATAGCGAAGACGGCTATCCCGCGATCGGTTTCGGCGGCTATCTGATGCATCTGAATTCGCAGTTGCCGGTCTTCGGCGACGGCGGCGATGTCGCCGTGGTCGTGACCGAAGGCGAAATCGCTCCGGGCGAACAACCGCCGGGCACGGTCGGCGGCGAAACCGCCGCCGCGCTGCTGCGCGACGTGCGCGACGACGACAGCATCAAGGCCGTTGTGCTGCGGGTGAATTCGCCCGGCGGCGACGTGTTCGCTTCCGAACAGATCCGTCGCGAAGTCGAAGCGCTGAAAGAAGCCGGCAAGCCGGTGGTGGTGTCGATGGGCGACGTCGCCGCTTCCGGCGGTTACTGGATCAGCATGAACGCCGACCGCATCTTCGCCGACCCCTCGACGATCACCGGTTCGATCGGCATCTTCGGCCTCGTGCCGACGTTCCCGCGCGCGCTGGAGAAAATCGGCGTTCACACCGACGGCGTCGCCACCACCCCGATGGGCGGCTTCAGCTTGGGCCGCGAGTTGCCGGAAGGCTTCAAGGTCGTGATCCAGTCGGTGATCGAGAAGGGCTATCGCGATTTCACCGGTCGCGTGGCGAAAGCGCGCAAGAAGCCGGTCGCTGCGATCGATCAGGTCGCGCGCGGCCGCGTGTGGAGCGGCGCGCAGGCGAAAGAGCGCGGTTTGGTCGACGAATTCGGCGGCTTGCAGGCGGCCGTGTTGGACGCCGCCAAGCGCGCCAAGCTCGGCAAGACCGGCGACTACCGCGTGCGCTACATCGAAGAGCCGATGAAACCGCTCGCGCGCATCATCAGCACCTTCGTCGTCACCGACATGGGCAAGCGGATGCTGAGCGATTCGGGCTTGGCGCGCGCGTTCGTCGCCAAGAACATGCCGCAGATGCACCAGGATCTGAAACTGCTGGAAAACGCGATGCAGACCCGCGGCGCCGCGCCGATCAAAGCCGTGGCGTATTGCTTCTGCGGGTTCTGAACCCCGCGTCGCACGCGTTCGCGTTCTGTTCCAAATACAACGCCCGGCGAAAGCCGGGCGTTGTCGTTATGGCGTTTTGATTGATGCGAGTGCAATTTTCCGGCGACGAGAGTATTTCCAAAGATTGGTTCAAGTCTCGATGCCGACCAGTAAAACCCAAGTGCTTTCGCGCTGGCGCGCGACCTACTTTTCTTTTGCTCGTGCAAAAGAAAAGTAGGCAAAAGAAAAGTAGGCAAAAGAAAAGTAGGCAAAAGAAAAGTAGGCAAAAGAAAAGTAGGCAAAAGAAAAGTAGGCAAAAGAAAAGTAGGCAAAAGAAAAGTAGGCAAAAGAAAAGTAGGCAAAAGAAAACACTTTTCCCCGACGAAGCAATCTTGTGGCCGATCTGTTGTCGGGATTTTTCGATTCGCCGTCCTTGGCGAATCGAAAAACGGCGGGCGTCCTGCCCGCCGCCCGATGGGTCTGGATTTATCTCTGTCGTTTGTCGCTATACAAGATCAAAAACGGCAATGACTTATATCGAAACGTTCAAATGGAACGACGCGATGACTAGCGCGGCAATTCCAGGAGCGATCGTGGCGTATCCGATTGCATCGATCCCATCACTCGCTCGTCGCCTCGTCGATCGCGCGGCGTTGTTCCGTCGCCGCGTCTTCGGTGGCTTTGCGGATCGCTTTCGCGTCGTCGATCGGTCGGTTGATCGCTTTGTTGAGCGTGGTCGGCGATTGCGCGGCGGGCGCGGTCGATGCCGCGGCGCCCGATTGCGGCGCGGGCGGTACATCTTGTTCGGGAGCTTTCGGTTTCGAGCATGCGCTCGCCATCGCGCAGATCAGCAGCGCCGACGAAAAAACCGAAACGGCGGAAAGGCGTTTCATGGCGAATCTCCCTCGGGCGTGCGCCCGTATCGCGTCGTCGTCGTATCCTACGCCTTTCCCGACCCGTGGGTGGAGCCATGAATCCGCAGCGTTGGCGTCTCGATGGACAACTCGCCCTCGTCACCGGCGGCAGCGCCGGTATCGGTCGCGCGATCGCGCGCGAGCTGCTCGGCTTCGGCGCGCGCGTACTGATCGCCGCGCGCCATGCCGACGGCTTGGACCGCGTGCGCAGCGAATTGGAAGAGGAATTTCCCGACGGCGAAGTGCGTACCCGCGTGGCCGACGTGGCCGACGACGCGCAGCGCGCCGACTTGCTGGACTGGGTGGAAGACCTCGGCGATGGTCTGAACATTCTGGTCAACAACGCCGGCGGTAACCTCACCAAGCCCGCCAACGACTACAGCGAAAGCGAATGGCGCGGCATCTTCGAAATCAATCTGTTCGCCGCGTTCGAGCTCGCGCGCGGCGCGTATCCGTTGCTGACCCAACATGCGGTGTCGAGCATCGTCAACGTCGGTAGCGTCTCGGGTATCGCCCACGTGCGCAGCGGCGCGCCGTACGGCATGAGCAAGGCCGCGATGCATCAGATGACGCGCAACCTCGCGGTGGAATGGGCCGAGGACGGCGTGCGGGTGAACGCGGTCGCGCCGTGGTACATCCGCACGCGACGCACCTCGGGAAAACTCGCCGATCCCGATTATCTGGACGAAGTGCTGCTGCGCACGCCGATGGGGCGCATCGGCGAACCGGAAGAGGTCGCGGCGGCGGTCGCGTTCCTGTGCTTGCCCGCATCGAGTTACATCACCGGCGAATGCATCGCGGTGGACGGCGGGTTTCTTCGCTACGGATTCTGAGCGCAGCCTTTTCGTCGATGCGCGAACGCGGCGCATCCACCACGAAAGCGATTCGTTTTTCGGCGCGATGATTCGCCGAGTGTTTCGAAATCGCCGAACGTATTCGAAGCGTCTCCCGCAAGTCACGATGACGTTGCGCACTTCGGTGCGTATCGTTGCGCGACTAGTCTGCAACGGTCGCGATGTGCGCGACCTACGGACGATGAGCGAATCGCGCGCGGCGTATCGGCGAGCGACCGCTCGAAGGCTTATGGACGGAGATCGCGCGCATCGCGGCACCCGACTATCACCTTAGGAGAGTCCGCTATGAAACATCATTCGCAACGTTTCGTTCGTCGTGTCCTCGCGGCCGGCGTCGTCCTGGCCGCGGGCGCGTTCGCAGCGCCCGCAATGGCGCTCAACTGCGCTTACAACCCGGCGCCGGGTTCGATGGACACGTATCAATGCAGCACCAGCTACGTGCCCTTGCCCGACGATATTCTGTATTGGGTCGACAGCACCGGCGCGACGCAATGGGGCGGCGTCAGCTTCACCGCGCATTGCGATGCGTACGGCATTTTCGAAGTCACGCTGTACCGTTGGAACGGCCGTCGTCTGGTCGCCTTCGACGGCGCCCGCGGCATGTGTTTGAGCGAGTGACGGTACCGCGCATGTGACGCGGTACCCGCGGGCGTGCGTGCACGCGCCCGCGCATTTCGCATGCGATCTTGTGCGCGATGTCGCAGTCGTTGCGACGCGGTCGCGGCATGCTGGCGACTCGGTGGGCGCAACGGAAGCGGGCCGACGTTCGCGAACGAGCGCTGCACCGTACGGCCGCAGGGGGCGCGGACCGTTTCGGGCCGGTCGATCGACCGGCGCATCGCACATCAAGGAGAGACACGCATGCATCGTCATCATCATCGTACGCCTCACGCCACTCGGCTCGCTGTCGCCGCCGCTGCGCTCATGATCGCGAGCGGCGCATCCGCCGCCGTCCGCACCGACCTTCATTTTTCCGATCTCGCACGCGCGCAGCGCGCAGACGCCGCGATGTCCGACGCGACCGCGACCGCGGGCGCCGTCGATCGCGTCCACGCGCGGCATGCGCAGGCCCTCGGTTTGGACGCCGATTCGCGCTTGCTGCTGTTGGATCGCAAGACCGAGCCGGGCGCGCGCCATCATCGCTATCAACAAACCTTCCGTGGCTTGCCGATCTTCGGCGAGCACGTGATCGTCGGCGAAGACGCCACCGGCCGCATCGGCACGCTGTTCGGCCGTAAGGTCGATGGCTTGGCCTCGGAAATCCCGACCGGCCCGGTGCGCATCGACGCGGCGCGCGCGTTGGGTCTCGCGAAGAGCGTCGCGCTCGGCAATCGCATCGGTTTCATGCGCACGCGCGACGAGTCTTCGAAGCTGATGATCTACATCGACCAAGACGGCCGCGCGCATCGCGCTTACGTCGTCGATTATTTCGCCGACACCGCGCAGGGCGGTTCGCCGACGCGTCCGAACGTCGTCATCGATGCCGATAGCGGACGTGTGCTGCAAACGACCGAGAATCTGCAGTCGGCGTTGGTCGGCACCGGGCCCGGCGGCAATACCAAGATCGGCCAGTACGAATACGGCACCAATTTCGGCAAGCTCGACGTGACCCAGAGCGGTACCACCTGCACGATGAACAACGCCAACGTGAAGACCGTGAATCTCAACGGCGGCACGTCGGGCACCACCGCGTTCTCGTACGCCTGCCCGCGCAACACGGTGAAGACCATCAACGGCGCGTATTCGCCGCTGAACGATGCGCATTACTTCGGCGGCGTCGTGTTCAATATGTATCAGGCCTACATGGCGCAGGCGCCGCTGACCACGCAGTTGCTGCTGCAAGTGCATTACGCCACCAATCACGAGAACGCGTATTGGACCGGCAGCGGCATGCTGTTCGGCGACGGTTTCACCAAGTTCTATCCGCTGGTGAGCTTGGACGTGGTCGGGCACGAAGTCTCCCACGGCTACACCCAGCAAAATTCCGGTTTGGTGTATTCGCTGCAGTCCGGCGGCATCAACGAAGCCTATTCGGACATCGCGGGCGAAGCGGCCGAGTTCTACATGCGCGGCACGAACGACTTCAAAGTCGGCTACGACATCACCAAAGGCACCGGCGCGCTGCGCTACATGAATAACCCGCCGCTGGACGGCAAATCGATCGGGCATGCGTCGAACTATATCTACGGCATGAACGTGCATTACTCGTCGGGCGTTTACAACAAGGCGTTCTACACCTTGGCGACCAAGCCCGGTTGGGGCACGCAAAAAGCGTTCAAAGTCTTCGCGCGCGCGAACGATCTGTATTGGACTCCGAGCACCGATTTCTACACCGGCGCTTGCGGCGTGCAGACGGCGGCGTCGAACCTGGGTTACGTCGTCGCCGACGTCACCGCCGCGTTCTCGTCCGTCGGCGTGACCTGCGGCACCGCGCCCACCGGCCCGGCGCCGACGATCACCGGTTTCCTCTGCCCCGACAGCAGCATGAGCGGCGGCGGCACGTACTACTGCAACGTCACCTACACCTCGGCGACGCCCGCCGTGGCGACCTGGCCGAGCGGCGCCAACGGCAACAACTACAGCGCGCGCTGCAGCGCCGGCTCGCGTCCCAGCGTGACCGTCAGGGTCGGCAACATGTACGGCGAGACCACGCGCACCGCCACGTTCAACTGTCCGTCCGGCCCGATCCCGTAATCGGTTCGGTCGTCTCGCTGGTCGAATGCGGCGCGCCGGAGAGAGCCCTTCTCTCTCCCTCTCTCCGGCGCGTTCCGCCCAACGTCGCCACGATCGGTCTCGAATCCGATCGCGCCTATCGCTTTTCCTTCGCATGCCGCGCATTCCGTCGCCGGCATCGATTTCCCCCGCTAAAAACGCAAGGACGACACCGTATGAAAACGAAACACCGCAACACCACGCTCGCATCGGCGATCGCCGCCGCACTGCTGTCCGTGGCCGCGCTTCCGCAGGTCTTCGCCGCGGAACTCCGCAACGCCGATCGACCGATCCAAGGCCACTACATCGTCGTCCTCAAAGAGGGTACCGCCAGCCTCGCGAACGAATCCTCGCGCATCGCGCGCGTCGGTTCGGTCGCGAACGCGATCGCCGCAACGCATCGCGTCAAGCTCACCCAGAGTTTCGACCGCGTGCTTCGCGGTTTCGCCGTGCAAGCCGACGATGCCGCGCTCGCGCGTCTGCTCGCCGATCCGCGCGTCGCGTATGTGCAGGAAGACGGCTGGGTGTCGCCGAGCGCGACTCAAACCAGCGCGCCCTGGGGCTTGGATCGCATCGATCAAAACGCGTTGCCGCTCAACGGCAGTTACACCTACGAAAACGTCGTGAGCCGGCCGCACGTGTACGTCATCGATACCGGCGTATTGACCGGCCATACCCAGTTTTCGGGACGGATGGGCAACGGCGTCAGTTTCATCGCCGACGGCTTGGGCACCAGCGATTGCCACGGACACGGCACGCACGTCGCCGGCATCGCGGCCGGCACCACCTGGGGCGTGGCGAAGAATGCGATCGTGCATCCGGTGCGCATCGCCGGCTGCGGCGGTATCGCTTCGTTCTCGAACATGATCGCGGGCATGAATTGGGTCGCGACCAATCGCATCGCACCCGCTGTCGCGAACCTGAGCTACAACGCCACCCAAATCGAACCGACGCTCGACACCGCGGCGACTAATCTGATCAATTCCGGCGTGTCGCTGGTGGTCGCTGCGGGCAATCAGAACGTCGATTCTTGCCAGTTCTCGCCCGGACGCGTGCCCGGCGCGATCACGGTCGGCTCCACCGGCTCCAACGATACGAAGGCGTTCACCTCCGCGTACGGTTCGTGTCTGGACGTGTTCGCGCCGGGCGTCGGCATTCTGTCGGCGTGGTACACCGGTACGTCGGCGTCGGCCACGTTAGACGGCACGTCGATGGCCGCGCCGCACGTCGCCGGCGCGATCGCGCGCTACATCAACATCTATCCGGCGACGACGCCCGCGCAGATGAGCAGCGTGATGGCCGGCGCCGCCACGCCGAACGTGGTGATCAACGCCGGTGCGGGCTCGCCCAATCGCTTGTTGTTCATTCCCGAAATGCCCGGCACGGCGCCGGTCGTCACCAGCTTCCTCTGCCCCGACACCGCCAATAGCGGCGGCGGTACGTACTTTTGCCAGATCGCGTACACCTCGGCGACGCCCGCGACGGTGCGTTGGCCGGGCGGAGCGGGCGGTAACGTGTTCATCCGCACGTGTACGGCCGGTTCGCGGCCCACGGTCAGCGTGACCGTGAGTAACGCCTATGGCTCGGCGACGCGCAGCGCGACGTTCACCTGCCCGACGGGACCGATTCCCTGATCGATCGCGCATCGTCGCGTGCGGCGATGCGGTGAAGATGCCGGCTGCGCATCGTCGCTCGGTTGCGATCGCATCGATCGCGATCGCAACCGCGACGACGTTCGATGCGGTGCGCCGTGCATCGTGACGCCGCGCATCGCGACACCGCACACCATCGATGCCGATGCGTTTCGAGTCGGTCTCGATGCCAAATGCGGATCTTCGATGTCAACCGAACGGTTCCGAGTGCGTTAGGGGTGTGGCGCCATTGCGCCGCATCCTTTACCTGCAATCGAGGAGCCCACTCCATGCGTCAACGTCATCGTTCCACTCTGCTCGCGGCTGCCGCCGTCGCGACGGTCTTCGCCGCGAGCGGCGCGTCCGCAGCCGTTCGTACCGATTTGCATGCGTCCGACCCGATACGCGCCAAGCGGAACAACGCCGCGATCGCGGCTTCGGGCGTCGCCTCAATGGCGCATACCCGCCACGCACGCGCGCTGGAACTGGATGGCGATTCGCGCCTGATGTTGATCGCACGGAAGACCGATCTGGACGTTCGCCATCATCGTTACGTGCAGACGTTTCGCGGGCTGCCGATTTTCGGCGAGCATGTGATCGTCGCCGAAGACGCGAACGGCGACATCGACACGTTGTTCGGGCGCAAAGTCGAGGGGCTCGCCAGCGAAATCCCCGCCGGTAAAATCCGCCTCGACCGAAAAACCGCGCTCGCGATCGCCAAGACCGTCGTGCTCGGCAACCGCATCGGATTCATGCGTACGCGCAACGAATCGTCGGATCTGATGATTTACGTGAACGACGACGGCGTCGCGCGCAGAGCTTACGTGGTGTCGTATTTCGCCGATACGCTCGGCGGCGGATCGCCGACGCGACCGACCGCGATCGTCGATGCCGACACCGGGCGCGTGCTGAAGCAATGGGACAACCTGCAGCATGCGTTGGTCGGCACCGGCCCTGGCGGCAACACCAAGATCGGCCAATACGAATACGGCACACAGTACGGCAAGCTCGACGTGACCCAGAGCGGCACCACCTGCACGATGAACAACGCCAACGTGAAGACCGTGAATCTCAACGGCGGCACGTCGGGCACCACCGCGTTCTCGTACACCTGCCCGCGCAACACGGTGAAGACCATCAATGGCGCGTATTCGCCGCTCAACGACGCGCATTATTTCGGCGGCGTGGTCTACAACATGTACAAGGCTTACATCGGAAAGCCGCCGCTGACGTTCCCGCTCGTGATGCGCGTGCATTACAGCTCGAACTACGAAAACGCGTTCTGGGACGGCAGCGCGATGACCTTCGGCGACGGCTACACGAAGTTCTACCCGCTGGTGAGTTTGGACGTCACCTCGCACGAGGTGTCGCACGGCTTTACCCAGCAGAATTCCAATCTCACCTACGCGAATCAATCCGGCGGCATCAACGAAGCGTATTCGGACATCGCTGGCGAGGCCGCCGAGTACTACATGCGCGGCACGAACGATTTCAAAGTCGGCTACGACATCACCAAAGGCACCGGCGCGTTGCGTTACATGAATAACCCGCCGCTGGACGGTAAGTCGATCGACCACGCCACGAAGTTCATCTACGGCATGGATGTGCATTACTCGTCGGGCGTCTACAACAAGGCGTTTTATCTGCTGGCGACCAAGGCGGGTTGGAACACGCAAAAAGCCTTCAAAGTCTTCGCGCGCGCGAACGACTTGTATTGGACCCCGAGCACCGACTTCTACACCGGCGTGTGCGGCGTGCAAACGGCGGCGACGAACCTGGGCTACACCGTGGCCGACGTCACCTCGGCCTTCTCCGCGGTCGGTTTGACCTGCGGCAGCGCGCCCACCGGCCCGGCGCCGACGATCACGTCGTTCTCGTGCCCGGAACCGGGCTCCGACGGCGGCGGCTTCTTCACCTGTTCGGTCGCGTACACCTCGTCGAAACCCGCAGTGGTGTATTGGCCCAACGGCAGCAACGGCAACGTCTACTCCGGCCGTTGCACTCCAGGGCTACGCACCAGTGTCACGGTGTATGTGTCGAATATGTACGGCACGTCTTCGCGGACCGGCACGTTCACCTGCGCCAGCGGCAATATTCCGTAACCGCACCGCATGATCAAAACCGCGCGCCGGGGAGAGCGATGCGCTCTCCGGCGCGTTTCGTTTCCTGTCAGGCCAACGTCGTCGCGGGAATGTCTAGGCGGCGGCGAACGCCGGTATTCCCTTACCCCGGTTCGGTCGAGCGGCGCTAGATCGTCGGGTCGCATGAAGCGACCCTAAATCTCCGATCCACGCCGCTTGAAGCCGTGTACGCCGGCTGGGTAAGTTCGCCTAGCGGGCGCTGGAAGCGTTGCGCGTCGATCGACCAAGGACAGGTCATCTTTCCTGAATATTCCTTGCGCCGTTCGCGTGCCGCGTGGCAGCCATCCGCGCGCGGCACCCGCTGCGACCGAGATCGTTGCGTCGATGCCGATTCCCTCATCGAACCGTCTTTCAAGGAAAAGAAATGAAGAAGGAACCTCAAGCCCATACCCGCATCTCGACGCGGCGGCTCGCTCCGCGCACGCTCGCCTGCGCCGTGTTGTCCGTGATGGCGGCCTCGGTCGTCGCACCTGCATTCGCCGGTCGCGTCGATCTCGGAGGACTGTCCAACGATCGCGCCTTCGATCAGTTCATCGTCAAATACCGCGATGGCTCCGCCGAGCGCAGCGATACCGTCGCGATCGATCGCGGTCTGTCGAACGCCGCTAGGGCCGTGTCCGCCGCACGGCCATCCGGCGCGCTCGGCGCCAAGCACGTCCGTCGAATGGCGCTCGGGGCCGATGTGGTGCGTACGGACCACAAACTCGATCGCGTCGATGCCGAAACCTTCATGCGCCAGATCGCCGCCGATCCGAGCGTCGACTTCGTCGAAGTCGATATACGGCTGTATCCCACCCTCAACCCGAACGACACGCGCTACAACGAGCAATGGCACTATTTCAATGCGATAGCGGGCATCAATCTGCCGTCCGCTTGGGACCGCAACACTGGCAATGGCGTGGTCGTCGCTGTGCTGGACACCGGCAGTACCACGCATAGCGACCTGGACGCCAACACCGTCGCCGGTTTCGATTTCATCACCGATCTATTCATTGCGCGCGACGGCAACGGGCGCGACAACAACCCGGCCGATCCCGGCGATTGGAACCCGGCCGCCAACGAATGCTTCCCCGGCTCGCCGGTGAAGAACAGCAGTTGGCACGGCACTCACGTAGCCGGCACGATCGCGGCGCTCACCAACAATGCCAAAGGCGTGGCCGGAGTCGCCTTCGGCGCGCGCGTTCAGCACGCACGCGTACTCGGACGCTGCGGCGGCATGCTTTCGGACATCGCCGATGCGGTCACATGGGCCTCCGGCGGCGCGGTGCCGGGCGTTGCGGCGAACGCGACGCCCGCGAGAATCATCAACATGAGCCTGGGCGGCAGCAGCGCGAGTTGCCCCACGGTTTACCAGGACGCGATCAACGGCGCGGTCGGTCGCGGCACCACCGTCATCGTCGCGGCCGGGAATAACAACAACAATGCCGCCGGGAATACGCCGGCGAATTGCGCCAACGTGGTGACCGTCGGCGCTGTCGGCACCAACGGCGGACGCGCGGTATGGTCGGCGACGCAGCAATCCAGTTTCGGCGCTGTGGTCGACTTGGCCGCGCCAGGTACCAACGTACTGTCGACGATCAATACCGGAACGCAGGGACCGGTCGCGGAAGGTTATGCCCTGAAGAACGGCACATCGATGGCGACGCCGCATGTCGCGGGCGTCGCTGCTTTGGTGCAAAGTCGTCGCGCGGCGGCGGGATTGGCCCTCTTCACACCCGCGCAGTTGGAAACGCACCTTCGCACCACCGTGCGTCCGTTCCCGGTCGCGCCGAATCAACCGATCGGCACAGGTATCGTAAATGCCTACGGCGCGGTCGTCGCGGCCGCCCCTGCGCCGCCGATCATCAACACGCTCTCTTGCAGCGGTACCGGCGGCGGCTATTGCAGCGTCAGTGTCGATTCGCCGAGCGCCACCACGTACGCATGGTCCGGTGGCTTTTCCAGTTCATGCACCGGCAGCACGTGCGTGGGCGTCTGCGGCAATCTGAGCGGCTTCTCGATTCAGATTACGGTCACCGTCACCAACAGCGCCGGTTCCGCGACCAGGCAGGCGTATCCGTTCTGTCAGCAGTAAGATTTGCGGCCTACGGCCATGAGCGAAAGAGAGGGCGTCGGCCCTCTCTTTCGTGCGATGCGCGAGCGCTGCGATCGCGGCTTTCAACGCGAGCAAACGCTATCCCGATACATCTTCGCGAATCGCTCGTACTCCGCTTTGCGCTCGTCGTTACGGCTGCCGGCGAATTTCCAGCGGAATTCGGCTTCATCCACGCGGCGTTTCCAGGTGCCGCACAGTTGATCGGCCGGGATCGCGACGCATTGGTCGCGGCGCATTTCGCAGGCGCTGCCGGCGCTGAGGTCGGACGAGCCGTCGATACCGACGGTCTGCAGCGGCGCGCAGGTCGAAGCCGGTTCCGCGGTGTCGCCCAAGTAGTCGCGATCGTCCCAGGTTTTGCATTGGTACAAGGCGGGCGGCGGCGTCGCGATGGCGGCCGTGTCGCGATGGGGCGCGACGACGGGGGCCGTCTGGATCGGTGCGGGTGCCGGGGTGGCGGGCGCCGCAGGGGCGCGCGTCGCGGCCGCAGCGGCGGGCGCGGTGGCCGGCGACGGCGAGATCGGCAAAGTGCCGACCATTCGGATGTCCTGCCGATGACCTTTCGGGCACGGGCGGTCGTTCTGCAGCACGACGTTGCCGGCGGGATCGGTGCAGCGATAGATCACGGTCTCGCTCTGCGCGGCTGCGCTTGCGATGCCGCCGCCGAACAGCAGGGTCAGCAGCGCGCGCGCCGCGCGGATGCGCGGCGGGGAGGCGGCCCGCATGCGTTCAACCGCAGTCTTGCGCGAGACGCGCATCGACGCGACGTTCTTCCCGGTCGATTTCGACGCGCTCGGTCTGCTGCGCGTTGAAGCGGCGGCGACCCAGCGTGCCGCGTTCGTCGCGCAAGCGGGCGCAGGCGTCGGCCTGCGGCAGCGCGTAGCACGTATCGCGCACCCAGGCGCCGTTATCGACGACGACCGGATGCGGGGGATGGATGCCGCCGTGGTTGGCGTACACATTGCCCTGGCCGACGTTGACGAAACCGTAGGACGGGTCGTACAGCGGCATCTGCGTCGGTACGAACGTGGTGTTTCTCTGCACCCAACGCAGCTTGCCTTCGGGCGAGTCGCTGAGGTAACGCTGGTTGTCCGGACTCGCGCATTCGTACAGCGGCAGCGGGTTGCGCACGATCAGCACCTGCGGCGACACGGCGGCTGTCTGCGACGCGGCGAGGGCGGGGTTCGCGGTTCTTTTTGCGTAGATCGCGACCGGATCCTTGGGCCGCGTCATCTCTCGTACGTTCTGGCGTTCGCCTTGGCGGCACGGCGAATCGCGCAGACTCGAGCGTCCCTGCGCGTCGGTGCAGCGGTAGATGACGACCGGGCGGTCGTCGGGCGCCGCTGCGGATTGCGCCGATGCCGAGGGGAGGGATTCCGGCCCGGCGGCGAGGACGGCGCCGAGCGCGAGGGTGGAGACGAAACCGAGAGGCGAGATGGCGTTCATGCGCCGATGATGCGATCGAAACCGACGCGAAGGAAGTACCGTCCATCTTCTCGACAAGGGCGATTCAGCGGTTCGGTCGCCGTCGCTCTCACGGGCTTCCGAGATTCCTGTCGACCTTTGCGTCGGCGCGGAACCGGCGGTGAGCGCACCGCCGGTCCGTGTGCGTCGCCGCGCCGATCGGCACGGAGCCGACGGCCTCGCGATTCAGAACGGGGCGTCGTCCTTCGCCGCCTTCTTGATCACGCGTTTCATCCCGGCGTTCTCCATCGGTTTCGTGGTGAGCAAGGACTTCGCCGGTTCCGGATGCGTGTACAGCGCGGTTTTCTTCGCGGCGGCTTTCTTGCCGGCGGCCTTTTTCGCCGCGGGTTTTTTCGTCGCGCTTTTGCCCGCACCGCTTTTCGTTGCCGTGCTCTTCGTTCCAGCGCTCTTGGCGGCGGACGTTTTCGGTTTCGCACCGGCGGCTTTCTTCGCGGGCGCTTTTTTCGCCGCCGCTTTCTTGGCGCCGAAGCCTTTGCGCGCGGGCTTGCCGGTTTCTTCCAGCAAGCGCGTGACTTCGTCCAGCGTGAGCGAGATCGGTTCGCGATCCTTCGGAATTTTGCCGTTGAGCTTACCGTCGCTGATGTACGGGCCGAAGCGGCCGTTCAACACTTCGATGTCGCTGTCCGGGAAGGATTTGATGATGCGATTGCGCGCGATCTCTTCCTTCTCTTCGATCAAGAACACCGCGCGGGCGAGGTCGATGGTGTACGGGTCGTCCTCTTTCTTCAGCGAGGCGTAGGTGGCGCCGCGTTTAGCGAACGGACCGAAACGGCCGATGCCGACGCTGACCTCTTCGCCGGCGCTCTCGCCGAGTTTGCGCGGCAGGCGAAACAGATCGAGCGCGCCTTCCAGCGTGATCGTGTGCATGCTCTGGCCGGGGCGTAGGCTGGCGAAGGTCGGCTTGTCTTCGTCGTCGGCCGTGCCGATCTGCGCGTACGGCCCGTAGCGGCCCAAGCGCACGCTGACCGGTTTGCCGGATTTCGGATCGACACCCAATTCGCGCGCGCCGGTGGCTTCGGAGCGATCGACCGATTCGGTCTTCGCATCCACCAATTCTTTGAACGGCGCCCAGAATTTCTCCATCAGCGGCACCCAATCCTCTTCGCCGCGGCTCACCGCGTCGAGCTCGTCTTCGAGCTTCGCGGTGAAGTCGTAATCGACGTAGCGGGTGAAATGCCCGCTGAGGAAATTGCTGACCGCGCGGCCGACGTCGCTGGGTCGGAAGCTGCGGCCTTCCATCTCGACGTATTTGCGGAACAGCAGCGTTTGGATGATCGACGCGTACGTGGACGGACGACCGATGCCGTATTCCTCCAGCGCTTTCACCAGCGCCGCTTCGGTGAAGCGCGGCGGCGGCTGGGTGAAATGCTGGTCGGTGTGAATGCGATCGAGCGGAACGCGGTCGCCGGTCTTCATCGCCGGCAGTTTGCGGCCTTCGTCGTCGTCGTCATTCTTCTGATCCTTGCCTTCCTCGTACACGGCGAGGAAGCCCGGATCGACCACCGTGGTACCGCTGGCGCGGAAGCTGTGTTCGCTGCCGGCGGCCAGATCGACCGACACGGTGTTGAGCGTGGCCGGCACCATCTGCGAGGCGACCGCGCGCTTCCAAATCAGCTCGTACAAACGGCGCTCGTCGTCGCTGAGGAAGCGGCTCACCTGCGCGGGCGTGCGCAGCGCGGAGGTCGGGCGCACCGCTTCGTGCGCTTCCTGCGCGTTCTTGGATTTGGTCTGGTAGAAATTCGGTTTGTCGGGCAGTGCTTTGGTGCCGAAATCGCGCGCGATCACGTCGCGCAATTCGCCCAGCGCTTCCATCGACAGACTCACCGAGTCGGTACGCATGTAGCTGATCAAACCGACCGTGCCTTCCTCGCCGATGGTCACGCCTTCGTAGAGTTTCTGCGCGACCTGCATGGTGCGCTTGGTGGTGAAGCCGAGCTTGCGCGAGGCTTCCTGCTGCAGCGTTGACGTGGTGAACGGCGGCGACGGCCGGCGCTTGCGCTCCTTGCTGACGACATCGGTGACCTGCAGCACGCCCTGCGCCGCGGCGACGATGCGTTTGCGCGCGGCTTCGGCGGTGTCGCCGTCGGTGACCGTGAACTGCTCGAATTTCTTGCCGTCGAGCTTATTGAGTTTGGCGGTGAACGCCTGGGTCGGATGCGCGCATTCCGCTTCGATGCTCCAGTACTCGCGGGCGACGAAGGCTTCGATCTCTTCTTCGCGCTCCACGATCATGCGCAGCGCGGGGGATTGCACGCGGCCGGCGGACAGGCCGCGCTGCACCTTGCGCCACAGCACCGGCGACAGGTTGAAGCCGACCAAGTAATCCAATGCGCGACGCGCCTGCTGCGCATCGACCAAGTCGGTCGCGATCGCGCGCGGTTTGGCCATCGCTTCTTTGATCGCGCGCGGCGTGATTTCGGTGAACACCACGCGTTCCAGGGTGCGGTCTTTCAGTAAGCCGCGTTCTTTCAGAATTTCCGCGATATGCCAACTGATCGCCTCGCCCTCGCGATCCGGGTCGGTCGCCAGAAAGAGGTGATCGGCGGCTTTCGCGGCTTTGGCGATGGCATCGACATGCTTCTCGTTCTTGTCGATCAGTTCGTAGCGCATGGCGAAGCCGTTGGCGGGGTCCACCGCGCCTTCCTTGGGCACCAGGTCGCGGACATGGCCGTAGGAGGCGAGGACGTGGAAGTCCTTGCCGAGGTATTTATTGATCGTCTTGGCCTTGGCGGGCGACTCGACGATAAGCAGGTTTTTGGCCATCTCGGGGGGTGACGATTTCCGGAAAAGCCGCTCCGGACGTGGGGCGGCAGGGGGCGGTAAGGCAGGCGATGGAAGGCCGAACTGGGGGCGGCCGGACAGAAGGCAACGCCCGGGAGAGCCCGGGCGTCGTATCGCGATCCTTTTTTAGTGGTGTCACGTTCGGGCCGTCGCTGTCAAGCCGGCACAATCGACAGGCTCTCGGTTTCGGCCCCCGAAACCCCGGATTTCCGGGCGATGAGGCGGCAATTTCGGGCTTGCCCGGGCCTGGCCGGAGCGTCGGGGCGGCGTGCGGACCCAGCGGCTGCGCGTTCAGGCGCCGGGTGGGGCGGTCTCGGCCGCGGGCGCCCAATCGCCCGGCACACCGTCGCAACGGGTGCGTTGATTGGCGCAAGCGCCGCGGAACCAGCCGGTGACCGGCCGGCCATCCGGGCCGCGGATGCGCAGATATGCAGCCATTCGCCAGAACACCCCAGAGCGCGCGCTGCACGGGTATTCGGATTCGACCGCATCACCCGGCTCAGCGAATCCCGCTACCGAAGATCGCGAAGCCGGCGACCGCGAACAGCGCGATCATGCCTACGAGCAGCAGGCCCCAGAGGCACAGCACCACGATCGCGACCACGCCCAGCTCGTCGCGCTGCAGCTCGCCCTGCGCGGTGTAGGCGTATTTATCCACCACCAGCGTGTCGCAGATCATGTCGTGCAGCGCGCGTTTGCGGTCGGTAAAGCCGGCCATGATCAAACCGATGCCGATCGTCAGGCTGCTGAGCAAGTAGCCGAAATACCGGCCGAAACCGCGCGCGAAGCTGATGCGCGAGCCATCGCCGCGGACGACTTTGATGCCGACCGCCAACTTGCCGACGCTCGCCTGCATGCTGGAGGAATGCATCCAGCCGAAGTAGGTGGCGCCCAAGCCGAATGCGACGAGTTGATTGATGATCTGCAGCAGTATCGCCATGCCTTCGTCGTAACCGCCGGCGCCCATCATCGCCACCATCATCAGGCCGAAGACCATGCCGACCATGCCGGCGACGATGCCGACCACGAAGCTATCGATAAGCGAGGCCGCGGCGCGTTTCCAGAACCCGGCGTAGACCACGCGCCCGCCGGCCACGAAGCCGTCGTTCTCGGACACCTGCGCTTTCGGCGGTGCGTACGGCGAGACCGGTTCGGCCATGCGATAGGGATTGGCGTCGGCGTCCGCCGGCGAGTCGGGGCCGGCGGTGGCGAACGTCGTCGCGGCCGCGGCCGTCGCTGTGGCCTCGAACGGCGACGCCGCGGGTGCGGCCGGGAGGATCTCGTCGATCGCTTCGCGCCACGGTTTCCAATCGGCATAGCCTTCGCGCCAGACCAAGGTGTCTGCGCCGATTTGGCCGTTGCGATGCAGTTGCGCCAGATCGTCGGCGCTCGCCGGGCCGAGCCGTTCGCGTTGGGCGTTGCTGTAGTACCACTGGGTCATGCGTGAATTCCTTCAATCGGCGTCGCGTTAGCGGCATTGTGCGGGACGGAACCGCGGATCGAGCGTCCCGCCGCGGCAATCCCAGGTGTTCGCGTTCGAGACGAAGCGGATCGTCTTGTCGTCGACCGCGAGGGACAGTTTGGAAAAGCGCATCTCGAACCCGCAACCCGCGTTGTCCGCGCTCGGCGGATCCAAGACGAACACGGCTTCTGCCTCTGCGCTGGGCGACAGCCGCACCGTCGCGGGGTCGGACATGCCCAGGGCTTGCGCGTCCGGGCAGCGACTTTGCTCGCTGCGATACCGGTCGATCGTGCGTTGCAGGTCTTGGGCCGCGACGAGCCCCTGCATCACCCGGCTGCGCGCCACATAGTCTTGATATTGCGGAATGGCGATCGCCGCCAGAATGCCGACGATCGGGATCGACACGATGCCGACGCCGACCAAGATCACGGCGGCGAGCGCGCAACCGGAGAGGCCGCGTTTGGGCGGTGCGGAACGAGAAAGAGGCGGCGGTTGGCTCATCGCGGTGCGTGGGTTCGTTGGACGAAGGGCGAGGTCAGTTGCAACCCGGCGGTTTCAGCATCGGGTTCGCGGTGTTGGAGCGGCACGACACCGAAATATCGCCGCGCTCGCCTTGCCCCACGTACATCGCGGTGGCGTTCGACCATTCGCTGCCCGCCGGTCCGAAACGCACCGCGTACGCGCAGCGGTACGGATCGGCCGAGAACAACGACAGCTCGAAACGCCCGCTCAATTCCGGCCTACGCAGCATGGCCGACTCGAATTCGAAGTCTTCGGGGCATTGCCCTTGCTGCAGCGCGGCGCTGCCCATCGCGTCCGTTAACAGCGCGCGCACGCGGGCATCGTCTTCGGCGAGCTGCTGCGCGTCGTACGCGCGTTGCGGCGCGGGCGGGCCGACGGTCGGCGCGCGATTGACGCTGGCCGCCGCGTCCGCCGCGGCTTGCTGCGCTTGCTTCGCGCGCTCGACGTAATCTTTGTATGCCGGCAGCGCGATCGCCGCGAGAATGGCCATCAGCACGATGCCGACCACGCCGATGGCGATCGCGGCGATCAAACAGCCCGACATGCCGGATTTCGCGGGCGCGACCTGCTGCGGCGCGTTCGGCCACGGCGTTCCGCTTTTGGTGTCGTTGCGTACGAAGCGCTCGTCTTCGACCTCGACGATGCTCAAGGGCTGGTTTTGCGGCACCGGCGGCGGCATCGCCGCGTCGGGTTTCAGACCGATCAAGCCCAATTCGTCGATCAAGCGGTCGGCCGGCTGCCATTCGCGCATGCCTTCGCGCCAGACCAAGGTGTCCAGCGCCATCCGACGTTCGCGGTAATGCTGCTGCAGTTCCTCGACGCTGAGCGGACCGATGCGACCTTGCCCCGGGCTGTGGTAGTACCAAATTTGCATCGTGACCCCCATCCGACGCGCGCCCGCTGATGCGAGGCATCGCGCGTCATGCGGAGCCGCGTCTCCGCCCGCTGCCGACGCTGCGCCGACAGTGCGCGCAGGCTAGCAAACTCTCGGTGCGGCGTCGCCCGCTGGGGTGCCGGGGCGCTGGTTTTCGGCGCGAAAGGCAGGATTCGCCGATCGACGCGCAGGGCGATGGCGTGGATCTCGTCGCGGACCCGGCGAATTGCGGGTGCGCGCTTCGGTTTTCGGTCGGCGCGCGCGGTCGGTTCGCGTGGGACTAGCAGGTGCTGCTCGCGGCGCTGATGCTCGATCGCAGCGCGCGATCTGGCGCCCAAGATCGGCGCCTGCGCTCAATGCACGTAGTCGCCGTCGTCCTCGAACATCTGCGTTTCCATCCAGGCATAGGCCGCTTCCGAGCCCGGCTGGTTGAACAGCACCATCAGCACGACCCATTTCAGGTCGTCCAAATCCAGCTCGTCCTGATCCAGGGCCATCGCGCGATCAAGCACCAATTCGCGTTGATCGGCGTCGAGAATGCCGTGTTGTTCGAGAAACAGCAGAAACCCGCGGCAATCGACGTCGAGCTTGTCCAGCTCCGGGCCGAAATAGATGCGGGTGGGGCCGTTCGCGCGCGGCGCGGTGGGGCCGGGGCGACGCGCCGCCAAGCCGTCCAGCCAATCGAAGGCTTTGTTGATTTCCGACGGGCTGAAACCCGCCTGCAGCAGACTGTTCTGCAGCGAGTCGCGATCCCGCGCCAAGTCCGAATCGTCGGCGATGTAGTGTTCGAACAAATAGAGCAGAACGTCGAGGATGCTTTCTTTCATGTCCCCTGACTTGCGCCGGAAGCGCGGTGAGATGAGGCGGTGGCGTGAAGGCTCGTGACCGAAGACTCCGCGCGATCACCTCGAACGACGGCTATAGCGGCCATGATCGGCGGCGACGCGTCCCTGCAGCTCCATCACCAGCAGCATGGAGGACAGCGTGGCGGGCGTCAATCCGGTGCGCTCCGCCAGCCGATCCATATCGGTGGGGTCGTGACCCAGCGCTTGCCACAACCTGTGGTAGGCGGGATCGTCCGGAGACGGGACGGTGAAGCTCGCTGCGGCGGCGTCGTTCGGCGGATCGTCGGGCGCCGCGGAGTGCGACGCCGCCGAGATGGGGCCGGCCGGATGCCGACGCAAGTGTTCGCCCAGCGTGGCGGCCCACGGACCGAGCGCGGCGATGGCTTCGTCGGCGGATTCGATCAACGCCGCGCCGTCGCGGATCAGCCGATGGCAGCCGCGCGCCATCGGGTTGTGGATCGAGCCCGGAATCGCGAACACCTCGCGCCCGGCTTCGGCGGCGAGCCGGGCGGTGATCAACGCGCCGGAGCGGGTCGCGGCTTCGACCACCAGCGTGCCCAGCGCCAGCCCGGCGATGATGCGATTGCGGCTGGGGAAATGTTCGCGCAGGGCCTCGGTGCCGGGCGGGTGTTCGCTGACCACCGCCCCCCGCGCGGCGATCCGCGCCAGCAGCGGCGCGTGCGTTTTGGGGTACGGCACGTCCGGCCCGGTGCCGAGCACGGCGACCGTCACCCCGCCCGCCTCTAACGCGGCCTCATGCGCGGCCCGGTCCACGCCCGCGGCCAAGCCGCTGACGACCGACAGACCCGAGCGCGCGATGTCCACCGCGAAACGATGGGCGTTGTCGCGACCGCCCGCGCTGGGATTGCGGCTGCCGACCACCGCCACGCCGGGGTGCCACAGCAGCCCGGGTTCACCGGCCACGAACAGCGCCAGCGGCGGGCTGGCGATGCGCCGCAGCAAGGCGGGGTAGTCGGGGTCGTGCCAGCCGATCAGCCGATGCCCGGGCGCGGACAGCCAGTCGCGGCTGCGAGCGAGCGCGGGCAGCGCGTCGTCGTGGCGCAGGGCGTGGATTTGCAGCGGATCGAGGCCGCATTCGCGCCAGCGGGCGGGGCCGGCGTCCAGGGCGGCGGCTGGGGCGCCGTAGGCCTGCAGCAGGGCGCGCCGAGGCGCGGCGGCCCCGGCGCACAGGACCAAGCGCAGCAAGGCGTCGGTGTCGCGCGGCGAGGGGGTTGCGGCGAGCGGTGCGCACGAAGGCGTGGGTTCGGAAGCGGGCGTGTTCATGCCCGAAACGGTAGGCCGAACACGACGACGGCGCCCTCAGGCGCCGCCGCGAATCGCTGTAGGAAAAGTCCGAAATGTGGGATCGCCGGCTCGCGGCGCCCGCATCGCGTCATCCCGTCACTTGGTATCGGGATGCTTGGCGCGATAGCCGATCATCGTCTGTTTGACGCTTTCCATCACCAGCGCGTAGCTCACCTTGTCGAAGGTGCGGAACACCATCGCGTGGGAGGCGTATTCGTCGGGCAGACGCGTGCGCGCGCCGTGGCTGACGGTTTCTTCGCCGCGATGCGGACCGTAGGCCACGCGATCGACTTCGTTGCTGCCCTGGCGCCATAGCGACACCACGGTGCCGTTGTCGATGCCGTCGGCGCTGCCGGCGGAAATCACGACCACCTCGTGGGTGCCGGCGCTCAGCGACGAACTGGCCACCGCCAGCACGCGCGCCTTGTCCGCGTCGAGCGGCTGTTTCGGCGGATGCGGGAAGAACTGCAGGTCGTAAGGCTGTGCGTCCACCGGGATCAAGCGGTCGCCGACGCGGGCTTCGGTATTGCGATCGTCCAGGATCACCGTGGCCGCTTCGACGTCGCCTTCCGGCAGCTTGATCAAATTACCGGCGTTCACGCGCAGCAGTTCGTAGCCCAGTTGTTCGCCTGTGTCGGCGCTGGCGGATTCGCTCCACGGCGTACCGAAGCCGCGTGTGCCGCTGCCGCGATAATCCAGATCGTTCTTCAGCGGCATATCGCTGTGGTTGCGTTCTTTGATGCGGCGGTAATCGTTGGTCGCGCGAACGACCGCGAAACGCTGGCCCACCTGCGCACTGTCCAAGCCTTTCACGTAGACCTTCTGACCGGCGGTGCCGCGGGCGTAATCCTCTTCGATGCCCACCACGTACGGCAGGTCTCTGAAGCGGTCCACCACGCGCATGTCTTTCAGGTAGGGCTCGATTTCCGACAGCGACACCGCGCCTATCGGCGCATCGGTGCGCGGGCCGGGCGTGACGCCGATGCGGTCGAGGTACGCCAAGCTGATCACGTCGCCCGGATAGATCAAATGCGGGTTCTTGATCTGCGGGTTGGCCTGCCAGATTTCCGGCCATAGCCACGGGCGGCGCAGGAACTTGCCGGCGATGTCCCACAGGGTGTCGCCGCGCTTCACCACGTAGGTGTCGGGGTGGTCTCCCCGGTACTCCTGGGCGACGACGTAAGTGCCCGCCGTCAGCAGCGCGACGACGGACGCCGTGCGCAACCCATGAGAAAAGCGCTTAAGGATGCTGGCCATCTACTTGCTCCCCTTGGGAATTTCCCCAACACAACGTCCGCACTATAGCCCAGAAAACCCGGCTCTTGGCAAGTCCAGAGGCGGTACAATGCCCCGTTCCGCGACCCGTACCCGCCCCCGACGCCGCAAACATGACGCTGCTCACGATTCTCGAATTCCCCGATCCCAGGCTTCGGACCAAGGCCCAGCCGGTCGATCCGGCTCGAATCGCCGACCCGGACTTCCAAACCCGCCTGGACGATATGTTCCGCACCATGTACGAGGCCCCGGGCATCGGCCTGGCCGCCAGCCAGGTGGACGACCACCGTCGGTTCATGGTGATCGACGTCAGCGAAGAGAAGAACCAGCCGTTGGTCTTCATCAACCCCGAGATCGTCAAAGCCGACGGCCATCAGGTGTACCAGGAGGGCTGCCTGTCGGTCCCCGGCATCTTCGCCGACGTCACCCGCGCCAATGTCATCACCGTGAAGGCCTACGGCCGCGATGGTCAGGCGTTCGAGATGGATGCCGACGGTCTGTTGGCGATCTGCATCCAGCACGAGATGGATCACCTGGAAGGCAAACTCTTCGTCGACTATCTGTCCGCGCTTAAGCGCGAGATGGTGCGCAAGAAGTTGGAGAAGGCGCGAAGGAATAGTGCCGCCTGATGCGGCGTAATTCATGCGCCCCTCTCCCCGCATGCGGGGAGAGGGGTTGGGGTGAGGGGCGACCGCAGCAGTAGATTCGTAGGGTGGGCCCCGGCCCACCGACCATCCGGCGCAGAACACCGTAGAGCGGAGCGAAGCTCCGCTGCACTTGCGGATTTCTTTGATTTGCTTGATGGCCAATTTGCTTCGCGGGACGAAGGTCAAATGCTTGACCAGCCTTCGGCTGTTGAAAGCCGCGCTGACGCGCGACCTACTTTTCTTTGCTGGCGCGAAAGAAAAGTAGGCAAAAGAAAGCGCCTTCCCCGACACAGCAATCTTATTGCGGGATTGCTATCGGGATTTTTCGATTCGCCATCCGTGGCGAATCGAAAAACGGCGGACCTCCTGTCCGCCGCCCGATGGGTCTGGTTGGGCCGAGGCGGTTCACCGAAATGTAAAGTTGTAGAGCGGAGCGAAGCTCCGCTGTTCCCTTCGAAGGCGGGTTGAATTCAGATTGCGACGATCTCTCGGTTGCAGGGCGATAATCACCGCTAACACGAATTACACGACGTGCGGACAACATTGAGGACCGACGGACGCATGGAACACGGCATCGATTTCGAAGGCGAGCGGAGACGGCTGACGCGTTGGGCGTGGGGCGTCACGATTGGTTACGGATGCATCCTGATCATTCTAGCGGCGCTTGTGTTTTTCGGACAGGAAGGGCTCGATTCCTTTCGCACAATGAGCCCGAATGAAGTTGGCGACCTGCTCGCCGGGATTGCCGGGCCATTGGCGTTTATTTGGCTTGTGTACGGATATTTCTTGCAAGGTATTGCGATTAGACAGCAGGCAAAGGAACTGAGTCAAAACACTCGCGCACTAAATTTGCAGGAAGAGGCGTTGCGGGCACAAGTCGAAGAATTAAAGAATTCGGTAGAGCATCAGAGAGAATTGGCTGCAGCGGCTAGCATTCAAGCGAAAGCACAGGTCGAAACGATCAGCGCCGAAAAAATCGCTTTGAAGAAAGCCTGCGCCCTAAATTTGTTTGGTTTTCTGACAGCATTAAATCATCTAATGCAGGAAGAATCTTTGAGTTCAGGATTGAGAATCTTGGCAATCACGCAACAGACGTAGTATTTTCATCCACGCCCGACATCAGCATCTTGGATGTGACCAGTTTTCCGTCATTTCGCGCAGGCACTAGCGCACATTTGCGTTGGCAAGCAAAGACTGAACCAGCAGAGAGGTTAACTATTTTCACGATACGTTACTTTGACGCGGGCGGAAACCCTGGGGTGTGTGAATTTGAGCTTGTTAAAAGTGATACAGGTTCATTTACTGGTGATGCAAAAAGACGTGCCGGGAGTTCTTGATCATGCCCCTCAGAATCATCTTCGCCGGCACCCCCACCTTCGCCGTGCCTTGCCTGCGCGCCGCGGCGCGTTACGGCGAGGTCGTTGCGGTCTACACGCAGCCGGATCGTCCCGCCGGGCGCGGACGGGCGTTGTTGTCGTCGCCGGTGAAGCTCGAAGCGTTGTCGCGCGGGATCGAGGTGTTGCAGCCGGAGACGTTGAAGAAGCAGGTGTCTCGCGATGCCTTGCGCGCGTTGAAGCCGGATCTGATGATCGTGGTGGCCTACGGGTTGATTCTGCCGCCGAAGATTTTGGAGATTCCCACCTACGGGTGTTGGAACGTGCATGCGTCGCTGCTGCCGCGTTGGCGCGGGGCGGCGCCGATTCAGCGCGCGATCGAGGCCGGCGATACGCAGACCGGCGTGTGTTTGATGCAGATGGAACAAGGCCTCGATACCGGCCCGGTGCTGCTGTCGCAGTCCACGCCGATCGGCGAGCACGAGACCGGCGGGCAGTTGCACGATCGTCTCGCCGAACTCGGCGCGCAGTTGTTATCGGATGGTTTGGGTTTGTTGCGCGTGGGGATGCGCCCACAACCGCAGCCGCAACCCGACGAGGGCGCGAGCTACGCGCACAAGCTGGAGAAACACGAAGCGAAGCTGGATTGGTCGCAGCCCGCCCGCGTGTTGGCGAACAAAGTGCGTGCGTTCAATCCGTGGCCGATCGCCGAAGCCGAACTCGCGGGCGAGCGCGTGCGTATTCACGCGGCGGTGGCGCTCGATCTCGCGCATGGCAAATCGCCGGGCACGATCCTCGCCGCGAGCCGCGACGGCATCGATATCGCCTGCGGCGATGGCGCGCTGCGCATCCGCACGCTGCAGCGCGAAGGCGGCAAGACGATCACCGCGGCGGATTATTTGAACGCGCGTCGGGATTTGCGCGTCGGATGAGTAACGAGACACCGATCCGCGAATACGACGTGGTGCGCGTTCGCTCGCTTGAGGGGATGTGCGCGGACGGCTGCGGCCTGGGTACGCGTTCCCCCGCGATCGGCGACATGGGCGCCGTGGTCGCGATCGTGACCGCGGCGGAGGGCGACGATGTGCCTTTGCGCGACGCCTATCTGATCGAATGCGTGTTGGCCGACGGCGCGACGGCCTGGATGGCGTCGTTCCCGCGCGATTCGATCGAATTGATGAGCCGCTTCGAGGAGATGCCGCGATGAGTGCGACCAAAGGCATCGAAGCGCGCCTCGCCGCCGCGCGCGTGCTGGATGCGGTGCTGCATCGCGGGCGTTCGCTGAAAGCCGAATTCGCGACGGCGCTGCCGACGCTCGACGACCCGCGCGATCGCGCACTGGTCGAAGCGATCTGTTTCGCGGTTCTGCGCGAGCGCGTGCGCTATGCGGCGGCGTTGGAAGCGTGGGTGAGCAAGCCGCTGGGCAAACGCGACGACCCGCTGCGCGCGTTGCTGTACGCGGGATTCGCGCAGTTGGAAGCCCTGCGTTTGCCGGCGCACGCCGCGTTGGATGCGACGGTGGAAGCGGCGCGCGCGATGGGGCGTGCGCATCAGGCGGGCATGGTCAATGCGCTGCTGCGACGCGCGCAGCGCGATGGCGTGCCCGCGGCCGATCCGGCGCTGACGTGGCCCGAATGGTTGCGCGACCGCGTGCGACGCGATTGGCCGAACGATGCCGACGCGATTCTCGCCGCGAGTGCGGTCGCGGCGCCGCTGTGGTTGCGGGTGAATCGCCGCCGCACCGATCGCGACGCCTACGCGCAACGTTTGCGCGATGCGGGCATCGAATTCGACGCCGCGACGGCGCTGCCGCCGGAATGGCCCGATGCGATTCGTCTGGACGATTCGCTGGCCGTGCGCGATTTGCCCGATTTCGAGGCGGGATGGGTGTCGGTGCAGGACGGCGCCGCGCAAGCGGTCGCCGATGCCTTAGCGCTCGCGCCTAATGCCCGCGTGCTCGACGCTTGCGCCGCACCGGGCGGCAAAGCCGCGCATCTGCTGGAACGCGAACCGACCTTGCGTTTGACCGCATTGGATATCGACGCGCGTCGTTTGCGCCGCACGCGCGAAACGTTGTCGCGCGTCGATGCCGACATCGAAGCGACGCTGGTTGCGGCGGATGCGGCCGATTTGGATGCATGGTGGCGCGTGGATGCGCAGCCGGGCGAACCCTTCGATGCGGTGCTGATCGACGCGCCGTGTTCGGCGACCGGTATCGTGCGCCGGCAGCCGGATATTTTGCTGCATCGTCGTCCGAGCGATCTGGATGCGTTGATCGCGACGCAAGCGCGTTTACTCGATGCGCTGTGGCTCACGCTGGCGCCGGGCGGCGTGTTGCTCTACGCGACGTGTTCGATTCTGCGCGAGGAAAATGCGGGGCAGATCGAAGCGTTTCTTGCGCGCACGCCCGATGCCATTGTCGAGCCGTTGCCCGAGACCTTCGGCCGCGTCGAAGGCCCGGGTCGCCAGCGATTGCCGGGCGAGGACGGTATGGACGGGTTTTTCTACGCGCGCTTGCGCAAAGCTCAAGCGTAGGAGCGCAGGTAAGCGCGGCCTGCAGACAGGCTGGCCGGCGCAAAGCATTCGGGCCTGCCGGCCCTCCCACAAGAAGAATCCGAAGGATTCGTCCGGGAGCATCGGTCGCGCTTTTGTGGGAGGGCCGGCAGGCCCGATCTCCACTCGGAACCATCGGGCCTACCGGCCCTCCCACAAAAAGCGATCAGCGATCGGCGGGTGCGGTCGCGGCTGAAGCCGCTCCTACGTATCATGCGCGGATGTCGACGATCCGCTTCCTGAAAACACGTCCGTCCCGCGAATTCTGGCTGCTCGCGTTCACCGCGTTGTTGGTGCTGGGCGCCGGTTTGGGGCTGCGCGACCCGTGGCCGTCGGACGAGCCGCGCTTCGCCCTGGTCGCGAAGCAAATGGTCGAAAGCGGCGATTGGTTGTTCCCGCATCGCGGCTCGGAGCTGTATTCGGACAAGCCGCCGATGCTGATGTGGTGGCAGGCGGCGCTGTACACGTTGTTCGGCGAATGGCGCATCGCGTTCTTGCTGCCGTCGCTGCTCGCCGCGCTGGGCACCTTGTGGTGCGTGTACGACTTGGGCCGGCGGCTGTGGACGCGTCGCGTCGGCTTGTATGCGGCCTGGGCGTTGTTGTTCGTGGTGCATTTCACGTACCAGACGAAGAAAGCGCAGATCGATCCGCTGGTGATTTTCTGGATCACGCTCGCCAACTACGGTCTGTTGCGGCATTTGCTGAAAGGCCCCGATTGGCGCATGTGGTGGCTCGGATGGTTCGCCGCCGGTTTGGGCACTATCACTAAGGGCGTCGGCGTGTTGGCGCTGGTGATGATCGCCCCCGCTGTCTTCGCCGCATTGGCCGGTTGGCGCGGCGCCCACTTGCACGCGAAGAACTGGCGTTTCTGGTGCGGGCCGCTGTTTTTCGCCGCCTCTGCCGCGCTGTGGCTGGTGCCGATGGTGACGACCGCGTTGTCGCAGAACGAGCCGGAATATCGCGCGTATCTCAACGACATCCTGTTCCGGCAAACCGCCGGACGCTACTCGAAATCCTGGGATCACGCGCAACCGTGGTGGTACCACTTCGGCGTGATGGCCTCGATGTGGTGGCCGGCGATGTTCGCGTTGCCGTGGGCGATCCCCGCATGGCGTCGGCGTTTGCAACGTCGCGATGCGCGCTATCTGCTGCCGTTAGCGTGGTGGGCGTTCGTGGTGCTGTTCTTTTCGATTCCCAGCGGCAAGCGCGACGTGTACATCCTGCCGGCGCTGCCGATGGCCTGCCTCGCGCTGGCGCCGCTGTTGCCGGGCATCGTGCGCAAAGTCTGGCCCAGGCGCATCGCGTTCGTCGTCGGTCTCGTGTTGGCGACGGTGTTCTTCGCCGCGGGCGCAGCGATGTGGTTCGGCGAGCCGAAATTCGAAGCCAAATTCGTGATGGAGCGCGGCTTCACCGACGGCGGTCGTGCCGCGGCCGGCTTGCTGCTCGCCATCGGCGCCTGGGGCCTCGGCGCGTTGGCGTGGCATCGCGTGCGTCGCGGCGTCCACGGTTTGATCTGGATGTTGGGCGGCACCTGGGTGCTGTTCAGCGTGATCGGCTACCCGTTACTCAACGATTCGACCTCCGCGCGCGGGCTGATGACGCACGTCGGCCAGCGCATCGGCCCGGATGCCGAACTCGGCCTCGTCGCGTGGAAAGAACAAAACCTATTGATGGCCGACCGTCCGGCGAAGGATTTCGGTTTCAACGTGCTGTGGCCCGATCAAATGGCGGCCGGCATGCGCTGGCAGGCCCAGGCGCCCGCGAAGCGCTGGTTGTTGGTGCAGGAACCCGCGCTGTCGCAATGCGTCGCGCGCGAACGCGCCGAATTCGCCGGGTTCGCGAACCGTCGGCGTTGGTGGTTGGTCCCGGCCGCGGCCGTGCCCGATCCCGCCTGCGTGCCGCAGGGCACGAAAACGCAGAACGAGGCGGATGGGCAGGACGAATAGCGCGAAGGCCGGTCCGATGACAGTACAGGCGTCGCGCTCCGTATGCGTCCGCGAAAGGGGTCGCGAGAGGTTGCCGGCCGCAGGAACACCACGATTCGAAGCGCAATGGTTTGCCGCCCGCGCGCGGGCGCAGTAGGCTGGACGCCCGACCGCAGACGATCACGGAGTCCACCATGGCCAAAGGCATGGATCAGAAAAAGCAGGAAAAAAAGAAACCGGAAAAGACGCTGAAAGAAAAGCGCGCGGAAAAGAAGGAAAAGAAGGGCAAGTAGAGCGGAGCGAAGCCCCGCTGAAATCGCCCCGAAGACCGGTACAGCGGAGCTTCGCTCCGCTCTACAAAATTGGTGTGTGTAGCGGAGCTGCGCTCCGCTCTACGGGCGTTCGATCGAATCAGTCCGGCGAAAGCACGCTGCGATACGCCGCTTCGGTGCCGTCGACGAACTGCGAGAGGTCGAATTCGCGCACGGCTTTCGCGCGCGCGGCGTCGCCCATCGCGGGTAAATCGTTGCGGCGTTCGAGGATCGTGCGCAGCGCTTGCGCGATCGCGGCGATGTCGCGGGTCTTCACGATCCAGCCGTCGATGCCGGGGTCGATATTTTCCGGTAGCCCGGCGTAGTCGCTGGCCAGCACGGGCTTGCCCATCGCCATCATTTCGCGGCAGGCGAAGGAAATGGTTTCCACCGCGTACGACAGCACGAAACCGACGTCGATCGCGGCGATGGCGGGGCGCACGTCGTCGAGCATGCCCGCGAAATGCACCTGCGGCGTGAGCTCCAGCGCGTCGATACGCGCGCGTTGCGCCTCGCTCGGCGGCTTTCCGCACAGCAACACATGGATATTAGCCCGTTCGGTTTCCGTCAGCGTCGCCAAGGCTTCGATCAGATCCATCCAGCCTTTGTAATCGGCGGTGCCGGCGTTGCTGCCGAGCAGCAGCGGTCGCAGTGCGGTATGCGCCGCATCGCCTCGCCAATGCGCGCGCTCTTCGGCCGATGATTCTGCGGAAAACGGCGCGAAACGGGCGGTGTCGATGCCGTTGCGCACCGTGACCGGCGCGCAACGCGCGTAGGGCGTGGCGAGCAATTCGCGCCGCGTCGCTTCGCTGACCGCGATCGCCAGATCGGTGCGCCGCGCGCGCCACCAGTGGCCGAGGCCGCCGACGGGCTTGGAATTGTGCTTGGTCCACACCAGTTTCGGCCGCGGGTTCAGACCGCGCAACGCGGACAGGACCAAACGATGATCGGCCGATCCGTTGACGTGGACGATGTCGAAACGCTCGCGTTCGAGCAGCGCGCGCAAGGATTTCCGCGCCGCGCGTTGCGCTGCCCACTGTTTCAACCCGTTCGGAAACGGTTGCGCGTGCGTGCGTACGCCGTCGAGCGCCTGCGCCTCGCGATATGCGCGAGAGCTCGGCGGCAGCGCGAGATGAATCTCGTGCCGTGCGCGCAATCCGCGCGCGAGCGCGATGAGATACGTGGTGTGGCCGCCGCCGTCGCCGTCGTGGAAATTAGTGTAGAGAATCTTCATCGCAGCATGCGTGCCTGTGGATTCGGCCAACCCGCGTTTCGTAGGAGGGGCTTCAGCCCCGACCAAGGCAAATGTGAGCGTCCGTCATCGGGCCTGAAGGCCCTCCTACGCAATGCTGCCATTAACGCGCGCGTTTGCGACCGCCCAGCACACTGAGCGCGCGCTCGACGCGTTTCCACAGCGGTGCGTCGCCGCGCATGCACAGGCGCGCGTAGCGTTTGGTTTCGGCCCAATCCGGCGCGGGTTTGGTTTTGTATTCCAGCTTGGCCAATTCCAAGCACGTTTCGTCGATGCCCGCCGTGCGCGCGTATTCGCCGATCAACCCGCGCGAGCGCAGACGGTTGCGATACGTTTCGACCGGGCCGCGCTGCGACCACCAGCCGTTCTTGCCGTGGATGCGATAGCCGACGGTGGCGGTGGGCAGAAAATATTTGCGCCCGCCCAGCAGGCTGGCGCCGTAGACCAAGCAGTTGTCGGCGGACAATCGCCACGTCGCCATCGCCTGCGGCGAGAGCGTCAGGCAGCGTTCGGCCAACACACGCCGCAGCGACAACGCCGAGGTCGGTGCGCCGTACCAATACGTCAGCGCCCAGGTGGCGATGGCGGTGTAGCCGAGGTCGAGCGCGCGATCCGCGAACGCGATCGTGCGAGTTTCGTTGCCGAACAGCACGATGTCGTTGAACACGAAATCCACGTCGCTGCGCGCGTCGTACAGCGCGCCGATTTTTTCCAGATGCGCCGGCTCCCAGCGGTCGTCGGCATCGAGAAAGCACACGACATCGGCATCGGTCGCGGCCAAGCCGCGTTGGAACGCGACCAGTTGCCCGCCGTTTTCGCAGAACAGCAGCGTCACCCGCGGGTCGTCGCCGTAGCGCTCGCGCAGCACGTCTTGCGAGCCGTCTTTCGAACCGTCGTCGACCACCACGATCTGTTTCGGCGGGCGCGTTTGCGCCAGCGCGCTGTCCACCGCTTCGACCACGAAATCGCGGTAGTTGTAGCAGGTGACGATGATGCCGAAACTCGTCGTCATCGCGGCGGGCGGTGCGCTCATGCCGCAGCGCCTTCGTCCAAGATGCGGCGGAAATAGGCGATGGTTTCTTTCAAGCCGTCTTCCAACGCGACTTTCGGCGTCCAGTCGAGTTTCGATTTCGCCAACGCGATGTCGGGCTGCCGCTGCTTCGGATCGTCCGAAGGCAACGGCCGGAACACGAGCTTCGATGGCCCGCCCACCAGTTTGAGCACCAGTTCGGCCAATTGCAGCATGGTGAATTCGCCGGGGTTGCCGAGATTCATCGGCCCGGTGAAGCCCGCTTCGGTGTTCATGAAGCGCACGAAGCCTTCGATCAGATCGTCGACATAGCAAAAACTGCGGGTTTGCTGGCCATCGCCGTAGATAGTGATGTCTTCGCCGCGCAGCGCTTGCACGATGAAGTTGCTGACCACGCGGCCGTCGTTGGGATGCATGCGCGGGCCGTAGGTGTTGAAGATGCGCACCACTTTGATGTCGAGGTTGTGCTGGCGGTGATAATCGAAGAACAGCGTTTCCGCGCAGCGCTTGCCTTCGTCGTAACAACTGCGGATGCCGATCGGATTCACCCGACCCCAATAGCCTTCGGGCTGCGGATGCACTTCCGGGTCGCCGTACACTTCGCTGGTGGACGCCTGAAAGATGCGCGCGTGCAAACGCTTCGCCAGTCCCAGCATATTGATCGCGCCGTGGACGCTGGTCTTGGTGGTCTGCACGGGGTCGTGTTGGTAATGCACCGGCGAGGCGGGGCAGGCCAAGTTGTAGATCTGATCCACTTCCACGAACAGCGGAAACGTCACGTCGTGGCGCATCAGCTCGAAATACGGGTGATTCAACCGATGCGCGATATTGCGCTTGCTGCCGGTGAAGAAATTATCGACGCAAAGGACGTCATGGCCGTCGTCGAGCAGGCGGTCGCACAGATGCGAGCCGAGAAAACCGGCGCCGCCGGTGACGAGGATTCGGGCCATTGCGTGCAACTCCGGGAGCGGGGACGGGGCCGCGCGCCGAAGACCATGCCCGGGGCCGGCCGTTATTCTGGTCCATCGCGCCGGGGATGGCGAGCGAGGACTCGCTTTTGTGGGAGGGCCGGTAGGCCCAGCTTTTGTGGGAGGGCCGGTAGGCCCGATCACCGCTGCAGGGATTCGATCGGGCCTTCCGGCCCTCCCACAAACAGCGATGCGGCCTCACTCCACCTTCCGCCCGTTCTGCAGCAGCCAGAGCATGATGGTTTTCTGGCGCACGTAATTGGCGCGGACGTAGGCGTAGACCAGGCCGTGCCAGCCGTCGAGAAAACCGAGCCGGAACACGTAGCCGCGCCAAAACCGCCACGCGGGCGAGAGCACCAATTTCGCCAGCGAGGCCCGCTTGCCGCGCGCGAACTCGTGCTCGGCCATCATCCGCGCGTAACGTTCGGTTTTCTGCAGTTGCTGCATCAGCGAGCGGTACGGGAAGTGGATCAGATCGCCCGGCAGCGTCTTGACCGCGCCATCGACGCTGGCCGCCTCGTGGATTTCGCGGTCGCCGCGCCAGCCGCCGCGACGGCGGTCGAACAGGCGCAGCACGCGGTCCGGGTAGGCGTTGCCGCGGCGCAGGAATTTGCCGAAATACTCGCTCAACCGCGCGAAGCGATACCCCATCGCATCGGCGAAACCGCCGTCGCGCGCGGCCAGAATCGAGGCCCGCAGTTCCGGGCTCACGCGCTCGTCGGCGTCCAGGCACAGCACCCAATCGTGCGCGGCCTGTTCGACCGCGAACTGCTTCTGGCTGCGGAACCCGTCGAACGGCCGGTGCAGAACGCGCGCGCCGGTGCGCTCGCAGATGTCGCGGGTGTCGTCGGTGGAACCGGAATCGACCACCACGATCTCGTCGCAGAAGGCGAGCGAGGCGAGGCAATCGCCGATACGATCGGCCTCGTTGAACGCGATAATGACCGCCGAGAGACCGGGGTGTTTTGGATTCGGCGCCGACACGGCGGAGGATGGGGACGTACTGATGGCGGATGACCTGTTGTTCGCGACCGAGCGTTACGCGCTGCCCATCCTGCAGCCGTTGGCCGATGCCCTGCAAGCGGCGGGCCATACCGTGCATGCGTGGTTCGAGGACGGCGCGGCGGGCGCGACGCTGCCGGCGCCGGTGCGCACGGTGGGGCTGCGCGAGGCGGTGGCCCTGCGGCCGCGCGCGGTGTATTCCGCCGCGAATTGGGTGCCGACCTTCTTGACCGGCCCGAAAGTGCAGCTTTTCCACGGTTTCAATGTCGAGAAGCGCGATGACGCCCGCGGCCATTTCCGCGTCCGCGGCCTGTTCGATCTGTATTGCACGCAAGGCCCCGCCACCACCGCGCCGTTCCGCGCGTTGGCGGCGAAGCACCCGCATTTCGCGGTGGTCGAAACCGGCTGGCCCAAGCTCGATCCGCTGTTCCGCGACGACGGCGGCGCCTCCGCAGCGCTGCGTGCGCCCGCGCAGGGGCGACCGATCGTGCTGTTCGCGTCCACGTTCACCGAGCGCCTCAGCGCCGCGCCGCATCTGTTCGACGCGATCGCCGCCGAGGTCGCGCGCGGCGAGCGCTACTGGCTGCTGACGTTGCATCCGAAATGCGCGCCGGAGCTGTTCGCGCGTTATCGCGGCCTGGCCGGGCCGAACGCCGCATTCGTCGAAACCGAAGCGCTGATGGCGGCGCAACGTGCGGCGGACGTGCTGGTGGCCGATACCACCTCGGTGGTGTCGGAATTCGTGGTGCAGCACAAGCCGGTGATCACGCTGCGCAATCGCGCGCCGAAACCGCACATGCTGGATTTCGACGACCCGAAGCGCTTGCCCGACATGCTGGATCGCGCGTTCGCGCCTAGCGTCGAATTGCGCGAAGCGATCGTGGCGTACGCCGATGCGATCCATCCCTATCGCGACGGGCGTTCGTCCGAACGCGTGATCGCCGCGACGGAGGATTTGATCGCGGGCAAACTGGGCCGCTTACGCGGCAAGCCGCTCGATGGGCGGCTGCGGGCGCTGCAGATTCGCTCGAAGCTGGGTTATTGGGCGAGCGGACGCGCTTAGCCGATGCCCTATCGGGATCGGCTGCGGACGCGAGCGCCGAGCCACGGATGGCTCGGCAGGCGCGACCGGAGACGATCCATCGCCGGCATGGAAGGCGCGGTAAATCGTTTCGAAACAGCGGAGGTCGATCTTCTGGGGACCAAGCATCGAACTGCAATTGCGTTCCTCACCACCGCAACCGATGCCGCGAAATTTTATGCACCAGTTTCGCCTGAAGCGCGCGCGCTTCGGCTTCGGGCAGGTAATGCAGGATCAGCGGCGATCCCATGCCGGTGCCGCCCGCCGTGTCCAACAACAGCGTCGCCATGCCGAGGCGACGGTCGATCGGCGATTGGCTGAGCAGCACCGCCTGCAGTTTGCCGATCTCCGCGAAACGCCAGCGGCGCGTCCACCAGCCGTCGCGCACCGCGACGATGCGCTCATCCATCGCATAACCGGCCATCCGCGCGTGCCGCCACGCCAGATAACCGCCCCACGGCAACCAGCACGCGAACACGCCCGCGCCGATAATGCCGAAATTCCAATACGCGCCGAAGGTCAGCAGCGTCGTCCAAAACAGATGCGGCAGGAACAAGCGCCATCCTGCGAAGCGATGCAGGTGATGCCACGATTGCACCGGCCACTGCACGTGCGGCAACAAACGATGGATCAATGCGTCGCACAGTGCGGGCGTGCCGATCGGCGCCAGTTCGCGCAACGACCGCGGCTGGCCGTGCGAGCCGTTGTCGAGCACCGCCGTGCTGACGTCCAGCGTCCGCCGTTTGAACAACCGATGCAGAATGCCCTCGTGCAGCGTCCACGTCTGGATGCGGCGATGCGGGGCGCTGGTGCGCAAGCGCGCCAGCAAGCCGCGTTCGAGCGTTAAGCGTCGGCCGTGCTGTTCCAAGCGGAAATCGGTGTAGTGCAGCAGCGCCAGAATCACCGAGAAAATGCGCAGCACCACGACGAAGATCACGATCAGCGTGACGATCGCCGCGACTTCATGGCCGTCGCCGTAGCTCAGCACGTAGCCGAACAGGGTCTGCAGCCAACCGCGCAACACGCGCGTGAGCAGATCCGGATTCAATTGCGCCAGCACCGCGAACACGCCGGCGATCACCAACATGCCGCGATTCGAGATCAATCCCAAGCGCATGACTTCGGCGTTGGAGAGGCTCACCAGCACTTCGCTGTCGTCCGTCTCCGCCTGTCGCGCGCCCGCTGCGGCTCCGGCCGCGACGCCCGCCGCTTCCGAACGTCGCCGTCGGATCAACGCTTCCAGCGCCAAGGCGTCGTCGAGCGTCAGCACCCGCATCTCCGCTTCCGGCTTGATGCCGCCGGCCGATTCCAAACGCACTTCGGCCACGCGGAAGATGCGATGCAGCACCGATTGGTGCAGCGCCACGTTGTGGATGCGGGCGAACGGAATCTGCCGCTGTTTGCGTTCCAGCAACCCGCTGCGGACCATCAAGCTGTCGTGGTCGATGCGGAAGCGGTAGGTGTAGTACTGCCAAATCGAATACGCGGCGAGCAAGCAGATCGCCACCGCCGACCACAAGTCGTTACGGTCGCCGCGACCCCAAAACAACAAGACCACCAGCGGCACGATGAACTGCTTGAGCTGCTGGATCAGCACGAAAAACCACGACAGCGGATGCAGCCGCCGTTCTTCCGCCGCGTCGAGCGCGAGCGACTCAGGCGTGGTCGGCGTCATCGCTGTCCTGTCGATCGATCTGACGCGTGAGGTAATCGCGCAAACGTTCCGCGTCGTGCAGTTCCATTCCGGAGACGCTGATCGCGCTCAATCGCGTGCCGGCGGTATGCAGGATCACCGACGCCAAGCCGTGGATGCGCTCCAGCGGCCCGCGTTTGAGGTCCAGATGCTGCACGCGCGTGGTCGGCACCCGCGTTTCCCATTGCCACAAGCGCCCGCGTTTCACCGCGAAGCCGTCGCGGTCGAGTTTCCAGAAGGTGTAGCGATATCGGCGATACGCCAGCCACCAACCGAAGCCGATCGCGGTCGCGAACGCGCCGCCGATCGCGATCCAGGTCGTGGTGTGCGCGCCGAAACGGCTGTAAAGCACCATCGAGACCACTGCGGCCGGCAAACAAGTGCTGAACAGACCGACGTAACGGAACACCGTTTGCGCGCGCGGCGGCAACGCCCGCCAATCGGGCTGCAGCGGTTCGTCTTCGACCACCCGATCCGCGCTTTCCGGGTCGGTTTCGGCGAGCGCCCCGTCGATGCTGCCGCCGAGCGTGTCGCTGTGCACGCCCTCGTTCGGCGCATCCTCGTTCGGCGCGCCCTCGCCGGGCGGTGTCTCGTCGATGCGTGGGGCGTGCGCGGCGGTATCGGAAGCGGCGGAGTCGTTAGGCAAAGTCACGGAGAACGGGTCGTCCACGGGTGTCGGAGGAGTATGCACGGCGGCGCGCGCATCCGCATGCGCCGCGCGCATCGGCGGAAACCAGCGCGTCGCGGGATGCGGTCACAAATCGCGATAGGGGTTGAAGTACGGGTTCCACGACGGGTCGAGCGTGTAGCGTTTGTACGTCCACTGATACTGCGCCGGGTCGCGGCGCGCGATCGTTTCCACCGCCGCGTTCAACGCGGTGGTGGCGACCAGACCGTCCGGGTCGGCGATGGCCGCTGGTGCCGGCTCCACGCGCAAGGCGAACGCGAGCGGGCCGACGCGTTCGCAGTAGACGAACAGCACGGTGGCGCCGCTGCGCTCGGCCAGTCGCGGCAGTAGCGTCATGGTGTAGGCCGGGCGGCCGAAGAACGGCGCGAATTCGCCGTCGCCGGCCTTCGGTTGCTGGTCCGGCAGGATGCCGACCACGCCGCCGTCGCGCAGGCGCTTGAACAACTGACGGATCCCGGCGGCCTCGGCGCGAATCTGGGTCACGCGGCCGTCGGCGTCGGCGCGGGCCAAGCGCAGGAACGCTTCGCCCAGCGGCGAATCCGGCGGCCGATACAGAATCGCCAGCGGCGTGTAGCTGGCCAGCCACTGATTCAGCAACTCCCAATTGCCGTAATGCGGCGCGGCGACGATCACGCCCTTGCCCGAGGCGATCGCGGCATCGAACAGTTCCACGCCCTCGCGCCGCACGATCATCGTGCGCAAGTTGTCCGCATGCGGCCGCGTCCACAGCCGCAGCGTCTCGAAGGCTTGGCGTGCGGTGGTGCGCAGAATGGCGGCGTGCATCGCTTCGCGCTCGGCGACGCTGGCGTCTGGATAGGCCAGTTCGAGATTCCGCCACGCCACCTTGCTTTCGCGGCGGCCTTGTCGCCGCCACAGCCAGGCCACGCCGTCGCCAAGACGACTCGTCCACGACCAGGGCAAGCGGCCGAACAAGCGGGCGAGAACGAACAAGATGCGGGCGATCGCAGCGGTCATGCGGCGGGCAGTCTACGCGCAGCGGAGGCTCGCGGAATGCCGCGGCGGGCGAGCGATCCGTCGGTTCGAGCCCCGTCGCGCGTTTCGGCGCGGCCGGTTCCCGCTACGATTCTCGCTCTCGCGGCTTGTCTCGAAGCGCCCTCGATGCGCTGCCGATGCGCCGTCCTCTCGTCAACCGCCCGCAGAGCCGCCAATGCTCGCTTTGATCCAACGCGTGACCCATGCCCAGGTTTCGGTCGCCGGGGAGGTCGTCGGCGCCATCGGCCCAGGACTGCTCGCCTTGATCGGCGTGCAGCCCGGCGACGGCCCGGCCGAGATCGCCAAACTGGGCGACCGCTTGTTGCGCTACCGGGTGTTCGGCGACGAGGCCGGGCGGATGAATCGCTCGCTCACGGACGTGGGCGGCGGCCTGCTGCTGGTCAGCCAATTCACCTTGGCGGCGGATACTGCCTCGGGGCTGCGCCCGAGCTTCAGCACCGCCGCGCCGCCGCAGGAGGCGGAGCGTATCTTCGGCGAATTCGTCGCTTACTGCCGACAAAAGCATGCCTACGCCGTCGAAACCGGCCGCTTCGGCGCCGATATGCAGGTGTCGCTAATCAATGATGGCCCGGTGACGTTCTTGCTCAAGACCTGACCCGGCCGAACGACGGGATGCGCTTTCGCAGCAGACGTGGTGTTCGAGCAGCGGCAGGCCAGGCGATCGAGTGCGGGCCCGCGGAACCTTCGCCGGCTTCGGTCGTCCAATTCGCCGGATTCTGCCGCGCCCATCGCCGCAACGCACCCGCCGCCCGGGCTTGAAACCCGGCGCTCGCGCACCACATCGTCCCTCGAATCGTTCTTTCGTCTCTCCGATCTCGTCTCCCCAGTACCGCCCATGCCGGGTTTCGCATGGCGCATGGATGCCGATCCGACCGTCCGCATTCACCCGTATCGACGATTCGAGCGGGCCGCTTTCCCGTTCCGGCCCCAGCCGACCCCCTCCGGCTGTTATAATTACGGGTTCACTTTCCCACGGTGGCGCCTTATGGCCAACGAACGTCCGGCCCCGCAGTCCGATATCAAGCAGCTCATCAGCAAGGGCCTGGAGCAAGGCTATTTGACCTATGCCGAGGTCAACGACCACTTGCCCGACGATTTAGTCGATCCCGAGCAGATCGAAGACATCATCGGCATGATCAACGGCATGGGCATCGAGGTGCACGAAGTCGCGCCCGATGTCGACACGCTGTTGCTCGCCGACGGCGCCACCGGCGGTCGCGAAGTCGACGACACCGCGGCCGAAGAAGCCGCCGCCACGCTGACCGCGCTCGACGGCGAAGGTGGTCGTACCACCGACCCCGTGCGCATGTACATGCGCGAGATGGGCACGGTCGAACTGCTGACCCGCGAGGGCGAAATCGCCATCGCTAAGCGGATCGAGGAAGGCCTGACGCAGATGATGTCGGCGCTGGCCAGCTTCCCGTGGTCGGTGCAACTGCTGCTCGAAGAATACGAATTGCACAAGGCGGGCAAAAAGCGTCTCGCCGACATCGTCGCCGGCTTCAACGACATCGAAGAACCGGCCGAAGAGATTCCGGTCGCCGAGATCGCCGAAGACGCGCTCGAAGCCGACGAAGAAGAAGAAGCCGCAGGCGCCGAGGAAGCCGGACCGGTCGGCCCGGATCCCGCCGAAGTCGCGCGCCGGATGGAAGCGCTCGCCGCCGGCTACGCCAAGTTCCAAAAGGCGTACGCCAAGCAGGGCGCGGACCGCAAGGCCCTGGCCAAACTGCGCGAGGAAATGGCCGAGCAGTTCATGACCTTGAAGCTGCCGCTGCCGCTGACCGACACGCTGGTCAAAAAGCTGCGCGACGTGCTCGGCCAGATCAAGGAACACGAGCGCCGCATCCTCGACCTGTCCACCCGCATCGCCAAGATGCCGCGTAAAGATTTCATCCGCGCCTGGGAAGGCAACCAGACCAATACCGGCTGGGTGGACGAAATGCTCAAGCGCAAGCAGAAATGGTCGTCGGGCCTGCGTGACGTGAAAGAGCTGATCATCGCCGAGCAAGAAGCGACGATGGCGATCGAACAAGCGCTGTATCTCACGCTCGCCGAAATCAAAGACATCAGCCGTGCGATGGCCTACGGCGAAGCCAAGGCGCGCAAGGCGAAGAAGGAAATGGTCGAGGCCAACCTGCGCCTCGTCATCTCCATCGCCAAGAAATACACCAACCGCGGCCTGCAGTTCCTCGATCTCATCCAAGAAGGCAACATCGGCCTGATGAAGGCCGTGGATAAGTTCGAATACCGTCGCGGCTACAAGTTCTCGACCTACGCGACGTGGTGGATCCGTCAGGCCATCACCCGTTCGATCGCCGATCAGGCGCGCACCATCCGTATCCCGGTGCACATGATCGAAACGATCAACAAGCTCAACCGCATTTCGCGCCAGATGCTGCAGCAATACGGTCGCGAAGCCACGCCGGAAGAGTTGGCGAAAGAAATGGACATGCCGGAAGACAAAATCCGCAAAGTCCTGAAAATCGCCAAAGAACCCATTTCGATGGAGACGCCGATCGGCGACGACGAAGATTCGCATCTGGGCGACTTCATCGAAGACACCAACGTCGAGTCCCCGATCGAAAACACCACCAACATCAATCTGCAGGAAACCGTGCGCGACGTGCTCGCCGGTTTGACGCCGCGCGAAGCGAAAGTGTTGCGCATGCGTTTCGGCATCGACATGAACACCGATCACACGCTGGAAGAAGTCGGCAAACAATTCGACGTCACCCGCGAGCGCATCCGTCAGATCGAAGCGAAGGCTCTTCGCAAACTGCGTCACCCCAGCCGCAGCGAACAACTCCGCAGCTTCCTCGATATCGATTGACCTCAGATCGAACGCAACGATCGAACAACCGATCAAGCAACCGAAGCGATCCCAAGAAGAACCCGCCGCATGGCGGGTTCTTCGTTTCCACACCCTGCATGAGATCGAACTCCCCATCGCCCCTGTGGGAGGCTCGGCAGGGCCGATATCTTCGTAGGAGCGTTCATTCGCGAGCGCGTCGCGCCACGCGCCCAGCATCGCGAGCGTCGCTTCCGCATACGTCCTCGCGGCCGCTCTGGACAATCGCAGGGCCGGTCAAGCGGATATCCAGTTGATCGCTCGGCTTTGCTAAGATTCCCGGCAAGGGCCTATAGCTCAATGGTTAGAGCAGAGGACTCATAATCCTTTGGTTCCAGGTTCGAGTCCTGGTGGGCCCACCACAACACTGTTTCAAACCACTCTCTGCGCCTCGTAAAACACCCTTATTTTCGAGGGTTTCGCGCAAACCCCTTGGACTTCGATACTTCGGCCAATCGTCGAAATTGGCGAAATTTTCGCCAATTTCTCTCTCTCTTTCTCTGTCGCCTTGGACTTCACGAAAGCCGAGTCCAAGCGATCATTTTTCGATTTCCTTGCAGATCAACGATTTACGCTTGGACTCGGGAGAGCGGTTTTTCAGCTTCAATGCCTATCCAGCGGGATGCCAATCAACACCGACGTCGCAGCGTCACCCTCGATCGCATCGTGCAGTGGTTCCTCAGCTAACCTTGCGTGGGAGGACAAGCTGGAAGTCCTGCGACACAGTCGGGGCCGGACGCCTCCCGGGAACCTCCTGCGCACTGGCGCATCTTGATTGGTATCACTTCCCAACGAGATCACGCCATGCTGGACGCGCACTTGCAAGATGTCGAAAGCACACCGTCCACGCCGGATTGCGCATCAGGTGACGGGCGCCCTTCGCGCCAGCAAGCAGAGGCGGCCGTGTGTACGCTGATCCGGTGGGCCGGCGACACGCCCTCGCGAGAAGGGCTACTGGAGACACCAGCACGCGTCGTGCGCGCCTACGAAGAGTGGTTCGGTGGCTATGCGCTCAACCCGGAGCACATCCTCGGCCGCACTTTCGACAGTGCTGGCTACGATGACATCGTGCTGCTCCGCGATATTCCTCTGCGTTCCATGTGCGAGCATCATATGGCGGCAATACGCGGCGTTGCTCATGTGGCCTATTTGCCTAGCGAGCGCGTCGTCGGAATCTCAAAGCTTGCGCGACTGGTGGATGCCTATGCGCGACGCCTGCAGATCCAGGAGCGCCTAACCGCAGAGATCGCAGACACACTCGAACGTGTTCTGAAACCACGCGGCGTCGCGGTGGTCATTCACGCCAGCCACGAGTGCATCTCCTCGCGTGGAGTAGGTATGCACGGCGTCGCGATGGTGACACGACGGCTGCTCGGCCAGTTCGCCGAGGATCCCTATCGGCAGGACATTCTCGCCGCGCTGGCACCCTGATCCGGGAACCTCGTGCGCACTGCTGCATCCGATAGTCGATAGATAGAAGGAAATCATCATGGCGCCCTCAACCCCGACGTTCGCCCTCGATTACGCTTCGCTGAAGGACACCGCGCTGGTCAGCCTGGTACAAGGCGGCGACCGCGAGGCGTTCCGCCAGATCATGCGGCGCTGCAATCAGCGTCTGTTCCGTGTCGCGCGCGGTGTGCTCAATGACGATGCGGAAGCCGAGGATACGGTGCAGGAAGCGTACGTGCATGCCTACGAGAAGCTGGCGACGTTCCGCGGCGAGTCCTCCTTGCTCACCTGGTTGACCCGAATCGTGCTCAACGAAGCCTATGGCCGGCTGCGGCAACGCCGCTACACGGTCGATGTGGACCAGATCGAGGCCTCGCAGAGAGAAGCGGCGAATATTGTCCCGTTTCCCTCGAAATTCGGTAGCGAAGATCCTGCCGCCATTATCGGGCGCGATCAGATTCGCAGGCTGATCGAACGCGCCATCGATGATCTGCATGAGCCGTTCAGGATCGTGTTCGTCATGCGTGTGATCGAGCAGTACACGGTAGAGGAAACCGCAGCCAGCCTTGATCTACGTGCCGAGACGGTCAAGACCCGATTACACCGCGCGCGTCGGCTGTTGCGCACGGCACTGCAGGACAGCGTATCGGCGGCGCTGACCGACGCATTTCCGTTCCTTGGGCCCCGCTGCGATCGCATGATCGAGGCGGTGCTGCAGCGTCTGGACAGGCCTGGTCGCTTCCCTTCGCACGAGTAACGTTTCCGCTCCACCCACCCATGACCAACGAGGGATTCAACATGTTGACGTATGCGTTACTGATCTTCGCCATCGCCGCCGTCGGCGGACTGGTGTTGGCTGCCAGCGTGCTCCGGGGCCGATTGGCGCCGTGGGCGCTGTCGATTGTGCATGCACTGCTGGGCGCCACTGGCCTGGTACTCCTGGTGGTTGTCGTTCTGCGGGATACCGGCCCCGGACGCGTGTCCGCTGCATTGGGCTTGCTGGTGCTCGCCGCACTGGGTGGCTTTTATCTGGCGTGGATTCATCTGCGTGGAACGATTGCACCGAAGAGGGTCGTATTCATTCATGCTGGCGTAGCCGTTGCGGGTTTTCTCACGTTGCTAAGCGCCGTATTGGCTGTATGAGCCACCCCCTGCACCCGGCCCTGGTTCACTTCCCGATCGCGTGCTGGTCGCTGGCGACGGTCACCGATCTTGCAAGCCTGTACTGGGGTGAGCCTGCGTGGCGCTTCGCGGGCAACGTGATGGCGATCGGCACGCTGGCGGCCATTGGCGCGATGGCGACGGGCTTCATCGAGCTTCTGAAAGTGGATGCCGACAGCCCGGCGACGCCAGACCTCAATCGCCACATGCTGCTGATCGTGACCGCTTGGAGCTGTTACGCAGCGAGTCTTTTCCTGCGCCTGGATGGAACCACGTTGAACCGCCCGGAGACGCTGCATCTGGGACTGAGTACAGCGGGTTTCCTCGTGCTGTGCGCGGCGGGTTGGTTTGGTGGAAAGCTCGTTTACCAGCATGGGGTTGGTGTACGGAAATAACACGCTCCTGGCGTCACCGATAGGCACCGCAAGGCAGCGTTCAGCGCCGTTGAACCCGATCATTCCTATGGCGAGATACAGTAATTTTCTACGGCAGAAGACCCGCTTGAGCATTCTTGCGATGAACTCGAAGCCCGCCCGAAAATTTCCGGTCGGCAACAAGCGGAAGCGTCATGTCCCATAAAAGTCTGAATTTGACTTGCTGTTGTGTTCTTGTGCCGCAACAGTAACAGCGCAAGTGTGGCCAAGACGACGTCCCCCGCTTTCAGTAGCGGGGGACGTCGAAGAGAAAGCGAAGCGTTGCTTACAACATGATCATCCGGGTGAATCCATGTTTTTTCGCTTGCGCTCAACGAGGTGTTGGGGACAGACGGCGTTTCGTTCGATTTACGGTTGTGTCCTTGTCCAGGGGACTTTTCGAGCGTGGAAGAAGTGGGACCCGTGCCTGGTTTCTGTACGTGGCCGCGCGTATCCTCCCTCCATGAACACAGTGGATGGACGTCCGTCGGTCATCGCGCTCGCGACCGCGTCGATGCTCTGGATCGCGGCCTGTGATCGCGAGGCATCTCGTCTCCCTGTCCCGCGCTCCCGCGCCGCTTCGCACTCGATACAGGCGACGGAAGTGTCGCGTTCGACGCGAGCGGTCGAAGCGGCCACCGCCGTACCCTTAGCCGCGTTTCCCGGCGCGCAGGGCGGTGGTGCCGCGTCCGTCGGCGGACGCGGCGGTGCGGTCTACAAAGTCACGAGCCTCGCCGATGCGGGCCCCGGCACCTTGCGCGACTGCGCGGAAGTGAAATCCGGGCCGCGCACCTGCATCTTCATGGTGGGTGGTGTGATCGAACTGCGGACGCCGCTGTACATCGCCCGCCCCTTCCTGACCGTAGCGGGCCAGACCGCCCCGGGTGGCGGCATCCTGATCACCCGCGCCAACGATGCGCCACCGATCACCAATTTCGTGGTGATCGCCACCAACGACGTGATTTGGCAGTACACGCGCCTGCGCGGCCGGTATATGCGTGAATGCGACGCGATCGCGATGGGCACCAGCACCATCGAATGCGGTGCGTTATTCCGTATGTCCGGGCGCAGCTACAATGTCATTGCCGACCACAATTCACTGAGCTGGAATCTGGACGAAGCCTACGGCGTGTGGCGGGGAGATGCCAGTCCCGTGCATCACGTCACGATGTCGATGAGCCTGATCGCCGAGGGGCATGTATCGCATTCGACGGGCATGCTCGCCGGAGCATCCACCAGCGCATTGGGCAGCACCGTCACCGATATCGACGCGCATCACAACCTGATGATGAACGACAATCATCGCAATCCGTTGTTCAAGAACAAGTCCGCTCGAATCGTCAACAATGTTTTTTACAACAACCGCTTCTATGCGTCGCAGGTCGGTGGCGGAGGGCGCTTCGATGTCATCGGCAACGTCTACAAACGCGGGCCGATGACCGGCACTGCATTGTTCGAGATCCAGGCGTTCTCCTCGCAGGGCGCGAATGCCGTCGATGGCGAGCCTTCGCTGTACGTGTCCGCCAATCTGGGCTGGCACGGTGACCCCACGAGCGACCAATGGTTGCTGACCAACCGCGTGAGCGGCGAGAACGGCAGTCAAACCGGCGCGGTGCCGAGCGCTTGGAAACGCACGACGCCGCTCGATGCGATGGTCGACATCGTGCCGCTGGCGCACCCAATCCTCGCCGACTCCGCCGAGCGCGTCGCAGCGATGAACGGCACCGTCGTACCCACGGTGGGCGCATCGCGCAGGCTTGGCTGCAACGGCTACTGGGCCGCGAATCGCGACGCCGTGGATCTGCGCTTGATCGAACAGTACCGCACCAACACAGGCATCACCGCGCCACCCAGTACGTTCGAGAACATTCCCGCGATCGCGGCCGGCACGCCCTGCGCCGACAGCGACAACGACGGCATGCCGGACTTGTGGGAAATGGCCAGATTCGGCAATCTCGCGCAGACCGCTCAAGGCGATCTCAACGGCAACGGTTATACGAACCTTGAAGAATATCTGCACGGGAAACGATGGCCGATCAAAGTGCAGTAGGTGCGTAACGTGTGGCGTACCGCACCCTGAACGATGCGATGTCGCGGGTGCAATTGCTGCGCCTGCGCGGATGATCGGTGCCCTGGTGGACGGGCCTGTCAGCGCTCAGGTCGTTTCTTGCCGATCAGACAGGGGCGAGCGACGTGTCGGCCGCACACCGTCTTCGTGATGACGGCATATCAAGTGCCGTACCCATGCGGACGGATGACGTCGTCAGCGTACGCCTTCATTGGTGCATGCGCTTCCAGCGCCCTCGGTTGCGGCTTGGGTGATGTTCGATTCCGGCCCGCCGTCGATCAGGCGCATGATTTCGGCGCCGAGTCGCAGCGCATCGACATCTCCGAAAAAATGCTGGCGTAGCCGGCCGGCCGTGTCGTACAGCAACCAGGTCGGCGTACCGCGCATGGCGTAGGCGCGCATCGTTTCTGGGATCGCCTCGCGCCCGCTGGGACGATCGATGCCCACCGGAAACGGGATGCGGTATTCGTGCATGAACGCGCGCAGGGAAACCGGAGACATCGCGTCATGGTGCTCGAAGACCGTATGCAGACCCAGCATCGCCACTTGCTGCTGCGGGAATACGCGATGGACACGCGTTGCGAGCGGCAATGCATGCGCGACGCAGCCGGGGCACAGCATCTGGAACGCCAACATCACCACGACGCGGCCTTGCAGTGAGGCAAGCGTGATCGGATGCGGCGTGTTCAGCCACTCGTCCGCCCGCCAGTCGGTTGTCTGGGAAGTCGTCATATCCATCGGTACGGGATATGGTGGTCACGTCGACTCAGTCGGTCGTGCACACCCGGGCGGTTCAATGAAAGCACGCCGGCGACATTCGCCGCCGACGCACCGTGTCAGGCTCGACGATCAACGATCGATGCGGCCAGGCAGACTCAAATCGCCCGAAGCGACCTTGAAGACGTTCGTGACGCACAGCAACGGAGCATGCACGCTGGCATTCACGCGCAGTCCGGCGGCGACGCCATCGAATTTCATGTCGGCGAGGATGCCGGCATCGTCGAAGGCGACGCGGACCTCGACATGCTCCGAGGAGAACACCGGGTCCCAGCCGGGACTGTCGATCAGGATCGGCAGGCCGGGCCAGGTTTTCGGCAGGCGCGGCTTGTTACCTTCGGGGATATCCACGACCGCCAATGCGCCCTTGCCGCAGGTTTCGTTTGGCTGGAGTACGACCCAATGGCTGTGCCAGAGATTGCCGTCGTTGTCGAGTTTACCGTCACCATTCTCGTCGTAAAGCGGTGTGTCATCGAAATCCGGGTGTGCGGTAACCGCGAGTGCGAGGATGCCACTGCCGCGCTCGAACCCGACGTCGTATGGATCCAGGGAAACAGGCCAGACGTAGGAAAACACGCGGCCACCTGCGAGTTTTCCGGTGGCGGTCGGTCGGGATTTACCGGCTCTGCCGGCAACGGCCATATGGAATGTGGCGATGTTACCGCTGCTGGTGATCTTGGCATGGATGATGTCGAAATCGGCCATCACAGCCTTGTTCGGCTGCGCGGCGATTCCGCCGGTGTGTTTGCCAGCCGCGTGTGCGCTGATGCTCCCCGCTGCGGCGATCAGGAGTGCGGCAAAAAGTACGTTCCGTCTCATTCCGGCCACCTCAGCGCAGATCGGCGGTGGCGGCGCCGAAATTGATGTGGAAGGGCAGACCGTCGATCACCAGCGCTGGAACCGATGTCACCCCGTGGCTTTCGGCCTCGGCCAGACGGCCAGGCTGTTCGCCCAAGTGCACAACTTCGACCTGATAGCGCGCCGGGTCGAGCGCATTGACGAATTGAGCTTCGGCGGACACGCAGACCGGACATCCTGCGTGATAGAAAGTGGCGTTTTGCTTCATAATCAAATTCCTTGAATCGCTCTTGCGGGTGGTTGAGGAATCACCGAGGCCATCGAGTCAACGGTGATGTTGCACAGGCGGCGTCCGATTGCAGTCGGCCGCCGCTTTTTTTGAGGCCCGCCGGTCGTTCAGGAGGGCAGCCCCTCGCGGAAGTGCTTGGCGTCGTCGGCCAGCACATCGCGGTCGCTTTGCGGCGCCTGTTCCGGGCAATCCGTACGCAGTTGCGCATCGCCGAACGGCGCGCCGACGTATGCACAGATATGTGGTTGCTCCGCATCGGCCGCGGCGTTCGCATAGGGGCGAAAATATGCGCAGCCCAGACAGGTCCGGATACCGCTGGCCAGACCTTGTGTCTGCGCCTGATGGATCAGCAATTGCAGGATGCGCAGCAGAGCTTGGGCATCGTGGTCGGTCAGTACCTGTAGCAGTTGCGAGATGCCGCTGTCGCTGGCGTGTCGAATTCCAGCAATCAGTTCGGCGCCGGTCGCGCTCAGCGACAACCGCTGGGCACGGGCATCGTCGGGATCGTGCGCGCGCTCAACCCAGCCTTTGGCTTCGACTGCACGGATCGAGTCGCTGACGCTCGGCGCGGACACGCCAAGACGGGCGGCGATCTCGCTTGGGCGCAAGCTCTCACCTTCCGAGGCGAGGACCGCCAACAGGGCGCGCTGCGATGGGTGTAGCGAGATATCGCCGCCTTCCCGCCAAGCCTGATTGCGGAGGAGATCGGTCAACCGTTCAAGGCCGATGGCGAGTTGTATGCGTTGAAAGAGCGTGTTTTCCATATGAAAAGATTAGGACTCCTAATCTTATTTGTCAAGCCTGACATACGGCCGTGCGATGCCGTCTTCAATCTGCCCTCAGATTGCGACCCGGCAAGGTGGCCCGGCCTGCATGCAACTTGTCCCTGCTGCTGCAGAGCCATACGGCGAGGGAGCTATCGCCCGCGCGCAGCGCGCTTGGAGGCGGGCTGATCGAACAGGTCGACCATCTTCCTGAGCCGGTCCTTGTCGGACTTGTGCATGCTGACGTACTTGCGGAAGAACCGCAGGTCTTCGGGGGATGCTTTCACGGGCGGCGGTTCGCCGAGCAAGTCCTGCGTGGTGACGCCGAGGGCTTTGGCCAGGTCGACCAGGACCTTCGCCGACAGATGGGGTACTTCCCGGTTCTCCAGTTCCCAAACGTAACTCTTGCTGATGCCGGCCGCCTGGGCCAACGCATCCATCGTCAAGCCGGCACTTTTTCGTAGTTGCCGCAAACGGACGCTCAAAGAAGTCGCCATCATTGATCTCCCTTGGTCGGGGGGCGCTAGCTGTACGCCACTGGAACAGGATTGTGTAAATTTTACCACCGTATGACTTCAGGCGATTGACAACCGTGACGCGCGTTCTAGAATCCGAATCATAAGTATGATGAAACTGAACAAGCGTGGATCTGCGGGGCGCTTTATCGGCGAAGGGGATCGCCGACGTAAGGACGAGGTTTACGCTGGAGACAAACGTGTCCAGCTCTGTAGTGCATTTGGATTTACTGTTGAAGATTCCGCCTGAGGAAGTCCTTTTCGACTTCCTGGCGCAGTGCGGCCTGCCGCTGCACTTCAGCATCGTGGACACGGACGGCTACGCTTACGAGACGCTGCGCATCGCCGCGGCGATCGAGCGCGCGCCATCGCCAGTCCGCGATTGCATTCTGGCGAGCATGCAGCACATCGCCTTGCTGACCGACGAGGCCGGTCTGGCGGCGCTGCGCGCGGTGAACGAGACTCACGCCGGCCGGGTGAACGCGCTGCACCTGCCGGATGCCCCGGCGCAGTGCGCGCTGTGGATGTATCTGCGTCACCGCAATCTCTTCGATGCGGCCGTCCACCTTCGCGGAATACACGTTCAGCCCACCGAGCCGATGCCACTCGACGCTGTGCGGCAGCCGCTCTCGCTGCCGGATGCGTTGGTGGTGGACAGCGTGCGCCTGTACGAGGCGACATTACTGGATGAGGTGACCGGCGGCGAGATCGCCATCAAGGCACCCGCAGGCGATGCGCGCGTCAGCGTGCTGGACTTGCTGGAACACTGGATGCCGATCGAGAACCCGATGCGGCAGGGCCGTTTTCGTGTGATCGCGGCCAAGCTGGGTGTCGAGTTCTTTCCCGAGCCGGGGCAAACGGTCGGTCGATCGGTGGTGCTCGCGCTGAAACGACGCGGCGGCAGCAATCTGGGCGACTTCGATTCCGGTACGCGTGAGCAGGCCGAATCCTGGTTGAGTCACTGGCGATTGTCGCCAAGCCGCGATCTTCAAGCGGCGCCCACACTGCAGACAACGGTCTGATGCGCAATGGAACTTCTGGAGTTGCTGGGCACCTGCATCGAGCAGGGGCGGACCGCCATTGCACCGACGCTGAGCGACGGTATGGAACACGAACGACTCGAACGGCTACGGCAGTTAGGCGCGATGACGCCTGCGCGTGCGCAGGCGGTCATCTGCCCGCGGTGCGAGGCTCGCAGCGTCCGCGTGATCACTGCGGGATCGGCATTCTGCGCCGAATGCGGCCAGGTCGCGCTTGCGGTGAAAGACATGCAGCGGCTCTCACCCGATGGCGACTGGCTGCGCCGACGGATCGCGCAGGCGCTTGACCTCGCGGGCGAGTCGGCATGGGTGACGGTGCCTGGTCGGGTCTGGCGGATCGGCGATATCGGGCGGGCCGGTGAGCGCCACAGAGTGCTGTTCGGCCAGCAGTTGGCCGACGTGATGGTGCAGCGCGCGCTACTGGCGGTGTGGTCGACTCATGTCGGGGATATCTCGACGATCATGGTCACGACGACCATGATCGATCGCGTGTTCCTGCCAGGTGTCCGGGTTCGGCTCGTTCCGTTGGCCGCAGCGTTTCGGGTACGGGGTGACGGACTGGTGGCCGACGAGGCGGTGTGGGCCAGCGTGCAGGCCGTGGTGCCGGCGACCACACCCCGGGCGCGCGCGGGTCCGTTCGCGCACGACTTCCGCGACGCCCTGCTGCCGGGCGAGTCCGAACCGATCGCACTGACTCGGTCCCAGGCGGCGCTTATGCGGGTGCTGTGGGAGCAGGCAGGTGTGCCGATCGGTGGGCAATTGCTCATCCGAAGGGCAGGTCTGGACCTTGAAAAGCCCGTCGATGCGTTTCCGCTGAACAAATATCCGGAAGCGAATCGAGCTTATCGCGCGCTGGTGCATTCGGATCGGCGCGGCAACTACTGGTTGCCTCGCGAGGCCTCTGTCGAGACGGAATGATTGCGCAAGCGTGGGCCAACGTGTGCCCCCGTCACGGCCATGACAACGCTGCCAGCGGTCATAACTCCCAGCACTCAGGATCGTCTTTCCGCAGCCGCACTTCCAGTGCCACCGCCAGCGGATGCGGTTCGCATGTGGGCAGGTCGCGAAGGATCGACCACGGGGTATCCACCAACACATGCCCGGTATCGAATGCAGGCAAACCGTCGCGGCGGCGCAGGGCTTGTACGGCGAGGAGTTCACCCGGATAGACGCGATCAATGTAGTGATCGAACTCATAGTCATTTCGATCTGTACTGTCCTTGCTACGACTGATATGAAACTCCGCAGCGACATTCATCGCATGCTGAAACGCAGCTTGGTCGGTGGTCCGCCATACCTCCAGCAACTGCCGGTAAGGCGCCACCATCGGATTCGCGGATTCGTAGTGCGTTGGAATGTCGTAAGCCTGCGAGAACAGTCCAATCAGGAACGCATCATTGGTGCCTTTGCCCCAGCCTTCTTTACGAATCACCGGCACATTGATCCGCATATCCTTGTGCGCAATGGCGATCAAATAAGAAGCACACATGCGGCCATGCTCCCAATCGGAGAGCATGGTGGGGCCAACGGCCTTCATGCTTGTCCATAGCGAAGTTAAAGGCTGAGAATCGTCGCCCGGCAAAGAGCGTGTGGCTGTTTTGAGAAAATCAAGGGCGCGAAACCTCACCCCGAAGTAAAGAGGTCGAACGACAGCATCGACTTCGTTCTTCGCCCCTAACAAACAAGCTTCGGTGCAATAAGTCTGCGCAAGAATCATCAATGCGGACGGATCGGTTCGGAACCTGCCCTCTTGCGAAAGGCTTTCCGTAAGCAGAGCGGTTTCGGCCTCTCGCTTGTTTCGCTTGATCATCGACGACTGCCACCAGACTTCGCAGCCATTGAATGTCTTTTTCAGCGATGGGTGCCACTGCAGTTTCGTCATCACACAGTCCTCGGGCCAATGGTGGGTCCGCGCGGACCATCGGGTCCATCTTGTTGCGGGGCTTGTTGTTGCGCCAGACGTTCCTGCGTTTGCTGCTGATCGAGTTTGGCCACTTGCTGCAAAGTCTCATGCGCAGGTTTTTGGGAGGCTTCGGCAACGTCGAGATTGACGTGGTGATTCGGGTCGCGCCCATGCCCATGCGGAAAGTGGGTGATGAACAGACGATCACCATAGATGCCGATGTCGTCGGCATTGCGAACGAGCCTGTCTTGCTTGAATGCCAGCAACCCCTGCGCTGCAAGATTATCCGCACGCTCATCGTCCAGACCTTTTTCCTTGGCCTTTTCACCAATGCGGTGATGCACGCCTTGCTCGGCTGGACTGAGTGATTCGAGCATGCTTTGCTTCTTGGACTCGGGCTTGACCCAATCCTCGACGGTCTTGTCGACCTCCAACTTCGGCGAACCAAGCGATTTGCTGAGATTGATCTGAACCCACTTGGCATTGAGGCCGGACGTCAATTTTTCGGTATCCGGATCGATGATTTCTAAGCGGAGACTTCGTGCCGTGCCATCTAACCCCGGAATCGTATTGTGCTCGGCCCAATGTCCTTTCTGATCAATTGCGAGTTCAATCCGCTTAACTACGAACGTCTCGGGATCGCCCCGCTGCGCCTTCGCCTGCCCCGTTGCCGAGGTCTTGATCTCATTGAACTCCAACTCACCCGCCAGGTTGCGGCTCACCAAATCAATGCCGTGACCGGAATTGTTCTTGATCGCCAGAATGTCGGTGTGGCCTTGCTTGACCAGATCGAACGTGTGGATGGCCTCACCGATATCGCCGAGTTGCTTGGTGGTCAGCGTGGTGAGGTCAACACCTTTCGTGCTGTATCCGAGCGCCTGCGTTTCGTCGATCGCGCCACGGAAAATGCTGGAGTCTTTCTTCGCAATTTCAGCCAGTTCTTTCGGCGTCAACTCGCCGCTGCGCAGCAAGCCTTCGACGTTATCGGTTCTGTGCGCCGCTTCGATGAGCAGATCAAGCTTGCCCTCGTCGCGGAACAGACGAATCTCATCGCGCAGCACCGCTTGAGCCGCTTGCGCTTCTCGGGCACCTCGGGCTGCAGCAGCCTCCACGGTTTCGCCGGGGTGCGGGACGGGCGGCCCGTCCGATTCCGCACGCCGCAGCACCCGGTTCGCATCGCCCGCGACCTGCGCCACTTCATCCAGCGCATCCGGCGTCGTGCCATCAACCGCCTTGGCGACCTTGCCCAGCGTGCCCAACTTGGAAACCGGAATCAGCGTGGCGGCGATCTCCACCCCGATGGCACCTTCGGTGCTGCCTAAAAACTGTCGTTCGCGTCCTTCGGTCTTCGCCTGTTTGTATTCCTGCTCCCAGCTCTCCATCGCCTGCGTCGCCGCATTGCGCAGATCGCGCACCGGCTTGCTGGGGTCATCCATCGTTTGCACCGCATAGAGCTTCGCGGTCGAAATCAGCAGGTTGCGGTAGTTCTCATCGGTGGTGAACCGATAGCCCATCTCGCCAAGATCGACGATGCCCTTGAGGGTGTTGAGGCTGTGAACGATGCCGCCAGAACTCTCGCCATAAAGCTCTTGCGCCTTGCCCACAGCATCCCGCGCCAAGCTCGCGGAGCGGCGCTGCAACTCGGTGGCGTTCGGATCGTTCTCCAACTCGCCGGCCCGCTGGTAGGACCAGGACATCTGCTTGGTCAGGTATTCGTCCGCCCAAGTCGCTTTGTCCTTCACATAGCCGTAGGCGTCGCCGGCCACTTCGGCGATCTGTTCGCCCTTGCGCTCGACGAAGCTGTCGGTGATGTTGGCCGTATCGAGTGCTTCCGCAAAACGCTGCTTCTGGGCGGGTGAATCGAGCCGTGCATCGATCGCGTGCAAAAACGCATCGCGGTCGAACTGCTCGAAACCGGGCGACCGCTGGAGGTCTCGCGCCAGCGCATCGGCGTCGATGCTGCCAAGCCGTTGGTTCTGGAGAATCAGCCGCTGCGCCTCGTAGGCCATCGGATCGACCCGACCCTCGCGGTCGGTGGCGGCCATCAGGGCCGCAATATCGAGGGTGTCGGCGCGTCGTTGGGGGTCGGCCATTGGGTGTCCTTACCTTGCTCAGTCAATCGGGTCGCCGCTGATTATGCTGGACAACGTATGCGCCTTGTTTCAGAACGGTGAGACGAGTCTATCGTCCGCAGTTTGGCGGGCAAGGCGTACACCATCAAGGAAGGCGGCTCAAAATTTCCTGATCTTTCAATGTCTTAAAGGCTGGAAAATAAAAAGTCGATTTTCCAGCCGCTTTTCCAGCTGTCTTCCAGCCGTTCGATCAATAGTGTGTCTCTCGCCCGCTGCACACGCAGCCTGTCGAGGAACACACCATGCAAGACCGCACCACTGCGCAAGCCGCCCAGACAGAGGCGCGCGCCTTCGATGAGACCCAACTGGCCCGGCGCTGGGACATCTCCATCCGCACACTGCAGCAGTGGCGCCGGATGGGCATCGGCCCGATCTACCTGAAGCTCGGCAACCGCGTCAGTTACCGCCGCGAGGACGTCGAACAGTACGAGCGTCAGGCGCTGCGTCGCGGCACCAGCGAACGCGCGTTCGCGTGAGGGAGACGACGATGACCGAACTGTCCCTCCTTCCGGCGGAACTCGCCGACCTGTCCGTCGCCCAGTTGGCGGCGCTCTCTCCACAACAGAAGATCCTGCTCGCCCAGCAACTGGACCAGGCAGGCGACTGGCTCAAACAGATCAAGGCCCGGTTCGACGCCGCATTGGAACAGACCTACGGCGATCGCCTCCGCACCGCGCGCATCGATGCGGGCAAGGACTTCGGCGTCGTCCACGTGGCCGACGGCGACGTGCGCGTGAGCGTCGATCAATCCAAGCGCGTGTCCTGGGACCAGGCGCAGCTGGGCACGATCGCCAGGCGCATCGCCGCCGCTGGCGAGTGCGTCGCGGATTTCATCGACGTCGAGTACGGCATCTCCGAATCGCGCTTCAACAACTGGCCGCCGTCGCTGCGCGGACAGTTCGAGGCCGCACGCACCGTCAAACCCGGCAAGCCGTCGTATCGGCTGACGCCGGCCGGGGAGGTGTGAGATGACGCTTCCCATCATCGGCGCCGACCAGCGCATGTCCGAGCGGCGCGGCGTCAAAGGCGTGCTGATCGGAAAATCCGGAATCGGCAAAACGTCCCAACTCTGGACGCTCGACGCGGGTTCGACCCTGTTCCTCGATCTGGAGGCCGGCGACCTCGCCGTCGAGGATTGGGCCGGCGACAGCCTGAGGCCCCGCACCTGGAGCGATTGCCGCGATCTGGCGGTGTTCATCGGCGGCCCGAACCCGGCGTTGCGCGACGACCAGGCCTACAGTCAGGCGCACTACGATGCCGCCTGCGCGCGCTACGGCGATCCGACGCAGCTCGACAAATACCACACGCTATTCGTCGACTCGATCACCGTCGCCGGCCGGCTCTGTCTGCAATGGAGCAAGGGCCAGCCGCAGGCGTACTCCGACAAGACCGGCAAGCCGGACATGCGCGGCGCCTACGGCCTCATGGGCCAAGAGATGATCGCGTGGCTCACACACCTGCAGCACACCCGTGGCAAGAGCGTGTGGTTCGTCGGCATCCTCGAAGAGCGCATCGACGACTTCGGTCGCCGCCTGCTGCAGTTGCAGATCGACGGCAGCAAGACCGGACTGGAATTGCCGGGCATCGTCGATGAGGTCGTGACGATGACCGAGATCGCGGCCGAGGACGGCACCGCCTACCGCGCGTTCGTCTGCCACACCCTCAACCCTTGGGGCTATCCCGCCAAGGATCGCTCGGGCCGGCTCGAACAGATCGAGGAGCCGCACCTTGGCCGCCTGATGCAGAAGATCTCTGGCCGCGCGCGCCCGGCGCTCGAACGGCTCGATTTCACGCGCCCCGCCACCTCTCCCACGCCCAACACGCCGGTGACCCCATGACCGTCTGGAACGATTTCAACGACGCAGAACAGCAGCAGAGTTTCGATCTCATCGCCAAGGGCACCGTCGCCTGGGTACGGATGACGATCAAGCCCGGCGGCTACAACGATCCGATGCAGGGCTGGACCGGCGGCTGGGCGACCCAGAGCGACGAGACCGGCGCGATTTACCTGGCCTGCGAGTTCGTGGTGCTGGACGGCCCGTTCGCCAAGCGCAAGCTGTGGTCGAACATCGGTCTGCACAGCAGCAAGGGACCGACGTGGGCCGGCATGGGCCGCAGCCTGCTGCGCGCGATCCTCAACTCCGCGCGCAACGTCCGGCCGGAGGACAACAGCCCGCAGGCCGCTGCCGCGCGTCGCATCCAGGGCTTTCAGGAACTGGATGGCATCACCTTCGTGGCGAAGATCGACGTCGAGCGCGACGGCCGCGGCGATGCGCGCAACCTCATCAAGCAGGCCGTGGAGCCGGGTCAGCCCGACTACCCCTCGGGCGCACCTCCGGCCGCCGGTGCGGCGGCCCGCGTGGCGGCACCGGCCACGCACGGCACGCCGGCAGCGCCGACCGGGCGGCCGACGTGGGCGCAATAAGGCCCACGCGTGCGGTGCTGGGCCTGCGGCCAACCGGCGCGCGGCTTCGGTCACCTTGACCTGAGACACCCGCCCGCCGATTCACGGCGTTACCCGCACCGCTGGGCGTTCTGCTCACGCCGCTGCCAGGACGCCTTCCATCAACTCTACGACACGAGGCGCCGGCAACAGCCGGCGTCGATCGAGGAACTCGTCCCTGTGACCTTGCCCTTATCCCCCGATACCCAACGCGCTTGCCTGCGCGCGCTGGGAACCGCCGCCGACGCCGTCGGCTTTGCGGTACCGCTCGCGCAGTACTCGCAGACACAGGCGCTGCACGTCATCGATGTGGTCATCCACGCCTACGAACGCCAGCAGCACCAGCAGTCGCGTGCGCTGCGCGGACTGCCGCCGCTGGACGATTTTGAAGACAGCGACATTCCATTCTGAGGGCGATGCGATGCTGGATTTCAATTCATCCTCGACCGAGTCCGAACGCCTCGAAGCCCTGATCGACATCGGCCTGCAACAGGTGCGCGAGGCCGAACCCAAGCGCACCTATCTCGGTGCGTCGCGACTCGGCGTCGCCTGCTCACGCGCGCTGCAGTACGAGTACGCCGACGCGCCGGTCGATCCAGGGCGCGACATCGGCGGCCGGATGCTGCGCATTTTCGAGCGTGGCCACGTCCTCGAAGACTGCATGGTCGCGTGGCTGCGCGGCGCGGGCTTCGACCTGCGCACACGCAAAGACGATGGCGAGCAGTTCGGTTTCTCCGCGCTTGAGGGGCGACTCCGTGGCCACGTCGATGGCGTAATCGTGGCCGGCCCCGAGGGCTACGACTACCCCGCGCTTTGGGAGTGCAAGTTTCTTGGCACCAAAGCGTGGCGAGAGCTGGAAAAACACAAGCTCGCTGTCGCCAAGCCGGTGTACGCCGCGCAGGTCGCGATGTACCAGGCGTACCTCGATCTGCACGCACACCCGGCGCTGTTCACCGCGATCAACGCCGACACGATGGAACTGTACGCCGAGCGCGTGCCCTTCGACGGCCAGCTCGCGCAGCGCATGTCCGACCGCGGCGTGCAGGTCGTCGTCGCCACCGATGCCGGCGAACTGCTGCCGCGCGGCTTCTCAGATCCCACCCATTTCGAGTGCAAGTTCTGCGCATGGCAGGACCGCTGCTGGAGATCCGCATGACTCCCGATGTAATGCCTCCCCCTGTCGAGGCGATGGTCGATGCGCGCGCCGCACACGAGGCGCTATGCATTCCGCTGCAATGGCTCAACAACAAGGCGCAACGCCGCGCGCGCGGCGTGCCGGCCTATCGCATCGGCCACCTGATCCGGTTCCGGCTCAGCGAACTCGAACAGTGGCGCGATCGCAACGCGATCGTGATCGCGCCGGGCCAGGAGGTCGTCGATGACGACTGACTGGATCGACTTCAACGATGCCGCCGAACAAACACAAGAATCAAAACCGGACGATTCGCGCGAGACGATCCGTCTGGAACTGATCGCACGCCTGGACGCGGTGCTGGCGATGCTGTTTCCCGCCGGCAAATCGCGTCGCGGCAAGTTCGTGATCGGCGATGCGTTGGGCAGTCCGGGCGACAGCCTCGAAGTCGTGCTTACCGGCGCGAAGGCGGGCCTGTGGACCGATCGCGCCGAAGGCAGCGGTGGCGACATCTTCGACCTGATCGCTATGCACCATCGGCTCGATGCGCAGTCCGAGTTCGCGCGCGTGCTGGACGAGGCCAGCCGGTTGCTGGGGCGTGCGCAGACGCTGCCGACGGCAAAGCCGAAGAAGGCGCCGCCGATGGATGATCTCGGCCCGGCGACCGCGAAGTGGGATTACCTCGACGCCGACGGCCAGTTGATCGCCGTGGTCTACCGCTATGACCCACCCGGCGGCAAGAAGGAATTCCGGCCGTGGGATGCGAAGCGCCGGAAACCGGCACCGCCGGAACCGAGGCCGCTCTATCACCAACCCGGCATCGTCACGGCGGACACCGTCGTGCTGGTCGAAGGCGAGAAGTGCGCGCAGGCGCTGATCGACGCCGGCATCGTTGCGACCACGGCGATGCACGGCGCGAACGCGCCGGTGGACAAGACCGACTGGTCGCCGCTGACCGGCAAGGCGCTGCTGCTGTGGCCGGACAAGGACGTGCCGGGCTGGGAGTACGCGACGGCCGCGGCGCAGGCAGCGCTTGCCGTGGGCGCGACCAGTTGCGATGTGCTGCTGCCGCCCGACGACCGTCCCGAGGGCTGGGACGCCGCCGACGCCTTGGCGGAAGGCTTCGACATCGCCGGTTTCATCGCCAGCGGCCCGCGCATGAGCATCAAGCCGGCGACGGCGACACCCACGCAGGAAGCGTCGGTGTGGGCGACCGACGACGCGCTCGCGTTGTCGTTCACCACCCGCTACGCCGAGGACTGGCGCTACTGCGCGGCCTGGGGCAAGTGGCTGCTGTGGGAGGGGCGACGCTGGCAGGCCGACGACACGCTGCTGGTGCAGCACCTCGTGCGCGCCGTGTGTCGCGACGCCGCGCTGAAGGCGGACTCGCACCGGCTCGCCGCCAAACTCGCCGCCAGCGGCACCGTCGGCGGCGTGGAGCGGCTCTCGCGCACCGATCGCCAGCACGCGGCGACCGCGGATGTGTGGGATGCGAATCCCTACGCGCTGAACACGCCCAGCGGCATCGTAGATCTGCGCAGCGGTCGATTGCGACCGCATGCGCGCGGCGAACACCACACGCGCCTGGCGACGGCCACACCCCGCAGCGAGTGCCCGCGCTGGCGCGCGTTCCTCGGCGATGTCACCGGCGGCAACGCCGATCTGCAGACGTACCTGCAACGCATGGCGGGGTATTGCCTCACCGGCGCGACCAGCGCGCACGCCCTGTTCTTCCTCTACGGCACCGGCGCCAACGGCAAGTCGGTGTTCGTGAACGTGCTGGCGACGATCCTCGGCGACTACGCGACCAACGCGCCGATGGACACGTTCATGGAGGCGCGCGGTGATCGTCATCCGACGGATCTGGCCGGCCTGCGCGGCGCGCGCTTCGTCGCCTCGGTCGAAACCGAACAGGGCCGGCGCTGGAACGAATCGAAGGTCAAGGCGATCACCGGTGGCGACAAGGTCTCGGCGCGCTTCATGCGCCAGGATTTCTTCGAGTACACCCCACAGTTCAAATTGGTCATCGCCGGCAACCATAAGCCCGCGATCCGCAACGTCGACGAAGCGATGAAGCGGCGCATGCACCTGATCCCGTTCACGGTGACGATCCCGCCCGAACGTCGCGACGACACACTGACCGAGAAGCTGCTGGCCGAGCGTGACGGCATCCTCGGCTGGGCGTTGGCCGGGTGTCTGCAGTGGCAACGCACAGGCCTGCAGCCACCACCCAGCGTGGTGTCGGCGACTGAGGAGTATTTCGAGGCCGAAGACGCGCTGGGTCGCTGGATGGACGAACGCTGCGTGCGCACCGAGCGCGCCAAATCGCTGACCGCCGAACTGTTCAACGACTGGAAGGCCTGGGCCGAAGCGGCAGGCGAGTTCGTCGGCTCGCAGCGTCGCTTCTCCGACCTGCTGCTCGCGCGCGGCATCGAGAAATGGCGCAACGGCATGGGCGTTCGCGGCTTTCAGGGCATCGGCCTGAAGGCGGAGCCAAGGCCCGAGCGCAGCCGTTTCGCCGACGACAACGACGACTGACTCCCTATCACGCCACCAACGTCTGACGCAGTCGTCACAGTCCATGATTGTTCTCTATTACGTGTGAGCGCGCGCACGCGTAAGCGATTAACCATCCACTGTGACGACTGCGTCAGACCCGACCCCCAACAGGACTCCGGAATGACCAGAACACTCCTCGCGCTCGACCTCGGCACCACCACCGGCTGGGCATTGCGCACCCCTGATCGCCGCATCACAAGCGGCAGCCAATCCTTCAAGCCGCAACGCTTCGAGGGCGGCGGCATGCGATTCCTGCGCTTCGTCCGCTGGCTCGACGAACTGCAGGCGCTCTCGGGCGGACTGCAGCACCTCGCGTTCGAGGAAGTGCGCCGGCACGCGTCCACGGATGCCGCGCACGCCTATGGCGGCTTCCTCGGCCTGCTCTGTGCCTGGTGCGAGCGGCATGCGATTCCGTATCAGGGCGTACCCGTGGGTACGATCAAGAAGCACGCCACCGGCAAGGGCAACGCGAACAAGGACGCGATGATCGCAGCGGTGCGGAGCTGGGGCTACACCCCGGTCGACGACAACGAAGCGGATGCGCTGGCACTGCTGCACTGGGCGATCGCGCAGGAGATTCGATGAACGCCATGACGCCCATTCCCGTAATCACCGGCCGTCTGTCCGGCCAATCCGTGCCCCTGGTGGATGCACGATTGCTGCACGAATTTCTCGATGTCGGCCGGGACTACACGACCTGGATCAAGGACCGCATCGCCGAGTACGAATTCATCGAAGGCGAGGACTTCATCTGCGTCGCCAACCACCAGGACTTTTCCCCCAAACGGGGGAAAATTCACCACGGCACCGAATCTTCACCACATCGGGCGAAAAGACGGCGGGGCCGTCCTGCTCGCGACTACTTCCTCACCCTGGACATGGCCAAGGAGCTGGCGATGGTCGAACGCACGCCGCGTGGTCGCCAGGCGCGGCGCTACTTCATCGCCTGCGAGCAGCAACTGCGACAGCTCCACGCGACCAGCATCGCGCCAGCCACATGCGCTCCGCTCTCGCGTGGACAACGGCAGGCCATCAACCGGCAGGCGTGGGTGGATGCCTCGGGTGAGATCTACGATCTGTTCAACCGCCGTCGCGAAACGCTGATCCGCACGGTCGTCGGTACCAATGACGCCAACCCGAGGCTGCTGCCACCGGGATACCGCCCACCGTGGGCGAGGGGATGACATGACGAGAACGACTCCTTGGACGTTCGATGACGTCGAGTACCGCTTTCACGAAGCGGCCGTGACTTCGTTTCGCCTTCCACCCGCTCGCGTTGCAGGCTACGTCACGATGTGGCCCGAGATCGCCCGCCAGTCATGGGAAGGCTATGCGGACGAGCTGACGATCCTGCGCATCCCGGCGACGCCTGTGGCCATCGACCACCTGATCGAAACCACACGCTGGCTGCTGTGGCTCGACGAGTCGCAGCGTCGTCTGGTGTGGGCGCGTGCTCGCTACGTGCCGTGGAAAGTGATCTGCAAGGAACTCGGTTGCGTGCGGCCCACGGCATGGCGTCGTTGGCGACATGCACTGACGCTGATCGTGGTCGAACTCAATGGCCAGCCACCACGCATCATGGACGCCATCCCGCAGCGTAACGCGACGTGACGTAACGAGACGCAAGCGAACACGCAGGATCGCAAAACCCCTGCGAAACGCGTGCAACATGCTCCCCTCTTGCGGTGTATCGTTTGCCCCACGGTCGAGATGCTCCCTGAAGCACAACGCTTCGGATGCAGCAGCGACCCATAGGGACAGAAGTAGACCCACAGGGTCTACGGGTCCTTCCTGTCGCACTGCAACAGCGGGCGGCAAAGCCGCGGAACCCCGCTAGCGTCACCCCGCAAACCGAGGTTTGCACGGGTTGCAGGGTTTGCAGTTTGCATCCCGGTTTGCACTCCACTCAACTTTCCCCCTGCCCGTCGATCGTCGTGACTCGTTCCCCTGCGAGCACGACGGTCGGCGGGCTTCTTTTTGAGCCTACGATGCCCAACGCCCTCGCCGTCGAGACCCGCCGGGTCGAGGCGCTGATTCCGTATGCAAGAAATCCACGCACGCACAGCGACGCGCAGATTGCGCAGCTCGCGGCGAGCATCGTGGAGTTCGGCTGGACCAATCCGATTCTGGTCGATGGCGACAACGGCGTGATCGCCGGCCACGGCCGATTGCTCGCCGCACGCAAGCTCGGCATGACCGAAGTGCCGGTGATTGAACTGGCACATCTCACGCCCGCGCAGAAGCGTGCGCTGGTCATCGCCGACAACCGCATTGCACTTGATGGCGGCTGGGACGAGGCGATGCTGGTGCTGGAACTGGCGGAGCTTGCGGACATCGGGTTCGAGCTGGATCTGACCGGCTTCTCGGCGAACGAAATCGAACGCTTGCTCGATGCCGTCGAAACGACAGACTCGGCCAACGCATCCGATGCGTCCGACGCCGACGAGGACGAGGATAACGAAGGCGATGACGGCAACGACGGGCACAGCGATTCCGCATCGCTCGCCGATCCGGTGTCCCGTGTCGGTGATGTTTGGATGATCGGCAAGCATCGGCTGATCTGCGGTGATGCCGCCGACCCCGCCGTTGTCGCGGCGCTGATGCGCGGCGAGACCGCGCACCTGTGCATCACCTCACCGCCGTATGGCCAGCAGCGGGACTACGCCAGCGGCGGTATCGGCGATTGGGACACGCTCATGCGCGGGGTATTCGCTGCCGCGCGTGCTGCGTTGCACGACGATGCGCAGTTGCTGGTCAATCTGGGCCTCGTCCACGACGACAATGAAGTCCAGACGTACTGGGACAGCTGGACCACGTGGATGCGCGCGCAGGGCTGGCGGCGCTTTGGTTGGTACGTCTGGGACCAGGGTCCGGGGCTTCCCGGCGACTGGCGTGGGCGTCTCGCACCGAGTTTTGAGTTCGTCTTCCATTTCAATCGCAGCAACCGCAAGCCCAACAAGATCGTGCCGTGCAAGTTCGCGGGGCAGGACATTCACCTGCGTGCGGATGGCTCCTCCACTGCACTGCGCGGCAAGGATGGCGGCGCGCTGGACTGGGCTCACGCGAACCAGCCCACGCAAGACATGCGGATTCCCGATTCGGTGATCCGGGTGATGCGCCACAAGGGCAAGCTCGGACGCGGCATCGACCATCCGGCGGTGTTCCCGATTGCGTTACCTCAGTTCGTGATCGAGACGTACTCGAATGCGGGAGAGTTGGTGTACGAACCCTTTGGCGGCAGCGGCACCACGCTACTGGCGTGCGAGCGCACCGGCCGGGTCTGTCGCGCGGTGGAGATCGCCGCCGATTATGTCGATGTCGCGATCGAGCGCGTGCGTCAGCAACTGCCGGGCCTGCCGATCACGCTTGAAGCGACCGGCCAACCCTTCGACGCGGTCGCAGCCGAGCGTCGCAATACTGCGCGGGCGGCGGCATGAGCTGGGTCGCCGACAAGATCGAGCACTGGCCGCTGTCGCGGCTGTTGCCATACGCCAACAACGCGCGCACGCACTCGGACGAACAGATCGCGCAGATTGCGGCCTCGATCGTCGAGTTTGGATTCACGAACCCGATCCTGGTCGGCAGCGACGGCGTCATCGTCGCCGGTCACGGCCGGCTCGCCGCTGCCCGGAAACTCGGTCTGGATGGTGTACCGGTGGTGGTGCTCGATCATCTTTCGCCGACGCAGCGTCGCGCGCTGGTGATCACCGACAACCGGCTTGCGGAGAACGCCGGCTGGGACGACGCGCTGCTGCGCACCGAACTGGAGGCATTGCAGGAGGACGGCTTCGACCTGGACCTGACCGGCTTCGATCCGGACGCGCTCGCCGAACTGATGGCGGGCGAAGAAACCGACCACTCCGGCGAAGTCGACGACGACGATGTGCCCGACGACGAGACCATCACGGTATCTCGACCAGGCGATCTGTGGCAGCTCGGCGAACATCGCGTGCTGTGCGGCGACGCCACCGACGCAACGAACTACGTGCGATTGCTGGCAGGTGAAACGGCGGATATGGTCTTCATCGATCCGCCGTACAACGTGAACTACGCCAACAGCGCCAAGGACCGGATGCGCGGCACCGACCGCGCGATCCTCAACGACAACCTCGGCCAGGGCTTCCATGAATTCCTGCTCGCAGCATTGACGCCGACTCTGGTGCATTGTCGCGGCGCGATCTATATCGCGATGTCCTCCAGCGAACTGGACGTGCTGCAGGCCGCGTTCCGCGCCGCAGGCGGCCACTGGTCGACGTTCGTGATCTGGGCGAAGAACACCTTCACGCTCGGTCGCGCCGACTATCAGCGCCAGTACGAACCGCTGCTCTATGGCTGGCCCGAAGGTGCACAACGGCACTGGTGTGGCGACCGTGACCAAGGCGACGTGTGGCAGATCAAGAAGCCGCAGCGCAACGATCTGCATCCGACGATGAAGCCGGTCGAGTTGGTGGAGCGATGCATCCGCAATTCGAGCCGGCCCGGCGACGTGGTGCTCGATGGTTTCGGCGGATCGGGAACGACCCTGATCGCCGCGCACAAGAGCGGTCGGCGCGCGCGGCTGATGGAACTCGATCCGAAGTACGTCGATGTGATCGTGCGCCGCTGGCAGACCTGGAGCGGCGAGCAGGCGGTGCGCGAGGACGATGGCGTGGCGTTCGACGATGCGGCGAACGCGATTCCGTGAATCCGCCGATCCGCACGCCTGCCCTCTACAACGAAATCGAACCCTATCTCTGCGCATGGCTCAACAATCAGATCGCTGCTGGCCTCATCCCGCCCGGCCACGTCGATGGGCGGGACATCCGTGACCTCGATCCCGACGACCTCGCCGGCTTCCGGCAGGTCCACCTGTTCGCGGGCGTCGGTGGTTGGGCCTACGCGGCCCGACTCGCCGGCTGGCCCGACGACGCCGAACTGTGGAGCGCGTCGTGTCCGTGCCAGCCGTTCTCGGTTGCGGGCAAACGCGCCGGGACCAACGATTCCCGGCACCTATGGCCCGACGTGTTTCGGCTCGTCGGTGCCCGACGGCCCGCTGTACTGGTGGGAGAGCAGGTTGCGGCAGCGGTTGGCCAGCATTGGCTCGACCGAGTGTTTGCTGACCTGGAAAGTCTCGGTTACGCCTGCCGGGCGATCGTTGTCCCGGCTTGTGCCATCAACGCGCCCCATCGACGAGATCGACTGTGGTTTGTGGCTCACACCCACGACGCGCGACTACAAGGATTCGCCGGGGATGTCGCTGGCGCCGAGGCGCGACGGCGCGTCGCGGACGGATCTGCTGCCACGGCAGGTGTACGCGACGGCGCGTGCGCTGTGGTCGACGCCGACAGCGTCGGCGGACAAGTCGCTCCGCACGCCGGAGGGCGCGCGCCGGGAAGTCGAACGCGGCCGCTCGCCGGACCTGCCGGCGCAGACACTCTCACTGTGGCCAACGCCGACGAGCCTTGCGCCGTCGAAGAATGGTTACAACGGCGCGGGCAATTCGGCGGGACTGGTGGCGATTCGTCAGATCGCGCTGGGGTTGTATCCGACGCCGACGAGCGCGTGCGCGAACGGCGGCCAGACCTCGCGCAGCGGCAAGCGCAGGAACGAACCGTTGTTGCGCGGCATCGCGATGGACTTGAGCGCGGTGCATGGGACGACGTCGAGTGGATCATCGGATACGACGGCAAGCTCCGCCGGGTCCCTCGCGCCGGAGTTCGTCTTCTGGCTCATGGGATTCCCGCGCGCATTCCTCGATTGCGCGCCGCTGGCAATGCGATCGTCCCGGCGCTTGCAGCGGAAGTCCTCCGCGCGCTGCGCGAAGGGTGATGCCGGATAAGCGAACGGGACCGGATGCGATCCGGTCCCGGCGCGGTTACTCGTCGGCGAACATGAAACTGCCCGGACCGTTGCCCTCGTCGTCGCAAAGCAGGATGAGCGTGCGCTCCTTGCCGTCGCGACACTTGACGACGAAGCCGTAAAGCTCGTCGTCCATCGGATCGTCGCTCGCGCCAGTGCGGGCGAGTGCTGTGATGGTGCCGCCGACCAAGGGCTGCAGTTTCTTGAGGTAAAAATCGGTGGGTGCGGGCATGCGGCGCTCCGGTGTTGTCGTGGTGGATATTCGATTGTCGGTGCGCAATGCCACGCTTCGGCGTGGCATTGCGTCAGGCTGCGTTGCGCTGCGGTTTCAAGCTGCGGACGCGGCCTCGGCGATGCGGTAAACCCGCTCGCCGCCCTCGGCCTTGTCCGAGGTGATGGTCAGGCCGAGCTTCTTGCGGAAGGCACCGGCGAAAGTGCCGCGCACGGTGTGGGCCTGCCAGTCGGTGAGTTCGCAGATCTGCTTGATCGTGGCGCCTTCTGGACGCTTGAGCATGGCGATGACCTGCGCCTGCTTGCTGTTCTCGCGGGTGCGCGGTGCGGTCGTTTCGCCATCGCCCGATGCGGCGGCGTCAGGCGTCGGTTTCGCGGCTTTGCGTTCGGTCTTGCGTGCCGCTTTGGGCGTTTTCTCACCCGCCGGCATCGCCGTCTCGGCGGTGGCGCGTTGACCGGGACGTTCGCGACCCAGTGCGTCGTAACCTTCGGCGGTGACCATCCAGTCGCCGTCGCTGCCGATGATCATCGCGCGCTTGAACAGGGCCTCGATGACCTTTTGGCGCGCGCCGCCTTTGATGTTCTCGGGGAACCATTCGATCTTGCCGTTGGTGTGATCGATGGCATGCGTCAGTACGGCTGTCTGGGTCGGGTTCAGCGCGATCGGCTTGGTGTTCGCTGCAGTGTTCATGAGGTGCTCCTGAGTGGGTGTGGTGTGTTGGATGTGGTTGGCGCGACGTGATGAACGCGCTGTTCCGGAGCAAAGCCAAGCGGTGTTCCGCAGAAGCACGGCGCGTTAAGCCAACAGACGGCATGACCTCGGCGCGTGCGCTGTTCGCACGGAAAATCAAGTCTTTCTTTGGTCATTCGGATGGGAATTTCGATCCGCGCCTACGCGCGTCATCGTGGCGTGACGGATACGGCCGTCCACAAGGCAATCCGTGCCGGGCGCATCACGCCAGAGGCGGACGGCTCCGTCGATCCAGCGAAGGCCGATGCCGAATGGGCACGTAATTCCGCGCCAGCGCGCACAGGAACGCAGACACGCGCGACGCGCGTGGCGGTTGCGGAAACGGTCGAGGCGACGCGCGAAGGCGGCACCACGGCGCTACCATCGGGTGGTGCATCGCTGCTGCAGGCGCGCACCGTCAACGAAGTGGTGAAGGCGCAGACGAACAAGGTGCGATTGGCGCGTCTGAAGGGCGAGCTGGTCGAACGCTCGCAGGTCGTGGCGCATGTGTTCAAGCTGGCGCGCGATGAGCGCGATGCGTGGCTCAACTGGCCGGCGCGCGTGTCGGCGCAGATGGCGGCAACGCTTGCGGTCGATCCGCACGCGATGCATCTGGCGCTGGAAGCAGCGGTGCGCGCGCACCTCGCCGAATTGGGCGAGGTGCGCGTGAAGGTGGATTAATCGTCCGCCAGTAATGCGCAGGCCTGCGCGAGCAGATGATCGGCCAGCGGCAGATTGGCGCGCATGGCGGGATCGTCGACCCATGCCTCGCTGCGCGTTTCAAGGCGGATGTGCAATTCGGCCAGCGAACTTTCGATGCTGCCGATGGTGTCTTCGGGATGCGGCGCGTTGGCACCATCGCCGCCGACCGCGCCGAGCGCCTGTTCGATGCCGCTGACCGCGAAATTCAATCCCTCCTGAAAGTCCTCGTTCTCTTCGCACTCACCGTGCAGTTGCTCGATGCGCTGGCGGATGAGGTGAAGGGCATTGCGAATGTGATCGTTCATGGCGATGTCCGGATGGCCCTTGCGGCCGGGGACGGCATGAACGCGCTGTTCGCTGGCAAAGCCAAGCGCCCGCGACGGCGCAACCAGGTGTACAGATGCTCGATTACGAAGGCGCGCATGAGATCGAGCGCGCCTGGCACGAGGGCCTGACCCCCGATCCGTTGCTGTCGGTCTCCGCGTGGGCCGATCAACACCGGATGCTGTCGAGCAAGGCGTCTGCGGAACCGGGACGTTGGCGCACATCGCGCACGCCCTACCTGCGCGAGATCATGGATTGCCTCTCGCCGGCCTCGCCAATCGAGCGCGTGGTGTTCATGAAAGGTGCCCAGGTGGGCGGCACCGAAGCGGGAAGCTGCTGGATTGGATACGTGATCCACCACGCGCCCGGGCCGATGATGGCGGTGTGGCCGACGGTGGAGATGGCCAAGCGCAACTCCAAGCAGCGGATCGATCCGCTGATCGAGGAGTCGCCCGCGCTGGCCGGATTGATCGCACCGGCGCGTTCGCGCGATGCGGGCAACACCATCCTCGCCAAGGAGTTCCGCGGCGGCGTGCTGGTGATGACCGGCGCGAACAGTGCGGTCGGCCTGCGCTCGATGCCGGTGCGGTATCTGTTTCTCGACGAGGTGGATGGCTATCCGCTCGATGTCGAGGGCGAAGGCGATGCGATCACACTGGCGGAGGCGCGCACGCGCACCTTCACCCGGCGCAAGATCTTCATCGTCTCCACGCCGACGATCGCGGGTGCCAGCAGCATCGAGCGCGAGTACGAAGCCTCCGACCAGCGCCGCTACTTCGTGCCGTGTCCGCACTGCGCGCATGCGCAGTGGTTGCGCTTCGAGCAGTTGCGTTGGGAGCGTGGGCGGCCGGAAACCGTCGCCTACATCTGCGAGTCGTGTGAGATGCCCATCGCTGAGCACCACAAGACGTCGATGTTGGCGCAGGGCCAGTGGCGCGCGACGGCCACCGGGAACGGCCGAACGGCCGGGTTCCATTTGTCGTCGCTATACAGCCCGGTAGGTTGGCGCACGTGGCGCGAGATCGCGGCGGCGTGGGAGAGCGCGATCGACAAGGCCACGGGCTCGGCGTCGGCGATCAAGACGTTCAAGAACACGGAGCTTGGCGAGACCTGGGTCGAGGACGGCGAAGCGCCGGACTGGCAACAACTGCTCGAACGGCGGGAGGACTACCGGATCGGCACCGTGCCGCACGGCGGCCTTCTGCTGGTCGGCGGCGCCGACGTGCAGAAGGACCGTATCGAAGTCTCGGTCTGGGCGTTCGGGCGCGGCAAGGAGGCGTGGCTGGTCGAACATCGGGTGTTGATGGGCGATACCGCGCGCGATCCGGTGTGGACGCAATTGCGCGCAATGCTCGCCGAGACCTGGACGCACGCCTGTGGCGCGCAGCTGCCGCTCGCACGCTTCGCGATCGACACCGGCTACGCGACGCAGGAGGCCTACACGTTCGTGCGCGCCTGCCGCGATCCACGGGTGATGGCGATCAAGGGCGTGGCCCGCGGCGCGGCGCTGATCGGCACGCCGACGGCGGTGGATGTCTCGGTCGGCGGCAAGAAGTTGCGGCGTGGACTGAAGCTGTATTCGGTGACGGTCGGCATCGCCAAGCAGGAGCTGTACAACCACTTGCGCAAGCAGGCGTCTGTCGCCGAAGACGGCGTGACGCTCACGTATCCGCCCGGTTACATCCACCTGCCAAAGGTCGACGCCGAGTTCCTGCAGCAGCTGTGCGCGGAACAACTGGTCACGCGCCGCGACCGCAACGGTTACCCAAAACGCGAGTGGCAGAAGCTTCGAGAAAGGAACGAGGGCTTGGATGCCTTCGTGTATTGCCGCGCCGCCGCATCCGCAGCCGGCCTGGATCGTTTCGAGGAGCGCCACTGGCGCGAACTGGAACGGTCGCTGGGACTACCGCCACCTGAGGCACCGATGCCGATGTCCGACCCACCCACTCACGAGGCCACCGATTCCGGTGGCCTTTCCACATCTGCGCGTCCGACCCGTCGGCGCGTCGTCAAGAGCCGCTGGCTCCAACGCTGAGAATCGCTGAGAAGTTCTGCATGGCCTACACCCCCGAACAACTCGCCGCACTCGAACAAGCGCTTGCGACCGGCGAGCAGCGCGTCACCTTCGGCGATCGCACCGTCGAGTACCGGTCCATCGACGACCTGATCGCTGCCATCGGTGTCGTGCGGCGCGGACTGGAAGAGCAGGCGATCGCTGCCGGCACCGCACGTCGTCGACCGCGTCGTGTGGTCATCGATACCGACAAGGCGACGTGACCGGATGAGTTGGTTCACGCGGCTGCGCGCACGGGTATTCGGCGCGACGCCCACTTACGACGGCATCGGCGGTGGACGTCGTGCGCGTTTCTGGCAGGTCGGCAATCCGGGTGCGGTCGCCGCGCTCGCCTATGCGCAGGACGAACTGCGCGCGAAGAGCCGCGATCTGGTCCGACGCAACGCCTGGGCGGCGGCCGGCGTTGAAGCTTTCGTTGCGAATGCCATCGGCACCGGCATCAAACCGCAGTCGATGCTCGAGGATCTCGCGCAGCGCGAAGCGGTGCAGGCGCTGTGGCGCGACTGGTGCGAGGAGGCGGATGCCGCAGGGCTGACGGATTTTTATGGCCTGCAAGCGCTCGCCTGCCGGGCGATGCTCGAAGGTGGCGAGTGTCTGGTGCGCTTGCGCTACCGGCGCCCCGAGGATCGGCTCAGCGTCGGCCTGCAACTGCAACTGCTCGAACCCGAACACTTGCCGACGACGCTGCATCGCGAACTGCCGAACGGCAACGTGATCCGCGCCGGCATCGAGTTCAACGCCATCGGCGTGCGGGTCGCGTACCACCTCTACAAGAGCCATCCGGGTGACGGGATGCTCGCGCCGATGTCTTCGCACGGCGGCTTGGATACGGTGCGCGTGCCAGCGAATGAAGTGCTGCACCTGTTCCGCCCGCTGCGTCCGGGTCAGATCCGCGGCGAGCCGTGGCTGGCGCGTGCGCTGGTGAAACTGCACGAACTCGACCAGTACGACGACGCCGAACTGGTGCGCAAGAAGACCGCGGCGATGTTCGCCGGCTTCATCACCCGCAGTGCGCCCGAGGATGCGTTGCTGGGCGAAGGCGAGGCCGATGCACAGGGCGTCGCGATGGCGAGTCTGGAGCCGGGGACGATGCAGTTTCTGGAGCCCGGCGAGGACGTGAAGTTCTCGCAGCCCGCCGACGTCGGATCGAGCTATGCGGAATTCATGCGCCAGCAGTTCCGCGCGGTCGCCGCCGCGATGGGCATCACTTACGAGATGCTCACCGGCGATCTCACGCAGGTGAACTACTCCTCCATTCGCGCCGGCTTGCTGGAATTTCGACGTCGCTGCGAGGCGATCCAGCACGGCGTGATCGTTCATCAACTGTGCCGCCCGCTGTGGCGCGCGTGGATGACCCTGGCGGTGCTCGAAGGCGCGCTGACGTTGCCCGGTTACGCGCGCGGCGGCGTCGCACGTCGTCGCGCCTACCTCGCGGTGAAGTGGATCGCGCAGGGCTGGCAGTGGGTCGATCCGAAGAAGGAGTTCGACGCCATGATCGCGGCGATCCGAGGCGGCCTGCTCTCGCGCAGTGAGGCGATTTCCAGTTTCGGCTACGACGCCGAAGACATCGATCGCGAGATCGCCGCTGACAACGCCCGCGCCGACGCGCTGGGCCTGATCTTCGACTCCGATCCAAGGCATGACCGCCCGACCACGACGCCGGCCACCGAACCTCGTTCGCAGACTTCTTGATGACGACTCTTGTTCACATGGCATCCCGTCTGTACGGGACGCCGCTGCTGATTGCGCGCGCCAAACTCGACACGATCCTCGCTGTGCTCGGTCCACGCATTGGGCTGATGCACACCGAACTGGCGGTGCCGATCACGGTGCCGACGCAGTCCGAACCGATGCCTTCGATGCCGGGCATCGCGGTGATCCCGATCCACGGCACGCTGGTGCGGCGTGCGGTCGGCTTGGACGCCGCGTCGGGCCTGACCTCCTACGCGCGCATCACGGCCGACATCGACGCGGCGCTTGCGGCACCGGAGGTCGCCGGCATTTTGCTTGATATCGACTCACCGGGCGGTGAAGCCGGCGGCGTGTTCGAGCTGGGCGCGCACATCCGCGCGGCGAACGCCGTCAAGCCGATCTGGGCGCATGCCGGCGATGCCGCGTTCTCCGCCGCCTATGCACTGGCCTGCGCCACGCAGCGCGTGAGCCTCTCGGCCACCGGCGGCGTCGGCTCCATCGGCGTGATCGCGCTGCACATCGACCAGTCGGTGCGCAACGCGCAGAACGGTCTGAGCGTCACCGCACTGACGGCCGGCGCGCACAAGAACGATGGCACCCCGCACGCGCCGCTGACGCCGCAGGCGACGCAAGCCCTTCAATCCGAAATCGGCCGCTTGTATGACCTGTTCGTCGATCACGTCGCACAGATGCGCGGCCTCGACGCCAAGCGCGTGCGCGCCACCGAGGCTGCACTGTTCTTTGGCGACGACGCAGTGACATCGGGTCTCGCCGATGCGGTCGCGCCCTTCACCACCACGCTCGCCGACTTTTCCGCCGCCCTCAGCAGGCATTCGCCTGGTTCCAACGGGCGTTCGCCCGGTTCAAACACACCGCTCGCTTTGCCGACGCGTCTTGCACTTCCAACGACTACGGAGATTTCGATGACCTTGCCCACCGAGGCTGCGCCCGCGCAGCCGACGCCCACTGCTGCACCACCGGCAGCACCGACCGTCACCCCGCCGACCGCCGCACCGCTCGCGGTCCCCGCGCTCGCGACCGCACCGATCGCCGATGTTCACGCCGAAGCGACGGCCATCGCCGAGCTGTGCCTGCTCGCAGGCTGTCCCGAACGCACCACCGAGTTTCTCGCTGCACGCATGAGCGCCGCACAGGTGCGTCAGGTGCTGCTGCAAGCCCGCGCCGACCAGGTCGAGATCGCCTCGCACCACCTCGCGGACGCCGCGCCCGCCGCTGCGGCCACCACCGCGAACCCCGTCCTCGACGCCGTGCGCAAGCGCATCGGCGCCACGCACCCGCAGGGAGCCTGAGCCATGCCCGTCCTCCACGAACCGGTCCACCTGAGCGATCTGCTCAAGTACGAAGCGCCGAACCTCTACTCGCGTGACGAAGTGATCGTCGCCGCCGGCCAGAGCCTTGCGCTCGGCGCCGTCGTCGGCCGTGTCACCGCGACCCGCGAGATCGTCGTCATCGATCCAACCGCGAACGACGGTCGCGAGACCGTCGCCGGCGTGCTGATCGAAGCGGTCGTCACCGCAGCCACCGAGCGCCGTCGCAGCGTGATCGTTTCGCGTCACGCCATCGTCTTCGGCGGCGCGCTTGTGCTGCCCACCCCTCTCTCTTCCGAGCAGACCGCCGCCGCCCTCGCGCAGCTGGCGGCGCTCGGCGTCCTCGTCCGTCAGTTCCCGCAGGCCACCGCCCATGTTGAATCCCTTCGCTAATTCCGCGTTCTCGATGGCGGCGCTCACCGCCGCGATCAATCTCATCCCCAACCGCTATGGCCGGCTGCAGGAACTGGGCCTGTTTGCGGAGAAGCCGGTGCGCCTGCGCCAGCTGCTCGTCGAAGAGCGTGCGGGCGTCTTGACCCTGCTGCCGACCCGCCCGCCGGGTGCGCCGGGCACCGTGAGCGCCAGCGCCAAGCGTCGCATGCGCTCGTTCGTGGCGCCGCACATCCCGCATGACGACGTCATCCTGCCCGAAGACGTCAACGGTCTGCGCGGCTTCGGCTCGGAGACCGAACTCGAATCGGTCGCCAGCGTCGTCGCCGAACGCCTGGAGACGATGCGCAACAAGCACGCGATCACCCTGGAGCACCTGCGGATGGGCGCGCTCAAGGGCCAGATCCTCGATTCCGACGGCAGCATCCTCTACGACCTGTTCGAGGAGTTCCGGATCGCGCAGCAGCATGTGCCGTTCCTGATCGACAACCCGAACAACGGCACCGACGTCAAACAGAAGTGCATCGAGACGCTCGCGCTGATCGAGGAGGGTCTGCTCGGCGAGTTCATGACCGGCGCCCGCGTGCTGTGCTCGCAGGAATTCTTCGCCGCGCTCACCTCGCACAAGGACGTCAAGACCGCCTACGCCCAGTGGCAGCAGGGCGCGGTGCTGATCAACGACGTGCGCAAGGGCTTCAACTTCGGCGGGCTGGTGTTCGAGGAGTACCGTGGCAAGGCGTCGGATCTCGACGGCGTTGTGCGGCGCTTCATCGCGCCGGGCGAAGCGCATGCGTTTCCGATCGGCACGATCAACAGCTTCGCGACCTACAACGCGCCAGCCGACTTCAACGAGACCGTGAACACGCTGGGTCAGCCGCTGTACGCCAAGCAGGAACCACGCAAGTTCGAGCGCGGCACCGACTTGCACACCCAGTCCAACCCGCTGCCGCTGTGTCTGCGTCCCAGCGTGCTGGTGAAGCTCTCGATCAACTGAGTCATGACCATGACCAATACCGATAAGCCGGTGGCGACGCCGCCGGCCGGGGACCGCTTTGCCCGCGCGATCGAGCGCGTGCTCGAACACGAAGGCGGATTCGTCGACAACCCGGACGATCCCGGCGGCAAGACGCGCTGGGGCATCAGCCAACGCGCCTATCCGTTCCTGGACTTGTCCACCATCACCCGCGAACAGGCGATCGTGCTGTATCGCCGCGATGCGTGGACGCCAATCCGCGGCGATGCGCTGCCGGAGGCCATCGCCTTCCAGGTGCTCGATGCAGCGGTCAACCACGGCGTCCTGCGCGCAGTCGGCTGGCTGCAACAGTCGCTGGGCGTGCGCGTCGATGGCGTCGTCGGGCCAGTCACGCGGGCTGCCGCACTGGATGCCGACCCCGTCGCCCTGATCCTGGCCTACAACGCTGCGCGCCTGGACTTCTACGTGCGGCTGCGCACCTTCCACGCTTTCGGTCGCGGCTGGACGCGCCGGATCGCGGCCAACCTGCGCTTCGCGGCGCAAGACCTCGCGAAGCCCCTGGCATGAGCGTGCGGCTCGATCCGGCCTTCGAGGCCGCGCACGATGCGCTGTTCGCGGTGTTCGCAGAGCCGGCGCTGGTCCGACGCGGACGCGCTGCGCCAGTGCCGGTGCGGGTCGTCATCACCTACGGCGTGAGCGAGCTGGGCGACTACAGCCAAGGTCTGTCGCGGGTGACCACAGCGACGTTCCTCAACCGCGAGTGGCATCCGCGCGCGGGCGATACGCTGCAACTGCCCGCAGGGCCGCTGCGCGTCGATCGCATCGTGCTGGATGACGGTGTCGTCACCGAGGTGGTGTTGTTTGGCTGAGATGCCGATTCCGTGGGCGATTCTGGAAATGGTGCAGACCCGGCTGCGCACGGTGCGCAAGGCGAACGATTTTCGCACCGATGCTGGCCGCGATGTCCGTCTGGAACCGGCGCCGTTCGATCCAAACGACGCCGTTCGCCTGACGCTCTATCCGCTGACAACACTCCACCCCGACGATGCGCGCAGTGCCGGCGAGCGCGGCTACACCTTCGTCGTCGAAGCGCTGGTGCCGGTGCGCCTGGACAACGCACAGCAGCGCATCGTCGAGACCATCGCCGATATCGAAGACGCGCTCGACGGATTTGTGCAGGCGCCGCTCGCGCTGCCGTTGCAGTTTCAGGAGTCGGTGCTGCTTGATCGCCCCGATGGCGTCGCCGCGATGGCGGCACAACTGCTGTTCGGCACGCGCTATCGGCGCACCACGCGGTAGCCGTCGATCCCCCTACGAGAAGAAGTCGCGAATGTCCCTCCGTGGGCGATCGCCGTCGATCTGTTGGATCGCATTGGCCAACGACAACAGAATCTTCGATCCGTACCCGAAGGACGGGGCGCCATACACGGCGTGAGCTTCCTCGGTCGCGCAGTATTTCGGATCGTCCAACGCGTGGAACGTGCGGCAGTTGAACGGACGCACCGAATAGATGGTGCATTCGCCCTGCGCGCCGAGAAACGGGCATGGCGACGTGTGCCCACGCGTATGGATCGCTCGCTTGGCAAAGTCCCGTCCGGTGTATTGAGCGATCAGGACCGCTTCGGTCTCGGTCAGTTCCACGTCGATGCGACAACACGCGCTGCAGCCGCGTTGGCACACCGCCAGCGTCGAGATGAAACGGTTGTAGACGTTCATGTAGCGGTAGATCCACCGCAATCGCTTCAACGGATCGGTCACCACGCGATTGCACAGCCACGCAAGTCCCCTGTGCAGCCAGACCAGATGACCCGGCAACGGGGGCAATGGTGGCACTGCGGTCTTGTCGCGCAATGGAGCGGGCATGCGTCCTGTCCTCGCTAAGGGGATGGACACCTTGTAGCGCACCGCACCCGTCCGCGAAAGCGGACACCCGCCAGACCACGCCGGTTCCAAACACATCGTCCTCCACCGCCATGCGGCGAGGGACGGCATCGCTTCGACCTTTCTACCAACTTTGCTTTCGTGCCCATGACGACATCCTCCACACCCGCCAGTGGCGGCGCGCGCCTGCTGCACGCCGATCTCGACGGCGTGCTGTCCGCCTCGCGCAATCTCAGTGCGCTCTCGTCCCGCCTGCCGACCCTGCACACGCGCGCCATCGGCACTTTGCGTCGCCGTCTACCGGTGGAGGCCCGCCGCGACATCCAAGCCGAGTACCAGGTCGGTGCGCGTCGCCTCGCGCAGGACCTCCAGGCGCGCGCCACCAACGACGGCGTGCGCCTGGTCGGCCGCTTCCGCGGCATCGGTCTGCGCAACTTTGCCGCGCGCCCCACCTCGCGCGGCGTCACCGCCGCCGTCCTGCGCGGCAAACGCAGCCTGCGCGAGCACGCCTTCTTCGGTGTCGGCGTGAATCGCAACGCGCAGGTGTTCCGCCGTGAAGGCGCCAAACGCGAAATGCAGCAGGGCCGCTACGCGGGCAAACGACGCCAACCACTGGTCGCCGAGTACGGCGCCACCGCCGCGCAAATGCTTGCCAAGGGCCGCCGCCCGGAACGCCTCATCGACTACGCGCGCGGCGTGCTCGCCGCCGAGTCCGACCGCCTCCTGCGGCTCGCCGCCGCCTCCCCCACCTCGCCCGGAGTCTCACCATGAACACGATCCGTCTCTATCACCCGCACACCCACGAAGGTGTGGCCTACACGCCGCCGCCCGAAGGCGTCGAACTGACTGTCAACGACGCCGATGCCGCGTTCCTCAAGGCACTGGGTCTGACCACGCCGCCGCCCACGCTTGTCGATGCGCCCGCCGCATCGGCACAGACCGATACGCACCCCACTGTCACCGACGACGACACGCACGTCGATGTCGCCGATCAGGAGGACCAGGACGCATGAAAGATTTCTCCTTCCAGGGCGAGTTGTATCTCGGCACCCGCCTCTCGGGCGGCCGTCCCGGCGCGCTGCGCTGGGTGGGCGATGCGCCCAAGTGCGATCTCACGCTCAAAACCGAGACCGAGACCCGCAAGGAATCGTACTCGGGCAATCGCCTGACCTCGGCGGTGCTGCAGAAAGGCAAAGAAGCCGAACTGTCGATTGCGATCAACTGGGCCGATATCGACAACCTGCTGCTCGGTCTGTACGCGACCAAGGCCTCCATCGCCGCCGGCACGCTCACCGGCGAATCCTTGCCGGTGCCGCTGGCCGCGAACGATCTGATCGCGCTCGATCACAGCACCATCAGCCAGTTTGTCTTGACCGACAGCGCGGGAGCGCCCGCAACGCTCGCCGCGAACATCCACTATCGCATTCAGAGCGCGCGCGCCGGCCTGATCAAACTGCTCGACCTCGCAGCGTTCACGCTACCGCTGCGCGCGGCGTATCGCTTTGGTGCGCGGGTGAGCGTGGCGATGCTCACCACCTCCGCGCCCGAACGCTTCCTGTTTCTGGATGGCACCAACACCATCGACGGTGCGCCCGTGCAGGTGCGTCTGTATCGCGTGCAGTTCAATCCGGTCAGCAACCTCGGTCTGATCCACGAGAGCTTCGGTCAGTTCGAGATGACCGCTTCGGTGCTGTTCGATCCCGAAGCCGCCGCCGATCCACTGCTCGGCGGATTCGGGCGGATCGATCTGCCAGAGGTGGTGTGATGGCCAAGAAAATCCCAGACACCACTCCGCCCGAAGCGGCGTCCGCTGGCGACGATCTCGCCGTCTTACACCCGGATCGCACGCTGCCGATCGGCGGACGCCATGTGACGATCCGCGAGTACGGCTTCTTCGAGGGGCTCGACGTCGCGGATCGCGCATCCAACTTCATCACCGATCTGGTCGCCGCCAGCACCGACGGCACCCTGCGCTACACGCAGGTGCGTCGCCTGTTCGGTCGCCACCGTTCGGTGGTGCCATCGATCGCGGCGCAGGCCGCCGATGTCGAGGTGGCATGGCTGGAGGCGTTGGCACCCGACGATCTGGAGCTGTATCTGGCGACCTGGTTCGCGGTGAACGCCGCTTTTTTCGTGCGCGAGGCGCTGGCGGAACTGCGCGAGACCGGGTTGCGCGAAGCGCACGACCTCGCGGCCGGCGCCTCGGCTGGAGCGCGTGTTTCCTCCGACTCGCTGGCAGCGGACTTGGCAACCTCGCCGAACTCGGCCGCATGACCGAGCGCCAGCTCAACCTCGCCTTCGATGCGCTGGAACGCGACGAACGTCGCCGCCGTGCGGACTTCATCGAAGACGTCGCCGTGGCCGTGTGGGGCGGCGATGCCGCCGAGGCGCGCGTGAAGGCCCTGCGCGGTCCCGATTGAGTTCACCGATCGCACCATGAACCAGGACACCGTTCTCAACCTCAAGGTCCGCGGCGATTCCGCGCAGGCCGAAGCGAGCCTTGCGCGCGTGGAAGGGGCGCTCGGCCGCGCCGACCGCGCGGTCGCCCAGCTCAATACGACCAGCGCGACGGCCGCGCGCACGAGCGCCGCTCAGGCACAGACGCAGGACGCCGTCACGGGCGCCCATCGCCGCAGTGCGCGTGCGACCGACATCGGTGCGCGCGCGGTCAACGAGTACGGCATCTCCGTCGGCCAGACCCGGCAGGCGATGCGGATGCTGCCGGCGCAGATCACCGACATTTTCACCTCGCTCGCGGGCGGACAAAAACCGTGGCTCGTCGCCATCCAGCAGGGTGGTCAATTGAAGGATTCGTTCGGCGGTATCGTGCCCGCCGCCCGCGCGCTGCTCGGCGCGATCACACCGCTCGCCGTCGGCATCGGATTGGCCGCCGTGGTGATCGGTGGGTTCGCGGTCGCGACCCTGCAGGGCTATCGCGAGACGCAGGCCTACGAGCGTGCGTTGATCGCCAGCGGCAACGCTGCGGCAACCACGGCCGGGCAACTCGGTGTCGTCAAGGACACGGTCGGTGGCGCGACGGGCGAGTTCGGTGATGCACAAACGGCGCTGACCGCACTTGCGGGTTCCGGCAAGATCGCGGGCGATACCCTTGAAGCGGCCGCGAGCGCGGCGGTCAATCTCGCGACGCTGACCGGCGCGTCAGTCGAGGAGACCACGCAGAAGGTGATCGCGCTCGCGGCGGCACCGTCCGCGCAGCTGATCGAACTCAACCAGCAGTACCGCTTCCTCTCGGTCGAGGTCTACCAGCATGTGCGCGCGCTCGAAGCGCAGGGGCGTGCGCAGGACGCCGCGCGCCTGGCGATCGAGACCTTCGCCCGTGTCCACGAGCAGCGGGTGCAGGAGGCCTACGCGCGTGCCGGCTCGCTGGAGCGGGCGTGGATCGCACTGGGCAAGGTTATCGGCGGCGTCTGGCAGACGATCAAGAACATCGGCCGCGACGATCTCGCGTTTCGTCTGGCGAAAACCACCGACGAGCTGAACCGCATCGGCAACGAGTGGCGCGAACTGGGTGGGATCAACTCGCTCGATGCCGTGCTCGCCAGTCGCGATGTCGACGCCGGCACCAAGGACCGCATCCGGGCGTTGCGTCAGGAACAGGCCACGCTGCAGCGCGAGGCCAACGCCGAGCAGGCGAAGGCCGGCGCGCAGGCCGCCACGCAGGCGACGCAGACGAACGCGATCAACGCCCTTGGCCGCGCACAGGCAGCACTCGGCCAGGACCGCGCCGTCGCCAAAGCACAGCAGTTGCGCGCACTTGAGCGCGATATTGCAGCGCTGCGGGCGGGCGGCGTTAAAACGGTGGAGGGCATCGGTATCGATGCCTTCGAGAAGACGCGTCGTGCGCAGATCGACGAACAGTTCAAGGCGCCGAAGGGCGCGCGCCCAGCGAAGCCCAAGGCCACCGACGCCGATCGTGCGCGTGAGGCGGCCGAGCGCGAACTCGAATCGCTGCGTCGCGAGGTCGCGCTGCTGGGCGAGGTCGAAGCGGGGCAGACCCGCGCGGGCGAAGCAGCGCGGATTCGTTACGAAACCACGCAGGGCGCGCTGAAGACGTTGGCGCCCGCGCTGAAAGCGCAACTCATCACCGAAGCCGAAACCCTCGACACCGCCCGTGCCGCTGCAGCGGCCGAGCGTGAGCGCAAGGCCGAGATCGAGAAGACCACCCGCGCCTACGAGACGTTGCGCGACGGTCTGCGCACGCCGGCCGAAGTCGCGCTGGAAGACGCGCGCGAACAGGTCCAGTTGCTCAACGATGCGCTGCGCGACGGCATCGCCACCAAGACTGCGTTCGATGCGGCGCTGGCGCGCGTGGCGCAGACCACCTTCCGCAAACCCGACGCCATTCCCGGCGCAGCGCCGGACCTTGGCGAGACCGGCGGCGAGCTGGCGCAGATCGAACAGTCGCGCGTGCGGTTGCAGGCGTGGCACGCCGAACAACTCGCGCAGCTGGCGCAGTTCCGTTCCGAGCGTTCCGACCTCAATGCGCAGTGGGACGCGCAGGAGGAGACGATCGAACGGCAGCACCAAGCCGCGCTCGCGCAGATGCAGTCGGCGCAGACGCAGGTGCTGCTCGCGGGCGCGTCCGCGACCTTCGGCCAGCTTGCGCAGATCGCCAAGTCCTTCGGTGGCGAACAGAGCGCGACCTACCGCACGCTGTTTGCGCTGTCCAAGGCGTTCGCGATCGCCCAGGCCGCACTCGCGCTCGCCAACAATGTCGCCGAAGCCAGCAAGTACGGGTTCCCGCAGAACATTCCCTTCATCGCCGGTGCCATCGCACAGGGCGCCACCATCGCCGGCCTGATCGCGCAGGCCACGTTCGACGGTGGCGGCGGCTACGCGACCGGCGGTCACGTCCGTGACCACGTGCGTGGCCACGTTCGTGGCGCCGGCACCACGAGCAGCGACAGCATCCCGGCGTGGCTGTCGGATTTCGAGTTCGTCACCCGCGCCGCCGTCGTGCGTCAGCCCGGCGCGCTCACCTTTCTCGAAGACTTCAATGCGCGCGGCATGCCGGCGCTGGACGCCTGGCAGGCACGCCGCTTCGCCAGTGCCGCGCCGCCATTCGTCTCGCGGCCAAGCGCCCCGCGCGTGAACTTCGCCGAGGGCGGCCTCGCCCGCGCCGCTGCGGGCCTGAACCCGCAACTCAACCTGCGCCTGATCAACGCGATCAACACCGATGCGCTCGCCGAGTCGATGGCGCAGAGCCGGGGCATGGAGCAGACCATTCTCAACGTGATCGACCGCAACGGCAGCTTCTTGCGCCAGCGCATCGGTGGTGGCTGATGGCCTACGCGATCGACACGCTCGTGAAGGCCGGTGGCGACGATGCCCACTATCGTTTGCTGGGGGCGATTCAAACGCTCGCCGAGCAGGTCGGCTGGACGACGCTGCGTTTCGACACGTCCATTCCCGAACGAGAACTGATCCTGCGCTCGACCGGCACCACCGGCGAGGAAGAGATCACGGTCGGCTTCAAGGCGTACCAGAACGTCGCCGCCGATTACTACAACCTGCTCGCCGCGACGATGGTCGGCTACGTGCCGGCAGCACCGTTCGAGGCGCAACCCGGCATCAAGACCAGCGGCGTGCCGGGCCACAACCAGGCCGTGACCTGTTTTCTCACCGCCAATCCGCGCCGGATCGTCGGCGCGTTCAAGGTCGGCTCGCCGATCTACGCCCACGTCTATGTCGGCAAGGCGCTGGCGTATGCGCGGCCGGGTGAGTTTCCATCGCCGCTGATCGTGGCGGGGCATTTCGATGGACGCGACGCACGCCGCTACAGCGATCTGCACTGGTTCCCCTACAAGGGGCGCAAGGGCAGCGGCGATACCAACTACAACGATGGCCACCTCTACCTGCGCGATGCCGCCGGCACCTGGAAGAAGGTGCAGATCTCACCCTTAGGCAACGGCCACGCGAACGAGAGTACGTATGCGGGGCTGGCCGGCGAGTACGTCGGCGCAGCCGGTGCAGGGCGCCGCTGCCTCGTCCCAGCGGGCACCCTGCACCAGCCGCAGCCGCTCGAACTGTACGACATGACCTTCGGTGCTTACGACAATGACGTGCGTGGCTATCCGAGCAGCGGCAATCTCTACGGCGTGCTCGACGGGGTGAGCTTCGTCTCCGGCTTCAACAACGCCTCCGAGAACGTGCTGCAGCTCGAAGGCAGCGCGGTGATCGACCAGACCGGCATGAGCGTGCGTCAGGCGGTCGATGCGATCCGTGCGGTCAACGGCCGGGCGTTCGTGGTGCTGCAGGACGGGGCGCGCACGACGTGGCGCGATTACGTCGCCGTGGAGATGAGCTGATGGCGACCTTCAGCGGACAAGTCGCGAGTTTCGCGGCGCTGAAGATCGCCATCGAGACGACGCTGACCGCGCGCGGCTGGACGTTGGCCAACGGCATCCTGAGCAAGGGCGTCGCGTTCGTACAACTGACCGCGACGGCAACGGAATTGCGGCTGCAGACCGGCACCGGCCAAGCTGGTGCGGCGCTGACCGGCGCATGTCCGCAGTCGGTGAAGCTGCTGTCGTTCACCAACGCGCCGATCCAGTGGCCGGCGGTGTACGTGCTGCACCTCTTCGATGTGCCGGACGAGATCTACGTCGTGCTGCGCTACAACGTCGATCGCCATCAGCACCTCAATTGGGGCGTGTCGTCGATGCCGCAGATCGGCGGGTCCGGCCTGTGGTGCTCGGGCACGTTCCGCGGCGACGTCGACGGCACGCGCGCGGGCATCAAGAGTTACATCGACACCAACTCGGGCACCCAGCTCGGCGCGGCGCCCTACGACGGCTTCGGGCTCGGGTTCTTCTTCTCGAGCTTCGCCGGGACGTATCACAGCAGTTTCGTTCACTGCGGGCTCGAAGGTGCGCCCGCTTGGCGCACGAATGTCGGCGGAAACACCGGCGATCTGCTCGGCGTCTCGCACAAGGCGGGCTTGCTGCACGCGCTGCCCTCGCAATTCAACCAGGCGACGGTGTTATTGCCGATCGACGTGCTGCTCGCACGCCAGGCGCAGGGCCAGACCATCGTCGCCACGCTCGCACACGCCCGCTACTGCCGTCTGGACCACCTCGATCTGAGCCAACCGTTGCTCTACGGCCCCGAACGCTGGATGGCGTATCCGCTGCACGCGCTCCACCCGATCCAACGCAACGGCGTCGGCTGGCCCATCGGCGGGCAGCACACAGGCACCTTCGGCATCGCGTTGCGAGAAGCGCCCTGATGGCGGCGCTGCAGGGCATCGCGCCTACACCGCGTCTGTTCGGCGCGACCAACGCCGCGCTATCGGTCGAACTGAACGCGCTCGGCGAGGTGGCGTTCGCCACATCCACGGTTGCGCGTGAACGTGTTGTTGCATTGGCCGGTGCGTTCCGAACACCGGCATCGACGCCGTGGACCACGACCGGCCAAATGGCCCATCGCTTCGCCGAGGACTATTTCGATCGCATTCACCTCACGCCGATCGCACTCTCGCTTGGCAACGTCGTCTCGGCGCTGACGCGCGAGATCGCGGTGTGGAATGCGTGGCGCACGGTCCCGCAAACCCTGACCGCCCTGCACCTGATGGGTGATGCCGGCAGCACGCTCACCGCGCCCGCCGCGCTGCCGATGGGGCTTCGGCCGATGCAGGAGCGGGTGCTGACGCTCACGGTCGGCCTCGACGGGCCGCCGGTGATCGATGCGCAGGCCGTGCTGTCCTTCGCGGACGGATCAACCTGGTCGATCCGGATCGACGGGCTGCGTCTGAACGCCTGGTCGCTGCCGCCGGACTGGACGGAACCGCTGATCGAGACGCTCGCGTGGCTCACCGACGTCCAGACCGCCCTCGCCGGCACCGTGACGCGCACGCCGCTACGCGATGCGCCACGTCGGTCGTGGGAGTTCGCTGTCCTCGCGGATCGCCGCGAGCGGCGCTGGGTCGAGCACGCGCTGTTCGATTGGAGCGGGCGCGTCTGGGCGCTGCCGGTGTTCGTCGATGCGACGCGCTTGGGCACGTTCGTGCCGCCTGGTGCGATGCAGATCGCGGTCGACTCCTCGGGCCTGGATTTCGTCGTCGGCGGCCTCGCCATGCTGTGGCGCGACGTTGCCACCTACGAACTGGTGGAAATCTCCGATATCACAAGCGGACGCCTGCACATTCTCTTACGTGCGCCGACGCGCCGCGCGTGGCCGATCGGCACACGCCTGATCCCCTGCCGCACCGCGCGCCTGACCGACGCACCGGAGCTGCGCCGCCACACCGACCGGCTGATGCAAACGCAACTGCGATTCGAGGCGACGGAGCCGTGCGACTGGCCGCCATCGCTGCCGGCGACGCGCTATCGCGGATTCCCGGTGCTCGAACACCGCCGCGACGAAACCCGCGATCCTTCCGCCAGCTTTGCACGGCGTTTCGATCTGCTCGATGGGGAGGTCGGCCGATCGCATGTGGATGATCTGTCGGGGCTGGCATGGACGATGCAGTCGCACGCATGGCGGTTGTTCGGCCGCGCCGAACGGGCCGCGCACCGCAGTCTGCTCTACGGGCTGCAGGGGCGTGCCGAGGCGCTGTGGTTGCCGACCTGGACCGACGATCTGGAAGTGGTCGAAACCATCGGCGAAAGCGCCGTGACCCTCACCGTCGCCGCCTGCGGTATCACGCGCAGCCTGCGCCAGCAGGCGGGCCGTCGCCACATCCGCATCGAACTCATCGACGGTACCGTGTTCTACCGCGCCATCGAAGCGTCGAGCGAGATCGCACTGGCCAATGGCGAAACAGGCGAACGCCTGCGGATGGATGCGGCGTTGGGTCGATTCGTCACACCCGAACGGGTGAGACTCGCCTGCTGGATGGCGCTGGTCACGCTGGCGGGCGATACGGTCGAACTGCAGCACCACGCCGACAGCGAGGGCCTGCTCGACTGCGCGGTGACCTTCAGCGGCATTCCTGCAGAGGAGCCGTAGGCGTGGGCCTGCTGTCATGAGCCTGCTCTCGCGCGAGATCGAGCTGTACGACTTCTCCATCGGGCTGCACCACTGGCGCTACACCGACGCGGGTCGCGAGGCCATCGTCGAAGGCCAACGCCATGCCCCGGTTGCGCTCACGCGCGGTCGCATCGCGCAGTCGGCCGAGGAAGCGAAGAACACGCTCGAGATCACCGCGCCGCTGGATCTGCCGCTGCTGAACCTGTTCCGGCCGGTGCCGCCGGGCCTGCGCGTGCGCCTGGACCTCAAGCGCGTGCGGGTACGCGATGGTCTGGTGCGCCTGGGCTGGACCGGGCATGTCGCCGATCTGGACGAAACCCACAGCGTGGCCAAGCTGCGCTGCCAGTCGCTCGCCGCCTCGGTCGAGACGCTTGGCCTGCGCCGCAGCTGGCAGTCGTCCTGCCCGCTGGTGCTGTATGGCCAGGGGCTGGGCCAATGCAACGCCGACCCCGACGCCCACGCTGTCCCTGCGGTGCTCAGCGATGCGACCGGCTACACCGTCCTGTCCGCCGCCTTCGATGCGTTCGACGACGGCCACTTCGATGGCGGTGTGCTGCAGTGGACGGCCGCGCTCGGCATCGAGCGGCGCTTCATCGTGAGCCACGCCGGAGCCACGCTGCGTCTGCTCACGCCGGCCGCGCTCGCACCCAACGCACACGTCGTCGCGCTGCCCGGCTGCGATCGCACGATGGGGTCGCGCGGCTGCGCGAAGTTCCGCAACGAATTGAACTACGGCGGTCAGCCGACCTTGAAGGGCCTGCGCAATCCCTTCGGCAGCGACCCGCTCTTCTGATGCCCCTGCTTCGTCCACCCGCTCGGTGCGCTTCGCGTGCCGGCCTCACCGTGCCCTCGCCATGTGGATCTACGTCATCGTCCTCATTCTCGCCATCGCGATCAGCGTCGCGATGCGCCCCAAACCGCAATCGCAGAAGCCGCCCTCGCTCGCCGACTTCTCGGTGCCCACCGCCGAGGAAGGGCGCGAGGTGCTGGTGATCTTCGGCGAGGTCTGGATCGACGATCCCAACGTGCTCGCCTTCGGCGATCTGCGCACGACGCCGATCAAGGCCAAGGGGGGTAAATGAGCGCGCAGCGGCAAGTGATGGCTGGACTGCGCATCCACCTGCGTCACGTGCGCGCCGTCGATCCGGCCGCCGGCCCGCTGTGTACGCCCAGCATCCGTGCCTGGTGCCGCCAGCACGACATCGACCTGCGTGCGTTGTGCGAGGACGGCATCGTCATCGATGACCACCCGCAGTTGCACGATGATCCCTTCGTCGCACGCGCCATCGCAATCGTGCGTGCAGAGATCGCGCACGATGGTGAGCGTCGCGATGCGACGTGAGTCCGTGTATCGCATCTGGACGGCATGCGTTGGCATCGCCGCATGCGCCTCCGGCATCGTGCTCTGGCGGCACGGGGAACGCCTCGTCGGCGGATTCGGACTCGCGACGGCTTTGTTGCATCTGCTGTGGATGATCGATGCTCGTCGATGCACACGCGCATGCGTGCAACGTCGTCCGATCGTGATCCCGCAGTTGCGTCAGATGGTGGTCTCGCCGCCCAAGCAATCCCTCACGCAGCGCCTGCGCGCGCGGTGGGGGGCGGCATGATGCGGTAACACATGGGTAAGTCGAGCAAGCCGACCATCGGCTACCGGCACTTCATGTACCTCTACATGGGCGAGTCGATCGGTCCGAACGACTACCTCGCCGGCATCAAGGTCGGCGGGCAACCCGTATTCGAGGGCGAACTCACCGGCAGTCGCACGCTGCCGATCAACCTGCCGCAGCTTTTCGGCGGCGACAAGAAAGAAGGGGGCCTCGTCGGGTCGCTGCAGATCCGCATGGGCGAAGCGGACCAACTGCCGGTGCCCTACCTGCAGCAGCAGGTGCCGGGGCCGTGGCCCGCTGCGCGCGGGCTCTGCACCACGCTTTATCGCGGCATGGTCGGGGCGATGAACCCCTACCTGAAGCTGTGGGCGAAACGTTGGGGACGCTTCACGCAGGGCTGGTCGACGCCGGTGTGGCAGCCGTCGCTCGCGCGCATCGGCCGCGGCATGAATGCGGCGCACATCCACTACCAGTGCTTCACCGACACGGTGTGGGGCGTCGGCCTCGATCCTGCGCTGATCGATGCGGCCAGTTTCCTGCGCGCGGCCGAGCAGTTGCACGATGAGCAGTTCGGGCTGTGCCTGGGCTGGCGCAGAGGCGACTCCATCGGCAGTTTCTTGCAGATGGTCAACAACCACGTCGGTGGGCTGTGGGCCTTCGATCCGATGCTGGGCAAGTTCGTCTACCGGCTGTTCCGGCCGGATTACGACGTCGCGACCCTGCCGCTGCTCGATGAGACCAGCGTGATCGAACTGGAGAGCTGGCAGACGCCGCTGCTCGATGGCAGCGTCAATGAGGTCACCGTGCTCGGGCGCGATTGCGTCACCAACCTCGACCTCGCCGCCACCTTCCAGAACATGGCCAACGTCCAGGCACAGGGCCGCGTCGTCGCCGACCGCCGTTCGCTGCCGGGCCTGTGGAATCGCAGCCTGTGCGAGCGCGTCGCCGCGCGCGAGACCGGCGCGGCGAGCAGTCTGCTGCAGCGGATCAAGCTCACCGTCGACCGCCGCTGGTGGGGCGTGAAGCGCGGCGACGTGTTGGCCCTCTCCTGGCGGCGCAAGGGCGTGCAGCGCATGCCGGTGCGGGTGCTGGAAGTCGACGAGGGCACCCGCACCGACGGCGCGCTCGCGCTGCTGCTCATGCAGGACATCGACGGCATGGCGGCCACCACGTACCTGCGGCCAGTGATCGGGCCGTGGACGCCGCCGGACACCCGGCCGCAGCCGCTTCCGGTGCAGCGGCTCGTGGAGGCGACCTACCGCGATCTCGCCGGCCGCCTGCGCCCGGCCGATCTGGCGCTCGTCGAGGACGATGCCGGTTTCGTGGTCGCGCTCGGCGCGCGGCCGAACGGGCCGGCGTATGGCTATGCGCTCACCACGCGAACGACCGGCGGCACGTTCGAGGAGGTCGCCAGCGGCGACTTCTCCGCGGTCGCCACGCTCGCGGGCGCGCTAAGTCCGACAGACACTCGCGTCCAGCTCGCCGACATGCGCGATCTGGATCTGGTCGTGATCGGCACCGAAGCCCTGATCGATGAGGAACTGGTGCGAATCGATGCGATCGACGCCGTTGCCGGCACGCTCACGATCGCGCGTGGCTGCGTGGACACTGTGCCAACGACGCACGCCGAGGGTGCGCGCGTGTGGTGTACCGACACCTATGTCGGCGCCGATCCCACCGAGTATCTGGCCGGTGAAACCGTCGAAGCGAAACTACTCACCCGCACCCAGCAGGGCACGCTCGATGCCGCGCTTGCACCGATCGCGCAGGTCCGTCTCGACGCGCGCCACGCGCGGCCCTATCCGCCAGGGCGGTTGCGGATCAACGGCAATGCTTGGCCCGCAACGAGCTTCGCGCGGCTGGCGATCGCGTGGGCACACCGCGATCGCGTGCTGCAGGGCGACCGTCTGATCGAGCATGAAGCCGGCAGCATAGGTCCGGAGCCGGGGACCACCACTACCGTGCGTGTGCTCCACGCGCTCAGCGGCGCGGTGCTGCACGAAGCCGCTGGCATCGCCGGCACCAGTCACACGCACGATCTACTGCTCGCGAACGATGCAACGCTTCGCGTCGAGGTCGAGAGCCGGCGCGGGGCACTCGCCAGTCGCCAAAAGCACGTCCGCATCCTCGCTTGCGAATGCGGGGAGAAGCTGGGCAATGGTGATTTTGATACGCAAGCCGCGTGGGCACTCGGTGCAGGCTGGTCAATCGTCGGCGGTGCCGCGATCAAGGCCGCAGGCATCGCCTCCGACCTCGAACAGCCGTTCGTCTTCGTCGATGGCGGTGTGTACCGCATCGAACTGGTGCTGGCCCAGGTCACCGCCGGCAGCGTGCGCGTCCGCCTCGCCGGTACCACGTCCATCGACGGCGTGGCACGCAACGCCAACGGCACCTTCATCGACACGCTCACTGCCGCTGGACACACCGCACTGCGCATCACGGCGGACGCCGCGTTCGCCGGTCGCATTGAGCGTGTGAGCTTGCGTCGATTGGCGTAATGCTGCAGCGAAATCACCCCTTTCGCCAAGCCGGTACGACAGGTGTCCAGATGTCGCGGTACGACATCAATCGGCGCTTGGCTTCTTTCGCGCACAGCGCGTTCATGTGCTCGTCGGATCAACGACGCCAACACCCAGGACGGAACACGATGCAAAGCAATTCTCTCAACCCCGCACTTCGCGTCGAAACCAGCCGTGCCGATGCACGCGGTACCGAGGCGATCGTCTCGTTGCGCGCGGCATTGCATCAGGCCGCGAGACACGTCGGCGAATACGAAACGCAGTACCTGAATGCATCCGATCCGGACGCCAAGGCCAACATCCTCGCCGCCGTGATCGCAATCGCCTATCACCAATTGCCTGCGAACCTCCGCATCGATCTGGTGACAGAGGCCATTGCCGACCTGCGTGTCGCGGCAAGCAAGGCAGCTGTCGCGTAATCGCCGTGTGCTCCCGTGCGTCGTGGCATCGACATCCGAGGCGCGCGCGGCGGCAGATTTGTATCGATGCTTGGGGAGCAGCCGCACCCCTCAAGCCGCTCGCTTTGATGGCGCAGAAACGATTGCAAAACAGTGGGAGGATTCGCTTGGCTTTCATCGCACACAGCGCGTTCATGGCGGTACACCCACCCACACGATTTAGGAGACCTCAGTGATGAAGAAAGCCGCCACCACACGCAAGCATCGAATCGACATGGCCAAGACGATGTCGGATGAACAATTCCGTGCCGCGTGCGCCGGAGAAATGGCGCTGGAAGCGATGCGCGAGGCCTTGGGACGCGCCGCGAAAGTCCTTGCGGATTACGAGGCGAAGTATCGGGACTCGAGCGCGCTGTCCCACAAAGCGACCATCCTGAGCTGGGTGCGCGTGACCATCTCCCGAGAACTGTCGTCCGCCGGACACCTCATTGCAGATGCGCAACAGCGGATGCACGTCCTGCTGCCGGACGAATGAATCACAACCTTTGATGCAGGCCGCCCCCAACCGACCGGACCACACCATGCGCCCACGATCTAAAGCCCATCGGCACAACGCCTACAAACGCATGGTCATCGACGATGTGTCGTATCACCGTATCGACGAAACCCTTCGTGAGCCACTACTGAAATTGTTCGAGTATGCGATGCGCAGCATCGCCACCACCTATGCCTGCGAAGCGACCTTCGATCTTGCCGAGATCGACAGCGCCAAGGGCACGCCCTGCGCGCGCTTCTACGTGCGATTGGAGAGAACGCCGCTCGACGACGCGAATGGCGTTTTCTGGAACGGCGTGATCCTGCCTCGAAACGGCCGAAGCGACGAGAAGACCACCGTCGAAAACATCGAAATCCTGGCCCACCTCGAAGACCACGACGACTGACGCGGTCTTCGTGACCGCCTCGGACGGCGCGCGCATTCGCACGGATCGACGCCTGTACGACAGGTGTCCGGCGGTCGCGGCGCGACATCGCCTTGCGCTTGGCTTCTGTCGCACACAGCGCGTTCATGTCCACGTCGAATCGCCGACGCCCACCCACAGGACACCTCATGCGCACCATGACCCTCACCATCGAACGCAAGCCGCGAACATTGCGGCTCTGCGACAAAGCCATCAACGTCGAAGAGCTGAGCATCCGCCTGCCTTTCGCCCGCAAGCCAGAAAGCCTCCGCGAGATGTGCGCCAGCGGCCACGAGCGCGTCTACGTCGCCGAAACGGTCGAAATGACGACAGCGGAATACGACGCCTTCGCTACGACGTTTTATGAGCCGCGCGCGTGGCTCAAAGGCAAGGGAGGCTACGTCGATAACGGCCATGTCTGCATCGAGATCTGTTCGCCGGACAGGCCCTACCTCTACGTCGATCCATCGGGCGGCGAATACGCCCGTTACGTCGCCCGCCTTGGGTGACAGAAACCCCACGAAACGAAGCCAAATTGACTTGGCTTCTATCGCGAACAGCGCGTTCATGCGTTCCCGCCACGGACCTGCGAAGACCATGAAAACCACAAAAACCCGCAAGACACCCAAGCACGTCAATGAATTCTTCCTCGCTTCGCTCCTTGTGCGTATCCCCGGCAAGCGCGGTCGCCATGCATGGCGCCGCGAAGTGCTGCGCTCCGCATCGCCGAGACGCCTGCTGCGCATGATTGACGGCCGCAAGCATGTTGCCTACGCCAGCAACGGCATCGATGTCGTCCGCATCGAACTGATCGATACCGGAAGTTCGATTCTTGCCCCCATCGCGGACGGCGCACAGGCCGAACCGCTACACGACCTGATTGATCGAATCAGCGCCTGCCCGAATGGTCTGGTGTGGTGACGACTGATCGCCGTCGCATCGACAGAAAGCTGTATGTCGTCTGTCTCAGCTCCGCGACCTGCGACGATGCGCTGGGCTTCACTCGGGAACAGCGCGTTCATGTGCGCATCAACCTCGCCAACGCAGGACATGACATGAGCAAGATCAACCCGCTATTGACCAGGATCGCACAAACCAAGCTGCACATCGAAACCTTGGAAGTCCGAGGCTCGGATCGTCTGGACTTCCACGATGTGTCGGTCGAAAGCTTGCGTGAGGCGCTTGAAGCGGCCTACAACGCCGGCATTGAGCAGAGGCGCAAGACCATACCCGCAGTCAAATCAACAGACTGATCGAACGCATCGGAATCCGAGAACAAAGTACTTGGCTTTCATTGCGAACAGCGCGTTCATGTCACCACCAAACCACGGAATCATCGACATGCCAGCAGCACCTGTCGCACCCCTCACGGAACTGGATGAAGGTCAAAAGCAACTGCAGCGGCTGATTGAGGCATTGGACGCCACTCGCGTGATGGTTGAGCAACAAGCGCAGCGATACGCGCAATCGCAATCGCCTGCAGAACGAGGTGACGTGCTCCACGCTGCGATCATTGCAGTCGAAGATCGCCTGAGCCCGCGATGCAGGCTCGACGAGATCGCGAAGGTGCGTGATGCCATGCACATCGTCGCTGGCCGACGGCGGGTGTAATCGAATGGATCAGCGATGACCACCACAACGACCGCAGGCACAGACGCCACAGTACTGGGAGGACTGACCAACCGATGACGTCAGCATATGAGGCACCCGAATCACGGGCGCATCGCGCTGACACTAAGCTCCGGCGTATGCCCGGAAAAAGCGGACGACCGAGGTGGTGGAACACCCCGGCCGCCCTGACCACCACCGTTCGATTGGAGAACGACAATGGCTGCAAATACTCTATCAGGCCCGATTCGGGGCGAACAACGTCTGTCGCGCTTCGCGGCTGTTGCTGCTTCTGGAGCGCAGACATGACCGAGACCACGCGCGAGATCCCGTTCCGGGACGTCCCTGTTGAAAAGCGCCCATTGCTGTTGGTCGCCTCTGGCGTGGACGTCGCGACTGCGCTTCGTGAAGCTGCCGACCTTGAAGATGCGGTTCGTAGTCTGCTGTTGATGGGAACTGAGACCGGCCTCGACGGGGGCATCGCATACCTATGCGAGTTCGCTTTAGAGATCGCTGGCGCACTGCGAAAATCGACCATTGACGATTGATGTCGAACGCATCTTGTCGCTGCGACAATGCAACTGAGTGAATCGCTGCGGTTTTGCACCGCAGCGATGATCGCCCCCCCAGGTCCAACGGCACTCGCTGGTCCGGTCCTGCCTTCTTCGGCTTACGTAAAGAGGGCGGCCGATGAGCACCCTGTCTATTTCTGCTTTGTTGCAAATATGACATCGCGTCGCCTGAACGATCACCGTGAAGCCGACGGCGCCAGACGGGGCGAATGCTGACGGACTTTCGTAGAAAGCCTAGAAGGCATTGATAGCGCCCGTTGACACTCCCTGGGAATACGATGAAGAAGTGTCCTAACAACCGGTTCGAGGCGGCCGCGGTGAGCCAGCGGGGGCGCTTCGCGGTTCTATTCTTGTCCCGCGCCGCTCAACCGGAACGTTATGTGCTGCTCAAATGATCACTGGAAAATTCCATGTTGATTAAACACGCAGGTGAATCACCGCGGATCGACTCGCCGGCGGAAGGCGGGGTCTCGGACAACGGCAGCAGGTAGGCAATGTCCTACGCTGCGTCGCGCTGATGTCTTACCCGTTCGCGGGAGAAACGCTGATGGGCGGCGATGAGGCCGCGCGGAACACTGTGCAGCCGTCGATGCACAGGAGCGTTCCGTGCTGTGCTTCACCGCGACGGAGGGACGCGCAAGGCCGGGCGCCGCTGGCGCCGCCGCGACCGCGCAGGCGGCCGCGCCGAGCTACGCGCGCCATGTTCCTGAGCGTACGCTGCTGTACGCGCTGGTGCAGGCGCACTACCCGGACTTCCTCGCACGTCTTGAGGCCGAAGATCGCACGCTTCCCAAGCAGGTGCACGAGGAATTCGAGGAATACCTGCGCTGCGGTGTACTCGACCACGGCTTCCTGCGGGTGGTGTGCGAGCAGTGCCGTGCGGAACGGCTGGTGGCGTTTTCCTGCAAGAAGCGCGGGTTCTGCCCGAGTTGCGGCGCGCGGCGCATGGCCGAGTCGGCGCGGCACTTGGTAGAGGAGGTGTTTGGCCCGCGCCCAGTACGGCAATGGGTGCTGAGCTTTCCTTACCCCTTGCGCTTTCTGTTCGCCAGCAAGCCCGACGCCATCGGCCCGGTGCTGGCGATTGTGCATCGCGTGATCGCGCGCTGGTTAGCCGATCAGGCGGGAGTGCCGCGGGAGGCGGCGCAGTGCGGCGCGGTGACGCTGATCCAGCGTTTTGGCAGCGCGCTCAACCTCAACATCCATTTCCACATGCTGTGGCTCGACGGCGTGTATGAGAAGAACGTGGAGCAACCGCAGCGCAAACCGCGACTGCATCGCACCCGCGCCCCGACCTCCGCGCAGTTGACGCAGCTGGCTGACACGATCGCGAATCGCGTGTGCCGGCATCTGACCCGCAAGGGCTGGCTCGAAGGCGAGGACGAATCCCGTTTCCTGTCGGACTGCGCGAGCGGCGGCGACGGCATGGACGGGCTGTGGATGAGTTCGATCACCTACCGCATCGCCACCGGCGCGCAGGCCGGGTGCAAAGTCGTCACCCTGCAAACGCTGCCCGGCGACGCCGGTCTGCTGGAAGGCGATGCCGGCCAGGTGGGCGGATTCTCACTGCATGCCGGCGTTGCCGCCGAGGCGCATGAAAGCCAGAAGTTGGAAAAGCTGTGCCGGTACATCACGCGCCCGGCGATCAGCGAAAAGCGGCTGTCGATCTCGCCGCAGGGCAGGGTGCGTTACGAACTCAAGACCCCGTGGCGAAATGGGACCACGCATGTCGAATGGGATGCGGTGGACTTCATCGCCAAGCTGGCGGCGCTGGTGCCGCCGCCACGCGCGCATCTGACCCGGTTCCACGGCGTATTCGCCCCCAACGCAAACCTGCGCGCGCAGTTGACGCCGTCCGGACGCGGGAAGCGGCCTGCGACAGATGCCGCGCCGGTTGAGGCCAGCGTCACCGACGAGCCGCGCAGTCCCGAGGAGAAGCGCCGCGGGATGACCTGGGCGCAACGCCTCAAGCGCGTGTTTGGCATCGACGTGAGCACCTGCGTCCACTGCGGCGGTGCGGTACGGATCGTGGCCAGCATCGAAGAACCCATCGCCATCCTCGCCCACTTCGAGAAGCACGGCGTGCTGGAGGAAGCGCACTACCGCCCCCGACCGCGCGGGCCACCGGCCGTGGACACCAAGAATCGTGTCTGGGAACTTCTGTAGACTGGGGCCATAGCCCCTTGTGGCGATTGGCTTCGCGCATGACCGATCGGTTCCTTTGCTTCGCTCTGGCCTTGCTGAGTGCGCTCTGCGTTTGGTCAGGAGCTGCCGAAGCGCAGCCAGACGGCGCCGGCCCGTCGCCCGATTTGCACAAACCCCTGCACCACTACCTTCTCGATTCCTGGCCGGCAGACGTCCTGCCCGCCAAGGGTTCCGTCGCGATCGCACAGGACGCCAACGGATATCTGTGGTTCGGTACCCACTATGGACTGCTGCGCTTCGACGGCGTCCGCCATCGGGTGTTCGACCGCTCGACCCTCTCCGGCCTGCGTTCCGAGTCGGTGAACGCCTTGGTCGTCGACTTGCGAGGCTCGCTCTGGGTAGGTACCGACGATGGCCTGTACCGATTGGAAGGCAATCGGGCGATCGCCTACGACGTTCCCGGTCGTCGCGATCCGCTGGTGGTCGCTGACCTGTTCGTCGATCGATCAGGAGGCCTTTGGGTGGGAACGCTGGAGGGCCTGGGGCAAGTTCGCGCCGAGCCGGAGCCGCATCTGCACCTGCTTGCGACGCTACCGAAGAAGTGGGTCGGCGGGCTGACGCAAGGCCCGGACGGGCGCGTGTGGATGTCGGTGCGCGATACCGGAGTATTCAGTCTGGAGCCGAGCAGCGGCGAGCTTCGCCACGAACTCGATGGGCCGGAACTCATGCGTGCACGCAACTTGGCGTTCGACAGCCGGGGAACCCTATGGATCGCTTCGCACTTGGGCTTGTACCGGCGGCCTTTGGGGCAGGAACTACAAGCCCAGGATCTCGGCCTGGACCACGCGCCACACCTGATCGCTGTGTGGGTGGATGCGAACGATGCGGTGTGGGCCGGCAGCCATGGCGATGGGCTTTTCCGCATCGTGGGGGAGCGTGTCGAGCGCCTTCGCGAGGCCGATGGATCTCACGATTCGATCAACAGGCTCATGCGGGACCGTCAGGGCAGCCTGTGGATCGCGAGTGTCGGGGCGGGCATATCGCGTCTGCGCGACGTACCGATCACGACCTATACGCGGCGCGACGGTCTGCCCCACGACGGGATCGCCGCAATCTACCGCGACCGCGCCGCCACGCTATGGGTAGGTACAAATGGAGCCGGCCTCAGCCGTTACGCGAACGGTCGCTTCGAAACCTACACGACACAGGATGGATTGCGCAGTGACCGCATCGGTGCCTTGCTGGAGGACCGCAATGGGCGACTCTGGGCGGGAACCAGCGCAGGCGTCGACCGCCTGCAGGCGGGACGTTGGCGAGCGGTTGCGGTCGCCGAGGGCATTTCGATACAGCAGGTCTGGGCCTTGCACGAGGACGGGTCCGGGCGCGTCTGGGTCGGTACGACTGGGGCAGGGTTGCTGTACTTGGAGGGCGATAGCGCCGATAGGTTGGAACAATATCCGGAATTGCACGATGCGTCGGTTCGCACGCTGCACGAAGATCGTAACGGGACGTTGTGGATCGGCAGTTTCGGCTATGGATTGAGTCGTTTGCGTGATGGTCGCTTGGAGCGGCTCGGCGCCAAAGAGGGCGTGCTATCCAAGCACTTCCTGACGATGCTCGAAGACGAAGACGGCACCCTCTGGTTCGGCACCTTGGGCTCCGGTCTCGTTCGCTACGCCGACGGGCGTTTTAGGGCGATCGGCAAGGAGCATGGGCTGCCCGAAGACATCGTGCTGTCCATTCTCGACGACGGCAAAGGCATGCTGTGGATGTGCGGCATGCAGGGCTTGTTTCGGGTCGCCAAAGGCGAGATCGAGGAGCTAGTCGAGGGGCGTTTGGCGCGCATTGCGGCGACCCGTTTCGATCGAGCCGATGGCATGAAACAGGCCGAATGCAACGGCGGCTTTCACAATTCCGCGGCCAGCTTGCCGGATGGCAGTTTGTGGTTTCCCACCCCAGGCGGTTTGGCGAGGATCGATCCCGGCGCCGGGCCAGTGGCCACCTACGCGATTCGCACGATGATCGAGTCGCTAGCCGTGAACCATGGCGATCTTCGCGAACTGTCCGTCGACGAGCGTGGCCCGCTTACGCTCGACGCGGGTGTTCAGAACCTGGAGATCCGCTTTACCGCCACCGGTCCGCCGGATGCCCACCGGCTGAGCTTTCGCTATCTGCTCGAAGGATTCGATCACGACTGGGTCGAAGCCGGCGCGCGCCGCACTGCCTTCTATACCAATCTACCGCCTGGGAAATATCGCTTTCGCGTTGCGGCCGCACACGGCGTCTCCGCGTCCATCGGCCCCGAGGCCTTGCTGGTGCTCGACATCCGCCCCTTCTATTACCAGACCACATGGTTTGCGCTCGTTTCGCTGGCGGCCGTGGCGTTCATCGTCTGGTTCCTCCACCGCTCGCGCGTGCATTTGGCCACTGCAAGGGCCGTTCTGGCGGAAGACCGCAACCGCATCGCCGGCGACTTGCACGATGGATTGGCGCAGCATATGGCGGGTATCGCCATGCAATTGCAGGCTCTTCGGCGGATACCCCAGGACGCGCCGGAGGAGTTGGAGTCGCTGCTGGACCGCATCGATCGGCGCTTCCGCGAGAGCATCGAGGAAGCGCGTCGCGCGGTGTTCGCGCTACGTCCGATCGTGCTGGAGCAGGTCGGCCTGGTAGCCGGGCTCCGCGAGCTGGCGGCCAGCTACGAAGCGCCGGATTGCAAGATCGAGTTCGTCTGCAGCGGCAGTCCCTGGCCGCTTCCCGACAGCACCGAAGGTCAGATCTTCCACATCGCGCAAGAGGCCATCGCCAACGCCGTGCAGCATGCCGCCGCCACGCACATCGCGCTGCGTATTGCCTTCGATGTCGATGCGCTGCGACTGCAGGTCGAGGACGATGGATGTGGCATGGCCGAGGAAACTCCCGCCAGCGCGCTCCGCGGCAGCGGCCTGCCCGGCATGCGCCGGCGCGCCGAAGCGCTAGGCGCCAGCTTGCACTGCGCATCCGAGCCGAGCCGCAGCACCTCCATCGAGCTGCGCGTTTCGCGGCCGCCGAAACCTGCTCCGTGGCGGTGGCAGCGTCCACAAGGACATCGATAACCATGGCCCAAAAACTGTTGGTCGTCGACGACCATCCGATCACCGTGGAAGGCGTGCTGACCCTGCTCGCTCGCGAACCGGAATTCGAAGTCGTCGGTGTAGCTTCGACCGGCCGACAGGCCGCCGAGCTATGCAGTGAACGGCAACCCGACATATGCCTGATCGATCTGATGCTGCCCGACATCGACGGTATCGAGCTGGCCCAGACCCTGCGTCGTCGACGCGTCGATCTGCGCGTGCTGATGTACAGCGCCGCCATTCATCAGGCCCATGTACTGCGTGCGATGGAGGCGCACCTTGACGGCTATCTGCACAAGGCGGCCGCCGCGACCGAGCTGGTTCAGTCGCTGCGCAGCGTCGCACAAGGCCTGTCTTGCTTCCCAAGCGAGCTGGTTGCGGCCGCGTCGAACATGACGCACCGCACCCGCCTGACCCGCCGTGAGCAGCAGATTCTCAATCTGATCGTACAAGGTAAGGAGAACCCGGACATCGCCTTACTGCTGAGCATCGACCTCGGTACCGTGAAGAACCACGTCCATCACATCCTCGGCAAGCTCGGCGCACACCATCGCACCCAGGCCGTCGCTATCGCCCTGAGTCAGGGGCTGATTAATCCACCAGCACCTTAGCAGGATGTTGAAAAACGCACATCCTGTGCGTTTTCATATCGCCAATCCGGTACACGCCCGGACCGGCTCCCGACGACAGCACGCTTTCGAGCTGAACAGCGAAACTGGCCCTGAGCGAAGCGAAGAGTGAGCGCGCAGCGCGAATCATCAATCGCTACGCGCTCGCTTCGTCAACGCAGCCCCTGGCCGCGCTAGGAGGCTGTTTTTTTAACAGCCTGCTAGGTGTCCTCGGCCACCATGCCAACGTACTCGACCCGCTAGGCGTACAAGCTGTAGATCGGATCAGCGGGCAACGCGTTCGGGCTACTCGACGATTCTGGAGCAGAGTGCGCCCCGCCTCGGGCAGCCTCCTAACGGCTCCTTCAAAACGGTCGTTCGCGTAATCTCGCCCACGCTGCCGCAAGCAGCAGGAGCAAAGCACAGGCCCAGGGGAAGTACGGCACGCTGTGCATCCCCCATGCTGGCGTCGTGTTGAGCGCTGCCTCGTAATAGAGCACCTGCGGCAGCAACTGGCCTTGGCCATCGTCGATCTCCGCCACCATGGGAATCGTGGTTCGACCGAGCGGGTCGGTGAACGACGTCACCCCGGTGCTGGTCGCACGCAGCAGGTAACGGCGGTGCTCGATGCTGCGTAGGCTGGCGGCGGCCATCGCCTGCGCGGCGCCACCGCCTTGCCGGAAGCGCGCGTGGTTGGCCAAGGTCACCATCAGGTTGGCGTCCTGCCCGCGCAGAGCCCCGGCGACGTAATCGCCAAACAGATCCTCATAACAAATCAGCGCCAACACGCGAAATGGTCCCGATTCCAGCAGTGCCGAGCCGCCAGCCCCGGCGGTGATATCGACGTGGCCTTCCAGACGCTCGGAAACGGCGCGCGCCCACTCTGGATAGCGCGCGGCCCAGGGGATGTACTCGCCGAAAGGGATCAGCCGGCGCTTGTCGGCGATGCCTGCGAGCTTGCCGTCCGGGTCGAACAGCAGCGCGCTGTTGTACATGACGCTGCTGCCATCGAAGTCGTGAGTCAGCGCCCCGATCATCAAATGCCCGGAACGCTCGCCGCGCAGCGCCCAGGGGTGCGACGGCGGGTACTCCGTCTGCAGATCGCGCGCGAAGAAGTAGGGGAAGGCCGACTCCGGCCAAATCACCAGATCCGCCCCGGCGCGAAACGCTTGGTCGCTGGCCACTCGCAAGGCTTCCACCTGGCGTATTCCACGCGCCGCGCGCTCCTCGGCCGATATCAAAGCCTGCTGACTCTGGACGACGGCGATTTTCACCTTGGGCGCAGCTTGCAACGATGCCGACACGCTCCAGGCGCGAAGCAGACCTGCCGCGATCACCAGCGCGATCGTCGCGCCGCCGACAAGCGCAGAAGGACTCAGCGCTTGCGAAAAAACCCGCATCCTGCGGGTCTGTTCAGTCGCGAGTCCGGCGCTGCCCCGCCAGCAGCGCCATAGCTCCAGGATCCAGACATTGATCAGCACCAACAGCCCGGCCACCGCCGCGCTTCCGCCCAGCTCGGCGATCTGGGTCAGCGGCCAGAACGGCCAGATCGACATGGCGAAGGCCCACGGAAACAACATCGGCCAAAACGCCTGCGCCAGCACCATCGCCAACGCCGCACTGAGCATCCAGGGAACGCGCAGGACTTGGGTCGACAGCGCAGCCAGCCCACCCCAGAGGCCGATCAGCAGGGCGTGCAAGGCCATGATCGCCAAGGGCCACAGCCAAGCCTTGACGCCGGCCAGTTGCCCGAAGCCCTCGACCACCGGCTGAATCCAGAAGGCCCCGGTTGCGCAGAAAACCATCCCGGAAATCAGCGCCAAGACGAAGGCGCGCAGCGGATGTGCGCCTTCGACGACCGCCAGCAGGGGAATCAGTGCGACGAAGCCCAAGCCATTCCAGTCCATCGGCGGACTGGCCGCAGCCAGCAACACGCCGGAACTGACTGCGGCCAGCAGACCGCGCAAGAAGCCGGGCGTCCTCATGCTGGCCCAGGGGCGCCCGGGGACGCTCATCGCCTCCTATCTCCCCAATCGCGATCGCCCCGGTGGGGATCCTGGTGCAGTTCAGGTTCCACGAAGGGATTCGGCGGCACCGGCTGCCCCGGCCAGGCCATCGGCTTGGTGGCCTGCTCAGTACGTACCGGCGAGTCCACCTGCACGGGCGCCTGATAGTGATGCTCAGCCCAGACCGAATCGGCCTCTGCGGAAGCCTTGCTTGGGGTGGCAGTCGCCGCCGAGGGGAGCGTCACGCCGCCCCCATCAGCTTGCGCCACATCAGCGCGCTGAGAATGGGCCGGACTGAGGGTGGTACTGAGAGGCTGATCCGCTTCCCGATTCAAGGAAACCGGCTGTAGCCCCTCCCGCAGAACCAGCCCTCCGGCGACCAGCATCAGCACCAGGCCGGCGGCAGCCACACGCCATAGCAGCTTCATCCTCGGTTCCTCCTAGTTGCCAGTGACCATGTTGAATGCCGCGTGATTGAACGCCCCGTTCTCCCATGAGCGACGGATGATCCCTTCGACCTGACCGCTATTTGAAAGGCCATTCGAAAATACGTTCACACCACCGGTGGCGTAGTTGTAACCGAAGCCCCAGCCGGTATTGGTGTAGATCGCCCCGAACACATCGTGGTAAAGACCGTGGTTGTAAACAGGCGCCAATTGACCGACGGAGTTGTGCAAGACAGTCGTCAACCACGAGGCTCCGGGGCCCACCATGCCCATGTGCTCGACCAACGCATAGTTCATCACGGCCTGGTGATTGAATCCGGTGGCCTTCTCGAAGGCTGTCGCCGCCCGCAGAACCGCCGACTTGTCGCCAAGCCAACCGTCCAGGGCAGCCTTGTGTTTTGCCAGCTCTGCCGGATCAATGTTGAGGTACTTCTTCTCGAACTGGAACGCGTAGTACTCGCGCATGGGTCCGATGTCCTTGTTCATGGAGTCCTTCACCGCGCCGAATGCGCCATCGACATCGGGTTCCGCGTTGTTGAACCCAAGACCCACCGCCAGACCATAGGCCGTGTACGCCCATCCGATCGCCTGGCGGGTGTTCGCGTCCAGAGGACTCAGCGGTGAAGTGAGTCCGGCTTGCAGACCTCCAACGAACGCGCCTCCAATGCCACCGAAGGCCCCAGGCATTCCGTATCCTCCGCCGATCCCGGACAACAGAGCGCCCGTCATCATCAGCGCCTTGTTTTCCAACGCATGGCCAGCCATCGAGGTCGCCATGCCAGCGATCACCGCTACTTGGGCAATCGTCGCGGCGTTGGCGACCACGAAGGCGACTGCTATGGCGACCGCATGATGGCCGCTCGGGTCGGTGTAGGCGAACGGATTGTTCAGGACATAGCTGTAGCGGTTGAACGATTGCGGATTGGCGGGATCGGGCACCAAGGTATCCGGCGACAAGAAGCGCCCGATCGCCGGATCGTACCAACGGGCATTCATGTAGACGAGCCCGGCACTCCAAAGATGATCGTGGCCGGTGTATCCGCGCCGATTGGAAGCCACATCCGGGAGGGTTCCGCCGGAGGTCACCACCGCCTCACCGAAAGGCCTGTAAGCGGTGCGCTTCTGCACTACTTTGTTCTGGTCGGTGATCATCGCCACTGAGCCCAAGCGATCCGTATGGTAGTAATACTTGTTGCCCATTCCGACGCGATAGCCGATCGGCATGCCCCCCGCCGAGATGTGCTTGATCAGCGCACCGCCGTTGGTGCGATCCGCGAGCCTTCCGGAAAAGCGGGTCACGTTGCTCCCAGGCCCCTGCATACGGATGCGGTTGCCTTCGTGATCGTAGCGCACGCTGAAACTGTTGCCGCCGGCACTCACGCTCAGCAAACGGCTGTCCGCGCTCCAGGTCATGGTCCGGCCCGCGCCGGTCAGCATGTTCCCATCGGCATCGTAGGTATAGCTGTTCGGTCCAGCCGTTCTCACCGCCTGGTGCTTGCTGGCATCGTAGGTGTAGGCGCCCACCCGCGAGTTGCTGGTGATGTTGCCGATCGCATCGTAGGTGAAAGTCTGCGTTTGCCCACCGCTGACGCTGGTCAGACGATTCAGCCTGTCATAGCCAAAGCTCATCTGGCGCATCGGGTCGTTCGAGGCGCTCACCGACGTCAACCGTGCCGCTGCGTCATACGCGTATATCTCAGAGAAGATGTTGCTCGCATTGGCGGACACGAAAGTACTGGTCAGCAACTGCCGGGTCTCGCTGTAGCCGAAGGACTGCGAGGTGCCATTGGCAAGATTGATTTGGTACATCTGGCCGTGCGGAGCGTAGACGATTTTGGTCACATAGCCGCCGACCGTGACCAGCGAGCCGGCGCTGTCATAACCGTAGTCGACACGCTCGCCGTCCGGATAGGTGAGCGAACGCACGCGCCTCAAGGTATCGTAGGTCCAGCCGAAAGTCTCGCAGGTGCCATCGACACAATAGCTCTCGGAAACGACCTGCCCCGCCCAGTTCAAGGTACGGCGCTGCTCGCCACCGGGGTAAAGAACCGTCGTCGGAATCTGGCCCAGGCTCGGGCCTCTGCCGGCTTCATCATAACGATACGTGACGGTGCCGTCGGGCTTGACTTCGCTGGTTCGCCGGCCGGTCGCATCGTAGGCGTAGCTGATGGTCTGACTGCGCGCGTTGCGCGCGGTCAACATCTGACCGGCATCGTCGTAGGTATAGGCCGAGCAGCCGCTGCTGGGCTCGCAGAACTGGAGCTTGCGGCCCAGTCGATCCCAGGTGCTGGTGGTGGCGCGGCCGGCGGCATCGACGAACCGGGTCAGGTTGTTGCGAACGTCATACTCGTAGCGGCTGGTCGAAACGGCAGCGCCATTGTATTCGTCGACTCGCGTGAGCCGGCCCAGGCCATCGAAGAAGCTGGCCTTGCGGTTATTGTTCTCATCGTAACGATCGACCCGGCCAGGCGCATAGATCGAGCGCACCTGTACGCCATCGGGGTACCGGACAGACGTTTCCCGGCCTGTACCATCGTATGCATACTGGACGTACAAGGGTGTAGACCCAGCGAAGTGCCAAAGTGACCGGGATTTGATGCGATCGCTGGCGCCGTCGTAGTTCGTGATCTGTATGCGGGCGGAGGGCGCCTTCTCACGCACGGTCATCCAGGGGCGGTTCATGCCATCGAAATACGTCTCGGTCCACAGACCATCGGCGCTGCCGTCCGCCGCTGTCTCGACAATACGCTGCGTTGTCGGCGAGCCCCAATTGAGATAGGAGTAGCGCACGGTGCCGCCATCGGGGTTGGTGCGCTGCACCGGACGCCCGAAGGCATCATGGGTGTAGCTGACCGGACTTGCGTTGACGTCCGTCTGCGAGCTGATCTGGCCACGGACATAATCCCAAGTCTTCGTGGAAGCCCTTCCCAACGCGTCCGTGCTGCGCACGTCGTAGACCCCATAGGTGGCATCGTAGGCGATGGTCGTGCTTTGATTCAGCGGATTGGTGGAGCGTGTCAGATTGCCCTTCGCGTCATAGGCGTAGCGGGTCGTCGCGAAAGTGCCGTTGTCTTTCAAGTGGCGCTTCTCGGTCAAATCGCCACGAACCGGCGCCGTGGTATGGGCGGTTGCGTTGTCGTAATGGAAGAACGTCTGCTGGACCAGCGTTCCCGCAGTTCCGATCCCCCGGTAGACGTTTTCGTACGCCGGGCTGGCCACGATGTAGGCGCCCGGGTTGGGCGTGAATCCGCGTACCGTGGTCCGTTCATCCCCGGCCACGTCGTAATCGCCATGTTCGTAAACAGCGGTGGCATTCGCATAGCTGTCGTATCCGAACTGCTGCAGCGTACGCCGACAACTGCTGGAAAGGTTGCACTGATATTCCCAGCGCTCGATCAAGACCGAGGTGAAGGGTGCGGCAGTGTCGCCAACGCCGCAGGCTGCGTTGTTGTCGGAACGCTTGCCGTCCTCGCAGTAGACGTGGTGGTTGTAGTGCCAGATGGCTCCGGAAGGGCTCCTGCGATAGCTCGTCTCCGGCTTCGAACTGCTCCCGGCGCGCTGGAAGTAGTAGGTCTCGTTGTAGTTGCCGGCCGCGTCGTAGGTGGAGGTGACCCGGCGAAAGCCCAGGAAACGACGCTCCAGGTTGGAGAACAGGCCGCCGCTGTAGCTGTAGTTGATGGTCGCCACGTTGCCGCGGCCATCATTGTTGGTCGTCTGCGCCACCACTTGAGAGACCATACCGATGGGCAGGTAGGTGTTGGCGATATCGGAGGAGGATCGATATACGATGGTGCTGCTCCCGCCGATTCCATTCGAGATGGTCCGCAACCCCAACAGTCCCGCTTGCGACGCGCCATTGACGTCTACATTTCTCGCGGTATACACGGTACCGGCGGTGTACGCTCTCGGCGTGCAATACAGGTCGCTACGTCCATCCCCATTGAAGTCGGCGGTCCCGAAGTCGTAGTAAGCTGCGCACCAGGCGCCCGAAGACACGGTCTGCGGCCTCATCTGCCCATTGCCGAATCCTAAAGCCAGTTTTAGCGCGCCGGTGTTCTGGTTTCGGCAAATGAGGTCGGTGTGGCTGTCGCCATTGTAGTTCCCGGTGTACAGAATATCGTCTGCCGCCGTGCACGTGCCTGGCGGACCGATCGACGTCTGATAGCTGGTGGCAGCAAACCTGTCCGAAGTGTCGCCGGTACTCAACGCTACCGTCAGGATCTGGCTGCTCTTGTTGAAATTGGCGATATCGGTGAAGCCATCTCCGTTGAAGTCACCAAGTAGGGTAGACGCGTTCCGCCAGCCCGGCCAGGAAAAGCTGTAGTTCGGCACCAGCGTAGCGCCGTTCGATATAGCCACCTTTGCGCCCAGATTGTTGCCGTGAACACAGAGCAGATCGGATCGCCCGTCGCCATTGAAGTCCGACACCTGAAGCGATGGATAAAGCACAACATTATTCGTACCGATTGTCTCCTTTGCACACCAGTTGCCACTGATCAGTAGTCCAGTGTTGTCAACCGGACTGGTCGATACGGACCCAGGATAGGATCCCGTCTTTCGGTAATAGACAATCGTGTCCCTACCGTCACCATCAAGATCCATGGCAAAGGTGCTAAGCCGAGGGTCGTTGCCAGCGGTTTGATACGATGTGGCGGCACCATATGCTCCAAACGTACCATCGGCCTGGCTTCGGAAATGCTGCACTCTGTAGGTTCTCGTACTTCCGGACGTAGCAACCAAGTATTGAGCATGAAAATCGGTTTTTCCGTCCCCATCCCAGTCGCCCAGTGTCATAACAGGGATTCCGAGAATGCTCGATGGAAAGATCTCGGTGCCCCCCAGAACCGGCCCGAGGCTGCCATTGGCTTGTCCAAAGCGAACATAGGCCCTGGCGCCGAGCGCCACCCCAACCGAATTCGAAGTGATTCTGGCCTGGCATAGAAGGTCACTGCGACCATCGCCGTTAAAATCGCCGACAAGACGTCGGGCAAGATCACCGCAGCCTGAATCTGCGGTCATTTGGGTGTACTGGGTCCCGATCTCCGGGTAATAACTCATCTGCATCGGTGGCAAAGAGCTGCCGCCGGTGACGATGCCGCTGGAAATCGTCGCGTCCGTGCCGTACTGTTGAATGCGCTGCAGATGCCTTCTAAGGCTTAGATTGGTTGCGGAATAGCTCAATGCATAAGCTCGCGCCAAGGCCGTACCGACGCGCACCTCGATGGTTCGCAGCAATCCGTTAGGCTGAACCATATGCCCACCACCGATCGCCACGCTTGAATGTACGTAGGCTTCGTAGTGCAACGTGATGGTGTTGCCGTTGTAGCGAACGCGCTGCGGGCGCGCCCATGTGTGCTCAAAGATGTTGCTCGATGGCGCGCTGGTCTGCCAGTCGTAATTGACGATATTGCCGCGGGTATCCCGAACTTCCTGAAGACCCCATTGGTAAAAGTGATTACCGGATCCATCATCCCAACTCCTTGCCGCGAGAATCGGACGAAAAATCGACAAAGTCCCGTCCTTACGCCACACATGCCATTCGTTTACGCTCGTGGTCCAAACACGTTTGATTTTCACATAGCTTTCGATCTCGGTCGTGTGGTTGCCGCCGCTGGTGCAGCTTGGACTGGAACTTCCGGCTTGGCAGGGGATGACCTTCGCGCCGTCGAGCATGAAGACATCGTTCGTTTGGAAGTAGATCGGCATCCCCAGCCGCGAGTCGGCGCGGGTGATGGTCGAGAAGCCGCTCAGTGACCAACCGATACCAAGGAGGCCATCTCCGCTCTGGGAGCTGTACCTGATACTCAACTTGGGCTCTAGGCCGCGATAGCGCGGCACCGCGATCGGCGCCTCGGTTCCCATGGTGCCAAAGAACTCGTTGACCATAGTACTCCCAGAGGCTGTGGTTGCAGGCTCTTCCTGGGCGATGGCCGGCGAGCCCAACATCCCCAGTATTGCGGCCGCAGCCCCAATTCGCAGTATGCGGCCGACACTGGCCGTGGCTTGCACGTTCCACCCGTTCATCGCGTCTCCTCCTTAGTCGTCTCGTATCGTGGACGGTGGTTGCCGGCCGCTGGCGCAGAGCGCTCGCAACCGCCATGGCGAAGACCGCTTATGGCCTTCGGCAGCCCACCCTGCATCGGCGCACCCCGCCGATGCCATCCCAAGTGCCTGCCGAGCAGATCGGCGGACATGCCTATCCTCAAGCACGAGCAGCGGCGTGCGCATGTATCCACAGATACATTTTTCGCCTCCAGCGCCTCCCCGCGCTGGAGCGCCAACCCGGCGCGATTGAGGCTGCGGGACCGTGCCGAACGCTGTGCGGCACGCGACATATGTCGGCAGATGACGTCCCCCGCGCGTGGCTTCCTGCCACGCGCGTCGCAATGCGTGTGTCTCTGGTGTTTGCGCCCGAAGTACGGACCGCTTGTCCGTGTAGTGACGTTCGGAAGCGAAACGTTTCAGTTGAGACGTAGGTCGCAATGCAGGCTGCAATGGAATCCGGAGACGCACCTGGACCGAGGCATCCACAACTCGGAAATCCCATGTGCCGCTGCCTCTTCTCTGACAGGCTTCGCCAGCCCACTTCACGCGCTCAGCGATTAGCTGGCGGAATCGTGGGCGCAGCCATGAAATAGTGGGTGTCCCCTGACGTTTCCCCTCTTCTCAGACAGATTTCGTCGCTGTCGTTTCTCGTGATCGCCGCATTGCCCAATGGAAATGCGGCCGGGCAGGAAGAAGGAGGGGCGCACGAAGACTCCGCCCCTCCTTCTTCCACATGCGCGACACGCGCTGGCCCTTAGCCGTTACCAACCGGTGTCGACGGGCTCACGGGTTCGCATACACTTCGATCCCGGCCAACATGAAATGTCCGCCGGTTGCGCGAATACTGAGATTCCCATCGCCGACAGTCACCGCATAAGGGCCAATCTTCTTCCAGGTGCCGCCTGCCCCAGTGCTTTGTGTCCCACCCATGGCTTGACCTTCAAATGCCAACTGGAAATCCATGGGGAAATTGTCCTCCCACGTATGCAAATAAATTCGGTAAGAGCCATTCGCGATCGGAAGTCCCGCGTTCATCGTACCCGTACTGTTCCAATACACCGTGCTGAGTAGTTGGGTTTGCGCGACGTTTGTCGTAGGCACGACCGCTCCGCTCGCGAGCACCGCGCGCGTGCCTCCGTTCACCGTTAATCCGCTCCCGGACTCGGCCTGGAAGACGATGCCGCCAACAGTGAGTTGAGGGCCATTCACGTTCACGGCTTTCACCAGAGCGCCGTTTGGGCTCAAGACGCTTATGCTGATAGCTCCCGATATCGTGACCGCTCCGCCATTATCCGTGGCCCTAGCGGTCAGCGAATAGCTGCCTGCGGGCAGACTGCTCATGGTGAGCGAATACGGACTCGTCGTGTCGGTGCCGATGAGCACGCCGTTCCGGTAGAAACCGACTCTGCTCACCGTGCCATTGCTGTCTGATGCGTTGGCGTTGACGGTGATGGTGGCCGGAGCGGCAAAGGTCGAACCATTCGCGGGACTGGTGATGCCAACGGTTGGCGGAGGGTTGGCCGTGGTCGTGGTCAACCGCAACGCGATATCCTGACTGTAGATCGGCGAAACGATCGTGCGATTGCCGCCGCCGTGAGTGAAGGTTTGGGTTTTGACGATGCTACCGGTGCGAGAATTCACCCAGTCCGCGCGCCATGACCCCGCCGGCAGCTTCAGCACCAGATCTGCTTGACTTCCGCCAAGCAGATAGACAGCCGCAGCGTTTGATTTGGATAATGCCCACGCCTTTGCCGATACCGGAAGGCCACCGACGATCATGCCCGGATTGCGAGACATATTCACGAAGTCGATCGATCCCATGAAATTTTTGAGCGCGCGCAGTTGACTGCGTAGAGTCGCGCCGCCAGCGCTGTTGGGTGCATGGAAATCGGTGCTGAGACCAGTCGGCGATGCCACGGTGAACGACCAATCGAGACCGTCATACACTGCACCGCCATTGAGTAGGAACGCCCATGCTTCCTGACGATACGGGTCGGCTCCGGCGCCCCTGAAGCCATTTTCGTCGAAAGCAATCGGGCGATTCAATCCGTAGTTCAGACTCACCGAATCGGGCGGGAAGGTATAGTGAAAGTTGTAGATTGAGATATTGGGCTGCAGGCTCGTAGTCGCTGAACCATTGGCAATATTACGAGCGATCAAATGGCGATTGGGCAGCACGCTCTCGGCGTCGACGATTACTTGCGCCATGTGGCTGTGCCAAGCATTGCCTGGAGAAACAGCTCCGCCTACGTAGCATTCGTTACAGAGCTCGAACGTGACATTGTCGAATTTGTTCAGTTCGCTGACCGCCTTGCGCACAAATGCGGTCTCATACGCGATCATGCGGGTGTTGCTCATGTCCCACAGCACGCCGGTAGTGCTGGCCAGACCATTGATATTGTTCGCCGCGTTCAGCGGCGACATGTTGAACGTACTGATCCTCGGGTCTGTGCCGTAGGTGCTAGTGAACAAGACGTACTCGACGACGATGCCGCGATCAGAAGCCTTTTGGACAAAATCACGCAATCGCGACCAATAGGCGGAATCGAATACATCCAGATTGAATTTGTTGCCACCATCCAGGTATCCGGGCGTTGAACTACGCGCCCATGGTGTGATGGTCCGCCCGGGAGCGGGGTTGATGGTATTCAGACCAGTTGTTCCCGATTGCTCCAACCCGGTTCCGGAAAAGATCCGCGTCATGTTCAATCCGGCGGCGCTGATGGTGTCCAGGTAGGCGATGTAGTTGAAATCCCGGTTGACCACGGCGCCGTAATGTTCGCCGGAGGTTATGAGGACGGTCGGGGTATCACGGAACAGGAAATAGCGTGAATTCTGCGGATGCAGGGCGATCGTGGGTGCGGCAGCAGTCGAGGATATTGATAATCCTAATAGAACCACGATAAGGCAGGCTATACGCAACATAAGGTGCTCCTTTCAGGTCAGAAACCTATGACCATGAGTGAATGGTGGGTTGGCGTTGATGACGTTGCAGATGTTGAAAACCTGACATTGATCACTCCTGATGCCGGAAACGATAAGGACGACAGGCAGCGTGTCGTTTGGCAAACCCCGCACCTGCCGGTCGGCAAGTGCGGGTTGATGCCGTATCGAATGCGCAGCCTCACGCATCGCCGGTTCACGGCGTGGTCATGACCTGCTTCACTTCCGCGGCAGTCAATGCGCGGCTGTAGATGCGCACATCGTCGATCGAACCCAGGAACGGATGCGAGCCGGCGGAGGTTGCTCCGATTGCCGCTGGGCTGGCGGCAGAGACCGAGCCCAAGGTCGTCGGCAGAACCTGCGCGGTCGCGACCACGCCATCGACATAAGCGATCATCCGCGCGTTCGCGCGATCCACCACCACCATCAGATGCACCCAACGGCCGGTGATCGGTGCGGCGCTGAAGTTGGAACAATGCTGTTCATCGCCATCGGCGAGACAGGCGGTCCAACGGCCCGCACCCAGCTCCATGTCGTAGCCGGCGCTGCCTACATTCGCGCCACCCTTGGACCACGGCATGTCGTAGTTGCTGGCGGTGGCGCTGACGTTCACCCACAGGCCGTAGCTGAAAGAACTCGTGCCGAAGTCGAGACTTCCGTTGGCCGGATCGCCGATCAGCACGCGGTCGTTGGTGGAGATCGCACCGGTATTGCCGCTGAAACTCCGCGCGCGACCGTACTTGCCGGTCACCGATGTCGGCGTATTCACGTACGTGCCTGGATTGGCTTTACCGGACGCATCGGCGGCGGCGATGCCGCTGGTTTCATCCAATCGCCAGCGGCCGGCGAGCGGCAGGCTCGGTGTTGGCGGTGGTGGCGGTGTGGTGGTTTTGAACTCGTAAGGGCCGATGTCGTGACCGCTGCCCTGCGGACGAGCGGTCCCCGCAATATCTATCGTGGGAACGCAAGGGGAATGACCCGGGGCGCAAGCAGTGGTACCGGCGTTGATCGCGGGGCTGGTGCTCTTCAACTGATAGTTCCCGCCGCCGTTGATCAGGAAATTCACCATCTGCGGATCGACGCCGACCTTATTGCCCGACGCCGTTCCGGTCTTCATCTCGATGGTATTGAAAGCGTTTGCGTAAACGATATTGTTGAAGACGCGATTTCCGCTGCCATTGTTCCCGTATTCACGGATCGCAATTGCGCCCTTGTTGTTCATGACGATGTTATTTGAAATCGTGATGTTGTCGCACTGGACAAAGGGCGCATCGCCGCATCCGAAGATAATCCCGACGCCGTCGTTGTTGAAAACGAGGTTGTGTGAGACAGCGGCACCGATAGGCGTATGCCATAGATGGATTCCTGCTGAACCATTGCCAAAAACTATGTTGTTATAGACTTTGATGTTTCTGGTGGCTGCATAAATTCCGTAGCCTCTCTTCTTGGCGCACGGCTCCACAAGAACATTGTTATAAGTCCGGTTTCCTATGATTTCAGCGCCCGTATTGGTGTCATAACCCAGCGTCGCAATAGACTGCCCTCCGCCATCATCTTTTCCACCTAAATGCGTATCGCCGCACGCAACGCGCATATCGTGAATATCGTTGTACAAGATGCGGGCATTTGATCCATAAGCCACAATTCCTCTTCGAGATCTGGTCCGCGTACCGTCTAGTTCAAACCCTTCGACATCGACAAAATCGCCATTGATAGACCACATAACGGGATGGTCGGCTGTGACAAGCTTTGCGCCTCTCCTCTGGCTCGAGACAAAACGGATTCGAGCCGAAGATGTACCGTCGTTTCTGCTGTTGATCGGGCCGGCATACGTCCCAGGTAACACTGTGACAGTGTCCCCAGCCCTGGCGACATCGGCGCCTTTTTGAATCGTCCTGAACGGCGCGGCTTGCGTGCCCGCGTTGTTGTCGTTCCCTGTCGTGGCGACATAATAGGTCGCCGCGATCGCGTCATTGGCCAGACAAATCGCAGCCATGACAAGCAAGCTCTTTATGCAGTCGATGTGTTTCATATTCAACCTCGATGGATGTGTTGTTGCTCATGGTGAAACAGCGTTCGTGCGTCGTGGAGCGAACAGCGCATACTTTGAGTGGCGCCAGCGATACCGCCGTCAGGCAGCGTGTCGTTTCGGCAAACCCCGCACCTGCCGATCGGCAAGTGCGGGTTGATGTCGTATCGAACGCGCAGCCTCACGCATCGCCGGTTCACGGCGTGGTCATGACCTGCTTCACTTCCGCGGCAGTCAATGCGCGGCTGTAGATGCGCACATCGTCGATCGAGCCCAGGAACGGATGCGAGCCGGCGGAGGTCGCGCCGATCGCCGCCGGGCTGGCGCCAGAGACCGAGCCCAAGGTCGTCGGCAGAACCTGCGCGGTCGCGACCACGCCATCGACATAGGCGATCATCCGCGCGTTCGCGCGATCCACCACCACCATCAGATGCACCCAACGGCCGGTGATCGGTGCGGCGCTGAAGTTGGAACAATGCGCTTCATCGCCATCGGCGAGACACGCGGTCCAACGACCCGCGCCCAGTTCCATGTCGTAGCCGGCGTTGCCGGCGCTGCCGCCGCCTTTGGACCACGCCATGTCGTAGTTGCCGGCAGTCGCGCTGACGTTCACCCACAGCCCGTAGCTGAAGGAACCGGTGCCGAAGTCCAGGCTGCCGTTGGCCGGATCGCCGATCAGCACGCGGTCGTTGGTGGAGATCGAACCGGTATTGCCGCTGAAACTCCGCGCGCGACCGTACTTGCCGGTCACCGATGTCGGCGTATTCACGTACGCGCCTGGATTGGCTTTACCGGACGCATCGGCGGCGGCGGTGCCGCTGGTTTCATCCAAGCGCCAATGCCCCGTGATCGGCAGGCTCGGTGTTGGCGGCGGCGGTGTGGTGGTGGTTTTGAACTCGTAAGGGCCGATGTCGTGACCGCTGCCCTGCGGACGAGCAGTCCCCGCAATATCTATCGTGGGGACGCAAGGGGAATGACCCGGGGCGCAAGCGGTGGTACCGGCATTGATCGCGGGGCTGGTAGAGGTGAGCTGGTAATTTCCGCCGCCATTGACTTGGAAGTTCACCAATTTCGGGTCGACGCCGATCTTATTGCCGGACGCTGTTCCGGTTTTCATCTCGATCGTATTACTCGTATTTCCGTAAACGATATTGTTGAAGACGCGATTTCCGCTGCCATTGTTCCCATATTCCCGGATCGCGAAAGCGCCCTTGTTGTTCATGAAAATATTATTTGAAACCGTGATGTTGTCGCACTGAATAAAGGGTGCATTGCCGCATCCGAAAATGATTCCGACTCCCCGATTGTTGAAAGAGAGGTTGTGCGAAGCGACAGCTTCGGTGGCGGCGTGCCACAGGTGAATCCCTGCAGATGCAGAGCGATAAACGATATTGTTCTGAACCTTGCCGCCCCGGGTTCCATGATAAATCCCGTGAATCGAGTTGCAGTAGGGCGCCGATGCCGGCAGGTGCACGGTGCCGATATCGTGGACCACATTCCCGATCATATCTTTGTCTGAGGAATCGTAATTTGCGGTCAGAATTCCTGCACCGCCATTGCTCCCGCAGACGGGCGCCCGATAATCATGAACATGGTTGTACAAGATGCGAGAAAAGGAGCCATATACAGCAATGCCGACATGGGCGTCGTTACTCGCCGTGACATCGAATCCTTCGATATCGACATAATTACCGTGCGCAGCAAAAGAAATATTGCCGCTATTCGATACGATTTTCGCCTCCCATTTCACCTGTGAAACGAAACGGATGCGGGCGGATGCCGTGCCGTGATTCGTATTCTTGACCGATCCGATATACGTGCCCGGCAACACCATCACAGTGTCCCCAGCTTTGGCGACAGTAGCGCCCTTTTGAATGGTCTTGAACGGCGCGGTTTGCGTGCCCGCGTTGTTGTCGTTCCCTGTCGTGGCGACATAGTAGGTCGCCGCGATCGCGTCATTGGCTAGACCAATCGCAGCTATGACCAGCAAGATCTTTATGCAGTCGATGTGTTTCATATTCAACCTCGATTGATGTGTTGTTGCTCATGGTGAAACAGCGTGTGTGAGTCGTGGAGTGAACAGCGCTTACTCGTGCCGCAAGCGATACGGCCGTAAGACTGCTTTCGTTTCGGCAAACCCCGTACCTGCCGATCGGCAGGTACGGGGCGATGTCTTATCGAACGCGCAGCCTCACGCATCACAGGTTCACGGCGTGGTCATGACCTGCTTCACTTCCGCGGCAGTCAACGCGCGGCTGTAGATGCGCACATCGTCGATCGCACCCAGGAACGGATGCCCGCCGGTCGAGTCCGCGCCGATCGCCGCAGGCTTTATGCCCGAGAGCGAGCCCAGCGTTGTCGGCAGCACCTGAGCCGTCACCAACGTGCCGTCGACATAGGTGTTGAGTCGCGCAGCACTGCGATCGACTGCCGCCATCAGATGCACCCAACGTCCGGTGATCGGGCTGGCGCTGAAATTGGCGCACGGCATCTCATCGCCATCGGCAATACACGCGGTCCATCGTCCAGAGCCTAGCTGCATGCTGTAACCGGCGCTATTCGCGTTACCATTGCTTTTGGACCATGCCATATCGTAGATGCCGGCGGTGACAGAGACGTTCACCCACAAGCCGTAGCTGAAGGACGTGGTGCCGAAGTCCAGACTGCCATTGGACGGGTCGCCGATGAGTATGCGGTCGTTGGTCGATTGCACACCGACATTGCCGCTGAAGCTCCGAGATCGGCCGTACTTCCCAGTTACTGATGTCGGCGTATTGACGTGCGTGCCGAAATTGCCGTTACCGGACGCATCGGCTGTGGTGGCGCCGCTGGTCTCATCCAGACGCCAGTGGCCGACGAGCTGCAGAGTTGCTGGTGGGGGTGGAGGCGGCGTGGTGGCTTTGAACTCGTAGGCGCCGATGTCGTAGACGCCGCCTTGCGGACGTGCGGTGCCTGCGAAGTCCGTGAGCGGAATCCCCGTCGTATTTTTTCCAGCGTTGATCGCAGGCGAACCAGAGCGCAACGCAGCGGCCGCCGCGCTGGTGCCGAGTGGATTGTCCAGTTTAGGATCGAGCAACAGATTGCCAGCGGGCGCCGAGGAGCTGGTGATGTTGTAGAAGAGGTTGTTGCGAACGTTCGAAGTGGATAACCCGGCCGGACGCGCAGTGCTGGGGTGGAAGATATTGTCGCGGATATCGACTTGCGTGCCAGGGACGATGCCTGAGCATTTGGGCGTCACCAGATCGTCGACCAGCTTACCGGCGGTCTTGCCGATGAAGGTGTTGTTGTAGACCTTGTTGCCCGATCCCATCGGGCCGTCATAGCACGCGAAAGCAAGGGCGTGGCCTGAGCCCGTGCCGCCGGTGCTGCTTGTGTAGCCGCCATTGATAAAGACGTTGTTGAAGACTTCGTTATTGGACACGCTGCCCGATAGCACGATGCCGGAGGCTTGGCCGTTGGCGATCACGTTACCGTAGATCTTATTGCCGACGGCTTCTTTGTATTGGACCTGAATGCCTTGTTGATTGAAGTATCCACGACTACCGTCAAGAAAATTGTTAAGATAGGTACCATCTCGCCCACCAATATAAAAACCGTGCGTAGCGGTGTTGGTAATTTTGCAGTTTTCGACTCGCGTGTTGAGTGCTCCGCCGTTGTCGTTAGAAACAGAGATTCCGGCACCTGAAGTATTGTCGATAGAACAATTCTTGATCGTTGCGTTCGTCGCGGTTACGATGATCCCTCTGGTGGTAGGGTACAAATCTCGCGGTGTACGATAGGTCTGATTCACGACGACCAGGCTGCGAGATGCTTCGGTTTGCCGGAAATTCAGGCCGTCGATGACGATATAAGGCCTGTTGATGGTCAAGATTGAGCGCCCACTCGTAGGCAGGCTACTAGTATCCCAAACGATGGTGGCTTTCTCGCTACCGTATGATTTGAAGGTGATCGGGGCCCCGGCCGTTCCGCCGAGCGTACCCGATATCGACGGCGCAAGATAATGATTGAAATCCTTGATGACATAATTGCCATTCCGGAAATGGACGATATCGCCAGGTTTCAACGGCGCCTGATTGGAAGGCGCCTGATTGAAAGCGCGGCGCGCCGTTTGCCACGGTTTATCGAACGTTCCGGGGTTGGTATCGTTACCATTATCTGGCGAAACGTAGTACTCAACAGCGTGCGCTGCGGTGGATGCGAACAGTGCGCACACGGCAAAAAGCATGAGCACGAATGAGACTTTTATTTTTACAAGTCGTTTTTGATGATGCATTTGACATCTCTCTTCTCTTACTTCGATGAATACGAAACTGCAGTTGCCCCTGATTTTTTTGTCGTCGAACACTGGTCGGCCGAAACGCCAGCAAAAGATGGCCCCTCGGCGTCGTGCCGCCGTTGTTGCGGCGACCGCCGATCAAAGACTCTTGTTTAGAGCGGCTCCCCAAGGCCGCGCTCTTCCCGCACCCCGCCGATGCCATCCCTGGTGCCTGCCGAGCAGATCGGCAGACATGCCTATCCTCAAGCACGAGCAGCGGCGTACGCATGTATCCACAGATACATTTTTCGCCTCCAGCGCCTCCTCGCGCTGGAGCGCCAACCCGGCGCGATCGAGGCTGCGGGACCGTGCCGAACGCTGTGCGGCACGCCACAGATGCGCAAGGTCGGAAGTCGGCGGGTGTGTTGTCCGCGTCCGCAACGCCGTCCCGCGACGTTGCGGAGGCAGAAAAAGGACCGCTGTACCCCCGCAAATTTGCTCTTTGACAACCCATCGACCGTCGATCCGACGTCGAGCCAACCCGGAGATGGCGATCTTTTCGCCATTTCCGGGCGTGGGCCCGAGCGTGATCGCGGACAGTGTCTGTCCGATCATGCCCGCCTGGTTGTCGCCGCCGGCTATCGCCGTCGCTGTTGACTTCGTGGTCTCGGTTTTCCCTTTCGCTCGATCAGAATTCGCCACGCCTCATTGGGCGTATAACCGTTCAGAGACTGATGCGGTCGTTGCTGGTTGTAGGCATGGCGCAGCATGTTCAACGTGGCCTGCAATTCGATGTCGTTCGGAATCTGGCAGATCCGCAGCACCTACTTGAACGTGGACCAAACCCGCTCGATCCTGCCGTTCTGCCATGGACAATGCGGCAGCGTCCGCTGGTGACGTATCCCCAAACATTGCAACGCGAAGGCGAAGATCCAGGATGTGAAGATCGCTTCGTTGTCGGTGCGAACAGCTTTCGGCTTGCCGTAGTGTTCGATGGCATCGAGCAGCAATCGAAGAATGATGATAGAAGAGCGATCACGCAGTGCGTGAAGCGTCAACATTCGTCGACTGCCGTGATCGAGGATGCCCAGCAATGGCTGCTGCGTCTGTGGTTCGATGCGATGCTGAATCATATCGATCGCCCAGACACGATTCACCGCGCAGGCGTTATCGATTGAGTGCTCGTGCCGTTTCGGTGCGGCTCGCCACTGTTTGAACTCGCGCAGGAAGTCCGCAACGTAGGTCTTGCCGACCGACCATCCCTGTTCGACGTGATCGCGGTTGAACCGATCCGCGATCGTGCGGCAACTGGCGTCGGGTGATTCCAGCGCAATCCGGAACAGTCCTTCACGTACTTCGACGGGCTTGGCACGGTAATGACGCATGCCGCTGGCGATTGTCGATGCGGGTTGCGTTTCACTTTTTGCATGCCGGCGAATTTCAGATCGCTGCGGAGGCGGTCGGCGATGGCGGATGCGGGCAATCAGAATTGCGACAACCAGGAACAGCAGTACAATGATCATCTGATTCAACAGTCATGGCTCGGCGGCCGACACCGTTTGGGTCGCGCAGACTACGCTACGCTACGATACATCAACAGTACCGCATTGGGACACTGCCTGCTGGTTTGACGATCAGGCAGGGCCACCGTGACATCCATCCAAACTTTCGACCCAGCGCGCATGACGCCGGCACAGCGGCGAACAGAGGCCGCCGCGTTGCTGGCCCAGGGCCTGTACCGCCTGCGCGGCGACGACGCCCGCGACGGCGCCGTCAGGGCCTCCTCTCCGGTTGGACTTGGCTGTGGCGGGGAACCACGCGTACATGCCAACCCCGCTCACCGGAGTCCACAGGCATGAGGCAACAACACCCTCCTACGGCATCGCCCGCATCGATGGCCACGCGCATCGCGCGCCTGACCGACTGGTCGTGGTCAGATCTCACGAAGGAATGGCACCGGCTATTCGGCAGCAATCCGCCCGTCGCCAATCGGCGCTTCGTCGAGAAACGCATCGCCTACCGCTGGCAAGAGATTGAACTGGCGAAGACCGACCGCACGCTGCTCGAACACAACCGGCGACGCATCGACGAACTGGTCGCGACCGGCACGCTGACCCGCCACCGCGTAGGCGCAATCCCGGTCTCGGGAACCGAGCTGGTGCGCTTCTATGCCGGCGTCGAGCATCACGTTCTGGTGTTGCCCGACGAGGAATTCGAGTACGCGGGCAAGCGATATCCGAGCCTGTCGATGATCGCCCGCGAGATCACCGGCACACGATGGTCCGGGCCGGCGTTTTTCGGTCTGCGCAAGGCGGGTGGTCGATGAACACGCAGGCACCCAAACGACTCCGTTGCGCGGTCTACACCCGCAAGTCAACGGAAGAAGGCTTGGATATGGAATACACGTCGATCGACGCCCAGCGCGATGCTGGCGCGGCTTGCATCGCCAGTCGCCGTGCCGAGGGCTGGATTCCGGTCGCCGACGACTACGACGATGGCGGCTTCTCGGGCGGCACCATGCTCCGCCCTGCGCTGCAGCGCCTCATGGAGGATATCCGAGGAGGGCGGATCGATATTGTGGTGGTCTACAAGCTCGACCGCCTCACCCGTTCATTGTTTGACTTTGCCGCACTCATCAAGATCTTTGAAGAGTACGGCGTGACCTTCGTGTCGGTCACCCAGAACATCAACACCACCGATGCGATGGGTCGGATGCTGCTGAACATCCTGCTGACGTTCGCACAGTTCGAGCGCGAATTGACCGCCGAGCGCATTCGCGACAAGTTCGTCGCCAGCAAGAAGAAGGGGCTGTGGATGCACGGCATCCCGCCGCTCGGCTATGACGTCAAGGATCGCCGGCTGGCGATCAACGAAGCGGAAGCCGAACAGGTCCGAACGATCTTCCGGCGCTTCGTCGAGTTGGGTTCGATCCTGAAGGTCGTGCAGGCGATTCGCGAACACGGATGGTGCAACAAGACGTGGACGACCAAGGCGGGCAAAGTGCTGGCCGGACAACCCCACGACAAGAGTTCGGTCCACAAGATTCTCCACTGCCGTACCTACCTTGGTGAGCTGAAGCATCGCGACCAGTACTTCAAGGAAACCCATGCGCCGATCATTGACCACACCCTCTGGGACGAAACGCATGCGCTGCTGGAGGTCAACGGTCGAGTCCGGGCGGGGGCCTCGCGCCGGGGCAAGGTCGAGTTCTTGCTCAAGGGTCTGCTGACCGGTCCGGATGGCCGCGCCCTGTCGCCTTGGCACACGACCAAGGCCAACGGCCGCACCTATCGCTACTACCTCAGCACGCGCGACACGCACGAGGGGCCGGGCACGTCTGGCCTCCCTCGCCTGCCGGCCGGGGAGTTGGAGGGGGCCGTCGTTGCGCAACTGCGGCGCGTGCTGCGGGCGCCGGAGATGGTCGAGGCCATGATTCCGCAGGCCGTCGCCCTCGACCCGACCTTGGACGCGGCGCAGGTCACGGTGGCGATGACGCAGGTCGAGCAGGTTTGGGACCAATTGTTCCCGGCCGAGCAGCAGCGGCTGGTCCGGTTGCTGGTCGAACGGGTCATCGTCTCGCCGACGAACCTGGAATTGCGACTCCGGCCCGGCGGGATCGGCGCAATCGCCGCAGACGCCCGCTTGGCCGCCGAAGAGGTGGTGGCATGAAGGGCCCGACGTTGAAGGTGTCGGGGCCAGTGGCCGAGGTGGCCGCCAGCGACGGGGGTGTGGTGCTGAACATCCCGATCACTCTGAAGCGACGCAGCGGACGGCGGGTCGTGGCGATCCACGGGACCGAGTTCGAGTCCGGCAAGCGGACTCGAACAGGCGCCACAGCGCTGCAGTTGGCACTGGCCCGCGGCCACCGCTGGCTGCGGATGTTGGAAGCGGGCGAGGCGGCTTCAATGAGTGAGATCGCCCGCCGCGAAGGCACGGACCACAGCTACGTCGCCCGGCACATCAACCTGACCCTATTGGCGCCGGACATCGTGGCCGCGATCCTGGACGAGACGCTCTCGGAGGGTGTCCGCTTGCACGCGCTATCCATCAATCCGCCCGCGCTGTGGAATAGTCAGCATCAGTGGCTAGTCAACGGAAGCGCCAAAAAATAGCGCGAACCCTGACCTTTGGAAATGTGGCAACTCGTGTGCGGTAGAGGAAAAATCAATGCTGGTCGAAGACTAAGGGCATTGTCAGAAATGGTAGTATGCAAATTGTCCAATTTATTACTTCGGACTACGATCCGGTGTGAGAGAGCATTTGGATTTCAGTTGCTCAGGCACCAGAAATCGCACCATCATTGCCCAGTGCGCTGCGGCGCTTTTCTCTTGGCGATGGCCTTTTCGCTTTCAGGCCTCGATCTCCGGAAGTGAATCGTCATGTTCGAAATCGCCGTCGTCTGTCTAGTCGTCACCGCTCTGCTGGCCTATGCGAACGCGAAGTTCGTCGGTCTGCCCACGACCATCGGCGTGATGGTGATCGCCCTGCTGCTTTCGCTCGGGCTTGCGGGTTTGGACGCGCTCGGATTCAGCGCTCTGCACCGATACGAAACCGCTCTGATCAAGTCGATCGACTTTTCCGAAGTGCTGATGCAGGGCATGTTGTCCATGTTGCTGTTCGCGGGGGCGTTGCACGTCGATATCAGTCAGTTGCGGGCCTATCGCTGGCAAATCGCAGTGTTAGCGGTATTCGGCACGGTGTTGTCCACGATCGTTGTCGGTTACGCGCTGTGGTGGTTGCTGCCCTGGATGGGGATCGAGTTGCCTCTGATCTATTGCTTGATTTTCGGTGCGCTGATCTCGCCGACCGATCCGGTGGCGGTGATGGGTATCCTCAAGTCGGCGGGCACGTCCGATGACGTCGGCATGGTCGTCTCGGGCGAGTCGCTGTTCAACGATGGCGTCGGCGTCGTGTTGTTCTCGTTGCTGTTGACGGTCGCGCTTCGCGGCGAGGCTCCGACCATGACCGAGGGCGCGATGCTTCTGGCGCGCGAGGCCGGCGGCGGATTGTTGTTGGGCGGCGCGATCGGTCTACTGCTGTTCTTCATGCTGCGCAGCCTGGACAACTACATCGTCGAAGTGTTGTTGACGCTGGCGGCGGTGTTGGGCGGTTACGAGTTGGCCAGCTACCTGCACGTGTCCGGCCCATTGGCGATGGTGGTCGTTGGCGTGATGATCGGTAATCACGGCCGCGCGCTGGCGATGTCGGATACCACCCGCAAGCATGTGGATCTGTTCTGGGAACTGCTCGACGAGATACTCAATGCGGTGCTGTTCGTTCTCATCGGATTGGAATTCGCCGTCATCGTCTTCCCCGGCAACGGCTTGCTCGCTGCGGTAGCCGTCATCGCGATCGTTCTGTTCGCGCGCTTCTTGACGGTCGGATTGCCCGTGGCGGCGATGCCGCGCTGGTTCAAGTTGCCGGCGAGCGGTTGGAAAATTCTCACCTGGGGCGGTTTGCGCGGCGGCATCTCCGTCGCGCTGGCGTTGTCTCTGCCGGCGGGGCCGAACCGCGACCTGATTCTCGCGCTGACCTATGCGGTCGTCGTGTTCTCGATTCTTGTGCAGGGATTGACGATCAAGCGCTTGGCGACTTCCGGGCGAACGCAGAACGTCGCCGAAGCGCCGACAGACGCGATGTAAATCGGGGAACGGCGGAAGACGATCCCATCGGCCGCAGTAGGATGTCGCGAATGCGCACGTAACACCGAGCGACAGCCAGCGGAAAACACGCTCGCCGCCTGCTGCTTTTTCGTTGGACTGCCGTCTTGCGATAGATCGCGCCGACGACAGCGCTCCTCAAGCGCGACGATCCTTTCGCGAACGCAACGGCCGCGCGGACAAGGTTTCGGTAAGAACGACGACGGCGGCGCGATCGAAGGCGTCGAGTTCGCGAAACGCTTCGATCAATTGTTCCTCTTCATCGTCGCGCGCGAAGTGCCGGTAGACCACGGCGGTCTGCGACGGCTGGTCGTCGCCCGCGTCGTCGCGCGGCGGCGATCGATCGGCGGCGAGTCGGCCGACGTTTCGCGATCCTTTGCCGGTCGCGAGCCATTCGAACGAACACTCCAGCGCGAGCGCGAGGCTCGCGAGATTGGTGGTGGACGGTGCCGAGCCTGATGCGCTTTCCCATTGCGCGACGGCGCTCCTGCTGAGGTTCAAGCGGGCGGCGAGTTCGGCTTGGGTCAATCGTGCGGATTGCCGGGCACTCCGGACCCGCAAAGCGATCGTGTTCTGCACTGGTTCGTCTCCCGGGTGTTAACGATTCTGCCATGTCGCTTTTCGATAACGTCATGTCGTAGCGAAACGCTGACAAAAATAACCCGACCTTCGCGCAGAAAGGCGTGAAGCACGACGCATGTCAGCGGAACTGTCGGAAAACGCAAAACGTGCGCGTTGCGGCTTGGTTATGGTGAACGCATCGATACAAGCATCGTCGCCATCGCCGCAGGTAATCCGGGCGTTCGCGACACCAAGGAAGGCAATGAAGATGCTCGAAGACACGATCGCCCCGCGTTTTTCCCGAGACCCACTGCGGTTTTTGGACGAGCGCTTTCCTGCGGACGGCGATATCGTGCGGACCGGACGCAACGAATACATGCTGGGCAACCCGGACGAGGCGCGCGCCGTGTTGCGCAATGAGGAAGCGCGCTACGACGAGCATTCGGATTTTTTCCATACGCGTTACGGCACTTTCGGGCCGCGCGCAGCGCAGTTGCGGGTTCGACGCGAGGCCCGCGCATTGGTGCGCGAATGGCTGCAGCGCCGAACGCAGGACGATTTGATCGCTCACGTTCGCGCGCATCTGCCGGCGACCAGCGAGTGGCCCGATACGGGAAATCAATTGGTGTATCGCTATCTCTCGCCGCTGCTATTGGCCGACGACGATGACCCGAAATTACGCGCATTGCTCGATCGCATCGTCGAGCGCGCGGCGCTCGCGGGCGCCAGAGCGCGGCAGCCGCGGTGGCGGCGCATGCTGCTGCAATTCGAAACGACGTATCGTTTGTCGAAAGCGATCGAAGCGCGGCAAGCGAGCGCCGAAGCGCATGCGGCTCCGCGCGATCTGATCGATGTCGTCGCGCGATCGATCGAGCCTGGGCAGCGCACCGACGAACTCGCCGAAATCTATCTGTCGTTTTTGTTCGCCGTCGCGGGATCGATGGGCTTCGTGCTCGGCTGGTCGTTGTATTTGACGGCGACGCATCCCGAACGCGTCGCGCCGCCGGAATGGATCGTGCAGGAAGCGTTGCGGCTGTGGCCGGTGGCGTGGCAACTGGGGCGTCATCCGACGAAAGCGCATCGCGTCGCTGGCGTCGGCATTGAAACGAGCGACGAAGTGGTCGTTTGTCCGTACATGGTGCATCGGCATCCGGATTATTGGCGAGAGCCGTCGGCATTCCGGCCCGAACGTTGGTCGAACGAAGACGCATGGCGCAATCCGGCGTTCATTCCTTTCGGCTATGGCCCGCATCGCTGTATCGCAGCCGATCTTTCGACCCGATTCATCAGCGAGATGCTCGCGACGATCCTCGCGTCGAACGCGATAGCGATCTACGCGCACCATCCGCGACCGACCGTCGCGGCGGCGATGGCGCCGCCGCCGTTTCGTTTGACGTTACGACCACGCGGCTGAAGCGCATCGCGACAGACTTCGCGATGGTCGCGCACCGACCATCGCAACCGAGCACCGCGGACGACGACGCGTCGATCGTTCCGGCGCAAACGCAGTAAGCAGTACCTATCCATCCCATGTAACAAGGAGAGCAACATGAAAAAGGCAATTTGCGCGATGAAGGCGGCTCTGGGCGTTCGCGGCATCGGCGGCTGCGTCGGCTGGCGCTGGCAGCACTACCACACCATCTGATGTGGTGAGTACCGGAGGACGGCGACTGTCGTCCTCCGGTCTGCGGTGCGTCGATAGTTTCGGCTGCCATGACGGCGGCGTAGCGATATTCCTGGAGTTGATCGATGTCGGACCCGGCGGTGACCGAAAACGAATCGATGCGGACGCTCCGGCGTCGTCGCGACGAGCAAGGGCGGATGTTTTGGGAAAGGGAGGATTTTCTCGCCGTGCTCGATGCGCAGACCGCGCAGCGTTTCGAAGCGGCGAATTTCGCCGACCTGACCATGCTGGACGGTTTCACCGATCTCGTCCGTGGCGAACGTAGCGAGCCGGTGGATTGGAGTCGGCTACGCTCGGCGTGGTTGGGCCGATTGCGGGAAATCTCCGGCGACGAAGGCTTGCGTCGGCTGGCGCAGCGCATGATCGTCGTGCTCGACGCTGAGGTGGGTTCCGAACGCGATCTGGTGTGGATGGTCGAGCGCGCGACGATCGAGTCGCTGGTGCCGGTCATTATCGACGGCATAACGCCTGCCGCGCATCGGCGGCTCGTCGATCAAGTGCTGTCCACGGTGGCGTGGATTCTCGCCGAGATCGACGCCGAGCGCATCGGCCGCTGGCACAAACCGAAGATGATTCTGCTGCAAGTGATCGCGGGGCAGATTCTGCGACGCGAACTGCGCGGTCGCGCACGCGGGACTAAACCACGACGAAAAGATCTCGCCGACGCGGTCGTCGATTTGCTGCCGTCGTTGGGTATCGATCGCGGCGTGGACGCGGTGACGGCGCTGCTGACGGCGATCACCGGCTCGCCCGGCGCGGCCGCGGCCTGCGCGTTGTACGAATTGCATCGGCAGCACGCATGGCGCGCGCGCTTGGAGGCGGAGCTATCGGCTGTTCCGCTCGACACCCTGTGCGAAGCGCCGATGCGTCATGCGCCGATCGCCGGTCGCTTCGTCAAAGAAACTCTGCGCATTTGGAGTTCGCCACCGATCGTGATCCGTCGCGCTCGGACCGATATTCCCTACGAAGACGGCTGTTTGAAGAAAGATCAGAATTACATCCTCAGCTCGTTTCTCTTGCATCACGACGACCGCGATTGGGCCGACCCCGACACGTTCGATCCCGATCGCTGGCTGGTCGATGGCCGTCGCGAACAATGTCCGCACGGCGGCTACGTGCCCTTCGGTTGGGCGCCGAAAGCATGCATCGGCGCCAACTTGGGCATGGCGCAGTTGGTGATTTTTCTGCATCTGATGTGTACGCGTTATCGCTTAGAAACGACCGACCCCGAACGTGCGCGCATGGCGGTGGCGTCGTTGGTGCGGCCGGCCGATTTCGTCGGTCGTCTGTCGCGACGCGAACCGCGCAGCGATGATGCCGGGGGCGCGGAATGAAAGACCTCACCCAAGGCCGGATCGAGACGCATGTGCTGAGGATGTCGGGCGCGTTGTTGCTCAACATGCTGATGGGCACGCTGTTCTCGTTAGCGAACTTGTATTGGTTGGGACGCTTGGGGCCGAAAGCGCAGGCTGCGGTCACGCTCGCGGGTTTTCCGGTGATGCTGCTGCTCTCGTTGATGCCGGTGATCGCGGTGGGCGCCGGAATTCTGATTTCGCACGCGGTCGGCGCGGGCGATCGCGAGCGCGCGAATCGTATCTTCAACGAGGCGTTCGGCGCGGCGTTATGTGGCATCGCCGCATTCGGCGCGTTCGCCTGGTTCTATCGCGATGCCTTCGCCCGTCTGCTGACGCCCGACCCCGAGACGGCGGCGCTGATCGCGACGTACTTCCGATGGTTCGTCCCTTCGATCGTGGTGCAGTTGCCGTTGTATGTGATGGCGATGTCGTTGGAATTCACCGGCAATATTCGTGCGGGTACGATCGCGCAAACGGCGACGGTCGTGTTGAATACGATCTTAGCGCCGTTGTTGATCTTCGGCTGGCTCGGCTTGCCGCGAATGGGCATTGCGGGTGCGGGACTGGCCGCGTTCATCGCCTGTGGGCTGACGATGTTGGCCGTACTGATGTATTTCGCGCGCGCTTCCGCTTACCTGAGCATGCGGCCGTCGCTGTGGACGAAGCGGCCGAAAGAGTTGTGGAGCGCGCTCAAACTCGGCTTGCCGATGGGCTTGGAAAGCGCTTTGGTCGCCGGTTATCTGCTGACGATCGCGATGCTGTTGCGTCCGTTCGGCCCGACCGAACAAGCGGCGTTCGGTGTCGGCCATCGCGTCTTTCAAGCGATGCTCATGCCGTTGATGGCGCTCAGCAGCGCGCTCTGCGTGATCGTTGGGCAATGCTATGGCGCCGGTTTGCACGAACGCGTGCGCGCGACCTTGCGGACGGGCATGATGTTCGCCGCGGTCGTCGCACCGTTGCTGCTATTCGCGATCGAAGTGTCCGCGCCGTGGATCTGCGCGCGTTTCTCCGACGACCCGGCGGTCATCGCTGCGGGCGTAACGTTTTTGCGCATCGGTGCGCTCACTTTGATTCCGTCGGCCATCGCCTATGTCGCGTTCGCGGTGCTCTCCGGCATGGGCAATACGCGCGCCAGCTTGATCACGCAAATCGTCTATGCCGTTGCGGTCGTCGCGCCTGCGTTCGTACTGTCGCTGTTGCCGGGTTTCGCGCCGAGCGGGCTGTGGACGACGATGGTCATCGCCGGTGTCGCGCAAGGGGCGATGGCGCTGTATTTCCTGCGCAGAGCGTTCGCCGCGCGCGATCTGATCGACGCAAGGCTCGTGTCTGCCGAAGCGAGCTCGAGGTCTTGATGCGCGCGTTATTCCCGGATGATCGATGCTCAAACCGAAATTCTGATACCGAGGCGATCGAGGCCGCTGCGCTCGCCGATGCGCATCATGTGCGCAGCGTCGGGGGCATCGAAGAGTATCGACTGCTCGCCAACGATCTTCGCGTGCTGTTCCTGCCCTGGCGTGCGGCGCCGGTCGCGCTGACGATGCTGACGTATCGCGTCGGCAGTCGTCACGAGACGCACGGTATCAAAGGCGGCAGTCATATGCTCGAACACTTGATGTTCAAAGGCACCGAACGCTTCAACAAACCCGACGGCACATCGATTCACGATCTCTTGCATCCGGTCGGTGGGATCGCGAATGCCACGACGTGGTTGGATCGGACGAACTATTTCGATTTGGTGCCGAACGACCATGCGGCCATTGCCGCCGAGATAGAGGCCGATCGAATGCGACATCTTCGCATCGATCCGGACGAGTTGGAGTCGGAGCGGAGCGTGGTGCTCAATGAACACGATCTGTATGCCGGCGACCCGCTCGAACGCTTGAATCAAGCGGTGTGGGCCGCCGCGTTTTCGCAGCATCCCTACGGCGAGCCGGTGATCGGCACGCGCGACGATATCGCCGGATTGACGTGCGAACGTTTGCTCGAACATTACGATGCGCACTATTGGCCCGATAACGCGACGTTGACCGTGATCGGCGATCTGCAACGCGCGCAAGCCTTGGAACTCGCGCAGAAATACTTCGCGCCGATTTCGGCCGGCCGTCGTATCTACGAAGCGCGCTGCGATGAAGAACCGGAACAACGCGAAGAACGCCGCGTCACGACGACGCAGTCGGGACAGCCGGGCTGGTTGATGTTGGCTTACAAAAGCCCCGAGGGCACGCACCCGGATGCGGATGCGCTGGACGTGTTGGGACGAATCCTGGCCGGCGGCGCATGCACGCGCGCGGATGCGTCGCTGGTCGCCACCGGCTTGGCGAGCAGCGTGTGGTGCAGCGTTTCGCGCCTTGCGCGGCCCGGCCTATTCCAAGCGCAGGCGTTTCTTGGCGATTGCGGCGCGAACGATGCCGCCGAACGCGCATTGCGCGATGCGATCGACGACATCCGCCGCCACGGCGTGTCGCAAGACGAACTCGATTTGGCGAAAGGTCGAATTCGCGGCCAGACGCTGACCTCGCGCGACGGTCCGGTCGCCATTGCGTTGCAATTGAACGAAGCCATCGCGGCGGGCGATTGGACAGCGTATCCGGCCGCGGCCGAACGCATCGCCGCCGTGAGCGTCGATGATGTCCGACGGGTCGCGCGTCACTATCTGCGCGACGAGCGTTTGACCGTCGGGCATCTTGTCGGCGGCGACGCGCGCGATGCGGAGCCCCTTTCGCTGCGCGCATCCGCGGCATAATGCCCATGGTGAGCGTACCGCAAACTTCGTCGTTCGAAGCGCCGCTCGACATCGCGCTGTCGCGCGGTCGTCTGTCCGCACTTCGCACCGCCACCCCGGGCATCTTCGCGGTGGCCGGATCGTTCCGTATCGCAATGGCGTTCGATCGCGGCGAGACCTCGCTGCTCGCTTTGACCGCCGCCGTGGCGGCGCAGGGCTCGCGTCGCTATACCCGCTCAGAATGGGCGAATCGTTTAGAACGCCGCGGCGCGAATCTGTGGATAGAGTCCGCAGCGGACCGCGTCTCGTTTTTCGCGCGCGCCTGCAGCGAAGATCTCGCGTTGGTCGCCGAGTCGTTGATCGAGTGCCTGCGCGAGCCGAGGATCGACCCGGAGGAATTCGAGATCGAGCGCGCGCGCGCGATCGCCGAGTCGCAATCCTGCGCAGCGGATCCCGCGGAGATGGCGTCGGGCGCGCTGTCGCGCGCGATCCATCCGCCCGCGCATCCGTGGTATCGCGCCGAGAGCGCCGAAACCATCGCCGCGCTCGAAGCGACAACGCACGACGATGTGCGACGCTATCACCGCGAGCGTTTCGAGCCGAACGATCTTCGCATCGTCGTCGTCGGCGATATCGATCCGTTCGAGGCCGCGACGGCGTTCGATCGCTCGCTGGCGGCGTGGCCGACGCCGGCTGTATCGCGAACTGTGTCGCCAACTGTATCGCCAACCGTATCGCCAACTGTATCGCCAACGCCGCTATCGTCGATGCGGGCGTCGGCATCGCTGCGCGCGACCGCTACCGAATCCACGACGATTCGACTCGATGCGCCCGGAAGCGAAACGGTCGAAGTTGCGCTTGGCCACGGATTAGCGCTTCGCTGCGGAGACCCGGACGTTTTGCCGCTGTGGTTGGCCAACCGCATCCTCGGCGTCGGCTTCGGGTCTCGATTGGTCGCGGCGGTGCGCGAAGAGCGCGGTTTGACCTACGCGATCCATTCCACTGTGACGCCGCCGCTTCGCGAATTCGATGCGCATTGGTCGGTCGGCGTGTCGCTGAGCCCGGAGCGTTTGGAAGCCGGCCTCGCGGCGACGCGCGCCGAGATCGAACGCTTCGTCGAAGAAGGCGTCGATGCGCATACGCTCGAGATCAAGCGCAGGCAGGCGATCGGGGGCTTCCGAATCGAGCTGGCGACGCTCGCTGGTTTAAGCGAAGCGATGCTCTACGGCGCGGAGCGTGGCTGGGGCGCGGATTACCCATTGGCGTTTCCGCGCCTGCTGGGCGATATCGATACCGCTCGGCTCAATCGCGCGCTCCGCACGCACTTTCGGCCCGACGCACTGCATACCGCAATCGCCGGGCCGCTCGCTTCGATCTAGCGGTCCGAGGTCTGGCGCAGTTCGCGTATTTCTGACGATTCTCGAAATCACGACACCCGATGTCGTGTTTCACGCCGTAAGGTGCCGCTTACCCTTTCGTTTCGGAGCCGCGCCATGTCGTCGATGTCGATCGATCTTACCCGCCGTCAGTGGATGGCGTCCGGCATCGTCGCGATGGCGGGCATCGCAGCCGGCGGTATCGCCGTGGCGAGCGCCAGCACCGGTAGCGGCGCGAGCAGCGGCCCGGGCACAACGGGCGGCGCGACGAGTGGCGCAGCGAATGCCGGCGGTGGTGATCGCTGGAATCCGAGCGTACCGACCGTGCCCGCGGTGCCGCCGCCGGGCAAGCCGGGCGATTTCGATTTTCTGCACGGCGAGTGGCGGATCGCGCACCGTCGGCTGAAGTCGGCGAAGGATGCGGAATGGGACGAGTTCGAGGGCGAAGCAACGTGCTGGACGATTCTCGGCGGCGTCGGCAGCGTCGAGGAACTGCGCATCCCCGCGCGGAACTTCGCCGGCATGGGGTTGCGCTTGCTCGATGTCGATAAAGCCTTGTGGAACGATTTTTGGGTCAACGCGCGTAGCGGTGCGCTGACGCCGCCGGGGCTAACCGGGCACTTCGTCGACGGTGTGGGCGTGTTCATCGCCGAAGACACCGACGACGGCAAACCGATCTTAGTGCGCGGTGTATGGGATCGCATCGCCGAAGGCCGTTGCCGCTGGCATCAATCGGTGTCGCGCGATGCGGGCAAGACTTGGGACTACAACTGGTTCATGGATTGGACGCGCATCGGGCCGCCGCGCAGCGCGTAAGCGCAGCTCGGCTTGACGCACTGCGTCCGCCGCACTACGGTGCCGATCGAAACACGACATGCGATGTCGTGTATGAGCGAAACCCGTGAATTCGAGCCGCCTGCTGTCGATTCTGATGATGCTGCAGGCGCGCAACGGCATGACCTCGGTCGCGCTCGCGCAGGCCTTGGAAGTCTCCGAGCGCACGATCCTGCGCGATATCGATCGACTCTCCGCCGCGGGCGTACCGGTGTGGGGCGAGCGCGGGCGCAACGGCGGTTATCGCTTGCGCGAGGGTTGGAGCACGCAGCTCACCGGGTTGACCGCGGACGAAACGCAGGCGTTGTTTCTCGCTGGTTTGCCTGGGCCTGCGGCGGAACTGGGGCTCGGTGCCGCAGCGTTATCGTCGCGGACGAAAGTCGTCGCCGGTTTGCCGGCGGAATGGCGCGATCGCGCTTCGCGGGTGCTCGAGCGCTTGTTGATCGATCCGAACGATTGGTATCGGCAGCAGGAAACGCCAGAATTCCTCCGCGATGTGGTCGATGCGGTGTGGAGCGGACGCCGGATCGCGATGCGCTACCGCAGTTGGGAGCGCTCGCGTTCGCGCGAGGTGGAACCATTGGGCATCGTGCTGAAAGGCGGCGCATGGTATTTGGTCGCGCGCTCCGTCGAGACATCGAAGCGTTCGACGACGACACCGCCTAAAACGACAGCGACATCAAGGGTCGCGACAGGCAAAATCGGCACGTATCGCATCGCGAATATTTCGGCGTTCGAAGCGTTCGATCACGTGTTCAAGCGACCGAAGAATTTCGATCTCACCGCGTATTGGCGCGATTCTTTGGTGCGTTTCGAGGCCGATCTCGCGCGTTCTCGCGCTCGTGTGGCGCTGACCGAACGCGGCGAAACCTGGTTGGAGAATTTGCGGATCAAAGCCGCGCCCGTGCCCGATGCCGCCGCGACGCCGGGATGGCGGGAATACTGGGTCGCGATCGAATCGATCGATCATGGCGCGCGGCAATGGCTGTCGTTCGGCGATCAGGCGCGCGTGCTGGAACCGCCGGAACTGCGCCGACGCGTGATCGAACTGGCGCGCGGCGTGTTGGCCGTACACGGCGAGCACTGAGCGATACGCGTATCAGTCGACCGTTTCGCAGCGAATGCTCGCCACCGTGCCGCTCTCGTCGTGATCGATCCGCATCTCGATGGCGTAGCGATCGCACAGACGTTTGACGATCGCCAATCCGAGACCGAAGCCGGCGCTGCCTTCGCGTTTTCGGAACGGCCGACCTATCTCGGCGCGCACGTTCGGGTCGATCGCCACGCCGTGGTTGGCGATGCGCAGGCGGTCGTTTTGAACATCGATCCACACTTCGCCGCGCGCAGTATGCGCGAACGCATTGCCGATCAAATTAGACAACAGAATGTGCAGCACACCGGCCGGTTTCGGGAATGCGAACGTCTCGGGCACATCGATTTCGACGACGATCGGACGATCGCCGATCAGCGGCGATTGTTCGACGATCACTCGTTCGATGACCGGCAGCAGTCGCGTGCGCTCTGCGCCGGTATCGAGCGCTTGTTCCCGCGCGAGCGCGAGCAGAGTCACCACCGTTTGTTCGAGCTGCGCGGCCGACTGCAGCACATTGTCCAGATGCGCCTGCGCCGCAGAGCTCAGACCGGGCTCGGCGGCCAGACGCTCGCCGGCCATGCGAATCACGGCCAGTGGCGTGCGCAATTCGTGGCTGGCGTCGCGGGTGAATTCCTGCTCGCGCGCGATGAACGCGCGAATGCGGCGCATCGACTGCTCCAACCCGTGCGCCAGCACACCGACTTCGTCGTTACTGTTGCCGGCCGGGAGACGCTCGGGCAAATCGTTGGGTTGCATGTGCTCGACCGCATGCGCGAGCCGGGCCAACGGCGCGCTGATGCGCTGCGCGAGCCAGGTGCCGAGCACCAACGACGCCACCAACGCGACGAATGCGGACCAACTGAGAAAGAAAAAGATCTGGCCGCGAATAGGCCGCACCACCGAATGCTCGCTGACCTCGTACAGCAACCATGCCTGCGCACGGCCGTCGGAGACCGGGAGCAATCGGAAGGAGCGACCGTCGCGGCCGACGAATTTGCGCCGCCGCGGATCGTCCTTCAAACCGACGCGCACGATGTTCGGCATATCCTCGGCATCGACGTACACCCGCATCGACCGAATGCGCGGCGCCGGCCATACGCCGGTTTCGATGCGCACGCGCTTGAGATAAGACGACTCTTCGTCCATTTGCGACATCAGAAAGTGGTCTTCGACGGTGTAGACGAAGGCCACGGCATACAGCGCGAACAACAGCGTCACCGCGAGGGTGAACCCGGCGAAGACCAGCATGATTTGCCGCTGAAGCCCGCGCCGTATCGCGATCACGCCTCGCCGTCCAACTTGAAGCCGACCCCGTGAACGGTGAGCAGCATGTGCTTCGGAAACGGACGATCCAGCGTCTGCCGCAATAAATACAGATGCGAACGCAGCGGGTCAGAAGGCGGCGCTTCGTCGCCCCACAGCCGTTGGATCAATTCCGAACGGGTGAGGGTCCGTGGCCACGCTTCGGCGAGGATGAGCAGGATGCGATAGGACATTTGTTGTAGTTCGAGCCGTTGCCCGTCACGGAAAACGGTACCGGCCCGACGATCGATGGTCAACGAGCCCACGCGCAATTGATGGTTCTCGCCGCTGCGATGGCGCCGCGAGAGCGCCAAGCATCGCGCCAGCAACTCTTCGCCAGCGAACGGCTTCACTAAGTAATCGTCGGCGCCCACGTCGAAACCGCGCAATTTGTCTTGGAGCGTATCGCGAGCGGTGAGCATCAGCACCGGGATATGCCGATCGGCGCGTTCGCGCAGCGCTTCGCAGACGCGGAGGCCGTCCATGCCCGGCAAGTTCAGATCCAACACCACCACGTCGGGCGGTGGATCGGCGAGCGCCAGCTGCAGTCCGCTGCGGCCGTCGGCGGCGAAATCGGTGCGATGACCGTGCGATTCCAGCAAAGCGGCCATGCCTTCGCGCAGGGCGTGATTATCTTCGACGAGCAGAATACGGAGAGATTCGTGGGTCATGTGCGATGCGTATGGCGAGTGCGAGGCCGTTCGACGATGTCGCGCCTATCGATCGCTGTCGATGGACGCCGTCGTTCCGCGGGCTCGCATCGTCCTTTCGTGGGGGAACGCTCAGTCTGTCAAGCGAATGTGAATCGGTATTCAAATGCGATCGACGGACGCACACAGTCGGGGCGCAAGCGGGCGATCCGGCCTGTGGGCGCGAGGCGATGCCTGCGACCGGCGGCCGACGACTCCGCCGACCGCCGTGCTGCGCTACATCGTCACGAGCGTCTTGAACCCGCCCCAGAACATGCGCTTGCCGTCGAACGGCATGCTTTTCGGGTCCATCGAGGCGAGGCGCGGGTCGGCCATCACTTTGGCGTTGATTTTGTCGCGCTGCGCCCGCGATTGATAGACGATCCACGAAAACACCACCACTTCATCCGGCTTGAGCTTGACCGCTTGTGGGAACGAGGTGCGCTTACCGGGCTGGACATCGTCCGCGATGCATTCGACGTACTCCAACGCGCCGTATTCTTTCCAGATCTTGCCGGCCTTGCGCGCCAGCTTGCGATAGGCATCCACGTTCTTTTTCGGAACCGGGACGACGAAACCGTCGACGTAAGCCATGTGCAGTCTCCTTTCGGTGATGAGCGATGCCTGCGATCAGGCGCCGCTCGGGATTTCGGGTTCGACCAACAGCGCCAACAACTGCAAGGATTCCTGCCAACCGAGATAGCACATCTCGGTCGGGATCGCCGCCGGAATGCCCGATTGTTCGATACGCAATTCGGTGCCGCACGACACCGCGCGCAGATCGATTACTGTCTGCATTTCGCCGGGCAGATTCGGATCGTCGAACGTGTCGGTGTAGCGGATGCGCTCGTTCGGGACGAGTTCGAGATACGTGCCGCCGAAGCTATGGCCCGCGCCTGCGCCGAAATGGGTGAAGGTCATCCGAAAGTCGCCGCCGACGCGCGCGTCCAATCGCTGAACGCTGCAAACGAAGCCGTGCGGCGGCAACCATTTGGCCAGGGCTGCCGCATCGAGAAACGCGCGATAGACGCGCTCCGGCGGCGCGCGCAGGACGCGATGAAAGCGAACGGTTCCGGTGGTGTCGGTCATGTGCGTGCCCTCTCGATGGAAATCGGTGCGGCCAATCCGTCGCGGTCGGCGGCGTTCGTGGCACCGAAGCGTAGCACTCGCGAACGGAAGCGGCGCGCATGTGCGTGCCGTTCATCGCCGCCTCGTTCCGCGTTGACCCCGCGGATTAGGTCTGCACGCTCACGCGCCACAGGTCCGTCGCGATCTGTCGACAATCGATCTCCACGGCCAGGAACTTCTCGATCAGCCGCGCGTTGCTCTGCAGATGTTCGCTGATCGCGGCGACGGTGAACGCGCCGCCGCCGGCCAACGCCATCGGCAGCAGCAATTGATCCGACAGATGCTCGCCGACGCACGCGGGACTGTTCAAATAGGCCTGCGCCTCGTCCGCCAAGCGCTCCGCGACGCGTTCGGCCGACAGTCCACGCTCGCCGTGTCCGGTGAACGTTTCGACGTGATCGGCATGGCGCACGCGCAACAGCAACGCGTTGCCAGGTCCGATGCTCGGTCGCGTTTGCCGTAGGCGAAGCGCATTCTGGCCGAGATCGAAACGCTGACCCAACACCTTCAACTCGCGCTCGCCGATGTTCGAGGACAGCCCCGAGAGCATCGCCGTCGCTTCGATCGATGCGAAGGCGCCGCGCTCGATGAATTCGGCATGGCGAAGCGTCGGCGCGGGCGACACGGCGACGTGCAAAATGCCGCCGCCGGCCGGGAAAAATCCTGGGCGCTCGACCTCAATCGAAGCATCGACGCCGATTTTCGCCAAAGCCGGCAAAAAAGCGTCGGCGACGAAATCCGCGCTCGGCGCCAGCGGATTGTGCGTACCGCCTTCCAGGCGCAGTCGCGACGGCGAACTGCAGCGCCACAACGGCGGCAATACCGTCTGCAGCACCAGCGTCGCCGAACCGGCGCTGCCGGTGGCGAACGCGTATTCGCCGGGCACCACCGGGCCGGGCTCGAAACGCAAACTCGTCGCGCCGAGTTCCGCGCCCTCGGTGTACGCATTGCCGATCCGTGCCGCGGCGTTCACCGCGGTCAAATGTTGGCGCATCAAGCCCGGCTTCGCGCGCTTGGCGCGGATGCGCGTCATCGTGAAGGCGGTGCCAGTGCAGAGGCTGAGGCTGAGCGCGGTGCGGAGCAGTTGGCCGCCGCCGGCGGAGCCGTCGAGTTCGATGGTGTTCATTTGCTTTTTGATGCTCAATCGCTTGATGAGGTGTGCTGAATGGGTTTTATGGTTTCTTTGTGTGTACCCCATTGATCTGTCAGATGTAGAAGCAAGTTCGTGGAATCAAGGAATGCTTGGGCAAGCCCAATGAAATGAATTGAATCAATATGATTATCGACTTCAGAAACTATTGCGGTGAGTTTTCCAGTTTCGTTTCCAACGATGAATGTAGAGAAAAAATGCTTTTCGGAGAAATGTATAAAACCAGAACATCCGTGATAAACGGTGCGAATCCATGGAATATGTGATGACAATCTTTCTACCAGATAGCTATCACGCAATTCTTTTCCATGACTGTCCTTGATTGTGTTGATTTGAGAACCATTAACCACATTTTTGGCGAATTCTTCCGAATTATTTACTAGGCTAGTGGCGTAAAAACGCAAGCAACTGTCAATTTGAAGGCGGATCAGAGGTGCGGCGCAAACATAGTTTTTCTGTTCAATCATTTGACAGAAGCCGCTGCATAAAGAAAGCGACCTCTTGAGTGCGGAAAACGCCAAAAAGTCCATCCAGCACATCTTGGCTTGATTTGCTGCGCGTATCTTCTTTGCCTGCTCAAAGTGGTGGGCGCGCGTATCGCGGATGCTCTTGATGACTTCTTCGCAACTTTGGTCTGTCATAGTGGCTGCCCCTATGGCGGTTACTTTGTAGTTCGCGCTTGAGAGGCGTTTCCGCAGTGAAGCGCGTCTTTCCTTCATTTTGAATACTGCTGCCATCCTTGGCGTTGCCGTGCGGGATACCGACTCCTCCGGCCCGCACATCCCTGTGCGGGCGTTCGGGGCCGCTGCGCGGCAGTGCCGCGCATGCCCGCGGCCCCTCACCCCTTCACGCACACCACTTGCCGCAGGGTATGCACGATCTCGACCAGATCCTTCTGCGCTTCCATGACCGCGTCGATGGATTTGTACGCGGCGGGCGACTCGTCCACCACGTCCGCGTCCTTGCGGCATTCCACGTGCGCGGTGGCGGCGATATGGTCGTCCAGCGAGATCAGCTTCTTCGCTTGGGTGCGGCTCATCACGCGGCCGGCGCCGTGGCTGCAACTGCAGAAGCTGTCCTCGTTGCCCAGGCCGCGCACGATGAAACTCTTCGCGCCCATGCTGCCCGGGATGATGCCCAACTTGCCCTTGCGCGCGCTCACCGCGCCCTTGCGGGTGACGTGCACGTTCTTGCCGAAGTGGTGTTCCATCTGCACATAGTTATGGTGACAGTTCACCGCCTCGGCCTGGGCCTCGAACGGCTTGGGAATCGCTTGGCGCACCGCCTCGACGACATATCGCATCATGATCTCGCGGTTCATGCGCGCGTAGCGTTGCGCCCAGTTCACCGCGAACACGTAGTCCGCGTAGTACTGGCTGCCTTCCGGCAGATACGCGAGATCCTGGTCCGGCAAATTGATCATCCAGCGGCGCATTTCCTGCTTCGCCAGCTCAATGAAGTGCGAACCGATGGCGTTGCCGACGCCACGCGAACCGGAGTGCAGCATGAACCACACGCGCTGCTCTTCGTCGAGACAAATCTCGATGAAGTGATTGCCGGTGCCGAGCGTACCGAGGTGCTTGAGGTTGTTGGTGTTCTTCAAGCGCGGGTGACGCTCGCAGATTGTCTCGAAATCCGCGACCAATTCGGACCAACCCTCGATCGCGAGCGCAGGCGGGTTCTCCCACGCGCCCTTGTCGCGCGCGAAACGCTCCGCGGTGCGGCCGTGCGGCACCGCGCGCTCGATCGCGCTGCGGATCTCGGCCAGATTGTCCGGCAAATCGCTCGCGGTCAGCGTGGTGCGCGCGGCGATCATGCCGCAGCCGATATCCACGCCCACCGCGGCCGGCACGATCGCGCCGATGGTCGGCACCACCGAACCCACGGTCGCGCCCTTGCCCAGATGCACATCGGGCATCACCGCGATCCAGCCATGGATAAACGGCAGCTTCGCGATGTTCTGCAGTTGCTTGCGCGCCTCGTCTTCCAACGGCACACCGCGGGTCCACAGCTTGATCGGCGCGGCGCCGGGGTCTTGGATAACGTCGTGATTCAAGGGTTGCATAACGTATTCTCGCATGTGAAAGAAGTGCGGCGACGAGGGTGCGACGCGCTTGTCGCCTTTTGTCGAACGGGCATAACACCAACGTGGATGCCGATGGATGCACACCGCGATGCGCATCGAGCCGAGCCGAAGCAGGTCCCTCGCTGCGCTCGGGATGACAGTTCGGAGAGATCGCCGGCCGCAACGAAAATGACGGGACGTTATTTCAATGCTCTACCGGGCTGAGCTACCGTCTTGCGACGGGCGGGATTCGAACCGGCCCGCGTGATCATTCGGCGTACGATACGAACGATGCCGCGCCTGCGGCCTGAAGCGATGAGTCGATCAATCGAGACGATCAGGCTTCCTGAATGACCCGAACCGCATACGGGCGCAGATACGCTTTCTTGCCGTTCGGCAAACCGACGATCAGCAATGTGCCCCAATCGCCCAATGCGGCGGCGCCCGGTTCCGGATCGGTCGTGCCCAGCAGTTCCACATCGTTGAAGACGCGGCCGTCGGACAAGCGCAGGTCGTAGCGCGACCCGACGCGGGGCGCGTCGTTGAGAATGGGAAGACGTTCTTGGCGCGCTTCGCGCAGCTTACGCGCGGCACGCTTCGCGGAAGCGAACGCATAGACCACCCAGATGAAAATCGCCGCGACCAACACGGCCCAGATCAGGGGCGCGGAGTTTTGCGTGTTGCAAGTCATGGTTTTTTCTCCCCCTGTGGATATGGATGCGATGAAACTTCGCGCGTGGCCGAGAACAACAAATCGGCCGTGATTTGTGTAAAAAACCATCGACAATCGCGACAAAAATCGGGAAAACGTTCCTGCTCTATCCGACTGAGCTACCGCCGCACAGATTCGCGGCGGGCGGGACTCGAACCCGCGACCTGGACCGTCATAGGGTGTAGTTTTCCCAGCATTCGCGATCGCCGATGGCGATACGATGAGTGCCTGCGACAAGAAGACGACGGACTGCCGGAATCGAACCGGCGGAACCTGATGTAGTCCGGCGAGCATTCGCAATCACTCGAAACCGCTTCTCCCCCGGCCCGACCGGCCCCATTGCCGGTCGGGCGTTGAACGTTTACAACTCGACACTCGCGATCTTCTCCACCCAGCGCCGTGCGCCGGCGCCTTCCGCCGCGAAATTCGCGAGCACGTCGAACACCGCGTCGCTGAAGCCGCCGACGTGCAGCACGTCTCCGCGCTCCAAGGTCTGACTGGTCGCGACCGGCTGCATGTCGATGCAAACCAACTTCGCCTGCGGACAGCGCGCCTTGATCTGCGACCACTGCCGCATGGTCTCGGACGCGCCGGACGCGCGGGTATCGCGCCAGCTCTCGTTATCCGACACCAACACCAGCAGATCGACGTTCGCGCGCTCCGCGTTCAACCGCGCCAGCGGCGCGCTGACGCTGGTGCCGCCGCCGCACAGCTTCGCCAGTCGCTGCGCCTGGGTCACCACGCTGTCGCGCGGATTCGTCCGCACCTCGCGCACGGCGGTGTCGAACGGCATCACGCGCGCCTGCGGGCTGTTGCGCTGCACGCAGGCCGCGATCAATGCCGCCACGTCCACGCAACGCGTCGCGGAGGTCGCGCCTTTGCGGAAACCGGTGACCGGCGAAGCCATCGACCCCGACACGTCCACCGCCACCACCACATCGCCTTCCAGCGTCGGCACGTTGCAGGTCGCGATTTCCATCGCGTCCTGCAGCGCCTCGGCGATCTCGCGCGGCAACGCGGCGGTCGCTTGGTACGCGGTCAACAACTGATACGGAAACGCGCGGGCGCGGCGGATCGCATCGGCGTCGCGGAGTTTCGCCACCACTTTGCGCAGCACGTACTTATCCGCGAACACACCATGACGCGCGAACGCGTTGAGGTTCTGACGCAAGGTCTGCCACGACGCATGCGTCGCCAACGCTTTCCAATGCGACGCGTTCAACGGCAGCGCGGTGTAGTACTGGAACGGCAAGTCCGGCATCGCGCGCTGCGGATCGCGTTTGAACGCCTCGTAGGCACGCACTTTCTCCGGCAACTTCGCCGCGTCGTACGGTTTGTCGATGATCCACGCGTACAGCGCCTCGCGCTCGGCGTCGGCCGGTTTCGGGTGAACCATCTTGATCACGTCCGCCAACGACGGATCGTTGCCGATCGCGGCGTTGATCAATTGATCGGTCGTCGCGTTCTGCAACCAATCGCGAACCAAGCGCTTCGGCAGCGAACCCAGCGACTTCCGACCGACGCGACCGCTGCGCAGGATCTGCACCACGTTGCGCAGCATGCGGCCGTTATCGATCACCTTCGGAAACGCAGCGGCGAAGGCCTCCTGGTCGCGCAACGACAAGCTGGCCAACAACAGCGCCGGCATATCTTTCATGAAGGCGGTGCGGCGGGCGTAGATCGCGGTTTTCGCGACGAAGCGCGGATCGACCTTCGCGCATAGCGCCAACATCGTGTCCAACTGCGTCTCGGCATCGGCGTAGAACGTGCCGTTGAGGCAGCCGGTGGCGGCGTACAGCGCGAGCGTGGCCTCCGGGCGACGCGCATAGGCGAGGCCGCCGGCCTCGTTGCGAGCATCGGCCACCGGCACGTGGGCGCCGCGGTGGGAAGCGAAGAGCGAGTGGTTGGCCATCGGATGATCCTTGGGGAATGCCCGTTCGGGGTTGCCCTGTGTATTGCAATCGCCGTGCCAAGTCGCTCGTTGCAGCGTTATCTTATTGAATATATTGATATTAGATCGAAAATCGACGTATCTTGATAGAGGCGAGAGACTCCGTAATGTATATTTCCGTATAAAAACTTATCGAGACAGATCATGGCCAAGCGCCAAGTCGTGTTCGGCATGCTCGGCACCCAGCTCGATGCGGGCACGGGGCCGGGGCGCTGGGAAAAATGGCGGCCCACGGTGTCGTTGGGCATGCACGAGGACTTCCTGCTCGATCGCTTGGAGCTGCTGTCCGATCGCCGCCGCTATGCGCGCGTGCTGAGCACGGTGGTCGAGGATCTGGCGCAGATTTCGCCGGAAACCGAGGTGCGCGATCACGACATGTACATCGCGGATCCGTGGGATTTCGAGAGCGTGTACGCGGCGCTGCACGATTTCGTGCGCGCGTACGCGTTCAAACCGGACGAAGAGGATTACTACATCCACATCACCACCGGCACGCACGTCGCGCAGATTTGCTGGTTCCTGCTCGCCGAAAGCCGGCATTTTCCGGGGCGCTTGCTGCAGACCTCGCCGCCGCGCAAACAATCCGGCAGCGACCCCGGCAGCTACACCATCATCGATTTGGATCTCTCGCGTTACGACACCATCGCGCAGCGGTTCGAGCAGGAACGTATCGAGGACCGCGATCTGCTCAAGAGCGGCATCGCCACCCGCAATGCGGCGTTCAATCGCATGATCGAACAGATCGAGATCGTCGCGACGCGCTCGAAAGCGCCGATGCTGTTGATGGGGCCGACCGGCGCGGGCAAAAGCCAACTCGCGAAGCGCGTGTTCGAGCTGAAACGCCAGAAACACCAATTGCCCGGGCGTTTCGTCGAAGTGAATTGCGCTACTTTGCGTGGCGACGGCGCGATGAGCGCGTTATTCGGCCACATCAAAGGCGCCTACACCGGCGCGGGCGGAGATCGCGCGGGTCTGCTGCGGTCGGCCGACAAAGGTTTGCTGTTTCTCGACGAGATCGGCGAGCTGGGTCTGGACGAACAGGCGCTGTTGCTGCGCGCGTTGGAGGAGAAGCGCTTTCCGCCGGTCGGTAGCGATAAAGACGTCGAAAGCGATTTCCAGCTCATCGCAGGCACCAATCGCGATTTGCAAGCGGCGGTGCGCACCGGTCGTTTTCGCGACGATCTATTGGCGCGTTTGAATCTGTGGACGTATCGATTGCCGGGTTTAGCCGAGCGTATCGAGGACATCGAGCCGAATCTGGAATTCGAGTTGGAGCGTTGGTCGCGCGAACAACGTCACCGCGTGGCGTTCAACCGCGAGGCGCGCGAGCGTTATCTGCGTTTCGCCGCCTGCCCCGAGGCCGCATGGTCGGGCAATTTCCGCGATTTAGGCGCGTCGGTGATGCGGATGGCGACGCTTGCCAGCGCCGGGCGCATCGGCTTGGACGTGGTCGATGAAGAAATCGCGCGCCTGCGCCAGCAATGGCGGCCGGCCGAAACCGCCTCGCCGTTGGACGCGTTGTTGGGCGCTCGCGCGGCGGAATTGGACCGTTTCGATCGCGTGCAGCTCGAAGACGTGGTCGCGGTCTGCGCGCGCGCCGCGTCGCTATCCGACGCCGGCCGCACGCTGTTCGCGATGTCGCGCGCGCAGCGCAGCAGCGTCAACGACGCCGACCGCTTACGCAAATATCTGGCGCGTTTCGATTTGGATTGGGAGCGGATTCGGGCGACAGGCCGCGATTGAGGGCGAAGCGAACACGCGGCGCTTACGGCGGCAGAACCCGAATCCGCGCGAAAGTCGTCCGTACCTCGTGCATGCCGTAAACGCGCTCCAAACGGCGCACGACGAAATGGCCGCGGGCGATATCGAGAAAATGATCGATCAACAGCAATTTGACCGCTGAGGTGTAGTGCGCGCCGATATCCAGCGCCGCCTCGGTGGCCACATGCGTTTCGATTTGGCGACGGAAGCGCGCGGCGACGGCGCCGACGTAACCGTCCAATTCCGGCGAAGCGTCGTCGACCATGAACGTGTTGCTCAGATACTCGGCCGCGCGTTCGGTCGGTGCGGCCAAGGCATCGCGCGCGACGAAATATCCCGCGCCGTGGTCGGCGCTCGCATCGCCTAGCGCCAGCGATTCCAAGCACGCCAGACGCGTGCGCAGGCTGTCGGCCTGTTCGCCGTTGGCCTGCGCGATGTCGGCGATCGAACGGCACAGCAGCATCGTCGACACCGGCAATTCCAGCGCCAAACCGGGCAAACCCGCGACCCGGTCTTGCGCGCGCATCGCCGCTGCGAAGCGCGCCAGTGGCGGAAAAATATCGTCGCCGATGCCGAGCGTCATCAGCATGCCGCGCAAGGCCAGCATCACGGTGTCGTGCGCGATCGCCGTGCCGTGCGCGGACCAATCCGGCGGCAATAATTCGTTGGTGTTGCCGACCGAAATACCGAACAGGCCGCCGATCTTCGCCGGTAAGCCGCCGTTCTCCAGCAGCGTTTTGGCGCCGGTCAATTGCGATAGGTGTTCGGTGGATAGCGACATCGTGACGGCTCCCCTTGTATGCCGTGCGTTCGCGTTCGTAAGGTCGTCGCTCGCGAAGCCCGACGCCCCCCAGGCAAGCGGGCGCTTCCGAATGCGCGCACTCGGAACGTCGGTCGATTCGTCAGCGGACATCCGTATGTCTCGCGCAATCGTTAGCGTAGGCCGGATGCGCCCAGATAAAAGCTGTAAGAAATAGCGGGATCGTTTGCCGCTTCGCGAGCCACGATGTCGCGTCGCCGCGCCTGGCTGGTCAGTCGCGACGCGCGCGTTCAGAATAGGCCGATGACGACTTCCGCCGCTTCGTTACCGTTACTCGACGCCATCGAACGGGCCACCGGCCCGGATCCCGCCTGGAGCGTGATTTGGCTGCACGGATTAGGCGATAGCGGCGACGGCTTCGCGCCGATCGTGCCCGCCCTGATCCACGGCCGCGATTGGCCGGCCGTGCGTTTCGTGTTCCCGCACGCCCCGGTCCGCCCGATCACCATCAACGGCGGCATGGCGATGCGTGCCTGGTACGACATCTCCGATTTGGACTTCGACCCCACGCGCCGCGGCGACGAGGACGGCGTCGAGGTCTCGATCGCGCAGGTCGAGGCGTTGATCGCCCGCGAACAGGCGCGCGGCGTGCCTGCCTCACGAATCGTGCTGGCCGGGTTTTCGCAGGGCGGCGCGATCACGCTCGCCGCCGGCCTGCGCCGCGAGGCGCCGCTGGCCGGTCTACTGGCCTTGTCCACCTACCTGCCTTCGCCCCAAAGCGCCGAGGCCGTTCTGGCCGCGGGCGCGACGCGGCAGCCGGTCTTCATGGCCCACGGCCTGTACGACCCGGTGATCGCCTACCGCTACGGCGAGGGCAGCGCGGCGGTGCTCAAGCGCCTGGGGTTCGCGGTGGCGTGGCATCCCTATCCGATCCAGCACAGCGTCAGCGACCCGGAAATCCGCGACATCGGCGACTGGCTCGGCACCGTCTTCGCCGCCGGCTGAGTCCCGGGGCGCCGCGCGTCTGCTGCATCGCCGGATGACCGCGGCCGGGACCGGGGCTAGTATGCGTCTAACGTTCTAGACACTGTGTCGCAAGCCGTTCGACAACCGCCCCGCCGCCCGCCGCCGAACCGAGACGCCCGCCCGCCGTGAAAGTCCTCATCGCCGACGACGAACCGATCGCCCGCGAACGCCTGCGCGCGCTGCTCGCGGAACACGCGGACATGACCTTGGTCGCCGAGGCCGGCGACGGCGAAGAGGCGCTCCGCGCCTACGACGAACACGCCCCGGATGTGGTGCTGCTGGATATTGCGATGCCCGGCATGGACGGCCTGGAAGCCGCGCGCCGCCTGGCCGAAACCGACCCGCGCCCGGCCGTGGTGTTCTGCACCGCCTACGACGAACACGCGCTCTCGGCCTACGAGGCCGCCGCCGTCGATTACCTGGTCAAGCCCGTGCGCCGCGAACGCCTCGCCGCCGCGCTCGATCGCGCCCGCACCTTCATCGCCGGCCGCGCCCCGCGCGCCGACGGCGACGCCGCCAACGGCAACGGCGCCGAAAAACGCCGCACGCATTTGTGCGCTCGCCTGCGCGGCAGCCTGCGCCTGATCCCGATCGAAGACGTGCGCTACCTGCAAGCCGAAGAAAAATACGTCGTGGTGCATCACGCCCGCGGCGAGGATCTGATCGAAGAATCGCTCAAATCCTTGGAAACCGAATTCGCCGACACCTTCGTCCGCATCCACCGCAACTGCCTCGTCGCCCGCGAAGAACTCACCGAACTGCGCCGCAGCGGCGATGGCCGCATCGAAGCGGTGCTCAAACACGGCGACAAACCCCTCGACGTCAGCCGCCGCTGCGTCCCGCAATTGCGAGAGTTCGTCAAGCATTTGTAGGGTGGTCTTCGCATCGCGAAGACCACCATCGCCATGTGACGTCGGTCGACCCCAATCAGCGCAGCCGATCTCTTGTGCGCTCGAACGCTTCTGGAATTCGAAAGATAGATGCCGCAATCGGAAAAATAACGACGGGTCTCGCCGCGCGGATCGCAGTATGCGAATTATTTAGAGACGAGCGCGTGAGAAACTTCTGACCCCACGTCACGATATTCCCCCACTCGTCATCCCGGCGAACGCCGGGATCGAGCCTTCGATGTTCGCGTCATGCTGGGAGCATGAAACAACCCTGCGTCTATCTGCTCGCCAGCCGATACTACGGAACGCTATACGTCTGCGTCACATCTGATTTGCCGCAGCGCGTTTGGCAACATAAGAACGATCTTGTCGAAGGATTCACGAAACGATACGGCGTGCATCGCCTCGTTTGGTACGAGCAGCATGGCGGCATGTGCGAAGCTATCGCGCGGGAGCGAGCCATCAAGGAATGGCGACGTGCCTGGAAAATCGATTTGATCGAACGGACGAATCCAGAGTGGAAGGACTTATACACGTCGATTGTCTAGGATCGAGCGCAAAACAGATTTTGCGCTGGAATAGTCCAAAGCTCGATCCCGGCGTTCGCCGGGATGACGACTTTAAATTGTTTGATTCTTTCGAAGGTTCATAACGCATTTCAAAAATCGAAGCGCTGGCATCCGATTCGATTTCGTCATTCAGGCGAACGCTGGAATCCAGCGTTGAGCGATGTCACTCAAGGCAGGCCCCGGCGTTCGCTTGGGTGACGACGGGAACAGTCGAGTCGGAACCGATTTGCATGCGAGTTCTAGAAAAGTGGGATCCCAGCGTTCGCCGAGATGACGGCAAGGGGTTCGATCGATCCGGACGCCTTGCGCAGCGCACTTCCTTTACGCCGCTCCCCGCACCACCCCCATCACCGCCTCCCCATATCGCTCCAATTTCGCGCCGCCGATGCCGCCGATGCGGGCGAGGTCGTGCAGCGTTTCGGGCCGATGTTCGGCGATTTCTCTTAGGGTGCTGTCGTGAAAAATGACGTACGCCGGGACGTTTTGTTCTTTCGCGAGGCGCGCGCGCATCTCGCGTAGCGCTTGGAACAGCGGTAACGCTTCGGGCGGCACCGGGACGCCGCTGCGCGGGCGGTCGTTCGTTGGCGAGCCGCGGCGCGAGGTCGTCACTGGGTCTTTGCGAAGGAGGACGGTACTGCCGCCGGTCAACACGCCGCGGCTGGCGTCGGTGAGGCGCAGGCCGCCGTAGCCTTCGGCATCGACATCCAGCAAACCGGCGGCGACGAGTTGCCGAAACACGCCGCGCCAGGTTTTCGCGTCGAGATCGGCGCCGATGCCGTAGGTGCTGAGTCGGTCGTGGCCGAATTGTTTGATTTTCACGCCCTCGCCGCCGCGTAGCACATCGATGACATGCGCGGCGCCGAAGCGCTGCCCCGTGCGATACACGCAGCTCAGCGCTTTGCGTGCGGCTAGCGTGGCGTCCCAGGTGGCCGCGGGCGTCAGACAGTTGTCGCAGTTGCCGCACGGCTCTGGGTACGTTTCGCCGAAGCCGTCCAGCAGCACTTGCCGCCGGCAACGCAAAGACTCGCAGTAGCCGAGCAGTTGGTCGAGTTTGCGGCGTTCCAGGCGCTTGCGCTCTTCGCCGGCTTCGGATTGTTCGATCATCTGCTTGAGCAGCACCAGATCGCCCAAGCCGTAGCACAGCCACGCCTCGGCGGGTTCGCCGTCGCGGCCCGCGCGGCCGGTTTCCTGGTAATACCCTTCGAGCGATTTCGGCAAATCGATATGCGCGACGAAACGCACGTCGGGTTTGTCGATGCCCATGCCGAAGGCGATGGTCGCCACCATCACTACGGCGTCTTCGCGCAGGAAGCGGCGTTGATTCGTCGCGCGCACCTCCGCGCCGAGGCCAGCGTGATACGGCAACGCTTTGAAACCATGTCCGGCGAGAAACTCGGCGGTTTCTTCGACTTTTCGTCGCGACATGGCGTAGACGATGCCGGCTTCGTCGCGATGCGCGCCGAGAAAATCCAGCAACTGCCGACGGCCGTTGTCTTTCTGCACGACGGTGTAGCGGATGTTCGGGCGGTCGAAGGAACTGACGAACCAACGCGCGTCTTCCAAGCGCAAGCGCTCGGCGATTTCGCGCTGCGTCGGCGGGTCGGCGGTGGCGGTGAGCGCGATCCGCGGCACGTCGGGCCAGCGTTCGTGCAGCACCGTCAGTTCGCGATATTCCGGGCGGAAATCGTGGCCCCATTGCGACACGCAATGAGCTTCGTCGATGGCGAACAGCGCGATGCGCCGACGTTCGTACAAAGCATCGAGCAGCGCGAGAAACCTCGGCGTGAGCAAACGTTCCGGCGCGACGTACAGCACGTCCAGTTCGTCGGCCAGAAGCGCGCGTTCGATCCGCGAAGCGCTGGCGGCATCGAGCGTGGAGTTGAGGAATTCGGCGCGCACGCCGAACTGCCGCAGTGCTTCGACTTGGTCTTGCATCAGCGCGATCAGCGGCGAGATCACCAAGCCGACGCCCGCGCGCAGCAGGGCGGGAATCTGATAGCACAGCGACTTGCCGCCGCCGGTGGGCATCAGCACCAGGGCGTCGCCGCCGTCGGCGAGGTGTTCGATGATGGCGCGCTGCTGGCCGCGGAAGTCGTCGTGGCCGAAGACGCGGCGCAGCAGGTCGTGGGGAGTGGCCTGCATGCGCATAGGGTAGCAGCCGGGCCGTTCGCGCGCCCGGCGCGCGCGACATAGATGAGGCCTGTCGCGTTCGGCATGCCCCATTCGGCATGAGATAATGCGCGCATGTCCGAATCGCCCCGCACCCTGCGCATCGCCACCCGCAAAAGCCCGCTCGCGCTGTGGCAGACCGAACACGTCGCCGCGAGTTTGCGCGAGTTCCATCCGACGCTGATCATCGAGTTCGTGCCGTTGTCCACGCGCGGCGACGAAGTGTTGGATCGCTCGCTGGCCGCGGTGGGCGGCAAAGGTTTGTTCCTCAAAGAATTGGAGCAGGCGATGCTGCGCGGCGACGCCGATTGCGCGGTGCATTCGCTCAAAGACGTGCCGATGGAATTGGATGGCCCGTTCGCGCTGCCGGCGATCCTGAAACGCGCCGATCCCGCCGACGCTTTCGTCAGTAACTGTTACGACGGCATCGACGCGCTACCGCAGGGCGGGCGCGTGGGCACGTCTTCGCTGCGTCGTCAAGCGCAATTGCGCGCGCTGCGGCCCGATCTGCAGCTCGCCGACCTGCGCGGCAACGTCAACACACGGCTAGCCAAACTCGATGCCGGCGACTACGACGCCATCGTGCTTGCGTGCGCGGGGTTGCAGCGGCTCGGGTTCGAGTCGCGCATCCGCGCACGCCTGGATACGCCCGCATGGTTGCCCGCGCCTGCGCAGGGCGCGATTGCGGTGGAATGCCGCGACGACGATGCCGCGACGCGCGCATTGTTCGCCGTGTTGGACCATGCGCAAACGCGGGTCTGCGTCGAAGCCGAGCGCGCGATGAACCGCGCCCTGCACGGCAGTTGCCAAGTGCCCGTGGCGGCGTTCGCGGAACTCTGCGACGGCGGCGGCATCCAATTATCCGGACTGGTGGGCTCCGCTGCGGACGGTCGCACGGTGCGCAGCGCGGCGTTCGGCGATGAGCCGGAGGCGCTGGGCAAGCGGGTGGCGCAGCAGCTGCTCGATCTCGGTGCGGACGAGTTCATCGCTCACGAATCGATACGGCCGTAGAGCCTGTTCAAAATCTTTCCGAAAAGATCTCCTCCCCGTGCGCGTAGCGCAGGGGGAGGTCGGGAGGGGGTGAGAAGGGCCGAGAGGCGTTCACAACCCCTCCCTAACCCTCCCCTTCGCTACGCGAAAGGGAGGGGAATGAATCAAGCCGACGTACAGAAACGGCGCGGTTCTATGTGGTTGAACAAGCCGTAAGAAGAGATTGAACAGGTTCTTAGGCCTCACAAAATGATGATGGAGATTCCGTAATGCAACATCTCAAGCGTCTTACCTCGATGCAATTCGCACTCGTTGCCTGTTGCGCACTCATCACGGCGGGCGCCATGCTGTCGCAGGACAGCACATTAGGTGTCGTGCCTCTTGTCGTCGCTGTTCTGTGCGGCGTGGGCGCGGTCGTTAAAGCGAAAGCGGAGCGTGCCGAGTCTCAACGCGCCGATGTCGGCGAGAGCTAACGATTCGCTCAAGCCAACCTCGCTTCGCGGCTCGCCTTACTTCAGCCTTCGGGCGAGTCGGCATTTTTCGCGCCGAATCGGAGAGCGGCGGCCCGAAGGCCGCTCTACCGGTGCGACGGGTCGGGATCCTGCGCAGACGTTTGAAGATTCGGTCGTCAGTAGTACAGCGTCACCAAATGCTTCGCTTCGGCGAAGAACAACCAACGCTCGGCCATCGCGCCGAGTTGGAAGGCGACCGCCGCGATCCATAGCACTGCCGTCGTGTTGCCGTTCGGTAGCAGCCACGCGACGAGCGCGCATAGCATCGGCACGACCGCGAACAAGACGATCGCGATCAGTCGCAGACGCTTCGCATGCCTCCGTGCGAACACGAAGCCCATTTCGCGGGTAACGAAATTCGCTTCGGTGTGCGGGCGTTCGAAGGTCGAGACGCCACGGCCGGGCAAGCCGACGGCGTCGCCGGTGTCGTGCGGCAGCGGTGAACGGTCGATATCGCGCCAATAGCGCCATTTGATCGCCCACAGCGCGACCGCACCGACGACCACACCCGCATTCGCGACATTCGGAACGTCGAGCGTGGTGCCTGCGAAGGGGCCGAACACGATGCCGCCACCCAGCGCGGCGAACGACAGATACGCCGGCAGCACCAAGCGATGCCGCCATGCCGGAATCGGCACGAGCGAGGCGTAGATCATCGCGGTGCTGTACACCGAGGCCACGCACAGCAGCGCCAGCGTTGTGGCGACGACACGCAAGATCAGCGTTTCGTTCGGCAGTTCGATCCACACCGATTGGATGACGAGCGTCGCGGCCGCGACGACGAACGCCGCCAACGCGAACACGCCTTCGCGCGACATCCACGATGTGCGCCATTGCGAAAATGCGCGCCACACCCGCGTGGGTTTTCCCAAGTGCCACAACGACGCGATGGTGCCGACGGCGACCAATACACCGCCCGTGATCAAGCCCAGCGCCCAGCCGAGGCCGTCGAACCACTCCGCACGGTCGCCCAGCGCGATACGCAACGCGATCCAGAACCACAGGCCGAAGCCGGTGCCGGAGAGCGTGGTGAACAAGACGATAGAGAGCGTGGGGCGCATCACCAAGCTCCGACGAATGCGTTCATCGCGACAACACCTTATCCAGCCACCGTAGCAGCGGCGGCAATGCGGTGCGGTCGAGCGCTTCGTCTTCGCGTGCGGCGATGGCATCGTCGGTGTCCCCCGCGCGACGCGGGCGCGGCGGCAGATAGCGATTGACCGGTGCGTAGCCGAGTTCCGGCATCGGTGCGACGCCGCCGCGTTCTGCGACGAGTTTCGACACCTGCGAATCCGGGTCGCCCAAATCGCCGAAATGTCGCGCGCGGGTCGGGCAGGCCTGCACGCAGGCGGGTTGACGATCCGCCTCGGCCAGCGATTCGTCGTAGATGCGATCGACGCACAGCGTGCATTTTTTCATCACACCCTGCGTTTCGTTGTACTCGCGCGCGCCGTACGGGCAGGCCCAACTGCAGAGTTTGCAGCCGATGCATTTGTCCTCGTCGATCAGCACGATGCCATCTTCGGCGCGCTTGAAGCTGGCGCCGGTCGGGCAGACGGTGACGCAGGCCGGCGTCTCGCAATGCAAGCACGAACGAGGGAAGTGCAAGGTCATCGCGGGTTGCGCGGGTGCGCCGCCGCAAGCCGTCGTCGGCGCGACTTCGTAGCTGTGTACGCGATTGAACCACACGCCCGACGGCGCCGCGCCGTAAGGCGTTTCGTCCGGGCCGGTCGCCTCCGCGTTCCATTGTTTGCAACTGACCGCGCAGGCGTGGCAACCGACGCAGGTGTCGAGATCGATCACCAAACCGAGCTTCTTCTTCGATGGCGGCGGCAGCGCGGTCATGCGTCGATCGCGCCTCGTGCACGGGCGTCATGCGCCGCAGCCGTCGTCGCGAACGACAGCGCCGCGAACTGCGGCGCGCTCGCCCCAGGAGTGTCGGCTTTGCGAATCGATACGCGCAGATCGAACCACGCGGCTTGCCCGGTCACTGGGTCGGCGTTGGCGTAATCGCCGCGCGGGGTGATGTCGGAAATCAAGTGATTCAGCAAAAAGCCCTGTGCGGCTTCCGGCGCGTCGTTCGACAGCCGCCATGCGCCTTTGCGCTTGCCGATCGCGTTCCACGTCCACACGGTATCGGGCTGCATATTCGTCGCGAATTTCGCTTGCACCACGATGACGCCGTAATGCGAGCGCACTTCGACCCAATCCTCATCGGCGATACCGTATGCCGCGCCGGTGTCAGGATGCAGATACAGCGCATTGCGCGTCGCGATTTGCCGTAACCATGCGTTCTGCGAGCCCCAGGCGTGATACATGAACATCGGGCGCTGGGTGATCGCTGAAAGCGGAAACACGTTTCCGGCGCCGCTGCCGAGTTGTGCGGATTCGAAGGGTTCGTACCACATCGGCAGCGGATCGAAATACGTCGCCACGCGTTCGCGCTGTGCGTCGGGTGGTTGGTGTGCGCCGTGGCCTTGCGCGGCCAAACGAAAACGCTGCAAGGTCTCGGAATACAAGCGCAGCGCGATCGGGGCATCGTTCGCCAGGAAGCCGAACCCCTGCGCCCAGCGCAAATAATCGCGATTGGCCATTTTGTAATAACGCGCCGATTCTGGAATTGGCGCGCGCCACACGCCGCCATGCTCGATGTAGCGCTGCAGTTGTTCGGGATTTGGTTCGCCCTTGCCTTGCTTGTCGCCCTCTGCGCCGCGCCAACCCGCGAGCAAACCCACGCCCGGCGCGCGTTCGTGGCGCATCATGTAGTCGGCGTAGTCGCGATACAGCGGCGCGCCGCCTTCGTCGGTCATGCCCGGCAGGCCGAGTCGCGCGCCCAGGTCCAGCAGCACCGACTGAAAGCCGCGCACATCGCGAGGTCGGCCATCGGCATCGAGTTGCGTCGCAGAATCGAACAGCGGCCGGCGAATCGCATCGGCGGCGCCGTCGGCGTCGGAGATCGGACGGTCGAGCAAGCTGATCGCGTCGTAGCGCTCGAAATACGTCGTATCAGGCAGCACTAGATCGGCGTAGGCCACCATTTCGCTGGCGTAGGCGTCGCTGTAAATGATGCGCGGGATTTTATAGTCGCCGTGCTCGTCTTTGTCGGTGAGCCAACGCATCGTCTCCTGCGTGTTCATCGCCGAATTCCAACTCATATTCGCCATGAACAGCATCAACGTGTCGATCTTGTACGGGTCGCCCGCGTGCGCGTTGCGGATCACCGTGTGCAGCATGCCGTGCGCCGCGAGCGGATACGCCCACGAAAACGCATGATCGATTCGACGCGGCTGGCCTTCCGCATCGACCAGTAAATCTTCGGGACCGTGTACGAAGCCGAGCGGCGCGGCGTCGAGCGTGCCGTTTTCGCGCCGCGTTTTGCCGGGCCGGTTCGCGGGGGGCGCGGGTTTCGGAAACGGCGGTTGATAGCGAAAACTCCCCGGCGTATCCACCGCGCCCAGCAGCAGTTGCAGCGTGTGCAGCGCGCGGCAGGTGTGGAAACCGTTACTGTGCGCGCTGATACCGCGCATCGCGTGCATCGCGACCGGGCGGCCGATCATCGTCGCGTGTTCGCGGCCCCAGGCGTCGGTCCACGGAATCGGCAATTCGAGATGGCTGTCGAACGCAGCGGCGGCGAGTTCGCGCGCGATGCGACGGATGGTGGCGGCGGGAATGCCGCAGCGTTCGCTCACCGCATCGGGCGAATACTGCGGGTCGAGATAACGCTCGGCGAGCAGGTGAAACACCGGTACCGCGGTGCGGCCGTCGGGCAAGCGCACGTCGCCGACGATGCGCGGCGAGATGCCGACGGCGTCGGCAGGGGCGATGGCGCCGATGTCCTTACTCGTGTTGGTATCCGCATTCGCGCCCGCAACCCCCTCCCGACCTCCCCCTTCGCTGCGCGAAAGGGGAGGAGCGTGTGCGGTTCCGGAAGGCATCGCGTTCGCATCGCGATGCGCATCCGCGCTCGCGGGCTCGACCCCCTCCCGACTTCCCCCTTCGCTGCGCGAAAGGGGAGGAGCGTCTGCGGTTCCGGAAGGCATCGCGTTCGCATCGCGATGCGCATCCGCGCTCGCGGGCTCGACCCCCTCCCGACCTCCCCCTTCGCTGCGCGAAAGGGGAGGAGACTCGCTGTTTCGGGAAAGTGGTGAGTTCGCTTGATCCGCCCCCTCCCTTTCGCGCAGCGAAGGGGAGGGTTGGGGTGGGGTCGAACTAACGCGAGCATTGCGATCCCAACACAGCGGCCGTTCATCCGCATCGCGCGCGATCAGACCGTCGTCGGCGCTGCCGGGGTCGCGGATCACCAACCAATGCGCATCGGTGTAGCGCACCAGATAATCGAGATCGATGCGATCGGCGCGCAGCAATTCGTGGATCAGCGCGAAGGCGAACAAACCGTCGGTGCCGGGGCGAATACCGATCCATTCGTCGGCGACGGCGCCGTAGCCGGTGCGTACCGGATTGATCGCGACGATCTTCGCGCCGCGGGCTTTGAGTTTGCCCAGGCCGAGTTTGATCGGGTTGGAGTCGTGGTCTTCGGCCACGCCCCAGAGCATCAAATACCGCGTGTGTTCCCAATCGGGTTCGCCGAACTCCCAAAAACTGCCGCCGAGCGTGTACAGCCCGCCCGCGGCCATGTTCACCGAACAAAAGCCGCCGTGCGCGGCGTAATTGACCGTGCCGAATTGCTGCGCCCACCAGCCCGTCAGCGCTTGCGATTGGTCGCGGCCGGTGAAGAACGCCAGCTCGTCGGGATTGCGTTCGCGAATCGGTTTGAGCCACGCGGTCGCGATCGACAGCGCTTCGTCCCATTCGATTTCGCGAAACTCGCCGCTGCCGCGTTCGCCCGTGCGCAGCAGCGGCTTGCGCAACCGCGCGGGCGACAGATGTTGCATCAGGCCGGCGGAGCCTTTGGCGCACAGCACGCCGCGATTCACCGGATGGTCGGGGTCGCCTTCGATCGAGCGAATGCGGCCGTCGCGGATCCGCACGCGGATACCGCAGCGGCAGGCGCACATGTAGCACGTGGTGCGCTCGACCGCATCGCCCGACGAGGGCGATGGGGCGGCAGCGTGCTTGCGCGGCGAGGACATGCCGCCATTGTGCCTGCCGAACCGCGCGGCGGGCGAGCGCGATCGAATCGCCCGTGCGGGGCCGCGTTCGGCGCGATGGTCTCCGGCGCGGCGGCGTCCCGGGTTATTTCGGAAGATCGATCTTGATCGACGGGTCGTTGTAGCGCGAATAGAACACCGTCACGGTGCTCGCGCGTTTGCCGACCCCGCCGGTGGTTTCCATCTTGACCGGATAGCCGTCGGCGCCGACCCACATCAGCGTGCTGACGGCCGTCGCGCCCGTTTGCGAGAAGCGATATTTCTTCGTCGGTTTGCCGTTCACCGTGTCCGCGCCGAGCGCTTCGACCTGCATCTTCTCCACTTCGCGGAACACGCGCGTGGGTTCGCGCCATTGCGTCATCATGCCCTTGGGCATCGGCATGCGCATGCTGCGGCCGTCGACGGTCATGTAGAGGGTGTCGCCGATCATGTGCTGCTCGCCCATCGGCGGCATGTCGATCCGATAGCGATCCGGCGCGACGAAATCCATCTCCGTCTTCGGCACGCGCTTATCGCTGTTGATCAGCGTGACGTGGTAGCTGCGCAGCGACAGGAACTTCTTGCTCATCGCGACCATGTCCTCTTTCGGCCCGGCGAGCGCGGCGCTGGAGACGAGGAAAGCGGCGACGAAGGCGAAGCGAAGGACGGCGGTGCGGGACGGGGTCGGGATCATGCGGGGCTCCGAATCGATGGATGCGAATATCGAAAAGTTACCCTGCGATAGCGGAAAATCGGCGCGAAGGCGGCCACGGCGTCCGCCCAGGAACCGACATGGACCCTACCACCGATGCCTCGCTCGCGCGCCTGTGGGTGTTTTTGGGCCTGTTGGCGGCGTTGGCGGCGCTCGAAGGTCTATGGCCGGGGCCGAATCCGCCGCCGCGCCGCTCGCGACGCTGGCCAGCGCACGCGGCCTTGATCGCGTTGGACACCTTGTTAGCGCGGGTGCTGGTGCCGGCGGGCGCGTTCGGCGTCGCGATCTGGGCGGAGTCGGCAGGCGTGGGCGTGTTCAACGTCGCGCAAGCGCGCTGGCCGAGCGCCCTGCCGTCGTGGTTGGAATGGGGCGCCGGCTTGCTGCTGTTGGATGCGGCGATTTATTGGCAACACCGATGGCTGCATCGCGTGCCCTGGCTGTGGCGATTGCATCGTGCGCACCACACCGACGCGACCTTGGACGCGACTTCGGCGCTGCGCTTCCATCCGCTCGAAATGCTGGTTTCGCTGGCCTACAAGGCCGCGCTGATCGCCGCATTGGGCGTCGATCCGGCCATCGTTCTCGTGTTCGAGACGTTGCTGTCGAGTTTCGCGTTGATCACGCATGCCAATCTCGCCTTGCCGGCGCGTTGGGACCGCGCGCTGCGCTGGTGGTTGGTGACCCCGGCGATGCATCGCATCCATCACAGCGTGCGGGTGGACGAGCAGCATCGCAATTACGGCTTCCACACCAGCCTGTGGGACCGCGTGTTCGGCAGTTATGCGGAGACCTCGCGCGACGCCCCGCAAGCGTTCGGTCTCGCGGGTGCCGATGTCGAGGGCACTGCTGTCGAGGGCGCGAATGTCTCGCGTTCGACGGATCTGCGCGCGTTGCTGCGCGAGCCGTTCCGCGATTGACGTCGTCACGGATCGGGCTGGACGCTGAATCAATCGTCCCGCGCGTCCAACCACGCGACGAGCGCGGATTGCGACGGCGTCGGCGCCGGCAGCGTTTTCAATGCGACCCGCAGCGCGCGTAAATCGTCCATCGCGTCCACATCGCGCAGCGGACGCAGGCCGGCGATGTCGCCGTGCAGCGTCGCGACGAAACGCGCGCGCGTGTCGGTTTGCGACCATGGCGTGCGCAGCCACGCGTCATCGGGCGCCGCGATCTTGCCGCCGAATGCCCAGAACCCGCCGTCTTCGCTGGGGCCGAGGACGTAATCGTTCGCGATCAAGGCCGTGCAGGCCATGACCAAGTCGTCGACGCGAATCTGCGGCGCATCCGCGCCGAGCAGCAGCGCCGCGCCGTATTCGGCGCGCAGCGTGTCGTAGACGCGGCGCATGCGGACGCCGAGATCGCCTTCGCCCTGCGCGATGCGCGGCATATCGCGCCAAGCCGGCGCATCCATCGCGTCGGATTCGGCCACCGCCCAGAGCGCTGTCGCTCCCATTCGTGCGAGGCGGGCATCGGTGGTCACCTCGGCCACAGCCTTCGCCGCGAGGCGATGGAAGTCTTCGGCGGCTTGCTGCCCGATGGTCGCGGCCAGCCGGGTCTTGATCGGCGAAAACCCGGGCGTTTTTACGAAAATCGCGATCGCGATGCGTGCGGGTGCGCGGGTGTCGGCGCTCATTCCGACGCTTCCCGGCGCATCAACGCCGCGGTCAGCCACAGATGTCGCGCGGTGGTGCGCCACCAGCCGCGTTCGGCGTATTTGCGCGCGCTGGTGGTCAGCGTCGCCGGCAATTCGCGCAGCGGCAAACCGGCCCGCCGCGCGCGGCGCACCAACGCCAGATCTTCGCCGTACGGCCAGCTCGGATCGAACCCGCCCAAACGCTCGAACATCGCTCGCGGCAACACCAAGCCCTGATCGCCGAACGGCAGGCCGAGCCGCCGCGAACGCCAGTTAGCGCCCGCGGCATTCAGACGCAGCGCGGGTATTTGCGTGTCGTCGAAGCGAAGCCGGAACCATCCCAACGCGGCTTCATCGCGGGCGATGAAATCGCGCAGCGCCGCGAAGGTCGCTTCGTCCGGCCGCGAATCGGCATGCAGAAACCACAACCATGGGCGCTGCGTCGCGGCGGCACCGGCATTCTGTTGCGCGGCGCGTCCGCGCGGCGCATGCAGCGCATTGGCCGGGGTTTCTTGCGGATCGCCTTCGGCGAAGACCCACCGCGACTGCGCTGCACCGGCCTGCGCGCGCAGAATCGTGTGCAATGGCGGCCAGGCGCGATCGTGAGGCCCCACCGGCAACACGATCGAGAGCGCCCGCAGCGGATCGTCGCCGTCGATCTCGCGCACCGCTCGCCGTCAACCGGCCAATGCGCCGCCGCAACTGCTGCCGGCGCCCGCGGTGCAGCCGTAGCAGTGGTCGCGGAAGGCGATGCGGTCGTCGTCGATCGCGTCCAAACGCTCGATCTCCCACAGCGTGCGTCGTCGCCCCGCCGCGGGCAGCGCCAGCATTTGATTGAAATCGCAGTCGTACAGCGCGCCGTCCCATCCCACCGACACCAAGTTGCGGCACATCACCGCTTCGGCCGCGCGCGGATTGAAATGATCGATCAGCAAGCGCATGTACTCCGCGTCGCGGCCGTCGCGCGCCAGCGCGTGCGCGAAGCGTTTGATCGGCATGTTCGCCAGGGTGAATAAACGATCGAAGACGATGCCGAAATCCGCGAACAAGCGATGGCGATAGTCGGCCTCCAACGCCGTTTGCGAAGGCGGTAACGACGGACCGCCGGGGTTGTAGACCAGATCGAGTGCCAGCCCGCTGCCCGCGCGACCGTACCCCAGCGCGTTGAGTCGCCGCAAGGCGTCGATGCTCTGCCCGAACACGCCCTTGCCGCGTTGCTTTTCGACGTTCGCCGACGAATAGCACGGCAGCGAGGCGACGATCGCGATGTCGTGCGCGGCGAGGAATTGGGCGGTGTCCTCCTGTCCCGGCTCGAACAGCACCGTGAGATTGCAGCGATCGATCACTTTCAGCCCATGGGCGCGCCCGGCCACAGCGAGACGACGGAAGTCGGGATGCAATTCCGGCGCGCCGCCGGTCAGATCGAGCGTATGCAGCGTCGGCGCGGTCGGCAGCAGTTCGATCAGACGGTCGATGCCGCGCGCATCCAGCGCTTCCTCGCGCTTGGGGCCGGATTCGACGTGGCAGTGCGTACACGCCAAATTGCAGCGTGCGGTCAGATTCACCTGCAGAATTTCCAGCGGCGTGCGCGGCAGATCGAGGCGGTGACGTCGCAGGGTCTGCGCGAACGAGGGCTGCGGGTCGGCGACAGACACGGACGCGAGCGCGTCGTCGGCGATGACATCGGTCATGGCGTCGGCCGTCGCGGCCCCGGCGTTCACGGCGCGCTACGCCCGACGAAGAAAATATCGCCGAAATAAGTCGCCGCCGATTCGCCGGTGTCGTCGGTATCCACTTCCACCGTCACTCCCGAGATGCGCGGCGGGTCGGTGCGGAACGCGAGGCGATAGTCCTCGGCGATGTCGCGTCGATGCTGCACCCACTTGCCCATCAGGGTTTCGCCGCTGCTGGCCACGATCAGCACCACGAACGGCGTGCGTGCGCTGTCGAGCACGGTGCCCACCGGGCGCTGGTTGTCCCAGACATAGCAGATCGTCGCGGCCGGCATGTCCTTGCCGTAGCGGGCACGATCGACTTTCAGCAGCGTACGTTCTTTCAGCGTGAGCTTTTCCGGGTCGCGGTCGAACAGCACGCAGACGCGCGCGACGGCGTCGTCCACGTCTTTGCGGGCGATGTCCGCGCTCTGCAGCATGCGCTGGGTGCGCCAACGCCAATGCAGGATCGGCGTAAGCGCCGGATCGACGAACAGGTTATGGCGCAGCGTCGCCGCGGCATCGTCGGCGCGGGCGCGCAGCACGATGCTGCCTTCGTTCGACAGCAGGTCGTACTGCGTCTTGCGCTCGGCCTTCGGCGGCGCTTGCACCGACCAACCCGCGGGTGCGGTCGCGCCCAGCGGGCCATTCGAGAACGGCATCGGGCGCGCGATCGGCAGCGGCGTGGGCGGCGGCGAGGCCGCCGGACGGCTCGCTTCGGGCCGGCGTTTCGCGGCTTGAGCGGTGGAGATGGCGATCACGAGTATCGCGACCAACGCGCACATCGATCGCATCGCGATCGGTGCGCGCCGAAATACGGCGTGGGAGAAAACGGTCTCAAAGGTCATCGGCGATTCCAGTCGTGATAGCGCTCGAGCCAAGCCAGCGTGCGCTGCGGCGCGTGGCGCTTGCGCCGTACGCCGGCCGCGAACTTGGCCGCTTCCGCGAATGTGGGATAGGCGAACACGGTTCCCAGTATCTTGTCCAGTCCGATGTTGTGTTTCATCGCCAGCGCGAAGATCGCGATCAGATCGCCAGCGCGGGCGCCGACGATGGTCGCGCCGAGGATCCTGTCCTTGCCCGGCGGCACCAGCACTTTGACGAAGCCTTCGGTCGCGCCCTCGGCGATAGCGCGGTCCTGCTCGGCGAACGGATATATCACCGTTTCGACCGCGATGCCCTGCGCTTGGGCCTCGCGTTCGTTGATGCCGACGCGCGCGAGCTCCGGGTCGGTGTAGGTCGCCGCCGGCAGCACGCGATAGTCGGCGCGGAACGATTTGAGGCCTCCGAACAGCGCGTTGACCGCCGCATACCACGCCTGATGCGCGCTGGCGTGGGTGAGCTGAAACGGTCCGGTGACATCGCCGACCGCGAGAATGTTCGGAAACTTCGTGCGCAAATACTCGTCGGTGTCGATCGTGCGGTTCTTGCGCAGCGGAATACCGAGCGTGTCCAGGCCGAAGCCCTCCACGTTCGCGGTGCGGCCCACCGCCACCAGCAGCAGATCGAACGGCAACTCGGCTTGCGCGCCCTCGTGTTCGACCGTCAGCGTATGGGGCTCGCCAGCGCGGGCCGCGACCGCTTTGCGCCCGAGCAGTACGCGCACGCCATCGCGTTCCAGCGCGATCTGCACCACCATCGCGGCGTCGGCATCTTCGCGCGCCAGCAATTGCGGCGCCATTTCGACGATGCTCACGTCGCAATCGAAGCGCGCCAAACTCTGCGCGAGTTCGCAGCCGATCGGCCCGCCGCCGAGCACCACGATTCGCTGCGGCAATTCTTCCAACGACCAGAACGTGTCCGAGGTGCGATACGGCACGCTGTCGAGACCGGGAATCGGCGGGACGAACGGGCGCGCGCCGGTGGCGATCACCAGATGCCGCGCGCTCAAGCGCCGACCGTTCACCTCGACTTCCCACGGCGAGACGATGCGCGCTTCGCCCTGCATCACATCGACGCCGAGCGCGGTATAGCGCTCCACCGAGTCGTTCGGTTCGATCGCCGCGATCGATGCCCGCACGTGCGCCATCACCATGCCGAAATCGGGCATGCCGCGCTGCGCGGGAATGCCGAATTCGGGCGCGCGATCGACCTCGGCGGCGGCATGCGCGGCGCGAATCAAGGCTTTCGACGGCACGCAGCCGCGATTGAGGCAGTCGCCGCCCATTTCGGCTTTTTCGATCAGCGTGACCTTGGCGCGCACGGTCGCGGCGATATAGCTGGTCACGAGCCCGCCGGCCCCCGCGCCGATCACGATCAGGTTGCGGTCGAAGCGTTTGGGTTTGGTCCAACCGCGATAGACGCGGCGCGCGCGCAGCGCATCGAGCAGTTTGCGCGCGAACAACGGCATCAGCGCGAGCGCGGTGAACGCGATCGCGAGCGGCGCACTCAGAATGTCGCTCAACGACGACAACTTGCCGAGTTCGCGACCGGCGTTCACGTAGACGAACGTGCCCGGCAGCATGCCGAGCAGGCTCACCCAGGCGTACGTTCGGGTGCGGATGCCGGTCAATCCCATCAGCAGGTTGATCGCGAAAAAAGGAAACAACGGCGCTAAGCGCAATGCGAACAGATAAAACCCGCCTTCGCGGGTCATACCCGCGTCGATGGCGTTCAGTCGCTCGCCGAACTTCGAGCGCACGCCGTCGCGAAACAGATAACGCGCGCTGAGCATCGCCAGCGTCGAGCCGATCGTCGCGGCGACCGCGACGATCGATGTCCCGACCCACAAGCCGAACACCGCTCCGGCGAACAAGGTCAATACCGTCGCGCCGGGAAGCGACAGCGCGGTCGCCAGCACATACAGCGCCGCGAACCCCAGCGCCGCCGCCCAGGGGTGCGTCGCCGCCGTCGCGCGCGCCTCGCCCAGCAGCGACTGCAGACCGCTCAAGCTCTGGTATTCGCCGAGACCGGCGGCGTACAGCCCGAAAATCGCGGCGGCGAACACCGTCAACAGCAAGAGTTTTTTCGCGTTCAATGCAAGTTCTCGTCTGAAGCCGCGCCCGCGATCGCGCGGTCGCCGCGACACCATTTCGCGCTATCGATCGCATCGAACGCCAGCGAGATCGTGTTGACTACCAGCAGCGCCCATGCGAGCGCGGTTTCGCCCTCAGACATCGGCGCGGCGGAACCGAGCCGCAGCGCGAGCCACAGGCACAACGGAACCCAGGCGACCAAATGCGGCAACGAGAGACGTTTGCTCATCCCGCGCTCCCACAACAGAATCGGCACGTTGGTGACGATCACCAGGCTCATCGCGAGCGCCGCCGCACGACCGGTCGCGGTGTGCAGCATGAAGAACGGCACGAGATTGACCGGCACCAAGCACAGCCCGACCCAGGCTTGCACCCATCGCGGCAATGTCCGAAACGACGACCAGGCATCGAAGAAGCGATGTTTCATGGCGTGTCAGCAACAGGCCGCGGGCGATGCGACGGCGGTCGTCGGCGCGCAGTCGAACAGACCGAAATGCGCGCCGCGTTCGCTCACCGCGAAATGCGGCGCATAGCGGGTCTTGGCCAGCATATCGGCGGTATTGCCGCAGACCAGCATCGGCCGCCCGGTCTCGAAGCGATGATGATCGTCCAGCGCGAACGCGTGCGGATGATGCGGGATCGTGCCGCGATAGGTCGCCACTTGCCCGTAGTCTTCGCAGCGATCTTCCAAATCGAGTTTGAACGCGCGCACCGTGATGCTCTCGAAGCAGATATGGCCGATCTTCGCTTCCACATCCTCGTCCAGCAGCGGGATCGCGCTGCGCGCGACGATGCGGGCATCGGCGCAGCCCAAACCCTGCAGCAAGCGGCGGAAATCTTCGAGGTATAACGCGCCCGACAAGCACTCCCCGCGCAGGACCGGGTCGGCCAGCAGCGCGGCGGGAATGCGGCGGTCGGCGAACACATCGGAGAAGTACAACTCGCCGCCGGGTTTGAGCGCGCGAAAGACCTCGGCCAGCACGCGGCCCTTGTCGGCGGCGAGATTCAGCACGCAGTTGGAGATCACCACGTCCACGCTGGCGTCCGCGATGCCGGCTGTGGCCAAATCCTCGATCGAACCGAGCCGGAAATCCACGTTATCCAGCCCGCTCGCCGCCCGATGTTCGGGCAGCGCGCGTTCGGCGACCTGCAGCTGCCGCGGGGTCATGTCGATGCCGACGACCCGGCCGGTCGGACCGACCAGTCGCGAGGCCAGGAACGCGTCGCGGCCGGTGCCGCAGCCCAGATCGACGACCGCCGCGCCCGTCGCGGCGGCCGGGAGGGGCGAGCCGCAGCCGTAGAATCGGTCGGTGACTTCGCGCGGAATGGCCTGCAGCCACGGCCGCAGATAGGTCGGCATGGCCTCGGGGCTGCAGCAGGCCCCGGTCTTCAGGTCGCGCTGATGGGTCAGGGTTTCGCCGTAGTACTGCTGAATGCCGTCGTCGGCCATGGTCGTCGGTCTGTTGAGGTGGGGGAGGGTGAGATGCGCCAGTCTCATCCGGTGAGGCGACGGCAGGGTACGATGTCTGCCTTGTCGGCGAGGTAGGTAACAGAGGCCCTCGGAAGCGAATTCGGTGTCCGGGTCGGCGCTCGGCCGGCCCGCGTCCATTTCGTCCCGCCCCGCCTCGACCCCCATCCTCGGCCGCCCGGCGCCGCTCTGTCCGCGCCGCCCGCTCCCTTCCTTCCTCCGACCACATCGAGCACATGGACCGCTACGAACGCATTCTCTCGCTGCACCGTATCCTCAAAAGCGCCCGTTACCCGGTGACGGTCAAACGCTTGCAGGACGAATTGGAATGTTCGCGCGCCACCGCCTATCGCGACCTCGCGTTCCTACGCGACGCGCTGATGGCGCCGATCGTCGGCGACGGCGAGGCCGGCTTCCGCTACGACCCGAAAGAAGGCGAGCGCTTCGAGCTGCCCGGGTTGTGGCTCAATTCCGAAGAACTGCACGCGCTGCTGGCCGCGCAGCAATTGCTCAGCCGCACCGGCGGCGGCGTGCTGTCCTCGGCGTTGGCGCCGCTGCAGCAGCGCATCGAAAAACTGCTGGAAGAACACGCCCCCGGCAAACGCTGGCCGGTGGAGCGCGTGCGCGTGGTGCCGTACCGCACCCGAACCATGGACGAAACCGTGTTCCGCATCGTCTGCTCGGCGGTGCTGGAGCGTAAGCAACTCAGCTTCGAATATCGCGCCCGCTCCACCGACGAGAAAACTCGGCGCGTCGTGTCGCCGCAGCGCATCACGCACTATCGCGGCAACTGGTACCTCGACGTGTTCGATCATGATCGCGACGCGCTGCGCAGCTTCTCGGTCGATCGCATCGCTGCCCCGCGCATGCAGGACACCGCCGCCCGCGACGTGCCCGAGACCGAACTCAACGACCATCTGGCCGGCAGCTACGGCATCTTCTCCGGCGCGCCGAAAGGCTGGGCGACGATCGTCTTCAACCAAAAAATCGCGCGCTGGGTGGCCGACGAACACTGGCATTCCGCACAGCAAGACCGTCACCTGCCCGACGGCCGCTTCGAACGCAAAGTGCCCTACAGCGCCCCGCGCGAACTGCTGATGGACATCCTGCACTACGGCCCCGACGCCGAAATCGTCGAACCCGCGTCGCTGCGCGAGCAAATGAAAGCGATGCTGCAGTTGGCGGTGAGTAATTACGAGAAGTAGGGTGCGCCTCGGCGCACCGTTTGAGCTATGCCCGTGATCGGCGCAAGCCCGGTAGGCGAAACGAAGCGTCGTTCGCTAGCCGTATCGATGCGCGTTCGCACGAGAGAGGCGCTTTGCCCTCGAGCGCATCGTAATTTGCGCCAACGCAGGGGCGATGCCTTGGCTCTGAGGACTCGCGAAGCCTCCGGCATCGCCTTCATTGTTCGTCATAGATGGCCAGACCGTCGCCGTATACCCAAATCCAATCGGCGCGGCCGTTGTGGCGACGATAACCGACGCGCATGCGTTCCTTCGGCAATGTAAGACCGAACAGCTCATGCGCATTCGGCGTGTTCCAATACGCCTCCTCGGAGGCTTCGCCGAAGTCTTGCGCTTGCGCGAACGCGGCGATGTTCTCGGGTGTGCCGCGCAGCAGCCAGTAGTGGCCGGCATGAAACAGGTTGTCGTTGATCGTCCAGCCGTATCGCAGCGCCACGATCCCGGGCGGCAGCGGCGTTCCCGTGTAGTGCGCGAAGGCCAGGTTCGGATGCAGATGCCACCGCATCTCGTGAGCGGTGAATAGAACGAGCATCGCCGCGCATGCGGTCGCGAATCCGATGACGACGCGAAGCGCAGTCCTTCGAAGCGCTGCCCGCGTGTTCACTTCGCGCCGACTCTGAACGGTTTCAATGCCGATAGACGCTTGTCGAAGACCGCCTCCGCCTCGAACTGCGTCATCAGTCGTCTGACTTTGCTCAGCGGGTGCTCGGGAAACGCACCATCGTATGCCGCCGCATCGGAAGGGATCGCGCGAACCTTCGCGCTACGCACGCGCTCGAAGAAATCGTCCATCGATGTCAACATCTCCGGCTCTTCTTGCGGCGGCGGTGCGACGCGTTCGATCAAGGCGACGGCGGCTTCGCGCGCGCCGGTGGTGCCGCGCTCTAACGATTCGAAATTGACTTGAAAAGCGCAGGTCTCGAACGGTAGCCAGACGATACCGACGTAGTACATGCCCAGATGCCCTGGGACGGGAGATCGATATTTGAAGACGCCGGTCAGGGCCTCGAAGCCGCGAATACGGCGGACAGCGATTTCGATCGGCGCCCCCGACAGGCTGTCGCATTCCTGCGTATAGAACGCGCGAGCGGCGGTTTCGTCGCGCAGATCGAAAGGCCAACGGGAGGCGTGCGATGCGAGCTGCAGCTTCGCCGCATCGCTCTCCGGCGTGATCCACATCAGACTCTGCGGTGTTTCTTCTTCGAGACGCCAATCGTCTCGGTGAAAACGAATGTCCCGTAGCGAGGGGACGTAGGTCGAACGTCGGAAGAACATAGCGATTCGCGGCCATCGAATGTTGTCGAAGGCGATCTTACAGATCGGCTTGAGGATGCGCTGTGGCGGCGGGCGATCGGCGTTCGGAGGTCGCAGTTTTTGAGACATACGCGCCCCACACTGATCCCATCGCACCCCGGAGCCCGCCATGTCCACGCCCTCGACCGCCTCCACGCCTTCGTCGCTCGAACAAGCGCTGCTCGCCCTCGCCGCATTGGCTGTCGTCGCGCTGTTGTCCTTCCCCGCCGCGCGCGGCGCTAGCGAGACGTTCGGCTGGCTGCCGTTCTGGTTGCTGGCGCTCCCGCTGAGCGCTTGGGCGACGGCGCGGGCGTTGCGGGTCCGGTCGGCGCGCGGTCGTGTGGGCGATGAGGTGCGACCGCTCGCGAGCGTGCATGCGATCGCCTCGGCTCGGGGCGCGTCGGTGCGCCGGGTCGGCGCGCAGGCCATGCGCCGCGCGGCCTGAGGCGCGGCCGTCGCGCCGCTCGGATCGCCGCCGGCGCGGTCGGCGCGATGTTCCGAGCACGCGGCTCCCAAACTCCCGGGCTCGGCCGATCGGCCGCCGCCCGTCGCATCGCCTTCGGCCAGTGGCAGGTCCGCGCAGCGGCGCCCCTGTGCTAGCGTGACGGCCCCTTCGACTTGTTCGTACCGCCATGCCCCAGTTGACGCATGTCTGCCTCGCCGTCGGCCTCGCCCTCGGCGCGTCTTCGTTGTTGTGCGATGTCGCCCGCGCCGCGGATGCGACCTCCGGTCCGACTCCCGCCACCGTCTCCGCCATGACCCATTCGCTCGCCGCCGCCCCCGCTCCTGCCGCCGCCGCTAAACCCGCCGACGACCCGTACCTGTGGTTGGAGGGCGTCACCGACGACAAGGCCCTGACCTGGGTGCGCGAGCAGAACGCCAAGGCCGAGGCCGAGATTTCCGCCGCGCCCGGGTTCGCCAAACTCGAAGCCGATCTGCGCGCGATTCTCGATTCCGACGCGCGCATTCCGGCGGTGCAGAAGATCGGCGACCTGTACTACAACTTCTGGCGCGATAAGAAGCACCCGCGCGGCGTGTGGCGCCGCACCACGCTGCAGGAATACCGCAAGGCCGAGCCGCAGTGGGAAATCGTGCTCGATTTGGACGCGCTGAACGCGTCGGAAGAGATTCCCGACGGCAAGCAGTGGGTCTGGCACGGCGCGGATTGCCTCAAGCCGGATTATCGCCGCTGCTTGATTTCGCTGTCGCCCGGCGGTTCCGACGCCGACGTGACCCGCGAATTCGACCTGGAAACGCAAAGTTTCGTCGAAGACGGGTTCTACCGGCCGATGGCGAAGGGCGGTTTGCAGTGGATCGATCAGGACACGGTGTACGTGTTCACCGATTTCGGTCCGGGCACGCTCACCGCGTCGGGGTATCCGCGCATCGTGAAGGAATGGAAGCGCGGCACGCCGCTGGCCGAAGCGACCGTGGTGTACGAAGGCAAGCCGGGCGATATGTACATCGCCGCCTACCGCGACCTCACGCCCGGCTTCGAGCGCGATTTCGTCAGTCGCACCATCGCGTTCTACAACGACGAATTGTATCTGCGCAAAGACGGCAAGTTGGTCAAGATCGATGTGCCGAACTCCGCGAACAAATCGGTCCACAACACGTGGTTGACGGTCGAGTTGCGCGAGCCGTGGACGGTGAAAGGCAATACCTATGTCGCCGGCTCGCTGCTGGTGATCGATTTCGAGAAATTCCTGGCCGGCGATCGCGGCTTCGACGCGATGTTCGTCCCGACCGACACCGTTTCGCTCGCCGGTTACACCTGGACCAAACGGCATCTGGTGTTGAACCTGCTGGACGATGTGAAGAGCAAAGTCCGCATCATCACGCCGATGGAAGGCACTTACGGCTGGAATCAAAGCAACTTGCCCGGCGCGCCCGCATTGGGCACGGTGTCGGTCGCGCCGGTCGATAACGACAACAGCGACGCGCTGTGGATGACGGCCTCGGATTTCCTCACGCCCAGCACGTTGTCGATCGTGGAGATCGGCAAGAAAGCCGAAGCGCTGAAAACAATGCCGCCGTTCTTCGAATCCGCGGGATTGGTGGCCGAGCAGAAATTCGCGACCTCCAAGGACGGCACCCGCGTGCCTTACTTCATCGTGCATCGCAAAGACATGCCGTTGGACGGCGCGAACCCGACGCTGCTCTGGGGTTACGGCGGTTTCGAGGTCTCGTACACCGCGAACTACACCGCCACCGTCGGTCGCGGCTGGCTGCAGCAGGGCGGCGTGTACGTGCTGGCGAACATTCGCGGCGGCGGCGAATACGGCCCGCGTTGGCATCAGGCCGCGCTCAAAGCCAATCGCCATAAAGCCTACGAAGACTTCGCCGCGGTGGCGGAGGATCTGATCGCGAAGAAGATCACCTCGCCGCAGCATTTGGGCGCGCAGGGCGGCAGCAACGGCGGCCTGCTGATGGGCAATATGATCGCGCAGTACCCGCAGTTGTTCGGCGCGGTGGTGTGCCAAGTGCCGCTGCTGGACATGAAGCGCTACACCAAGTTGCTCGCGGGCGCCTCGTGGATGGCCGAATACGGCGACCCCGACAAACCCGCCGAGTGGGCGTTCATCAAGACCTTCTCGCCGTATCACCTGCTCAAACCCGAAACGAAATATCCGCCGGTATTGTTCACCACGTCCACCAAGGACGACCGCGTACATCCGGGTCACGCCCGTAAAATGATGGCGAAGATGCAGGCCATGGGCGCCGACGTGCGCTACTACGAGAACATCGAAGGCGGCCACGGCGGCGCGGCGGACAACGCGCAGGACGCGCGCATGCGCGCGCTGGCGTATGCGTTCTTGTGGGAAAAGCTCAAGCGCTGAAGACGCCAAGCGGCGGGTTGCGGCCCGCCGTGTTCGTTTCGATAGTCCGCACGGCGCATACGCCGCCGTGCGGCCCTGGCATTGTCCGCTGTCCGGGCGGTTTTGCGTTTCATCACGCATTCGACGCACCCATCATCCGCAAACCCGCGACCGGGAAGGGCGCAATCGTCCCGACGGCGCGCGATTTCTTAAGGAGAGAGAACCATGGGCGGTTACACCCAAGACCACGAGTTGCAGAACAAAAACAAGGTCGCGTTGGCGTATTGGGAAGATATCAAGCCGACCGAGCACAGCGACAAGCTGAAGAACACCGCCTGGACCCAGCACAAGGGGCGCGAAGGTCTGGCGTTCTACGACTCGACCATCCAGTACATGCGCAACGACTGGGCGGCGAACAACATGGGCATCGGCACCGTCAACGATACGAACGGCCAGAAAGCCATGCTGTTCTACAGCAAGGACACCCGCACCTGGCACACCGCCGACGCGCTGGACATCGATCACGCGACGCAGTGGAAGGATCACGGCAAGAAGCTGGGCGCCCACACCACGGCCGATTGGCAGATGGCCTACAACGACGTGAACAATCTGCGCCTGCTGCCGTCGGTCTACAACCGCGCGCGGGACAGCGCGGACGACATTCTGAAAACCCACGGCCCGCAATCGCAGCAGTGGGGCAAGTGGGTGAACGACCACCTGAGCTTCGACCACACCGTCAAATATCGCGAATACGATCCCGAGAACGACCTCGCCAACCGCACCAAGACCACCAAGGGTCAAATGTGGACCGAGGACAACACCCGCTCGGAACTGCGCTTCGACAAGCGCGTGATGGAAGTTTGGTACAACAAGGAACTGGAAAAGAATTTCGTCGGCACGGCCAACATGACCAACCCCGACAAAACCGGCACGCAAGACGTACCGCTGTTCCGTTGCGCCGCCACCGGTCAGCTCTGCACCCGCGACGCGTTGGATATCGACCACGCCATTCCGCTGGAGCAGGTGCTGAAGAAGATGCACGAGCTGTATCCCGGCGGGTTCACCAAGGCCGACGCGCTCGACGCCTACAACGACACCAGCAATCTGCGTCTGGTCAGCCGCAGCGCCAACAGCTCGCACGAATGGGAACTGATGCCCGACGGTCATTTCCGCGACGCCGAAGTCAAGGAAATTCCGGGCGAGTTCAAGCACTTCATCAAGGAAGACGGCGGCCTGCAGCCCAACGAAAAACAGGCGGTGCTTCAAGCCGTGGGCGAGTTGAACGATTTCTACAAACAGAAAATGAAGGACTATTTCGCCCCGCCGCAACCACAGCAGCCCCCGCAGCAGGTGGGCCCGATGGTCAACCAACAGGGCCATCCCGACAACCCGCTGTTCCAGAACGTCGTCGGCAAGATCGCGCAGCTCGACCCCAACGGCCAGCACTTCAAGAACCAGGATGAACGCGATCGCATGGCGTCGTCGCTGATGGTCCTGGCGAAGCAGAGCGGCTTGACCGGCATCGACAACGTGGCTTGGGGCCATGGCATGGGCCAGGGCAAGATTTTCGCCGAACAAGGCGACCCCATGCTGGGCAAATTCGTGTGGCTGCCGCCGCAGGAAGGCGTCTCGCGGAGCGTCCAGCAGAACACCCAGGCGCTGGGCCAGATCCAGGCCCCGCAGCAGCAACAGCCGCAGAACCCGAACCAGCAGCACCATCATATTCAGCATTGATGGCGCTTGCGGCGGACCGCAACGCGCGAAGCTCATGAAGAAAGACGCCCGGGAAATCCGGGCGTCTTTGCGTCTTGCGATGGCTCGGGCCGATGCTCAGCCCGGACAACCATTGCGATGAAGGCATTGTTCGTATTCGAAATGGTGCGCCCTCGGCCATCGCAGGCGCTTTGCGAGACTGTGCTTGCATCCCCTCTCCCCGCTTGCGGAGAGAAGGCCAGGGTGAGGGGCGAGCGAAGCGACCTCAACGCTGATCGTGCGGTCGTTCAAAACCGCGCTTCGCGCTGGAAGAACGCGGAACGCAAGAGAGACGGGCGTGAGAGATTCCCAAGAACGGCACCAGAAGCATGCTTCTATCCCCTCTCCCTCCCCGCGCGCGGGGAGAGGGCTAGGGTGAGGGGCGAACGAAGCGGTCCCAATGCTGATCGTGCGGTTGTTCAAACTTTAGTTCGCGCTGGAAGAATGCGGAACACAAAAAAGACAAGCGCGAGAGATTCGCGCGAACGACGCCCCTCACCCCAGCCCTCTCCCCCGCATGCGGGGGAGAGGGAGAAGAGCATCATGCGTTGCAGCGTACCGATGGCGTTGCGGTTCGATTGTTCTGTGCGCTAGATCCTGCAGCACCTTCAAGCATCCCGAGCGGTCGCTGTTATCCCCTCTCCCCGCGAGCGGGGAGAGGGTGAGGGTGAGGGGCCGCAGGTCGCGCGGCTGTTCAAATCCATGATGCGAACAGGAAAGCCGAGCACAACGACACGAACACGAGAGATTCGCGCGAACGACGCCCCTCACCCCAGCCCTCTCCCCCGCATGCGGGGGAGAGGGGGAGGCGCTGGAGCTGTAGCGCTGGTGCCGTGCGTTGCCCGATACGTCGCCGCCGCGCGGCGATGCGCAATCAGAACCCGCCGCCTGCGTCCAGCCACGCCTGCTCTTCGGGCGTGTTTTCGCGGCCTAGCGCGCGGTTGCGGTGCGGGAAGCGGCCGAAGCGACGAATGACGTCGCGGTGCGCTTCCGCGTACTTGAGGTAATTCGCATCGCCCATCGCTTCGACCAGCGCGACGCAGCGATCTTGGTCGGCGATGTCCTCGGAATGCTCGAACGGCAGGTAGAAGAACACCCGCAGTGCGGGATCGACGGCGAGGTCGTGACCTGCGGCGATCGCGCGATGCGCATACGTGCGCGCGAGCGGATCGGTCGCGAACGCGTGCCCGCTGTCGCGGAACACATTACGCGGCACTTGATCGAGCAGCAGGATCAACGCCAGCGCGCCGTCGGCATCGTCGAGCGATGCCTCGTGCTCGCGTCGCGCGGCGGCGAAATGCGCGTCGAGAAGACGGTCGCGTAGCTCCGCATCGAAGGCGGCGTCTTTCGCGAACCATTTTGAGGGGCCGGCGGCGTGCCAGAATTCGACAATATCGATCATGCCATGCTCGATGCTAGCGCTGGCATCGCATTCCAGGTTTTGCCTTCGAGCGTACGCCCATTGGTTTTTTTCGCGCGCTTGATGCCGTCTGCCCCGAAGGCTCCCCACTGTTTGAAGAAGAAATCAACGTCTTGTTCTTCGCATTGCCGCTTCACGTTGAGCGCCCAAGATTCTTTCATTCGTCTGGCACCATGACCGGATTCGCCGCCGACGATCACCCATGCGATACCAGAAAGATTGAGCGCTCCGACATCTTCCAGAAGGGGCTCGACGCTCAGAAAACGGGTTTTCGCTCTTGCTGAGCGAAGGTGGGAGATTCTTGGGACACCGTGTCGCTTGTTCTCGACCGAGACACCCAGCCATACGTTATCGGAGACGATTCTTTCCTGCGTATAGTCTGATAAGCGTTGTGCCCGTTTCGTGAGAACTTGAAAAGTGTGCTGCGGGCACTTCGCCATCACATCGAATACCCGATCGATGAAACTTTCGGGGACATCTTCATGAAACAGGTCGCTCATCGAATTGACGAAATAGACCGTGGGCTGTCGCCGGAGAAGAGGCTCATGAAGGCGGAAAGGCAAGGTGCGGACTTTCTTGAAACCTTGTTCGTACCCAGGGACGCCCATCGCCTGCAGGCGACGCGACATGGTTTCGGCATAGCAGTGCTTGCAGCCGGCGCTGATTTTTGTGCAGCCGACGACGGGGTTCCAGGTGCTTTCAGTCCACTCGATTCTAGATTTAGTGGTCATTAGATCGGCCTTCAGAAGTTGAAGCCACGCTGTGGCTCGACTTGTCTAATCTCATCCCAAAATTTCTTTCCAAGATCATTTTTGGAAACGCTAACAAGCCAATAAAATGGCTGATTCTTGTCTCCTGTTACTTTTTCTGCGCCGCCAACAATGTATTCCAATTCAGCAAGTTTGGAGCGCCAATAGTTGAAGAGCTCAGTGCGGACAATCTCATCTTTATGGCGCCAGTCAATGGCTTCCTCGCAGCCTGGCGCGAATTGCTCTAAAACCCCACTTTCTCTATACATGCGAATGTTTCTGTTGAGATCCATTTCGCTGACATGAATAATCATGTCCATCCGCTTTAGTTTAGCTAGCGTCTCAATCACGGAAAAGGGGATTGCACCTATGCTATATGGGTCGAGAAATGCAAGATGAAGGCCGCTTTTGTTTATGTCCCTAGTGACTTTATAAGCGATTTCTTCGGCTTTGCCATGGTATTCATAAATTGGAGGAGCACCGGGAACTTCTTTTAGCCTTTTTGCGCAACTATCCAAGTTTTCTTTGTCGGAGTCTGCAATATGGATGGAGGTAAACGGGGATCCATTCATTGATTCCTGCAAAGCTAGAAGAGGGCTGCCGTCCTGAATTGATTCCTCCCCCTTAACCTGAATTTTTCCTGGGCCACAGTAAAGGTCAATATATGCAGCGCCACTGTAGTCATACTTCGCTCGCGTTTTTTGGTGATATCAACGTACTTCCTCAATCGGCTGTGCTTCTCAAGAGACCAAGAGCCAACTACTTCGACTCTCAGTCCGTCGTGAGGATCAATCGTGTATCTATCAATTGGTTGCTTCGCCATACCCCCTCCTTAGGTCAGTATTTTAGCTAGTAGATTACTCATCAAACCTCAAATGCCTCACCGACTTCCCATGCCGGCGGATCAGCCGTAGCGCTTCGATGCCGATGTTGATATGGCGTTCGACGAATTCGGCGCTGACTTTGGCGTCGCTGGCTTCGGTCTTCACGCCTTCGGGGATCATCGGTTGGTCGCTGACCAGCAGTAGGGCGCCGGCGGGGATGCGGTTGGCGAAGCCGGCGGCGAAGACGGTGGCGGTTTCCATGTCGATGGCCATGCAGCGCATGGCGCGCAGTTTGTCTTTGAAGGCGTCGTCGTGTTCCCAGACGCGGCGGTTGGTGGTGTAGACGGTGCCGGTCCAGTAGTCGTGGTCGAGGTCGCGGATCATGGTGGAGACCGCGCGCTGCAGGGCGAACGCGGGTAGCGCGGGCACTTCCGGGGGCATGTAGTCGTTGCTGGTGCCGTCGCCGCGGATGGCGGCGATGGGCAGGATCAGATCGCCCAGTTGGTTCTTTTTCTTCAGGCCGCCGCATTTGCCGAGGAACAGCACGGCCTGCGGCATGATCGCCGACAGCAGGTCCATCATGGTCGCGGCGTTGGGGCTGCCCATGCCGAAGTTGATCATGGTGATGCCGTCGGTGGTGGCGCTGGGCATGGGGCGGTCCAGGCCGACGATGGGCGCGCCGGTCATCCGCGAGAAATGGTCGAGATAGCCGCCGAAATTGGTCAGCAGGATGTGCTGGCCGAAGGCGTCCAGCGGCAGGCCGGTGTAGCGGGGCAGCCAGTTTTCGACGATCTGTTCTTTGTTTTTCATAGGGGTCTCCTGCGATTTGCCGAATTGTGTCATGCACCCTGCCGAAGGTCATGCTTGGCAGGTGCGGGGGCGCGGGCTACGGTGCGCGGGTGACCGTGTGCGCACCGTGCACCGCACGAACGGGGATTTCGCGATGTTCCGAACGATTTGCGCCGCCTTGGCGGCGACGTTGTTGCCCGCCGCTTTGATCGCGGCGTCGCCGCCCACCGCTGCGGCGGAGAGCAAGCCTGCCGCTAAACCAGCCTCACGCTTCGTCTTCGACCCGTATCCCAGCACCTACCGGGCGATCGCTTCGCCGCCGGTCTTGATTCAAGGCGCCACCGTGTTGACCGGCATCGGGACGCGCATCGACGGCGCGGACGTGCTGATGCAGGACGGCAAGATCGTGGCCGTGGGCATGGGCTTGGAGGCACCGGCCGACGCCGTGCGCGTCGATGGCCGCGGCAAATGGGTGACGCCGGGCATCGTCGATGTGCATTCGCACCTGGGCGTGTATCCCAGCCCGGGCATGAGCGCGCATCAGGACGGCAACGAAGCCACGTCGCCGACCACGCCGAACGTGTGGGCCGAGCATTCGGTGTGGCCGCAGGACCCGGGTTTCGCCACCGCGTTGGCGGGCGGCGTGACCTCGATGCAGATCTTGCCGGGCTCGGCGAATCTGATCGGCGGCCGCGGCGTGACGTTGAAGAACGTGCCGGCCACCACCTATCAAGCGATGAAATTCCCCGGCGCGCCCTGGGGCTTGAAGATGGCCTGCGGCGAAAACCCCAAACGCGTGTACGGCCAGCGTGGCGGCCCGTCCACGCGCATGGCGAACGTGGCGGGTTATCGCGCGGCGTTTATCGACGCCAGCGAATATCTGAAGAAGAACAAACCCAAACCCGCCGCCGCGCCCAAGCGCCGCTGGTGGCAAAGCGCGTCCGACGCCAAGGACAGCAATAACGACAGCGGCGGCAAACGCGATCTGAAAATGGACACGCTGGCCGGCGCGATCAACGGCGATATCCTGGTGCATATCCACTGCTATCGCGCCGACGAAATCGCGATCATGTTGGACTTGGCCAAGGAATTCGGTTTCAAGATTTCCGCGTTCCATCACGGTGTGGAAGCCTACAAATTGGCCGATCGCCTAGCGCAGGAAAAAGTCTGCGGCGCGCTGTGGGCCGATTGGTGGGGCTTCAAGATGGAAGCGCTCGACGGCATCCAGGAAAACCTGTTGCTGGTCGATCGCGCGCCGGGCGGTTGCGCGATCGTGCATTCGGATTCGTCCGAGGGCATTCAGCGTTTGAATCAAGAGGCCGCGAAAGCGATGGCCCAAGGCACGCGCGTCGGTTTGAACGTTCCGCCGGAGCGCGCGGTGCAGTGGATCACCGCCAACGCCGCGAAGTCGTTGGGCATTCTCGACAAAACCGGCACGCTGGAGCCGGGCAAGATGGCCGATGTGGTGGTGTGGAACGGCAACCCGTTCAGCGTGTACGCCAAGGCCGAGCAGGTCTACATCGACGGCGCGCGCGTGTACGACCGTAACGACCGTTCGCGGCAGCCGGTGTCGGATTTCATGTTGGGACAAAGCGCGGCGCCGTCGAGCCTCGAAGGAGCTGTCCGATGAGCGCGCAAACATTCATTGCGGCGACCGATGCGACGATGATGTCTGTCATCCCGAGCGCGAAGCGCGAGGGACCTGCTGCTGCATTCGACGAGCAACGAACGCAGGTGCCTCGTTGCGCTCGGAATGACAGCGCAAGCGCGCGCCGCCGCGTGCGTTCGATCGAAGCGATGGCGTTGACGGTGGCGTTGTCGCTCGGCGTCTGCGCATCCGCGTTCGCTCAAAACGTTCTGATCCGCAACGCCACCGTGCATACCGCGGGCGCGCAGGGCACCTTGCAGAACACCGACGTGCTGGTGCGCAACGGCACCATCGCCGCCATCGGCAAGAATTTGTCCGCCAGCGGCGTCGAAACCGTGGATGCCGACGGCAAACCGCTGACGCCCGCCTTGTTCGGCGGCGTCAACTCGATCGGCTTGCAGGAAATCTCCCTCGGCGACGACACCCGAGATCAAGCGTTGGCGTTGGGCGACGACAAACAAATCGTAGTGCGCCCCGAGTTCGACGTGACGCTGGCGTACAACCCGATGTCGATGCTGATTCCGGTCGCGCGCGTGGAAGGAGTCGGTTTCAGCATGCTCGGCGCGGGCAGCGTGAGCGGCGGGTCGATCGTCGGCGGCCAAGGCGGCGTGGTGCGTTTGGACGGTAGCCCCGATCCCATCGGCCCCCGCGCGTTGTTCTTGGAATTAGGCAGCGACGGCGCCGAACTCACCGGCCGCTCGCGCGCGGCGCAGTGGATGCTGCTGGATCAGTTGATCGACGAAGTGCGCGGCAGGATCGGCGCGGATTCGGGCATGGCGTTGCTCACGCCGGCCGGCCGGCAGACCTTGGCGCGCTATCTCGACGGCGGCGGGCGCGTGGTCGCGAAAATCCATCGCGCCGCCGATATTCGCCAATTGCTGCGTTGGTCGCAGCGCCACAACGTGCGCATCGCGATTCTCGGCGGCGCCGAAGCGTGGATGCTCGGCCCGCAATTGGCCGCGGCGAAGGTGCCGGTGTTCGTCGATCCGCTGGCGAATTTGCCGGGCAACTTCGATCAAGTCGGCGCCACGCTAGAGAACGCCGCGCGTCTGCGCGCCGCGGGCGTGCCGGTCGCGTTCAGTCAATTCGACGATGCCGCACATTACGCGCGCAAGCTGCGTCACGCCGCCGGCAACGCGGTCGCGAACGGTTTGCCGTGGGAAGACGGCCTCGCCGGTTTGACCCGCGTGCCGGCCGAAACCTTCGGCGTGGGCGACAAGATCGGCACGATCGCGGTCGGCAAGCGCGCGGATCTGGTGCTGTGGACCGGCGACCCGCTGGAAGTGAACACGGTGGCGCAGCGCGTGTGGTTCGACGGCAACCCCATTCCGATGACAAGCCGCCAAACCGAATTGCGCGACCGCTACCTGCGCCCCGCAGGCCCCTTGCCGCGCGCCTATCCGCCGAGCGGACACTGAGTCATCCCACGGCACACAGCGGGTCGCGTGATGCGGCCCGCTCGCGACTGCGCGCAACGCCGCCCGCTTTTCCGCAGAGGCGTTGTGGTGGATGATGGACGCCCCGTCGGGAGAACGGCCATGGCGCTTTTCGGTATCGTTTCGTCGTCGGATCGTCGCCTGCGCAGGTTCGCGACGACGCTGTCGATCGGCGCGCTCGCCGTCGGTTTCGCCGATGCCGCATCGCCCGCGTCCGCGGACGCGATCCAGCCGTTGGGCGCGTTCCATCAAGGCGAAGCGGTCGCGCGAGACGGCGAAACCTGGCTCACCTTGTGGCGAGCGGGCGAAGACGGTGCCGCGCGTTTGGCGCAGACGCGCGTTCGCGTCGCGCACGTGTACGACCCGATTTCGGATGCCGAGGGCCAGCGCACCGGCGAAGGGGTGTCGGTGCCGGTCTCCGCCGACGGTCGCGAAAGCCCGATCATGTTGCTGCGCAGCAATCGCGTTCGCGTCGGTGCGGTGGATGCGGCGGTCGTCGAAGACCGCAGCGCCCATGGCCTGCCCGCCTACGATTTCCGTTTGAACGGCCACGCCTCCCGCTTGGACACCGTCTGCGCGCCGGCACCGACGAGCGAGCCCATCGGCGCTGGCGAATCGCCGCGAGGCGCATGCCGATGGGTGTTCAGCGCCGACGGCGATCGGCGGCAAACCTTATTGGAACTATCCGCCGCCCAGATGCTCGTCGATGGCCGTGCGACGTGGTCGCTCGACGGCGACGCATCTCCGCATCTGCTGTTCGCGGGCGATCTGGATCGCGACGGTCGCCTGGACCTGATCATCGACGCCACCGACCACTACAACCTGTCCTTGCCGACCCTGTTTTTGTCGTCCGCTGCCGGCCCTGGTCAATTTTTGCGACGTGTGTCCGCACATCGCGCCGTGGGATGTTGAGTCTGGGGTGTTGAGTCCGCGTCACGACCCTGTAACACTGGCCCCATCCCGGGGGGGATTCCGATGAACACCGCCGCACCGCGCTGGTACTTCGATTTCATTTCGCCGTTCGCCTATCTCCAGTGGCCGAAAATCAAGGCGCTGATGAGCGAGCGCGATGTCGTGCCGGTGCCGATCCTGCTGGCCGCCGTGCTCGATACCCGCGGCCAGAAAGGCCCGGCCGAAATTCCCAGCAAACGGGAATTCACCTATCGCCACGCCTTGTGGCAAGCCAAGCGCGACGGCGTGCCGCTGCGTTTTCCGCCCACGCACCCGTTCAACCCGCTGCCCGCGCTGCGTCTGGCCATCGCCTCCGGGCCATCGGTCGGTGCGATCGATGCGATCTTCGATTGGGTTTGGGCCCAAGGCCGCGCGGCCGATAGCGCCGAGGCCCTGCAGCCGTTGTGCGACGCGCTCTGCGTCGATCCGGCCCTGCTCGCGCATCCTGTGGTGAAGACGACGCTGCGCGAGAACACCGAAACCGCATTGCGCATCGGTGTGTTCGGCGTTCCGACCCTGGCGATCGACGGCGACGACGGCGTCGATTTGTTCTGGGGCAACGATGCGCATGCGTTCGCGCTGGAGGCGTTACGCGATCCGGGGCTGTTGCGCGACCCCGAAATGCGGCGTTTGGCGAGCTTACCGGTCGGCATCGCACGCGCCGGCTGACGCTCGCAGCGGCGCCGAAACGCCGCCGTTCCGTTTTGGATTTCCCGTTGTCGATTTCGTAATCGATCGTGTGTCGGGCAGTGAATCGCAGTCGAAGGACCTGGAAGTGGTCGACGCCAAGGACGACGTCATCGTGGATCGAACGCGCGCGTTCGGTCCGGCGGATGCGGGTCCGAGTCGGGCTTGGTCCGCGAACGCCGAACGGCATCGGGACGGTGCGGTTCGATTCTTCGCTAGTGTCCCATTCAACCGACAGGGAGCTCAGCCATGCGTATCGGTCTCGTCGTCGATTCGGCCTGCGATTTGCCCGCGGATTTCTTCGAGCGACATCGCGTCGTCGTGTTGCCCATCACGGTCAAGATCGGCGATGCGATCCTGGCCGATCACCGTAACGAGCAGGCGACGCTGCAGTTCCTCGAGTCGCACATCGCGACCCGCGGCGCCGAGGCGGAAACCATGCCGTTCACGGTGCAGCAGATTCGCGACCTGTTCCTCGATCGGTTGGTGATCGATCACGACTACGTGTTTTGCCTCACGCTGACCCGCAACCGCAGCCCGATCTTCGATAACGCCACCAAAGCCAGCTTCGGCATTCTCAACGACTACAAACCGATCCGCGTCGCCGCCGGCTACAACACGCCGTTCGCCCTGCGCGTGATCGACACGCAGAATCTGTTCGCCGCGCAGGGGCTGTCGGCGCTGGAAGCCGTGGCGGCCATCGCCATGGAGGAATCGCCGCCGAAAATCCGCGCGCGGGTCGAACAGATCGCGCAAATCACGCAGGGCTACATGATTCCGCGCGACCTGCACTATTTGCGCGCCAGAACCCGCGCCAAAGGCGACAAGAGCGTCAGCTTGCTCAGCGCCTCGCTCGGCTCGGCGCTGGATATCAAACCGATTCTGCACTGCAATCGCGGGGAAACCGCGCCGGTGGCGAAGGTGCGCGGCTTCGAAGCGGCGGCGCGCAAATTATTTTTGCACACGGTCGAACGCGTACGCGCCGGCTTGGGCACTCCGAACGTGTGCATGAGCTACGGCGGGCCGCTGAACGAGATGCGCGCGCTGCCCGGGTACAATTCGCTGCGCGGCGTGTGCGTGGATCATGGCGTGAACCTGTACGAAAGCGTGATGAGCTTGACCGGCATGGTGAACGTCGGCAAAGGCGCGTTGATGATCGGTTTCGCCGCCGACGGTCCCGCGTTCTCGGAATGATTCCGAACCTCGTGTTTCCTGCAGGAGCGATCCCCCGTGCCGACGCGCTATTACTTGAGTTTGCCCGATCCCGAGCGCGCGCGCGCTGCGGGCGATTTCGCGTTTCGCGGCCAAGGCGCCGAGGCGATCGCGCTCGAATTGCAAGACGCGCTGCGCGGCGACGGCTTATTCCGACGTTGGCGCGCGACGCAAGACGACCCGGATGCGATCGACCCTGAACTCGGCGCGACCGATCCCGCCGCCGTCGTCGTCGGCGAGCCACGCGACCTGCACATCGAATTGGTCGCCACCACCGCATTGCCCAGCGCGATCCTCAAACATCGTTTGCGACTGTTGGCCGGCCAGACATGGCAACTGCGCGACGTGACCGCCGCTTGAGCGGCGCACGATCCTGTTAACTCGATCCTGTTAACATCGACCCGCGACATCGCAGGTGCGGCGCCGCACCGATCACGAAAGACGACGGGGGGTGGTCATGCGTATCGGGGTCATCGTCGATTCGATGTGCGACATGCCGTCGGACATCTATCGACGCTACGGTGTGACCATTCTGCCGGTGACGGTGCGGATCGGCGAGACGCGATGGCCCGACTATCGCGACGAGGCCGCGACGCTGGCGTTCATCGATTCCGATATCGCTAAACGCGCCGCCGAAGCCGAGACCATCGCGTTCTCGGTCAAGGAATTCCACGACTTGTTCCTCGAACGGCTCGTGATCGATTACGACTACGTGTTCTGTCTGACTTTGGCGCGCACGCGCAGCCCGACGTACGACAATGCGATGCAAGCCAGTTTCTCGATCCTCAACGACTACAAAGCGCCCCGCAGCGCGGCCGGGCACGCCACGCCGTTCGCATTGCGCGTGATCGACACCACTAATTTGTTCGCGGCGCAGGCTATTTTGCCGTTGGAGGCGTTGCGTCTGATCGCCGCCGGCACGTCGATTCCGAAAATCCGCACGCGTCTCGACTATCTCGCGCCGATGACGCACGGCTATATGGTGCCGCGCGATTTGTATTACATCCGCGCCCGGGCGCGCGCCAAAGGCGAGAAAAGCGTCGGCCTAGCCGCCGTGATGCTAGGGTCGGCGCTGGACATCAAGCCGATCATCCATTGCAACCGCAGCGAAACGCATCCGGTCGGGAAAGCAAAGGGTTTCGAGGCCGCCGCGCAACGCATGTTCGCGTTCGCCGCCGGGCGCGTGCGCGCCGGATTGCTCACGCCGGATGTGTCGCTGAGCTACGGCGGCGCGTTGGACGAAATGCGCGCGCTGCCGGGGTATTCGGAATTGCGCAAGACCTGCTTCGAGCGCGGCGTCACGCTGCACGAAAGCGTGATGAGTCTGACCGGCATGGTCAATGCCGGAAAAGGCGCTGTGGTCGTCGGATTCGCGGCCGAAGCGCATGCCTTCGATGCCTGACGCGCCGCGCACGACGACCGAACGACGGCCGTTGCTGTTGTCGTGGAGCGGCGGCAAAGACGCCGCATGGGCCTTGCATACGCTGCGCGCACGCGACGATGTCGAGGTCGTCGGTTTCGTCACCACGCTCACCGAAGGTTACGACCGCATCGCGATGCAGGGCATTCGTCGCGAGATTCTGCATGCGCAAGCCGAAGCCTGCGGCCTGCCGGTCGTCGAAGCCTGGATGCCGCAGCGTTCGAGCAATACGGTGTACGAAGACAGCTATGCCGCCGCGCTCGCCGAGGCGCAGCGACGTTGGCCCGGGCTGCACGACATCGCATTCGGGGATCTGTTTTTGGCCGACATTCGCGCGTATCGCGAAGCGCTGTGCGCGCGTCACGGCTGGACGCCGCATTTTCCGATCTTCGATGCCGCGCCCGGGCACACCACGCGTGTGGCGCGCGCGATGCTCGATGCGGGTTTGCGCGCGGCGTTGACGTGCGTGGACAGCACGCAGCTCGACGCCGCCTTCGCCGGCCGCGCGTTCGACGACGCCTTGCTCGCGGATTTGCCGTCCAGCGTCGATCCCTGCGGCGAGAACGGCGAATTCCATACCGTCGCCTACGCCGGCCCGATGTTCGCGAGTCCGCTCGCGGTGCATAGTGGCGAGACCGTGTTGCGCGACGAACGCTTCGTGTACACGGACTTTGCGCTCGCGTCTCGGTAGAACGGTCGATAAGCCGCAGCTGCTGTAACGCAGAATATTCAGCGGCCTAACGACCGCTCCATCGCGATGGTTCGTCGAATTCGGCGATAGACACCAACACCTGTCATCCCGAGCATAGCGAGGGACCTGCTGTTGGAGATTTGCGAACAGCGAAAGCAGGTCCCTCGCTGCGCTCGAGATGACAGCGAAAGAAGGGATTGCCGCCGCTCAGCCCTTCAACGCCGCGGCGTGATACGCGATGTGTTCGCCGATGAAGCTGGCGATGAAGTAATAACTGTGGTCGTAGCCGGCATGCAGACGCAGCTCCAGCGGATGCCCGGCCGCGTCGCAGGCCGCGCGCAAGCGTTCCGGCTGCAACTGCGACGCGAGAAATTCGTCTGCCTCGCCCTGATCGACCAACAGCGGCAAGCGTTCGTGCGCGTCCGCGATCAGCGCGCACGCGTCCCAGCCGCGCCACGCGTCGCGGTCGTCGCCCAGATACGCTCCCAGCGCTTTCTGTCCCCACGGCACGTCGCTCGGCGCGACGATTGGCGAAAACGCCGATACGCTGCGATAACGCCCCGGATTGCGCAACGCCAGCACCAGCGCGCCATGGCCGCCCATCGAATGGCCGCTGATGCCGCGCGCCGTCGTCGCCGGGAAATTCGCTTCGATCAGCGCCGGCAATTCCTGGGTCACGTAATCGTGCATGCGGTAATGCGCCGACCACGGCGCTTGCGTCGCGTTCACGTAAAAACCCGCGCCCTTACCCAGATCGTAGCCCTCGGCATCGGCCACATCGTCGCCGCGCGGACTCGTGTCGGGCGCGACCAGGATGATGCCGTGCTCCGACGCGTAACGCTGCGCACCGGCCTTGGTGATGAAATTCTGCTCGGTGCAGGTCAGGCCCGAGAGCCAGTACAGCACCGGACATGCGCGCTCCAACGCCTGCGGCGGCAAGTACACCGCAACATTCATTTCGCAATTCAGTACCGATGATCGGTGCCGGTAGACGTCTTGCCAGCCGCCGAAACAGGCGCGGTGTTCGATGCGTTCCATGTGCGTGTCCGTGTCGTGATCGAAGCGGCGAAAAGGCGGGCGTCAGTAGCGAACGACGCTGCGGATCGACTTGCCTTCATGCATCAAGTCGAAGGCGTCGTTGATCGCATCCAAGCCCATGGTGTGGGTGACGAACGGCGCGAGTTCGATCTCGCCCTTCATCGCGTCTTCCACCATGCCGGGCAACTGGCTGCGGCCTTTCACGCCGCCGAATGCGGTGCCCATCCACTTGCGGCCGGTGACCAACTGGAACGGCCGCGTGCTGATTTCTTGCCCCGCGCCGGCCACGCCGATGATGACCGACTGGCCCCAACCGCGATGCGCGCATTCCAGCGCCGCGCGCATGACGTTCACGTTGCCGATGCACTCGAAGCTGTGGTCCACGCCCCAGCCGGTCATTTCCACGATCACTTGCTGGATGGGTTTCTCGTGATCCTTCGGGTTCACGCAATCGGTGGCGCCCATTTGCGTCGCCAATTCGAACTTGCCCGGGTTGGTGTCGATGGCGATGATGCGCCCGGCTTTCGCTTGGCGCGCGCCCTGAATCACCGCAAGCCCGATGCCGCCCAAACCGAACACCGCCACCGTATCGCCGGCCTGCACCTTCGCGGTGTTGTGCACGGCACCGATGCCGGTGGTGACACCGCAGCCCAGCAAACACACATGCTCGTGATTCGCCTCGGGATTGATCTTCGCCAGCGACACTTCGGCGACGACGGTATATTCGCTGAAGGTGCTGCAGCCCATGTAGTGATAGATCGGCTGGCCCTCGTACGAGAAGCGCGACGTGCCGTCGGGCATCACGCCCTTGCCCTGCGTCGCGCGCACCGAGACGCACAGATTGGTCTTGCCGCTCTTGCAGAACAGGCATTCGCCGCATTCGGCGGTGTACAGCGGAATCACGTGATCGCCCGGCTTCACGCTGGTCACGCCTTCGCCCACTTCCACCACCACGCCTGCGCCCTCGTGGCCCAGCACGCAGGGGAACAACCCTTCCGGGTCGTCGCCGCTCAGCGTGAAAGCGTCGGTGTGGCACACGCCGGTGTGCGTGATCTTGACCAACACCTCGCCCTTGCGCGGCGGTTCGACGTCGATCTCGACGATCTGCAGCGGTTGACCCGGTCCGAAGGCGACGGCGGCGCGCGATTTCATAGATAGTCCTCGAAGATGATGAGAGCGGTTATTTCAGATAAGAGCGAACAAGGGCGATCGCCTGCTCAACGCTGGCGGTCTTCGCCGTATCGCCGGCGGCATCGCCGAATTCCTCGTGCAGATGGCTTTCCAATACCCCGGCCATCAACCCGTTCACCGCCCCGCGAATCGCCGCGAGCTGCTGCAGCACCGCGCCGCAATCGGCGCCGGCCTCCAGCGCCCGCTCCAGCGCATCGGTCTGGCCGCGAATACGGCGCAACCTGGTCAGCGCTTTTTTCTTTTCGGCGGGGGTGTGGGGCATAGTGGGGGGGAGTATGTGGCGGAGTGGTGCGGATGTCTAGTCGCGGCAACGAAAATCGACGCGCGCGTTCCGCCTGACGAGGTTCTTCGGTTTCAGAGAATCGCATTGGCGATGTCGTTCCAGCTCATCGCATGGCGCATGCTATCCGGTACTCGTGCGCGCTGAGGCCCGAACAGATAGAGATTCCGGACGATCCCGATCATCGGCTCGAGCACGTCGGTCCGGTCGTCGATGAAATGCGTGATTCCGAGTTCGCGACAATGAATGGCTTTCTCGGGTCTTTTGAGACAAAACCGTACGCGCTCGCGATCGATGCCGGTTCTCTCGAAAAAGCGATGATGCTCGAACCATCGCATCGTTCGATCTTGAATGCGTTCCCCACATTTGGAGACGATCCATACTTGGCCCCCGAATCGTTCGACCAACATCGGAACGACCTCGAACATATCCTCGTATGGCGGCGTGTTCAGTGCGTCTTCCAGCGAGCCACCGATGAACGATGTGTCCGGTTTTGCGTTATCGCCGGGGCTGATCAGTACGCGCCCGACGTCGATACCTAATTTCATGATGTTCCTCGTTTTCTGTGTGCGGTGACGCTTATTCCACACGCCGCCACTATCCACGGGAACTTGATTGTTTGGATAAGCTATAGAAAAATCGGATAATGAACCTGTTGCGCGACGCCTCGCTCGATGCCCTCACGGCGTTCGCCGAATTCGCCGAAGACGGCAATTTCAGTCGGGCTGCGATCCGGCTGCATATCTCTCAGCCCGCGCTTCACGCAAAAGTCGCCAAGCTTGCGAGCGCGGTAGGGACGCCGTTGTACGTCAGGCGCGGCCGGTCCATCGAGATCACCGAAGCCGGCAGACGCCTGCAGCGATTGGCGCGGGATATCGCCGCGTCCGTGGTCTCGTTCCAGGACGAATTGCGAGAACGCGAGACGGCGCAGCCTGTCGTGCTGGCTGCAGGAGAGGGCGCCTTTCTTTATTTGTTGGCCCCAGGGATGCGTGCGTATCTGTCCGATCGCAGACACTCCCTGCAGTTGTTGACGGCGGATGGCGCTGCAGCGGTAGATGCGGTCCGCTCCGGGCGAGCGCAATTGGGTGTCGCGTGTTTGGAGACACTGCCGCGCGATTTATGTGCGGAGCCGCTTACGCGGGTGGGTCAGGTCGTGGTCTGCCCGAAAAAGCATGCGCTCGCCTCGCGACGAAGCGTCCGTCTGAAGGATCTCGCAGGTACGAGTCTCATCGTCCCGCCGGTAGGGCGACCGCATCGCATGATGTTGTCTCAGATGCTGCAGTCGGCGCAGGTCTCATGGGAAGTGGCGGTGGAGGCCTCGGGCTGGGAACTCATGTTGCATTTGGTCCGCTTGGGCATGGGGCTGGCGGTCGTCAACGATTGCTGCCGTATCCCCACAGGCGTTGTTGCTCGACCGATGCCGGAATTGCCTGCGTTGCAGTACTGCGTGTTTTCCGGAAAGTCGAGCGGTGCGGGTGCTGTATTCGCGTTAAAAAAGCAATTGCTTGCACATGCCGAAACATGGAAGAACAGCAGTTTGTAGTGAAGTGTTAACCGACTTCCGCTGTCGATCTTGAGACTCCTTCGACAATGAAAGCGAGAAAAGCACCATGTTCGAATTCCAACCCCGCTGGAAAGAAGAATTAGTCTGCACCGGACCCGGCGGGACGTTCGTGCTTGAGCTTCCGATGGGCGTGTTGTCAGCGTATTTGCCGACCGAGGCGGTATGGCAGGAGAAAGCGCCGGTGTGGTCCAGAGCGTTGTGGTCCGAGCTTCATGACGAACTGGCGGCGTGGTGCGAAGCGAACGACGCGAGGTTCGTCGTCGACCCCACCGCTTGCGTGTTCGACTAAGGCGCATAAGCCGAAGGCGTCATGCGCTATCGATCGGCTACAAAACGAAGATGCCAAACGAACGCATCATCGGGACGGGCTCGTCGCTGGTGATGACGTTGACGTAGTACGGGTCGCGCCGTTCGGGCATTGACGATTCGCCAGCGCGCTGAAATACTTTTCATTGCCCTTGAGGGCAAAGCGCACGGATCGCGCTCCGTCGCGCATTTCTCACGACTCGAAAAGGAATTTCCATTATGAAAAAGCTACTCGTCGCTTCGATCGGCCTCGCCTTGATGGCCACTACGTCCGTCGTCGCCGCGCCCGGAGCGCCGCTATCGTACGTGCAGGTCCGCTACGTCGGTTCATCGAACATCGGTTGGGAAGCGATCTCCGATATCATGCCTTCGACCCTACAGAACCACGGTGGCGCGCAACTGCGCGTGCTGACGGTCGAAGTCGGATACGGCACCAGCCGCGTCGCGAAGATCAACGGCATCACGCTGCCGTCCTCCGCGAACTACCAGACCATCGCGTTCTGCGGCAGCAACTTCCTGACGCCTTGCTCCGCCGGTCAGACCATCGTCGGCTACTCGCGATACTGGAACCTCGATGGCTATCAGGGCGGTTTGTTCTACTATCAGACCACGTCGATCAATTCGCCGTTGAATACGATGAGCGACACGCTCAGTATTCTCTGATATGCCGCGTATGGGGCGTGACCGCGATGCGGTCGCGCCTCGTGCCTTCTGCGGCGAGTAAAGTCCACAAGCCGAAGGCGTCATGGGCCATCGATCGGTCGCAAAAAACGAAATATCAAACGAACGCATCCAACCAACCCATCATAAAGACGGCGCATGACACTGGGGCGATGCGCGTCACGGTCGCTGTTCGCACCAATACTGCAGTTCGCTGCCTTTGCTCGGTTCGTAGACGAAGTTCAGGCCGGTGAAGCCGTAGCGGGCGCCGGGGGCGACGAAGGGCGGGCGATGTTTCGCCTGATGGATCGGCACCGGTTCGCCGCTGGCGATGGCGTAGACGTAGAGATTGATCGCGGCGGCGCGCGACGGCGCGTTGACGTACACGGCTTTGAATTCGAAATAGCGGCCGATTTTTTGCGCGGGTACGCTGTACGGGCGATCTGTCGGCGCGGCGTCGACCGTGAAGGCTTCGCCGCCGTAGACGATATGGCAGCGCACGTCGTCGGCAAGCGCGCACGATGCGCAGGCCAATGCCGTCATCAATGCCGCACTTGCGGGCCAGCTTCGCTTAACTGCCATGACACACCTGCGCCTGGGTATCGCTGCGCTTGCCGCATGGACTTTTAGCGTCGGCATCAGGATGCGGCGTGCCGTCTGCATCCAAACGCACCACGCGTGTGCGCCACGATGCGACGCCGTTGCGGTCGAGCGTGGCTTCGAGCGTCCAGCCGGTGCGGGTAGCCTCGGTCTCGAAGCCGTTGAACAAAAAATTGCCGAGGCTGTAGACGATCGGTTTGCCTTTATAGATCTCGGCGCCCTGAGTGACGTGCGGATGCGCGCCGACGACCATGTCGGCGCCGGCATCCAGCATTTCGCGGGCGAAGCGTTTTTGTCGTTCGCTGGGTTCGCCTTCCTCTTCCCAGCCCCAATGCATGAAGGGGATGACGATGTCGGCGTCGTAGCGTTCGCGCGCGGCGATGATGTCCTCGATCACCTGCTCGTCTTCGCTGCCCCAAGCCACGCCCGGGCGACCGACGCCGGCTTCGAACGAGCGCGGTTTGAACTCGACGTAACCCAACAGGGCGATGCGCAGGCCGTTGCGTTCGATCAGCCACGGCCGATGCGCGGCTTCCAAATCGTCGCCGCCACCGAAATACGGCAAGCCCTCCGCGCGCATCAAGGCCAGTTGCTCGGCGAACGCGGCTTCGCCGAAATCGCCGGAGTGGTTATTGGCGAGCGAAAAGCCGTCGAAATGGCGCGCCAGCACCGGCAGCGTGCGCGGATGCGCACGGAAGGTGTAGGGCTTGGCTTCGGCAGTGCCCCCGGTGGCGACGACGCATTCGAGATTGCCCACGCGCACGTCCTGCGCGCGCAGCCAGGGCGCGAGCGGCGCGAACGGGTCTTCGCCGCGTTCGATCCGCTCGCCCGGCGTTTCGGCGACCATGATGTCGCCGACGAACGCGATGCGCACCTTGCCCTCAGCGGCGATGGCCGTGAAGACCGGTAGCGATAACAGACAGGCGACGAGCATCGAACGCATCGGTCGAGTCTGTCATGCCGGTGCGAGTGTGTAAACGCGGGGCAGCTTGAGCACTCTCAGCCCGTATTCTGAATCCCCGCCGCGATGCCGTTGACGGTGCTCACCAAGGCGGCGAACGCGGCCTCGTCTTCGCGATTGGTTTCGCGCCAGCGCCGCAGCAGTTCCACTTGCAGCAGGCTGATCGGATCGACGTACGGGTTGCGTAAGCGAATCGAGAGCCGCAAGCGGTAATCGTGTTCGAGCAAAGCGTCGCGGTCGCGCAGCGACAACAGTGTGTCGGCCGTACGTGCGAATTCGTCGGCGATCCCGTCGAAATACGCGTTATGAAGCGCGTCGCCAGCGAGGCGGGAATAACGCTCGAAGATGGCGATGTCGGATTTCGCCATCAGCATTTCGATGTCGTCCAACATCGCGGCGAAGAACGGCCAGTCGCGCGCCATTTCGGCCATCGTCTCGCGGCCGTAGGTCGCAATGCCGTGCGCCAACGCGGTGCCGACGCCGTACCAGCCGGTCATACCGGAGCGGTTTTGCGACCACGCGAACACCCAGGGAATGGCGCGCAGCGCTTCGATACCGCCTTCGCGGCGTTTGGACGGGCGTGAGCCCAAGCGCAAGCGTTCGATTACGTCGATCGGCGTCGCGGCGCGGAAATACGTCGGGAAATCTTGGCGTTCGTGGACCAGCGCGCGGTAGTGCGTGCGCGAGACTTGCGCCAGATCGTTCGCGATCTCGCGCCACCGGGTTTCGCGCGGCTCATGCGGGCGAGGGCGAAGCGTCGCGCGCAGCACCGCACCAGTGGTTTGTTCGAGATTGCGCAGCGCCAACGCGCGGATGCCGTATTTGCGGTGGATCACTTCGCCTTGTTCGGTCACGCGCAACACGCCATCGATGGTGCCGCGCGGAGCAGCGATGATCGCGCGCTCGGTTTTTCCGCCGCCGCGGCTGACCGAGCCGCCGCGGCCGTGGAAGAATTCGATCTTCACGCCGCAGCGTTGCGAAAGCTCGTGCAATTCTACCTGCGTGCGCTGCAGCGACCAGCGCGAAGCGAGAATGCCGCCGTCCTTCGCGCTGTCGGAATAGCCCAGCATCACCACTTGTCGGTCGCCGCGCGCGTGCAGATGGCGGCGATAGACCGCGTCTTCGAACAGCGCGCGCATGATGGCCGGCGCGGCGCGCAAATCGTCGATTGTCTCGAACAACGGCGCGACATCGAGCGGCACAGCGTCCGTCTCGACTGCATCGTCGCCGACGCTCGTATCGCGCTCGACGCAACCGGCGACGCGCGCCAACGCCAGCACCGCCAGCGCATCGGCGGCGCTGCGGCTCATGCTGATGATGTACGGGCCGAACGCACGTTCGCCGAAATGTTTGCGCAGCGCATGCACCGTGCGCAGCACCGCGAGCGTGCCTTGCGCTTGCGGCGCATCGACGCGCACCGATGCGTCGCCCGCGATCAGCGCATGCAACCGCGCGATGCGCGTTTCGATGCTGTGCGCCGACCAAGCACTGTCTTCGCAGAGCGCGGCCACCGCCTCGTCGTGAGTGGCCGAATCCTGGCGCAAATCCAGTGTGGCGAGATGAAATCCGAAGGTCTTCGCGCGCCACAGCACGCGCTGCAGCGCGAACCGCCCGGCGTGATCGCCGCGATGCCGAGCGAGACTCGCATCGATGGCGTGCAGGTCGGCGATGAAGGCGTCGGCGTCGGGGTAGGCGATATCGGACGCGGCATCGTGTTCGCGCGCGGCATCGGTTGCGGCCAAGCGTGCGCGGATCAAATCGAGCAGACGCCGATACGGCATATCCGAGAGGCGCGGATTGAGCGCGGCGACGACGTGCGGCATGCGCGCCGCGTAATCGGCGATGCGCGCTTCGATCGCGTCGTCCACGGCGATGCGGTCGTGGGTTTGGGTCAGGATCTCGCCGAGGGCGTGCAGATCGGCGCGATAGTTCGCCAACACCTGCGTACGCTGCGCGGTGAGTGCGGCGCGGATGGTGTCGGCGCCGACGTTGGGATTGCCGTCCATATCGCCGCCGACCCAGGTGCCGAAGCGCAGCACCGGCGGCAAGGCGACGTTCGCCGATGCATCGGCGTCGTGGTGCGTCGCGACGGCATCGGGATACACCTCGGCGACCGCCTGCGCGAACGCTTCGTAGAACACCGGCAGCGCGCGGAACAGCACATGGCTCAGATAGAACCCCAGATGCTCCACTTCATCGGCGACGGTCGGCTGCTGCGGCGGCGTTTCCGCGGTCTGCCAGGTCGTCGTCAGCGCTTGGCGAATGCGCGCGGTATCGGCGCCGCGTTCGGCCGGTGTGCGCTGGCGGTCGATGTCGGCGACCAAGCGCTCGACGATGGTGTGTTCTTTCAGCAACAGCGCGCGTCGCACCGCTTCGGTCGGGTGCGCGGTGAACACCGGCTCGATCCGCAACTGCGACAGCAGGGCGAAGAGTTCTTCGCGATCGACGCCGGCATCGCGCAGATCGCGCAAGACCGCGGTCAAACCGCCGGGCTGCGGCGCGTCGGTGCTGCGTTGGTAATCGCGGCGGCGGCGAATGCGATGCACGCGCTCGGCGATATTGACCACGCCGAAATACGTGGCGAAGGCGCGCACCAGCGCGTCGGCACCGGCCAAGGGCACGGCGGCCAAACGTTCGGCCAATTCGTCCACCGGTTTGCCCCATTCGCGGCGTTCGATCGCCGCGCGGCGGACGGATTCCACTTGTTCCAGCAGTTCGGCCGAGACCTGTTCGGCCAGCATGTCGCCGACCATTCGGCCGAGGCGGCGAACGTCGTCGCGCAGCAAAGCGTCGCGCTCGGCGAATTCGAGGGTGTCGCGCAGTCGCATGGGTGGCTCGCAGTGGGGTTGCGAACCTTCGAGATTACACAAACCGCAGGCGGATGGTCGATGTATTCGTCGCCAACGTCCGGTGCAACCCTATCCTTGTCATCCCGAGCCGCAGGCGAGGGACCTGTTTTTTGGGGTGAAATCGAGCGAAAGCAGGTCTCTCGCTAGCGCTCGGGATGACAGACATCAGGGGCGAGCGAGTTCCGAAAGACCCGTCAGTACGCGAATTCGCGGAACACGCGGTCGATGTCGCCGCCCCATTCGCCGCGGAAGAGTTCGAGCTTGCGCTCGGCGGCGGTTTGGCCGGATTCCACCACGTCGATCAGCGGATCGAGGAAGCGGCTTTCGTCGACGCCCTTCGCGTTGAGTCGTGCGCGACGTTGCAGGCCGGCGGCGGCGATCTTCACCGCCTCGCGGGCCAGGTCGCGCAGCGTGCCGTTGCGGAACGGGACATGCAGGGCGAGTTCGGGCACGCCGTCGCGCAGGGCGTTGCGTTCGTCCAGGCTGAAATCCTTGACCAAATCCCAGGCCGCGTCGAGCGCGGCATCGTCGTACAACAGACCCACCCAGAACGCCGGCAGCGCGCACAGGCGGTTCCACGGCCCGCCGTCGGCGCCGCGCATTTCCAGGAATTTCTTCATCCGCACTTCGGGGAAGGCGGTGGTCATGTGGTCCGACCAATCGCGCAGCGTCGGCAGCGCGCCCGGCAGCGCCGGCAATTCGCCGCGCAGGAAATCGCGGAAGCTTTGGCCGCTGGCGTCGATGTAGCGGCCGTCGCGGTAGCTGAAATACATCGGCACATCGAGCAGATAATCGACGTAGCGTTCGTAGCCGAAGCCGTCCTCGAACACGAAGTCGAGCATGCCGGTGCGATCGGTGTCGGTATCGGTCCAAATATGCGAGCGATAGCTGAGATAACCGTTCGGCTGGCCTTCGGTGAACGGCGAATCGGCGAACAGCGCGGTGGCGATCGGCTGCAGCGCCAACGACACGCGGAATTTCTTCACCATATCCGCTTCGCTGGCGAAATCCAGATTCACTTGCACGGTGCAGGTGCGGGTCATCATGTCCAAGCCCAGCGAACCGACCTTCGGCATGTAGTCGCGCATGATGCGGTAGCGGCCTTTCGGCATCCACGGCATCTCGTCGCGTCGCCATTTCGGCTGGAAGCCCATGCCGAGAAAGCCGAGTTCCAACTCGTCGGCGACGGTCTTCACCTCTTTCAGATGCGTGCCGACTTCGAGGCAGGTTTGATGGATCGTCTCCAGCGGCGCGCCGGACAATTCGAGTTGGCCCGCGGGTTCGAGCGTGACCGAGGCGTCGTCGCGCAACAGCGCGATGGTGCGCTCGGGCAAGCCGTCGACCGATTCGCGCACCGGTGTCCAACCGAAGCGCGTCAAACCGGTGAGCAACGCTTCGATGCCGCGATCGCCGTCGAAGGTCGGCGGGCGCAAGTCGTCGTGACGGAAACCGAACTTCTCGTGTTCGGTGCCGATGCGCCAATCCGCCTTCGGCTTTTCGCCTGCGGCGATGTACGCCACCAATTCGGACCGATCGGTGATCGGCGTATCGGCGACGTGGCTGGGACTGGACATGCGGGCTCCGGGGGACGACGAAAATGAAAGCGATGCGAGACGAAGAGGCGGGCCGAAAGCGGGCCGGTGCGGGGTCCGCGGTGCGACATACGTACGAATGCGTCATGGGGGCGATGCCGCGACGGCGCAAGTCGGGCACTATACGGCCGATGATCCGGCGCATCGTTGCCCTCTTGCTGTCTCTGTGTTCCATCGGTGCCGTCGCCGATGCGCGCGCGCAGTCTTTGTCGCAGCTCGAACGCGGCAACGGCCCCGAGCCGGCGACGCTGGATGCGCATCGCTGCCAAGAGGTCGCCTGCGGCAATATTTTGCGCGATGTGTACGAAGGCCTCGTGACTGAAGACGCGAGCGGACGCTTGATTCCGGGCATGGCCGAACGTTGGGAGGTGTCCGCCGACGGGCGCGCGTGGACGTTCCATCTGCGCCCGGGCTTGCGTTGGAGCGACGGCGCGCCCTTGGATGCGACGCAGATCGTCGCGAGCTTTCGTCGCGCCTTCGCCCCCGACACCGCCGCGCCGTTCGCCGAGCAATTCGCCGCGATCGAACACGCGATGGACGTGCAAGCCGGGCGAACGCCGCCGACCGCGCTCGGTATCGACACCCCCGACGCGCGCACGGTGCGTTTTCGCACGACGCGCCATGTGTTTCTGCCGGCGCTGCTGACCTTGCCCATCGCGTATCCGGTGTCGCTGCCGGAGGTCGCGCGTTACGGCGCGCAGCACACGCGTCCCGGCGCGCTGCGCGGCAACGGCGCATATCGTTTGCGCGCCTGGACGCCGCAGGCGAACGTGACGCTGGAGAAGAACCCGCATTTCCACGATGCCGCGCGAGTGCGCATCCCGCGCGTGCGCTATCACGTCACCGAGGACGCAGCAGCCGAAGCGCAACGCTATACGGCCGGCGACCTGCACATCACCGAAACCGCGCCGCCGCAGCCGTTGACCAAACTCCGTGCGCGTTATGGCGCGCAGTTGCGCGTCTCGCCGTACATCGGCGCGTTCTGGCTGGGCTTGAACGTGACCAAACCGCCGCTGAAACACGCACCAGGGCTGCGCGAAGCCTTATCGCTCGCGGTCGATCGCGACAAACTCACGCGTTACATCACCGGTTTCGGCGAAGCGCCGGCCTACGGCATCGTGCCGCCGGGCTTGCCGGGTTACGCGCCGGCATCGCTGCATTGGTCGGGCTGGACGCAGGCGCAGCGCGAAGCGCGCGCGCGACGGCTCTATCGCGCCGCGGGCTATTCCGATGCGAATCCGCTGACGATCGAATTGCGTTACAACACCTCCACGCCGCATCGACGTATGGCGTTGGCGGTGGCGGCGATGTGGCGCGACACCTTGGGCGTGCGTGTGCGTCTACGCAACGAGGAATGGAAAGTCTTCGTGCAGAACCGCAAACAACGCGTGGTGACGCAAGCGTTTCGCGGCGGTTGGATCGGCGATGCGCCGGATCCGCGCAATTTTCTCGCCGCCTTCGCCGACGACGGCGCGCTGAATTGGATGGGTTACGACGACCCGCGCTATCTCGACGCCTTCGCCCGCGCCGATGCCGCGCGCAACGATGCGGCGCGCAATGCGTGGCTGCGCGTCGCCGAAACGCGTTTGCTCAACACCCACGCGCTGGTGCCGCTGTATTTCTACACTTCCAAGCATTTAGTGTCGCCGCGGGTGGACGGCTACGAAGCGAACCCGTTGGATCGCCACGGTTCGCGTTGGCTGCGTTTGCGAGAATGAGTCTCGACACCGCGGCAGACGAACGCACGCAGTACACTGCGCGTTCCGCGATGCGCCGGGTCCGCGCCTCACTTTCGTAGGAACGCACCATGCGCCGTTGGCATATCGAAACCCATCGCACCGACCGCGTCGGCTGGCTGCGCGCCGCCGTGCTCGGCGCCAACGACGGCATCATCTCCATCGCGGGTTTGGTGGTCGGCGTGGCCGCCACCGGCGTCGGCACCAGCGCGGTGCTCGCCAGCGGCGTCGCCGGTATCGTCGCCGGGGCGATGTCGATGGCGGCCGGCGAATACGTGTCGGTGCAATCGCAGGCCGATACCGAGAACGCCGATATCGCCAAAGAAACCCGCGAATTGGCCGAAGAACCCGATCACGAACTGCTGGAATTGACCCATATCTACGTCAAGCGCGGCCTGACCCGCGAATTGGCGGCGCAAGTCGCGGCGCAGCTCACCGCGCACGATGCGCTCGGCGCGCACATGCGCGACGAATTGGGCATCACCGAGGCGTTGCGCGCTCGTCCGCTGCAGGCGGCGTTGGCGTCCGCCGCCGCGTTCGCCGTCGGCGCGATGTTGCCGATCGCTGCGGTGTTGCTCGCGCCCACGGCGCGCATCGAAGCGGTCACCATCGCCGTCACCTTGTTCGCATTGTTCGGCTCCGGCGCGCTCGCCGCGCGGGTCGGCGGCGCATCGGTCGTGCGCGGCGCGTTGCGCGTGTGCTTTTGGGGCGCGCTCGCGATGGGCGCGGCTGCGGTCATCGGCCGCTTGTTCCACGTCCAGGTCGGATGAAGCGATTCGGCGCGCGATTGCTGGAAGCGCTATTCACGTTGTGGCTGCTGGCCACGCTGTGTTTCGTGCTGCTGCGCGCCGCGCCGGGCGGGCCGTTCGACACCGAAAAATCCGCGCCGCCGGAAGTGCGCGCCGCATTGGAAGCGCGCTATCGCCTCGACCGGCCGCCGATCGCGCAATACGGCGCCTGGTTGGCCGATGTGGCGCGCGGCGATCTCGGGCCCTCGTTCCAATATCCCGATTACACCGTGAACGATCTGATCGCGCGGGCGCTGCCGGTGTCGGCGCTGAACGGCGGCATCGCGTTGTTGCTCGCGGTCCTGTTCGGCATGCCGCTGGGCGTGTGGGCGGCCTTGCGCGCCGGTTCGTGGTGGGATCGCGGATTGATGCTGTTCGCGGGTTTGGGCTTGGCGGTGCCGAAGTTCGTCGTCGCGCCGCTGTTGGTGCTGCTGTTCGCCGTGACCTTGCATTGGCTGCCGGCGGGCGGTTGGGGCGATTCTCTCTTCGATAGCCCGCGCAACATCGTGCTGCCGGCGATCGCGTTGGCGCTGCCCAACCTCGCCTACTGCGCACGGCTGACGCGCGCGTCGATGTTGGATACGTTGAACGCCGAATATCTCGCCGCCGCGCGCGCGCGCGGCTTGTCCGAGATGCGGCTGCTGTTCGCGCATGTGCTGAAACCAGCGTCGATGCCGGTCGTGGCGTGGCTATCGCCGGCCTTGATCAACATCGTCACCGGCTCGGCGGTGGTCGAACAAGTGTTCGGCATTCCCGGCATGGGCCGCTATTTCGTGCAAGGCGCCTTGAACCGCGACTACACTTTGGTGCTAGGCGTAGTGTTGGTGGTCGGCGCGCTGATCGTCGTCATCAACGCGCTGGTCGATGCGCTGCGCGCGTGGATGGACCCGCGGCTGCGCGACGCGACGGCGTAATGCGGCCCGTGCGTTAGTATCAATCGCGACAACGGCGCACAACGGAGCGATGCGATGATTTCGATCTATCAAGCCGCCAATCTGACCGATGCGCATTTGATCCGGCATCTGTTGCAAGAGGAACGGATCGACGCCTACATCGCGGGCGAGTATTTACAAGGCGCGCTCGGCGAGATTCCGGCGAACACACCCATCGATGTTCGCGTCGCGCCCGCGGATGCGGCCCGCGCGCGCAGGATCGTGGAGGAGTGGGAGCGAAGCCCGATCGATACCGCGGCGTTCGAAGACGACGAAACGGCGGATGCCGATACCGCCGCGATGACCGACCCGACGCAGCGGCCGCATTTTCGCGTCTTCGCTGCGATCGTTTGGCTGATCAGCGGCGCCGCGCTCGGCGCGAGCGCGATGTGGGCCGCGAATCACGGCCCGCGCAACGAGACCGGGATCGACTACAACGGTGACGGCGTGCTCGACGAACGTTGGATCTATGCCGGCGATCGCATCGAGCGCGTCGAGATCGACCGCAATCGCGATCGTCGGCTCGACGTCATCTTCGACTACGACGATCGCGGCTTCGTCGCGCGCAGCCAAACGGATCGCGATTTCGACGGCACGATGGAAGAAAGCGCCGAATATCGTCATGGACAACCGGTGCGTACGGACCTCGACCGCGATCGCGACGGTCGCTCCGAATATCGCGCGGAGTACATCGCAGGCACGATTTTCCGCGAGGAATGGCTGAACGCGAACGGCGATGTCGTCAAGCGCATCGAATACGTGCGCGGCGACCCCCGCGAAGGCGCGATCGATAGCGACGGCGACGGTCGTTTGGATACCGCGCGTGTTTACGATCCGAACGGCGAGATCGTGAGTGCCGCGCCGTTGGATGCGCGGTGAGGCATCGCTAGAACCTATCTGAAAATTAGCGGAGAAACGGATTGGCTTGGCTTACTCGTGTCATTCCGACGAATGGCCGGGTCCCAGCTTTTCGTTCTGTATTCCTTAAGCACGACCCCGACTTTAGCCGGGATGACGTCTGTTCATCGTCGATGTTTCGATATTGAGATAGGCGCGAATCGATTGCTCGCACGGCGCGCATTAGGCGCCGCGCGGCAGCTCCAACCAACCCGCGACGACGTTGCGCAATTCTTCGACGCCCGTCTTCGCCTCCGCCGAAAAAATCTGCACGCTGACCGAGTCGGCGTAGGTGGCGGCCAAATCTTTGCGCACGGCCAGTAAGACGTTGCCGGCGGCGCCGCGGCCGAGTTTGTCGGCCTTGGTCAGCACCGCTCGGACGGGCAGGTTGTTTTCGATCGCGTAGCCGATGATCTGGCGGTCGTAGTCCTTGAGCGGGTGGCGGATGTCCATCACCACCACCAGGCCCTTGAGCGCTTCGCGGCTGCGAAAGTAGTCGCCCAAGAAGGCCTGCCAGTGCGCTTGCAGATCTTTGGGGACTTTGGCGTAGCCGTAGCCGGGCAGGTCGACCAGATATTTGGTCTCGTGCGGGGGCAACTCGAAGAACACCAATTGCTGCGTGCGCCCGGGCGTTTTCGACACCCGCGCCAAGGCGTTTTGTTGGCACAAGGCATTGAGCGCGCTGGATTTTCCGGCATTGGAGCGGCCGGCGAACGCGACTTCGGCGCCGCCGTCGGACGGCAGTTGGCGGGGCGTATGGGCGGCCAGCAGATAGCTGGCGCGGGCGAACGGATTGGGAGGGGCGGCCATGGGCATAGCATGGCACGAGCGGCCGGATTCGCCGGGCGATGCGCGCTCGATGCCCGCTGATGCGCGAATCGCGCCGATCCCGGCTCCCCTGTCTGCGGCGATTCCCGCGTCGCGTGGCCGGTGGCCGCGGGTTTGACCGCCTTCGGTGCGACGACGATAATTCCCCGGTTTCGGCCATGCGCCGACCCGAGCCGGCCGCGCCGGACTCGCCCGATCGGATTCTTTTGGAGTGTTGAGCATGCGTCACGCCCGTGTTCTCGGTTTCGCCGGCCTCGCGGTCGCCACCGTCGTCGCGATCACCGCGATCGCCCAGACCACGGTCGCGCCGTTGCCGGAGGCCGCGCCGGCTCCTGCGATGCCGCTGGACGCCTCGGTGACCGCCGAATTGGCGAAGGCCAAACCCGGCGACGCCACCGCCGGTGCCGCGAAAGCCGGCGCTTGCGTCGCTTGCCACGGCTTGGACGGCAACGCCACCGACCCGACGCTGTACCCGCGTCTCGCCGGCCAGAGCGAACGTTATGTGTCCCGCCAGCTCGCGCTGTTCAAGAGCGGCGAGCGCGCGAATGCGATCATGCAGCCGTTCGCGATGGCGCTCAGCGCGCAGGACATGCGCGACATCGGTGCCTACTACGCGACCAAATCGGCCGGCGCGGGCGCCGGTATCGCCGACGACGCGGTCATCGCCGACAAGAACAGCCCGTACGACGGCATGAAGTTCTTCGAAGTGGGTCAGAAGCTGTTCCGCAGCGGCGACCCGGCGCGCAACCTCCCGGCGTGCATGGCGTGCCACGGCCCCAGCGGCGCCGGCAACCCGGGCCCGGCCTATCCGCGCGTCGCCGGCCAGCAGGCTTGGTACACCGCGCGCCGTCTGCAGGAATACCGCGCCGGCACCACCACCGAGATCGACAAGGCGCTGTTCCAGACCATGGCGCAGGTGGCGCAGCCGTTGACCGACCAGGAAATCCAGGCGCTGGCCAGCTACATGCAGGGCCTGCACCGCCGGAACGCGGGCGGCTGATTCGCGCGGTTCCTTGGGCGCGGCGCTTCCCGTAAGCGCGCACTCGCTGAATCGCAGCGGTCCCTCCTCTCTCGCCGGCCAGGATCGCCAACGCGAACGCTTGAAACCCGACGCCGGCACGGACATGCTCTGTGCCGGCGTTTTTTCGTCCTCGTCCGTCGTATCGGCTCGCCGGCTTCCCGCCGACATTCCCGCGTCGTTCGATCGTTCCCCCATCACCGCTTTCTTGGAATCCCACGATGCTTCGTTTCGCACTCTCGCTGGCCTTCCTGATCCTGCCGTTGTCCGCCTGCGGGCAAGCGGGCCCGCCCGCGCAGGCCGAAGCCGGCGAAACCTATGAACTCGCGCCGAAGCCCGGCGTGTGGCTGCCCGAAAAAGGCAAGATCGAGGTCGTCGAATACTTCAGCTACACCTGCGGCCACTGCGCGCAGTTCCAGCCGATGATCGATGCCTGGAAGAAGAACCTGCCCAAGGACGTCGTCTTCCGGTATCTGCCCAACGCCTACGACGTCGAGTTTCCGTACTCGCGCGCCTTCTTCGCGGCCGAAAGCGCCGGCGCTTTGCCGAAGGTCCACACCGATTTGTTCGTCGCCATCCACGAGGACGGCCGGGTGCCGCGCAACAACGCGACCATCGACGAGTTGGCGGCGTATTTCGCCCAGCGCGGCCTCGATCGCGAAAAAATGAGCGTGGCCATGCGCTCCACCGCCGTCACCGAGCAGATGAAGCGCGCGAAGCAGTTCGTCATCGATAAGCGCCTGGGCGGCACGCCCTTGTTGGTCGTCGCCGGCAAGTACGTGATCCAGGGCGATTCCTATCGCGAATATCTCGAAAACCTCGATAAGGTGATCGCGATGGAGCGCGCGAACCGCGCCCCGGCGAGGAAAGCCGCATCGCCGAAGCCCGCCGCGAAGACCACCACGCCTTAATCGAACCGGAGCGGGCGTTCGCTGCGGCGCATGCCGCCGCTCGACGCCCGATTCTGCGACGATGGGCGGAGCGCGACGACATCGCGCATCCCATTCGAATGCGTTTGGAGAACGAAGAATGAAGCGTTACTTGGCTCTGCCCCTGCTCGCCGCGCTGTTGCTGTCGGCCTGCGGCGACAAGAAGGACCCCGCCACCGAGACCGGGGCCGCGGAAACCGCGCCCGCGACTAACGACGCCGAGCTGATGGCCGCCGCCGAAGCCGCCGCCAAGGCTTCGGCCGACCCCAATGCCGCCCCCGCGACACCGACCGACCCGGCCGCTCCGCCGACCGAAACCCCGCCGCCGCCGGCCGAGGGCATCCCGGGCTTGGTCAAAGGCACGGATTACGAAGAGATCAAGAACGGTAAGCCGTTCGAGCCGCTGGCCGGCAAGGTCGAAGTGGTCGAGGTCTTCAACTTCGTCTGCCCGGCGTGCGCCGGCTTCCAGCCGATGGTCGTGAGCTGGAAGAACAAGCTGCCCGCCGACGTGCGCTTCACCTACGTACCGGCGGCGTTCGGCGGCAATTGGGACCAGTTCGTGCGTTCGTACTACACCGCGCAGACCATGGGTATCGCCGAGAAAGCGCACGAAGCCACCTACGACGCGATCCACTTCCGCAAGACGCTCAAAGGCGAGCGCGGCGAAGACAGCGACGAGGACATCGCCAAGTTCTATTCGCAGTTCGGCGTCGACGCCAAGCAATTCGCCAGCAGCATGCGCAGTTTCGCGGTGACCGCGAAATACAACAAAGCCAAGCAGTTCATCATCGAAGGCCGGGTCAATTCCACCCCGACCCTCGTGGTCAACGGCAAGTACAAGGTGAAGGGCAGAAGCTCCGAAGACGTGCTGCGCATCGCCGAAACCTTGATCGCCTACGAGCGCGAGCAGGCCTCCGCCGCGCCGTTGGCGAAAGCGCCCTGAGCGCGCTCGGCGACGATCTCGGGCGGGACGCCCCGACGGCGATGGTGAAACGGCTCAGGCTGCTCAGCGCCAACATCCAAGCCGGCACCAGCACGCGTCGCTACAGCGATTACGCGACGCGGAGCTGGTCGCACGTCCTGCCGGCCGGCAATAAGCGCGCATCGCTCGACACCATCGCCGAACTCGCCGCCGGGCACGACATCGTCGGCCTGCAGGAAAGCGATCCGGGCAGTTGGCGGTCGGGGTTCACCAACCAAACGCATTACCTCGCCGAACGCGCCGGGTTCGAGTTCTGGAGCCACCAAGCCAATCGCCGCGTCGGCATGGTGGCCTCCAGCGCGAACGCCTTGCTGTCGCGGATGGAGCCGTCCGAAGTGCGCGAATACCCGCTGCCCAGCCCGATTCCGGGCCGCGGCGTGCTGGTCGCGCGGTTCGGCCGCACGACCAACGCGTTGACGGTCGCCGTCGCGCATTTGTCGCTGGGCGCCGGCACCCGCAAAACCCAGGTCGCGTTTCTCGCCGAACTGCTGCAGGACAGCCCGCATACGGTGCTGATGGGCGATTTCAACTGCGGCTTCGATCAACCCGAGATGCGGGTGTTGTTCGAGCGCACCCGCCTGCAGCCGCCGAGCGACGTGGTTCATACCTTCCCGAGTTGGCGCCCGCGCCGCGCGATCGACCACATCCTGCTCAGCGACGATTTGACCGGCGTGGGCATGCGCGCGCTGCCGGCGGCGAATTCCGATCACCTCGCGCTGTCGCTCGAACTCGATATTCCGCTCGCCGCACTCGGCGACTGAGAGGCGGAAGCGCGCCGCCCTGCGGCGTTTCCACCGCATTTGATCCGAATCAATGCCTCCGGCGCGCGCCGGCTTTAGGCTGCGCCCCATGCTGCCCGCGCTCGCCTTCGATGCCGAACTTCTGCGCCGTTACGACCGGCCCGGCCCACGCTATACGTCGTATCCCACCGCGCCGCAGTTCGACGCCGGTTTCGGCGACGCCGATTTGCGCGAGGCCATCGCCGACAGCAACGGCGACCCGATCCCGCGGCGGCTCTCCATCTACGTCCATGTCCCGTTCTGCCTGAGCCCATGTTTCTACTGCGGCTGCAATCGCGTCATCACCCGCGATAAGAACCGCGCCGAACCCTATCTGTCGCATCTGCATCGCGAGATTTCGACGATCGCACCCTTGTTCGATCGCGACCGCACGGCGGTGCAACTGCATTTCGGCGGCGGCACGCCCAATTTTCTCGCGCCCACGCAATTGCGCAGGACGGTCGAAACCCTGCGGCGCGAATTCGCGTTCACCGACGGCCACGACCGCGACATTTCGATCGAATTGGATCCACGCACGGTGTCGCCTGCCGATATCGGCGAATTGGCGCGCGCCGGCTTCAATCGCGCCAGCCTCGGCGTGCAGGATTTCGACCCCGATGTGCAGCAAGCGGTCAATCGCATGCAAGGCGTGGAACAGACGCGCGCGGTGATCGACGCGTGCCGGCATTACGGCTTCCGTTCGGTGAACATCGATCTGATCTACGGCCTGCCCAAACAAACGCTCGCCGGCTTCTCGCGCACGTTGGAGACCGTCGTCGCGATGCGCCCCGATCGTCTCGCGGTCTACAGTTACGCGCATCTGCCGGATCTGTTCAAAGCGCAGCGGCAATTGAACGCCGAGGATTTGCCCAGCGCCGAAACCAAACTCGCACTGCTGCAATTGGCGATCGAGCGTTTGACCGACGCCGGTTACGTCTACATCGGCATGGATCACTTCGCGCTGCCCGACGACGAATTGGCGTTGGCGCAGCAACGCGGCAGCCTGCATCGCAATTTCATGGGCTACACCACCCACGCCGACAGCGACTTGATCGGTTTGGGCGTCAGCGCCATCGCGCATATCGGCAGCACCTTCAGCCAAAACCCACGCGATCTGCCGGGTTGGCAGAGCGCGTTGGACGAGGGCCGTCTGCCGGTGTTTCGCGGCATGCGGATGTCGGAAGACGATCGCCTGCGCGCCGATCTGATCCAACAATTGATGTGTCAGGCCGAAATCCCGATCGCGGCCCTCGAACGCCGCTACAACATCGATTTCGAAGCCTATTTCGCCGACGATCTGGAGCGCTTACGCCCGCTGCAGGACGACGGCTTAGTGTTCAAGGCCCGCGAACGCATCCTGGTGACCGCACGCGGGCGCATGCTGTTGCGCAATATCGCGATGTGCTTCGACCGCTACCTCCACCGCTCGAGCGAGGCGCCGCGGTTCTCGCGCGCGATCTGAACGCTCGTCGACGCCGTTTTATGGCGCCGTCAAATGCGCGACCGCCGCCGTCGCGGCGTCGCGGTCGTTGTCGTCGAACGGGACGATCGTCGTGTCGATGACGCTGCCCGCATCGAGACAGCGCGCGTTGACGCTGTAGCCGTCGGGATGGCTGCGCGGCACGTAAAACGATTTGATGCCGCAATGCCGACAGAACAGGTGCTTCGCGGTGCCGGTGTTGAAACGATATTCGGACAATGCGTCCGTGCCTTGCAATAGGCGAAACCGCGTCGCCGGCACGATCAAGTGCAGAAAGCCGGTCATCCGACACATCGAGCAATTGCACTCCAACACTTCGATCCGCGACGGCGCATCGACCTCGAAACGCACGCGCCCGCAATGGCAGCCGCCGCGATGGGTCGTGTCTTCGCGCATCGATCAGTCCTTCCCTTTGCCTTTGCCTTTGCCCTTGCCCTGACTGTTGCCGGGGCCATCGTCCGAGCGACCTTTGCCGCCACGTGCGGGGCCGTGGTCGTCGTCGTGTTCGCGATGTTTGCTAGCGCCTTTTCCGCGGCCCGGAAACTCGCGTTTGAGCTGGGCGTCCAGTTCGATCGGGCGGCCCCAACGGTCGTAGGTCGGCACCATGCCGCTTTTCAGGCGATGGAATTCCGGCGAGCCGGGTTTGATGCCCAGACGCTTCGCCATCGCGCCCCAGCCTTGGCTGTGGTCGCGTTCCCACATGTCCACCACGTAGCGGCACGGATGACCGGCCAAGCGCGCGAGCGAACAGGCGAAATAGATGTCGCCCGGCGCCCAACCGCGGCGCAGCAGGTCTTCGACCAAATCGCGCGGCGCGCCGTGATACCGAACGAGTTCGTCGACGAACGGATCGCGATAACGACTGCCGTACCGATTCATATCCCCGAGCCAGACATCCACCCACGTGTCGCCGCTGCGCGGGTTCCAACCGAAGGTGAACGTTTGGGCGTGCGCGCTTGCGGCGGCGAGCGCGAACGCGAACACGAGGGCGACGGTTTTGACTGTGCGCATGGCGGGCGTGTCCGGTGGAGGTTCGCGAGTTCGTGCGAGAGCGCGTCGAGCCAGGATAGCGCGGACGCGCGTATCGCGGCATCGTTCTTCGTGGCGCGCGACGGCATCGGTCCCAGCCGGATGCGTCGATGAGAGGTATCGATCGTAGGGATCCATGCAAAAAAGAAGGCCGATCGTTCGATCGGCCTTCTTCGATGCGGCGATGGTGTCGTGGCGTGGGTCGCCGAACGATCTCGCTGCGACAGATGTCGTTAACCGACAGCGCGGATGCCGACGATCTCAGCGGCCGCGGCGACGACCGTGGTGGTTGTCGTCCCAGTCGCCGTAACGGTCGTCGTAGCGATCGTCGTGATGCCGGCCGCGGCGGTTGTCGCCATAGCGATCATCGTCGTAGCGGTCGTAACGCGGATCGTAGTATTGGACGCGGCAGCGACCGCGGCTGTCGCAGACGCGACGGGTATAGCGGTTGTCGTCGTTGCCGTAGCGCGAATAGCCGTACGCGTTGCCGTACGGCGGGCGATACTGCGAGCGCGGTACGTAACGGTAGTAGATCGGGCGTCCGTAGCGATCGCGGTCGACGATGAGGCGATCGTCGTAGCCGTAGCCGCCGTTGCGGTAATAGGGATGCCCAGCGCGGATCACGACATCGCCCAGATCGACGATCACGCGGATCAGATCGTCTCGGGCGCTCGCAGGCGCGGGGGCGAAAGCGCCGATGGCCAGGGCGGTGGCCAAAGCGGGCGTCGTCAGCCAACGGAAGAGGGACATCGGGAATGCTCCGTAGAACCGCGGGAGTGCGGGTGGCCAGACGATGCGCCGGCCGGCGTGAATGGGATTTTAATTTCGAAGGGGCGTCATGCTGGATTTAGCGGTGGCTAAGCCGCCGTATCGATGCCGGCGTCGATTGACAGCGATGTCCGCGAACGCCGTCACATCACGGGGTTCAGCGCACGCACCGCCGCCGGCCAATCGTGCGCGGTTTCGACGCTGCGCATGCGCGCGGCCGCGTCCGGCGGCAGCGTCGCTTCCGCTTCGTGCGCCCAGGTCACGTGGTAGGGCATATGCACGCCCCAGCCGCCGAGTTCGAGCACCGGCACGATGTCCGAACGCAGCGAGTTGCCGATCATCGCGAATTGCGCGGGCGTCGCGCCGCATTCGCCGAGCACGCGGGCGTAAGTCGCGGCGTCTTTTTCGCTGACGATTTCGATGCGCCGGAACAGATCCGACAGTCCCGATTGCCGCACTTTCGCTTCTTGGTGGAATAGATCGCCCTTGGTGATCAGCACGACCTCGTGATGCTCGGCGATCGCTGCGACCGCCTCGCGCACGCCGGGCAGCAGTTCCACCGGATGCCGCAGCACGGTCTTGCCCAGTTCGACGATGCGATGCAGATCCGTGGCCGAAATGCGCGCGTCGGTGATCGCGACGGCGGCTTCGATCATCGACAAGGTCATGCCCTTCGCGCCGTAGCCGAACAACGCGAGATTGCGTTTTTCGATCGCGTACAGACGGTCGTGCGCATCGTCCAGATCGACGTAATTCGCGACGATGCGTTCGAATTGGAGCTGCGCGTCGCGATAGTAGTCTTCGCTCTTCCACAGCGTGTCGTCGCCGTCGAAGCCGATCAAGCGGAGGTGATCATTCATGGCCCGAGTATGCCGTGATCGCTGGGGCGACGCACGCGCTGGTGTTCGACGCGTGCGCTTAGTCGGTTGTTGAAAAACGCGCTTCCTGCGCGTTTTTCAAGTCGCGCGTTCGGCGCATGTCCGAACGCGCTCCCGACGAATCAAACGCTTACGCGCTTGCTTCGTCGAGGCGGCCCTCCATGCCGCCCTAACAGGCTGTTTTTCAACAGTCTGTTAGGGCAACGTCGAGCGCAGCGCGTTTCCGGCCGGCACCGCATCGGCGGGGCGCAACGGCGGCGGCGCGAGCGCGCGTTTGTAGGCTTCGTACAGCGCTTCGACTTTTTCCAGATACGCTTTGGTTTCGGCGTAAGGCGGCACGCCCGCGTAGCGCGCCACCGCGCCGGGGCCGGCGTTGTACGCGGCGATGGCGAGCGCGCGGTCGTTCTTGTAGCGCTTGAGCAGCATGCGCAAATAGCGCGCGCCGGCATCGATCGATTGCGCGGGCGAAAACGGGTCGGTCACGCCCAGCGATTCGGCGGTGGCGGGCATCAACTGCATCACCCCTTGCGCGCCTTTGGGCGACACCGCTTTTTCGTCGAAGCGGCTTTCGGCGTGCGCGACCGCGCGCAGCATCGCATCGTCCACGCCCGTGCGCTTCGCCGCGGCTTTGAAGGCTTTAACGTGGCGGTCGAGCTTCGGCGCTTCCACTTTGCCGAGGCCTTCGTGCGCGGGTTCGCCGGGCGGGGTGGCGACGGTGAAGCGCAGGTATTCGCGCGCGCCGGGCAGTTTGCGCGTGCCGTAGACCGGCACGCCGTCTTGTTCGCGCTCGTACAGCGTGCCGCTGAACACGCCCATGTCGCCCCAGAGGTTCGGCGTCTGCACGGCGTCGTCGGGAATCTCCTTCGCCTCGCACTTCGAGCCCGGCTCCGGCGCGGTGGAGAGGCTGACGGTGCCGGCGCGCACGCAGCGGTAGATCGTCCGCGCCTGCGCATTGGCGATGCCCAGCGCGCACAACGCGATACCCGCCGCCAGAAGCAGCGATGCGCGGAGCCGGAGGCGGGTAGCGGGGCGGGACATGGCGCGAATTGTAGGCGTCGTCCTGTCGCCGGCCCATGCCGCCGGTCGTGGCCGTTCAGTCTCGCGGCCGGTCCGCGCGCACGGTGGCCGACGCCAGCGCCCGCGCGACGACGACAGCCGCCGGCCGAAACGCATAGGCCGCGACCACGGCCGCCGGCCACGCGATGCTCCAGGCCGTCAGCCAACGCAGCGCGAACCCCGGTTCCAGGCCGGTATTGATCGCGGTGACGACGCCGGCCACGAAGGCCGACATGAACGTCGCCAGCGCACCCGGCAATAAGCGCTGCGTTCGCGCGGCGACAGCGACATCGCGTGATGTCGGCGGCACGGGGTCGTTCATGCGGGGGCGTTCGCCGCGCGGTCGTTCATCGAGGCGTTCTGTTGGGGTGCATCGTCGAGTTTCGGCCTCTCATGCGCTGCGCCCGAGGATGTCGCGCATGCGCCGCAGCTTAGGCGACACCAGCGGGATGGTCAGCATCGTGCTGGCCACCGCCATCAACAGCAGCGCGGTGAACGTGGCGCTGGTGATGATCGCTTTGTCCAGCAGCACGTTGGCGAAGATGATCATGATCAGCGCCTTGGTTTGCAGCAGCCAGCCGATGATCGAGGCTTCGCCCGGCGCCCATTTCAAGATGCGGCCCGCAAGATGCACACCGGCGAGTTTGCCGGCGAGTTGCGCGATCAACAGCGCCGCCGCGGCGACGAACACCATCGCGCCGCCGACGTCCCAACTCGTGCGCAGGCCGGTGCTGAGGAAGAACACCGGCATGATCGTCAACAACACGTTGTGGCGCAGCGTGTCCATCTTGTCTTGATCGAACCAGTGGTGGTCCATCACCATCCCGGCGAGAAACGCGCCGACCATGAAATGCAGTCCGCTCCAATCGGCGCCGAATGCGCATGCGGCCAACCAAATCAGCGCGACGTACCAACGGTCGCGCTCCTGCAGCCACCGCATCAATTTGCGGAAGCCGATGCAGGCGACGGCGAAGATCGCGAGAAATGCGGCCTGCCGACCGATGCGTTCCCAATCCATCAGCACCAGGGCGAGCACGCCCCAGATCGCCACGTCGTCCAGACTGGCGTAACGCAGAATGCGCTGGCCCATCGGCTGGCGCAGGATTTCGAGTTTTTCCATGAACAGGATCAGGATCGGCAACGCCGTCACCGCGCAGGCCATTCCGACGCCGACGACGAATTGCCACGGCAGGCCTTTGTCGCCGATCCAGCCGTCGAAACCCAGCATGCCCAGGGCCACCGCGCTGCCGAACGCCAATGGCATGCCCAGCGCCAACCCGGCGGTGATCCCGCTTTCGCGGCGGTGCCGCCACGCGGCGCCCAAATCCAACTCGATGCCGGCGATCCACACGAACAACATCACCGCCCACCACGCGATGCCGTTGAGCGACTGGATCACGTCCTTGGTGAAGACGAATTGGTAGTACTCGGGAAACGCCGCGCCCAACACGCCAGGCCCCAGCAGAATGCCGGTGAGAATCTGCACCACCACCAGCGGTGCGTAATACTCGGTGCGTCCCACCCGCCAGATCAGATACGGCACGGCGAAGATGATCGCCATCGCGATCAAAAACAGCTCGGTGGTGGTGATGGTGTGGGGCATGGGAATGCGGGCAACGGACAGGCGCACAAGCGTCCGGGGTTCCGCCCGGAAAATCAACGTCTGAACGAGATTTTCCTGCGATAGCCCGCATCGCTCGCTGTGAGCCGCAGAATCGATGGTTTCGAGCCGAATTAGAATCTTCGTGCGCCGTGTTCGATGACGTCTGATCGCGCTGATCGCATGACCCGATCCGATCTGGTTGATATTCCCTCCCTTTCGCGAAGCGAAGGGGAGGGTTAGGGAGGGGTTAGATGCCCCTTCGCTCCTGCCTACCCCCTCCCGACCTCCCCCTGCGCTACGCGCAAGGGGAGGAGATCGCGGGTGGGAAAGACTTTTGAATGGAATGGTTTCTTAGTGCCCAGCACATTTCAGCGCCGGAATCTCGGAAATTACCGCGTCAACTAGGCGTCGATGAATTTCTGGAATTCCGAAATGGCGTTCGACTGAAACTGGGCCGGTCGCGGAAAACACGAAGTCGATATGACGCTCCCAGCTGAAAGAAACCATCAGCACGACCGAGTTCGAGGCACAATCAAAAAAAGATCGCAGCCAATGATGCGCTCGAACGCGCCTATTGGTGAATTCGAAGGTGACAAACTCCGGTTCGAAGCGTTCAAGTTGCGCGAGCAACGATTGCGAATGGACACGATTGGATGTCATTGCGTGCGGCTTGCGGTTTGCGTGACCACCGGTATCGTCATGTTGTCGACCGATCATCCGGCCACCATCGGCGGTTGGTTCGCGATGCTGATCGCGATGTTTCGCGGTGGCCCATCGCCGACGTAATCCGCGCTCGAATGACGTGAACATTCGCCATCGAGCGATTCCTTCGGCGATGCCATCGCGTGCCGCCGCGCGGTGGCATCGTGGCCTCGTTCGTGTTCGACGACGGCCTGGCCCCAGCCCTGTCGGATGCGCTACTCCGAGCGATGCGGACCTGCTATTCGGCGGTTTCGCTGAATCGTTCGGATAGGGCCTCTGTCGCCCCCGTGCTACGCTCTCGCCGTCGTTTCGCGAGAAGAGGCGTAACCCTTTGATTTTTCGTGCATTGCCCTGTGTGGCGGCGATCGCGGCGAGCCTGACGCTCGCCGCTTGCGCCACCCAAAAGCCGCCCGCCAAGCCGACGCAGCCGCTGAAAGACCTATCGGCGCCCGCGCCGGGGCCGGCCACGCCCAAGCCCGCCGCTGCGCCTGAGGCGAGCGCGCTGCCGAAAGTGCCGCAGCCGCCGGAGCGTCCGGTGGCGCCGCCGTCGGTCACCGATTCGGCCATCCCGCGCGAGCAACGCATCGCTGCGTTCGTCGATTACACCGCAGCGACCTACGGCGTCGCCCCCGAACGCATCCGCGGCGTGTTGGCGCAGGCCGAGTACAAGCAATCGATCATCGATGCCATCACCCGCCCGGCCGAGGCGGTGAAACCTTGGCGCGAGTACCGCACGATTTTCCTCACCCAAGCGCGCATCGACGGCGGCGTGGCGTTCTATCGCGACAACCGCGCGGCGCTCGATCGCGTGGCCGCGCAGACGGGAGTGCCTGCGGAGTATGTGGTCGCGATCATCGGCGTCGAAACGTTTTACGGCCGTAACACCGGCAGTTATCGCGTGGTGGATGCGCTGTACACGTTGGCGTTCGACCACCCGAAGCGCGCGCCGTTTTTCGCGGGCGAATTGGCGCAGTTGTTCGCGCTGACCGCGCAAGAACCGCAGCTCGATCCGCTGACGCTCAAAGGCAGTTATGCCGGCGCGATGGGCATGGGCCAGTTCATGCCGTCGAGCTATCGCCTGTGGGCGAAAGACGGCGACAGCGACGGCCGCCGCGATTTGCTCACGCACAAGCCCGACGTGTTCGCGTCGATCGCGAATTACTTCGTCGTTCATGGCTGGCAGCCCGGCGGCCCGGTCTCGGCGCGCGCCGCGTTCGACCCGGCCGCCGCCGAATTCGTGCCCGAAAATCTCGAGCCCGCGCATTCGCTGCAGGCCTTGGCCCAACGCGGTTATCGACCGCAGCCGGGCCAACCGCTGCCGGCCGATGCCGCCAGCGAGGGCGCTACCGTGGTGAATTTCGACGGCGACGCGGGCCGCGAACATTGGCTCGGCTATCGTAATTTCTACGTCATCACCCGCTACAACCGTTCGCCGATGTACGCCATGGCGGTGCATCAGTTGGCGCAGGCGATTCGCGCGGGCGCCGATGCCCCCGTCGCGGGCGTCGCCCCCGCCGGGAGATAAACGCATGCGTGTTTCTTCGATGTGTGTTTCTTCGTGGTCCATCGGCGGCGCGTTCGTTTTGGCGTCGCTGCTCGCCGGTTGCGGCAGCGCGCCGAAAAAACAGACGCCGCCGCCCGTGGCGCAGGCGCCGCGAACCGAGCCCGCATCGGTTGCGGACGCGACGCGTTCGCCCTATGCGCCCGCGCAGGAAGATCCGAGCAAACGCGGCGATTACGTCGCCGGCGGTTTGTACGCGCCGCACATCAAGGACAGCGTGCCCGATTACGTACCCGACGTGGCCGCGATTCCCGAGCCTGAGGTCAAAACCGAGCCGCGCTCGCGTTACGGCAATCGCAGTTATTCGGTGCTGGGCAAAACGTATCGTGTGTTGGAATCGGGCGAAGGTTATCTCGAAGAGGGCATGGCGTCGTTCTACGGCAAGAAATTCCACGGCCGTTTGACCTCGAACCAAGAGGTCTACGACATGAACGCGTTCAGCGCCGCGCATCGCTCGCTGCCGCTGCCCAGTTACGTGCGCGTGACCAATCTCGATAACGGCAAGTCGGTGGTGGTGCGGGTCAACGATCGCGGCCCGTTCCATTCCGGCCGCGTCATCGATCTGAGTTACGCCGCCGCGGTGAAATTGGATTTCGTGCGCAAAGGCACGACGCGGGTGGAAGTGCGCGCGCTGCAGCCCGACGACCCCGACGGCCGCCGCATGGGTTCGCGTCGCGAACGCACGCGCCGCGAACGCGCGGACAGCCCGTCGAAGCCGCCGGTCGAGACCGTGGCCGCCGTCGCGCCGGCCGTGCCGACGCCGCCCGCCAACCCCGCCCTGAGCGCCGACGAGTTCGATCGCTGGATGCGCGAGCGCGGCATTCGCATCGCCAGCGGCCGGCCGAGCCCCGCGTCCGCCGCGACGCCTGCGCAGACGCCCGCCGCCTCGACCCAGACCGCGGCCATCGAAGCCGGCGTATCGCTGCAAGTCGCCGCATTTTCGGCGCAGGACAACGCCGAACGTGCGCAACAACGCCTGCGCGATGCGGGTTTGCCGGCGGTGCGGATCGATGCCGGCGAGGCCGATGGCAAACCGGTGTGGCGGTTGCGCATCGGACCGGTCGCCGCCGACCGCGTGCCGGAACTTTCCGCGCGCTGCGCCGATCTGGGCTTCGAGACGGTTCAGATCGTGCGCGAATGAGTCCGTCCCCAGCGCCGTCGCGTCGCGGCACCGGGTCGCGCGTCGAGGCCTAGGCCTCAGAATCTTTTCGGACTTGGGTCAAAATGCCTGTCCTTTTCGTAGTTCATGCTATTCGCGGCCTCGCGCCGCGCACCGGAGACGATCCATCGATGAGCCGCGAGGCAGGGCAAGCGACCGGGACGACGCCAACACGCAGGACGCGCGAATCGGACATCGGCCCGCACTCGGTCGCGCCTGCGCCGCAGCGGCCGCGCGCGAGCCATTTCGTGAAGTCGTTCGCGTTGGCGATGCTCGTCGCGTCCGCGACGTTCGCGATCGGGACGCTCGCGCAGGCGCCCGATGCGAATCGGACGACAACGCCCGCATCCGCGAAACCGACAGCGGCGAAGGGCGCCGCCGAGCGCACCGCGCCGAAGCCTGCCGCCAACAAACCCGTCAGCAGCAAGCCCGCCACCGGCAAGCCCGCCGCAGCGAAATCCGCTGCCGTTGATACGACGAAAGCCGCGGACGCGAGTCCCGCGCCGAAGCCCGTCGTCGTCCCCGATGCGCCGAAACCCAAATCCGCGCGCGCTTGGCTGGTGATGGACGACGCGACCGGCAAGATCTTGGCCGGCGAGCGGATCGACGAACGTCTGGAACCCGCCAGTCTCACGAAGGTGATGACCGCTTATGTGATCGCCGCCGAGCTGCAGGCCGGGCGCATCCAAGCGCGCGACCAGGTGAAGATGAGCGTCAACGCGTGGCAACACGGCGGCGGCGCGGCCGATGGTCGCTACAGCGGCTTCGAGGTGAATAAATCCGCGGATTTGACCGAAATGCTCAAGGGCATGTTGGTGCAATCCAGCAACGACGTGGCGGTCGCGTTAGCCGAACACGTCGCCGGCAACGAGCCGGCGTTCGCGGCGATGATGAACGACAACGCCAAGCGCTTAGGCATGGAGAACACCCGCTTCGCGACCTCGCACGGGCTCTCCGCCGAGAATCACTATTCGACCGCGCGCGATTTGGCGCTGCTCGGCCGCGCGTTCCTTCACGATTATCCGAACGAATACGCTTACACCAAGATTCGCGAATTCCGCGTCGGCGCGATGAATCCGCTGCTCAACCGCAATATTCTGCTGTGGCGCGACGAGTCGGTGGACGGCATCAAGACCGGCGATCATTCTCGCGCCGGGTATTGCATGCTGACCTCGGCCAAACGCGGCGACCAGCGTTTGATCGCGGTGGTGCTGAAGGCCGCCAGCGAAGAAGAGCGCGCGGTCGATTCGCTGGCCCTGTTGAACTGGGGATTTCGCTTCTACGAAACCCATCGCCTGTATCAAGCCGATGCCGTTATCGCCACGCACAAAGTTTGGAAAGGCGAAGTCGACACGGTGAAGCTGGGCCTGGAACAGCCGCTGCTGGTGAGCACGCCGCGCGGCCGCTACGCCGAGCTCAAGCCGCTGATGGACGTGCCGAAACGGCTGATCGCGCCGGTCAAGGCCGGCACACCGATCGGCACCGTGCGCGTGATGCTGGACGGCAACACCGTGATCGAAGCGCCTCTGGTGGCGATGGAAACGGTGCCCGAAGGCGGGTTTTTCAGGCGGCTGTGGCACGAATTCCTGATGTGGTGGGAGTCGGTGTAGCGATTCGGATCGTTCGCTCGATCGGTGGTCGGCCGGTCGGTCGATACGCGGCGCAGTCGTGCGCAATCATGCGCAATCGTGCGCAATCGGCGCGCAGCCGACACGGGGCCGACGCACGCATGTATTGAATGCGCGGCCGTTAACGTGGAAGATCGGCGTCTGTCTCGAACGGCGGAGAGAAGCGGCATGGACTACAGTGAGTTCGTCGCCGTCGTCGGCGAGAAAAAAGAACCCGAGTTGAAAGATTTCGAGCGCATGACGGTGTTCGCGCACAACGCGGACAAGGACGCCTTGTGGATGGCGCTGGGCAACAGCAACGTTCACCCGATCTACCGCACCTTGATCATCCAAGCGCTGCACCGGCGGATGATCGAAGAGCTGGAGCGCGAGCAACAGTCGCGCAAGCGCAAAATCGAAGAAGAGGCGAGGCTGGAATCGCTCAAGGACGATCCGACCCAAGACGCGCCGCGCCGACGGATGCGCTGAGCCGCCGCTGGCTCTCGTTTTTTCGTTTTTCTTCGTCTTCTCTCTCGGAGCGACGCGATGAGCCACCGCAGCCGTCTCGCCGGTTTCATCATCGATTGTCAGACCGACGATCTGGACGCCGCCGCGAGCTTTTGGAGCGACGCGTTGGGCTGGCCGATCGGCGAGTTGTCGCCGGAAGAAGCCGCGACCTACGTCAAACTCGACGATGCACCGGGCGGCCTGCACGTCGAAGTGCAAAAAGTGACGCATCCTTCGCGCGTGCATTTGGATATCGAAACCGACGACATCGACGCCGAAGTTGCGCGCTTACAAGCGTTGGGCGCGAAACGCATCGCCGCCGTCCACACTTGGGTGGTGATGGAAGCGCCGACGGGCCAACGGTTTTGCGTGGTGCGGATGAAACATCCGGAACGCGGGGTTGCGCCGAACGCGTGGTGAGTCGCGACGGCGAGCGGTCGCTTCTTGCCGTCAGCCGAATCCTAAAAAATTCGATGTTTCTCGAATATTCGATTGCGATTTTTTCCGACGACGTCATTCCGGCGAACGCCGTGATCCAGACGTGACGCTGTCTAGCAGAAGCTGGATCCCGGCGTTCGCCGGGATGACGAAGGTTTAGGGTGATTTTCGCGAACGTTTTTCCCGTCTGGTCCGAGATGCGCGACGGCTCGAATCGTTCGCGCGGATGACATGCCCGTGCGTTCGCGGCGCCGCGATTCGAAGCTGCGTCAACGCACCGAAATGGCATCCCGCACCGTGCCGTCGCGGTTCAGCGCCAGCACGCGGCCTTCCTGATCGAACAACAGCCAGCCGTCGGAGTGTTCGCGTACGCGCGGCAAGGCGCTCGCCGGCCAGTCGAATTCGGCCATCGCGATGCCGTCGCGATACCGATACAGCCCGTAGTGCGCGCTTCGCTCGCCGCGCAGGCCGAGCAACACGCCCGGCGACAAGGCTTGAAACACGATCGACGGCGCGGTCTCGCCCTCAGGTTTGCGTAATCGCACGCGTTTCGGTTGCGTGTACCACTCGAAACCGATGTCGATCGTATCGTTGCGGCCGTCAACGGGGCGTCCGTCCGCATCGGGCGCGTCGTTGTCGAGGACCGCGAACTGAATCGCTTGTCCATGCGGAATCAACGCCACAGCGTGCCCTTCTTCGAGGCGTACGGTCTCGCGCGAAAGCAGGCGTCGGCCGAGAAGCTGATAGACCCACAGCTCGAACGCGTCGCCGCTGCGGATCAGATACAGCTCATGGTTCGGCAGATAGCGCGCCTGCACGATCGGCCCCGGCAGGTCGCCGACGTGCCACAGCGCGTCCTGCAGCGATTTCGCGGCATCGACGACCAGAATCCGATTTCGCGAGACGACGCTCCAGGCGATGCCGTCGAACGCATCCGCTTGGAACGCGATCGGCAATGCGCCCAGATCGGCGACGCTGTGCCGCACCAGATCCAACCGGCTCACGCGCGAGACGTGTTCGCGCGGGGCGACGGCGAGCGCGATGTTGCGGCTCTCGCCGATCGTCAAGGCGTACGCGGGCACGTCGTAGCGTTGCAGCGTGCGACCGCCGCGATCGATGACGACGGCGCCCGCTTCGCCGAGCGCGATGAGATAGCGGTGATCGTCCAGCGCCGCCGCGTCGTAAATCGCGCGCAAACCGACCGCGGGCGCATCCCAACGTAAGCCACCGGCGCCGTCCCAAAGATCGATGCGCGTTTTCAAGGCGGGCACCGACAAGCCCGGCGCATCGGCATTCAACCAAGGGTCGTCGGCGATCTGCAGCAAACGATTAAGCCGCGCTTTGCTCAGATCGTGGCGGCTGTCCGCGCGGTCGGCGATCAGCGCGGGCAGAATCGCACTCGCCACCGCGCGCGTCGCGGTGTTATGTGCGCTCGCTTCGAGCAACGCCTCGGCCATGGCGCGCCGCGCGTCGGCGTCGCGTTCCGGGTTCGCCAAGGCAAGCAAACGTTCGCCGTAGCGTTCCAAGGTGTCCGGCCAACGCTCGGCGCGACGCACCAACGCGCGCGCGGACAGCGTCTCGCCCGCGGCTTCCGCCATTTGCAGCCAATGGAACGCGAGATCGTGCGCCTGCGGCACCGGCCACACCGCGTCCATCGCCGCCAACCATTGCCCGCGTTCGGCCAAGCTCTCGCCCCAGGCCAATCGCAGCTTGATCGCTAATTCTGGTTTGTCTTTCTCCAACGCCGCGATCGCGCTGGCGAATTCGCCGTCGCGCCGCGCCGCTTGCACCGCGCGTTCCCAATCGCCGGCCAACAGCAGCAAACGCACGATCGTCGACGGCGGCATGTCCCACGCTAAGGCGAGTTCTGCGGCTTGCGCGTAGCGACCATGACGCTCGAGATAATCCAGCGCTTCTTGCTTGGCGTTGAGCAACTCGGCCAACACGAACAAGGCTTCGTCGATTTTGCCGGCGCGGTCCAAACGTTCGAAGGTTTGTCGGTAGACGGTGCGCAGGTGTTCGCGCAGTTCGTCGGGCAAACCGATCTCGGTGCCGATGTCCGACGCGCCGGACAAACGCAGATCGCCGCGTCGCCCGGGCGCGGAAAACGCTTGGCCGCGGCTTTGGCCTGTGGCGTCGATCGGCAGCGCATGACGCAATGCTTCGTGCAGATCGCCGTCTTCGAACATCTGCAGCATCTTGCGCAGGTACGCGCCGTGCCGCCACCCGATCAAGCGCGACATGCGCGAGGCGATCGCCAAACGCGTCATGGCGTCGCGCCAACGGGATGGCGCGACCGGGCGTTGGCGTTCCTGAATCGCGTTCGCGCCCTGTCCGCCACCATATCCGCCACCGCCCGCGGCGGCGCCCAACGCCGCGAAACCGCCGAGCCAGCGCGCCACGAAACGACCCAGCCAATCTTGACCGACCGCGCGCATGCGCTCGCCCGAAGCGCCGATGCGGCCTTTGTCGGCGTCGGCGCCTTGTCCGCGGCCGGACAGTCGTTCGAGAAACGCGTCGCGCTCGGCGCTGGGCGGCGGAATCTTGTCGCCCAACAATTCGCGCACCTGCCGGCCGACCAGCTTGCTCGCATCGGGCATCGGCACCGCGGCGCTGCAATCGAAGGGCTCGCGCAGCGCGTAATCGTCGATATCGATCAAGCGCGAGAGATCCAACGGCGCACCGGCCGTTTGCCGCAGCGCCAATACGCGCGCGCCGCCGACGATCAACAGATCGGCGTCGTTCGCGACGCGTTCGTCCGGGCGCAGCGGCGCGCTGGTCAGTGCGCCGCGCGTGTCCGCGCACAGCGCCAGCGCCGGCAACGTGTCGCAATCCAACCAACGCGGCGCGGGATAGCGCAGCAGATCGCCTTCCGCGAAACGCAGCGCTTTCGCGCCGGTGCGCCAATGCGCGAGCATCCGCGCCGCGCGCGCATCGGCGTGCGACATCCGATCTTTCGGCGCATCGCCCTTGGGCGCATCGGCCGGAAACCACAGCGCCACGACCGGCTGCACGCCGCGCCACAGCGGAATGCGTACGGCGGCGACATGGCTACTCATCGCCGTTCTCCCCATCGGCGTTCCAGCGACGCGTCTCGCCGCCCGGCGTCAGCGCGATCAACTGACGATCCTCGGTGATCAACGCGATCAACGACGTATCGGTGGCGACGCTGGCGGCGGTGATGCTGCGCGCCGAGGCGTACAGCGTGTCGTTGCCGACGACGCGCAGCAGCATCAAGCGCTTGCGATCGGCGGTGATCGCGACCAATCCGTAGTCCGACGCCGTGCCCGGCGCCGACGTCAGACCGACGACCGACCAACCGGAGGGCACTTGGATGGATTGCGCTTGCGCCAGCAATTGCCCGCGCTCCATGCGGGACAGTTGCCATATCGACGCGCTGTCGTCGCCCTGCGCGCCGCGTTGCGTGCGCACGCACCATGCGCCGGTATCGGTCCTAGGATGACCGTACAGGAACCCTTTATCCGGCCGCTTCGGCATCGGAATCTTCGCGATGGTTCGGTTGGACGTGCCGCGACGATGGAGCCGCATCAGTTCGACCGAGCCGTTGCGATTGCGCAGATACGCCAAGTGCTCCGAATCGAGGCGCATCATGGCGATGGTATCGGAGTCGATCGGTACTGCGCACATGGCGCGGTCGTGACGTTGACCCTCGAACATCGACAATTGACCCGCGGTATCGAGCACGAACACGTGATGCGGGCGCCCGCCGCCGTTGAACCACTGCGCCGGCAACCAATGCGCTTGTCCCGGCGTCGTTTTCAAAACAGCGTTATCCGGTCGCGGCAGAACGCCCATGCCTTCGATCTGCCAGAAAAACAGATGGTGCCGATCCGCGATCGCGCCGCCGATGCTCTTGCCTGCGACCGCCGCGAATAACAATTCGCTGCCGCGGCCCCAGCGCATTTTGCGCACGGCTTTTTTCGAGCGTTTCGCTTGCGGCGACAAGCTGTAGAGCATCGCCGCGCTTTCGCCCAACACCGGCACGACGATCAAACGGCCTTCCGGGCCGATCAACGGCGGTTGCCGCAGCGAGAGTTTTTCCTTCGTCGTTTCTGTCGGCGTATCGAGCTTGTGCGTCGCCGCCACCTCGTAAGCGAAGCCGCCGCGCAGCAGACGCGCGCTGGCTTTGCCCGGCGGTAGCGGTACGTCCACGTCGCGTCGTCCGCCGGTGGCGGCGATCTCGACGTGCAGATTCGCGTGCAGATCGCGCGCGATCGCGATGCGATGCGAGAACGCGTCCGTCGCGTCGCGCGCGCCGCCGATGCACCAGCGTTCGCCGCTTTGGCAGAGTTCGGCAGCCAGCGCATCCCGCCATGCCGCGATGCGGGTCGCATCGGCGTGGTGCAGCGTTCGCGCGGCGAGCATGCGTTTGAGCGCATGCGCATCGCCACCGGCATCCAAAACGCCGGGCGCATCGAGCAGGCCCCAACGAAACCCGATGCCCGCCTCTTCGGCGCGACGCGCGAGCAAAATCCACAGCGCGATATGCGCCAGTCGCGGTGCGCCGAATTGCGCCGGGCCGGCATCGAACACCGCGACGATTTCCGCATCGGCGCGCAGCGTTTCGTAGCGCGGCGACAGAAACAAATGCTCACCGCTGCTGGCGCGGCGCAGGAATTCGTCCGGCACTTCGTCGGCCAGCGCCCATTCGCTGAGCAGCAAGCGGTGATACGGGCCGCGGCGGCGCAGTTCGTCGATACCATTCGGCGTGTGCGCGCCGCGCTGCAGCGTGCCGCGATAGCGACCCATCGCCGCGTGCAGACGCGGCAGCATGCCGCCGATGGCCAGCGCCGATTCGTGCGGGAACCATTGCAGCCAGTCGTGCCAGGGCTGCAACACCCGCGGTAACGGCTGCGGCTGCGGTGCCGGCAACAACGGCAGCGAAGGAGGCGTCGTCGCGCTCATCCGCGCGCCCAATACGCATCGATGCGCGCCAGCACCGCCGCGCTCGCGGCCAGTGCGCGATGCAACGGTACGAGCTGCGCGGGATCGGGCCACAACAACATCGACGATTGCGCCTGCGCGGGCGGCAGCTTGCGCGCGAGCGCGACAGCCAGCAGATCCAGCGGCGCATCGGGCCGCGCGTGGGTCGGTAGCCACAGCGTCGGCGCATCGGGCCGCGGCGCGATGTAACGCGCGCCGTCCACCCACGGCAACGCCTCGCTCGCGCCGGTGAGAATCAGCATGTCGCCGTGCGCGGCGACCATCAGCGGCGAAGATTGTTCGCGCGCGGGTTCATCGGAAGAAGCATTGCCGTTCGACGAAACATCGACGTTCGCGGCTTCGACCCGGCGCGCGCTCAGCTTCGCTCGTAATGCGCGCGCGACCGCGCCGACACCGACCACGCCCAATGGCGACGGCGGGTCCGGGTCGGGCTGCCAACGGATGCGCATGGCGGTCACGGCGGAACGGCTTAGGCGTGTGCGCCCGCACGCGCGACCAACGCCGCGCGGGTGTCCGCCAGTTCCTGCGGTAGCGAATCGGCATCGAAATTCGCATCGATCTCGCGCAGCAAAGCTTCGGCGAGCGTGACGCCCGCGGCGTCGCCCTCGGGACGTTCCAAACATGCCTGCGCGGCATCGAGCAAACGCGCCACGCGCGACACGGGTTGCAGCGCGGCGTGTTCCACCGCCGCCCGCAGCGTCGGATTCGCCGCCGCCGCCAAGGTATCGCGCAATGCGTCTTGCGCCTGCGCCTGCGCGGCGTGCGTCGGCATCACGTAGAACAACGGCCACAGGTCGGCCTGCGTCGCATGCGTGCGGCCCGCCAAGACCGTGGCGGCGGCGACCAAACGCTGCGCCTTCACGATCCGACGGTCCGACAGCGTCAATCCGGCGCCGCGCAGCGTGCGGATCGCGCCGGCCAGCGCGCTGCGGGCTTCGTCCATTTCCACGTGCGCCACCGCATCGCACAGCAGACTCAACTGCGACAGATCCGCGCAGGCGCCGACGGCCGCACGTTCGCTGCGCCAACCGCCTTCGAGCAGGGCTTCGAGTTGATTGTCCGGCACCGCGTCCACGAACAGATGCAATAAGAAGCGATCGGCGAACGCCGCTAGCGATTCGTCGTCCGGCAGCGCATTCGCCGCGCCCACGCACACGCGCAGCGGGCAGCGATGCACGGTTTGGCCGCGACGGAAGCGACGTTCGTTGAGAATGCCCAGCAGCGTGTTCAACACCGCGGTGGAACCGAGGAACACTTCGTCGAGGAAGGCCACGTCCGCTTCCGGCAACATCCCGGTCACGTCGGTTTCAACCACGCCTTCGCGCAGCTTGCGTAGATCGACCGGGCCGAACAATTCCGACGGTTCGGTGAACCGGCCGAGCAGATATTCGAAATACCGGCCGCCCAGTGCGCCCGCGACGCGACGCACGATGGCGCTCTTCGCGGTGCCGGGCGGGCCGATCACCAACAAATGCTCTTGGGCCACGGCCGCCAGCACGATCAATTCGGCCATTTGTTCGCGGCCGATCATGCCGTCGGTGGCGGCGATGACGACATCGCGGAGGCGTGCGGCGGAATCGGTGAGAGAGGTTGTCATCGGGTTCGATCGAAAAGAGAGAAAGGAATCGGAGGCCGCGCCGTCAGGACGACGTGCGACGGCGCAGCCAACGGCGACGAACGAAGAACGCGGCCGTCATCACCGACAACCACACGCCGTAGCCCAGCGACGCCGCGAGCACTTGCGGCCAAATCTTGCCGCGGCCGACGCTGGCGTTGTCCTGCGCCCAGTGGATGCTGTAGAGGAACGCGACGATCGACAGCGCCAACGCGGCGATATCGAACAATGTGCGTGCGGTATGCCTCGGTGCGCGCGGATAGATCCAATACAACGCACCGAGGATCAAAAACCACGGTAAGAAAAGAATCAGCGCGAGATTGAGTTCGACGAGCGGGTTCATTGCGCGATTCTAGCGGGTTGCCAAAAAACAAACTCACCCCCTCCCGACCTCCCCCTGCGCTGCGCGCAAGGGGAGGAGCAGATCACGCGCGCTTGCGGGGCATGATCGTTTGACGGGCATGATCCCTTGACCGTCATGACTCCTTGATCGTCATGATCGTTTGGCGATCGTCGATCACTCGCTCCGCTCCCTCCCTTTCGCCGCAGGCGAAGGGGAGGGCTGGGGAGGGGTTGAAAGGACACGGACGCATAGATCGCAGCCGCAAACCCCCTCCCAACCTCCCCCTGCGCTGCGCGCAAGGGGAGGAGCAAGTCATGCGCGCTTTCGCAGGCATGATCGTTCGGCGATCGCCGATCACTTGCTCGGCTCCCTCCCTTTCGCCGCAGGCGAAGGGGAGGGCTGGGGAGGGGTTCGCATCGGTCGCCGGAGATGCGCAGGTCGAAAACGACCGTTTCAGCTCGCCTTCGCGGAGGCCTTCGCGTCTTCCGCTGCCTTCAACGCATCGAGCGCGTCGGCCGCATTCGGATCGATCAACGCGAAAACATCGGCGGCGCCGTCGAGCGCGTTCGCGCCCTCGCGTTTGAACCGCGCCACCCACGCGCCGGCGTCTTTCGGGTTGTCGAAGCCGGTGCTCTGCAGCAAGGCCTCGCCGGAGTCCGCCGTCAATTTGAAATAGAAGCGGCCGTCCTGTTCGCGATACTGCTTGAGCTGCGGCAACGACGGCGATTTTTCCTTCTCGGGTTTCGACGCAGGCGAAAGCTGCGACAAATCCCGAAACCCCACCGCTTCGCGCAGCCGCCGCATCAACGGCAAACCGTGACGTTCGCGCGCGACTTGCGCACCTTCGCGCAGCATCGCTTCGATTTTCTCCGGCTGCGCCATCAGCGTTTCGTAGCGCTCGCGCATCGGCGAGAGTTCGGCGTCGATGCGCTCGAACAGCTTTTGCTTCGCGTCGCCCCAGCCGATGCCCTGCGCGTAGGCCTCGCGCATCGCCGCGGTTTCCTCGGCGCTGGCGAAGGCCTGGTACAACTGGAATAGTGCCGACCCGTCGGTGTCCTTCGCTTCGCCCGGCGCGCGCGAGTCGGTGACGATCGAGAAGATCAACTTCTTCAACTGCTCGCGCGAGCAGAACAATGGAATGGTGTTGTCGTAGCTCTTCGACATCTTGCGGCCGTCGAGGCCCGGCAGCGTCGCGACGTGCTCTTCCACCGCCGCTTCGGGCAAGACCAGATGATCGCCGTACAGATGATTGAAGCGCTGGGCGAAATCGCGCGCCATTTCGATGTGCTGCACTTGATCGCGGCCCACCGGCACCTTGTGCGCGTTGAACACCAGAATGTCCGCGGCCATCAGCACCGGATACATGAACAAGCCGGCGGTGATGCCGAAATCGTCGTCCTGGCCTTCGGCGCGGTTTTTGTCCACGGCTGCTTTGTAGGCATGGGCGCGGTTGAGAATGCCCTTGCCGGCGACGCAGGTGAGGAACCAGGTGAGCTCGGGAATCTCGACGATCTCGCTCTGCCGGTAGAACCACACGCGATCGTTGTCCGGCTCCAGGCCGCAGGCCAACCAACTGGCGGCGATGTCGAGCGTGGAGCGCTGCACTTTCGCCGGATCCTGCACTTTGATCAGCGCATGCATATCCGCCAGAAAGTAGAAATTCTGGGTGCCGGGCGTGCGGCTGGCGGCCACGGTCGGGCGGATCGCGCCCACGTAGTTGCCCAGGTGGGGGATGCCGGACGTGGTGATGCCGGTGAGAACGCGGGTGACGGTCATGAGGGGGTGCAGGGGAGAGGGATGCGGCGAAGCAGGCCGGCTAGTTTACTCGGGGCTGAATCCCACGGCCGGGATGGCTCGAAATGGCTCGAACGAGCGCAACCCCACTCGCCGACCCCGGGCGTTCATTGTCTGCGTCCGATGCACGAGATGCGCGGACGCCCACCGACCACGGAGACCTTCCTCATGTTCCGCCCGACCGCTCTGCTGCTGTCCGCCTTGATCGCCACCAGTGCCTGTTCCTCGCTTTCGGCGCAGCCGCTGGTGGATGTCGACGTCATCGACCGCGATACCGGCGAATGGCTGCCGGAGTACCGCCATCGCGGCCAGTATTGGATTCCCGGCGACCCCGGCCATCGCTACAGCGTGCGTCTGACCAACACCACCGGCGAGCGCGTCCTCGTGGTGCTGTCGGTGGACGGCGTGAACGCGATCAGCGGCCAGACCGCCGCCGCCAGCCAAACCGGCTATGTGCTCAACCCGTGGCAATCCACCGAAATCAACGGCTGGCGCAAGTCGATGCAGGACGTGGCCCAGTTCTATTTCACCGACCTGCCCGATAGCTACGCCGCCCGCACCGGCCGGCCGAACAACGTCGGCGTGATCGGCGTCGCGGTGTTCCGCGAACGCAGCTACCCGCGGCCGTACGAATCGCCGGCCCCGATCGCGCGCGAAGACGACCGCTATGACGATCGTTATCGCGGCGCCGCCGACGCCTCTGGCCGCTCCGAAAGCAAATCTGCGCCCGCCGCACCGCTCGGATCCAACCGAGCCGAATCCGGCGCCCGCGATAGCGTTTACGGCAGTGCGCCGCAGCGTCGCATCGGCACCGGTCACGGCGAACGCGAGTGGTCGCCGGTCTCGCATACCGACTTCGAGCGCGCTTCGCGCACGCCGGCGCAAGTGCTGCAACTGCGCTACGACGGCATCGACAATCTGGTCGCGATGGGCGTGATGCCGCGGCCGTATCGTTGGGACCGCCCGCGTCGCGGTTCGCCGGAGGCGTTCCCCAATGGTTTCGCGGCCGATCCGCCGAGCCGCTGGTAAGCCGCACACCGCGCGTCGCGTCTCTAACGCGCAGAACCCACGGGCCGGCACATCGCCGGCCCGTGTCGTTTTTGGGGCTCACGCGGTTGTGTGGCGCAAGACGACCGCGTCACTCCGTCGCATCGGCATACCGCCGAATCACCTCGTACAGAAAGCGCCGGCTATCCAGCAATGAGCGCACGCGAACATGCTCGTTCAACCCGTGCGAACGCGGGCCTTCGGCGTCGTGGAATAACCCGGACAGGCCATACGTCGGAATGCCCGCAGCATTGAGAAAACGGCCGTCGGTGGCGCCGGTGGCGAGCGTGGGCACCACCGCCACGCCGGGCCACAAGGATTCCGCGACCTCGCGCACCGGGCCGAGCATGCGCGCATCGATCGTCGGCATCGGCGCGGCGACCGGAATCTTGCCGATCGCGGTCACCGCGACACCCTCGTCGTCGATCGCGCGCTGCAAGGCCTTTCGCACGTCCTCGACCGGCACGCCGGGCAGAATCCTGCAGTTGATGTTGGCGCTGGCGCGCTGCGGCAATGCGTTCGCGGCGTGACCGCCTTGCGTCATGGTCGCGATGCAGGTGGTGCGCAGCATGCTGTTCCAACCGGGGTTCTCGGCCCACAGGCGATCGACCGCGGCTTCGCGTTCTGCTGCGGGCCGGGCGTCGTCGAGCAAGGCACGGAATTCGGCTTCCGATGCCGGCGCCAATACGCGCTGGCGCTCGAAATACGCGCGCGTCACCGGGCTGAGCGACACCGGAAAACGATACTCGCCCAGGCGCGCGAGGCCGCGGGCGAGACGGTGAATGGGATTGGCGCGGGTCGGCCGCGAACTGTGGCCGCCGACATCGGTGGCGATCAGCTCGAAGTCTTGATAGAGCTTTTCGCCGGCCTGCATTTGCAGCGCGATATGCCGGCCCGCGGCGTCCAATTCGCCGCTCGCGCCCTCGTTCAGCACGAACGCGGCGTCCAGCGTTTCCGGGTGCGTTTGCAGCAACCACTCGACGCTGTTGAAGATGTCCGGCGTCTCCTCGCCGCAGGTGAGCGCGAGTTTCAATCCGCGGCGCGGCGCGTAACCCTCGCGCTTGTAGCGGATCATGCTGTCGGTCAGCACCGAGGCCATCGCCTTGTCGTCGCTGGACCCGCGCGCCACGAACCAACCGTCGCGTTCGAGCAGCTCGAACGGATCGCGGCCCCAGTCTTCACGCCGCGCTTCCACCACATCGATGTGCGCGAGCAAGAGAATCGGCTTGAGCGTCGAGTCGCGGCCGTGCAGCCGCGCGATCAGCGCGCCGTCGCGCGGCCGGTCGTCGGGGGCGTAGATGCGGGCGTCCTCCGGCGCGTAACCGGCGGCGAGCAATTCGGCGCGCATCGCTTCGGCGGCGCGGGTGCAGTCGCCGTTCGAGCGCGTGGTGTCGATTTCGACCAGGGTTTCGTACAGCGTGCGGAAGCGAGCCTCGCCCGCATCGACGGCCTGCGCGCCGGAGGCGGCGAGGGCCGGCGACAGCGCCGTCGCGCATATCAGAGCTAAACCGAAACTAAACGGGTGCGACGCTTTCGGCACGGCGAGATCCTCTTGGCGAGCGAGGCCACAGGGTGAGGCGGTCCGCGTTCGCGCGCAAGGATGCATCGCGGTCTCGGTCGCGGCGCTGCGTCCATCGCGCATGCATCCGTTTGCAACCTGTCGAGACTGGCGTGCGTCCTCGGTCGCGCATCGGTCGGTCGCGCGCGACGCGCTCGAACGAAAACGTTTCCAGGTAAAACCGCATATCGAAACCCGACCCGCGATGCGCTCAACCTATCAACAGACCGACATCGTTCCATGCCATCATGGGATGCACGTCACAGGATTGGGGGCCTGGCGACGAGACCGAAGTGGGAAACGACGGTCGAGGACAGCAGTTCGTATGGCATTGGGAGTCAAGGAACATGGAGTGCGAGACCGCGCGCCGCATCCACACGATGTTCGAGCATTGGGCTGCCCGCACGCCCAATGCGGACGCGGCGATCGATCCGTGGAATCGGCTGAGCTACGGCGAACTCAACGCCCGCGCGAATCGTCTCGCCCGGCATCTGCGCGCGAACGGCGTCGGCCCGGGTGCGCGCGTCGGTATTTGCATGGATCGCGGCGTCGGCATGATCGAAGCGATCTTCGCCATCTTCAAAGCCGGCGGCGCGTACGTGCCGATGGATCCCGCGTACCCGGCGCAACGATTGCGCGAAATGGTCGAGGACGCGCGGCCGGTCGTGGTCTTGGCCGACGATGTCGGCATGCGCGCGCTGGCGCCGGCCATCGCCGCTCTGGACGCGCCGCCGCAAGCGATCGACATCGCTGCCGCCGCCGCGACCGAGGCGACGTTCGCCAACGATCTTGCGGATGATGTTGCCGACCATGTGGCCGATCATCGCGCCGACGCCGATGCCGTCGCTTACGTGATCTACACCTCGGGTTCGACCGGGCGCCCCAAGGGCGTGGAAGTGACCCACGCCGCCGTGCTGCATCTGTGGCGCGCGCTCGATGGGGTGCTGTTTCCGACGCCGCAGCCCATCGCCGCAACGCATCGCGCGGCGATGAACGCGTCGTTATCTTTCGACGTGTCGGTGCAGGGATGGAGCCGGTTGCTGAGCGGCGATTGCGTGGTGGTGCCGCCGCAATCGTCGAAACTCGATCCCACCGCAATGCTCGACCTGCTCGAACGCGAGGCGGTCGATCTGTTCGATTGCACGCCCGCGCAACTGACCGGATTGATCGATGCCGGTTTGCTGCAGCGGCCATCGCTCGCGGCGCTGACCGTGGTCGTCGCGGGCGAAGCCATCCCGCCCGCGCTGTGGGCGCGACTGGGCGAGAGCGATAGCCCGCGGTTTTTCAATGCGTACGGACCCACCGAAGCGACCGTCTATGCGACCGCGACGGCGATTCGCGACGCCGGACCGACGCCGCACATCGGCATGCCGTTGGCGAACGTGCGCATCGAAATTTTGGACGAGACGCGCGCGCCGGTCGCGACGGGCGACGTCGGCGAGGTCTACATCGGCGGCGCCGGTGTAGCGCGCGGATATCTGCATCGGCCGGAATTGACCGCCGAACGCTTCGTCGCCGATCCGCGCGTCGCGGGCGAACGTTTGTATCGCACCGGCGATCTCGCGCGCCAGCGCGAAGACGGCGCGATCGACTATCTCGGCCGCAACGATTTTCAGGTCAAGATTCGCGGCTTCCGCGTCGAATTGGGCGAAGTCGAAGCGGCGATCGCCCAAGTCGTCGGCGTGCGCGATGCGGTCGCCTTAGTGCGCGACGACACGGCCGGCGGACCGCGTTTGATCGCGTACTACCGAAGCGACGACGGCGACGCGAACGACACTCACGACCGCGCATCGACACCGACCACGACACCGACCACCCTCCGCGCGGCGCTCGCTGCGCGCTTGCCCGATCACATGCTGCCCGCCGCCTACGTTCGCGTCGCCGCATGGCCGCAGACCGTCAACGGCAAACTCGATCGCGCCGCGCTGCCCGCGCCGAGCGCGCAGGATGTGGCCGCGGAAGCCTTCGCCGAGCCACGCAGCGAGACCGAGCGCGCGCTCGCGTCGATGTGGTCGGAGCTGCTGGGGCGCGATGCGATCGGCCGCGACGACGGTTTTCTTCAGCTCGGCGGCGATTCGCTGCGTTTGATCCAACTCGCCTCGCGCATCCGCGCGGCGTTCGCGATCGATCTTCCGGTGCAGGCGCTGTTCGCGCCGCGCACGTTGGTGCAGATGGCCGAGGCGATCGACCGATGCATCGCGGTGGAGCGCGACGACGGCATCATCGATACGGGCGCGGCGGACGATGGCGGCTTCGATCGTTGGACATCGCCCTCGCCGCTGCCGACCCGCGTGCCGCTGTCGCACCAACAAGCCGGCTTGTGGTTGCTGGAGCGGCTGGCGCCGACTTCGATCGCCTACAACGCGCAGAACATCATTCGCATCCGCGGCGCACTGGACCCGGAACGCTTGCGGCGCGCGGTCGCGCGTTTGGCGCAGCGCCACGAGATTCTGCGTACGACATTTCACGACGCCGCGAGCGGCGATGCGGACGGCGAGCCCTACCAGATCGTCCATGCCGACGCGCCGGGTATGTTTTGCTACCGCGAATTGGAAACGCCGCCGAGCGACGCGGCGTTGACTACACTGATCGAAACGGATGTCGCGCAGGCCTTCGATCTTGCAGAACTGCCGCTGCTGCGGTTCGCGCTGTACAAACTGGCGCCCGACGATTTTCTGCTGACCCAAGTCGAACAGCATTACGTTCACGACGGTTGGAGCATGAATCTGATCCTGCGCGAATTGCTCGCGCTCTACGACACTGACATGGATGACGCGCTACCGCGGCCCGCCGCGCAATATCGCGATTACGCGCTGTGGCAACGCAGCGAAGCGGCGCAAGCGCGATTCATGGCGCAGGCGACGTATTGGAAGCGCAAGCTCGAAGGCGTGTCGCTGGAGTTGCCGCTGCGCACGGATTTTCCAAGGCCCGCCGTGCCGTGTTACGCAGGCGATCAAGTGCGGGTGGTGCTGCCGCAAGCGCTGAGCCGCGCGTTGCGCGCATTCTGCCGCGACGAAGGCGCGACGTTGTTCGCTGCGATGCAAGCGGCGTATCGCATGACCATCGCTTACTTCGCCGGCAGCGACGATTTTTTGATCGGATCGGCGGTGGGCAATCGCGTCTGGCGCAAGAGCGAAAGCATGGCGGGCATGTTCGTGAACATGATTCCGACCCGCTGCGACCTGTCGGGCGACCCGAGTTATCGCGCGTTGATCGAACGAACGACGGCCGAACTCGCCGAAGGCTATGCGAATCAGGAAGCGCCGTTCGAGTGGGTGGTGCGCGAGGCGCACCCGCAGCGCGAATTCGCGCGCAATCCGTTGTTCCAAACCGCATTCAGCACCCACAACTCGCCCGGGCCGCAGTTGGAATGGCCGGAGTTCTCGCTGAAGATCCACGAGGTTTACGGCAACCGCACCTCGAAGTTCGATTTCGACGCCGTCATGATCCCGCGCGCGACCGACGACCCGGACGGCATCACTTTGTTCTGGGAATACTGCGTCGCGCTGTATCGGCGCGAGACGATCGAGCGTCTCCACGAGACGTATCTGCGCGTGTTGGCGCAATGCGTGGCGCGGCCTTCGCTGCGGATGTCGGATGTGGAGTTCTTGGCGCCTGAAGAACGCGCGCGCTTGCTCGAAGGCGGGTTTCGCGTCGCTGAACCCGTAGTCAACGAGGCGACGGTAGATTCGGCGAACCGTACGGCGAACGGCGCGTCTTTTCTGCACGCCGGTTTCGAAGCGCACGCCGCGCGCGCGCCGGATAGGCCCGCGATCGAAGACGACGGTCGCGTCGTCGCGTACGGCGAATCGAATGCGCGCGCCAATCGCCTCGCGCGCCATCTGCGCGCGCTCGGTGCGGCCCCGGATCGACCGGTGGCGCTGTGCATGACCCGCTCGATCGCCGCGGTCGAAGCGGTATTCGCGGTGGCGAAGGCCGGCGGCGCGTATCTGCCGCTCGACCCGATGCTGCCGGAAGAGCGGCTCGCGTTCGTGCTCGAAGACGCGCATCCGCGGATTCTGCTCACCGATCGCGCGCATCGCGACCTGGCCGAACGCATCCTCGCCGCGCAGTCGGGCGAGGCCGCGGCGCGCGCGCATATCGTCGATGTCGATACCGATGCCTCGTTGTGGGCGTCGCATGCCGCGGACAATCTCGATCCTGCCGAGATCGGCCTGACGCCGAGCCATCTGGCGTACGTCATCTACACCTCCGGTTCGACCGGCACGCCCAAAGGCGTGTTGGTCGAACATCGCCAGATCATGGCGATCGCCGCGGGCTGGGCGCGGCAATACGGTCTCGCGCCGGGCATGCGTCATCTGCAAATGGCGAATCTCGCATTCGACGTGTTCACCGCCGACATGCTGCGCGCGCTCGGTCATGGCGGCACGTTGGTGTTCTGCCCGCAGGAGGTCTTGGCCGATCCGGCGGCGCTCGAGGCGCGATTGCGCGAGGCGCGGATCGATATCGCCGATTTCGTGCCGGTGGTGCTCGATGCCTTGGTCGCGCATGTGGACGCGCACGGCCGCGATCTAAGCTTCATGCGGACGATCGTCTGCGGTTCGGATCGCTGGTCGGTCGAAGCGGCCGATCGCGCTCGTCGCGTCGTCGGCGACGGCGTGCGTTTGTTGCATGCTTATGGATTGACCGAAACGTCGGTCGATAGCGCCTGTTGCGAGATCGCGCCGCGCGCCGCCGACGCGCCGCTATCGAACCCGCCGCAATCAAGCACGCCGCAATCAAGCACGCCGCAATCGAACGTGCTATCGATTGGCGACGCGGTCGCCAATGCGCGCGTACTGGTGCTGGATACGCAGCGACGGCCGGTGCCTGTGGGCGTGGTCGGCGAGCTGTACATCGGCGGTGCGGGCGTGGCGCGCGGTTATTTGGCGCGTCCCGAACTCGAAGCCGAACGGTTTCTCGATAGCCCGTTCCATCCCGGCGAACGCTTGTATCGCACCGGCGACCTGGGCCGTTGGCTCGCCGAAGGCGGCATCGAATATCTCGGCCGCAACGATGCGCAGGTGAAGATTCGCGGCCATCGCGTCGAATTGGGCGAGATCGAAGCGCGTTTGCGCGCACAGCCGGGTGTGGAAGATGCCGCGGTCGTTTTGCGCACGAACTTGCCTGCGCCCAGCGGCGAGACGAACGACGCCGCATTGGTGGCGTACGTGCTGCCGCGCGACCGCGCTGCGTCGCCTGCGTTCGACGCTATGCATCGCGCGCTGCGGACGAAGTTGCCTGCGCACATGTTGCCGGTCGCCTATGTCGCGATCGAAACGTGGCCGCGAACCGCGAACGGTAAACTCGACCGCGCGGCGTTGCCGTCGCCGCCGCTCGCCTCTTTCGTCGCGACGACGGCGTTTCTCGCGCCGCGCACGCCGATCGAAGAAGCGATCGCGGAGATTTGGTGCGATGTACTCGGGCGCGATGCGGTCGGTGTCCGCGACGATTTTTTCATGCTCGGCGGCAATTCCTTGTCCGCGATGCGGGTGCTCGTCGCGCTGCGCGATCTCTTCGGCGTCGGCCTGTCGCTGCGTCGATTGTTCGAAGCGCCGACGATCGAAGCCTTGGTCGAGGCGATGCTGGACGAGTCCGTGCAGGACGACGCCATGCATGCCGAAGGCGCCCCGGACGTGTCCGCGGAGGATACCGAAGCCGTGGTTTGAACATCGGGGCGATCGTGTCCGATTGTCCTTGCGATACCCCATGCGCGCCAAGGAACGTCGATGACGGCAGGCGCGCTCAGGCGATGGAACGCCGCCCCCGCGGCGCATCGCTTCCCCCGCCCGAACGCGGCAGGAGCCGCGTCGGGATCGAAATGGAGCCCTGTCGTGAACCCGTGTAGTCTCGAATCCGTCCCGTATCCCACGCTTCTTCATCGCGTTTTCGAAACGCATGCCGCGCGCGCGCCCGACGCGCATGCGCTGGCGACGCGCGACGCGACCGTGAGTTATGACGCGCTGAACGTCGCCGCGAATCGTCTCGCACGGCATCTGCGCATGTGCGGCGTGGCGCCGGATGCGCTGGTGGCGATCTGCATGCAGCGCACGCCGACGTTGTTCGAGGCGGTGTTGGCGGTGTTGAAAGCGGGAGGCGCGTACGTGCCGCTGGACCCGAATTACCCGGAAGAACGCTTGGCGCAGATGCTGTCGGACGCACGGCCGTCGGTGGTGCTGACGGATGCGGCGAGTGCCGACGCGTTGCGTGCGGCGATGACACGCGCGGGTCGCACGGCGACGACGATCGATGTCGGCGTCGAATGCGAAACCTGGTCGTCGCAGTCATCGGAGAATCTCTCGAGCGACGACGCGGGTCTGACCCCGCAGCATTTGGCGTACGTGATCTACACGTCGGGATCGACCGGAACGCCGAAGGGCGTAATGATCGAGCACGGCGGCTTGACGCATCTGTTGCAGGCGCAGACCGCGACCTTCGATGTGGATGCGGATGCGCGCGTGCTGCAATTCGCGTCCTTCAGTTTCGATGCCTGCGTGTTCGAGTGGGTCATGGCCTTCGGTCATGGCGCCTGTCTGTGTTTGGGGGCGCCGGGCATGCCGCCGATCGGCGATGCTTTGGTCGCGGCGATCGACGCGCATCGCATTACCCACGCGACGATTCCGCCGGTAGCGCTGTCGACGCTGCCGCACGATGCCGCCTTGCCTTCGTTGCGCGTGCTGATTTCCGCGGGCGAAGCGTTGCCGCCTGTGCTGATGCGGCGTTGGTCGCGCGGCCGGCGGATGTTCAACGCCTACGGACCGACCGAAACCACGGTCTGGTGTACGGTCCATGCCTGCGACCCGGATGCGGAAGACGCGAGCGTGCCGATCGGATGCGCGATTCCCGGCGCGACCGCGTACGCGCTCGACGAGCACCGCCGTCCGGTCGCCGACGGCGAACTCGGTGAGCTGTACGTCGGCGGCGCGGGTTTGGCGCGCGGGTATTTGCATCGGCCGGAATTGACGGCGGAGCGTTTCGTCGACCAGGCGCGCGATGGCGAACGTCTCTATCGCACCGGGGATGTGGTGCGTCGTCGGCCCGACGGCGCGCTCGAATACCACGGCCGTAACGATTCGCAAGTGAAAATCCGCGGTTTCCGGATCGAACTGGGCGAAATAGAATCCGCGTTGACGCGACTGAATGGCATCGAAGAAGCCGCTGTCGTCGCGCGCGACGACGACAGCGGACCGCCGCGGTTGATCGCGTATGTGTTAGCGACCGCCGACCGCGATGTGACGGCGCAAACGCTGCGCGCGACGCTCGCCGGCCGATTGCCGGATTACATGGTGCCCGCCGCCTACGTCCGCATGACCGCATGGCCGCAGACCCCGAACGGCAAACTCGATCGGCGCGCGTTGCCGGCGCCGCGGCCCGAAGATTTCGCGAGCGCGGCTTACGTCGAGCCCGAGGGCGATACCGAAACCGCCTTGGCGGCGATCTGGTGCGAGCTGCTGGCGATCGAGCGCGTGGGCCGCGACGATCGTTTTCTCGATTTGGGCGGAAATTCGCTGAAAACCATTCAATTGGCGACGCGGATTCGCGCGTGTTTCGGCCGCGAGATGCCGGTCGATGCGCTGTTCAAGGCGCCGAGCTTGCGGACGATGGCGGCGGCGATCGACGCGCAGCCGACGCATGCGGGGCTCGATGTCGATGCGGGTGCGTTCGATGCCTGGAACGACGCAGCGCCCGACGCGCTCGCCGATCCGGTGCGCGATCCCGTCTCCTACCAACAGCACGGCCTTTGGTTGCTGGAACAAGTCACCAAGACATCGTTGGCCTACAACGCGCAGAACGTGATCCGCATTCGCGGCGAGATCGATCCCGAACTGCTGCAACGCGCGGTCGACTGCGTCATTGAGCGCCACGAAATTTTCCGAACGACGTTCCACGACGACGGTTCGGGTCAGCAATACCAGCGCGTGCATCCGTCCGCGCCGGGTGTGCTGCAAACGCAAGCGCTGAGCGACGATGCCGACGAAGCCGCGCTGCAGGCCACGATCGACGCGCATGTGGCGTATCGTTTCGATCTGACGCGACTGCCGTTGGTGCGCTTGACTCTGATTCGTCGCGGCCCCGCCGATTACGTGTTGATCCACGTCGAACAGCATTATGTCCACGACGGTTGGAGCGCGAATCTGTTCATGCGCGAAATGCTGGATGCGTACGCGGCCTATGCGCGAGGAGAAACGCCCGCGCTGCCGCCGGTACCCGCGCAATATCGCGACTACGCGCGTTGGCAGCGCAGCGAAGGCGCGAAGGCGCGCTACGCGAAACATCTCGCGTTCTGGACCGCGCAAGTGGCCGATGTGCCGCACACGCTGGCGCTGCCGACCGATCGTCCCCGTCCCGACGAACCCTCGTACGCCGGCACGCAATTGCGCTGCGAATTGCCGCCCGAAATGGCGTCGGCGTTGCGACGGTTCTGCGCAGCGGAAGGTTTTACGCTCTACGCGGCGATGCATGCGGTCTACCAGATCGTATTGCGCGCCGCAGGCGGCACGGACACGTTCTTGATCGGTTCGGCGGTCGCGAATCGGCGTTCGCGCAAGTCCGAAGGCATGCTCGGCATGTTCGTGAACATGATTCCGATCCGCGCCGACGTTTCGGGCAATCCCAGCTATCGCGAACTGCTCGATCGCACCACCGCCACGTTGTCGGCGTCCTACGAGCACGAGGAACTGCCGTTCGAATGGCTGGTGCGTGCGGTGCGGCCGGAGCGCACGACCGGGCATAACCCCTTGTTCCAAACCGCGTTCAGCGCGCACAACTCCGATCTTCCGAACCTGCGTCGCTCGGGTTTCGAGCTGTCGATGTTCGAGGCCTATAGCAACCGCACATCGAAGTTCGATTTCGACGTGGTGATGCTGCCGCGCGGTCAAGCGCATGCCGATAGCGTGACGTTGCTGTGGAATTTCGCGACCGACTTGTTCGAGACGGCGACGATCGAGCGCCTGCGCGATGCGTATTTGCGCGTCTTGGCGCAATGTCTCGCCGATCCTGATCGACGCCTGCAGACCATCGAAACCATGGCGCCGGACGACCGCGCGCGCTTGCTGGAAGGCGGCTATCGCGAAGCGCCGTTCGACACGGCGTATTGTCTGCATCATGCGTTCGAAGCCCACGCCGATCGTGCGCCCGACGCGCATGCGCTGGCGACGCGCGACGCGACCGTGAACTACGGCGCGCTGAACGCCGACGCGAATCGTCTGGCGCGGCATCTGCGCGGGTGCGGCGTGGGGCCGGATGCGTTGGTGGCGATCTGCATGCAGCGCACGCCGGCCTTGTTCGAGGCGGTGCTGGCGGTGTTGAAAGCGGGTGGCGCGTACGTGCCGCTGGACCCGAATTACCCGGAAGAACGCTTGGCGCAGATGCTGTCGGACGCACGGCCGTCGGTGGTGTTGACGGATGAAGCGAGCGCGGACGCGTTGCGTGCGGCGATGATGCGCGCGGGGCACGCGGCGACGACGATCGATTTCGGCAACGAGCGCGAAACGTGGTCGTCGCAGTCGTCGGAGAATCTCTCGAGCGACGACGTGGGTCTGACCTCGCGGCATTTGGCGTACGTGATCTACACCTCGGGATCGACCGGAACGCCGAAGGGCGCGATGATCGAACACCGCGGCGCGATGAATATGCTGCGTGCGCAAAGCGAAGCCTTCGCGCCGACGACGGACAGCCGCGTGCTGCAATTCGCGTCCTTGAGTTTCGACGCCTGCGTCTTCGAGTGGGTGATGGCGTTCGGCCATGGCGCCTGTCTGTGCTTGGCGCCGCCGGGCGAGGTGTTGGTCGGCGAGGCCTTGATGACCGCCATCGACGACTATCGCATCACCCATACGATCCTACCGCCGGTGGCGCTCTCGACGTTGCCGGACACGGCGTCGCTGCCGTCGCTGCGCGTATTGATCGCGGGCGGCGAGGCCTTGCCGCCTGCGTTGATGCGCCGCTGGGCGCGCGGCCGTACGATGTTCAATGCATACGGGCCGACCGAGACGACGGTGTGGTGTACGTTGCATGCCTGCGATCCGACTGCCGACGACAGCAGCGTGCCGATCGGCGCGCCGTTAGCGAATCATCGCGTGTACGTGCTGGATGCGCAGCGACGACCGGTGCCGGTGGGCGTGGTCGGCGAGTTGTACGTGGGCGGCGTCGGCGTGGCGCGCGGGTATTTGAATCGCCCCGAATTGACGGCGGAGCGCTTCGTCGACGACCCGTTCCGTCCGGGCGAGCGCTTGTATCGCACGGGCGATTTGGGGCGTTGGCGCGCGGATGGCGCCATCGAGTATCGCGGCCGCAACGATTTCCAAGTGAAGATTCGCGGGTATCGCATCGAGCTGGGCGAGATCGAATCGGCGCTGACGGACGCGGAGGACGTGAAGGAGGCGGTGGTGTTGGCGCGCGAGGATGCGCCGGGCATGAAGCGTTTGGTGGGGTATTACCGAACGCAATCGGGCGCGTCGCTGCCGTCGGAGCATTTGCGCGAGGCGTTGCGCGCGCGATTGCCGGAGTACATGGTGCCGTCGGCGTACGTGCATGTGGCGGTGTGGCCGCAGACGGCGAACGCCAAGCTCGACCGCAATGCCTTGCCCGCGCCCTGCATCGAAGACGCGCCCAGCGACACGTACGTCGCGCCGGAGACGCCGATCGAATCCGCGCTCGCCGAGCTGTGGGCGCGCGCCTTGGGCGTCGAACGCGTCGGCATGCGCGACGATTTCTTCCGCAGCGGCGGCTATTCCGTGCTGGGGCTGCGCTTGATTCTCTCGATCAACGAGGCCTTCGGCACGCAGTTGTCGCTGCGCGATCTGTTCCGCCATCCCACCGCCGAAGGCATGTTGGAGGCGATCTACGCCAGCGTCGCGGAAGACGAGACGGCATTGGCGTGACATCGACAGCGCGGACGCCGCCGTACGGTCGGCGGCGTCGTCGCACCGTTGACGCGCCGCAAGCGCGTCGCGAGCGTGCCGGAATTGTGATCTCGCCTTGAAAAAACGATGGGTGTGATGCCTAATCGTCGGCATCGGAACGACGCCTGCGGCGCGTGTCCGCGTCGCGTCGGCAGCGTATCTCCGGGGCGTCCGGGACCGGTCGCGCAGCGTCGTTCGCGTTTTCCCCCATCGCAAGGTTTCGTCGTGAACGTCGCCCGCAATCGATTTGTGCGGCCGACGGCGCGCCGCTGCGGCAGGAGCGATCCGCGTCCGTGTCGCGGCTCGCGTATCGCAAGGAGTTCGTTATGTTGTCGAAAGAAGCGCTGAGCCAGCTTACCCCCGAGCAGTTCCGAGCCCTGCGCCGCGCACAACAGCCCGATCCCGTTATCCCGACGATCGCGCGCGACGGCAATCGATTGCCCCTGTCGTTCGCGCAGCAACGCCTGTGGTTCCTGGCGCAAACACCGGCCGGCCGCGCCGCGTATCACATTCACCAACCGCTGCGGCTCCGCGGCGCCTTGGACGCGGTCGCGTTGCGCGCGTCGTTGGACGCGCTGGTGTCGCGCCACGAGAGTCTGCGGACCCGATTCGAGGCGGTGGAGGGCGAGGCGTACCAGCGGATCGACCCGCCGCAGCCGTTCGCGCTGCGGGAACACGATGTGAGCGCTGTGGACGCGTCGTCGCGCGCATCGGCGCTCGACACGGTGCTGACGGAGGAGACGCGTCGCCCGTTCGATCTGCAGCGCGGCCCGCTGATTCGCGGGTTGCTGGTACGGTTGGACATCGACGATCACGTGCTGGTGCTGACGATGCACCACATCGTCTCGGACGGCTGGTCGATGGGCGTGCTGGCGCGGGAATTGAGCGCGCTGTACACCGCGCACCGCCGCGGCGAGAGCGACCCGCTGCCGCCGCTGCCGATCCAGTACGCGGACTACGCCGCCTGGCAACGCGATCGGCTGCAGGGCGAGCGTCTGGAGAAAGAAGCGGCGTATTGGCGCGAGACCCTACGCGGGGCGCCAGCGCTGTTGGAACTGCCGACGGATCGTCCGCGGCCGGCGGAGCAGGACTACCGCGGCGGTTTGGTGGGCGTGGAGCTAGACGCGGAATTGACCGCATCGCTGAAGGCGTTGGGCCTACGGACGGGAACGACGCTGTTCATGCTGATGTTGACGGCGTGGTCGGTGGTGATGTCGCGGCTATCGGGCCAGGACGAGGTGGTGATCGGAACGCCGGTGGCGAACCGGAGCCGGAGCGAGATTGCGGGATTGATCGGCTTCTTCGTGAACACGCTGGCGTTGCGCGTGGATTTGCGCGATGCGCCGACGGTGACGCAGGCGTTGGCGCGTGTGAAGGCGTTGTCGTTGACGGCGCAGGAGCATCAGGATCTGCCGTTCGAGCAGGTGGTGGAACAGGCGAACCCGGTGCGGAGTTTGAGCTACGGCCCGTTGTTCCAGGTCATGTTCGCGTGGCAGGACGGCGAAGAGGAAGCCATTCCGTTCGAGGGACTCGAGTGCGCGCGCTTCCGTCTGCCGCATCCGGTGTCGAAATTCGACCTGACCTTGAGTTTGACCGAGCACCGCGACCGCATCGTCGGTGGCGTCGAGTACGCATCGGCGCTGTTCGATCGCGAGACGGTGGAGCGCTGCATCGGCTATTTGCGCGAAGCGCTGCGCAGCATGGTCGCCAACGCCGAGGCATCGGTCGCCGAGCTGACGATGCTGGGCGATGCCGATCGCGCCCACTTGCTGGAAGGCGGCTATCGCGAAGCGCCGTTCGACACAGCGCATTGTCTGCATCATGCGTTCGAAGCCCACGCTGCGCGCGCGCCCGACGCGCATGCGCTGGCGACGCGCGACGCGACCGTGAACTACGGCGCGCTGAACGCCGACGCGAATCGTCTGGCGCGGCATCTGCGCATGTGCGGCGTGGCGCCGGATGCGCTGGTGGCGATCTGCATGCAGCGCACGCCGGCGTTGTTCGAGGCGGTGCTGGCGGTGTTGAAAGCGGGTGGCGCGTACGTGCCGCTGGACCCGAATTACCCGGAAGAACGCTTGGCGCAGATGCTGTCGGACGCACGGCCGTCGGTGGTGCTGACGGATGAAGCGAGTGCCGACGCCTTGCGTGCGGCGATGACGCGCGCGGGGCATAAGGCGACGACGATCGATGTCGGTGCTGAGTGCGATGCTTGGTCGTCGCAGTCGGCGGAGAATCTGTCGAGCGACGATGTAGGCCTGACCTCGCGGCATTTGGCGTACGTGATCTACACGTCGGGATCGACCGGAACGCCGAAGGGCGCGATGATCGAACACCGCGGCGCGATGAATTTGATGGCGGAACAAGGCCGCCGCTTCGATGTCTCGCCCGAGAGTCGCGTGCTGCAATTCGCGGCCTTGAGCTTCGATGCGTGCGCCTTCGAATGGATCATGGCGTTCGGCCATGGCGCTTGCCTGTGCCTCGCGCCGCCTGGCGACGTGTTGGTCGGCGATGCGTTGATGGCGGCGATCGACGATCACGGCATCACCCACACGCTATTGCCGCCGGTGGCGCTCTCGACGTTGCCGGACACGGCGTCGCTGCCGTCGCTGCGCGTATTGATCGCGGGCGGCGAAGCCTTGCCGCCTGCGTTGATGCGTCGCTGGGCGCGCGGGCGCAGGATGTTCAACGCTTACGGGCCGACCGAAGATTCGGTGGTCAGCACCCTGCACGCCTGCGATGCCGAGACGCAAGACGCAGCGAGCGAGTCTGCGAATGCGTCGATGGCCGTTGCGTCGATGACGGTACCGATCGGCGCGCCGTTAGCGAATCATCGCGTGTACGCGCTGGATGCGCAGCGACGCCCGGTGCCGGTGGGCGTGGTCGGCGAGTTGTACGTGGGCGGCGTCGGCCTGGCCCGCGGGTATTTGAATCGCCCCGAATTGACAGCGGAGCGCTTCGTCGATGACCCGTTCCGTCCGGGCGAGCGCTTGTATCGCACGGGCGATTTGGGGCGTTGGCGCGCGGATGGCGCCATCGAGTATCGAGGCCGCAACGATTTCCAGGTGAAGATTCGCGGGTATCGCATCGAGTTGGGCGAGATCGAATCGGCGCTGACGGACGCGGAGGACGTGAAGGAGGCGGTGGTGTTGGCGCGCGAGGATGCGCCGGGCATGAAGCGTTTGGTGGGGTATTACCGAACGCAATCGGGCGCGTCGCTGCCGTCGGAGCATTTGCGCGAGGCGTTGCGCGCGCGATTGCCGGAGTACATGGTGCCGTCGGCGTACGTGCATGTGGCGGCGTGGCCGCAGACGGCGAACGCCAAGCTCGACCGCAATGCCTTGCCCGCGCCGGATGCGGAGGCCTATGTCGTCCGCGCTTACGAGGCGCCGCAGGGGCCGATCGAAGATGCGATCGCGCGTATCTGGGCGGAGATGCTGCAGATCGACAAAGTCGGTCGTCACGATCATTTCTTCGAACTCGGCGGTCATTCGTTGTTGGGCGCGAAAGTGGCGGCGAAAGTGCGGCAACTGTTGCGTCGCGAAATTTCGCCGATGTTGGTGTTTTCGGCGCCGACGCTGGCCGAATTCGCGCGTCGCGTCGCGGAGATCGCGCCGCAATCGCGCGCGAAGCGCATGCCTCGCCTCGACCGAAGCGGTCCATTGCGCGCTTCGTTCGCGCAGCAGCGCCTGTGGTTCGTCGAGCAAATCGAAGGCGTGAAGGACGCTTACCATTTGCCGTTGGAATTGTCGCTTCGCGGCGCTTTGGACGTGTCGTCGCTGCGCCACGCGTTGGACGCGCTGGTGTCGCGCCACGAGAGCCTGCGGACGCGATTCGAGGCGGTGGAGGGCGAGGCGCACCAGCGGATCGACCCGCCGCAGCCGTTCGCGCTGCGGGAACACGATGTGAGCGCTGTGGAAGTCTCGGCGCGCGCATCGGCGCTCGACACGGTGCTGACGGAGGAGACGCGTCGCCCGTTCGATCTGCAGCGCGGCCCGCTGATTCGCGGGTTGCTGGTGCGGTTGGACATCGACGATCACGTGCTGGTGCTGACGATGCACCACATCGTCTCGGACGGCTGGTCGATGGGCGTGCTGGCGCGGGAATTGAGCGCGCTGTACACCGCGCACCGCCGCGGCGAGAGCGATCCGCTGCCGCCGCTGCCGATCCAGTACGCGGACTACGCCGCCTGGCAACGCGATCGGCTGCAGGGCGAGCGTTTGGAGAAGGAAGCGGCGTATTGGCGGGAAACGCTGCGCGGGGCGCCAGCGTTGTTGGAACTGCCGACGGACCGGCCGCGGCCGGCGGAGCAGGACTACCGCGGCGGTTTGGTGGGCGTGGAGCTGGATGCGGCATTGACCGCATCGCTGAAGGCGCTGGGCCTACGGACGGGAACGACGCTGTTCATGCTGATGTTGACGGCGTGGTCGGTGGTGATGTCGCGGCTATCGGGCCAGGACGAGGTAGTGATCGGAACGCCGGTGGCGAACCGGAGCCGGAGCGAGATTGCGGGATTGATCGGGTTTTTCGTCAACACGCTGGCGCTACGTGTGGATTTGCGCGATGCGCCGACGGTGACGCAGGCGTTGGCGCGAGTGAAGGCGTTGTCGTTGACGGCGCAGGAGCATCAGGATCTGCCGTTCGAGCAGGTGGTGGAACAGGCGAACCCGGTGCGGAGTTTGAGCTACGGCCCGTTGTTCCAGGTCATGTTCGCGTGGCAGAACAACGAGCGCGCGGAATTCGGCTTCGATGGCCTGCGCGCCAGTACCTTGCCGGCGCCGCATTTGGTGTCGAAGTTCGATCTGACACTAAATTTATACGAAGCCGACGACCGCATCGCGGGCGGCATCGAATATGCGTCGGCGCTGTTCGATCGCGAGACGGTGGAGCGTTACATCGGCTATTTGCGCGAAGTGCTGCGCGGCATGGTCGCGAACGCCGAAGCGTCGGTCGCCCGGCTTTCGTTGTTGGATGAGAGCGACTACACGCGCATCGTCGATGTTTGGAATCGCACCGATCGCGATTTCGGGCCGTGGCGCCCGGTGCATGCGCAATTCGAAACCTTCGCCGCCGCCGCGCCCAACGCGCTGGCGATCGCCTGCGGCGACGATGAAGCGACGTATGCGCAAGCGAATGCGTCCGCCAATCGGCTGGCGCATTGGTTGCGCGCGCGCGGTGTCGGACCGGAGATCTTGGTCGCGCTGTGCGTGCGGCGCTCGGTCGGCGCGATCGAAGCGGTGTTGGGCATCATGAAGTCGGGCGGCGCGTACGTGCCGATCGATCCGAATTACCCGGACGCCCGCATCGCCGACATGCTGGGCGATGCGCAACCGCATCTGGTGCTGACCGATCGCGCGAGCCGCGCGGCGGTCGAGCGCGCGTTGGCGCAAGCGGGCGTCGAGGCTCCGGTGTTCGAGATCGACGCCGAACGCGTCGAGTGGGCGGAGGCGTCGTCGGACGATGTGCCGTTCGAGACGATCGGTCTTCGAGCGGAACATCCGGCCTATGTGATCTACACCTCCGGCTCGACCGGAACGCCCAAAGGCGTGGTTTCGCGTCACGCCGGCCCCAGCGCGCTGATGCATGCGTTGCGCGAGCCGTTCGCGCTCGATGCGCAGACCCGCGTGCTGCAGTTCGCGTCCTTCAGTTTCGATGCGTTCGTGCTGGAATGGGTGATGGCGTTCGGATTCGGCGGCTCGTTGCATTTGCCGCCGCCGGAGGAGGAATACGTTTTGGGCGATGTGCTGGAGGCGTTCGTCGCGAAACACCGCACCACGCATTGCTTCCTCACGCCGCAAGTGCTGCTGACCATGCCGACCGATGCGCGTTTGGCCACGATGCGCACCATCACCTGCGGCGGCGAAGCGGTGCCGCCCGCGGTCTTCGAGCGCTGGCATCGCGACCGCACGTTCTTCAACGTTTACGGCCCGACCGAAACCACGGCGATCACGTTGGTGCAGCGATGCGGCGCGGAGATGATCGGTGCGCCGTCGCTGCCGATCGGGCGTCCGCTGGCGAACGAATACGCCTATCTGCTGGATGCGGCGATGCGCCCGGTCCCGATCGGCGCGATCGGCGAGTTGTACATCGGCGGCGCCGGTGTCGCGCGCGGCTATTGGCGCCGGCCCGAGCTGACCGCCGAACGTTTCGTCGATAGCCCGTTCCGCGCGGACGATCGTTTGTATCGCACCGGCGATCTCGGCCGCTGGTCGTCGGAGGGCCGCATCGAATACATGGGCCGCAACGACCACCAGGTGAAGATCCGCGGTTTCCGTATCGAGCTGGGCGAGATCGAAGCGCGATTGTCGGCGTCGCCGGGCGTGAAGGAGGCGGTGGTGCTGGCGCGCGAGGATCAGCCTGGGCAGAAGTATCTGGCCGCGTATGTGCTGCAGGAGACCGAAGAGACGCCGCTCGACGCCGACGCGCTGCGCGAACGGCTGCTCGCGCAGTTGCCCGACTACATGGTGCCTACCGCGTTCGTGCGCATGACCGCATGGCCGCTCACGTCGAACAACAAGATCGATCGAAAAGCGCTGCCCGCGCCGGACAACGAAGCGCTCGGCCGTGCCGGCGAGTACGTCGAGCCGCGCACGCCGATCGAAGAGGTGTTGGTCGATATTTGGCGCGAATTGCTCGGCCTGGAGCGCATCGGCGTGCGCGATAATTTCTTCGAAATCGGGGGGCACTCATTGTTGGCGATGCGGATGATCTCCGCCGTGCGCGATGCGCTGGGCATCGGCGTGCCGCTGCGGGCGTTCTTCGAATCGCCGACGATCGAACACCTCGGGCGCGTGTTGATTCCCGACGACCTCTGAGCGCGCTTGGCCGTCTTCGTCGACCGCTCTACCGGGCGGGCGGTCGCGATCCGTCCACGTGAACGTCGCCGCGCGAACGGACAATCGCCGAACAAGCGTCGAACAAGCGCCGACAACGGCCGCTTCGCGAATATCGCCATGGTTCTTTGAGCCTAGCCGCGGCGCCTTGCGCTATTCTTTCCGCGTTTGTGGCGCAGCGATGGGGGTTGAAGATGGTCGGACGCGGATGCGCGGCGTTGTTCGCCGCGATGTGCATGACGTGGGCGGGGCTCGCGATGGCGCAACCGGCGGCGCCGCTGCCCGCCGTGGAGGTCGAACCCTTTCTGAAACGCGACACGTACGGCGACATCAAAATTTCGCCGACCGGCGACTACTACGCCGCGACGGTGCCGCTGGAAGACCGCACCATTCTGGTGGTCGTTCGCCGCAGCGACAAAGCGATCACCGCGAGGATCCATATCGGTGAGGACACCGTGATCGCCGATTTCTGGTGGGTCAACGCCGAGCGCGTGGTCGCCAGCATCGCCGACAAATTCGGCCGCAACGACACCCCGAGCCTCACCGGCGAATTGGTCGCGGTGAATGCGGACGGCAAGCGCGGCAAATGGTTGACCAGCCGCAATGAATACACCTTCGCGTGGATGCACGACGACCTGCCCGACGACGATCGTTACATTTTGATCACCGCCATGTCTTCGGGCGAGAACCCGGAAACGGCGCTGGAGAAAATGGACGTCTACGACGGCAGCCGCAGCCCGGTGTCGTCGGCGCCGGTGCGTTCCGCGAGCTTCACAAGCGATGCGTCCGGCGCGGCGCGGTTCGCGCACGGTTCCGGCAACGATAACGTCTCGAAACTCTACTATCGCGAAAAAGCCGGCGCGCCATGGCGCCTGATCAACGACGAATCGGCCAGCGGCACGGTGGTCTCGGCGATCGGTTTTTCCAAAGACGAAAAGACCGCGTATTTGTGGAGCGAACGCAAGATCGGCCCCGGTGCGATCGAAGCCTGGAACCCCGACACCGGCGAGCGTCGCGAATTGTTGCGCGACGCGATCGTCGATCCTTCCGGTGCGCTGTGGGCGCCCGACGGCGCGACGCCGATCGGCGCGCGCTTCATGCACGACGGCCACCGCCTGGCGTTCTTCGAGCCGGATGCGCCCGACTCGAAACTGTATCGCCAGTTGCAGAAAGCGTTCCCGCAGCATGCGGTCGCGATCACTTCGGCCACGCGCGACGGCAAATTGTTGGTGGTGCAGGTGTGGAGCGACCGCAACCCGGGCGATTTCTATGTGTTCGATACCGTTGCGCGCAAGATGGATCCGATTTTCAGTCGGCGCATCTGGTTCGATCCGGCCAAATTGCCGGCGACGCGCAGCGTGGAGATCGTCGCGCGCGATGGACTCAAACTCCACGGCTATCTGACCGTGCCGCTCGCTCAGCCGACCGGCACACCCGCGCCGATGGTGCTATTGCCGCACGGCGGGCCGTTCGGCATTCATGACGATTGGAGTTTCGATACCGAGACGCAGATGCTGACCGCCGCCGGTTACGCTGTGTTGCGCGTGAATTTCCGCGGTTCGGGGCACTACGGCCGCGCGTTCACGCTGAAAGGCGCGAAACAGTGGGGCCTGAGCATGCAGGACGATCTGACCGACGCCACGCGCTGGGCGATCGCGCAGAAGATCGCGGATCCGCAGCGCATCTGCATTTACGGCGCGAGCTATGGCGGTTACGCGGCGCTGATGGGCGCGGCGAAGGAACCCGAACTGTATCGATGCGCGGTCGGTTACGTCGGCGTGTACGACCTGGACAAAATGCACAAAGACAAATCCGGAGCGGCCCGTTGGCTGCGCAACTGGGCCCTGGACTGGCTGGGCCCGCGCGAAGCGATGGCGGCGGTTTCGCCCGTGGGCATGGCCGACAAGATTCGCGTGCCGGTGTTCCTGGCGGCGGGCGGCAAGGACAGAAACGTGCCGATCGCGCACAGCGAGAAAATGGAAAAGGCGTTGAAAGCCGCGGGCGTTTCGGTCGAAACCCTGTACTACCCGCAAGAGGGTCATGGCTTTTACACCGAGGAACACAATCGCGAGTACTACACGCGGCTGTTGAACTTCCTCAGCAAACACATCGGCGGCGCGCCGGCGAAGTGAGAGTTCGCCGGCATCGAAACGCTGCCGCTGTGGACGATGCGACGCGCACGTCGCGTCGTCGCAGTGGGACGCGGCTTAACCTTCGCCGGTCTTGAAGAACGGCTCCACCGTGCCCTTCAGCTTCAGCGTCATCGGCTGGCCGCGACGGTCCAGCGCCTTGCCGGCGATGACGCGGATCCAACCCTCGCTGACGCAGTACTCCTCGACATTGTTGCGCTCCTGGCCGTTGAAGCGGATGCCGATGCCGCGATCGAGCAAATCGGCGTCGTGGTGCGGGCTGCGCGGGTCGTTGGAGAGGCGGTCGGGAAGCGTGTCGGTCATGGCGGCGGGTCTGCGAAACGGGCGCACAGGATAGCAACGGCGCGCGGACGCGCCAAAGTCGAGAGGAAAAACGCCGAGGTCGGGGGCGCGCGCAGTGGCCGCGACCGCCGTCGCCGCAGCGCGCTCAGTCGATGGCGACAGCGGCGTCGCCGCGGGCCAGCGGGTCGGGCACGGGCTCGCCGCGCGCGACGAAGCCCAACGACACCGAGTTCAAGCAGTGGCGTTCGCGGGTCGGCGGCGGGCCGTCCGGGAAGACATGACCCAAGTGGCTGCCGCAGCGCGCGCAGACGATCTCGGTGCGGACCATGCCGTGGCTGGTGTCGCGGATGCGCCCGATGTGGGCTTCGTCGTAGGGGGCGAAGAAGCTTGGCCAGCCTGTGCCGGAATCGAACTTCGCGTTCGAGCGGAACAAGGGCAAGCCGCAGAATCGGCAGACATAGACACCGTCGCGCTTGTTGTCGAGAAACACGCCGCAGAACGGCGCTTCCGTGCCGTGCGCGAGCAAAACGCGGCGTTCTTCGGGCGACAGACGCGCGCTGAGCGTCGCGCGTTGGGATTCGTCGGGCGGCGTGAGATCGAAACCGGACATCGGCGTAGGCTCGGGAGTAGGAATACGAGTGAGAGTGCGCGAGAGGGAAAACGGTTGCTTGGGGGAACAATCGCCGTCGGTCATTGCGACGTGGTCGCTAAGACGATTCGGTGCTCGTGCGCGCGGTCGCACCCTCGCGCATCCCACCCGCACCGCTCCATTGACGTTTCGCGTTGCGGATGATCGCACGGACGCGTTCGCGATCGGTATGTCGTGAAATCGCGACTGCACCGAGCGCCAGGGCACGCTCGCGCAGCGCGGCGTCGATGTCGTAATGCGCGCCGCTGGATTTATCTTGGAAGGCACGCCGCGGCAGTCCCAACGCATCGGCGAAGCGATGCAGTTCCTCCAGCGTGTCGGCCAACAGATGCGCCCAACGCCGACCGCGCCACAAGTGCACCGCGTCGTCGACGTAAACGCTCATGGCCGCCTCGCGTGGGCGATACCGCGCAACGCAAGCGCGCGGCGATCCCGCCGATGCGCCGCCTGCGCTATCAACGCGTGCGCGCCACGCTCGGGTCGACGAGTTCGCGACGCACCCAGCGGTCGATCATTGCTTTCTCGTACCGCAGCGGATCGCCCTCGCTGGCGCGCATCGCGCTGCCTAGATAGGACGGATCGCTCAGTGTGTATGCGCGTTCGACGACGACGCTGTCGTCCGCACCGGTCCGCTTGACCGCGATTTCGATCTGAGGCCAATACAGTTCGCGCATGATTCGCACGTCGCGATATTCGAAGCCGTGCCAGGGTTCGTAATTGCCGGCGCGGCGGATATCGACGATGGCGACATCCAAGCGTTCGCCTTCCGGCAATGTGCGCTCGGCTTGCTTGCGCAGATAACGCGCGATGTCGGTCACCCAGTCGCCGCGCGCGGCTTCATGGCGGTTCTGGCTGCCGCGCAGTTCGGAGAATTTCGCCGGGTCGTCCCAGCGCACCGAGACCGGCCCTTCCTCGGGCAGACTGCGCGGGGCGTTCGGATCGGTGACGCGCACGATGCGGTCGGCGAACTTGCCGGCGAAGGCCGGCGTCGCCGAGACGGCGATCGCGATGGCGACCAAGGCGGTGGCCCATGCGCTGGGCGTGCGGAACGGATGTGCGCGTGCGGGCATGGCGGCGGCTCCGACAGGGGATGGGCGCATTCTCTGCCCGTCGCGCCTCGCTCGCAAATTCTCGTACGAACGCCCGTGTCGCCGTTCAGCCGCGGCTCCGCGAACGCGCGTCCGGCGTCGACGAACCCTTTTCGAGGGCCGTGTTCACGATGGACCGTTCCACGCCGTAATGGGCTCCGATGCGGTCGAAACGCGCTCGCGATGGCATCATGCGTTCACGATGAACGAACCCGCAGACACGACCGCCGCCGAGGGCGAAACGCCCGTAGTGATGTCGCCCCGCGCCGCCATGGCGCGTAAAGAGTGGCAGGTGCTGCGAGATTTGGTGCCCTATCTGCGGCCGTTCGCGGGTCGGATTTTGTTCGCGCTGGCGTTGGTGATTCTCGGCAAGCTGACCAACCTCGCGGTGCCGCTGACCCTGAAGCGTCTGGTCGATGCCCTCGGCGTGCAGAACGCACCGCTGGCGTTGACGCTGCCGGTCGCGCTGCTGCTGGCCTATGGCGCCTCGCGCGTCGCCACCACGCTGCTGACCGAACTGCGCCAGATCGTATTCGCGCGGGTGATGGCGCGCGTCTCGCGCAAAGTCACCTTGCAAGTCTTCCGGCATTTGCACGCATTGTCGCTGCGGTTCCATCTCGCGCGCCGCACCGGCGGCGTCGCCCGCGACATCGAACGCGGCGGCAGCGCGATTTCCGATTTGCTCGACTGGACGATCTACACCATTTTGCCGACCTTGTTCGAGGTCGTGCTGGTCACCGTGTTTTTGGTGTGGATGTACGACTGGGGTTTCGCGGCGATCGCGATACTCACCTTGATCGCTTATGCCGCCTACACCTTCAAGATCACCGAATGGCGCACGCAGTATTACCGCGCCTCGGTCGAGGCCGATACGAAGGCCAACGAGTGCGCGGTCGATTCGCTGCTGAACTACGAAACCGTGAAGTATTTCGGCAACGAAGACCACGAAGCGCGCCGCTACGACACCAGCCTGATGCGGATGGAAGAAGCGCAGGTGATGTCGCGGAAGACGCTGGGCGTGCTCAATCTCGGTCAAGCCTTGGTGATTTCGGTCGGCGTGACCGCGATGATGTGGCGCGCCGCAGCGGGCGTCGTGGCCGGCACGATGAGTCTGGGCGATTTGGTGTTGGTGAACGCGGTGTTGCTGCAGTTGTCGGCGCCGTTGAATTTGCTCGGCATGATGTACCGCGAAGTGAAACAGGCCTTCACCAATCTCGAACGTCTGTTCGGTTTGCTGGAAGAACCGCAGGACGTGCGCGATCGCGACGATGCCGTCGAATTGCGCCCGGGACCGCCAGATATCCGCTTCGAGCGCGTGCGCTTCGGTTACGACCCGCGTCGCGAAATATTGAAGGGCATCGATTTCTCGGTGCCCGCGGGCGGCACCGTCGCGGTGGTCGGGCACTCGGGGTCGGGCAAATCGACGCTGGCGCGTTTGCTCTATCGCTTCTACGACATCGACGGAGGCTCGATTTCGATTCGCGCCCCCGGCGACGAACTGCGCGATATTCGCGACGTCACCCAGGCCTCGCTGCGCGGCGCCATCGCGATCGTGCCGCAGGACACGGTGCTGTTCAACGACACGATTTTCTACAACATTCTCTACGGCCGCCCCGACGCCACGCGCGAGGAAGTCGAGGAGGCCGCACGCGCTGCGCATATCCACGACCGCATCCTCGGGTTTCCCGACGGTTACGCCACCGAAGTGGGCGAGCGCGGTTTGAAACTCTCCGGCGGCGAGAAACAGCGCGTCGCCATCGCCCGCGCGCTGCTGAAGAACCCCGCGATTCTGATTTTCGACGAAGCGACCTCGGCCTTGGATTCGCAGTCCGAGAAAGCCATCCAGGCCGAACTCGATCGTATCGCGCAGGGGCGCACGACCGTCGTGATCGCGCATCGTTTGTCGACGGTGATGAACGCCGACGAGATTCTGGTGATGGACCAGGGCGAGATCGTCGAGCGCGGCCGCCACGCCGAACTGCTGGCGCGCGACGGGCGCTACGCGGCGATGTGGCGGCTGCAGCAGCAAGAGCGTAGCGAGGCGGCGATTGAGGCGCCGGTCGAGGTCTGACCGCCGCAGTTCCATGCGACAAAAAACGCCGCGCGGATGCGCGGCGTCGTTCGAAACCCGATCTGTCCACCCAACAGCATCGTACGAGCGCTTTCAGGCTCGATATCGTAGGAGAGCCTTCAGGCCCGATTTCCCCATCGTAGGAGGGCCTTTAGGCCCGATTTCCCCACCCAGCGCGCTGTTTGGGAGCGATCGAGATCGTCTCGATGCGCGTGGATAAGGTCGGGGCTGAAGCCCCTCCTACAGAGCAGAGTCGACGCGGCAGCGTCGTACGAGCGGCGCGATCCCTCAGCCCTTGATGCACACCACCTGCCGCAAGGTGTGGACGACCTCGACGAGATCCCGCTGCGCGGCCATCACCGCGTCGATGTCCTTGTACGCCGCCGGCGATTCGTCGATCACGCCCTGATCCTTGCGGCATTCGACGTGCGCGGTCGCCTCGCGGTGCTGCTTCAGCGTGATCTGCTGCTTCGCCGCGGTGCGGCTCATCTTGCGGCCCGCGCCGTGGCTGCAACTGCAGAAACTTTCGGGATTGCCCTTGCCGCGCACGATATAACTCTTCGCGCCCATGCTGCCTGGGATGATGCCGAGTTCGCCCTCGCGCGCGCTGACCGCGCCCTTGCGGGTTACCAGCAACGACTGCCCGAAATGCTCTTCGCGCTGCACGTAGTTGTGGTGGCAGTTCACTGCGGTCTTGTCCAACTGGAACTTGGGCAGCCGCTGGCGCATTTCGTGCAGCACCCGCGCCATCATCGCCTCGCGATTCGCGCGTGCGTAGTCCTGCGCCCACGACACCGCTTCCACGTAGTCGTCGAACAACGCTTCGCCTTCCATGAAGAACGCCAAGTCGCGATCGGGCACATGGAAGCCCAAGGTACGGCGCCCCAGCTCTTCGCGCGCGCGTTCGATGAAATAACTGCCGATCAAATTGCCGGTTCCGCGCGAGCCGGAGTGCAGCATCGCCCACACCGTATCGTTTTCGTCGAGGCAGATTTCGATGAAGTGATTGCCGCCGCCCAGCGTGCCGATCTGCTTGTCGATCTTGTCGGTGCGGATCTTGCGGTGCTTGGCCTTGATCGCATCAAGCCGCGCGACGAGTCCCGATTGCGCCAATCGGGTTTCGATGCTGTCGGGCAGTTTGCGGTGATCGCCGCCGCCGCCGTTGCCCACCGGGACGCTGCGCTCGATCGAATTGCGCAACAGCGCCAAGCTGTCGGGCAGATCGTTCGCGCGCAGCGTGGTGCGCACCGCAGCCATGCCGCAGCCGATATCCACGCCCACCGCGGCCGGAATGATCGCGCCGCGGGTCGGAATCACCGAACCGACGGTCGCGCCCTTGCCCAAATGCACGTCGGGCATCACCGCGACCCAAGGCCCGACGAACGGGATGGCCGCGATGTTCTGCAATTGCCGGCGCGCCTCGGGCTCGACCGGCACGCCGTCCACCCAGCCCTTGATCGGGACGAGGCTGTCTTCGGCGTGAAGAAGTTGGAATGAAGAGGTACTCATGTCGATCTCATTCTAAAGGCAGACGCGGCCGGTTCCTTCCGGCCGCGCGGGTTACGGTTTGATGTTCACCAACTGCTTCAGCACGCCGTCCAGGCCGCCGAACACGGTGAGTTTGTCGATCTTCTCGACGATCTTCTCCAGCGTTTCGAGTTCCTTCAAACGCATCAGCACCGGGCTTTCGTCGATCAATTTCGCGGTGTTGAGCAAGGAACGCGCGGCGTTCGCCTCTTCGCGACGGCGGATGACGTTGGCCTGCGCCGACTTCTCCGCCTGCACCACGCCGTTGAGGATCTCGCGCATCTCGCCCGGCAGGATCACGTCCTTCACGCCGACGCCGAGCACTTCCACGCCGAAGGCTTCCGCCTTGCCGCGCACGTAGCCGAAGATGTCGCCGTCGAGCGAGGCCTTGTCGCCGAGCAATTCGTCGAGCGTCTTGGCGGAGACCGCCTTGCGCAAGCCGTATTGCAACTCGCGGTAGACCTGCTCGCCGGACTTCGCGACCTTCGTGCGCGACGCGACCGCATCGACGACGCGCACGCTCGCGGCCAAGTTCACGCGCAACGACACCTTGTCGCGGGTCAACAGCTCCTGACCGGCCACTTCGACCGCCTGCACGCGCAAGTCGACGGTATCGATCGTGACGTTCTTCTGGAAGTTCCAGAACGCGTAGCTGCCCGGGTCGAGCGTGCGCACGAAACGGCCGTCGACGAACAGCAAGCCGACGAATTCGCTGGGAACATCCGCGACTGCGGCGACGCGCGCGAGCGCGCCGAGCTGACGCAAACGCTTGGCGATGTCCGCGCGGACGTCGAGGTCCTGCGGCAACGTCAAACGTTCGATCTCCACGCGTACCGGCGCGCGCCAGTACAGACGACGCGTACCCGGGAGCAAGAGATCTTCGAGCTTGCCGTTCTTCGACACCAAACCGACTTCGTCGGTGCCGACGTCGCCGAGCACGAAGTGCGCGTCGAGCTTGTCGCCGAGCGCGGCGATCAACGTATCGACATCGGTACCGGCGTATTCCGGCTTGGCGACGTTGTGCACGGCGATCTCCAAACGACCGAACGGATCGTTGAATTTGTAAACGCCGGGATCGAGCGCACGCTCGAACCTGCGGTCGCGATACACCAGGCCGCGTTCGCCGTCGCCGATCACGACCCTCTTTTTCCAGAACATCGGGGTTTCTCCTTTCGATAAGGCTCTGGTGGTCCGATTCGCATGGAATGAGAACACCGCGCGGGGAATCGGTCGCCGCGGGTTCGATCGCAATCGAAATCGAGATCAAAAATCGCAATCGCGATGCGAGAAAGAAGGTGGAAACGCCTCCGACGTCGAGGTCGCGGAACCCGCGCGCGCTTCGCGCGGGGGCGGCCGCTTCGTCGTCGCACGCGATGCCTTGCGCGCGACGCTTCCGTTGCAGATCCGTGCGCGTCGAGGGCGCGGGTCCGGCGGCATCGCCGCTGCGTCGTTCCCGCCGCGATGCGCCGTAGCGCGTCGCGACGAACACGCCGCAAGAGGCGTTTCCGTTGCGGGACTTGCGTCCCGGGATGACATGACTTAACAGGTCATGGGGTTTTTGGAGCGGGAGTCGAACCCGCAACGCTGATATCTAAAATCAGTGCCTAACCGATAGGCGGTCCAAAACAAACGACGTGCCGGAATCGAACCGGCGACCCGCGAAATTTGAATTCGCTGCTCTACCCGACTGAGCTACCGTCATCGAGAAACACCCGCGCATCGCCTCGGGCATACGCCACGGCACAGCCGCGCGCACCGGATGGGCGAGAAACCCATACCGCAAGAAAACGTGCGATGGATGCTTCGCATTGCCGGCTGCGAACAACCGGCAATTCGTGTGCGCACGCATTCCCCATCGCCACCCGCACCGAGCATCGCGGCGCAGCGCTTTCGCGCCTCATGGCGGACATCCGCGACAGCGACGACCCGCGTTCGGACCTCGATGTCCGGACGTTCGCGCTGGATGCTGCGGATTGGAGAAGCGTGTGCGAAACCGTTCGCGACGCGGATGTCCGCGCGCGTGCATGAAGTTCCTTTGCGAACGCGAAAAGAAAAACGCCCCCGGATGGGTATCCGAGGGCGTTCGCGGTCCTCGGAGATCGGGGCGGCCGATCTCCGGAACGGAATCGGTCGTGGTTAGTCGTTGCCCGAATGCAGGCGTTCGGGGCAGTTGCGCCCGAAGCATGCCTGTCGTTTGTCGAATGTCGCGCGCGCGTCGGCGTCGCGCTGTAGGCGCGAAGTGTCGAGCGATTTGGCGGCGAAACGAGCGGAAATCATGGGGTTCGGCGTGAGTTCTGTGAAATGAAAAAACGGCAGCGATTTGCTGTGGGCGCGAAAGTTACACCCGTCTTTTACGAAAAGCAAACACTTTTTCGCGCGCATTCGTCGGGCCGACGAGCGGCGCGCTCGCATACGCGTACGTATTCGGGCACATATACGAGCACGTATGTGCGCATCGATGGGCGATGGAGGCTGGAACGTTTCTCGAATCGATTTGCTATGTTGCGATCGAAAGAGGTCCGCGTCTCGTCGTGCGCAATGCGCGCTCGGCGATCGAACGCCGCGTACGACGACGCGCGGGCGACCGAAGTCGCCCGCGCGCGTGAAGTTACGTCATCGCGATGTGATTTTCGCTTACGGCATCAGCACTTTGTCGATCACGTGAATCACGCCGTTCTTCTGATACACGTTCGCGATGCTGACGTTGGCGGTATTGCCTTTCGTATCGGTCACCATGATCGCATCGCCTTTGCGCTTGGCGGTGAGCGTCGCGCCTTGCACCGTGGTCAATTGCGCTTTGCCCTTACCGGCTTCGATCTTGGCGATCAGCGCTTTGCCGTCGAGACGACCGGAGACGACGTGATAGGTGAGAACGGCAGTGAGTTTGCCCTTGTTTTCCGGCTTCAGCAGCGTATCGACCGTGCCCGCGGGCAGCGCGCCGAATGCGGCGTTGGTCGGCGCGAACACGGTGAACGGGCCGGGGCTCTTCAAGGTTTCGACGAGGCCTGCAGCCTTTACAGCGGCGACGAGCGTGGTGTGATCTTTCGAGTTCACGGCGTTATCGACGATGTCTTTCGTCGGCAACATCGCCGCGCCGCCGACCATCGGGTTTTTGGCCATGCCACCGGCATTCGCGATGCCGACGACGAGGGTGGCGGCGAGCGCCGTAGCGAGCAGTGTGGATTTCATGAAGTGCGTCTCCGTAAGGTGCGTGCAGGGAATGAGCGGCCGGCCTCCGACGCTTGGGAGGGCGAGGAAGATGCGTCGGCGGTCGGCACACGAACAGATACGCAGCCGCAAGAAAGACGGATGCAGCGGAGGCGAAAAATTTTTCGATGAGGCGAACGCCAGTAAAGATTCGTCGTAAGACACGTGAAACTGAACGCCGTTTAAAAAAGCCAAAGGTGGCCATTTCTCAGTCGTCATCCCGGCGAAGGCCGGGATCCAGCGTTCACGGTAAACGTCGAACCCGTGGTTGCGGCCTTTGCCGGAACGACGAATGCCGCGATTAAAAGAGCTGCGTTTCGGACACGGCTTCCCACGATGCACCTTACTTGGGTGCGCGCGAGACCGGATTGTGTCGACGACTTACTTCAACAACGGCGACAGCGCCGGCCAGACGTGATCGCGCAATTTCGGTTGCGCCGCAGCGGTGGGATGGATCTGATCGTTTTGGAAGGCATTGCGATCGGTCGCGACCGGTTGCAGCAGAAACGGCACGAACGCGGTTTTGCGCTGCGTCGCCAGATCGCGGAATGCGTTCTCGAAACCGCGGGTGTAGTCGGGACCGTAGTTCGGCGGCAGACGCATGCCGATCAGCAGTACCTTCGCTTTTGCGCCCTGCGCGGCGAGGATCATCTTGTCGAGATTCTCGCGCGTTTGTTTCAGCGGCAGCCCGCGCAGGCCGTCGTTGCCGCCCAGTTCGATCACCACCACCGACGGCTTGTGGCGCTTCAGTTCCGCAGCGATGCGCGCTGCGCCGCCCGCGGTGGTTTCGCCGCTGATGCTGGCGTTGACCACGCGCCAACCGGGTTTTTCTTTCGCGATCTTGACCGCGGTGAGCGACACCCAGCCTTGGTGCGCGGCCAAGCCATAACCGGCCGACAGCGAATCGCCCATCACCAGCACGGTGCGCTGCGCGGTGGGCGTTTTCGCGGCGACCGCGGCGGTGCGTGCGGGCTGCGATTGTGCAGACACCGCACCGCAGAGCAACGCGAATAGCGAGACTGCGAGAGCGATGAAGCGGAGACGATAGGCGGACGTCATGCGGTCAGTGTCTGAGGTCGGTTGGCGAGAGTGTGGGGGCTACGGACGGGTCGATCAATGCATCCGATGTCGGCAGACAGAGGCCGTAAAGATCCCGGCCTCGCACCCAGCACCAAGCCCCTGTCGCATCCAGAGCAAAAAATTCGAGATAACCGTTTTCATGGGCGAGCATGACGTAGCCGTGGGCGACACGAAGCAAGCCGGAAATCGTGCATTCGCCCGCGAACGGTTGGATCGACGGGCGCAATTCGCACAGGTCGTCGTAACGGCTGCGCGTGCGGGTGAGTGCGTATCGGCCGTCGGTCGTCACATCCAAACGATAGCAACCGTCACCCGGGCTGCAGAAATCGATCGTCTCCGGTTGCGGCCAACGATGCTGTACCGCGAATTCCGAGCGACGAACGAAGGCGTCGTGCGGAGCCCATCCGATGAAAGCCGGATGGTAGGGAATCTCGCGTCTGAACATGATGCGGCCATGCCGCCGCCTTAGAATATCGACTTGATCGAAGCGGCCAAGCTCGACGCCCATCGCCGCCGCTGCTCGGGACGGAACGTCCTCGACGTCATCGCTCTTCCCAATGAAGTAGACCGCATCGCGACAGAACCATCGTTCGCAATCGGTGGGCAGATGCGCGCACCCACAAATCAATGCCGCGCATAAAAACGCGATTGTGTTCCGTAGACAACGCGAACCGGCGCGCCGAAAGGGCATGAACTCAGCCCCCGAACCGGCCCTTCAACATCGCGAAACAACTGCGCAGCGCCTGCGCTTCGCCGCCGGCGGGCCGACCGGGGCGGTCGGTGTCGTTCCAACTGTAGACGTCCAGATGCGCCCACGGTTGTTCGGCGGGCACGAATTTCTCCAGGTACAGCGCGGCGGTGACGCAGCCGGCCATCGACGAGGAGCTGCCGTTGGCGATGTCGGCGATACCGCTGTTGAGGTAACGCAGATACGGCGACCACAGCGGCATGCGCCACAGCGGATCGCGACAACGCGCGCCGGCGGCCAGCCAATCGTTCGCCACCGTGTCGTCGTTGCTGAACAGCGCGGGCAGGTCGGGGCCGAGCGCGATGCGCGCGGCGCCGGTGAGCGTGGCGAAATCGAGCAGCAGTTTCGGGGAATGCTCGATCGCATAGGTCAGCGCGTCGCACAACACGATGCGGCCTTCGGCATCGGTGTTGTCGATTTCGACGCTCAGCCCTTTGCGCGTGGCGATGACTTCGCCGGGGCGATACGCGTTCGGGCCGATCGCGTTCTCCACCGCCGGCAATAACAGCAGCAAACGCACGGGCAGCTTGCGGGACATGATCCATTCGGCCAAGGCCAACGCGTGCGCGGCGCCGCCCATGTCCTTTTTCATGTTGCGCATGCCGGCGGCGGCTTTGATATCGAGCCCGCCGGTGTCGAAGCACACGCCTTTGCCGACCACCGCCAGCAGCGGGTCGCTGTCGCGGCCCCAACGCAATACGATCAGGCGCGGCGCGCGATGCGAGGCGCGGCCGACCGCGTGAATCGCCGGGAAATTGTGCCGCAGCAGATCGTCGCCGACCACGCTGTCGAACTCGGCGCCGTGCGTTTGCGCGATCTCGCGCGCGATCGTTTCCAATTCGTCCGGGCCGAGGTGTTCGGTCGGCGTGTTCACCAAGTCGCGCACGCGCGTGCAGGCGGCGAGCGCCGCGGCGGTGTCGGCATCGGCGTCGTCAACGACGAGTCGCGCTGGCGTGCGCGTCGGAGTGCGGTAGCGGCTGAAGCGATAACTGCCCAAGCCCCAACCCAACTGCAGTGCGGCGGCGGTCTCGGCATCGAAGTCCGCGCCGTTCGGCCCGTGCGAGACCCGCCAGTCGCCGACCGGCAGCGCGAACGGCGCGTGCGCGTAGGCGAACGGATCGTGCGCATCGCCCACGCCCAGCACCGCGCCGGCCATGCCGCCGTCGCCGGGCAGCAGCGCGTGGCTGCCGGCGGCGCCGGTGAACTGTTGCGCCTTGAGCCAGCGCTGCGTGGCGTCCGATTGTGTCGCGAGCCAATCGTCGAAGCCGTTCGCGGTGACCAGCGACAAGCGATACGGCGATGCGGGTGCGGTGGAATCGGGAGCGGCGGAATCCGATGCGGCGTTCATGGCGTGGGCTCGGCGATGCGTGAAGACGAGAGAGTATCGATCAAAGCATGCGATCGATGCGATCGGCCAATGCGGCGAGATCGTGAACGATCACGTCCGGTACGACGGTGGCATGCGGCCAATGCGGTTGGCGTCGTCGCGCGTCGTCGCGATGCACCCAGGCCGTACGCAGGCCCGCGCGCGCGGCGCCCAACACGTCCATGACATCGTGATCGCCGACATGCAGCACCTCGTTCGGCGCGCAACCGAGACGCGCGCAGGCGGCGAGAAAAATGCTGGTCTCGGGTTTCGCGGCGCCGTGTTCGCGCGCGGAGAGTTGACCGACGAACAGCGTGTCGATACCGATGCGTTCCAGATCCGCATTGCCGTTGCTCAACGCCAACACCGGTAACCGCGCGCTGATGCGACGCAACGCCTCCAACGCATCCGGGTAGTACTCCACGCGATTGCGCTCGGCGTAGAACGCCTCGTAGGCGGCGTCGGTCAGCGCGGGCGTGCGCGCCGCGTCCTCGCCGCTTTCGACGAACGCGGTTTCCAACGTAAGCCGACGCAACGCGCTCATGTCGTGCAGCAGATGCGGATGCGCACCGAACACGCGTTCGCGCAGCGCACGCATCGCTGGGATCGGGAACGCCTCCGCCGTGCGCGGGCTGTGTTCGCGCAGCCAATCGTCCAAGACGCGCTCGATCCGCGCGCCGATCGGCGCGAACGGCCACAGGGTGTCGTCCAGATCGAGCGTGATGGCGCGGATGGTGAAGTTCATGGCGGGATTCTAGAGTATTTCTGCTTTGTCCTTTGTGTTTTTGACTTTTCGCAAGGGTGAACCATTCGATTCCCTCCAGACCCATCGGGCGGCGGGCAGGACGCCCGCCGTTTTTCGATTCGCCAGGGACGGCGAATCGAAAAATCCCGTGGACAATTCGGCAACGGGATTGTTGTGTCGGGGAAAAGTGCTTTCTTTTGCCTACTTTTCTTTGCACGAGCAAAGAAAAGTAGGTCGCGCGCGAGCGCGAAAGTCCTAGCATCAGTCTATGAACGAAGACGCGCTACTCAGAATCCTCGTCCATTTAATTTCCGCCTGAAAAATCTTTTCTTCGAGTTTTCGCAGCCCGTCGATTTTTCTTGATCTTGCTAATTTTGAAGAGATGGATATAAACGCTGAACCTATGGATGCGATGTTAAGAAGGGTCTTCGAGAGAAATTTGCATCCGATTCATTCGTTATCCATAACGAATTCATGGCATCGGTCGAAGACGCCTCATTCCATCAACGCATCGCCCTGACGCCCATTGCGCCAGATCCGCAGCGCCAGATCGCGCGGCGGCTCGGCGAAACTGGCGCGGAAGCCGCCCAAGTCGGCGAAATCGCCGCTGCTGGCGCGCATGATCACGTCGCCCTTCGCCAGCCCGTTACGCGCTGCGCGACTGCCGCGCGCCACCGATTCCACCAGGATGCCGGTCGCGCCTTGGCGGCGCAGCGATTCGGGCAATTCGGCGAAACGCGCCCCGGCCAGACGCGGATCGATCGCCGCGCCGTCGATCGCACGCGGCTGCTCGCGCAGCGTCGCCTTGATCGCCACCGGCTTGCCTTGGCGCAGTACGCTCAGCGTCACCGCGCTGTCGACCGGCTGCAGGCCCTGGAAATTGCGCCACGCATTGCTGTTGTCGATGCGCTGGCCGTTGGCGGTCACGATGGTGTCGCCCACGCGCACGCCTGCGGCGACCGCCGGCGAATCCGGATACACCTGCGTCACCACCGCGCCGCGCGCTTCGCTCAGGCCCAGGCCGCGCATCAGTTGCGGGGTCACGTCCTGCGTGTCGATACCCAGACTGCCGCGTCGCACCACGCCGCCGTTGCTCAGCAGCTGCTCCATCACGTTGCGCGCGAGATTGGTGGGAATGGCGAAACCCAAGCCGATGTTGCCGGCCTCGCTGCCGTATTTGTTGAAGCTGGCGGTGTTCACGCCGACCAGTTCGCCGCGCAGGTTCACCAGCGCGCCGCCGGAATTGCCCGGGTTGATCGACGCGTCGGTCTGGATGAAGTTCTGGAAGCCGGCGCCCTGCAAATTGCTGCGATTCACCGCCGAGACGATGCCCGAGGTCACGGTCTGCGCGAAGCCGAACGGGTTGCCGACCGCGACCACGAAATCGCCGACCCGCAGGCGATCGGAGTCGGCCAGCGGCAATGCGGTGAGTTTTTCCGAGGGAATCCGCATCAGCGCCACGTCGGTGTCGGCATCGGAACCGATGAACTCGGCCTTCAGCGTGCGCCCGTCGTTGAGCGTGACCGACACGTCGTCGGCGCCTTCGATCACATGATGGTTGGTCAGCACCAAACCGCGCTGGGCGTCCACGATCACGCCCGAGCCCAGGGATTCGTTGATCCGGTCCTGGGTCATCTCCGGGAACATCTGGCGGAAAAACGGATCGGCGAAGGGGCTGACCCGGACCCGCTGCTTGCTGTGAACGCTGACCACCGCCGGGGTGACTTTCTGCAGCATCGGCGCCAACGAGGGCATCGCCTCGCCGTCCACGGCCTGGGGCAGGCTCGCGACCAGCGGCACGGTCGCCGGTGCGCTGGGCGCCGCGGCCTGAGCGGGCCTGTCCAGGGTGTCGCGCAGCCAACTCGCGGTGAAGCCGCCGAACGCGGCGGCCGCGGTGAGGGCCAGCAGCAGAGGGGCTTTCGAGCGGCGCGCGGTGCGCGGGGCGGGGGTCGGGTCGTTGGCGGTCATCGGGATGGTGGCAAGGCAGCGTGGGGCGGAGGGAAGCCGCGAACGCGAAAACATCGCGGCGATTCGTTCTGGAATCAAGCCCCCGACCGGGCCATCGGGGTCCGGGTGCGGGCGTGGCATCGCAGTCTCGACGGAGCGGCATAAACGCGGGATGAAACCCGGAGCGGCCGCTTTTGGCGGTATTCGGACCGAATTCGGCCGCGCCTGGGCCCAAGCGCGCCGCACGGGCTCCGTGGGGCCGACCGGGAGTCGGAAACCGATCGATTTCGGTCCGTCAAGCCGTTGACTTAGCCCAGCGGGGCGCGTAGCTTGGCACCCCGCGTCGCCACTACATCTTGGGGTGGAAGTGGCGGTCAGCCCAACCGATGGTGTTTCACGGATGGTTTTGTTCCACGGCGTCACAGAATGGACACATCCACGGGTTGCGGGGGATTCGCCGAATCGGGAATGCAGGATGCCGGCGAAACATCGGGTCGCGCAGGAGCGCAAAGGAGTCACGCGTCGCGGTCTGACCCGGAACCGCATCACAGAATCGCCATCGGCGCGAAGCCTGTTCTTCGCCGTCGATACGACAACAACAAGAGATCGCGGCACACCGTGATCGATCTGACGAGGATGGGAGTGGAATGAGCACAGTGCGTCTTGAGGCCGTTGCGACCGAGGCGGCCGCCGAGATACCGATGCAGCCGGCGTCCTGGGATATCTGGGACAAAAAATACCGACTGAAGACCAAACAAGGCGACGCCGTCGATGCCGACATCGACGCGACCTATCAACGCGTCGCGCGTGCGCTGGCCGACGCCGAGCCCAACAGCGATAAACAGAAATATTGGTACGAGCGTTTCCTGTGGGCGTTGCGTCGCGGCGCGATCCCCGCCGGCCGCATCACCTCCAATGCCGGTGCGCTGGAACATAAGCCGGCCACCAGCACCATCAACTGCACCGTCTCCGGTTCCATCCTCGATTCGATGGACGGCATCCTCGACAAAGTCCACGAAGCCGGCCTGACCCTGAAAGCCGGTTGCGGCATCGGCTACGAATTCTCGACGCTGCGCCCGAAAGGCGCGTTCGTCGCGGGCGCGGGCGCCTACACCTCGGGCCCGATGTCGTTCATGGATATCTACGACAAGATGTGCTTCACCGTTTCGTCGGCCGGCGGCCGTCGCGGCGCGCAGATGGGCACGTTCGACGTGTCCCACCCGGACGTGAAGGACTTCATCCGCGCCAAGCGCGAAGACGGTCGCTTGCGTCAGTTCAACCTCTCGCTGCTGATCACCGATGGCTTCATGCAGGCCGTCGAGACCGACGCCGATTGGCCGCTGGTGTTCCCGATCAACGAAAAAGAAGTCGGCGACATCGACACGAGCAACGCCGAGCAGGTGGTCTGGCGCGATTGGCCGATCCACACCAACTACATCACCCGCGACGACGGCTTGGTCGCCTGCAGGATCTACGGCCACATCAAGGCCCGGCACCTGTGGGACATGATCATGGTCTCCACCTACGACTATGCCGAGCCGGGGTTCATCCTGATCGACAAGGTCAACGAGATGAACAACAACTGGTGGTGCGAGACCATTCGCGCCACCAACCCCTGCGGCGAACAACCGCTGCCGCCCTACGGCGCCTGCTTGCTGGGCTCGGTGAACCTCACCAAGTTCGTGCATAAGCCCTTCACCGACGAAGCCCGCTTCGATTGGGAGGAATACAAGGAAGTGGTGCGCGTGTTCACCCGCATGCTGGACAACGTGGTGGAAGTGAACGGCCTGCCGCTCGCGCAACAGCGCGAGGAAATCCTGCGCAAGCGCCGTCACGGCATGGGCTTCCTCGGCCTGGGCAGCACCATGACCATGCTGGGCATGAAGTACGGCAGCTCCGGTTCGCTGGAATTCACCGAACGCGTCTCCCGCGACATGGCCGTGGCCGGTTGGGAAGTGGCGCTTCAGCTCGCCCAGGAAAAAGGCCCCGCGCCGATCATGGAAGAGCGCTTCGCCGTCACCGCCGAAATGCTGCGCAAGCGCCCGGAAATGGCGAAAGACGGCTGGCAAGTCGGCCAAGAGATCCCCGGCAAAGTGCTGCACGCCAAATACAGCCGCTACATGCAGCGCATCGCTGGCGTCGCGCCCGAACTGGTGGACGAACTGGCCGAAACCGGCGCGCGCTTCACCCACCACAGTTCGATCGCGCCCACCGGCACCATCTCGCTCAGCCTCGCCAACAACGCCTCCAACGGCATCGAACCCTCGTTCGCGCATCACTACAGCCGCAACGTGATCCGCGAGGGCAAGAAGTCGAAGGAAAAAGTCGACGTCTACAGCTTCGAACTGCTGGCCTACCGCGAACTCATCAACGCCAAGGCCATGCCGTACAGCGACGACCCGGCCGCCAAACTGCCCGACTATTTCATCTCCGCCGACGACATCTCGCCGAAGGAACACGTCGACGTGCAGGCCGCCGCGCAGAAATGGGTGGATAGCTCGATCTCCAAAACCGCGAACGTCCCCACCGACTACCCGTACGAAGACTTCAAGGACATCTACCGCTACGCCTACGAGCAAGGCCTCAAAGGCTGCACCACGTTCCGCTTCAACCCGGCCGCCTTCCAGGGCGTGCTGGTGAAGGAATCGGATCTGGAAAACACGATGTACCGCTTCGAACTGGAAGACGGCACCACGATCGAAGTCAAAGGCAACGAAGAGATCGAATACGACGGCGAACTGCACACCGCCGCCAACCTGTTCGACGCGCTGAAAGAAGGTTACTACGGCAAGTTCTGACCCTCTTTACTCCCTCTCCCCGCCTGCGGGGAGAGGGGCAGGGGTGAGGGGCGCTCCTCGCGCGTTCCCATACCCACTCGCCTACTTCCATCCCAACTCACCGCACCGCCGAAGATCGCGCTACATTTCGCGTTACGGGACCCTCCCGTAATTCGACCGAAACGATCCCCCTGACGAGGAACCACCATGAGCAATGGCAATGTGATTACGGACGCGCTTTCCGATGCCGCCGAAGCGGTGGCGGACAAAGCGAAAGAAATGGGCGACGCGGTGGCCAACAGCGGCCCTGGCAAAGCGGTGAGCAACGCCGTCGGCAAAGCGAAGAAAACCGCCGCCAAGGCGCGCAAGGCCGCAGGCAAAGCCGCGGGCGCGGCGCGTAAGAAGGCCGGCAAAGCCGTCGACGACGCCAAGTCCAAAGCCGCCGCCGCCGTGGAAACGGTGAAAGAGAAAGTCGGCGCCGGTAAAAAGGCCGCGAAGAAAGCCGCTAAGAAAGTCGCGAAAAAGGCCGCCGCCAAAAAAGCCGGCGCCAAGAAAGCGGTGAAGAAAGCAGCCAAGAAAGCGACCGCCGCCGCGAAGAAAGCCGCCCCGCGCAAAGCCGCCAAGAAAACCGCGAAAAAAGCCGCCAAGGCCCCCGCGAAGAAAACCGCCAAAAAAGCGGCGAAAAAGGCCGCCCCGCGCAAAGCCGCCAAAAAAGCCGCGAAAAAGAAGTAATCGCTAAACAGTAAGCAACCCGCGACATCCTTCTCCCCGCAACGCGGGGAGAAGGTGCCCCGAAGGGGCGAATGAGGGGCCACCCTCAGCAGCAACACCCGCAACACCCTTCTACCCGCCCGCGGGAAGAAGGCTCCCAGCAACTCCCTTCTCCCCGCAACGCGGGGAGAAGGTGCCCCCGAAGGGGGCGGATGAGGGGCCGCCTCGAAGAGACATCCCCCTCGCACCAACACATTCACCCGCACCCGGACACACCCGCAATGGCCGTCAAGATCGAAAAGAAAATCAAAGGTTACGCCGTCGTCAAACAGGACGAGAAAGCCGTCGTTCCCGCCGCTGCCGTCCCGCGCGAAACCATCGAAGCCGAACTGACGCTGCCCATCGCCGACGTCATCCACATGCACGAGCGCATCGAGCGCCCCGAAGTGCTGATCGGCAACACCTACAAAATCAAATCCCCGCTGGTCGAACACGCCATGTACGTGACGATCAACGACATCGTCCTCAACGACGGCACCGAACACGAACTGCGCCGCCCCTTCGAAATCTTCATCAACAGCAAATCGATGGAGCATTTCCAGTGGATCGTCGCCCTCACCCGCATCATGTCCGCCGTGTTCCGCAAGGGCGGCGACGTGACCTTCCTGGTCGAGGAAATGAAAGCCGTGTTCGACCCCAAGGGCGGCTACTACAAAGCCGGCGGCGTCTACATGCCCTCGCTGGTGGCCGAACTGGGCATGATCGTCGAAGACCACCTCAAGTCGATCGGCCTGATGCACGACCCCGAAATGAGCGACCACCAACGCGCCCTGATCGCCGAAAAGCGTCGCGCGTACGAAGAATCGCGCTCAAAAAAAAAGTCTGAAAAATCCGAACTGAGCAACGACCTCGGCGGCGTGATGGCCGCATCGCCCGCCGAGCGCCAAGAAGAGATCGAAGTCACCGGCGAAGGCGTGAGTTTTCCGCCGTCGGCGACCATGTGCCATAAGTGCAGCACGAAGGCCATCGTGATTATGGATGGGTGCGCGACTTGTTTGAATTGTGGGTATTCGAAGTGTGGGTGATAGATTAAAAGGATTTTGACGCAAGATTACGCCGAGGAGGGGGCGGTGGTGTATGGACAGGAAAGAGGTTGCTAAGCTGGGTCCTTTCAGAACAAGTGTATTGAGGCGGTTTAAGTTCGGCGATGCGGACGCAAGCGCTGACGATCTGTTAATTCATTGTAGCCAACAAATAAAAGGCGTACCTGAATTTTTATCGGGAACGAAGAACATAGTTATCGGGGAGAGAGGGGTGGGAAAATCCGCTCTCTTCAAACTTGTCGTTGAGGGTGTTTTTAAAGTAGTAAACGAGAGCGGTGAAAAAAACCGCAAACAGATAGTCGTGCCGATAAACGAAGAGCTTGATTACACTGCTATCGCAAATGCTATAGAAGGGCGATATGTACAGAAAGGAGGGAAAGGATTCGGGAAATATAGATTTCTGTGGGAGCTATACATAATTAGCAATGTTGTGGAGTGTGTAATCAAAGAAGAGGGAGAAGACGAAGAGCTGCGCCAGTTGAGGCAAGACATAGAGGTGTTTTTTGGAATACAAATAGCAAGAAAATTTAGATTTATAGACCTCATAAAAAATATAAAATTCACTGCTGCGGTAAAAGTAGATCAGCAGGGAACATATACGCCGTCAGTTGCAATTGAGCAGGGCAAACAACAAGAAGCAGAGTCGTTTGATGTAAATGACAAGCATGTTTCTTCACTTAAAGAGCGCGTTAGAGCTCTACTAAAAATAAGGAAAATTGTTGCTTTAGTGCTCGTCGATAAAATCGACGACTTTGTAGTAGGGCTGGATTATGAGGAGCAAAAGAAAAACATTCAGGCGCTAATCGAATGCACTCAGAGCATGAGACTACCTGAGCTCAAATTAAAAATTTTCTTGCGCGCAGATATTTTTCAAAGACTGGATTTTGAGAAAATTGGGTACGATAAAATTGTTTCACAGACCGTTAGATTGCAATGGACTTCGGAAGATATATGCGAGCTTGTAGCAAGGAGGCTGGCGTATAACTTTAGTGAGCATAAGGTGCCTAGGCCAAAATGGATAATTTCCAATGAATGGTTGGACGTAGATCCAAATCTAAAAGAAGAAGTTAATGATCTTTTCAGGTCGCGCGATCCTGATGGGTTATGGCAAGCGTTGAAGCTGATTATAAAGGCAGCCAAAATTGCTGTGAAAATGAAATTTTCTGGCAGAAAGCGAGAATCTCATTCAGAGAGAAAAACTAACTACAATAAAGAGTTTTTTCTTAGGGTGATTACGTTCATTTTTCCATCGAAAGTACCTGTTTTTGATAAAAACAGAAAAAAACTTGAGATCGCAATAGAAAATTTCTTTGATGCCAACTTCAAGTTTGGTGGAGATGGGCCAAACCCAAGGCTTGTCCTATTGATGTTGAACTTCGTGTGTGAAGAGGCATGCCAATACTACGGAAAAAATCCAGATAAAGGTCAAATTGAGATAAATGGAAACGACGAATATGAAGTAATCCTTAAAGAGCACGTCTATAGAGGGTATTGCCGACTACAAGAGTCAAGCAGAGAGATGATCATTCAGATGAACTCTCGTTGGCGAAAGCCTCTTTATAGGATGTTCAATGCGATTAGTGTGCTTGGCGATGAAAGCCGGTTGTCGCTTGCTAAAATCCGCGAGCTAACCGGCTGGGATCTTGCTGATGAAGACTTTGATGTTTTTTTGGCGTCCTATAAGCATCTTGGCCTATTCGTTGTTGAAAACGACGGAGCAAGGCCTGAGGATAGACTTTATTCGTTACCGATTGTTGTTTCAAAGCTGCGAACATATATTGGATGAAATTGCTGCGTAAGGAAAACAGAGGTCAGAGTCTGAGGTATCCCCACGTTTTCCCCGTGAACCCGTAAGGCTGGTAAAAATGATCTACTAAGGCGGGTCTTGACCCGCCTTAGTCGGAGCGATGCGCCGCGAGTTGCATCGAGCGTTGGGATGCGCAGCTTTGCGTGATGCGTGCGATATGTGGAAGGCGGGTTAAAACCTAAGGTCTCCCCACTTTTTCTGATTGCCGTTCAATGAGATAGGGTCTAGGCTTCGTAAAAACGGTGCATGCATGACGCGGTTTTTTCCTCGGGGTGTCGAAGCCTGAGGACCGCGCCATGCACGC
>Ga0209175_10000012_pt1 | contig 166880 bp, 152 predicted proteins | sample JI91814C2DNA_FD_187506 | JGI IMG/M metagenome (GOLD analysis project Ga0209175, IMG submission 187506) | Wastewater effluent complex algal communities from Wisconsin, to seasonally profile nutrient transformation and Carbon sequestration -... | ecosystem: Engineered > WWTP > Effluent > Algae...
GCCCTTGCAGGAAAAAGCCTTTGCGCTTCTTGGGGTCAACCCCGGGCGTACCCAGTAAGCGACCATCTGATTCCTAAATAGCGTCAACCAATCAGATACTTACTTCCTTCACCTAGTCAAAGTTCGGGCTAGCTCGCGCCGGCAAGGGGCCAGGCGGCGATCGCCGGGCGTTTGCCTGCCCTGGGTGGCCAGCGGCCACCAGATCAGCGCAGCCGCTGTTGCGGGTCGAAGCGGACAATGCTCAGCCCGTCGGGGGTTTTCCTCGGCGGTGCTTTCCAGGCGTGACCGTAGACCACTTCCACCGTTGCCGGTACGCGGCCATCGTCGGCAAGCCGCGCGTAGGCGGCGCGTGCCGTGGCCCAGGTGGCACGCCCGGTCAGGCCACGGCTGCGCGCCTGCATCGCGCAGCGCGAGCCGCTCTGGCGCAGATCGGCGAGCAGCTTGTCGAAGCTGGTGTAGGTCATGGTCAGCAGCTCGGCGTCCATCACCGGGTCGGAAAAGCCGCATTCAAGCAACATGTCGCCGTAGTCGTGCATGTCAGTAAAGCGTTGCGTGTGCACCTGGCCGTCGTTGAAGCTGGCGCGAAGTTCCTTCAAGGTGTCTGGCCCGAAGGTCGAGAACATGAGCAGGCCACCGACGTCGAGCACCCGGTGCGCTTCACGAAACGCCGCCAGCGGGTCGTCAAGCCAGTGCAGCATCAGGTTCGACCAGACCAGGCCGACCGACTGTGGCTTGAACGGCAGAGTGCTCGCCTGCGCCACCAGCAAGGGGGTTCGCCGGTTGCGCAGGAAGGGCATCAGCCAGCGCAAGCGTGAGCGTTTGGCCTGGCTCACCCGGAGCATGCTTTCGCAGAGATCGGCGCCGACGACAAGGGCTTCGGGATAGCGCTCGTTCAGTGCGGTGAGGCTGGCGCCGGTGCCGCAGCCGAGATCGAGAACGCGCTGCGGCGCGATGCGCACGTAGTCCAGCCTTTCCAGCATGCGGCTGCCGATCTCGCGCTGCAGCACGGCCGCCTCATCGTAGGTCGCCGCGGCGCGGGCAAAACTGCGTCGCACCTGGCGCTGATCAACGAACTGCGCCGGTGCCTTCATCGGTGACTAGATCGGGCGCAGGCCAAGCTTCTCGAACAGGGCTTCGTCGCGGTCTGCTTCGGGGTTGCCGGTGGTCAACAGCTTGTCGCCGTAGAAGATCGAGTTGGCGCCGGCCAGAAAGCAAAGCGCCTGCAACTCGTCGGACATTTCCTGGCGACCCGCCGACAGGCGCACGAAGCTCGTCGGCATGGTGATCCGCGCGGCGGCCAGGGTACGCACGAACTCGAAGCTGTCGACCGGCGCGACGTTGGCCATTGGCGTACCGGGGATCGGTACCAGATTGTTGATCGGTACTGATTCGGGCGGTGGATTGAGGTTGGCGAGCTGAACGATCAGCGCGGCGCGGTTGCGGCGCGACTCGCCCATGCCGATGATGCCGCCCGAGCAGACCTTGATTCCTGCCTCGCGCACCTGCCCGAGGGTGTCGATCCGGTCGGCGTGCTTGTGGGTGGTGATCACCTGTCCGTAGAAGGAAGCGTCGGTATCCAGATTGTGGTTGTAGTAGTCGAGGCCGGCGTCCTTGAGCTCGTCGGCCTGCCCGTCCTTGAGCATGCCCAGGGTGACGCAGGTCTGCAGACCCATGCTCTTGACGGTGCGAATCATCTCCGTGACCTTGGCCAGGTCCTTGTCTTTCGGGCCCCGCCATGCGGCGCCCATGCAGAAGCGCGAGGCGCCCTTGTCCTTGGCGGCCTGTGCGGCGGCGATCACTTCGTCGAGCGGCATCAGGGCTTCACGTTCGGTGGTGGTGCTGTAGCGCGCCGCCTGCGAGCAATAGCCGCAATCCTCCGAACAGCCGCCGGTCTTTACCGACAGCAGGGTCGAGCGTTGAATCTCGTTGGCGTTGAAGTTTTCGCGGTGCACCTGTTGTGCGCGAAACAGCAGATCCATCAAGGGAAGCTGGTAAAGTGCTTCGACATCGGCGACCGACCACTTGCCTGCTGGGGTCGAAACGGCGCGCTCCGGGCTAAGTGTCGCGGCTTGAGGAATTGCGTTCATTGGCTAGACCTATGGGTTGGGGTAATTTGAGGCCCGTTGCCCCACGGATTCGTTCATTCATCGATCCATGGATTTGCCGCGAGCCCTCCGAGGATGCCAATCTTAACTCAAACAGCCAGACGGATCCTCAGATCGTGCGCAGGACTGCTGACTCAGGATTGCCTGTTGTGCGGAGCGAGCAGCGGCGCCAGCCCACTCTGCCCGGCCTGCGAGGCCGACTTGCCGCATCTGCCCGCATCATGCTGTCCGCGCTGCGCCCTGCCGGTGCCGGGTGGCGAGGTCTGCGGCCGTTGCCTGGCCAAGCCACCAGGCTACGATCTGACCCTGGCGGTGTTTCGCTACGCCTTCCCGCTCGACAAGCTGGTGCAGTCGTTCAAGTACGGCCATCGCCTCGCTCTGGGCAGCTACTTCGGCCGCCAGCTTGCCGCCCTGCCGGGAAGCGCTTGCGCGGACCTGATCATTCCCGTGCCGCTACATCCGCTGCGCCTGCGCGCGCGCGGCTTCAATCAAGCGCTCGAACTGGCGCGTCCGGTCAGCAAAGCCTGGCGAATTCCGATCGATAGGCAGAGCTGCAGGCGCATCCGGCACACTCCTGCGCAAGCCGATCTGCCCTGGCGGGAACGGGCCGGCAACGTCCGCGGCGCCTTCCAGTGTGCAACGGATTTCACCGGCCAGCGTCTGTTGCTGGTCGACGATGTAATGACGACCGGCGCCTCTCTCGACGAACTAGCCCGCGTCGTGCGTTTGCGTGGCGCAGAACGGGTGACACTGCTGGTCGTGGCGCGCGCTTTGCCGCCAGTGTGAGCGGATAGCTCTGCCCGGGGCGCCGCGACGAGCGGTCCGGAAATACTTCCCCCCAGTGCCTGCTGGCTGCCGGCTCTGCTCAGAGATGCTCGAACTCGGCAACGTCTGCCGCCGGGCTGCTCGCCGAGGCAGCGAAGGCGATGATTCCACTGCCGCGCAGGACGAATTCCTCACACCTCAGAAACAGCTCGCTCTCGCCGTTGACGGTTACGAAAGTGCCATTGGTGCTCAGATCGCTGAGCACGAAGTGCTCGCCTCGCCGCTCGATTGTCGCGTGATTGCGCGACGCGCGGCGGTCGCGAATGGTGATCCCGCAGTTCGCATCGCGGCCCATGTCGACGCGTAAACGCGTCTTGTCGAGCACTTTGACCTGGCCGCCATAACGTACGCACAAGCGCCCGCTGTTGCTGGATGGCGCCGCCGCGGGCGCTGCCTCTGCCATGCCCGTCTTGCCCGCTCTTGTCTTGGCCTCGAGCCACACCACTTCGAATACCTCGTCGCCGGTTGGCAGCCTGTTTTCGGCTTGCTCCTGCAGGCCACGCGTCGCCGATTGCAATGGAGCGGAGAGCAGAGATCTGGTCGCGCCGCAGGTCAAGGTCTGACCAGCGCTGGCCAGATTGGCAAGGAACTCGGCGATGCTTGCCCCCTCACCATGAGCGCCCGCATCGTCCTCGCGCACCTGGCCGTGATGAAAACCGACGCGGATTGCCAGTTGGACACCGGACACCGGAGGCAGGTCGGCCACCCGCCGCTGCATGGCGATGGCGGCCTGGCAGGCGTCATCGGCGTTGTCGAAGAGAGCCGTGAGCTCATCGCGCTTGGCGTTTTTCGCGAGCCGCCCACGGAAGCCCTCAACGCCACGCGCCACGCGCTTCCGGCAACGCTCGACGGCGTGCTCGGCTTCCGCGCCGCCCCGCTTTTCGAACAATTTCGAGCTTCCGGAGATGGCGGCAATCAGTACCGACAGCATCCTTTCCTTGTCGCTCATCACGCGCGCACCGCCAGCGGCACGCCTTGCAGGCTGGGCAGTATTTCGCCGAGCGGTGCCGGATCGAAGACCAGATCGCCGCCATCCATGGTCGCCGGATCGCCCCCTGGGCGCAGACCCTGGAAATCGAACAGCGTCTGGTCTGCCAGGTGCGAGGGAACGACTTTCTGCAGCGCGGAAAAAACCGCCTCGGTGCGCCCCGGGTAGCGGTGGTCCCAGTCGGCCATCATCGCGCGGATCTTCTGGCGCTGTAGATTGTCCTGCGAGCCACAGAGGTTGCACGGGATGATCGGGTAAGCCATGCCGCGGGCAAAACGGGCAATGTCTTTTTCGCTGCAATAGGCAAGCGGTCGGATGACCACGTGCGCGCCGTCGTCGGTCAGCAGTTTTGGGGGCATGGCCTTGAGCCGCGCGGCGAAGAGAAGGTTGAGGAACAGCGTATGGACAATGTCGTCGCGATGATGGCCGAGGGCAATCTTGTTCGCACCGACTTCCTTGGCGGTTCGGTAGATCACGCCGCGGCGCAGGCGCGAACACAGCGAGCAGGTCGTCTTGCCCTCGGGAATCTTGCTTCTGACGATCGAATAGGTGTCCTGTTCGACGATTCGATAGTCGACACCCAGCTTTGCCAGGTAGCCGGGCAGGACCTCGGCCGGGAAGCCCGGTTGCTTCTGGTCGAGGTTCATGGCGATCAGCCGGAAATCGACCGGCGCCCGTTCGCGCAACGCCATGAGGACGGAGAGCAGCGTATAGGAGTCCTTGCCGCCGGAAATGCAGACCAGAACGGTGTCGCCGTCGTCGATCATTCTGTAATCGGCGATCGCTTTGCCGGTATTGCTCTCCAGACGCCTCCTCAGGCGCTGCAAGGTGTTCGATTGTTCCACCAGTTTCCTTTCCAACGGCGTGACCAGTTACAGATGTGCGGTGCGACCGCCATCGACGTTGATCACCTGGCCAGTGATGTAGTCCGCGTCGTCCAGCAGGTAGCGCACTGCGCAGGCGATGTCCCGCGGGCAGCCGGCGCGCTGCAGCAGGGTGTGCGCGACGATGTTCTCGCGAGCTGCGCTGTCGAAAACTTCGCTATCCGGCCACAGGATCGGCCCCGGCGCCACCGCGTTGACCCGCACCTGTGGTGCCATTTCGATGGCCAGGGCGCGCGTCAGGCCAAGCAGCCCCGCTTTCGCCGCGCAGTACAGCGGATAACCGCTCAGCGGGCGTTCGGCATGAATGTCGGTGATATTGACCACCGCTCCCTGCGTCGCCACCAGGTGCGGTGCGGCTGCCTGCGTCAGGAACAGGGGGGCTTTCAGATTGCTGCCAATGAGGTCGTCCCAGCTTGCCAGGTCGATCTTGCCCAAGGGCGTCGGAAAGAAGCTCGACGCGTTGTTCACCAGGGCATCGAGACGGCCGAATTGCGCGATCGTATTGGCGACCAGCAAGGGCAAGGCATCGACGTCCAGCAGGTCCGCCTGCAGGCAGGCTGCCGAAGACGGCCGGATGGCGTTCAGTTCGCTGGCCAGTGCCGCGGCGGCAGCCGATGCCTGGCGATAATGGAGCACCAGATTGGCGCCGGTGGCGTGCATTTCGCGGGCTATCACACTGCCCAGCCGCCGGGCCGCGCCGGTCACCAGTATCGTTTTTCCACTCATCTCCCATTCCAGGCCAGCACCAACAAGGATATGATTTTAACGGATTATTGCCCCTGCTTCGGGAAAAACAACCCGTTCTGGCGTCAGCGCGGTAGACTGCGGGTGGAGTGACTTGGGAAAAGAACGATGAGCAAACTGGACCAGGCGCTTGACGCCGACGATCTGATGATTCTGGCGGAGCGCATTGAGCAGTTGGCGGCAGACGATGCCGAATGGGTCGCTCGGCTGTTTCAGGAGTTGCTGCGCGCGCGCGCCCATGAGGGCGAACTGCTGGCCGGGCAGGCAAGCGGCGGGCAGCAGCAGGAAGGGGGCGAGCGCGAGTTTGATGAGCAGCTGGCGCAGGTCGCGCTGGACACCGCCGAGTGGCTGAGAACGCTCTGGGAGGTCGGCTACATGGGGGCCGGCAACTTCCGTTCTCAGCCGCGTTCGGCATTTCCGGCGATCGATCTTGAGGACGTCAGGAAGTCCTCGCTGTTTGCGCGTATTCGCCAGGGCAAGCATGCGCTGCCATTTCCACCGCCTACCCGGCAAGGGTTGCCATGGCACGAACTCGTTGAAGGGGGCACAGGAACGCAGCTGGTCAGCGCCGAGATCGTTCGCGATGAAGTCGGTCTGCCGATGGGTGCGATCATTGAAGGCTGCAGCGAGTGGCAGGTCCTCGAGGAAGGCACCGCGAAGCAGGAGTGCGTCGTGCAGCACCAGGGGAAGGGGCCCAGGTTCCGCCTGCGGCTGTTGGCCGCGGAGAGCGCTGAGTTGCATCGCGAGCCGCCGAGTTTGACGCGCGAGATCCATCTGCAGGGGCGTGGCGGCTTCAACTCCTATACCCTCGAATGGCCGCTGGAAAATGGCCATACGCAGTTCGTTGCCTTGCGTGCTGCGACCTGGGAGCGAGCCCAGTCAGAGGCTGAGCATTGGCTGGCGATCACCCACCCGGAGTTGTACGGGCAAGTGCGCTTCGTGGCTGCAGAGAACTGAGCCGTCGACCGACTGGACGGCGAGGCATCCGGCAGTGAAGCGCCCGTGGTCGATCGTCGCCTTGCTCCGCCTTCGCTGACCGCCGCCATGACATTACCCGCACCGACGACCGAGGCGCTGGCCTTCAGCGCCGCGCTCAGCGGTCATCTTGTCCGTGAGATTGACGCGGGCGGCGGCTGGATCGGCTTTGATCGCTTCATGGACCTTGCGCTCTACGCGCCGGCGATGGGCTACTACTCAGGCGGCGCCCACAAGTTTGGTGCGGCGGGCGATTTTGTCACCGCTCCGGAACTCTCTCCGGTTTTTGCCCAGACGCTCGCCGCGCAGGTGCGACAGATCCTCGCGCTCAGCTCTCCGCAGATCATTGAAGTTGGCGCCGGCAGCGGCCAACTGGCAGCCCACCTGCTGCGCGAACTCGAGTCACGTGGAGTGCTTCCCGAAAGCTACGCCATTCTCGAACTGTCCGGCGAACTGCGGGCGCGGCAGCGCCAGGTGATTGCCGCCCAGGTGCCGCATCTGCTGTCGCGGGTGTCCTGGCTCGAGCGCCTGCCCGAGCGCTTCGCTGGGCTGGTGCTGGCCAACGAAGTGCTCGATGCGATGCCGGTGCACCTCGTCGTCTGGAACGAGACGGGCGTCGCAGAGCGCGGCGTCACCGTCAAGCACGGGCAGTTTGCGTGGGTCGATCGCCCGGCTAGCGGCAGGCTGCGCGAGCGGGCACTGGCACTGGCCGCCGAATGCGCCCTGCCACCCGGGTACCTGAGCGAGGTTTCGTTGGCCGCAGGTGCCTGGGTCGCGGAGTGGGCGGCACGTCTCGGGTGCGGCGCCCTGTTGCTGATTGACTACGGTTTTCCGCGCCGCGAGTACTACCATCCGCAACGCAGCGCCGGCACGCTGATGTGCCACTACCGCCACCACGCCCACGGCGAGCCTTTCTATCTGCCTGGTTTGCAGGACATCACCGCGCACGTCGATTTCACGGCGATCGTCGAAAGCGGCTGTTCGGCTGGTCTGGAATTGCTCGGCTACAGCACGCAGTCGAGCTTCCTCCTTGACTGTGGCCTGGCTGCGGTTCTCGCACGAACGCCAAGCAGTGATGCGCGGCGCTACCTGCCTCTGGCCAGTGCCGCCAACAAGCTGGTTTCACCGGCGGAAATGGGCGAGCTGTTCAAGGTGATGGCGCTTGGCAAGGGTATTGCCGAGCCACTGCTCGGCTTTGCCAGCGGCGACCGCAGCCGGACCCTCTGAAGCCGCCCGCCACTGCCGGTGGCCTTGCCAGTGTCCCCGGCGTCGCTCGCGCTGCTGGCGGCCTGCTGGCAGGCTCGGGCCGACTACGTGCGCTGCACAGGCGCGGTCTCTGCCGCGGGCTTCACGAGTGGTGCCAGCGCGGCCACGCGAGCGGCGTGTATCCGCGCGCCAATCTCGGCGGGTTCCGGGCAGCTGCCGGCAATCGCCGCGGCATCGATGCCGCGTGCCAGCAGCAGGGCCTGGCGAAGAAGTGGCGCTGCTGGATAGCCGGCGTCCTGCCAGCCCAGGCGACCCTGAAAGTCGCAGGTGCAGGCTTCGAGCAGCTGCTCGAAGCGCTCGGGGCGGCGCAAGGCGTCGGTGTTTTCGAGCAGCCTGACGATCTCTGCCGCCGCCAGTTGCCCGGCGCGATGTACGTCGCCGTGATGGCGTGCGACGAGGAGCGCCAGATCCCGGCACTCGATCGGTACTCTGAGGCGCTTGCACACCGCGCTCGCCAGTTCGACGCTGCGCGCTTCGTGACCCGGATGGCGTGGCAAGTCGGCAGCAGCCGTCTCGCCCTTGCCGAGATCGTGGAGCAATACGGCGAAGCGTACCGGTAGCGTGCAGCCGCGCTGCGCCGATTGATCGACGACCATCATGACATGCACGCCGGTATCGATTTCCGGGTGCATCTCGGCGCGTTGCGGTACGCCGTAAAGGCGGTCCAGTTCGGGCAGCAGTCGGCGCAGCGCTCCGCATTCGCGCAGTACGTCGAACATCCGCGACGGTTTTTCTTCCAGCAGACCCTTGGCCAGTTCCTGCCAGACGCGTTCGGGGACCAGGTGGTCGAGCTCGCCGCTGGCGACCATTTCTTGCGCCAGGGCCACGGTTTCCGGGGCTACCGTAAAAGCGGTGAAGCGAGCGGCGAAGCGGGCAAGGCGAAGGACGCGCACCGGGTCCTCGACGAAGGCCGGACCGACGTGGCGCAGTACGCGCGCGGCGAGATCATCGACACCGCGATGGGGGTCGATGAGCATCCCATCGGCACTGCGCGCAATGGCGTTGATGGTCAGGTCGCGGCGCGCCAGATCCTCACTCAGGCTGACTTCCGGTGCGGCGCGAAAAGCAAAGCCCTTGTAGCCGCGGCCCGTCTTGCGTTCGGTCCGCGCCAGCGCATATTCCGCGTGCGACTGCGGGTGCAGGAAAACCGGGAAATCCCTGCCGACGGGCTTGAAGCCGCGGGCGAGCATCTCCTCGGGTGAGGCGCCGACGACGACGTAATCACGATCCTGAACCGGCAAGCCGAGCAGTTCGTCGCGGATGGCGCCGCCGACGGTGAAGATCTCCATCAGGACGCTGGCCGGCGCTTAGCGCGGCGCGCCAGCCAGCTCAGCGACCGGCACGGAGGCGATAGCGATCCAGGCGAACCTGCCCCTGCTCGGCTGGCGACAGGTAGGTCGGGGCCACGGCTTCCAGGGCTGTTGGCTGCCAACCAGGATAGTCGTGTGCGCCATCGCTGACGCTGTCTACGTCCATCGAACGCAGGTTGTCCGGCGACATCGGCGGGTTCGGCAGCAGCCACAGCAGGCCGGCCTGCAGGTAGGCCCAGCCGCCGTTGCCTAGATCGATGATGCGCCGGCGCTTGCCGACCAGTTGGGCCGTGTACTCGACCAGCTCACGCAGCGTGTAGACCTTAGGACCACAGAGGTCGTAAGTCTGGCCAAAGGTGTTGCGATCGTTGAGGCTGTCGCAGAAAGCCTTCGCCACGTCGCCAACAAAGACCGGCTGGAAGCGCGCGGAGGCGCCGCCGAGCGGGAAAATCGGGAACAGTTTGAGCAATTTGGCAAACATGTTGAGGAAAGCGTCACCCGGGCCGAAAATCACCGACGGTCGAAATACCGTGATCTCCAGTTCGTCCATGGCCGCCCCGACCACGGCTTCTCCTTCACCCTTCGAGCGCAGATACTCCGATGCCCCGTCGCCGGCTGCATTCAGCGCGCTCATGTGCACCAGGCGCCGGACGCCGCTTTGTTTCATGGCCGCGACAATGTTCCTCGGCAGGTCGACATGTGCCGCGGCGAAACCCTTGCCGTAAGGCAGGCGCGAATCCTTGTCGTGGAGTATGCCGACCAGGTTGATGACGGCGTCCTGGCCGCGCATCAGTTCGACGAGGGCCTGTGAATCGTTCACCTTGGCTTCGACCATCTCGACGGTCGGCAGCATGATCAGCTTCTTGGTGTTGTCGCGGTGGCGGGTAGCGATCGTCACCCGTACGCCGCGTTGCGAAAGGCAGCTGGCGATCCAACCGCCGACAAAACCACTGCCGCCGATCAACAGCACGTTCTTGAGTTCCATAGCGTTCTACCGGTGAAATGAGTGTCGAGAAAGCATGATTCTAAGGCAAATCCTCGCCCTTGGCTTCGCCGCCGGTGCGGGGAGCGATGACCCCGAGCCGGTTCTTGAGCGTTTGCGGTCGGCCGTCGAACAGTGCCGAGTAATAGACCGAATTGCTCATCACCTTCTTGACGTAGTCCCTGGTTTCGCCGAAAGGAATCGTTTCCGCATAGATTGCCCCTTCCAGCGGCACGTCGGCGCGCCATCTGCGCGCCCGACCCGGCCCGGCGTTGTAGGCCGCCGAGGCGAGCACCGGGTGATTGTCGAGGCTCTCGAGCACCAGCCGCATGTAGCTGGTGCCGAGCAGCAGGTTGATTTCGGTGTCGTTGACCTTGCCCTGGTGGTAATCCTTGAGACCAATCTTGCCGGCAACCCATTTGGCGGTGGCCGGCATCAGCTGCATCAGACCGGAAGCACCGGCACCCGAACGCGCATTAGTGACGAAGCGGCTCTCCTGGCGCATCAGGCCATATACCCAGGCGTCGTCGAGCGCCTGGTTGCGTGCTGCCGGCCGCACCTGATCGCCAAACGGTGCCAGGTAGCGCAGCGAGTAGTCGTGTTCACTGCGCGTTCGGTCGGCCGTGGCAATGGCACGGTCGTAGATGTCGGCACGCAAGGCGATCGCGGATGCGGTCAGCAGTTCCCGGTCGCTCATTCCGCGCAGGGCCCAGTTCCATTCGCGGACAGCTTCCGAGCGCAGATTGAGGCGGAAGAAAGCCAGTGCGCGTTGCACGCCGGGATTGGCGTGAACGGCGGCCAATTCTTCCTTGCTCGGCGGTGACGCCTGCGGTGGTGGTGCAATCGGCTGGCCGAGGTCGTCACTGGCCAGGTTGCCATAAAAATCGGGTTGTCCGGCGATCTTCATAAACAGCGCATTCGCTTCGGCAAGTCGACCGCCGGCACGGTAGGCGCGGCCCAGCCAGTAGATCCAGGCCGGCTGCGCGGCCAGTTCCGGCGGCATCGCTTCGATCGTCGAGCGCACGGCGCCCCAGTCCTGTGCGCGTAGCGCCGCGCGGACCTTCCACTCCGCCACGTCGTCCGAAAGTGGCGCGTCACCCGCCTGCCGATACCACTCGATGGCCTCTGGCATGTGGTCCTGCGCCGCCTGGCGGCCGATCTGGGCCCACGCCCAGCCCAGTTGATCCTTGTTCAGCGAAGGCGCTATCCGCTGCAGTTGCTGTGCAGCCATGCGCGGGTCGTTGCGGGCGATGCGCTGGATAGCGAGGACGGCCAGCTCGCGTTGCATGCGATTGCCGGAAAAATCGCCCGGCAATCTGATCAGCCAGGGCAGCGGCGCGCCGATGATCGTTTGCGCCAGCTTCTTGTCCGGCGTCTGGCTGGGCGGCAGGTAGTTCATGCTGTACGCTGCCGCAGTAGTCTTGTTGGCCTCGAACTGATTGCGAATGCGTGCCCAGACGGCGTCGGCGAGGACGCGCTTTTCGAGGATCAGCACCTCCAGCACCGGGTAGCAGGGTTCCGGAGGCTCGAGCAGGGTCAACCACAGCGGCAAGGCGTCGTCGAGCATGGTCGGGTCGCCCCGTGCGCGCCTGCTCTGCAGCGAATAGCAGGCTAGATCCTGCGCCGGGGCTTGCAGCAGACCCGGGAACTCGGCGTCGAAGGCCGCCCATTGCTGCTGCTTGCCGGTTTGCCGGAGCCAGTCCGTGCGCAACTTCTCGGCGACGTAGGTGTTGTGGTGCCGGTTCAGGAAAGCGGCGACGGTCGCCGGATCGGCCTCCTTCAAGTCGAGGAGAAGCTGCCAGTAATCGACATAGGCCGCCAGTTCGTAACCCTGCAGCGTCGCCGCCAGTTGCTCGAGGCGGACTCTGTCGCCGTTGCGAGCGGCGCTGCGGGCGGCGAGAAACTGCTCGTCTGCGCCCGTCGCGGCGGCGCCGAGCGGGGTCAGAAACCAGCTGCCGAGGACGATCAGGATGGTGTGGCGGAGGGTGTCGCGAAACTTCATGGTAAGCTGGATTTCCCTGAAAATATCGGTTTTGAGCATATCACATGGCTGCCGGACCAATCTCTGCAATCGCTGTCGACGGACCGGCCGGCGAGCGCCTGGCGGCGCGTTGCGCAGTGCGCAAGAGCCTGCTCGATCGCCGCCTGGCGCTGACTGCCGAGCAGTGCGCGCAACTCTCCAGCCGCGTCTGCGCGCACTTGCGCGACGGCTTCCCGCATTTGTCGGCGCTGGCCGTCGGTTTCTGTTGGCCGATGAAGAATGAAGCCGATCTCAGGCCGTTGATCGAGGAATGGGCCAGTGCGGGCAGGCGAGGCTTCAGCGCGTTGCTGCCGGTGGTCATCGACGAGCAGCAGGCGTTGGCATTTCGCGCCTGGTCCGCGGACAGCGTCATGTTCGCCGATCGCTATGGCATTCCAACCCCGGCTGGCGGCGACTTTCTGATTCCCGAGGCGCTGTTGTTGCCGGTGAATGGCTTCGACCTCGCCGGCTACCGCCTCGGCTACGGGGGGGGCTATTTCGACCGCACCCTGGCCCTGCTCTCGCCGCGACCCTTGGTCGTCGGGGTCGGATTCGAACTGGGCCGGCTGGACACCATCGTTCCCCAGCCGCACGACCAGCCCCTCGACGCGGTGGTTACCGAAGCCGGCATCTTCCGGCCGTTGCGCTAGGCTGGCTGGCGGCCGAGAACGAAGGCTGCCAGCGCATCGGCAGACATCGGGCGCGCTATCCAGTAACCCTGGATTTCGTCGCATTGACAGAGACGCAGCTGCGCGGCGACCTCGGCATCCTCGACACCCTCGGCGATTGCGCGCAGCTTGAGCGCGTGCGCCATCTGGACGATGGCGCGAACGATTGCCGCGTCGTCGGCGTTGCTGACCAGGTCGCGGACGAAGGGGCGGGCGATCTTCAGTTTGTCCACCGCGAAACGTTTCAGGTAAGCAAGGCTCGAGTAGCCGGTACCGAAATCGTCTACGGATAGTTTGACGCCGATCGCCTTCAGGCGGCGGGCAGTGTCGAGCGTTGCTTCAGCGTCGTGAATCAGGATCGATTCGGTCAGTTCGAGTTCCAGCCATTGCGAGTCGAGGTCGGCGAGGACCAGCGAGTTGATCACCGTTTCGAGCAGATCGCTGCGCCGGAACTGCACGCCGGAAAGGTTGACCGCGACGCTGAAGGGCGGCAGCCCGGCCGCCTGCCAGGCGCTCGCCTGACGGCAGGCTTCGCCGAGAACCCACTTGCCGAGCGGCACGATCAGACCCGTCTCTTCGGCAATCGGGATGAATTTGGCCGGCGCAACCAATCCGTGATCCGGGCTCTGCCAGCGCACCAGCGCTTCGACGCCGACGATCGCGCCCGAAGCCAGGTCGATCTGCGGCTGATAGTGCAGGACGAATTCGGAACGCTCGAGTGCCCGCCGCAGACGAGTTTCGAGATGCATGTGCTCGACCGCCTGGACGTTCATCTGCTCGGTGAAGAAGCGGTGCGCGTTGCGGCCGGAGTGCTTGGCGTGATACATGGCCGTGTCGGCCTTCTGCGTCAGGCTGTCGAAATCGTCGCCATCGTCGGGAAAGAGCGAAATACCGATCGAGAACGAGGTGGACAAGGCGTGCTGGCCGATCAGAAACGGTTCGCCCATGCGCTGCTGGATCTTGTCCGCCAGCCGCGACACCGACTCGCTGTCGCCCGCGTCCCTGAGGACGATCAGGAACTCGTCGCCGCCCTGCCGGCTGATGGTGTCGGATTCGCGAACACAGGTGCCGAGCCGGGCGACAACGGCCTGGAGCAACTTGTCGCCGACCGGGTGGCCGAGCGAGTCGTTGATCGTCTTGAAGCGGTCGAGGTCGAGGAACATCAGGGCGACGCGGCCGTGCGACCGCCTGGCCAGCGCCAGGGCCTGCTCGAGGCGGTCGCGCAGGAGCAGGCGGTTGGGCAGCCCTGTCAGCGGGTCGTGGTGGGCCAGGAATTCGGCGCGTTGCTGCGCGGCCTTGCGCTCGGTGATGTCGGTAAATGTGGCTACGGCGGCGTTAGCCTGCGTCGCGGTGCCGGTGCACAAGGGCGAGGCATTGATCAATATCCAGCGCACGCTGCCGTCGGCGGCGCGCAATCCCATGACCGTTTCGCGCACTTCGCAAGCTTCGCGGATGGCGATCACCCAGGGCCAGTCCTCGCTGGCAAAGGGTGTTCCATCCTCGCGCAGCCTGGTCGTGCCGGCGGCAAGCGAAACGCCACCGGAAAACGTTTCCTGCGAGTCGGCGAAAATTTCTTCGGCGGCGGGGTTGGCAAAGATCAGTTTTCCCGCATGCGACCACAGCATCAGCCCTTCGGCCATCGCCGACACCACGCCACGGAAGCGGCTCTCGCTTTCGTGCAGACGGTCGATCATCTGCCGCAACTCGCTGACATCCTCCTTGATGGCGACAAAGCTGGTGGTGCGACCCTGACTGTCCTCGACCGGTGCAACCATGGCGCGTTCGTGATAAAGCGAGCCGTCGCGACGTCTGTTCTCGAACTCGCCATGCCAGGTGTCGCCGGCCTTGAGCTTTGCCCACAGGTCGGCGTAGGTGGCCGCTGGCGTACGTCCTGATTTGAGTATCGCCGGCGTCTGGCCGATGACCTCATCCTTTGCATAACCGGTCGTTTCGACGAACTTGTCGTTGACGTATTCGATACGCCCCTGGGTATCGGTAATGATGATCGTGGCCGGGTTCTGCTCGACGACCAGCGAGAGCTTGCGTGCCCAGGCCTCGGCCACGTGGCGTTCGGTGATCTCGTGGAAAATGCCGAGGATGCTTGTTTCGCCAGTTGGTTTGGTGTGTTCCGGGACCAGAACGCCGTCGAAGAAGCGTGGACCCTGGAGCGTCGGAAAACCGAACTCGATCTGCTGCGCACAGTTGGTTTCGTAGACTGCTGCCAGCGCACGCTCCCAGCGCTCGATCAGCGCCGCGTCCAGATCGGGGAAGTCGGCGAACACCTCGCGCACGGTCCTTCCGAGAACGCTGCCTGGTTGAAGGCCCAGCGAACGTTCGAAGGAGGCGTTGGTGAACAGGTGGCGATACTGAGCGTCGTAGCGACTGATGATCACCGGCAGATTCTCGACCAGCGTCCGGTACGAGTTCTGCCGTTCGAGGAGGTCGGCCGTCCGCTCGCGGACCAGTTCCTCGGCCATCGCGCGCCGGTTCAGCACGTTGTGCAGGTAGATCAGCAGGAGCAGGGTGAACAGCGCGCCGAGCAGCGGAACGTAAGGCACCATCGGCGAATAATTGCGCTCCAGCCAGCCCGGCGTAGCCTCTATCTCTACCGACCACAGCCGCCGTCCAATCTCGACCTCGGCTCGGTAGCCGTTGATCGCCGCCGCCTTTGCGCGCTGCGTCGGAGGCTGCCCGGCAGGGGTCCAGGCACGAATCAGCTGCTGTTCCTCCGGCCGCGTCTGGTCGACCAGGAAGACGTTCAGGCCGGTTTCGGTATCCCCGGCGTTGGCGGCGTCGAACATCTGATTCATGCTCAGGACACCGAGGACGATGCCCCTGATCGCCGCACGGCGCTGATCGCGGGTGGGAGGGACTTTGCCGCCACGGTAGACGGGTGCGCAGATGACCACGGTGTCGGTCTGTCGGTTGTCGATGAGGAGCGGGCCAAGATCGCTGCTCACCTGCAGGCCGGTATCAATCGCCTGCTCGATGAGCGGCCCGCGGTTCGACGCGGCGTGCAGATTGACCCCGATGGCCAGGTGATTGGGCTCGTAGGGCACGGCATAGAGGACCGGGAAATAGCGTGGGCGATCGCCTACCGGCTGCGTTGCTCCTTCAGCGTTGCGTTCGCTGATCGCAAAGGAGTTGCCCCAAATCCGGCGGGCGCGGCGTTCGAAGTTGTCGCGATCAGCCGCCTCGACGACGGGCAACCAGCCAAAACCGCGAATGCCGCGATCGCCGACCATTGGTCCGGCGAACGCCTCGAAAGCACGCCAATCGACCGCTTCAACGCTGCTGAAAAGGCGTTGCAAGGTCGTCAGGTTGTCCAGCTGATCGACAATCCGCTGCCTGACGAGGTCGGCACGCGTTGCCGCTGCCTGGCGAAAGCGTTGTTCAAGGCGTTCCTGGGCGGCGTTCGACAATGAGCTGCTCACCCAGCCGGTAATCGCCGCAGCGGCCAAGGCGACGCCGATCAGGATCGCTGCGTGGCCAGACCAGGACCGGCGTGAAAAGAAAGAGAATGCCATTTACTACGATTGCCCTTGTTGGCACCCAGAGTCTCGCATGCTAGGCGCGCGGTTCGACTAAAGCAATGCGCTTCTCGCCGGTGGCAGTCGCCCGGGCAAGGCCGAACAGGCACTGAGCATGCGCTCGAGTGCTGCATCCAGCGTCGCGCGCGGACACCCGAAATTGAGTCGCAACCAGCCGGGAAGGCCAAAATCAGCGCCATTGGACAGGCCGACGCCGGCGTTCTCGAAAAAAACCGCGGCGTCGCCGACGCCGAGGGCGCGCGCGTCGATCCACGCCAGGTAGGTCGCCTCGACCTGGTTCACGGTCAGACCCGGGATGTCGCCGAGTACCGCTGCCACCCGGTCGCGGTTGTCGCGCAGAACGGCGAGCAGCGCCTGTTGCCAGTCATCGCAGTCGCGATACGCGGCTTCCGTTGCCGCCAGGCCCAGGGCATTCACATGCGGGACGATGCCGTGCATTGTCGCCTTGAAGCGCCGCCGCAGCGCAGCGTCGGGAATGACCGCGAAAGCGCAACCGAGACCGGGAATATTGTAGGTTTTCGAGGGCGCCATCAGGGTGATGCTGCGCTGCGCGATGTCGGCGTCGATCGTCGCCAGCGGCCGGTGTCGCAGGTGTCGGTCGAGCAGCAACTGGCAGTGGATTTCGTCGGAACAGACGATCAGCTGGTGGCGTTTGCAGAAGGCCGCGATCTGGGCGAGTTCGTCATCGTCCCAGGCGCGCCCCACCGGGTTGTGCGGGTGGCAGAGGAGCAGCAGGTGGCTGCTCGGCGTCACCGCCTTGTGCAAGGCGGCGAAATCCCACACCCAGCGGCCGCCAAGCTGCTGCAGCGCGGCGGTGGCCAGTTCCTTGCCGGCCAGGCCGGGTGCCGAGAGGAACGGGGGATAGACCGGCGTCGCCGTCAACACATCGCCGTCGACCGCGCGGCAGGCGACGTTGAGCCCGCTGACCAGCCCCGGCAGCCAGACCAGCCAGTCCGCCTCGATCTGCCAGTCGTAGGCGCGCTGCAGATGCCCGAGGACGGCAGCGAGCAGCGACGGGGTCGCCTCTGCGTAGCCGAAACAGCCGTGGGCGACGCGCTTTTCAAGGGCGCTGATGATCGCCGGCGGCGCCGCAAAATCCATGTCGGCAACCCACAGGGGGAGCACGTCGCGGTCAGCGTAGCGGTTCCACTTCAGCGAGTCGCCGTGGCGACGGTCGATGACGCGGTCGAAGCAGAAATCACTCACCGGCAGCATCGGCACAATGCACTCAGACTTCGAGGTCCGCAAAGAGGGCCGTCGACAGGTAGCGTTCCCCGAAAGAGGGAATGACGACGACGGTCAGCTTGCCCGCGTTCTGCGGCCGCCGCGCGACTTCCATCGCCGCCCATACTGCGGCCCCGGAAGAAATGCCGACGAGCAGGCCTTCTTCGGTGGCCATTCTGCGGGCGGTGGCGAAAGCGTCGTCCGCGCTGACCCGCAGCACTTCGTCGTAGATCGCCGTGTTGAGCACCTTCGGCACGAAGCCGGCGCCGATGCCCTGGATCGGATGCGGTCCCTTCGTTCCACCGGAGAGCACCGGCGAAGCGTCGGGCTCGACGGCGATCACCTGCACGCCGGGCTTCCTCTCCTTGAGCACTTCGCCGACGCCGGTAATCGTGCCGCCGGTGCCGACACCGGCGACGAAAATGTCGACCTGGCCATGCGTGTCACGCCACACCTCTTCAGCCGTCGTCGTACGGTGGATGGCCGGGTTGGCCGGGTTTTCGAACTGCTGCGGGATGTAGTAGCGCGAATCGGCGGCGGCCATGGCTTCGGCGCGGCCGATGGCGCCGCCCATCCCGTCCGGCCCGGGCGTGAGGACCAGTTCGGCCCCGTACGCCTTGAGCAGCAGGCGGCGCTCGCGGCTCATCGTTTCCGGCATCACGAAGCAGCACTTGATCCCGCGCGCCGCGCAGACCATCGCCAGACCGATGCCGGTGTTGCCCGAGGTCGGTTCAAGAACGATCGTTTCCGGGCCGATCCGGCCGGCAGCCTGCGCGTCGTCGATCATGGCCATGGCGATGCGATCCTTGACGCTGTGCGCCGGATTGCAGAACTCCAGCTTGGCGGCGATGGTGCCTTCGATGCCGGCAGTGATTCGATGCAGTCTGACCAGTGGCGTATTGCCGATCAGGCCGGTGACGTCGTTGACGATGTTCATGGGCATCTCGATGATCTCCTCGAAAGTGTGCGGTGTCTGGACCGGCTCGGGAACGAACAGCGGCGTGTGAGAGGTCAAGGCCGCTGGCGTTGCCGGCCAAGCCTATCACCGCTACGGGTGTCTGCGGCGTGAAACTAGCCCAGGAACAGCTTGTACGCCTGGTTGTTGGTCTCGTTCCAGTGCGCGTAGCCGACCTTCTTCAGGAAGTCCTCGAATTCGTTCATTTCACTCGGCGGTACCTGCATGCCGACCAGTACTCGCCCGTAGTCGGCGCCGTGGTTGCGGTAGTGAAAAAGACTGATGTTCCAGCCCGCGCTCATGCTGTTGAGAAATTTCATCAGTGCGCCAGGGCGTTCGGGAAACTCGAAACGGTAAAGAAGCTCGTTGCTGATGCGTGGCGAGTGGCCGCCAACCAGATGGCGGATGTGCCCCTTGGCCATTTCGTCGTCGGTCAGATCGAGGGCCGGATAATCGTGCCTGTGCAGCTGTTCGAGGAGCTTTATCGATTCGGCGCGGGAACCGACCTGGATGCCGACGAAGACGTGTGCGTCGCGCTGGTCGTTGTAGCGGTAGTTGAACTCGGTGATGTTGTGCGATCCGATCAACGACACGAATCGCTTGTAGGCACCGGGTTTCTCGGGCAGGGTCACGGCAAAGACGGCTTCGCGTTGTTCGCCCAGTTCCGCGCGTTCGGCAACGAAGCGCAGACGGTCGAAGTTGAGGTTGGCGCCGGAGGCGATGGCGACCAGCGTCTTGTCTTTCAATTTGTGCGCGCGGGCGTATTCCTTGGCGCCGGCCACCGCCAGCGCGCCCGCCGGTTCGAGGACCGCGCGGGTGTCCTCGAAGACGTCCTTGATCGCCGCGCAAATGGCGTCGGTATTTACCAGCACCATTTCATCGACGTACATCTGGCAGAGGCGGAAGGTCTCCTCGCCGACGTATTTGACCGCCGCACCGTCGGCAAACAGGCCGACATGGTCGAGCCGCACGCGCTTGCCGGCCGCCAGCGAGCGCGCCATGGCGTCGGCGTCGCTGGCTTCAACCCCGATGATCCTGGTCTCCGGCCGGACCCGCTTGATGTACGCGGCAACGCCGGAAATCAGTCCGCCACCCCCGACACAGCAGAATACGGCATGGATCGGTTTGCCGTGCTGGCGAAGGATTTCCATGCCTATCGTCCCCTGGCCGGCGATCACCTCCGGGTCGTCAAAAGGGTGCACGAAGCTCAGTTTTTCGCTCTTTTCCAGCTCGCGGGCGTGCGCGTAGGCGTCGTCGAACGACTCCCCGACCAGCACCACTTCCCCGCCGAAGGCCCGTACCGCCTGCACCTTGATCTGCGGCGTCGTGGTCGGCATGACGATCACCGCTCGACAGCCGACCTTGGCCGCCGCCAGCGCCACGCCCTGGGCATGATTGCCGGCCGACGCGCAGATCACTCCGCGTTTCAGCTTCTCCGCCGAGAGATGGAAGATTTTGTTGTACGCGCCGCGCAGCTTGAAGGAAAAAACCGGTTGCAGGTCTTCCCGCTTGAGCAGTATCCGGTTGCCGGTACGCGCCGAAAGGCCGGGCGCGAAATCAAGCGGCGTTTCGCTTGCCACGTCGTAGACCTGCGCGTTGAGAATTCTTTCGAGGTAGTCCATGGGCATGATGGCGGCGGGAGTGTGCGGCAAGGGAAACCGCGGATTCTAGCAGGTGAAGCGGTCGCCGATCACTTCGCGGGCGGTCGACTACCTGCTTCTTCCCCGCCGGAAGAGGGTTACCGCCGCATCGACCACTCCCTGCACGCTGCCGGCGTTGGCGAAGTGCTGGCGAAGCAGGCTCGCGTGGTTGCCTTCACCGATCACTTCATGGCGCAGCTGATCGAGTGCCGCCACGCTGTCCAGGGCCGCGGCATGGGGCTCGAGGCGGACCAGGGTGGCAAGGATGTCGTCGCGCAGCAGCTGACTCGCGTTGCTCTTGGGATGCACCAGGACGCCGTCGAGCCCGAAGCGGCAGGCCTGAAAACGGTTGTAGTTGTAGACCAGATAGTCGTCCTCGACCGGCGGCGCTTCATCACGTTGCAGGAGCATGCGGCAGAGCGCCTGCAGGTAAGCGGCCAGCGCCGCGGCGCGATCGACGGTGAGCGGCGTATCGCAGACACGCAGCTCGATCGTGCCGTACTCGGGTTTCGGGCGGATGTCCCAGTAGAAGTCCTTCATGCTCTTTACCACGCCGGTTTTTTCCATCTTGGCGAAGTAGTGTTCTGCGAACTCCCGCCAGTCGAAAATCAAGGGCGCACGGCCGCTCAAGGGAAAGGCGAAGACCGAATTGAGGCGCGCCGAGTCGAACTGGGTGTCGACGCCCTGGAAGAACGGTGACGAGGCGGACAGGGCGATGAAGTGGGGTACATAGCGATTCAGGGCATGCAGCAGGTAGAGCGCTTCATTGGCGCTGGCACAGCCGATATGTATGTGTTGTCCGAAGACGGTGAACTGCTTGGCAAGGTAGCCGTAGAGGGTCGAAAGCTGATTGAAGCGCGGGTTGGGAAAAATGCGCCGCTCGGACCAGCGCTGGAAAGGATGCGTGCCACCGCCGCAGACGGCGACGTTGAGGCGGTCGCCGGAGCGGACCAGCGCGTCGCGAATGCTGCGCAGCTGGGCGAGCAGCTCGGCGTGGCTGTGATGCACGGCGGTCGAGATCTCGATCATGCTTTCGGTGATCTCGGGCTTGACGTCGCCGGGGAAGGTCCGGTGACCGAGCAGGTGGAGCAGATCGCTGGCCGAGCCGGAAAGGTCGAAGTCGGTCCAGTTGACCAGCTGCAATTCGAGTTCGATTCCCATGCTCAGGGGTTCGCTGGCCTTGAAGGCGTTGAGGGCCACGCTCAGCGACCCTCGCGCGGGTGCGTTTCGCCGGCCCAGACCAGCGCCTGGCGAGTAAGGATTGGGCCAATCACTTCAAGCAGCAGTACGATCGCCGCCAGTCCGGCCACCTGATCGAGGGCGTAGAGCTTGAGGTGGCGAGTCTGCTCGAGCAGGACGATGACCAGGCCGGACATCGGCGTCATGGCCAGTCCGGTCAGCGCGCCTTTTCGCCAGGTGATGCCGCTGGGACGGGCGAAGAGCGTCGTCGCGGCCATCTTGACGGCCAGACGCAGCGCGATGACCGCCAGCGCCAGCGTCAGTCCGTTGCGCACCTGCTGCCAGTCGAGTGAGGCGGCGATAAAAACGAACAGGAGCACGGTCAGCAGGTCGCCGAGGGTGCCGAAGTTGCGTTGCGCCTGCGAGAGAATCGCTCGCCGGTGCCGGGCGACCAGTCCGAAGGCCAGTGCCGCCAGCAGCGGCGAGAACTTGAAGGCGTGCGTCACGGCGGTCAGCAGCAGGGCTGCGGCGGCAAAGGCGACGGTCGCGTTGCGGTCGATCCTGCCGAGCTGGCGGAGCAGCGCCGGAACGGCAACACCGAAGGCCGCGCCGATGGCGACCGATACGCCGATCACCACCAGGCTGTTCCACACCGCCTCGAAGGCGCTGCCAGCGCTGGCCAGCACCCAGTAGCCGACGACAGCCTTGAAGACGAACAGCGAGAGCACGCAGTTGCAGGCGGTGAGGTGGAACAGGCGTTCGGTGACCTGGCCGGAGCTTTGCAGTTCGTTGGCCACGCGCAGTACCGCTGCCGGTGACGTGGCCATGGCCAGGGCGGCGAGGAGCAGCGACGGCACCATCGGCAGGGCGAAGGCCTGCGCGAGAATGAACACCGCCGCAAAGCTGCCGCCCGCTTCGGCCACGCCGGTGATGGCCAGCCAGGGGTTGACGCGCAGCCAGCGCAGGTTGATGCGATAGCCGAGCTCGAAAAGGATCAGTCCGAAGGCAAAATGTGCGAGCAGCGCGACCGGCGTTCCCGATGGGTTGTCGAGAAATCCCCCCTGGCTGGCCGCCATCGCAAAACCGGCGATGCCATAACTGCTGATTCGCGGCAGCGACAGCAGACGGTAGGCGAGTTCGCCGACGACCCAGGCGGTGGCGATCGCCGCCGGCCAGGCGACGCTGGACAGGATCCCGTGCAGCGTTTCGTGAATCAAGTGGGTCGGCTCGCGAGCCGGGACGTCGGCGCCACGCGCCTGGCGAGCGCGATGCAAGGCCTTGCCTGACCTGGCGTCCGCGTGCGTGGCTGCTGCGCCGTGGTCAGGCGCCGGTCACGCGTGCCGCGCAGCACGGCCGTTCGCGGCTCGCTGACCAAACCAGTCGCCCAACAAGTAATCCTGCTCATGCGCCCTCCCAAGCTGATGGCGACAGGATACCCGAGGAAGCCGAGCTGCGACGGCCGTGAGCGGAAGCTTTTGCTGCTGCCCGGCTGACAGAATGGGCGCGCTCACGGCGCTGCCGGGGGCCAGGGCCGCCGATCGGCGGCCATCTGTTGCACTGCAATAAGCTAGAATTCGCCTTTTGCCGGTAGCCGAGAGCATCAATGAACGCACGCCTGCGCGAGATCCCCTACAACTACACGTCGTTTTCCGACCGCGAGATCGTTATTCGACTGCTCGGTTCGGAAAACTGGGCCTTGCTTGACCAGCTGCGTGCCGAACGCGTCACCGGTCGCTCGGCGCGGATGCTCTATGAAGTGCTGGGAGATATCTGGGTAGTGCAGCGCAATCCCTACCTGGAGGACGATCTGCTCGCCAGCCGTGAGCGGCGGACGGCGCTGATCGGCGCACTTCGCCATCGGCTGCGCGAGATCGAGAAGCGCCGCCAGGGTAACGAACGTGTCTTGCAGTTGATCGTCGCCGCCGAGGCGGCCGTCGATGCCTTCGAGCGCCATTTCGATCATACGGCCACGCTGCGCAGCAAGGTCCGGAAAGCGCTTTCCCGGCATACGCGCCGCGACAATATTGCCTTCGACGGCCTGGCGCGCGTCTCGCACGTCACCGACGCCACTGACTGGCGCATCGAATACCCCTTTGTCGTGGTGAACCCGGACAGTGAGGAAGAGATCGCCGCTCTGGTACGTGCGTGCATCAAGCTTGGGCTGACGATCATTCCGCGCGGTGGCGGTACCGGTTATACCGGCGGTGCGATTCCGCTGACGCTGCTTTCGGCGGTGATCAACACCGAGAAGTTGCTCAATATCGGCGCTGTCGAGGAAACGCTGCTGCCCGGATGCGATCGCCCGTACGCGACGATCCGTACCGGCGCCGGGGTGGTCACGGCGCGCGTCGCCGAGGCCGCGACGGCCGCCGGTCGGGTGTTCGCCGTCGACCCGACTTCGGCCGAAGCCTCGTGCATTGGTGGCAACGTGGCGATGAATGCCGGCGGCAAGAAGGCGGTGCTGTGGGGGACGGCGGTCGATAACCTCGCCTGGTGGAAGCTGGTTGACCCCAGCGGTCACGAGATGGAAGTGACGCGCATCGGGCACAACTTCGGCAAGATCCACGAACAGGAGAGTGTGCGCTTCGAGATCAGGCGCTTTCGTCGGGACGGCAAGACGCTCTACGGCGAGCCGGAAATCCTGGACATTCCGGGGCCAAGGTTCCGCAAGGCGGGTCTCGGCAAAGACGTTACCGACAAGTTTCTGGCCGGCCTGCCGGGCGTGCAGAAGGAAGGAACGGACGGCTTGATCGTCGCTGCGCGCTGGGTTCTGCACCGCATGCCGCAACATGCACGCACCGTCTGCCTGGAGTTTTTTGGCCAGGTCCGCGAGGCGGTGCCGGCGATCGTCGAGATCACCGATCTATTCGCGCCTGGCGGTGGCGGCCAGGACGCCGGCGTACTGCTCGCCGGACTCGAACACCTCGACGAGCGCTACCTGCGCGCCGTCGGCTATGCCACCAAGGCCAAGCGCAAGGCGGAAAACGCCGGGCGACCGAAAATGGTGCTCATCGGTGACCTGGTCGGCGACGACGAGAAGGCGGTGATGAGCGCCGCGTCGGAAGTGGTGCGCCTGTGCAATCTGCGCGGCGCCGAAGGCTTCATCGCCGTGGACGCCGAAACGCGCCGGAAATTCTGGCTCGATCGCTCGCGTACCGCCGCTATTTCACGTCACACCAACGCGTTCAAGCTCAACGAGGACGTGGTCATCCCGCTGCCGCGGATGGGCGAATACTGCGACGGCATCGAGCGTATCAACATCGAGCTGTCGATCGGCAACAAGCTGGCGCTGTGCGACTCGCTGAGCGACTTCCTGCACGGCGATCTGCCTTTGCATCGTGGCGATGCCGAACTCGACCAGGAGTTGCTGATCGGAGACCGTCGACTGGCAGCGCTGGAAGCGGTGGCCATCGTGCGTACTCGCTGGCAGTGGCTGCTCGACAATCTCGACCTGCCGCTGCACGAAGCGGAAGCGCAGTTCGCTGCGCGTGGCCTGAGCAGCGGCGAGCTGAAAAATCGCGCACCCGGGCCGACGCTCTTTCATCGCCTGCAGGACTACTCGCTGCGCGTCTCCTGGAAAAGCGAACTCAAACCGCAGCTCGAAGGGATTTTCGACGGCGTTGCCTACCGGCCGGTCGTCGAGCGCCTCGCCGCGATTCACCAGCAGACGCTGCGCAGCCGCTTGTTTGTCGCCCTGCACATGCACGCCGGTGATGGCAATGTGCATACCAATATTCCGGTGAACTCCGATGACTACGAAATGCTGCAGGCCGCCTATGCGGTGGTCGAGCGGATCATGGCCCTGGCCCGGGCGCTCGACGGAGTGGTGTCGGGCGAGCACGGCATCGGCATTACCAAGCTGGAATTCCTCAGCGACGACGAAATCCAGCCCTTTCGCGACTACAAGGCCAGGGTCGATCCGGAAGGCCACTTCAACAAGGGAAAGTTGCTGCCCGGCGGTGACCTGAGCAATGCCTACACGCCGTCGTTCTCGCTGCTGGGCACCGAGTCGCTGATCATGGAGCAGTCGGAAATTGGCCACATCTCGGCGATGATCAAGGACTGCCTGCGGTGCGGCAAGTGCAAGCCGGTCTGTTCGACGCACGTGCCGCGCGCCAACCTGCTCTACTCGCCGCGCAACAAGATTCTCGCCACGTCCTTGCTGATCGAGGCATTTCTCTACGAGGAGCAGACGCGGCGCGGCGTTTCGCTGCGTCACTTCGACGAATTCAACGACGTCGCCGATCACTGCACGATCTGCCACAAGTGCCTGAGCCCGTGCCCGGTCGACATCGACTTTGGCGACGTCACGATCCGCATGCGCAATCTGCTGCGCGAGCAGGGCAAGAAGAAGTTCGTGCCGGCAAAAGCGGCAGCGATGGCCTTTCTGACGATCAAGGATCCGGCGACCATCAAGCTGGTGCGCAAGCTGATGATCGACTGGGGCTACCGGGCACAGCGCCTGGCTTACCGGGCGGCGAAGTCGCTGGGCCTGATTCAGGCGCAAACGCGCCAGCCGCCGGCGACGCTCGGTTCGCCAAAGCTTCGCTCGCAGATCATCCATTTCATCAACAAACCGATGCCCGGCGGGCTACCCAAACGCACTGCCCGGGCCCTGCTCGACATCGAGGACGACAAGATCGTCCCGATCATCCGCGATCCGCACAAGGTCAGCGCGCCGGACTACGACGGCGACGCCGTTTTCTATTTCCCGGGCTGCGGCTCCGAGCGGCTGTTTTCGCAGGTCGCCCTGGCAACGCAGGCGATGCTCTACGAGATCGGCGCGCAAACCGTTCTGCCGCCCGGCTATCTGTGCTGCGGCTATCCGCAGACCGCCGCTGGCGAGGCCGACCAGGGGCAGACGATCATCACCGACAACCGCGTGCTCTTCCACCGCGTCGCCAATACCTTGAACTACCTGGATATCAAGACGGTCATCGTTTCCTGTGGCACCTGTATGGACCAGCTGGAAAAGTACCACTTCGAGCAGATCTTTCCCGGTTGCCGCCTGCTTGACATTCATGAGTACCTGCTCGAAAAAGGCGTCTGTCTCGACGGCGTCAGCGGCAGCCGCTACCTGTATCACGACCCCTGCCACGCGCCGATGCGAACGATGCCCGGCATCAAGGTGGTTAACCGCCTGATGGCGCAGCCGGTCGAGCTCTCCGCGCGTTGCTGCGGCGAGTCAGGAACCCTGGCCGTGACCCGTCCCGACGTGTCGACGCAAGTGCGCTTCCGCAAGCAGGAGGAGATCGCCGGCGGCGTCGAAAGGCAGCGGGCAGACGGCTTTGCCGGCCCGGTCAAGATCCTCACATCCTGCCCGTCGTGCCTGCAAGGGCTGTCGCGCTACAACGACGACAGCGCTACCGAGGCCGATTACATCGTCGTCGAAATGGTCAAGCGCCTGCTTGGCGAAGACTGGCTGGCGCGCTACGTCAACCGGGCCAACAATGGCGGCATCGAACGCGTGCTGCTCTAGAGCGTGGGCGATACGGATGGCGAATGATCGGCGGCGAAGCTTGCGCGAAGCTTTCAGTATAGAATGCCCGCCACATTGCGGTTGCCTGGAGCGGAGGTCCCGTCGCTCCTGCGGCTGATTTGCTCTGTCCCTGACCCGCGCGGATAGGCCGCTGACGGGTCGATTCCGAACGCTCTTGGGGACGTCAAGAAGGCAGGTGACCAGGATCGAGAAAATGTCTGGTTCTTCGTCGCTTTCCGCGCAGTCGCGAGGAGCGCGCGCGTGCGGGCGTTTCGCGCCGGCCCTGTACGTACTCGGCGTCCTGATCACCGGTTTCGGTTTCCTGATGCTGATCCCGCTGGCCATATCGTGGGTGACCGCCGACGGCGCGCATGGCGCCTACGACGAAGCGGTGTTGATCACCATCCTCAGCGGCTTGCTGCTTTCGTTCTCGATAGGCCGGCAGCGACGCGAGATGCGGGTGCGCGAGAGCTTTCTGCTGGTCGCCCTGATCTGGGCATTGCTGCCCGCTTTCGGCGCCCTTCCCCTGTATCTGCACATCGACGAACTGACGTGGACCGACGCCTACTTCGAGGCCGTTTCGGGGCTCACGGCGACCGGTGCAACGGTCCTCTCCGGACTTGACCAGTTACCCCTATCGATCAACTTCTGGCGTACCTTCATGCACTGGATCGGTGGCCTCGGCGTCGTCGTTCTTGCCGTCGCCATTCTGCCTTTGCTCGGTTTTGGCGGCCGCGGCATGCTCAAGGCCGAAACGCCGGGCCCGATGAAGGATTCCAAGATCACGCCGCGCATCACCGAGACGGCCAAAGGTCTGTGGGTCGTCTATGTGATCCTGACCATTGCCTGCGGCATCAGCCTGCATTACGTCGGAATGGAGCCGTGGGACGCGATGATGCACGCTTTCTCGGTGATGGGCCTCGGTGGTTTTTCGAGCAAGGACGCCAGCGTCGGACACTTCGACAGCCTCGATATAGAGCTCGTGGTCGTCTTTTTCGCCCTGCTCGCCGGCATCAACTTCAGCACCCACTTCCTGGCCTTCTCGCAGCGGTCGCTGCGCGCCTATCTGGCCGACGTCGAGGCGCATTATTTCCTCGGCATTCTCGCTCTGAGCATCCTGGCGCTGTCGCTCTACCTGTGGCCGGAGGCGATCTATCCGGACTTCCTGACGACTCTGCGCTACGTCGGTTTCCACTCCGTGTCGCTGGCTACTTCGCTTGGCTTTGCGACGACCGATTATGTTCAGTGGCCGCTGTTCGGGCAACTGTGGATTCTCTTTCTGGGCAGTTTCGTCGCCTGCTCGGGTTCGGCCGGTGGCGGGATCAAGATGATGCGCGCGGTCGTTCTCTACAAGCAGGTGTCACGCGAACTGACGCGCGCCATGCATCCGCGCGGCCTGCAGACCGTTCGCTTCGGCGAGACGGTGATTCCGGACCACGTGCTGCACGCGATCCTCGGTTTCATGTTCATTTACGTGGTCAGCATCGTCGTGATGACGCTGCTGATGGTCGCCACGCGGCTGGACATCATCACCGCCTTCTCCGCCGTAGTCGCCTGCTTGAACAACACCGGCCCCGGACTGAACCTCGTCGGTCCGGCGACGACCTACGCCGTGCTCACCGACTTTCAGACCTGGGTGTGCACCTGGGCCATGCTGCTCGGACGTCTGGAGATCTTCACCTTGCTGGTCTTGCTCACGCCGGGCTTCTGGCGGCGTTAGCCAGTCGCCATCCCGAGCCCTCGCCGTGGCGACTGCCGCTGCCAGGTGCGAGCGCACGATTCCATGCGGGTTCGCCGCGCAAGCCTGACTTTCCAGTGTGGTGTCAGTTTCCAGTAAGAATCGACATCAATAATCGCGCCGGTGGTTCCCTTGGATGCTTCGGGATCCGCTCAATCGATCGAAAAAAAAATTGGAGGAGGTAATCATGGACGACAGCGGAAAGGCCTACTGGTCGGCGACGCTCGGGTTGTTAACCAAGATCCTAATAGTATGGTTCCTGGTTTCGTTTGGCGCGGGCATCCTGTTCGCACCGGCACTCAATAGCATCCATCTGGGCGGCTATCCCCTGGGCTTCTGGTTTGCCCAACAAGGGGCGATGTACGTGTTCATCGCGCTGATCTTCTACTACAAGAAGAAGATGGGTGAAATCGACCGTCAGTTCGACGTTCACGAAGAATAAGGGGCCAACAATGGATCTGCAAACAACGATTTATCTGGTCGTCGGCGCAAGTTTTGCGCTGTACATCGGCATCGCCCTCTGGGCGCGTGCCGGTACCACCAGCGATTTCTACGCTGCCGGCGGTCAAGTCGGGCCGGTGATGAACGGCATGGCGATCGGCGCGGACTGGATGTCGGCCGCCTCGTTCATCTCGATGGCCGGCCTGATCTCCAACATGGGATACGGCGGTGGCCTCTTCCTGATGGGCTGGACCGGGGGTTACGTGCTGCTGGCAATGCTGCTCGCGCCTTACCTGCGCAAGTTCGGCAAGTTCACCGTGCCCCAGTTCATCGGCGACCGCTTCTACTCGAAGGCCGCCAGCACGGTCGCGGTTCTCTGCCTGCTGGTCGCTTCGCTGACCTACATCATCGGTCAGATGACCGGAGTCGGCGTGGCCTTCTCGCGCTTCCTGGGCGTGACGAGCGAAACCGGGATCTACGCGGGTATGGGCATCGTCTTTTTGTACGCCGTGTTCGGCGGCATGAAGGGGATCACCTACACGCAGGTGGCGCAATACTGCGTGCTGATCTCTGCCTACATCATCCCGGCGATCTTCATCTCGATTCAACTCACCGGCAACCCCATCCCGCAACTGGGTCTGGGTTCCAACATTGTCGGGCAGGATGTCTCGCTGCTGCACAAGCTGGACATGGTGGTCAGCGATCTCGGATTTGCCAACTACACCACGTCAGACGCTGGCGGCATGTTGAACATGTTCGTTTACACGATGTCGCTGATGATCGGTACCGCCGGTCTGCCGCACGTCATCATGCGCTTCTTCACGGTGCCGACGGTGGCTGCCGCGCGTAGTTCCGCCGGTTGGGCGCTGATCTTCATCGGCCTTCTCTATACCACCGCACCTGCTGTTGCGGCGATGGCCAAGACCAACCTGCTGCGCACGATCACCCCGGGCGTGGTGATGGGCAATGCCGACCCCTACGCTGCCGACTCGCAACTGGTGTACGAGGAGCGTCCGGACTGGATGAAGCGCTGGGAGAAAACCGGTCTGCTGAAGTGGGAAGACAAGAACGGCGACGGTCGCATCCAGTACTACAACGACAAGTCCAAGAGCGACGCCTTCAAGGCCAAGGCCGAAGCCGCCGGCTGGAAGGGCAACGAGCTGACGGTCAACGCCGACATCATCGTTCTCGCCAACCCGGAAATCGCGCTGCTGCCGAACTGGGTGATCGCACTGGTCGCTGCCGGTGGTCTGGCTGCCGCCCTGTCGACTGCCGCGGGCCTGTTGATGGCCATCTCGGCCGCGATCTCGCACGACCTGATCAAGAACGTCTTCGTTCCGGAGATCAGCGAGAAAAACGAGCTGCTCGCGGGCAAGATCTCGATGGCCGTGGCGATCGTCATCGCGGGTTATCTGGGTCTCAACCCGCCGGGCTTCGCGGCCGGTACCGTGGCACTGGCCTTCGGGATCGCGGCGAGCTCGCTGTTCCCGGCGATCATGATGGGTATCTTCTCGAAGAAAATGAACAAGGAAGGCGCTATCTGCGGCATGCTTGCCGGCCTGTTCGTCACCCTTTTCTACGTCTTCGCAGCCAAGGGTATCTTCTTCATCAAGGGAACCGAGTACCTGCACCTGATCGGTGGGCCAAACAGCTTCTTCGGCATCACGCCGGAAGCCTTCGGTGCTATCGGAGCCTGTGTCAACTTCGGCGTCGCCTTCATTGTCGACAAGATGACCCCGGAACCTCCGGACCACATCCAGGCAATGGTCGAAGCGGTGCGCATCCCGCGTGGCTCAGGAGCTGTTACGGGCGCGCACTAAGCGAGTTGGCTTTATGATCATGCTGTCGTCCGGCTTCCAGTCGGCGGCAGCGGGCAAGGAGAACCCCGCTGGTGGCTGTGGCGGGGTTTTTCTTTGCTCGGTTGCCTTGATGTTGTAATTACCTGGGTTTCTGAGTGCGCGCAGTGGCGCGAAACACAAGGAGTAGTGGATGACTATCAGCGTCGCGATAACATGGATACTGTTTCTCGGCCTCTTTCCAATTGCTTTTTTCTGGCTGCGGCGGGCGTGGCGCATCCTTTTCAAGAGGGATTTTTCCGAGGTGGCGCTGAAAGGCGGCGTGCCACCCGCCAAGCCGGAGAAGTATGCGCCCTACACGGCGGCCATTAATCTGGTTGCCGGCGGCGTCGCGGTGGCGGTGATCCTGATGATCGTCATCGGTGGCGTCGCGTACGACATCTGGAGCGCAATTGCCGGGTCGACAATCTGGATGAAGTTCTTTGCCGACTATATTGTCAGCCGGAATGCCCACGCCAGCTGGGGCAAGAAGAAGGCGCCGGCCGCACCTGGCGACCGTGGCTGACGCTTCTCTGCGCCTAGCCGTCGCGAGCGCGCGCTTGCTTCGGCTCGCGGTGGCCGTTACGGCCGCCGGTCGGGGGGCTCTGCCGGGAATCTATCCGCCGCTGGTGACGCTATCCTGCTTCGCTGGCTGGGGCTCGATCTTGACCTCCAGCGCCTTGGCCTCGGTATCGCTGATGATCTCGAACAGGTTGACGACTTTCTTGACGTCGGTGGTCGTGCGCGCGACCTGGATTGCTGCGTCCGCCTCGCGCTGCGTGACCAGGCCCAGCAGATAGACGACTCCGGCTTCAGTGACCACCTTGACATGCGCGGCGCTGACCCTGCCCGAGTCCACCAGGCGTGCCTTCACCTTGGTGGTGATGTAGGAGTCCTGGCTGCGCGTGCTCAGTGAGCTGGCCGGGGCGATGGCCAGTTCGTCGTAGACGCCCTTGACCTGCGGTATGGCGGCGACCAGGCGCGCCACCTCGGCCTTGATCGCCTCGGAGGGGACCTCGCCGGTGATCAGCACCTTGCGGTTGTAGCTGGTGAAGTTGGTGTGCGACTGCTCCCCCGCCTTTGTGCTGACGTTTCCTGCCGCTTTCCATTCGATGGTTTCGTCTTCAGTCTGGGTGCCGAGAGAGCGGCGATCGACTGCCGACAGGGTTGCTTGGGTCGCGCCGGCGGCGACCAGCGGGATGCAGCCCTGCAGCGTCGGTGCCAGGGTCACGGCAAGAAGGAGGCTGGTGGCCAGCGTTTTTTTCATTCCTCGACTCCCATGAGCAGGCCGTCTATGCCATCGCAAAGGCAGTGGATGGCGAGCAGGTGCGTTTCCTGAATGCGTGCGGTGCGCTCGGCAGGCACGCAGATATGAACGTCGCTATCGCAGAGCATTTCCCCGATCGCGCCGCCGCCCTTGCCGGTCAGCGCCACCACGCGTAGTTCGTTCTCGTGTGCGGCGTTGATCGCTTCGATGACGTTGGGCGAGTTTCCCGACGTCGAGATGGCCACCAGCACGTCGCCTGGCTGGCCGAGGGCGCGGACCTGCTTGGCAAATACCATCTTGAATCCATAGTCATTGCCGATGGCGGTCATGATCGACGTGTCGGTGGTCAGCGCAATCGCCGCCAGCTCGTGCCTTTCGGCCTCGAACCGGCCAACCAGTTCGGCCGCCAGGTGCTGCGCGTCGGCGGCCGAGCCACCGTTGCCGCAGGCGAGGATCTTGCCGTTGTTGAGCAGGCAGCCGACCATTGCTTCGATCGCCTGTGCGATTGGCGCGGCCAGCAGTTCGCTGGCGTCGAGCTTGGTCTGCGCGCTGTCCTGGAAGTGCTGTTTGATACGGGCGATCAAATTCATGGGCTGTACTTGACCAGACTGAAAGAGGAGCCAGGGATCTTAACACCAGGGAGTCGCGAGGACCGCGCAGTCAACACCGAACACCGAACACCGAACACCGAACACCGAACACCGAACACCGAACACCGAACACTGCGGCTGCGACGGCGCGATGGCGCGATGGCGCGGCCAGCGTGCGGATCGGGGTGCTGCGGGGGACATGGCACGCGCTAGGGCGCCGCAAAGGCGTTACGCAACCATTCGATTGCCGTGTCGGACAGATCGTCCAGGAGCAGGCAGTCGAAGCGGCATTCAGGTTCACGCTGGCCTGCCTGCGACGCCAGGTAATGGCGCGCGGCGAGGATGATGCGGCGTTGTTTGGCGCCGGTGATGCTGGCCGCCGCGCCGCCATAATTGGCGTTGCGGCGCAGGCGGACTTCGACGAAGACGAGCACTCGTCGTTCCTGGCAGATCAGGTCTACCTCGCCGCCGCGGCAGCGGTAATTGCGTCTCAGGATGGTCAGGCCGCTGCGTTCGAGGAAGGACGCCGCCAGCCGCTCGGCGAGGACGCCCGCTGTTGGCGGCCTTTCGCCTGGCCCGGCCGTGCTATCTTTGTCGCTTGCCTGCGGACGGATGGTCATGACGGAAGAACTCCCTGCGTTGTATGTGGTGCCGACGCCGCTCGGCCATCTTGGCGACATGACCCAGCGTTCGATCGAGGTCCTGCGGCGGGTGGCGTGGGTGGCCGCCGAGGACACGCGCCACAGCGGGCCGCTACTCAGACATTATGGCTGTACTGCACGTTTGCTGGCGGCGCATCAGCATAATGAACAGTCCGCCGCACAACAGGTCATCGCTCGCCTGGCGAACGGCGAGTCGGTGGCGCTGGTGGTCGACGCCGGCACGCCGGCGGTGTCCGACCCTGGCGCGCGGCTGGTGGCCAGGGTGCGTGCGGCCGGCTATCGCGTCGTCCCTTTGCCGGGTCCCTGCGCGGCGATCGTCGCGCTGTCTGCCGCCGGACTCGATGACCCGCATTTCCTCTTCTACGGCTTCCTGCCGAGCAAGGCGGGGCAGCGCGCAGAGGCCTTGCGCGGACTGGCCCATCTGCCCTACGCGCTGGTTTTCTACGAGGCTCCGCATCGCATTCTCGACGCCGTGGCGGCGTTGGCTGACGCGTTTGGGCCGACACGAACCGTGGTTCTGGCGCGCGAACTGAGCAAGTTGTTCGAATCGATCCATGTCTGTCCGCTTGCCGAAGCGCGCGACTGGTTGCTGGCAGACGCCAACCGGCAGCGCGGCGAATTCGTGGTGCTCGTTTCGGGGGCGGCGTCGCTGGACGACGGTGCCGAAGGCGAAAGGGTCGTCAGGCTGCTGCTCGACGAGGGACTGCCGGTCAGCCAGGCCAGCCGCCTGGCGCACGCGATTACCGGGGTCGGCAGGAAAGCCTTGTATGAGCTGGCCTTGCGACTGAAGGCTTGAACGCTGCCTGGCTGGCCGCAGGAGGCGCGCCCTTGATCGGCCACGACGCCGATACCGAGGCCTGTTTCGGCCGCCAGGAGAAAATCATCTAGAATCCGGTCTTTCTCTTGTCGCGGTCCAAGAATGCAGATCACTCTTACTCGTCCTGACGACTGGCACCTTCATCTGCGCGATGGTCAAGCGCTGAGCGCAGTGTTGCCGCATAGTGCCCGTCAGTTTGCCCGGGCCATCGTGATGCCCAATCTGCGCCCGCCAGTGACCACCGTCGCTGCAGCGGGCGAATACCGGGCGCGGATCCTGGCGGCCTTGCCGCGCGGCGCGCAGTTCGAACCGCTGATGACCCTCTACCTGACCGATCGCACCTCGGCCGATGAAGTGCGGCGCGCTGTCGATAGCGCCTTCGTGCACGCGGTGAAGCTGTATCCGGCGGGGGCGACGACCAATTCGGATTCCGGGGTCAGCGATCTCGATAAATGCGCTGCCGCGCTTGCCGAAATGGAACGGTCCGGGATGCCCTTGCTGGTGCACGGCGAGGTGACCGATCCGGACGTCGATGTATTCGATCGCGAACAGCGCTTCATCGAGAGCGTCCTGCAGCCGCTGCTGGCACGCTACCCTGGGCTCAAGCTTGTCTTCGAACACATTACCACCAGCGATGCCGCCGATTTCGTTGCCAGCGCGGGGCCGAACCTGGCAGCAACGATTACCGCGCATCACCTGCTCTACAATCGCAACGCCATTTTTGCCGGCGGCATTCGCCCGCACCACTACTGCCTGCCGGTGCTCAAGCGTGAGGCGCATCGGCAGGCGCTGGTGCGTGCGGCGACTTCGGGTAACCCGCGGTTTTTTCTCGGCACCGATTCGGCGCCGCATGCGCGGAGCAGCAAGGAGACCAGTTGCGGTTGCGCCGGCTGCTATACGGCGCACGCGGCGCTTGAACTCTACGCCGAAGCTTTCGAGGCGGCCGGCGCTCTCGATCGGCTGGAAGCGTTCGCCAGCTTCAACGGTGCCGATTTCTATGGCCTCGCACGCAATACCGGGACGGTGACGCTGCGCCAGGAGGAGTGGCTGGTCGCCGAGGCGTTTCCCTATCTCGGCGACGAGACGCTGGTTCCACTACGTGCCGGCGAGCGCTTGCGCTGGCGGATGCTCGCTTGATGTTGGCGGATCGCCCTGCGCGTGCCCGCTGCGCGATTCGCATGAGGAGGCTTGCCGTGTTGCGGAAAACCTTGTTGTCCTTGTTCCTGCTGCCCCTGCTGGTCGCCTGCTCCGATCAGCGTGCGTCCTTCGAGATCGCTTCGAGTCAGCATGCGCTGACGCTGATTCGCATCAAGAATTTCTTCTGGGAAAAGACGGCTTCCTACGCCATCGTCGCGGCGCGGATGCCCGAGTGCATGCGCCGCCACGACATGGGGAAGGGCGGCGCCGAAACCCCGGTCGAGGTCTACGCGCCGGGGAACGACGCCTGGATTCTCAAACAGGGCCGCCGCATGCTGGTCGTCGAGACGCGAACCTGCGAGGGCTTCGCCCGCCTTGAAGAAGAGCCTGCCGGCGGCATGGGCCCCTTGCAGGGCAGCTTCGAGATGCGCAATGGGAGCTTGACCTTCGTCGCCGCGCCGAAGGGTGATGCGCAGACGGAAGCCGTGGCGCCGGCGCCGCAGTGAACCCGTGAGCCTGTCCGGCTGGCCTTCTCCGGGTGGCCTGTTTGCGCCGTTGTCACCTCTTGTCGAGGGCATTCCCTTCGCGCCTGACGCGGCATCGCTCGAGTTGCTCTGTGCTCGCCTAGACCTGCGCACGGCTAGCGGCCGGCGGCTTTCGTTCATTGCGCCGCAAGGGGATGGGGTCGATTACGAAATGCGCATCTGGGCGCGTGGCGAGGTGGAGACGCGTCCCGCCAATTGGCACGATTTCTTCAATGCTCTGGTCTGGCTCAGCTTTCCGCTCAGCAAATCGGCGCTGAATGCCCGTCACGTCGAGTCGATGGCGGTGCCCCGCGCGCAACACAGCCGCGGTCGCGATCGTGATGCGCTGACGCATTTCGATGAATGTGGCGTCATCGTCGTCTCCTCCGATCGTTCCCTGCTCGCCCTGCTGCGCAGCTTTCAATGGAAAACCCTGTTCTGGGAGCGGCGCCGTGACCTCGCGCGCGCGTTGCGCTGTTTCGTCTTTGGCCACGCCACCTACGAGCAGCTGTTGCAGCCGTTTCGCGGCTTGACCGCCAAGGCCGTGCTTCATGAAGTCAGCGCCGACTGGCTGCACGCACCGCTGCGCGAACAGCTGGCTGACGTCGACCGGCGTCTGGCTGGCGAAGTGGCGGCTGGATTGCACGTCGATCCGAGCGCTTTTCACCCTTTGCCACTCCTGGGTCTGCCGGGCGTGACAGCCGCCAACGAGAGCGCCTCCTACTACGATGACGCTTGGCAATTCCGCCCGGGGCGAACGCGGCGGCGCGTATAATCAGCGCGGGAAGTCGGTCAGGCAGCCGCTGGGCAAGAGGTCACCACCTTGCGCCGAGAGGAAAGTCCGGGCTCCGCAGAGCAGGATGCCGGTTAACGACCGGGCACCGTGAGGTGACGGAAAGTGCAACAGAGAACAGACCGCCGATGTCCGCCCTCAGACAATCGAGAGTGGGCAGGTAAGGGTGAAACGGCGAGGTAAGAGCTCACCGCGGCCGTGGTAACACGGCTGGCACGGCAAACCCCATCCGGAGCAAGGCCAAATAGGGAAGCATGGGCGTGGCTCGCGCTGCTTCCGGGTAGGCTGCTTGAACGTACTGGTAACAGTGCGTCTAGAGGAATGGCTGTCCACGACAGAACCCGGCTTATCGATCGGCTTCCCACTATTCCCGCCTGACCGGCAGTCGTTGCTGCCAATCCAACAGTTTTTCTCCCTCTTCGCCGCCTCCAGCGGCGCGCTCCTCGGCCGCTTCGCGCACGTGCAAAGCGTGTGCCAGCCGAGTTTGCCTGCCTTTCTTGAGAGATCACTTTAACTCTGGAAATTGCGCCATTGTTTTATAAAAACAATGTCCCTCTCAGCGTGCTTCAGGAGTCGTCCATAAGTCCTTGTAGCTATTGAGAAAAGCAATGCAAGAGTCCTTGCTTTAGCGCAATCTTTGTCTTAAAGTGGGGGCAAGTAGTAGAAAGTGGGAAGATTGCGGTGTTCTCGGAAGGATTGCAAGGGAAGATTTGGATTGATGTTTCAGGGTGCTGCGGCGTTGAGTCTCGATGTGAAAGGCAGGCTGGCCATTCCGGTACGTCACCGGGAAGCCCTGGCCTCGGTCGCTGACGGTCGCCTGGTGCTGACTGCGCACCCGCATCGTTGCTTGCTTCTCTACCCCGAGCCCGCCTGGGAGCCGATTCGCGACAAGGTTCTGGCTGCTTCGAGCATGAATCCGCAATCGGCGGCGATCAAGCGGCTGTTGGTCGGCAATGCGCGCGAAGAAGCGATGGATGCGGCTGGCCGCCTGCTGATCGCTCCCGAACTGCGCCAGTTCGCCGAACTGGAAAAGCAGGTCTGGCTGGTCGGGCAGGGCAGTCATTTCGAGATCTGGTCGGACAGCGGCTGGAAGAGGCAGCAGGAAGCGGTTTTTCTTCTCAGCGATCAGTGTCTGCCGCCGGGTCTTGAGGACCTGGCGCTGTGACCTTGCCGTCGCAGCATCAGACGGTTTTGCTGCGGGAGGCGGTTGATGCGCTGGAGATAAAACCCGCGGGGACCTATGTCGACGGCACCTTTGGTCGCGGCGGGCACAGTCGGGCGATTCTCGACAGGCTCGGACCGGACGGTCGCCTGCTCGCTCTCGATCGTGACCCGGACGCCGTGGCGCTGGCGCGAGAGACTCCGGACCGGAGGTTGCGGGTCATGCACCAGAGCTTCAGCGAATTGACCGAGGCCTTGCGGGTGGCGGGAATCGACGTCGAGCAGGGTGTCGATGGCGTGCTTCTCGATATTGGCGTCTCGTCGCCCCAGCTCGATCAAGGGGAGCGGGGATTCAGCTTTCGTTATGACGCACCGCTGGATATGCGGATGGATACGACGCAGGGCGAGACTGCTGCGCAGTGGTTGCAGCGGGCCGGCGTGCAGGAGATTACGGAGGTCATCAGGAATTATGGGGAAGAACGGTTTGCTTTCCAGATTGCAAAGAAGGTTGTGGCTGCTCGGGGAGAGCGGCCGCTTACAACCACGGGTGAGCTCGCAGCCCTTGTACGCGCGGCCGTGCGGACCCGCGAGCCTGGCAAGGACGCGGCGACGCGTACCTTTCAAGCTCTACGGATTCATATCAATCAAGAGCTCGAGCAGCTCACGCTAGTGCTGCCGCAGGCAATGACTGTCCTCAAGCGGGGTGGGCGCCTGGTGGTGATCAGTTTCCACTCGCTCGAAGACCGGATCGTCAAGCGCTTCATGCGCGACGGCGCCGCTCCCGATCGCCTGTCCAGAAAGCTGCCCTTGCGTGCTGTCGATCTGCCGCAACCGGATCTGCGCCTGGTCGGCAAGGCGCTCAAGGCGAGCGCAGAAGAAGTTGCCGCCAACCCGCGCGCACGTAGCGCCGTGATGCGCGTGGCCGAAAAGCTGGCCAGGAAGGCGGCCTGAAATGGTCCGCCTGAACGTGCTCCTGCTCCTGACGGTAATGCTCTGCAGCCTGGGGGTCGTGACCTCGCAACACAAGGCGCGACAGCTCTTTCAGGCGCTTGAAGTGCAGCAGGAGCGCACGCGCCAGCTGGAGGTCGAGTTCGGGCAGCTGCAGCTCGAACTGTCGACCTGGGGGACGGCGCCGAGAATCGAAAAGATCGCTGTCGAGAAGCTCGGCATGCGCACCCCCGACGCCGAGACCTTGCTTCCCTCGTTGCCGACTGGGGGTGCGTCGCGATGATGCGTTTCAAGGGCAAGGTCGCGCACAAATTTGCCGAGAGCCCGTTGCTCGAGCTGCGTCTGCCTGCCTGGCGTTCGCGCCTGATGGCTTTGCTGATTCTCTTTTCCTTCGTCGTCCTGATTGGCCGCGCCTTCTACCTGCAGATACTCGACACCGACTTCCTGCAGGAAAAAGGCGAGTCGCGCTACCGCCGCGACATCGAAATTACCGCGTCGCGCGGACGTATCGCCGACCGCCACGGCGACGTTCTGGCCATTTCGACGCCGATGAGGTCGATCTGGGCAGTCCCGCCGGCGGCACAGTTGACTTCCGAGCAGACCCAGCATCTGGCCGCACTGCTGGAGATCGACGCGCAGGGCCTGGCCCGCAAGCTGACCAGCGACAAGCCCTTCGTTTTCCTGCGCCGCCAGATCCCGCCGCCGGTGGCTGCGCAGGTGGCCGCGCTCAAATTGCCCGGCATCGGTCAGGATAAGGAATATCGCCGCTTCTACCCAACCGGCGAGATGACTGCGCACATGGTCGGTTTCACCGGCGTCGACGACAAGGGGCTGGAAGGAGCCGAGCTGGCTTTCCATGGGCCATTGCTCGGTACGCCGGGCAGTCGCAGCGTGATCAAGGACCGGCGCGGCCAGATCGTCGAAGACGTGGGATCGGTCAAGCCGCCGCAGGACGGCGAAGATATCAGCCTGGCGCTGGACTCCAAAGTCCAGTACCTGGCCTATAGCCAGCTCAAGCAGGCGATCGCCGACAGCAAGGCAAAAGCCGGCGGAATTGTCGTCCTTGACGCCAGGACCGGTGAAATACTCGCCCTGGCCAACTGGCCAACGTATAACCCGAACAACCGCGAGAGCCTTTCCGGCGGGCAGTTGCGCAACCGTGCCCTGACCGACACCTTCGAGCCGGGTTCGACGCTCAAGCCGTTTACCATCGCCCTGGCGATGGATACCGGCAAGGTGCGTTTCGACACCCAGATCAACTGTGCGCCCGGTCGCCTGCAAATTGGCGGCGCGACGATTTCCGATACCCATCGCTACGGCGTGCTGACCGTCGCCGAGGTCATCCAGAAGTCGTCGAACGTCGGGTCTTCGAAGATCGCCGCCATGTTGCCGGCGCAAGCGATGTGGGAGATGTTCCACAGCGTCGGTTTTGGAGAGGTGCCGAGACTCGGCTTCCCGGGCGAGGTCAGCGGCCGCCTGCGCCCCTGGAAGTCGTGGCGGCCAATCGAGCAGGCGACGATGTCCTTCGGGCATGGCCTTTCGGTGTCGCTGATCCAGCTCGCGCGCGCCTATTCCGTTTTTGCGCGCGACGGCGACCTCGTGCCGCTCTCGCTGACCCGTGTCGGTGCGGCGAAGCCGCGCGGTACGCAGGTGTTCAGCCCGCAGACGGCGCGGGAAGTGCGGGCCATGCTCGAGATGGCGGTGCGCCCCGGTGGAACGGCTCCCAAGGCGCAGATCCCGGGCTATCGGGTTGCCGGCAAGACGGGTACCGCGCGCAAGCTCGAAAATGGCCGCTACACGACGACCAAGTACGTGGCTTCGTTCGTCGGCTTTGCTCCGGCGTCCGACCCGCGCCTGATCGTTGCCGTGCTGATCGACGAGCCGCGTGGCAAGTACTATGGTGGCGAAGTGGCAGCCCCGGTTTTCGCCTCGGTGATGGCCGGCACCCTGCGCACGCTCGGCATTGCGCCGGACGCGCCGCTCGAGGTTGCGCAAGGCGCCAAGCCGGCGGTCAAGGCCAGGTTATGAGCAACTCGGACTTCGTCGCCGCCGAATCCTCCGCCCGCGCTGTGCTGGTGCGGCTGGCGGAACTCGGCGTGGTGCCCAGCGGCGTCACCGACGATAGCCGCCAGGTCGCCGTCGGCGATCTCTTCCTGGCCTACCCCGGCGACCTCGCCGATGGCCGCAGCCACATCGCCGCAGCCATCGCCGCGGGCGCTTGCGCCGTCCTTTGGGAGAGCTCCGCGGCCGCCACGGCCGACTTCGTCTGGAATGCCGACTGGCGGATCGCCAACCTGCCGGTACAGGCCTTGCGGGCGTTATGTGGGCCGCTGGCGCACGCCGTATACGGGCGTCCAAGCGAGCGCCTGTCGCTGATCGCGGTCACCGGCACCAACGGCAAGACCAGCGTGACGCAGTGGCTTGCCGCCTGCCACCCGCGCAGCTGCGCGCTCATCGGCACCTTGGGTGCCGGCTTCCCCGGCCGGCTTGCCGAGACCGGGTTTACGACCCCCGAGGCAACGACGCTGATGCGCTCGCTGGCACGCTTCGCTGACGACGACGCGCAGGCCTGTGCCCTCGAAGCCAGCTCGATCGGAATTGCCGAGGGGCGCCTCGACGGTGCCCGCGTCGATGTCGCGGTATTCACCAATCTGACCCACGATCATCTCGACTATCACGGCACTTTCGCGGCCTACGCCGAGGCCAAGGCACGGCTTTTCAGCTGGCCCAGGCTACGCCTGGCGGTGTGCAATCTTGACGACCCCTTCGGGCGTGAGCTGGCGGCACTCAGTTCGGCCACCAAGGTGATCGGCTACACGCAGCAGGAGGCGTCCGATGGTCGGCAGGGAACGGTGCGTGCGCAAGACGTCGAGGAAACCATCAACGGCCTGCGCTTCCGGCTCTGCGCCCCGAGCGGGCGTGCTCTGGTCGAGACCGGGCTGCTCGGTCGTTACAACGTTGCCAATCTCCTGGCCGTCGCCGCTGTCCTCATCGACGCCGGCTTGACGCCCAAGGCCGTCGCCGAATGCTTCGCGCAGTTGCGCTCGCCAGTCGGCCGCCTGGAGAAGATCGGTGGCCACAACGAGCCGCTGGTCGTCGTCGACTACGCCCACACGCCGGACGCTCTGGGCAGCGCCCTGGGCGCCTTGCGCGCGGTGGCCACGGCGCGTGGCGCCGGTCTGACGGTCATCTTCGGCTGTGGCGGTGACCGGGATCGCGGCAAGCGACCGTTGATGGGGGCGGTCGCCGTAGAGCGTGCCGATCGCGTCGTGCTGACCAGTGACAACCCGCGCGGTGAAGATGCGCAGACGATTCTCGACGAAATTCGCGTCGCGGCGCCGAATGCCGAGGTCCTGGTCGATCGCGGCGAGGCGATCCGGCGCACCATTCTTGTGGCGCATCCGGCGGAAGTGGTGTTGATCGCCGGCAAGGGACACGAGTCGTATCAGGAGATGCACGGCGTGCGGCGGCCGTTTTCCGATGCCGCACAGGCGCGCGCCGCACTCGCTGCTCGCCAGGAGACGAGCCAATGACCGTGATGATGGATCTCTTGGCCGTTGCCCGCGCGACCGCCGGCAGGCTGATCGGCGAAAACGTCGAGTTCTGTGGCGTGTCGACCGACAGCCGAAGCATCGGCCCCGGCGAGTTGTTCCTTGCCCTGCGCGGCGACCATTTCGATGGCCACGATTACCTCGCCGCCGCCAAGGCTCGCGGCGCGGTCGCCGCCGTCGTCGCTGCCGACGCCGCCGATGCCCTGCAGGAGCTGGCGATGCCGCTGGTTCAGGTCGCCGAAACGCGCTTGTCGCTCGGCGCTCTGGCCGCGGATTGGCGTGGCCGTTTCACGCTGCCGCTGATCGCCGTGACCGGCAGCAATGGCAAGACGACGACCAAGGAGATGATCGCCAGCATCCTCAAGGTCGTTTACGGTGACGCCGTGCTGGTCACCCAGGGCAACTACAACAACGATATCGGGTTGCCACTGACGCTGCTGCGGCTGCAGGCCAGTCATCGTGCGGCGATCATCGAGATGGGCATGAATCATCCCGGCGAGATTGCCTATTTGGCGGGAATCGCCCACCCCAGCGTCGCCGTGGTCACCAACGCGCAACGCGCACATCTCGAGGGAATGGGCTCGCTGGCGGCCATCGCCAGCGAAAAAGGGAGTATCTACTCGGGACTTGGCCAGTCCGGTGTCGCGGTGTTCTGCGCCGACGACCAATGGGCCGAACTCTGGCGCAGCCAGAGCCGCGGCCTCGGGGTGATGACCTTCGCCTTCGACAAAGAAGCAGACGTCAGGGGACGTTTCCATCTGCACGGCCTCGAAAGCCGTCTCAGCGTCGCCGCTGGTGGTGACGAGGTCGAAATCGTGCTCTCCCTGCCCGGGCGGCACAATGCCCGCAACGCGCTGGCCGCCGCCACCGCCTGCCTCGCGGCCGGTGTGCCGCTGGCAGCGGTGCAGGCGGGACTGAGCGCCTTTCGCGGTCTCAAGGGGCGGCTGCAGCGGCGCGCTGCACTGAACGATGCGCTGCTCCTCGACGACACCTACAACGCCAACCCCGACTCGGTCCGCGCCGGCATCGACGTGCTCGCGGCGACGATCGGGCGCAGCGTGCTGGTCCTCGGCGACATGGGCGAGATTGGCGAGATGAGCGGTCAGTTTCATGACGAAATCGGCGGCTACGCCAAGAGCCAGGGAATCGATCGCCTGTTCACGCTGGGCGAGGCGAGTGCTCTCGCGGCGCACAATTTCGGCAGCGGCGGCGAGCATTACCAGGACGTCGACAAGTTGATCAATGCCTTAATCGCCGAACTGACCCCGGATACCACGGTCTTGATCAAGGGGTCGCGCTTCATGCGCATGGAGCGGGTGGCTGACGCCATCGCCCGGCCCGCAATGGCGGGGGGCGACTGATGCTGCTCCTGCTCGCCCAATGGTTGGCGCAGGACGTCCGCGCCTTCAACGTCTTCGGCTACATCACCCTGCGCACGGTCCTCGCGGCGATGACCGCGCTGATCATCTCGTTCATGGCCGGGCCGCCGTTGATCCGCTGGCTGGCGGCCAAGAAGATTGGTCAGGCGGTACGCCAGGACGGCCCACAGACGCACCTCGTCAAGTCGGGAACGCCGACCATGGGCGGTGCGCTGATCCTGATCGCCATCTGCATCACGACCCTGCTTTGGGGTGACCTCAGCAATCGCTACGTCTGGGTGGTCCTGCTGGTCACCGTCGGTTTCGGCGGCATCGGCTGGTACGACGACTGGCAAAAGGTGGTCAAACGCGATCCCCGCGGGCTGGCTTCGCGCTGGAAGTATTTCTGGCAATCGGCGCTCGGCCTGCTCGTCGCCCTCTATCTTGGCCTGAGCGCCAGCGGGCCGGCGCAGCTGCAGCTGATCGTACCCTTCTTCAAAACGGTCGCCTATCCGCTGGGAATCGTCGGCTTCATCGTTCTCAGCTATCTGGTCGTCGTCGGGACCAGCAATGCGGTCAACCTGACCGACGGGCTTGACGGTCTGGCGATCATGCCGGCGGTGATGATTGCCGCGGCGCTGGCCATCTTCGCCTACGTGGCGGGCAATTCGGTCTATGCCCGCTATCTGCTTCTGCCCTACGTCCCGGGTGCCGGCGAACTGGCCATCTTTCTCGGGGCCATGGCGGGTGCCGGGCTCGGCTTCCTGTGGTTCAATGCCTACCCGGCCGAAGTATTCATGGGCGACGTCGGCGCGCTGGCGCTTGGCGCGGCCCTGGGGACGGTGGCGATCATCGTCCGCCAGGAAATCGTCCTGGCCATCATGGGCGGCGTCTTTGTCGCCGAAACCCTGTCGGTGGCCGCACAGGTCATCTACTACAAGCTTACCGGCGGCCGACGAATCTTCCGCATGGCACCACTGCATCACCACTTCGAGCTCGGCGGCTGGAAAGAAACACAGGTCGTCGTCCGTTTCTGGATCATCACCATCATGCTGGTGCTGATCGGCTTGTCCACCTTGAAGCTGCGCTGACATGGAGCTGTACGGCAAACTGACTCTCGTCATCGGCCTCGGCGAAAGCGGGCTGGCGATGGCCCGCTGGCTGGCCCGGCAGGGCGCGCGCGTTCGCGTCGCCGACAGCCGCAGCGCTCCGCCACAGGCCGATGCGCTGCGCGCCAGTGTCCCCGAGGCGGTCCTGTTCTCCGGTCCCTTCTCCGCTGAAGCTTTCACCGGCGCCGAATTGATCGCCATTTCTCCCGGCGTGCCGGTGCACCAGGCGCTGGTTCAGGACGCCGTCGCGAGCGGCGTCCCGCTGGTCTCCGAAATCGAGCTCTTCGCCTGGGCCGTGCACCGATTGGCTCCGCAAGCCGCGCTGATCGCCATCACCGGCAGCAACGGCAAGACCACCACCACCGCACTGGTCGGTGCCCTGTGTCGCGCAGCGGGCCGGCGGACGCAAGTCGCCGGCAATATCAGCCCGGCGGCTCTGGATGCCCTGCGGAGCGCGATCGACAGTGGCGATCTGCCGGCGGTCTGGGTTCTCGAGCTGTCGAGTTTCCAGCTCGAAACGACGCATACCCTGGCTGCCGACGCCGCGACGCTGCTCAATGTCAGCGAAGACCATCTTGATCGCTATGACGGTCTCGACGACTACACCGCTGCCAAAGTGCGGGTCTTTCAGGGCGCGGGGGTGATGGTCGTCAATCGCGACGATCCACGCAGCCTCGCCGCCGCGCGCAGCGATCGGCGCTGCGTCAGCTTTGGCCTCGGCCCGACGACGAAGGCGGGCGATTACGGAGTGGTCGACGGCTGGCTGGTGCGTGGCGACGAGAAGCTGATCGCCGTCGAGGCCTTGCAGCTCGTGGGCAGTCATAACGTGGCCAATGCGCTCGCTGCGCTGGCCCTGTGCGAGGCGATCGGCATCGAGCCGCAGGCAGTCCTGCCGGCCCTGGCCGCCTTCACGGGCCTGCCGCACCGGGTCGAATGGGTAGCGGAAATCAAAGGGGTTCGCTACTTTGATGACTCCAAGGGAACCAACGTCGGGGCGACGCTCGCCGCGATCGAGGGTCTCGGCTGCAAGATCGCCATCGTCCTCGGTGGCGACGGCAAGGGGCAGGACTTTTCGCCTTTGCGGCCAGCGCTTGACCGGCACGCCCGCGCGATCGCCCTGATCGGGCGCGACGCGCCACTGCTCGCCGCGCTGCTGGCCGGCTGCCAGGCGCCGATGCGCTCCTGCCTGGACATGCCCGAAGCCGTGCGCTGGTGCGCTGCCCAGGCGCAAAGCGGCGACGCCGTTCTGCTCTCGCCGGCGTGTGCCAGCATGGACATGTACCGCAACTACGCGCATCGGGCCGAAGCCTTTGTCGACGCTGTCCGCGGCCTGGAAAGGGAGGTCGCCTGATGTTGCGCACCTTCGATACGCCACGCCGTCTGCCTTCCGAGATCGACCTGGCACTCCTGTGGAGCACCTTGATCCTGCTCCTGATCGGCATGGTGATGGTGTACTCGGCGTCGATGGCGACCGCCGAAGCCGCCCGCGGCACAGGCCACCAGCCGGCGTACTATCTGGTACGCCATGCCATTTTTCTGATCATTGGCCTACTCGCCGCGGCCGTCGCCTTTCAGGTGCCAATGGCCAGCTGGCAGCAGTGGTCCCCCTGGCTGTTCGTCGGCGGCTGTCTGCTCCTGGCCCTGGTGTTGATTCCCGGCGTCGGCCGTGAGGTCAATGGCGCGCAGCGCTGGCTTCCGCTCGGGATCGTCAATCTGCAGCCTTCCGAGTTGATGAAGCTCTGTGCCGTTCTCTACGCCGCCGACTACACTGTGCGCAAGATGCCGCACATGCACGATCTGAAGAAGGCCTTCCTGCCGATGGCCTGCGCCATGGTGACCGTCGGTGTGCTGCTGCTCAAGGAGCCCGACTTCGGCGCTTTCGTGGTCATCATCTCGGTTGCCTTCAGCATCCTCTTTCTTGGCGGCATGCGGGCGCGCCTGTTCGTCGTGCTGATCGTTGTCCTGGCGGCGGCTTTCGCGGCGCTGATCATCCTCTCGCCCTACCGTCGGGACCGCATTTTCGGTTTCATGGACCCCTGGGCCGACGCCTTCGGCCGCGGCTATCAACTGTCGCACGCGCTGATCGCCTTCGGTCGCGGCGAGCTGTTCGGCGTCGGTCTCGGCGCCAGCGTCGAAAAACTGTTCTACCTGCCGGAAGCGCACACCGACTTCCTGCTCGCGGTGATTGCCGAAGAACTCGGCTTTGTCGGCGTTCTGGCGATCATCGTGCTCTTCGGTCTGCTCGTTCAGCGGGCTTTCGCCATCGGTCGCCAGGCAGTCGCCCTGGAACGTCTGTATTCGGCTCTGGTCGCACAGGGAATCGGCGTCTGGATTGGCGTTCAGGGTTTCATCAATATGGGCGTCAACACCGGGCTGCTGCCGACCAAGGGCCTGACCCTGCCCTTGATGAGCTTTGGCGGCTCCGGAATTCTCGCCAACTGCGTGGCGGTGGCGGTACTCCTGCGGATTGATTGGGAAAATCGCCAGTTGATGCGTGGAGCCAAGGTATGAGCGCGCAGGGAGCGGCTGGCGCGATCGGCAAGACCCTTCTGGTCATGGCCGGGGGTACGGGTGGACACGTCTTCCCGGGACTGGCGGTGGCCGACCTGCTCAGCAGTCGCAACTGGAAAGTCGTCTGGATGGGCGCCCCGGGGAGCATGGAAGCGAAGCTGGTTCCCGGGCGTGGCTATGAAATGGCCTGGGTCCGTTTTGCCGCCCTGCGTGGCAAGGGCCTGCTGCGCAAGCTGCTGCTCCCCTTCCACCTGCTCTGCGCGTGCTGGCAGGCGCAGCGTGAACTTCGCCGCGTGCAGCCGGACGTGGTACTCGGGATGGGTGGTTACATCAGTTTCCCCGGCGGCCTGATGGCGGTCCTGTTGCGCTATCCGCTGGTGATTCACGAGCAGAACTCGGTTGCCGGCCTGGCCAACAGGGTCCTTGCCAAGTTCGCCGACCGGGTCGCCTGCGGCTTTCCTGACGTCCTGCCCAAGGGCGTTTGGGTAGGCAACCCGTTGCGCCCGGAAATGAACCGTGTGCCAGCGCCGGCTGTTCGCCTCGCCGGCCGCCAGCCACCGCTGCACCTGCTCGTCCTCGGAGGCAGCCTGGGCGCCGCGGCGCTCAACGAAATGGTCCCCAAGGGGCTGGCCCTGATCGACGCCGCGGCGCGTCCGGAAGTGGTTCATCAGGCGGGCGAGAAACATCTCGCGCAGCTGCAGGAGAACTACCGGGCGGCTGGGGTGCAGGCGCACTGTGCGGCGTTCATCGACGACATGGCCGCTGCCTACCAATGGGCTGATCTGGTGCTCTGTCGGGCTGGCGCGCTGACCGTCGCCGAGCTGGCCGCGACCGGTGTGGCCAGCGTTCTGGTGCCCTTTCCCTACGCCGTCGACGACCACCAGACCGCCAACGCCCGCTTCCTGTCGCGGGCTGGCGGCGCCACCCTGCTGCCGCAGAGCGAGCTGACTCCGGAAGCCATCGGTGTGCTGGGCAACTATTCCCATGCGCAGCTTGCGCAAATGGCCGCGCAGGCGCACCAACTGGCCAAGCCGGAGGCCGCCGCAGACGTGGCACGAATGTGTGAGGAACTGGTGCAGTGAAGCATAAGGTCAAGACCATCCATTTCGTTGGCATCGGTGGCGCCGGCATGAGCGGCATCGCCGAAGTGCTCGCCAATCTCGGCTTCAAGGTCAGCGGCTCCGACCTCGCCGAGAGTCCGGTGACCCGGCGCCTCTCGGCGCTCGGCGTGCGTACCGTGCTCGGGCACGCTGCCGAAAACGTTGATGGCGCCGACGCGGTGGTCGTGTCGTCGGCGGTAAAGGAGGACAATCCCGAGGTCGTCGCCGCGCGGCAGCGCAAGGTGCCTGTCGTTCCCCGGGCACAGATGCTGGCCGAGTTGATGCGCCTGAAGCAGGGAATCGCCGTCGCCGGGACGCACGGCAAGACGACGACGACCAGCCTGACGGCGTCGATTCTTGCCGAGGGAGGGATGGACCCGACTTTTGTCATCGGCGGACGCCTGAACGCCGCCGGCGCCAACGCCCGCCTCGGCTCCGGCGAGTTTCTCGTCGCCGAAGCCGACGAGTCCGACGCCTCGTTCCTGTTTCTTTCGCCGGTGATCTCGGTGGTGACTAATATCGACGCCGATCACATGGAAACCTACGGCCACGATTTCAATCGCCTGAAGCAGGCTTTCGTCGATTTTCTCCAGCGCCTGCCGTTCTACGGCGTTGCCGTGCTCTGCGCCGACGATGCCAATGTCCGCGAAATCATGCCCATGGTCAGCAAGCAGATCGTCACCTACGGCATCGACGCTGCAGCCAACGTCTATGCGGAGAACATCGTCGCCGATCACGGCCAGATGCATTTCGATTGCGTCCGGGTCAACGGCAACATCAGCCGCCTGCCGGTTACCGTCAATCTGCCGGGACGGCACAACGTCCTCAATGCCTTGGCGGCGATCGCCGTGGCCAGCGAGCTGGGGGTTTCCGATCAGGCGATCGTCAGGGCGCTCACCGGGTTCACCGGCGTCGACCGCCGCTTCCAACGTTACGGCGAGGTCAGTTTGCCAGGCGGTGGCTGCTTCAGTCTGGTCGACGACTACGGTCATCACCCTGTTGAGATGCGGGCGACGATCGCCGCCGCTCGTGGCGCCTTCCCGGGTCGTCGCCTGTTGCTCGCCTTTCAGCCACATCGCTATACCCGTACGCGCGACTGCTTCGAGGATTTTGTGAGCGTTCTGGGGGCCGTCGACGCCCTCGTGTTGAGCGAAGTCTACGCGGCCGGCGAACCGGCGATTGTCGCTGCCGATGGCCGCGCGCTGGCGCGCGCGCTGCGCGTCGCGGGCAAGGTCGAACCGCTATTCGTCGACCATGTCGGCGACCTGCCACAAGCGATTCTCGCCATCGCTCGCGATGGCGACGTGGTGATGACCATGGGGGCTGGTTCCATCGGCGCTGTCCCTGGCAAGCTGGTGGCGGGCTAGGATGGCGACCGTGAACAGCAAAAACTTCGGCAAGGTGGCCGTCCTCTTCGGCGGGCGTTCGGCCGAGCGGGAAGTCTCGCTGAACAGCGGCTCACGGGTACTCGCCGCCTTGCGCCGGCAGGGTGTCGACGCGCACGCCTTCGATCCGGCGACGCGCAAGCTTGACGACCTGGCGGCCTTCGACCGTGCCTTCATTGCCCTGCATGGGCGCTATGGAGAAGACGGGACGATCCAGGGGGTTCTCGAACTGATGGGAATTCCCTACACCGGTAGCGGTGTGATGGCTTCGGCAATCGGCATGGACAAGTGGCGCAGCAAGATGCTCTGGCACGCCGCTGGCGTGCCGGTACCCCACTACGTGATGCTCGCCGCCGATAGCGACCACGCCGTCGTCGAAAGCTCGCTGGGCCTGCCGCTGTTCGTCAAACCGGCCTGCGAGGGTTCGTCGATCGGGATCAGCAAAGTCAAGCAAACGGGCGAGCTGGGCGCGGCGTATGCTGCCGCTGCGCAACATGATTCGCTGGTCATCGCCGAGCGCGCAATCCTTGGCGGCGAGTATACGGTCGCCATTCTCGGCGAGCAGGCGCTGCCGATCATCAAGATCGAGCCGATCACCGAGTTCTACGATTACGAGGCCAAGTACCTGCGCGACGACACCGCTTACCGCTGTCCTTGCGGCCTGCCGGAAAGCCGCGAGCGCGAACTTCGCGCCCAGGCCCTGCATGCCTTCCGCATCCTCGGCGGGCGCGGTTGGGGGCGGGTCGACTTCCTGATGGACCCGCCGGCGGACGACGGGTCGCGCAAGGCCTACTTCCTTGAAGTGAACACCTCGCCGGGAATGACCGATCACTCGCTGGTGCCGATGGCCGCCCGCGCTGCCGGGATTTCCTACGACGAGCTGGTCGTCCGCGTTCTTGCTCTTGCTGCCCTGGGATGAGCGATGTGGCACAAACCGCAATTGATGACCGCTGTTGCAGATCTGCTCTTGCTGGCCGCCGGTGCGGCCTTGCTGGTTGCGGCGGTGATCTGGGGTGCGCCGCGCATGCGCCTGATTCCGCTCAACGAGGTGCGGGTGACGCACGAGCTGCAGTCGGTTCAGCGCAGCGACGTCGAACAGGCGCTGGAGGATCTGCTGCGTGGCAGCTTCCTGACGGTCAATCTGGAAGCCTTGCGTCTGGCGCTCGAACAATTGCCCTGGGTGCGGCATGCCGAAGTGTGGCGGAAGTGGCCGGCGCGTATCGACGTCAGGATCGAAGAGCAGCAGGCGGTTGCGCATTGGGGCGAGGGACGTGGCGAGCTGGTCAATATTTTCGGCGAGGTCTTTGCCGCATCGTTACCCGAAGGGCAACGCCTGCCGCGGCTCAGCGGACCGAGCGGATCGGCGGGCGATGTACTGCGCCGGCACGAGGAGTTTGCGCGGGTCCTGCGGCCGATCGGTCGGCAACCGGTACAGGTGGCCCTGTCGCCGCGTCTGGCCTGGGCGCTGGAACTGGAGGACGGGATGTTGGTTGAGCTCGGTCGCGAGCAGGCGAAGGCGCCGATTCGGATGCGTCTGCAGCGTTTCGTCGACTACTACCCGACGCTGTCGGATACCCGCCATGGGCGGCCGTTGGCGGTGGACATGCGGTATCCCAACGGCTTTGCACTGCGCTTCCCAGCCAGTGCGGGTCACGAAGTCAAAGGAAAGAAATGAGCAGGGATAGCAAAGATCTGATCGTCGGACTCGACATCGGCACGTCTAAGATCGTGGCGCTGGTCGCTGAACTCACTCCGGAAGGGCGAGTAAACGTAATTGGCATGGGCCAGCAGGAATCGCGGGGGCTCAAGAAGGGAGTCGTGGTCAACATCGAGGAGACCGTGGCGACCATTTCGCGCGTCCTGCAGGAAGTCGAACTGATGGCCGATTGCAAGGTTCGCGACGTCTATACCGGCATTGCCGGCAGCCATATCCGCAGCTTCAATTCGAATGGAATGGTGGCCATCAAGGACCGCGAAGTCACTCCGATGGACGTCGAGCGGGTGATCGAAACGGCGCGCGCCATGCCCATTCCCGCCGATCAGGAGATCCTGCACATCCTGACCCAGGAGTTCATCATCGACGATCAGGATGGCATCCGCGAACCGATCGGGATGAGCGGCTTTCGCCTCGAGGTCAAGGTGCACATCGTCACCGGCGCAGTCTCGGCGGCGCAGAACATCATCAAGTGTGTTCGTCGCTGCGGGCTGGAAGTCAACGATCTCGTTCTGCAGCCCCTGGCTTCGAGTTGCGCCGTGCTTTCCGAGGATGAAAAGGACCTCGGCATCTGTCTGATCGACATCGGTGGCGGCACCACCGATCTGGCCGTGTGGACGCAAGGCGCCATTCGCCATACCTCGGTGATCCCCATCGCCGGCGACCAGATCACCAATGACATCGCCATGGCTTTGCGCACGCCCACGCGCGAGGCCGAAGACATCAAGCGCCGTTACGGGTGCGCCCTGGCCGACCTCGCCGACCCGGAAGACGCGCTCGAGGTCATTGGCGTCGACGACCGGCCGTCGCGGAAGTTGTCGCGCCGCGCGCTCGCGGACGTCATCCAGCCACGCGTCGAGGAGCTCTTCGAGCTGATCCAGGCCGAGTTGCGCCGCTCGGGATTCGAGGACGTGCTCTCGTCAGGAATCGTGCTCACCGGCGGTGCCTCGGTGATGCCGGGGATGATCGAGCTCGGCGAAGAGATCTTTCACATGCCGGTACGCCTGGGTATCCCCAAGTATCAGGGAGCCCTCGCCGACGTCGTCCAGAGCCCGCGCTTTGCGACTGCCTGCGGCCTTCTGCTCGAGGCGCAGACGCAGCGCAAGCGTGGCTTGAAGGTGCGTGAAACGAGAGACGTCAAACAGGTTTTCGGGCGCATGCGCTCGTGGTTCGAAAAGAACTTCTGACCCCGGCAGTGTCAGGTGTCAGGCCATTACCCACTTTCAGCAGCAACCAAGCTTTTTGCAGAGGAGACGACAATGTTTGAAATCATCGACAAAGAAGAACAGGGTGGTCACCGAGATACGGTGATCAAGGTCATCGGTATCGGTGGCGCCGGTGGTAACGCCGTCGATCACATGATCCGCGAAGGCGTCAATGGCGTCGATTTCATTGCCGCCAATACCGACTCGCAAGCGCTCGGCCGCAGCGTTGCCCTGCAGCGCCTGCAGCTTGGCAAGACGGGTCTTGGCGCCGGTGCAAAACCGGAGGCAGGGCGTAGCGCTGCCGAGGAAGAGCGCGCGGCCATCGCCGAGTCGCTGGCCGGTGCGCACATGGTCTTCATCACCGCCGGCATGGGCGGCGGCACGGGTACCGGTGCCGCGCCGATCGTCGCCGAGGTGGCACGCGAACTCGGCGTCCTGACCGTCGCCGTGGTGACCAAGCCTTTCGGCTTCGAGGGCAAGCGCCTGAAGATTGCCGAAGCCGGTATCGCCGAACTGCAGAAGCACGTCGATTCGCTGATCGTCATTCTCAATGACCGCCTGATGGACGTTCTTGGCGACGACGTGTCCATGGACGATGCCTTCAAGGCGGCGGACAACGTCTTGCGCAATGCGGTTGGCGGGATTGCCGAGATCATCAATTTCCCTGGCCTGGTGAACGTCGACTTCGAGGACGTGCGCACGGTCATGGGAGAAATGGGGATGGCGATGATGGGCTCGGCCAGTGCCGCCGGTGTCGACCGGGCGCGGATTGCCGCCGAACGGGCGGTCGCCTCACCGTTGCTCGAGGGGGTCAACCTTTCCGGGGCGAAGGGCGTGCTGGTCAATATCACCGCGACGCGTTCGTTGAAGATGAAGGAAGTCAACGAAGTCATGAACACCGTCCGCGCCTTTGCCGCCGACGACGCGCACATTATCTTCGGTGCGGTCTACGACGAAAGCATCGACGAGGAAATTCGCGTGACGGTGGTCGCTACCGGCCTCGGTCAGGCGCAGGCGAAAAGGCAGAGCTTTGAAGTGATCAATACATCGGCGACGCAGGCGACCGGTACCGACGGCCGTTTTGCGAACGGGCAGAGCATCGATTACTCGAGCCTGGATCAGACGCCGGCGGTTTTCCGCAAAGGGCGTAGCGCGACCGTCGAAGCGCTGGCCAACAGCGGTGTCGACCGCTGGGATATCCCAGCGTTTCTCAGGAAACAGGCCGACTGAAGCCGGCCATGTGCTAACTCCTCTGCCGGGGTCGGCGCGTTTCAGGGTAGTTCAGACTGTGCTAAAATGCGTCGATTCCACCGGTTTTTTCAAGCAGATGCTAAAGCAGCGAACACTCAAGTCCGTGATCCGCGCCGCTGGCGTCGGGCTCCATTCCGGCGTTAAGGTAAATATGTGCCTGCGGCCGGCTGCGCCGTCGACGGGAATCGTCTTTCGGCGCCTCGATCTCGATCCGGTCGTCGACTTGCCGGCATCGGCGGTGCTCGTCGGTGACACGCGCATGTGCTCGTGCCTGGAAGTCGACGGTGCCAAGGTGGGTACCATTGAACACCTGATGTCCGCATTCGCCGGCCTCGGCATCGACAACGCCTTTGTCGATCTGGATGCCGCCGAAGTTCCGATACTCGACGGCTCGGCGTCGCCGTTTGTTTTTCTGATCCAGTCCGCCGGGATCGAAGAGCAACCCGTCGCGAAAAAATTCATCCGCGTGAAACGTCCGATCGAGGTTCGCGAGAGCGACCAGTCGGGGGAGAAGTGGGCGCGTTTCGAACCCTATGACGGTTTTCGCCTGAGCTTCTCGATTGGCTTCAATCATCCGGCGATTGACCGCACGGGTCAGTCGGTGAGCATCGATTTTGCGGAAAACTCCTACGCTCGCGAAGTGGCACGGGCGCGAACCTTCGGCTTCATGCAGGAGGTGGAGTGGTTGCGCGAGAACGGCCTTGCGCAAGGCGGCGGGCTCGATAACGCCGTCGTCCTTGACGAGTACCGCGTGCTGAATGCCGAGGGTTTGCGCTACAGCGACGAGTTCGTGAAACATAAGGTTCTCGACGCCATCGGCGACCTATACCTGCTCGGGAGCCCGCTACTCGCTTCGTTCGTCGCCCACAAGTCGGGGCACGCACTCAACAACGCGCTGGCTCGGCGACTGCTGGACAGTCCGGAAGCCTGGGAATACGTCAGTTTCGAAGACCGCGACCTGGCTCCACAGTCCCTGTCGCGCTGGCTGGCGTTGCCGGCGGTCTGACCCGGTGTGGTTGCTGCGCCTGCTGGCGGTTCTGACGGTGATTACCGTTGCCGGCGGGGTGGTGATCTTCCTGTTTACCCGAGACCCGCGCTACCTGCACTTCGCTTGGCGGCTCTTTCGCTACTCGCTGATCGTCGCCCTGCTGGTTTTCGCGCTGCTGATCCTCGAGCGTGTGGCGGTCATTCCTCTCTAGCCGAGCGCGCCAACAACTGTTCGAGCGCGGAGCGCAACGGCGATACCGGTAGCGATCCGCTGAGCGCGCTCAACTGCTCGCTGGCCCTTACGCTGAGCGGTCTTTGCGCCGGGACGTGGGGCGCCGCGGTGCGGGCTCGGGCTTGCACTTTGACCTGCAGCCCCCGACACTCAACCCCGCGCTTCAACAATTCGTCGACCAGCGTCGGTGCCATCTGGCGTAGCTTGGTTGCGACTGCGCCGCTGCTGGCGTGGATAAGTACGATCCCCGACTTGTAATTGGCCAGGCTGCTCGCCTGGCCGAGATGTGGTGGCGCAATCTCCTGAAACAGCCCGCCGAGCCTGGCCAGGAGCCTGGCATGCGCCAAGACCTTGCCAGCTCCGTCGGCGCCTTCAAGATAGTCGTGCAGTGAGTCGGTCATCGGCCGTTTCTGGGGGAGGCTAGGCGTGCATCTTATTCTCGTCGCCAACCGTCTGGCAACCGCCAGAACCTTGACCATTGCCCCGCGCCTGGAGACGCTGCTGGTAGGAGGACTGCCGCCGCGTAGCCAGAGCTGGCCGCGAATGCGCCAGCCGGCGTTCAGCGCCGCTCATAGACGACGAAGTCGAAGAACGGGCCGCCCAAGCCTTTGCTGCCGGATGAGTCGTCGCTGCAGGTCCTCCCCGGGCGACGCGAGACCTCGCGCCACTCGGCGGGTGGAACCTCCGGGAAATAGCTGTCTCCCGCGCCGTCCTCGGCGACTTCGGTCAGGTACAGTCGACTTGCCAGCGCCAGCGTCTGTCGGTAGAGGTCGGCGCCACCGATGACGAATACCTCACCGGCATTCCCCGCCAGGCGCAGCGCCTCGTCGATCGAACCCGCCAGTGTCGCGCCGCTCGCCTGGTAGGTTGGGTTGCGGCTGACGACGATGTTGTGCCGATCCGGCAATGGTCGAAAAGCTGCCGGCAGCGATTCCCAGGTATTCCTTCCCATGATCACGGTCTTTCCGCGCGTCGCCTCGCGAAAGTGCTTCATGTCTTCGGGTAGGTGCCAAAGCAAGTTCTGCTGCCGGCCAATGGCGCCGTTTCTGGCAACGGCAGCAATCAGCGCGATCACTCGCCGCGCCTCCGCAAGCGATTGCCGCTCGCTCGGCAGCCGGCATCGGCGGCGAGGGCGTGGTTGAGCGAGTAGCGCTTGCCGTTATACATCGGATCAGACGGCGACTGGCGCCGCGATGTGCGGGTGCGGATCGTAGCCTTCGAGGTTGAAGTCCTGAAAACGGAAAGCGAACAAATCGGTCACCTCGGGGTTCAGGCGCATCGTCGGCAGGGCGCGCGGCGGGCGGTCCAGTTGCAGCCGCGCCTGCTCAAAGTGATTGCTGTAGAGATGGGCGTCGCCAAAGCTATGCACAAACTCGCCCGGCCGGTAACCGCAAACCTGAGCCAGCATCAGAGTGAGCAGCGCGTACGAGGCAATGTTGAACGGCACGCCAAGGAAGATGTCCGCGCTGCGCTGGTAGAGCTGACAGGAAAGTTTGGCACGGCGATCGCTGTCTGATGGCCCGGCGGGCGCGACGTAGAACTGGAAAAAAGCGTGGCAAGGCGGTAGCGCCATACGCTCGACGTCGGCTGGATTCCAGGCACTGACCAGGTGTCGGCGCGAGTCGGGGTCATTCTTCAGATTGTCGACCAGTTGAGCGATCTGGTCGATTTCGCGTCCGTCCGGCGTTTGCCAGTGACGCCACTGATGCCCATAGACCGGGCCAAGATCGCCATTGTGGTCGGCCCATTCGTCCCAGATGCGGACGCCGTTCTCGCGCAGATAGCGGACGTTGGTGTCACCTTGCAGGAACCACAGCAACTCGTGGATGATCGACGGCAGGTGCAGCTTCTTGGTCGTCAGCGCCGGGAACCCGGTACTGAGGTCGAAGCGCATCTGCCAGCCGAATACCGAGCGCGTGCCGGTGCCGGTGCGGTCTGCCTTGACCGTGCCATGTTCGAGAACATGGCGCATCAGGTGGAGATACTGCTGCATGCTTTTGGCCGATGGTTGATTCAGGCCGAATTGTAGAGTAATCGACAGCCCCTCGCTGTCCGAGGGCTCACCCGCTCCTGCCTTCTCAGTGCCCAAGCCGCATCCGGCAGCCGTTGGCGCGCGTCCTGGTTTACAATTCGCGGTCCAACCGCAGTCGTCTGCGCCGAGGCTTCACGTCCAATGATGTTCAATTTCTTTGCCAAACGTTCCGACCATCCGCTGGCTGACAGCAAGGAGCTGAAGCGAATTATTGCCGAGCTGCACGTCGACAAGCCGGCAAAGGCCGTCGACGAAGTAAGCGGCTGGTTTGATTCGCTGCAGCATGTCGAGAACTTTCGCGTCGACCAATTCTTCGACGTACTGCGCCAGCTCGACGAGGCGGCGCAACGGCACCTGCTGCGCGTGGCACGCGACTACCTGCTCGCCGCGCGTCTGACGAAACTTGAAGAAGAGCGCTTGTGGACGCGGAGCTATCGCTATTGGGGCCAGGTCGCGACGCTGTACCGAGACTGCGTCGAGCGTGCCCGGCTTGCGCCAAAGAGCAAGGGCAGCGACGCTTTCAAGGCCTCCGTGCCGCTGGCGCTCGTACGCTCGCAAGCGGCCCGCTGCAATCAGCTGAAGTGGTTGGCGTTTCGCTACGGCTCCGCTGACGAAGATCTCTGGAGGTCTCTCGGCGAGACCTATCTGCTCGCCGAAGGCGCCGGCAACGCACAGAAGGCGGTGCCGCTCTATCCAGCCAGGAAAGGGCTGTGCACCGTGGCGCAGCAATACCTGCACGCCATCGCCTTCTTTGCATCCTCGATGGATAGCTTGATGCCCGTGCAGATCGAGCTGGCTGACCGCCTGATCGCCCATTTCCTGCCCCATTTTGTGCTCCTGCCTGATTGTCGGCCGGACAGCGTTTATTGGGTCGATGCGGCAGCCGGAACGGCACCGCTGCGGTTGGCCCGTCACCCCGGCGTGGGCCGACCCGGCTTGCGCTTTTTCTCTCCGGGGACGGCACTGCCGGCGCTCGAAGAACTGCTGCATCGGGTTGAGCGGGGTGAGATTCCAAGTGACCTCAACCTTGGCGGTGAGTACGCCCAGCGCGCCCTGTTGCCGGTACTGCGCCATCTCCATCTCTATTGGGCAAAGTGCCCGCCCCAGCGCCGCCATACGCGGCATGCGGTCAAGACGCGAATGCTCGTGCTCTTTGGCTTCGATGACAGCTATTCGCTTTTCTCGGGAGCCGCTTCGCGCCCTGGCAACGACGCGGGGATGGACGACTGGGTGGTCGAGAATGTCAGTCTCGGAGGCTTTCGTGCGCAGGTCGGCGAGGTCGGAAGCGGGCGCATCAACATCGGCGCACTGCTGGCTGTCCAGCCGGAGGGCGGCGACAACTGGATGTTGGGGGTCGCCAGACGTTTTACCCGGCGCGATACCGACGGCGCCAGCCTGGGCGTGCAGGTGCTCTCCAGGCAGGCGCTGAGCATTGAACTGCGGCCACGGCGCCGCGGTTTTTCGGCAGCGGTGGCCATTCCGGGAATCTGGTTACAGGATCGAGGTGAAGCCGGCATCCTGCGTATCGTCTTGCCACTGGCGGGCTTCAACGTTCGGGAGACGCTGGAATTCAGCCATCAGGGCAAGCGCCGGGAGCTGATTCCCATGGAGCTCGAGGAAGCCGGCGCCGAGTACGAGATTGGCTGTTTTCGCGAGCAAGCCGCCACGTGACGATGGCCCTCAAGGCCGGGCAGGCCGCTCCCCGGCGCCCGCTTCCGGTGGCGGTCGCAGAGCCGATTTCGGTCGGAAAGCCTTGACCACCTGCTCGACCGTTTCGACGTAAGGGCCACCAAGCAGATCGATGCAGTACGGGATGGCGGCAAAAATGCCGTTCACCAGTACCGTGCCGTCGGCCGCCTTCACTCCTTCAAGGGTTTCCCTGATCGACTTTGGCTGCCCGGGCAGATTGAGGATCAGCGCCTTGCCGCGCACTACCGCAAGCTGGCGCGACAGAATCGCCGTCGGCACGAAGTTCAGGCTGATCCGGCGCATTTCCTCACCGAAGCCGGGCATCACCTTGTCGGCGACGGCCAGTGTGGCTTCCGGCGTGACGTCGCGTGGCGCTGGACCGGTGCCGCCGGTGGTCAGCACCAGATTGCAGCCGACCTCATCGACCAGCTCCCTGAGCGTTTCTTCGATACGCGTCTGGTCGTCGACGATCAGGCGCGTCGCCGTTCGCCACGGGCTGGCCAGCGCCCGCCCGAACCATTCTTCAAGCGCCGGGATTCCCTGGTCGGCATAGACGCCCTGCGCGGCGCGGTCGCTGATCGACAGCAGCCCGATCAGCAGCTCGTCATCGTTGGTCATGCTCATTCCCCGCGCAGCGCCGTGTTCCCGCCGCCTTCAAGTTCCTTGAGAAACTGGAAAATGGCGCGGTAATTGCGTGGCGGCTTTCCTTGCTCCTGCTCGTTCAAGGCGGCGCGGCGCAGCGAACGCAGATGCTGCAGATCAACCGCCGGGAAATCCTCGGCAATTCCGTAGAGCACGCTTTCGTCGGCCAGCAAGGCCGTCCGCAGGCGCTCGATGCGGTGCAGCCTTCCCGTTTCCTCGGCCGAATCACCGCGCAGCGCGGCCAGCGAGTGGCGGATCGGTTCCGGGTCGTCGATGTCACGCATCACCCGGCCGATGTATTGCAGCTGCCGCCGTCGCGCCTCGTCGTGTCGGGTCATGCGCTGTGCCGCGCGGACGGCGGTGCGCAGATCCTCCGGAAGATCGATCTTCTTGAGCCGATCGGGCGCCAGCTCCACCAGTTCCTCGCCGAGGGCCTGCAGTTCCTCCATGGCCCGCTTGCGCTGCGTTTTCGACGGCGGGCCTGCTTCTTCTTCTTCTTCGGGGGGAGTCATCGGTGGCAGAGGTGCCTTTATTGGTGGCTGGTGGGGATGGCCGCGGGCAAGGACGCTGCGGGGGACGCCTTGCGCGGAGCTGCTATGATAGCGACTTTTGCCTTTGGCCACCGCCCCATGTCCCCTCCAGCTGCCTCCGCCGTTCACCAATCACGCTTCAGCCATGGTTTCGACACTCTGCAGCAATTGGCGCGTGACGTTCTTGCCCATGCCGAAAAGGGCGGCGCAAGTGCTTGCGAGGTCGATGTCTCCGACGGCTTCGGCCAGTCGGTGACCGTTCGTCGCGGCGAGGTCGAAACCATCGAGTACAACCGCGACAAGGCGATCGCCGTTGCCGTCTATCTTGGCCAGCGCAAAGGCCAGGCGAGTACTTCGGATTTTTCGTCGACGGCCTTGCGCGAAACGGTCGAGGCGGCGTTGAATATCGCCCGCTTTACCGCCGCCGACCCCTGCGCCGGCTTGCCCGATGCGGGCCTGCTGGCCATCGATAGCCAAAGCTTGCCGGATCTCGATCTCTATCACCCCTGGCTGCTCTCGGTCGAAGCCGCCGTCGACCTCGCCCAGCGCTGCGAACGTGCAGCCTTCGCAGTCGACCCGCGGGTGAGCAATTCGGAAGGCGCGTCGGTGTCGAGTCAGGAAGGGCATTTCGTGTCTGCCAACAGCCTGGGTTTCATGGGCGGCTACCCGACTTCGCGGCATTACCTGTCGTGTTCGATGATCGCCGGCAAGGACGAGAACATGCAGCGCGACGACTGGTACTCGATTGCCCGCGATGCACAGGCGATCGGTTCGCCGGAACTGATCGGCGAGCGCGCCGCGCAACGCGCCCTGGCGCGGCTCGGCGCACGCAAGATCAAGACCTGCAAGGTGCCGGTGATCTTCGAGGCGCCGCTCGCCTCATCGCTGATCGGCAACTTCGTACACGCGGTCAGCGGCGGTAGCCTGTATCGCAAGACCTCCTTCCTGGTCGATAGCCTGGGCAAGCGTGTCTTCGCCAGAAAAATGCAGATCAGCGAGCGACCGCATCTGGCGCGTGGCCTGGCGAGCGGCTATTTCGACAGCGACGGCGTGGCGACGCACGATCGCGAAGTCATTGTTGACGGCAAGTTGCAGGGCTATTTCCTCAGCGCCTACACGGCGCGCAAGCTGGCCATGCAGACCACCGGCAACGCTGGTGGCTGCCATAACCTCGTCGTGCACCCGGGCAAGCGCAATCTGTCTGGCCTGCTCAAGAAAATGGGACGCGGCTTGCTGGTCACCGAACTCCTCGGTCACGGCGTCAACTACGTGACCGGTGACTATTCGCGCGGCGCCGCCGGCTTCTGGGTCGAGGGCGGCGAGATCGTCCATCCGGTTGAAGAGATCACCATTGCCGGCAACCTCCGCGACATGTTCAGAAACATCGCCGGCGTCGGGAACGATGTCCTGGTGCGCGGCTCGAAGCAGGTCGGCTCGCTGCTCGTGGAGCAGATGAAGGTGGCCGGCGCCTGACTCCCCGTCCGGGCATCGTCGTGGGCAGGAGCACTTCGGGGAGGTGCACTGCCAGCGTCCTCGTGCGGCCTTCTCTTCTCTTGCGGGTTCGGAAAATCCGTATTCCATGCCGGACGGCTTTGGCTATAATCGGCGGGCAACTCGTTGGAATAAAACCCTAAACAGGAGACAAATTGTGGAAAGACGAAATTTTCTTGCAAAGGCAGGGGTAGGGGCAGCCGCCTTGGGGCTGGTGGCGTGCGGGAAGAAGGAGGAGCCAAAGCCAGCCACAGCGCCGGCTGCAAGTTCGCCGGCACCCGCGGCAACGCCGGCGCCGGCTGCGTCCGGCGAGGTGATTCGCTGGCGCTTGGCGTCAAGCTTTCCGAAGAGCCTGGACACCATCTACGGTGGTGCCGAATTCATGGCTCAGCGGGTCGCCGAAGCGACCGGCGGTAAGTTCCAGATTCAGGTGTTCGCCGGTGGCGAGATCGTCCCCGGGCCGGCCGTGTTCGACGCCGTCAAGGACAACACCGTCGAAATGGCGCACACCGCGTCGTACTACTTCTTCGGCAAGGATCCGACCTACGCTTTCGACTGTGCCATTCCTTTCGGGATGAACAATCGCCAGCTCGACGCCTGGATGCGCTACGGCAACGGCACCAAACTGATGAACGAACTGTACGGGAAGTCTAATATCGTTCCGATTCCCTGTGGCAACACCGGCGCGCAAATGGGCGGTTGGTTCCGCAAGGAAGTCAAGACCGTTGCCGATATGCATGGCCTGAAGATCCGCATTGGCGGTTTTGCCGGCGAGGTGCTGAGCAAACTGGGCGCCGTGCCGCAGCAGATTCCGGGTGGCGATATCTATCCGTCTCTGGAAAAGGGCACCATCGACGCCGCCGAATGGATTGGCCCCTACGACGATCAGAAACTGGGGTTCAACAAGGTCGCCAAGTACTACTACTATCCGGGCTGGTGGGAGGGTGGGCCGCAGTTGTCGGTTTACGTCAATAGCGCCAAGTACGCCGAGTTGCCGAAAGAGTACAAGGCCATTCTGCACATGGCCTGTGCCGACGCGCATGTGGATATGATGGCCAAGTACGACGCCAAGAACCCGATCGCCTTGAAGCAACTGGTGGGCTCCGGGACGCAGTTGCGGCAGTATCCGAAAGTGATCATGGACGCCGCGTACAAGGCGGCCATGGAACTCTATGCCGAAACGTCGAAGGCGAATCCCGGGTTCAAGAAAGTGTACGACGACTACTCCAAGTTCCAGGCCGACGAGAACCTTTGGTTCGGCATTGCCGAGGGCGCCTACTCGAGCTACATGGGCACCAAGCGCTAGAGCGCTTTTCCGCCGGCTGCTGGTCGGCCCGGGTGGGGATGAAAGGAAACGGAGGCCAATGGCCTCCGTTTCCTTTTCCGGTTCTGCATTCCTGCTGTCGTCGCACGGAAGTTTCACGCTTGACGAACGCAGCGTGCCGACTATTGCTTTTCCTTGCTCTCCTTGACCATGTCGAGGATGGCATCGGTTGCCGCTGCACCCGGCTTGGGCTGCTCGTCCTGTGCGCCTCCGGCTGGCGACCCGTACGCTCCGCCACCGCCGTAGGACGAACCCGGGACCTCGATTTCGACCGCGTCGAGATCAACCTTGACCGCCTTGTCGAGGCCAAAGGTGACCAGTTGCGGGAAGGCGATCAGCAGGCCGACCATGATCACCTGGATGCACACGAAGGGAATCGCACCCCAGTAGATGTCCGTGGTCTTGACCGATGCGGGGGCGACCGAACGCAGGAAGAACAGCGCGAAACCAAAGGGCGGGTGCATGAACGAGGTCTGCATGTTCACCGCCAGCAGGATCCCGAACCAGATCAGGTCGATCCCCAGTGCCTGTGCGACCGGCCCGAGCAGCGGCACGACGATGAACGAGAGTTCGAAGAAGTCGAGGAAGAAGGCGAGGAGGAAGACGAGAACGTTGACCACGATCAGGAAGCCGACTTCGCCACCCGGGAGTCCGGTGAGGAGATGCTCGACCCAGCGGTGCCCGTCTACCCCGTAGAAGGTGAGCGAGAAGACGCGCGCGCCGACCAGGATGAAGATCACGAAAGTGGTCAGCTTGGCGGTCGATTCCATGGCCTGCTTGAGCAGCGTCAGCGACAGCCGTTGCCGTGCCAGCGCCATGATCAGCGCACCGGTCGCGCCCATCGCGCCGCCTTCGGTCGGCGTCGCGATGCCCATGAAGATCGTGCCGAGGACCAGAAAGATCAGGAACAGCGGCGGCACCATGGTCGTCAGCGCACGCATGAAAAGCTTCATTCCGTGCAGCGTTCGCGCTTCACGTGGCAGTGCCGGTACCCAGCTTGGCTTGAAGATGGCGATCAGGATGACGTAGCCGACGTAGAGACAGGTGAGCGCGATGGCCGGGATGAAAGCGCCCTGGTACATGTCACCGACCGACTTGCCCAACTGGTCGGCCATGATGATCAGTACCAGCGACGGCGGCAATATCTGCGCCAGCGTTCCGGACGCGGCGATGATGCCGGTCGCCAGTTTGGTGTTGTAGCCGTAGCGCAGCATGATCGGCAGTGAGATGAGGCCCATCGAGATGACCGATGCCGCCACCACCCCGGTGGTCGCCGCGAGCAGCGCGCCGACGAAGATCACTGCGAAGGCCAGGCCGCCGCGCAGCGGTCCGAAAAGCTGGCCGATCGTGTCGAGTAGGTCTTCGGCCATGCCCGAGCGCTCGAGGATCAGCCCCATGAAGGTAAAGAAGGGGATGGCCAGCAAGGTATCGTTGTTCATGATGCCGAAGATGCGGTCCGGCAGCGCCTGGAACAGTTGCGGGCCGAGCAGGCCGAGCTCGATGCCGATCAGGCCGAAGAAGATTCCGTTGGCTGCCAGGGCGAATGCTACCGGGAAGCCAACGAGCAAAAAGAGGACCATCGAGGCGAAGATGATCGGGGCCATGTTGTTGATCAGGAACTCGGTCATCACAGTTCTCCCTGGCGGGCCTTGATGGCCAGTGCCAGTTCTTCTTCGGCCGTTGGTTTGCTGGGCTTGGCAGTCGGGTCGGGGCACAGGCCCTGCACGAAACCGATCCGTTTGATCAGTTCCGAAATGCCCTGAATGACCAGCAGAAAGAAGCCTATCGGTACCAGCAGGCGCACCGGCCAGATGGTCAGGCCACCCGCATTGCTCGACTGCTCGTTGGTTTCATAGGCGAGGACGAATATCGGCCACGACATGTACATCACGGCAACGGCCATCGGCATCAGGAAGAAGATGATGCCGAAGATGTCGATCATCGCTTGCCCGCGTTTGGAAAACTTGCCGGCAATGAGGTCGATGCGCACATGCTCGTTGCGCATCAACGCGTAGCCTGCGCCGAGCAGGAAAATTGCCGAGAACAGGTACCACTGAATCTCGAGAAACGCGTTCGAGCTGTAGTCAATGGTGTAACGCATGACTGCGTTACCGGCACCGATCAAGGTGACGACCAGTACCAGCCAGATGATGCTCTTGCCAACGCGCTCGGTGAGGGCATCAATCAGGCTTGAAAGCTTGAGTAAACCATTCACGGGATAAACCCTCCTTTGACAGTTTGAAATGCGGTCGTCGCAGACTCGATCGCCGGCCGGTTTCCTCTTCCTTGGGAAGCTTGGCTTGGCCACCGCACCAACTAAGCCACGCACGGCAAGCGCGGTGGCAAGAAGGCGCGCCGATTATGGCACATCTTTCAGTTATGCGAGGGCGATTGTAGGCCAGGAAACCATGCCGGCGAGATGGAAAAAGACCTTGCCGATCAGGTGTTTAGAAGGAAGGTCCCGGCAGACGCTGGCGGCGGCAGTGGGCGTGTCTGGCCGCTGCACGCTGTCGGTCGGTCTCACCCGGAGGCCGGCCGCACGCGCGACGACGTCGATCGACTGGTCGCCTCGCGCATCCGAGTCATATTGATGCCGTTCAGCATCGAATTGACGAAAGCAGCGAGGTCGCGTGATCAGCGTGCCGGCAAGGGTGGGGAAGGCGGTCGGGGAACAGGCGAAGGTCGCTGGCGGGGAGCGATCCCGGCCCTGTTCGATGTGGACGACCATCATTTCGACGGCAATGATCGGATCCATCGGTACGCGAATCAGGGGGTGTATTTGCGGTGCGCGTGTGCCTTCAGCGCTGCCACCCGCTCACGCCGGGTGTCCTGAATTGAGCTACCATGCCCAGTCAGACGGCCCGCCGCGCCCGGAATGCTCATGCCGAAGCCCGCACCCGGGCGGAGCAGAAGCTTTTCCGCGAAAACACGATCCGGACAAGGGAACGATGAATACCAACAGAACCGAAGTCGCCCGAACAACCCTGGCCGTCCTATTCATTGGCGTGCTGATTGCCGCTTCCGGCTGGATTCTGAGGCCGTTTCTGCCGGCGCTGATCTGGGCGACGATGGTCGTCGTTGCCACCTGGCCGGTGATGCTGCGCATACAGCGGCACCTCGGCAATCGGCGTGCCCCGGCGGTGATGATCATGACCCTGCTGGTCCTGCTGGTGCTCGTCGTTCCCTTGTCGCTGGCCATCGCCACGCTCGTCGAGAATGCCCCGCAGATCGTCAGCTGGGGGAGGCTTGCTGCCAGCTTCGAGGTGCCGCCGCCGCCCGAGTGGGTGGCCAGCCTGCCGCTGGTCGGGCACCGGCTTGACCAGGCGTGGATGCAGCTGGCGGTTGTCGGAACCTCGGAACTGACGGCCAAGATCGCCCCCTATGCGGGCAATCTGACCAGGTGGTTCGCCAGGGAGGTCGGCAGTTTCGGGCTGGTTTTCGTGCAGTTCTTGTTGACCGTTGCGCTGTCGGCGGTGCTCTATTCATCCGGTGAACGGGCGGCTGACGAAGTTCGCCGTTTCGGGCGCCGCCTGGCCGGAGAACGCGGGGAAGGCGCCGTCGTTCTGGCCGGGCAAGCCGTGCGTGCCGTGGCCCTTGGCGTCGGCATTACGGCCTTCGTGCAGTCGGTACTCGGTGGTATCGGCCTGGCTATCGCCGGCGTGCCTTTTGCCCCGGTGCTGACCGCCTTGATGTTCATGCTCTGCATTGCGCAACTCGGGCCGACGCTCTTGCTGGCGCCCGCCGTCGTCTGGTTGTACTGGAGCGGCGATACCGGCTGGGGAACCTTCCTGCTGGTGTGGACGGTGATCGTCGGGACCATGGACAATTTCCTGCGTCCGCTGCTCATCAAGCAAGGCGCCGACCTGCCCCTGCTGCTGATTCTCGCCGGCGTCATCGGCGGCTTGCTGGCTTTCGGTCTGGTCGGTATTTTCGTCGGTCCGGTGGTTCTGGCGGTTACCTATACCCTGCTCGAAGCGTGGCTGGACGATGCCCCGCTTGTTGCCGAGGCAGCGTCGGCGAGCATCGCCGAATCGCCGCGGAGGAAAGGGCCGCCGCCTGCCGGCTGACCCCTGCCGACCCGGCGTTCAGCCGGCGAAGGCCAAAGGTCGCCGCGGCGCACCCGACCGGACGAGAGTGGGGTAAGGAGGCGCCATGCTAGAATCCTGCGTCGTCGTCATCACCCATTTGCCGGATCCCTGCCATGTTTTCAGGAATCATCGCCGCCGTTGGCCAAATCACCGCGATCGCCTCTCGTGACGACGGCGCCGGCACCGTTCGCCTGACCATCGACGCCGGCAAGCTCGACCTCGATGACCTTGCTCTGGGTGACTCGATTGCCTGTAACGGCGTCTGCCTGACCGTGGTCGACCAGCAGGACCAGCGCTTCTTCGTCGACGTTTCTCCGGAATCGCTGGCGTGCACCGTGGGCCTCTCCGCGCCCGGCCCGGTCAACCTGGAAAAGGCGCTGCGCCTCGCCGATCGCCTCGGTGGGCATCTCGTCTCCGGTCACGTCGATGGCATTGGCGAGGTGCTGCGTTTCGACGCGGTCGGCGACAACCGGCTGCTCGAAATCCGCGCTCCGGCGGAGCTCGCCAGGTACATCGCCCGCAAGGGGTCGATCACCGTCGACGGCGTCAGCCTGACGACCAACGCGGTTGCCGGCGCCAGGTTCACGATCAACCTGATTCCACACACGCTCGCCGCGACCACCCTGGGCCGCCTGCAGCCGGGTAGCCGGGTGAACCTCGAAATCGACCTGATCGCCCGTTATTGCGAGCGTCTGCTGAACGCCGATGCGGAGCGGTGAGGGCACGGCTTCGTCGCTTGGTCGTGGTCTGGCGACTTTCCCAGGACCCCGGGGCGCATCACGGAAGACCATCTGACGTTCCCTATTGCGTGAAACGCTACTGGAGCTTGAGGGAGCAATGAACCGTTCAGCCGCCCGGACGCGACTCGCCGACCCTCGTCAGCCACGGCAACAGCGCCGCTGCCGCTTCGTCAGCGCCTGACGGCTGCGGAGTCGGCGGAGCGGCCTGACTCCACACGCTTTCCAGCACCGGCCGCAGCCGACCGGAGAGCAGGTCAGCCGCGCTCACTTCCCGGCAGCGTCCGTGCACCTGCAGCCAGTCGATGAGGAAATCCTGCTCGGGCCAGTCTTCACGGCGCAGATAGAGCAGTGGCGTGTCGTTACAGGCGGCTTCGGCGAAGGTGCCGTAGCCGGGTTTGCCGAGCACCGCGTCAGCCGCGCGCAGGAGATCGGCGACCGGGCGACCCAGGGGCTCGAAAGCGGTGGCTGCCGGATGCTTGACCTGCCACGCTTGCGGAACCAGCCAGCGGACGCCGGGGATGGCGGGCCAGGCATCGATGGGCAGCTGCTTGTCGAAGCCGCCGAAGGCGATCAGCACCAGCCGCTCGTCGCTGCGACAGCCGATCTGCGCGTGCAGTGCCTGCCGGCAATCCTTGCCCAGTGCGGCGATCGGGCCGATGGCGCGCAGCCTTGGCAGGTCGGCCATGGCCATTCCCGGCGTTACGCGCAGGAAGGACTCGGCGCCGTTATAGGCGTCGAGTATCTGGCGCTGAATCGTCGCTGCCCAGTCCTCTCTGGCGAAGAAGTAGGCAAAGAGCTCGGCCCAGTTCAACGAACATAGGGCGATTGCCGGGATGCCGGCGCGCGCAGCGCCGGCCAGTGGCAGGTAGGCGACGTCGCTGAACACCAGGTCCGGTTGCAGTCCGTGCAACAGTCGGGCGTCGCCGTCGACCCGCTCATCCCAGTCGGCGTGCTGGCGGCGGTACGCCTGAGCCGTCGCCGCGAGGTCGAGGCTGACGGCGTCGTGCATCACGTAGCCGAAGTCGCTGCTCGCCTGCAGGTGCGTGAAATCAGCGCCTATCCGGGATTGCAGTCGGTCAGTGGGCAGGCCGCTGCGGATGGTCAGGCGCAGTTCGGGCAGACGAGCGGTCAAGGCCGCGAGGACCGGCGCCACCTGGGCCAGATGGCCGAAACCGTGTGCCGAGATATCGACGAAGAGGTGTGCGGGTCGCCCCATCGGCGCCAGTCAGACGAAGCGCGCCAGCATGGCGCCCGGCAACTCCGCCGGCAGCGGGATCCACACCTTGTGGCCGTTGCCCGGCGCGACGCGGATCTCGGCACCAGCGAGATTCTCCATGCGCTCGAGAGCGATGACGCGATTGCCCGACGGATGGATGATCTCCAGCCGGTCGCCGACCGAAATGCGGTTCTTGATATCGATCAGCGCCAGCGAGCGCGTCGCGTTCCACTCGATCACGTCGCCGACGTAGAGGCTGCGCCCCGATTCCGAGTGGCCACGCAGGTAGTTCTGCCTCTCGTGTTCGTGGTGGCGCTGGTAGAAGCCGTCGGTGTAGCCGCGGTTGGCGAGGCCGTCGAGTTCGCCGAGCAGGCGGGGGTCGAAAGGGCGGCTGGCCACGGCGTCGTCGATGGCGCGGCGGTAGACCTGTGTGGTGCGCGCGACGTAGTACGGCGATTTGGTGCGCCCCTCGATCTTCAGCGAATCGACGCCGATTTCGGTCAGGCGCCGGACGTGCTCGACGGCGCGCAGATCCTTCGAGTTCATGATGTAGGTGCCGTGCTCGTCCTCGTCGATCGGCATCAGCTCGCCGGGGCGTTCCTTCTCCTCAAGCAGCCACTCACCGCCACCGACGCCGGCGCCCCCGGACTGGCAGGCGCCGCCCACCGCATTGCCCGCCCCGCCGTCGGCCGGCTTGACTTTGTAGTCCCAGCGGCAGGAGTTGGTGCACGTGCCCTGGTTGGGGTCGCGATGGTTGAAGTAGCCGGAAAGCAGGCAGCGGCCGGAGTAGGCGATGCACAGCGCGCCATGGACGAACACCTCGAGTTCCATCTCCGGACACTCCTGGCGGATCTCGGCGACTTCGTCGAGCGACAGTTCGCGCGACAGGATGATGCGCCTGATCCCCAGCTTGCGCCAGAAACGCACGGCGGCAAAGTTGACCGTATTGGCCTGCACCGAGAGGTGCACCGGCATGTCCGGCCAGGTCTCGCGGACCATGTCGATCAGTCCCGGGTCGGCCATGATCAGCGCGTCGGGTTCAAGCGCCACGACCGGCGCCATGTCCGCGAGGTAACTGCGCACCTTGCGGTTGTGCGGCAGGACGTTGCTGACCACGTACAGCTTCCTGCCGGCGCCATGGGCGTCGGCGATCGCACCGGCCAGCGCGTCGAGGTCGCCGAAGGCGTTGTTACGCACGCGCAGGCTGTAGCGCGGCTGGCCCGCATAGACGGCATCTGCGCCGTAGGCGAAGGCGGTGCGCAGCATCGTCGGCGAACCGGCAGGCGCGAGCAACTCGGGAGAAGCGGAGGCAGGGAGCGAGGCAGAGATGGCGAAAGTCCGGGAGAGGGGCGTGACAGGGGACTAAGGGTAGAATGCGGCGAGTCGCGATTCTAACCTCATTTCTTTCCCCATTTCCCCGAGCACCCGTCCATGTCCGAAGAGATCCTGATCAATTTCACCCCGCAGGAAACGCGCGTCGCGGTCATGTACCAGGGCGCCGTTCAGGAACTGCACATCGAACGCTGCGCCAGTCGTGGCTACGTCGGCAACGTCTATGTCGGGCGCATCGTGCGCATCCTGCCGGGAATGCAGTCGGCGTTCATCGAAATCGGCCTCGACCGGACGGCTTTCCTGCACGTCGCCGATATCCGCGAGCCGCGCGCGAACGACGAACCGCTGCGGCCGATCGAGCGCCTGCTCTTCGAAGGTCAGAGCATCCTCGTGCAGGTCATCAAGGACCCCATGGGCAGCAAGGGAGCGCGTCTGTCCACGCAGGTATCGATCGCCGGGCGGATGCTCGTCTATCTGCCGCAGGACAAGCATATCGGCATTTCGCAGCGCATCGAGAAGGAGGCCGAACGTGAAGCGCTGCGTGAAAAGCTGTCGCGCCTGGTGCCCGACGACGAACCCGGCGGCTTCATCGTGCGCACCATGGCCGAGAGCGCCAGCGAAGCCGAGCTGGCCAAGGACATCGAGTACCTGCGCAAGATCTGGCGCGATATCAAGCTGCAGTCGACCACCGCCGCGCCGCCTGCCCTGCTCTATCAGGAACTGTCACTGGCGCAGCGCGTGCTGCGCGACTTCGTCAACCCCGAAACGTCCGCCATCGTCATCGACTCGCGCGAGAACTTCCAGCGCCTGACCGCGTTTGCCGGCGAGTACACGCCGACCGTCGCGCCCATGCTCGAGCACTACACCGGGCAGAGGCCGCTGTTCGACCTGCACGGCGTCGAAGACGAGATTCAGAAGGCACTCGCCCGCCGCGTCGATCTCAAGTCGGGCGGCTACCTGATCATCGATCAGACCGAGGCGATGACCACCATCGACGTCAACACCGGCGGTTTCGTCGGCGTGCGCAACTTCGACGACACCATCTTCAAGACCAATCTCGAGGCGGCGCAGACCATCGCCCGCCAGCTGCGCCTGCGCAACCTCGGCGGCATCATCATTGTCGACTTCATCGACATGGAGAACGAAGAGCACCGCAGCGCGGTCCTCAGCGAGTTCAACAAGGCGCTGGCGCGCGACCATACGCGCCTGACGGTCAACGGCTTTACCGCCCTGGGGCTGGTCGAAATGACGCGCAAGCGGACGCGCGAATCGCTCGCCCACGTGCTCTGCGAAGCGTGCCCGACCTGCGAGGGGCGGGGTGAAGTGAGAACGGCACGTACCGTGTGCTACGAGATTCTTCGCGAGCTGCTGCGCGAAGCGCGCCAGTTCGACGCGCGCGAATACCGCGTGCTCGGCAATCAGGCGGTCATCGACCGCTTTCTCGACGAGGAGTCGCAAGGTCTGGCGCTGCTCTCCGATTTCATCGGCAAGCCGATTTCGCTGCAGGCCGAGCCCAGCTATACGCAGGAGCAATACGACATCGTGCTGATGTGAGTTGCTCCCGCCGTTCGCCAGGCGCCGCACGACGACCGCGACAATCGACGTCGCTCGGCTTGACCACAGGCCGGCGGGGGTCCTATAATCGGCCGCCCTGAGGTGATGTAGCTCAGTCGGTTAGAGCGATGGATTCATAACCCATAGGTCGGTGGTTCAATTCCACCCATCACCACCAAAGAATCAAGCACTTAGCCCCGGTCAAAAGCCGGGGCTTTTTGCTGTCGGGCTTCCGGGGGCCTTTCTGTGCCGCGTTCTCGGGGTGCCGTGCCAATCGGGCCAAGGGGAACGGTTTTCGCCTGCGGGGACGAGCCTTGGGCCGAGCGCGGCAAACTCGGGTCTTCCCTGTTTACGCGGCGCGGTTTCCCTGCCGAGCGCGCACCAAGCATCGACGCCGTCATTGCGAGGAGGCATAGCCGACGCGGCAATCCAGCTCCACCCTCTGATCTTCATTCCGTCGCCACATCAACACCCCACGAGCCAAACGTCTGGATCGCCACGTCGGCTGCGCCTCCTTGCAATGAAGTGCACTCGCGGGTCGGTGCGTCAGTTCCCCCTTTACGCCCAATGGATTCAGGCATTTAGCCCAGGTGACCCGCGGGGCTTTTGCTTCCCGGCTGCCGCGTTGCCGTATACACTCGTTAGCCTCAGCTTGCCTGGATCGCGCGCAGGGATCGTGCGGCGGGCGAGATGTTCCTTACCAGGACCGCCGATGACCGCAGAGCTGTTTCGCGAAGATGCCACCCTCTCCGCCTGTAAGGCCCGTGTCACGCAGGTCGACGAGCGCGGGGTGCAGCTCGATCGCACCGTCTTCTATCCGCTCGGCGGCGGCCAGGCCGCCGACCGGGGGCTGCTTATCCTGGCTGACGGGAGCGAGCTGGAGATTTTCGATACCCGCAAGGGTGTGCGGCCGGGCGAGATCCTGCATCTTCCGGCCACCGGGCAGCAGGCGATGCTCGCCCACTGCAGGGTCGGGACGGAGGTCACCGCGCAGATCGACAGGCTGCGCCGGCAGCACCACATGCGCTTTCATACGGCCACGCACCTGCTTTGCGCGCTGGTTCCGCACCCGGTCGATGGCTGTTCGATCACTGTGGATTACGCGCGCCTGGACTTCCACATGACCGCGCCGCTCGACAAGCAGGCGCTGACCGCCGGTCTTGCGCGCCTGGTCGACGAGGCTCACCCGGTCCGTCATCGCTGGATCACCGAAGCAGAACTCGACGCCAACCCCGGCCTGGTGCGCAGCATGAGCGTCAAGCCACCGCGCGGTCAGGGGCGGGTGCGCGTGCTCGACATCGAAGGCGTCGACGTGCAACCCTGTGGCGGCACCCATGTTGCCAACACCAGCGAGGTCGGCGCGGTGATCGTCACCAGGATCGAGAAGAAATCGGCGCTGACGCGCCGCGTCGTGCTCGGCTTTGCGCCGCTGGTCGATAGCGCGAGCTGACCGGTGTCCATGGCGTTGCGCGGACAGGGAACGCCTGCTTCTTTCCGGGTGACGCCCCTGGCGGCAATTGTCCGCAGCGCCGTCGTCATCGTCGTCCTGCTTTGCGCGTCGCTGGTCGGCGCCCAGGAAGCACCGCTCCCCGGTATTGCCGACCTGCGCCAGCGGCTGGCGTCGGTCGAACAGTCGGGCGGTCTCAGCACCGCACAGAAAGCGGAAATCACTGCCCTGTATCGGCTGGCCATCTCGCGCATCGAGGCCGCCGAGCGCTTCGAAGACGAGGCGCGCGCCTACACTCAGGCGCTGCTTGACCTGCCTCGCGAGCGGCAGCGACTGCGCGCCGAGCAACAAGCCTACCGGGCGCCGAAAGTCGGCAAGGACTTCGAAAAGCAGGCGCCGGGCGTCGTCGAGCAGGCGCTTCTGGAAGCGGTGGGTGCGGAAGCCATCCTGCGCACGAAACTCGCCCGGGTGCAATCCAGCGTGCAGTCGGAGCGTGCTCTGGCGCTCAAGCAACTGCTGAGTACGGCGCAGGAGGGTGTGGACAAGGTCGACGCCGCCGCGCGCGCCGTCGGCACCTCCGAGCCAGCCGACGAGGCCGAGGCCGCCGCCCGCGCCGCCGCCAAACGCCTCGCCCTGGCCCGCATCGAGGCGCTCAGCCAGCGCCTGGCCAGCCGACCCGCTCGCCTGGCGCTGATGGAAGCCGAAGCCGACCTGCTCGCCGAGCAGCTGGTCAGCACGACCGACTACATCGCCGCCCTGCAGGCGCTGCTGAGTCGGGTCAGCAAAGCCGGCGTCAGCGCGCTGGTCAGCCGGCTCGAGGCGCACCTGCAGTCGCTTGGCGCGGCGCCCGAGGATTTGCGGCGTTTCGCCGAGGTCAATATTCGCCTTGCCCGGTCAGTCGATGAAATCCTCGCCAGGAGACAGCAGGCGGAGGCCGAAAGTGCGCGCCTGCGCGGTGACGTCTCGCTGTTGAACAGCAAGCTGGATACCCTCGATCGTTTGCTCAATCTCAATCAGATCGATCCCTCGGCTGCCTTTGGTATTGCCTTGCGCCAGGAAAGGGACAAGGCTTCGGACGCCATCAATATCGATAGCGCGAGGGCGGCGGCGGAGGGCGAACTGGAGGCCAGCCGGATCGCACTCTTTCAACTCGAGGAGAAGCGTCCGCCCTACGACCTGCCGAGCAAGGCCGCGCTGGAAAAGCTGTTGCGTGGCGCTGCACCCGACTGGGGTAGCGCGATCGATACGCTCCTCGAACAGCGGCGCAGCCTGATTACCCGCCTGAAAAACGAGCAGGCGCGCTACGCCGACGAACTGTCGGCGCTGCTCACTCAGCTCAAGTACTTCTCCGAGCGCTCGCATACCTGGCGCGATGCGCTCGAGAGCCATCTGTTCTGGATTCCCAGCGCGCAACCGATGGGTACGCAGACACTGCGCGCGGCGGCCGAATCGGTGGCCTGGCTCGCGGAAGCGGCGCACTGGCGGGACGTGCGTCAGGCCGTAGCCACAAACCTGGACATCCGCCTGCCCGGATTCCTGGCCGGGCTGGCGTTGCTGCTCCTTGCCATCGCCAGCCGCGGCTGGCTGAAGCGGCGATTGCAGCGCATGGCGTCGCGCATCGGCAACGTGCAATCCGACCATCTGGCGCTGACGCTGGAAGCTTTCGCGATCACCGCGGTGCTCGCGCTGCCACCCGGTCTGCTGCTTTTCGGCCTGGCCTACCTGGTCCATAGCCCTACGGGTTTTGCGCGCAGCCTGGAGACGGCGCTGACGACCAGCGCTGTGCTGATCCTGTTCATGGAGTTCATCCTGCAATTGGTTCGCTCGAACGGCGTCGCCGCCGTGCACTTCTCGTGGAGCCGGTCGACGCTGACGCTGCTGCGTCGCAATACGCGACGGCTGATGCTGCTTTTCGTGCCCATCACCATCGTCATGGTCCTGGTTTCGGTCCATGCGGCTCCCGAGATTCGCGATGGTCTGGGACGAATTTCCCTGATCCTTCTGTGTGTCGCGATTGCCTGGATCGCTTCCCGGCTGTGGCGCCTGTCGCGCCTCAGCCTCGCCGAGACCGACGGCGACAACTGGCTCTGGTATATCGTCTACCTGTGGTATCCGGCACTGATGGCCATCGCCCTGGCGATGATCGTGCTGTCCCTGCTCGGCTATCACTACACCGCTTCACAGTTGCTGCGCCTGACCATGCACTCGATCCTGCTGGTCACCATGGCGACGCTCGTTCACGCCACGCTCGAGCGTGCCTTTGCCGTCTTCGAGCGACGCCTCATGCTGGCCCGGGCAAGCGAGGCGGGCTCCGAGTCGAGCGCGCGAAGCATCGATCGCCATGCCGCGCAACGCGCGGCTGACGCGATTCCCGAAGACGTGCAAGGCTACGAAATCGATCGTCGGACGATCAGCCGACAAAGCCGCGCACTGCTCCGCCTGATCGTTCTGGTTGGCGTTGCTTTCGGCATGGCGTCCATCTGGCAAGGGCTCTTGCCGGCGGTTCGCACGCTCGACGAGATCGTGCTCTGGCGGATGGGCTCGGGCGACGGCACGCTGGCGCCGCAGGTGGTGACCCTGTGGAGCCTGATCGTCGCCGCTACCGTTTTCACCATCGCCATCATCGCCATCAGGAATCTGCCGGGTGCGCTCGAGGTGGCGGTCCTCAGCCGCTTCAACCTGGCGCCCGGCACCGGCTATGCCATAACCATGCTTTTGAACTATCTGATCGTCCTCGTCAGCCTGCTCGCCGCGTCGAACCTTCTCGGAATCGACTGGAGCAAGCTGCAGTGGCTGATCGCGGCGCTCGGTGTCGGTCTCGGCTTCGGCTTGCAGGAAATCGTCGCCAACTTCGTATCCGGCATCGTCATTCTCTTCGAGCGGCCGTTCCGCGTCGGCGACATCGTGACCATCGCCGGGCATACCGGCACGGTGACGCGCATCCATATCCGCGCGACGACGATCAGCGACTGGGATCGCAAGGAACTGCTCATTCCGAACAAGACCTTCATTACCCAGGACTGCATCAACTGGACGCTGTCCGACCCCATCACGCGCTTGATCGTCCCCCTGGGCGTCGAGTACGGCAGCGACACCGAGCAGGTCGTCGACACCCTCATGGAGGTGGCGGGCAGCAATGAAAGCGTCTGCGACGAACCGGCGCCTGCCGCGCTGTTTCTGCGTTTTGGCGAAAGCAGTCTGGAGTTCGAGTTGCGTGTGTTCACGCGCCTGGTCCTCTACCGGAGCATCGTCACCCACGAACTGCACATGGCCATCGACAAGGCGTTTCGCGAACGTGGAATCACGATGTCGTATCCGCAACGCGATGTGCATCTGAGCACCGATTCGCCGCTCGAAGTTCTCGTGAAGGCGCCAGCGTCGGAACCCGGTGCGCCGTCATGAGCGTTCGGCGATTGCCGCCCGGCTGTGCGCGCCGACCCTGATCAGGGCGACTTGCCCGGCTCCGTCGAACAACGCGTGGCGACCGTTTCACGAATGATCCCGGCCAGGCGGCGCACGCCCGGACCGGCAAAATCAGTATCCGCGAGAACCAGATATAGTGGCACCAGCCGTTCACGCCCCGCGCGCAGTGGCAGCGCTTTGAGCAGTCCGCTCGCCAGCTCGTCGCGGATGTGCTCAAGCGGCAACCAGGCGAAGCCGTAGCCCATGCGTATCGCCTGAATCGAGCTCGCCATTTGGCTGACTGTCCAGCGCTGGTCCACCTCCACCGATAGCGTCCGCCGATCGCGGGTCGCGCCGGTGTCGCTGACCAGTACGTGGCGGTGCGCGCGCAGATCACGCGCGCCGAGTTCTCGCCCGAGCCCGTGCAGCGGGTGGTCACGATGGGCGACGGCGACGACCGGCATCTGCAACAAGGGGTCGCCGAGAAAGCCGGGCGGTGTCTGCGGCGCAATCGCCAGGTCGGCCTGGCCGGTGAGCAGCGCCTCGGTCGTACCGCCAAGCACCGATTCGATCACCGTGATACGCGTGCGCGGGCTCTCGGCGCCGAAGCGCGCCAGGCAATCGAGCAGTAGCCAGGTCGGGAAGAGGATTTCCGCTGCCAGGTGAATCTCCGCCTCCCAGCCAGCCGACAGGGCAAGCGCGGCAGCTTCCAGGTCCCTGGCTTCGTCGACCAAGGCCAGCGCGCGTCGGTAGAGCATCTGCCCGGTCGGCGTCAGCACCGCCTTGCGTCCCTGGATCGCGAAAGCCTTGAGGCCGAGCAGCGATTCTATCTTCTGCACCGCGTAGGTCACCGCCGACTGGCTCTTGTGCAGAACCTCTGCCGCCTGCGCGTAGCCACCGGCATCGACGACGGCGATCAGGGCTCGCCATTGTTCGAGGGTGATATGCGGAGTCTCGGGCATGTATCCAATGAATAGATAAAAAGTAGCGAAATATTGTTCTTTTTTATCTTAAGGGTAAATAGTCAAATGAGGGCATACGCAACGGAGCTCGGCGTTGCCGACTTCCCCGACCCTTCTCCCGCCAAACAGGAGGCCCCATGAACACCCGTAACCTGCAACAAGTGATCCGCTCCATCCCCACCTCGGACGGCGCCGGCGTCAAACTCCGGCGCAGTCTTGGCCACGCCCCTAACCTCCGCCTCGACCCCTTTCTGCTGCTCGACGAGTTCTCGTCCGAGAACGCCGACGACTACATTGCCGGCTTTCCCGATCATCCGCATCGTGGTTTCGAAACCGTCACCTACATGCTCGACGGCCACATGCTGCACGAGGATCATCTCGGTAACCGCGGTGACCTGCGCAGCGGCGGTGCGCAATGGATGACCGCTGGGCGCGGCATCATCCACTCGGAGATTCCACAGCAGCAGAGCGGCCGCATGCGCGGCTTCCAGCTGTGGATAAACCTGCCGGCGCGCGAAAAAATGAAGCCGGCGGCCTATCGCGACATCCCGTCGGAAGCGATTCCGCGGGTCATGCTGGCGGGCGGCGTCGAGGTCAAGGTCATTGCCGGCGCGCTGACCGTCGGCGCGCAGACCATCGCTGGACCGATCCAGGGCATCAGCACCGAACCGCTGTTCCTCGACGTGCGCCTGCCCGCCGGAACGTCTTTCGCGCAACCGTTGCCGGCCGGCCACAACGCTTTCCTCTATCCCTACGAGGGGCGGCTTGGCGTCGGCGCCAGCGATGAGCGGCGCGCCCTGGCGGCGCACGAGGCCGGCATTCTGTCGCCTGCCGAGGTGGTTGAACGGCTCGAAGTGAGTGCCGACGACGGTGCTGCCGCGTTTCTGCTACTCGCTGCCCGCCCCCTGCGTGAGCCGGTGGTCCAGTACGGCCCCTTCGTGATGAACAGCCGCGACGAAATCGAGCAGGCCGTTCTCGACTATCAGAACGGCCTGCTGGTCTGATCGTTGGCGCCTGCGCATCCCGGAGACAGGGTGGACAGGCTAGCGAAGCAATTCCCCGCCCCCGCCCCCGTCATTGCGAGCGGGCTGCCGCCTTCCCGTGGCGTGCCGTCAGGGCAGGCGTTGCTCCAGCGCATACAGCGCTTCGGCGCTTTCGCGGCGGCGGACGAGGTGCGCTTGCGCGCCGTCGACCATGACTTCGGCCGCGCGCGGGCGGGTGTTGTAGTTCGAACTCATGGCCATGCCGTAGGCGCCGGCGGAGAGTATGGCCAGCAGGTCGCCTTCGGCGAGCGTCAGTTGGCGGCCGTGCGCGAGAAAATCGCCGGATTCGCAGATCGGGCCGACGATTTCCCATTTGGCGGCATCGCCTGCACGTGCGGCCACGGGGACGATGTCGTGCCATGAGCCGTACAGCGCCGGCCGGGCGAGGTCGTTCATTGCCGCGTCGACGATGGCGAAGTTCTTGACTTCACCAGGCTTGAGATACTCGACGCGGGTGAGCAGGACGCCGGCGTTGCCGACCAGGCGGCGGCCGGGTTCGAGCAGGATGCGCAGTGGCCGGCCCCGCAGCCTTGCGAGCAGGGGTTGCAGGTAGGCGTGGACGCTGGTCGGCACGTCGTCGTCGCTATAGCGGATGCCGAGGCCACCGCCGAGGTCGATGTGGTGCAGGGCGATGCCGTCGCTGGCCAGTTGGTCGACCAGCACCAGCAGCTTGTCGAGCGCTTCCGCAAAGGGCGCCGCGTCGAGCAGTTGCGAGCCGATATGGCAGTCGATGCCGCTGACGTCGATGTGCGGCAGGGCGGCGGCCTGTCGGTAGAGCGCCCGCGCTTCGTCGTAGGCGACGCCGAACTTGTTTTCCTTGAGGCCGGTGGAGATGTAGGGGTGTGTGCCGGCGTCGACGTCGGGATTGACACGCAGGCTGATCGGCGCGCTCTTCCCGAGCCTGCCGGCGACGGCGTTCAGGCGCTCGAGTTCGGGGGCCGATTCGACGTTGAAGCACAGGATGCCGGTGTTCAGCGCCAGTTCCATTTCGGCGGCGGTCTTGCCGACACCCGAGAAAACGATGCGCTGCGGATCGGCACCGGCGGCGAGGACGCGCTTGAGTTCGCCTGCCGAGACGATGTCGAAGCCGGCGCCACGGCGCGCCAGGACGTCGAGCACGGCGAGGTTGGAGTTGGCCTTGACGGCGTAGCAGACGAGTGCGTCAAGCCCGGCCAGTTCGTGCTGGAACTCGTCGAGAGCGCTCTCCAGCGCCTGCCGCGAGTAGACCCAGCACGGCGTGCCAAACTCGCTTGCAATGTCGCTGAGCGGCACCGACTCGGCGTGCAGCACGCCGTTGCAGGTGTGGAATGGAGTCAATGGGGTCAGCGGATCGGGCGTCATTTGCTCGGCTTCTCGGCGCTCGCGGGCACCGTGCTAGAATCGTCGGCAGCCGCCGCCGGGCTTGGCGGGGGTGTCATGGCCACCGGTTGCGGGGGGAGCGTCAGTGATCCTCGGCTGCCGCAGCCGGCGAGCGTGGTGGTTGCCAGCAAAGCCAGCGCAAGATAATGCCGCATAGGTCGAATCGCCAAAACGGGAAATGTTAGCACAGGATGAATGATAGCGAATTCAACGCGCTTGCCGACGCAGCGCTGCAGGAGATCGAGGCGGGACTGGAACGCAGCGGCGCCGATCTGGACTTCGAAATGGTCGGCGACAGCGTGCTCGAAATCGAGTTCGCCGACGGCGGCAAGATCATCGTCAACCGCCACAACTCGGCCAGGGAAGTCTGGGTGGCAGCCCGGTCGGGCGGTTTTCATTACCGCTGGGACGGCAGTTGCTGGCAGGATACCCGCGGCGGCGAGGAACTGATGGCCGCCCTGTCGCGACTGGTTTCGGCGCAGGCCGGGGAAACGGTCGTGTTGCGCTGACGTGCGCTTGCCGACCCGTGTCTGCGCGCCGGCAGCGATCAGAAAGCCAGTTGCAGGCGTGCCCCGGCGACGGTGGCGTCGGGTAGCGACAGCCCCGGATTGAGGATGCGCTGGATCAGCGGCTGCACGATCACGCCGCGCGCCAGCTGCGCCTTGTAAGTCACTTCGACGACCGTTTCACTGCTCGACGACAGCGGTGTGTCGAGGTCGGCCGCGAGCAGTTGCCGTCCCTGCGGGCCGACGTGCGCGCGCGTCGCCGCGATGCCGAACACGTCGTCTTCGCGGCCGGCGAAGACGCCCTGCCAGGAGATGCCGGCGCTGAGCGAGTAATCGATGTTGTTGGTCTTGCCGTCGGTCACCCCGTAGCGCAGGAAGGCGCTCAGATGGCGACTGGAATCGGGGACTCGATAGAGGGTCTGTTCGCCAAGAGCGTAGGCGCCCCAGTGCGTCGTGATTTTCGCGTCTCCTGCTGCATCGACGGCGACCAGCTCGGGGAACTGCGGCGTGAAACGCCAGGCGCCAAGGGCCAGCTTGCTGATCGGTGCGAAGCCGTCGGCCGCGTTGGCCACCGAAGCGGTATCGCCGAGCTGCACGCCCAGCTCGGCCGGCCGCAGGCCGACTTCACCGATGAGCATGCTGCCGCTGCCCTGTTGCCAACTGATGTTCGGGCCGGCGCTTGCTGCACGATCGGTTGGAACGCCGCGGGTGAGGGCCAGCATCGCGTACCAGGCCGGGTCGGGATCGACTCGCAGACGGGCGCCCCAGGTGCTGGTCGGATAGATCGACGGGCCGGCCAGGGTGCCGAAGTCGCCCGCCTCGGCGGACATTCCGAACGACGGATGCAGAAACACGCTTGACGAATCGGTGACGTAGAACTCGGAGTCGATCGGATAGAGGCCAAGGCGCAGCGACGCCTTGTCGTCGGCGAAGGACTGCTGCAGCCAGGCCTGGAAAATGCCACTGCGGTTGACCGGCGCTTCGATGTTGTCGACCCCCATCAGGCTGCCGACGTCTTTGAGGTTGACGCGCGCGCCGCTGTTAGCGATCACTTGCAGGTACGCCATTCCGCCCTGCCAGCCGAGCAGCCTTTCGCCGTCGAGGTGCACGATCAGGTCGACGTGACCCATGTAGCCACCGCCGCGTTTGAGGCCGCCGCTGTTGTTGCGCAGGTAGTCGGCGGTATAGAGGAGTTCGAGCCCGACGCCGGCGTCGTAAAGGCGCTGGCGCGCGCCGTTCCAGTCGCCGCTGAGCGTGCTTTCCTGCCAGTCGGGCGCAGCGCCGTCAGCACTCCCGCTCATCGTCGCCTCGCGCGCCGGCCCGCCCTCGCTTTCCAACTCGTCTTGCCGTTCGCTCGCCGGGTCGCCAGTCGCCGTGGCAGCCATTGCCGACCAGGGCTGGGCGAGGATCGAGCCGAGCAGCAGGATGGCGAGCGCCGCCTGGCGGGAGTGATGGTGAGATCGCATGCTACGAATCCTTCCTGTTGATGAACAGTACGGGCTGCGGTCCTGTCTTGCCGGCGCAGCCGCTGCAGCCGCCACAGGAGCTTCTTGCTCGGGCAGCGGCGCGCCGGCGCACGGCGTCGGGATCGGTTTTCGCAAGGCCCATGCCCTGCGCCAGCCTCGCCGCGTGCTCGGCAAGCGAGAAACGCGCCGCTGTGGGGAGCAGTCGCCAGCCAGAGTAGAGGCCGGCGCAGGCGACTGCGGCGTATACAATCATATCCTCAAGCATGGCCGCCCCCGGTCAGGACGAGTGCCACCCGGTAGGTAACGAACGACGCGAGGTAGGCCAGGGTGAACAGATAGCCGGCCATCAGCAGCGGGTAGCGCCACGAGTTGGTCTCGCGCTTGACGGCGGCGAGCGTGGCCAGGCACTGCGGGGCGAAAACGAACCAGGCGAGCAGCGAGAACGCCGTCGGCAGCGACCAGCTCGCGGCCAGTAGCGGGCCGAGCTGTCCGGCCACGTCGTCGCCGGTCGCCGAGAGGGCATAGACCGTGCCGAGCGCTCCGACCGCTACTTCACGCGCCGCCATGCCGGGAACCAGGGCGATCGAGATTTGCCAGTTGAAGCCGATCGGGGCGAAGATCACTTCGAGCGCCTGTCCCAGCATGCCGGCGTAGCTGTACTGGATCGCCGGGCCGCTGGCGCCTTCCGGCGCGCCGGGAAAGGTCGACAGGAACCACAGCAGAACGGTCAACGCGAGAATGATGTTGCCGACGCGGAGCAGGAAGATTTTCGCGCGTTCGAGCAGGCCGAGCAGCAGATTGCGGCCGTGCGGCAGACGGTACGAAGGCAGTTCCAGCAGCAGTGGATGCTGCAGGCCCTTGCTGACCGTCATCTTGAGCACCGCGGCGACGGCCATCGCGCTGACCACGCCGGCGACGTAAAGAGCGAACAATACCAGGCCCTGCAGGTTGAAGACGCCGACCATCGTCTGCGGAATGAAGGCGCCGATGATCAGCGCGTAGACCGGCAGGCGCGCCGAGCAGGTCATCAGCGGTGCGATCATGATCGTCGCCAGGCGGTCGCGCCAGTTGCTGATCGTGCGCGCGGCCATGATCCCGGGAATGGCGCAGGCGAAGCTCGAGAGCAGGGGGATGAACGAACGCCCGGACAGGCCGACGGTCCCCATCAGGCGGTCGAGGAGAAACGCCGCACGCGGCAGATAGCCCGAGTCCTCAAGCGCCAGAATGAACAGGAAGAGAATCAGGATCTGTGGCAGGAAGACGAGCACGCCGCCGACGCCGGCGACGATGCCGTCGACGAGCAGGCTGCGCAGCAGGCTTTCCGGCATATGGGTGCCGAGGAATTCGCCGAATGCGCCGACGCCGGCGGTGATCATCTCCATCGGCAGCCTGGCCCAGCTGAATACCGCCTGGAACATCAGGAAGAGAGTGGCCGCCAGAATCAGCAGCCCCCACACCGGGTGCAGCACGACGCGATCGATGCGCTCGTCGAAGCGCGTGTCGATCGCCGGCTCGCGGACGCAGGCGGCGAGAATCCGGCGCACCTCGCGCTGCGTGGCGGTCACGTCGGCCGCATCTGGCGCCAGCCAGGCAGCCGCCGGTGGCCGTGCGCCGGCGTGCCCGGGTGGCTTCGCGGGCACGGCGGATTCGAGCTCGGCGAGCAGGTCGCTGGCGCCGCCGCGTCGGACGGCGACGGTGTTGACCACCGGCATGTCCAGTTCGCGCTGCAGCGCGGCGACGTCGATGGTGATGCCGCGCTTGCGCGCCAGGTCGGTCATGTTCAGCGCCAGCATCATTGGCAATCCCAGGCGCTTCACCTCGAGCACCAGGCGCAGGTTGAGCTTGAGGTTGGTGGCGTCGCTGACGCAGACGATCATGTCCGGGCGCTGTTCGCCGGCGAGGGCGCCGAGGACCACGTCACGGGTGATTTCCTCGTCGATGCTGGCGGCGTTGAGGCTGTAGGCGCCGGGCAGGTCGAGAAGGCGAAATTGCCGGCCGGCCGGGGTCGTCAGTTGCCCCTCCTTGCGGTCTACGGTGACCCCCGGATAGTTGGCGACCTTCTGCCGGCTGCCGGTGAGCAGGTTGAACAGCGCGGTCTTGCCACAATTCGGGTTGCCCAGCAGGACAAGGCTCAGTGCTGCTTCGCCGGTACTGCTCATGGCTTCGCCCGCCCGTTGCGCAGCGGAGCGACCAGCACCCGCTCGGCTTCGAAGCGGCGCAAGGCGAAGATCGTGCCGCCGACGCGTACGGCAATCGGCTCGCCACCCGGAAAGCCACGTGCGACGACGCGTACTCGCTCGCCGTCGACGAAGCCGATTTCGTACAGCCGCAGCGCCAGCTCGCGAGCAGCGTCGCCGCCAGCGGCGGCAACGTTGCCGCCGCTCACCGTACCTTCGTGACCCTGGGGAAGGTCAAAAAGGGAAATCAATTCCAATGCGCCATTCATGTCGTCTGCCACCTTCCTGCGAGTGCGTCTGTAGAGCTGCGAATACGTTCGAGCGTTCACGAAAAGACGGCGAGGCTCCGGGAGCGTTGTCGCCGTCAGTGCAGTGCACCAGAGGCAAGGCTCCGCGTGCACAGGGTGCAATATACATGAGAATCATTCGCAACAAAATAGCGTGGCGTGGTTATTTTTGCAGGCTTCGATGGCGCCGGCGGCTCGGTCCGGATTCTCCCGACGAGTGGCCAAAGAGTGGCGAGGGTTTTGGCACGCGTGCGTCAGATCGCCGCAGCCTGGGTCAAGCCACGGGGCTAGGCGTAGAATCGCAGTTTTCGACTCCTCTGAAGCGCTGCCAACCACGATGTCTCAAGCCACTCGGGCGCTAGACGGGAAGCACAGGCAGGCGCCGGCTTTCATGCCCGGCAGCACGAATCCGCTGACCCGTGTGCTTGTGCTGCGGCGCATCGAGGTGCTCACCCAGTCCGTGGTCTTGCTGCTGGCGGTGGCCTGGCTGAAGATACCGCTCGACGTCGCGCCGATGATGCTGGTCATCGCCCTGCTCGCTGCCGTCAACCTGCTCACCCGCTGGCGCCTGGACCGCGGTGGCCCGGCGAGCGAGGGCGAAGTCTTCGTTCATCTGGCGATCGACGCCGGCGCCCTCGGCGTCCTGCTCTATTTTGCCGGTGGTTCGGCCAACCCCTTCGTTTCGCTGTTCCTGCTGCCGCCAACGCTGGCCGCGGCGATGCTCCCGGCCCGCTACGCCTGGGCCATGGCGGTGGTGACGCTGACCGCGTACACCTTTCTGATCTTCTGGAAGCTGCCGCTGCCGCCGCCGCAGGGCGATCTCGCCCAGTTCGACGCGCTGCTCGCCCGCGCCACCGGTGGCGCGACCGAGCACGCCATCCACGGCAGCGGCTTTGCCTTGCACATTCTCGGCATGTGGTTGAACTTCGTGATCAGCGTTGGCGTCGTCGCCTTCTTTCTGACGCGCATGGCCGCCGCGCTCAAGCAGCGCGAACGCGAACTCGCCGCGGCGCGCGAAGCGGTTCTGCGCGACGAGCAGATTCTCTCGCTGGCCACCCTGGCCGCCGGCGCGGCGCACCAGTTGGGGACGCCGCTGGCGACGATGGCGGTGGTCATCCGCGAGCTGGAACTGAACCACGGCAGCGGCGACGCCGAGCTGCGCGAAGACCTGCTGCTGCTGCGCGAACAGGTCGACCGCTGCAAGCAGACGATTTCGCAGATCCTGGCTTCGTCCGGACACGGCCGCGAGGACAGCCTCGGCGCGCTGGCGCTCGACGCCTACCTGCAGCACGTGCTTGACGAATGGCAGTTGATTCGCCCGCACGCGCGGCTCAGCGCGAGCTGGCAAGGCGCGCAGCCGGCGCCCCTGATCGCCGCCGACCGCACCCTCGCGCAAGCGCTTCTCAACCTGCTCGATAACGCCGCCGACGCTGCCGACGCCAACGGCGCCGGCCAGGAAGTGCTACGCTTCTCCGCGTCCTGGGATGCCGACGCCTGCCGGATCGAGATTCTCGACGCCGGTTCGGGGCTCGCTGGCGAGGCGATGCAGCGCGTCGGCGAAGCCTTCTTCACCACCAAGGTCGACGGCGGTGAGCGTTCCGGTGGCCTTGGCATCGGTCTGTTTCTGACCAACGCCACGCTCGAACGCCTGGGGGGCAGGGTGGAACTCCTCAACCGCCAGCAGCCGCCCGGCGGCGCCTGCACCCGCGTCACCCTGCCCCTGGCCCGCCTGAAAGCGCAACACTGAAAGCTGACCCGATGTCCGAGAGAATGCCGAAACTGCCTGACGACGAGCGCTCGACGCTGCTGCTGGTCGACGACGACGATGTTTTCCGCCGCGTCCTGGCGCGTGCCCTCGAACGCCGCGGCTACGCGGTGAGCGTTGCGGCGAGCGTCGATGCAGCGCTGGTCAGCGCGCTCGAGCAGCCGCCCGAGTATGCCGTCGTCGACCTGAAAATGCCGGGTTCCTCCGGGCTGGTGCTCATCGAGAAACTGATCGAGCTGGACCCCAACACGCGCGTGGTGATGCTCACCGGCTACGCCAGCATCGCCACCGCCATCGAGGCGATCAAGCTCGGCGCCCTGCATTACCTGGCCAAACCCTGTGACGCCGATCAGGTCGTCGCGGCGCTCAACAAGAGCAGCGCGGGCGACGCGGCGACGCCGGTAGCCGGCTCGCCCCTGTCGGTCGACCGGCTCGAGTGGGAGCACATCCAGCGCGTTCTGGCCGAGCAGCAGGGGAATATCTCGGCCACCGCACGCGCCCTGAAAATGCACCGCCGGACGCTGCAGCGCAAGCTCGGCAAGCGGCCGACGCGGGAGTAGCCATGACCGGCACTGGCGAGCCCGGCAGCGCGGAACGGATGCGCATCGACAAGTGGCTGTGGGCGGCGCGCTTCTACAAGACGCGCTCGCTGGCGGCGCAGGCGATCGCAGCCGGCCATGTCCGGCTGGCCGGTCAGGCGGTAAAGGCGGCGCGCGAGCTGCACGTCGGCGAGAGCCTCGAAATCGTCGTCGGCGACAGCGTCTGGAACGTCGTCGTGCGTGGCCTGAACGCACAGCGTCGCCCGGCACCGGAAGCGCAACAGCTCTACGCGGAGACAACCGAGAGCCGCGAGCGCCGACTCGCGCAACAGGAGGCCAGGCGCCTCGCGCCGGTCCCCGGCAGCGACCTGCGCGGGCGACCGACCAAGAAGGCCCGGCGCCTGATCCGCGGCTTCAACGACAACTTCTGAACGGCAGGAAGGGGGCCCTGGCCATGAGCTACCGCCTGCTGGCAGACGCTGTCGTTTTCGCGCATCTGCTGTTCATCGTTTTCGTTATTCTTGGCGGTGGGCTGGCGCTGCGCTGGCCGAGGCTCGCAGTGGTCCATCTGCCGGCAGCGTGCTGGGGAGCCTTCATCGAACTGAGTGGCGGGATTTGCCCGCTGACGCCGCTGGAGAACGCCTGGCGGCAGGCCGCCGGCGAGGCCGGTTACGCCGGCAGCTTCATCGAGCACTACCTGCTGCCGATCATCTATCCGGTTGGGCTGACCCGTGACATCCAGTTTGTTCTGGCGGCGGTGGTGATCGTCGTCAACGTCGGTATCTACGGCTGGCTGCTCTGTCGCTGGTGGCGCTCGCGCTGACTCAAGCCGACGTGGTGTTACGCGGGATCGTCCTTGCGTTTGGCGCGCGGGTGCGCCTTGTCATAGACCGCCGCCAGATGCTGGAAGTCGAGGTGCGTGTAGACCTGCGTCGAGGCGATGCTGGCGTGGCCGAGCATTTCCTGGACGGCGCGCAGGTCGCCCGATGATTGCAGGACGTGCGAGGCGAACGAGTGGCGCAGCATGTGCGGGTGGACGCGTGCCGGTAGGCCTTGCGCCAGACCGCGCCGCGCCAGTCGCAACTGGATCATGCGCACGCCGAGACGCTGGCCGCGCTGTCCGACGAAGAGAGCGGCTTCGTCGCTGCTGGCCAGTCGTGGGCGTTGACTGACCCATGCCGCAACCGCTTCCCGGGCCTTGCGGCCGACCGGCACGATGCGCAGCTTGCTGCGCTTGCCGAGGACGCGCACTTCGCCGGCCAGCAGGTCTTCGAGGCACGACAGATCGAGCGCCGCGAGTTCGGCCAGGCGCAGGCCGGAGGAGTAGAAGAGCTCGAACATCGCCTGGTCGCGAATCGCCAGCGGACTTTCGTCGCCCGTTTCGAGCAGGCGACTGGCCTCGTCGGGGGAAAGCGTCCTGGGCAGCGCCTTGGGGCTTTTCGGCGGGCGCACGCTGTCCACCGGGTTGTGCGTTGCCGACCCTTGCTGCCCCAGCCAGCGGTAGAAGCCGCGCCAGGCGGAGAGCGTACGCCCGAGCGAGCGGCCGCCGAGGCCATGGGTGTGCAGCTGGGCGACGAAGCGCCTGATGTGATGCGTCTGGATGGCGTCGAAGGCGAGGTCGGAGCGGGTGTCTGACGGTCCTCCGCTGCCCGATCCAGGCAGTTCGCCGATCAGGCGGCAGAGCGAGTGCAGGTCGCGCCGGTAGTTGTCGACCGTGTGCGGTGACAGCCGCCGCTGCTGGGCCAGTTCGTCGAGGTAGGCGCCGATGCTGGCACTACGCTCGCTGGCCGTGGCGGCGGACACTTCCATGCTTTCAGCGCAGGACGCGCGCCAGCGCCGCCGACGCCATCTCGCCGAGGCGCTCGAGGTAGATCGTCCCCATGCCGCTGTAGAAGCGTTCGCCATCCTCGCTGCCCATGGCGATCATGCCCATCGTGCCGCCGCCGTTGCGCATGGCGATCAGCGCCTGCGAGCGAATGTGCAAGGACGCTTCGCCGAACCACGACGAGGTTTCGAAGCCGGTGGTCGACCCGCAGTAGGGCTGCGCCAGCGTTTCCGCAAACGCCTGCAGTTTCTCGCTGACCTCGGTGAACTCGGGCAATTCCTCGCTTTCGGCCGGGCGGTCCCAGAGGCGCACGGCGACGTGCGGAACGGCGAGATCGTCGCGCAGGTGGAAGTTCAGCGTGTGCAGGACCGCCTGGAAGCTGTTGGCGGCGATCATGCCCACCGCCAGGCGGTGCATCTTCTCGCTGATCGCGTCGTTTTCCTCGCCGAACTGCAAGAGCTCGCCCATCTTGCTTTCGAGCTGCTTGTTCTTGTCGCGCAGCGCGAGCATCTGGCGCTCGGTGATCGAGATCGTTCGCCCACCATGCGGGTGCGGAACGACCATGTTGGCCATCAGATCCGAGTGCTCTTCGAAAAACTGCGGGTTGGTGTGCAGGTACTCTGCGACTTCGCTGGATTTCATACTTCGATTTCTCCCTTGAATACGGTGACTGCGGGGCCGGTCATCAGCACGGGTGTGCCGAGGCCGTTCCAGGCGATGTTGAGCATGCCGCCACGCGTTTCGACGCGTACCGGCGAATCGAGCAGGCCGCGGCTGATGCCGGCGACCACGGCGGCGCAGGCGCCGGTGCCGCAGGCCAGTGTTTCGCCGGCGCCGCGTTCGAAAACGCGCAGGCGAATCGCCTGCCGGTCGACCACCTGCATGAAGCCGGCGTTGACGCGCTGCGGAAAGCACGGGTGTCGTTCGATCAGGGGTCCCTCGTGCTCGACCGCTGCCGTGGCGACGTCGTCGACCAGTTGTACGGCGTGCGGGTTGCCCATGCCGACGGCGGTGATGGCGATTTCATGGTCGGCGATGCGCAGCGTCTGGACCAGGTCGTCACTGGCGCTGAGGAATGGAATCCTGGCCGGCGCGAGGACCGGCACGCCCATGTCGACGCTCACCGTGCCGTCGTCCTCGAGGCGCGGGACGATGACTCCGCAGAGGGTTTCGACGCGGATTTCGCTTTTCGCGCTCAGCCCCTGCTCATGAACGAAACGTACGAAGCAGCGAGCGCCGTTGCCGCATTGCTCGACTTCGCTGCCGTCGGCGTTGAAGATGCGATAGCGAAAATCGACGTCCGGCTGGCGAGCTTCTTCAACGAGCAGAATCTGGTCACAGCCGACGCCGAAGTGGCGGTCGGCGAGCAAGCGCAGCTGCGCCGGGGTCAGCGCGATCGACTGACGAATACCGTCGAGGACGACGAAGTCGTTGCCCAGTCCGTGCATCTTGACGAATGTCAGCTTCATGGTTGTTGAGGTCCGGTGGCAGGCGCGAGCAATGACCGGGCCATTATAAAGTCGTCCATCACGAATCCGCCGCCAATATCGACGCTGACCGAGTCACGGATGCTGAAGCCCTGCTTCCGGTAAGCGGCTATGGCGTTGCTGTTGCCCTTGTTCACGGCCAGGATCAGTGTTTCGCAAGCATTTTCGAGGGCCCGCGCGACCACCCGTTCGACCAGGCGACGACCGATTCCCAGGCGCTGTCGCTGCGGGTCGACGTAGAGCTTGTCGAGCTTCATCTCGCCGGGCGTTCCGGTGAGCAGGCAGGAAACAAAGCCCGCCAGCTGGCCATCGACGGTCAGCTGGTCCCACCACACCGTGGCCATGCCCAACTCGTCGTTCACCCGCTGCGCTCGATAGCGTTGATCGAGCATGTAGTCGATCTGTTCCTGGCTGATGATTCCCAGGTAGGTGTGCTGCCAGACGCGGCGTGCGAGTGCGGCGACCGCTTCGACGTCGGCGGCGGCAAGGGGTGAGATGACGATGTCCATGCAGGCTCCGAAGCGCTCGGCGCATCGACGCCAGCCGATTTGCCCGAGCGGGCGGCGAGCTGCCGCCGGCGAGCGGCAAGTGGTGGCGGTCAGTGACGAGGAGTGACGAGCGAAAAGGGCGAATTGTACCGGGTCGCGTGCCGGCGCGTGCAGGGCACCCACCGTCATTGCGAGGAGGGGTAGCCGACGCGGCGATCCGGTGCCATCGTCTCACTCCTCTGCCGCCGCAGCGACAAGGCGCAGAAGAGTCCGGCACACTTGTCGGCGCTGGAGCGTGTGGCTTTTACCGCCCGGCGCTTGGCCGGGCGCTGACCGCCGCGTACCAGCGCTGGGCGTTGGCGGCGTCGGCAGGCAGGGCGATTTTCAGCCAGCCGGCGAAATCGACGAGCACCATGGCCGTGATGTCGGCCGCGCTGAAGCGATCGCCGGCGAGGTAGTCGCGTCCGGCGAGCAGTCCGTCGAGGCGGGCGAGGAAGCGTTCGCTGCGCAGCTTGCCGCGTTCGCCGAGCGCCGGGATTTGTGCGTAGTTATCGGCGCCGGTCAATGCCCGGTCCTTCATCCCCGGCAGTGAATTGCGCACGGCCTCGGTCATTGCCTGCCAGCCGTCGTTCTCGATGTGCCACACGAGATCGGCGATGAGCGCTTTTTCCGTCGGCGTCGTGCCGAGCAGCGGCGGATTGGGAACGGTCTCTTCGAGATAGCGCCAGCAGCCCTGCGACGAGGTCAGTCGCGTACCGTCGTCGAGTTCGAGCACGGGAACGGTGCAGTAGGGGTTGATCGCGCGGTATTCCGGCGAGAGGTGTTCGCCGTTGCGCAGGTCCACCTCGCGGCTCGGGACGTCGAGTCCCTTTTCGGCGATGAACACGCGTACCAGGCGGGGACTGGGGGCAAACTTGCAATCATGGAAGAGCATGGCGGGTTCTCCTGTTGGTGGGCGTTGGCACGCCCTGTCGTTGCCCGGCGACGCTGGGCCTCAGTCCAGCGCCTCGACCTTGTACGCGCCGCAGGACGCGAGGTCGGAATCGCTGCCCGCGGGCAACTGGGCAGACAAATCGCGCAGCGCGCCGCGCATGCCTTCCTCCAGCACCGGGTGGTAGAAGGGCAGGCGCAGCAGCTCCTGCACGCTCAGCTCGCGTTCGATGGCCAGCGCCAGCACGTGCGCCATGTGCTCGCCGGCCGGTACGCACATCTCGCCACCGAGCAGCCGGCCGCTGTTGCGGTCGGCATAGAGGCGCATCAGGCCCTTGTTGTGCTGGGCGGTTCGCGCCCGGCCCTGGCGCTTGAAGCTCGCCTGGCCGATCACCAGCTGCGCTGCGTCGAGGTCGGCGAAGCGCTGGCCGACGACGGCGACGTTGGGGTCGGCGAAGACGATCGCCAGCGGTGTGCGGCGGCGGAAGCAGCGCAGCTCGGTAGCCATGGCGTTGATGCCGGCGATGTGGCCTTCGTCGGCGGCCTCGTGCAGCAGGGCCGCCCGGCCGTTGGCGTCTCCGGCCAGAAAGATCGGCAGGTCGGCGATCTGCAGGGTGTTGGGGTTTACCGGCGGCATGCCGCGCGCGTCGAGTTCGACGCCGAGCGTTTCGAGGCCGAGGCCAGCGACGTTCGGACGCCGGCCGATGGCGGCGATCACTTGGTCGGCAACGACGCGCACGGCACCGCTGCGCACTTCGATGCCGTCAGCGGCCGGCGACAACTCGGCGCTTGCGCTGGTGTGGAAGGCGAATTCCTTGTCCAGCAGCTCGCGCAGGGCGAGATCGACCGCTTCGTCGCTCAGCCCGGCAAGCCGCGGGTTGGCGCCGAAGCCAGTGACTTCGACGCCGAGGCGCGACAGCGCCTGGGCGATCTCGATGCCGATTGCGCCGAGTCCAACGACCGCCATTCGGCGCGGCAGCGTTTCCAGTTCGAACAACGTGTCGGTGGTCACGATACGATCGCCAAAGGCGCGCCAGGCGTCCGGGATCACCGGTTGGCTGCCGCTGGCGATGACGATCCGCCGGGCGTGGTAGCGGCGCTCGCCGACGGCAACCGTCTGCGCATCGAGCAGTCTGGCGCGGCCGGCCAGGCTGCGCTCGCCCAGTTCGTCGGTCGCTGCGAGCGTGCCGGCGACGAAATCGTCGCGCAGGGCGCGCACGCGGCGCAGCACCGCCGGCACGTCCACGCTCAGCGCGGCGGCGCCGCGGATCCCGAAAGCGTCGAAGCTGTGCCGACGGTGAAAGGCGTTGGCCGCTTCGATCAGCGCCTTGGACGGCATGCAGCCGACGCGCGCGCAGGTCGTGCCGTAGGCGCCGTCGTTGATGAGCAGGAAGCTCTCGCTGCGCTTGTGCACTTCGCGCAGGGCGGCGAGGCCGGCAGATCCGGCGCCGATGATGATGACGTCAAGCGTCTTGTCCATTATTCGGTCCCTCGCTGGGAGGCACGTGTTGCGCCGTTGGCAGGCGGGCGATCGCGTCGGCGATCAGTCGTGATCCAGTTTCTTGTCGGTGAACAGCGTGTCGCGCAGTTCCTTGTCGAAGGCCGCGTCGCGGCGGCGGATCCATTCGAGAACCATCGCCGCGTGCTCCTTCTCCTCGTCGCGGTTGTGCTTGAGAATGGCGCGCAGCTCGGCATCCTTGCAGGCATCCATGCGCTGGTTGTACCAATCCACGGCTTCAAGTTCTTCCATCAGCGAGACGATGGCCCGATGCATGTCGCGCGCTTCATCGCTGAGTTCGGAAACGGGTTCGTGATAGCCTTCGTTTGCCATTATGTATTCCTCCAACAACACTTCGGGTTGAACAGAAATCGTGAATGAATCGGTGCGGGAAGCGTCTCCGCCAATGATCATAGACCATCATCCGCCAGCACAGAAGCCGGATGAGGCATCGGCGCCCGCGCTGTGGGAGTTCGTCCGGCTCGCCGACTACCGCGTTCCGAATCCCGTCGGGGCGAGCGCGGCACTCGAAAAATGGGCCTCCTTGAAACGGCTTTTCCGCGCTGGCGACAGGGAAGAGCCGACGCCGGTGAAGGCCGAAGCGGATCTGCAGGCGCTGTCGGGTGCGCGTTTGCAGTCTCTCGTGCAGCCGATTGACTGGCGTTGTGCGGCGGCAGCGCTGGACCTGGCCCTGGCCGACTGGTTGCCCGACAGGAAACCGATCATGCCGGTCAGATTCGTCATCGGTCAGCCGCATAGCGGTCATCCGGAGATCCTTGCCCACTGGGCCGCCCGCCACCGGGTGCACGCGGTGGCGGCACCAAGCGTGGAGCAGATTCTTGGCGGCGATGAACGCTGGCTCGAAGAGTGGCCGACGAGCGAGCGTCTGTGGATGCTGCCGAACCTCGAACACTGCTATCTGCGCCACGCCGATGGCCTCGGACTCGTGCGGCGTTTGCTCGCCCACGCGGTGAGCGGGGCGCTGGGGCGCGGCGTGATCGCGTGTGACAGCTGGGCCTGGGCGTACCTGCAGGAGGTCTGGCCGCTGCCGCAGCCGGAAGCGCTGACCCTGCAGGCCTTCGACGGGCCGCGCCTGTCGCGCTACCTGGCCGACCTGGTTTCGCGCGAGAACGGTGGCTGTCTGCGCTTCTGCAACAGCGTGACCGGCAAGGAGATTGAATTGGCATGCGGGCCGAACGAGTCGGCAGTCAGCCCGGAGATCAATCAGCTCGCGGTCCACAGCCGTGGCAACATCGGCGTCGCCTGGACTTCCTGGCGGGCGTTGCTGAGATCTCACCCCGAGCAGCAGGAGCAGCCGGCACAGCAGGAGCCTGACTCGAAGCAGGACGTGTCCGACGCTGCGGACCGCGCCGTGCAGCGGGCAAAGGCTGTCGCTCCCGATGCCGATATCGTCTGGGTCTGCGAGAGCGTGCAGGAGCCTCCCTTGCCAGCGGAAAAAGGCGAAGGCATGGCCTTCATCCTGCACGCGTTGCTGTTACACAATGGCTTGCCGGTGTCGGTGCTGCCCGAGCTGCTGCCCCAACCCGAGCATCGCATCGCCTCGCACCTGCTGCAACTGCAGGCCCTCGGCGTCGTTGTCCTGGCCGGCGAGCGCTGGCAGATCAGCGCGTCCGCCTACGCCGTGGTCCGCGAGTTCCTGCGCCGACGTGGCTTCTTGAAAGATGAATTCTGAGGCACCGAGCATGGAAACCCCTCAACTGGCAAAACTCTTCAATACGCTGGACACCGGCACGCTGCTGGAGTTGTTGCTGATCGTTGCCGTTGCGACGTTACTGATCGTCGTTGTGCAGAAGCTTGTGCCGTGGCTTGCCGACCAGCTGCATGGCGCGCATCGACTCTATCTGCTGGCGATGGTGCCGCTGCTGCGCCTGGGCATCCTGGTGGTCGCTTTCATGCTGCTCGTCCCGCGGATCATCGAGCCGTCATTCCAGAACATGGTCGCCCTGCTCGGCACGGTCGGACTGGCGCTCGGTTTCGCCATGAAGGATTATGCCAGCAGCCTGATCGCCGGCGTCGTGGTGGTCGGCGAAATGCCCTATCGCAATGGCGACTGGATCGAAATCAACGGGATTTATGGCGAAGTAAAGCATATCGGCATGCGCACGGTGCAAATCGTCACCCCGGACGATACGCAGGTCAGCATCCCGCACCTGCGGATGTGGAACGATCCGGTTTTCAATGCCAACTGCGGTAAGCCCCAGCTCCAGTGCGTGGCTGATTTCTATCTTCACCCGGCGCACGATGCCGCGGCCGCACGTCTGGTGCTGCAGGACGTCGCCCTGACCAGCCCCTACCTCTATTTTGACGACCCGATCATTGTGGTTGTGCACGAGAAGCCCTGGGGAACGCACTACCGCTTGAAGGCTTATCCGATCGACGCGCGGCAGCAGTTTCGTTTCATCAGCGATCTGACCGTCCGCGGCAAGGCCGCGCTGCTCCGACTCGGGGTCAGCTTCGTCACTGCCCCGGTCGTCGCCGGCAAGCAGGCCTGAGCGAGGCAGGCGAGCGCCACCGGCCGCCAATCCCGGACTTGAGCTTGAAGCGCCTCATGGCACTCAAGGCGCCCCGGGCGGCAGACGCCAGCACGAGGCCGCATCCCTCCCGACAAAACTGGTGGCTTGCCGTGCATGCGGGTGGGGTGATCTGGCGGCGCGATCACGAAGTGATCGCCTTGGCGATGCCTTCCCTGCTGCGACAACGTCGTCAGGGAGCGCTTCGTCCTGAATCTCAAGAGGGAGCGTGTCTGGCCGGGCAATTATGCCAACCCTGCGGAGACCACCCGAGACGTCACCGATTGCATCGTCGGCTTCGACAACAGCGTCCGCCTGCACATCACTCTCGGGCTTCGTCGTGTATTGACAACAGATACACGTCGCCATACGATTAGTGTGTCTGTTGTGTATGCATAAAAGGAGAAACTCATGCGCGATGCCGCCATCAACCTGCGGGCACTTCCCGAGCAGCGGGACCTGATTGATCACGCTGCTCAGTTGCTCGGCAAGAACCGTTCGGACTTCATGCTCGAAGCCGCCTGCGACAAGGCGCAGGCGGTGGTGATCAATCAGGTTTTTTTCAGTCTCAACGCCGAAAAGTTCCGGCAGTTCACCGCCCTGCTTGACGCGCCTCCGGACGCCAATCCGGGACTTGAGCGCCTGATGGCGGTCAAGGCGCCCTGGGAAGCCGACGCCAGCAAGGCATGACCCTTCAACTCAATCCGCCGCAGCCACTGTCGGCCGCCCATCGTCTGGATGACTTTGCGTGCGGCGAAGCCGTGCTCGACGAGTGGCTCAAACGGCGGGCCATGGCCAACCAGTTGAGCGGGGCGAGCCGCACGTTTGTCGTGGCCGATCGGGAGCACCGCATCTACGGCTACTACGCCATGGCCGCAGGTGCTGTCTCGCGTCAGATGGCCACGAGTTCAGTGCGCCGCAATATGCCGGACCCCGTTCCGGTGATGGTGCTGGCCCGGCTCGCCGTCGATCATCGCGCCCAGGGGATCAAGCTCGGCGCTTCCTTGTTGCAAGATGCCGTCAAGCGGGCGGTGATCGTTTCGCAGAACGCCGGGGTCAGAGCCTTGCTGGTACACGCGCTCCATGACCAGGCCAGGGAATTCTATGAGCACTACGGATTTCAGGTTTCACCGGCGCATCCGATGACGCTGATGCTGCGTTTGAGCAGCGTCGTTTCCTGAGCTCAGCAGCCGGCGATCTCCGACCATGAATTGTTAATGGCGTCTCTGTTGAGTTCGTATGCCGTGCTACGTCCGCCGCCAGGCGTCTTGCGCAGCACACCCAGGACGAGCAGTTCGTTGATCTCGCGCAGTGCGGTATCCGGTGAGCACTTGCCGATGGCCGCCCACTTGCTGCTGGTCAGTTTGCCCTCGAATCCCTCGAGTAGGCGGTTGAGGAGTTTCACCTGCCGCGCGTTCAGCGGTGTCGTGGCCCAGCGCTGCCAGAAGCGCGTCTTGACCAGTACGGCGTCCAGGGTCTCTTGTGCGGTGCTGACCGCGCCCCGCAAGGTATCGAGAAACCACCTCAGCCAGTCCGTCACCTCGAGAGAACCCTTTTGCGTGCGCTCCAGGATTTCGTAATAGTCCCGCCGCTCGCGCTGGATTTGCGCCGACAGACTGTAGAACCGTTGCGGACTACCATCGGCACGGGCCAGCAGCAGGTCGCCGAGCGCCCGCGCGATACGCCCGTTGCCGTCGTCGAAAGGGTGGAGCGTGACGAACCACAGGTGCCCCAGACCCGCCTTCAGGATCGGGTGATCTTCGCTGCCAGCGTTCACCCAGTCGATGAGGCGCCCCAATTCGGCCTCGAGTTTCTCTGCTGGAGCCGCTTCGAAGTGAACACGTTGCCGACCGATGGCACCGGAGACGACCTGCATCGGTCCGTTCCCGTCGTCCCGGAGCATTCCCACGCGAATGGGGGAGAGTCCGCTATAGCCGGTCGGAAACAGGGCCGCGTGCCAGCCGAGCAGGCGTTCTCGTGTCAGTGCCACCTCGCAGCCTGCCGTCGCATCGAGCACCATGTCGACCACGCCTTCGACGTGGCGATCGACTGGCGCCAGCGCTCCGACGTCCACGCCCAAGCGGCGCGCGATCGACGAGCGCACGGACTCGGCGTCGAGGCGCTCACCCTCGATTTCGCTGGTCTTGAGAACATCCTCGGTCAGCGTCGTCAGGCTGGCCTGATCCCGCAGTGCGATCCCGACATCGGCCAGTCGGCCAATGAGCAGACCCTGGGCACGGCTGGCGTCGGCCAACGGCCCGGCCAAAGCGGCCAGGTCGTAGCGCCAGGCCGGCCAATCGGGAGCCTGCCAGATGTAGGTGTAATCGCCGTTGGTCATGCGGAGATTATGGCGGGCATTTTACGAAGCGGCAAGATATTCACCGCAATCGGCGCGGAGAATGTTTCGCTATTCGCCGCAGACGCCGACTGCTTTGCTGGCCAGATCATCGAACGTCACCCCATCAGACTCGCGGTTGGCTTTCGGGCCGGCATAGTCCTGCCAGCGGCGGACGATCGTGTCCACGTACGTCGGGCCGAGTTCCATCACTCGCGCGTACCGGCCAGACTTCTCGGCGGCGATCACGGGGGTTCCCGAACCGCCGAAGGCAGCCAATTGGCGATGGTTGCGTTGGAGGCGCTCGTGGACTTCTGGTCGCCGACGGGTGGGAGGCCGGACAGAAGAATGGCCAGGAGAGAGTGAAAACAGCCAGATCGCAGTCGCCGTGCGAATCACCGAAGTCCCCGGGCTTCCCCACGAACCCGCGCCAGTAAGCAAAAAAAAGACCAACCCGATGACGGGTTGGTCTTCTTGTCTGGTGGCGCGTGGTTTCCTGGAAACAAACTCGCTATCGGGGCATGTGAGTACTGGCGAGGGCAAGAGCAGAAACGTCCGGCGGGCCATAATTGAGAAACGCCGTCCGACCGCTCCGTATAGACGCCAGGACCTTCAGCACATTCACTGCCAGCCCGATGCCGACGACGGACCGCTAGCACCGTGCATCACTTACCCCGCAATCCGGCGGCGACATCCCGAAATGAAGCCAATGCGGCCTCCAGGTGCTCAATGATCTCCTGCTGCAAGACATCCGGCGGCGGCAGATCGTCGAGCTTGTCCAAGCTGTCGTCTTTCAACCAGAAGATATCGAGACTGGCCTTGTCACGGGCCATCAAGTCTTCGTAGCTGAATAACTTGAAACGTTCGGTGGCGACGCGCTCGTGGCGGTTTTCCGGGTTGTAGCAGGTGATGAAATCCTGCAAGTCGTCCAGCTTGAGAGTGCGTGTCTTCAGCGTGAAATGCTTGTTGGTGCGCAAGTCGTAGAACCAGAGCCCCTTGGTGTGGATCTGGCCGTTTTTGGGCTTGGCATCGAAGAACACCACGTTCGCCTTCACGCCTTGCGCGTAGAAGATGCCCGTAGGCAGCCGCAGCACGGTGTGCACATCGCAGTTCTCCAGCAACTTGCGGCGGATCTTCTCGCCAGCGCCGCCCTCAAACAGCACGTTATCCGGCAAGACCACCGCCGCTTTACCGTCCACCTTCAACATGCTGACGATGTGCTGCAGAAAGTTGAGCTGCTTGTTCGACGTGGTTTCCCAGAAATCCTGCCGCTCGTAGGTAAGCGCCTCCTTGTCTTCCTCACCCTCTTCGTTGGTGATGGTCATGCTGCTCTTCTTGCCGAAGGGCGGATTGGCCAGCACGTAGTCCACCTTGAGCCTGGACTCGGTGATCAAGGCGTCGGAGCGCTCTACCAAGGGTTCGCCATCGAGTTCACCGATGCTGTGCAGGAAGAGATTCATCAAACACATGCGGCGCGTGTTGGGCACGATCTCGTTGCCGTGAAATGTCCTGTCGCGCAGGAACTCTTTCTGGCGTTTGTCCAGCTTGGCGCCGGGGCGAGTCAGCCAGTTGTAGGCGCCCAGGAAGAAGCCGCCCGTCCCACAGGCCGGGTCCGCAATGGTCTTCATCGGCTCGGGCCGAACGCAGGCCACCATCGCTTCGATGAGCGCGCGCGGGGTGAAGTACTGGCCCGCGCCGCTCTTGGTGTCTTCGGCGTTCTTCTGCAGCAGGCCTTCGTACAGGTCGCCCTTGGTGTCGGCACCCAGGCTGATCCAGCTCTCCGCATCGATCAGTTGCACCAGGCGCGAGAGCTTGGCCGGATCCTGGATCTTGTTCTGCGCCTTGAAGAAAATGGCGCCCAACATGCCCGATTCCTGGCCCAGTTTGTGCAGCGTGGCCAGGTAATGCGCTTCCAGCGGTTCGCCCACCTTGCTGGTGAGGCTGGGCCAGTCGTAGCCCTTGGGGATGCGGGTGTCGCGGTTGTAGGGCTCCCGCGCGTATTCGTGCGCAAGCTTCAGGAACAGGAGGTAGGTGAGCTGTTCGAGGTAATCGCCATAACCCACCCCGTCATCGCGCAAGGTGTGGCAGAAGTTCCAGACTTTCTGCACGAGACTGGAAGTATTCATGCTTCTGACTCGAGCAGTTCGTGTTCCATGCGCCGGATGCCGGCAATCAAAGTCCGGAAGCTGCTGGAGCGATCGTTGTCGATGTCCAGATACTGGCCGATGGCGCGTGAACCCACGATCTTTTCATAGCGCTGGTTCGTCAGTGCCTTCAGTTCCTTGCTCGGGCTACTCAAGCGATCGGGTGCCCTGAATTTCCTGCGGAGCTGTTTTGTGGCGAGGCCCTCGATAGCCAGCGCTTGCTCGACTGCCTTTAAATCGGCCAAATAGAACGTCTCCAGTTCGCGACACGCGATTCGAACCAGGCAACGATCCGCTCTGCCTGATTGTGCGCACAGGTCGCGCAATTTGTCCTTGACTGCCGTGCAATCGGGATGGCTGTCCTGATCCCGTAGCACAATAAAGCGCGCCTGTTCGTTCTGATACCCGCGGAGCTTGCGCGTCAGCTGCTTTTCCAGGTCTTGCTTGCCCTCGAACGGGACGCAACGGTACTGAATATCTTCCTTCAGAAGGCGCGGCAACAAGGACTCCAGCATGGCCTTGGCCGAGGGCTCTTCGAGCAGGAATACCAATTCCATCATAATGGGTCCGCCCCGTCGAAGAAGCCCTGCTTCCACAGGTAACCGAGCTGATCGCCTTCTGCGACATAGGCCGCAATCTGCAGGTTGTCCTGGGCGCGATGGATGCCCGTGTAGCCCTGCTGCTTGACCAGCCAGCACACCTCCTCCAGTTGCAGTGCATTCAGGAAGTCCGGCGAATGCGTGGTGACGAATACCTGACTGCCTCGATTGGCATAGCTGCGGAATTCCTCGGCCAGTTCTGCCATGAGTTGCGGATAGAGCTGGTTTTCCGGCTCCTCCACACATAGCAGGGGATGGGGCTTGGGGTCGTGCAACAGCACCAAGTAGGCGAACATCTTGATCGTGCCGTCGGACACATAGCGGTCCAGGAACGGTGTCTTGAAGGAGCCATCCTGAAAGCGCAGGGTCAGGTAGCCGTCGTCCATCAGTCTCGGTTCCACGGCTGACACACCCGGCACGCGCCGCGCCATGGTGGTCAAGATGTTGGCGAAGGTTTCCCGGTGTTGCTCGTGCAGATAACGCGCCACCAGTGGCAGGTTCTCGCCCGATTCCGACAGGTGCTCGGTTTCACCCGCAGCGTCCTTTCGGCCGCGTGCCGAGTTGATGTGAAAATCCGACACGTGCCAGTTCTCGATCAGACTTCGGAAAGCGCTGGCCGCCTTGAATCGCTCGAACTGCCCCAGCCCCTTGATCGCCAGCGTGTCCGGCGCCACTTTCTGCGTTTCGCGGTCCAGTTCCTCGTCGGGCTTATTGAATTCCTCCTCGTTGGTGATGGCGTAGCCTTCGCCCTTGGCAAAGCTGAGAAAGTGATAGGGGCTGCCGTAGCGGCCCCGCTTGTAACGGAGTAGTTCCTTCAGCACCAGGGGTGAGCCCTTCTCCTCGCTGATTTCCACCGAATACGTCACCAACCGCTCCACCTTCGTGATCTCCATGCGGTATTGCAGTTCGATCAGTATCGTGTCCTTCTGCGGATCACAGCCCCGGCTCAGCACCTCCGAAAATCGTCCGCGCTTGTCCAACGCCTGGCGGACATTGCCTCGCAGGCAGTCGTGCAGGAAGCCGAACACGTCGAACAGGGTGGACTTTCCGGTGCCGTTGGCGCCCACGACGACGAGAAAGGGCGGGATGTCCTTCAAGTGCACATCGCGGAAGGCCTTGAAATTCTTGAGGCGGATGGATTCGATTTTCATGGTTCAGACCTCATGAAGTCTGCGGCGCCCGCGCGAGTTTTTCGCGTAGGCTGATGCGTTTCGCTCAGCGCGGATACGTTCGAGCAGCACGCTGGCGGGTTCATCGTTCGGGTCTTGCGGCACCAGTTGGCCGGCGAAGGCGGTACGCAGGATGTTCTTGCGTTGGGCGGTGGATTGTTTGAGGGAAAGCTCGATAGCTGTGATTTGCTCTGCAGCATCGCGGTCCGCTTCGTTGACCAACCGAACAATCAATGCCTGCTCTACAGCCGGCGGAACAGGGACGGCAAGGCTGCTGAATCGACCAAGGCTGACTTTTTTCTGCGCTACACCCTGTGTCATTGGTTCAATTTGACGCTTGCCAATGTTCGAATTGACTACCGACTTCAAGAAAACTGGGCTCATCAGGTCAGGCCAGCATCGAATTTTGATGCAGTCAGCCGTGATGATTGCGGGAGGTTGGTCGTCCGGGTAAACGTTTGCGTCTCCGGGTGGTTCACCCATTTTTGTGACCAATACATCGCCTGCGGTAACAATGTGAGCACTCAACTCAATGGCTTTCTCTGAGGTTACATACTTGGTGTGCCCTCCGCCGTATTTACCTGACCGAATATTGCGAACGAAGACCAGAGGCACACCAGAATCGCGGTAGTCCGGAACTTTGAGGTTGCTGCCAAATGGGCCTATCGAAAGGCTGTATCGCTCGTCGGATGCGATCTGCTCAATGCTCGCCCACACCCACCGCTCCGGCAAGTCTGGTAAGTCGGTGGTATCCGGTCGCACCGGCTCGGGGTATTTCTTCTGCCAGTCTTTGGGCGGGGTTTTGCCTTGCTCCTTGAACTTGAGGATTTGCTTGGCTTCCCAGCGGGTGCGGCGTTCGGTGAGGATGCGCTCCAGCAGTTGCGCACCGGTTTCTGCTGGCTTGTGATGTGTTCGCCATTCGGCGGTGAGCGCGCCTTCCACGGCAGCTTTCATCAGCGATTGGCGGTATTTCGCCAGCTTCTTCTGTGCGAGCTCGAGTTCGGCCACGCCGGCATCGAGGTCGGAGAGCAGTTCTTCGAGTTTGGCGACGATGCGGGTTTGTTCTGCACGAGGTGGCAAAGAAATAGGCCATGCCTTTACGATCCCTTGGGAAATGTTGGGCTGGGCGCCACCTTTTCCAGCATCCACGAACCCTTTTTCCTGCGACACCAGAAAGTAATAGAGAAATTCCGCACTGGTTGCCTCGGGAACACCTACAGCACAAGCTTGATTGGTTGCAGCATCGATTCCGAAAATGGAAGTCTTGCCTATTGTTGCGCCATACATCGCAATCGCAACGGAGCCCTTCGGAAAGACCTTTGCGCTTGACTCAGAGACGGCTTCATCGGAGATGTGTTCTTCTGAGCGGTAGAGGATACGAGGCCCAAGCTCGCCGGTTTTGAACCACGGAACCGTCCCTGAGTAATACGCAGGATTCGATCTTGACGGAGTACCACCAGACGACCAAGTTGCAATATCTTCAAGGGTTGCTGGAATCCATCCATTCGGCAAATCACTCACGCCACCAACTCCTCACTCATCTCCTTCATGAGCCCATCCAGCTCCTTGCCAAACAGCCCCCAAGCCTTCTGCAACCCGCCCTTGTCGGCCAATTCGGCGTAATCAAAGTCGTCGCGGCTGATACTGCAACTGCTGGCGATGTGCTCTTTCATCAGGCGCAGCCACTCAGTCTGCTCCGGCGCGAAGGCAGTGCCGCGCTGGGCGTTGTGGCGGAAGATCCAGGCTTGGAAGCGCTTGTCCACTTCGTCGGCGAAGGGTTTGAGCTCACCGTCCAACCCCAGGGCGAAGCGCACTAGTGACACCAGATCGGTGAGCTGGCGTTTGCTGTCGCTGCCTTTCACTTGGGTGGCCCGCACGCGGGCGTAGGCATTCCATAGGCGTTCGGTGGTGAGCATCAGTGGCGGCTTGCTCAGGCGCTCGTGCAGGTCTTCGATCATGTCGAAGGTGAGTGTTCGGCGCTGGTAGGGCTGCTGGTAGAAAAAGTCCAGTGCGGCGATTTCGTCCTTGTGCTGCTTCAAATAGTCGGCAAAGCTTTGAATTACCGCTTTCGCCTGCGCTTCGGCCTGTTCGGAAAATCCGGAGAAGGTCACCTGATCCAGGTTGATGTGGTCGATGAGTTGCTCGCGCTCGCGGCGGGCGCTTTCGATCTCGTCACGCAACGCGGGCTGGTCGAAGGGCGCGCAGGCGGCGGCCACGCGTTCGGCGCGGGCGGCTTCAATCTCTTCCGGCAGGAGGGTGTCTTCACTGCGGGTGATGCCCTTGGCCCTGGCGGTGGCCAGCGCGGCTTGCACGATGGCGTCGGGGTTCAGCGCGGCAATCAGACCCTTGCCCAGTTCAGCCATGGGAATACCACCGCTGGCCTTTTCGATGCGCACCTGCGCCTTGTCGTCCAGTTGTTTGGCCAGACGCAGCAGGCGATTGGCGAGCGAGAGCACGGTGTCGTCGTCGCGGCTGCCCATCGCCACGCCTTGCAACAGGTCTTTCAGCGCCACGCCGGGCTTCTTCTCCAACGGGCGGCTTTCAGTCTTGAGGGATTTCTCCACGCCCACGGCGTCGATCAGCACGAAGCGCGTCTTGGCGCCTTCTGCGCTGTTGCTGACGCGCTTGAGGCTGTCGCCATCCAGGCTGCGCACGCCTCGGCCCTTCATTTGCTCGTAGTAGCCCCTGCTGCGCACGTCTCGCATGAAGAGCAGCACTTCCAGTGGCTTGACGTCGGTGCCGGTGGCGATCATGTCCACGGTGACGGCAATGCGCGGGTTGTAGTCGTTGCGAAAGCTGCTGAGGATGCTTTCGGCGTCTTCTTCGGCGCGGTAAGTGACCTTCTTGCAGAAGGCATTCCCTTGACCGTAGACCTCGCGCAGGATGTTGATGATGTCGTCGGCGTGGCTGTCGGTCTTGGCAAAGATCAGGGTCTTGGGCGTCTCTTTGCGCGTCGGGAAGATCTGCGTTTCCACGGCGGTTTTCATGGCCTGGATCACTTTGCGGATCTGGCTCACGTTGACCACCGAGCGGTCCAGCTCCTTCCCGGTGTAAGCCGTGTCTTCTTCGGTTTCACCCCAGCGCTTCTTGCGGGTTTGGCGGTCACGGTGGTCCACCCATTCCTTGGCCTTGAGCTCGGCGCCTTTCTGGGTGATTTCGGTTTCGATCTCATACACGTCGTAGCCGACGTTGACGCCATCGGCCACCGACTGCTCGTAGGTGTATTCGGCGACGATGTTCTCGTTGAAGAAGCCGAAGGTGCGCTTGTCGGGCGTGGCGGTGAGGCCGATCAGGCTGGCATCGAAGTAGTCGAGCACCTGCTTCCACAGGTTGTAGATGCTGCGGTGGCACTCGTCGATGATGATGAAGTCGAAGGTTTCCACCGGCACGGCCGGGTTGTAGCGGACGAACTTTTCCTGTTTGGCGGTTTGCTGCACTTCGCTGAGCGACACGTCTTCGGCCGATTCGTCAATCGGCTCGCCGCTCAGGATGGAGTACATGCGCTGGATGGTGCTGATGCACACCTGCGAGTGCGGGTCGATGTTGGGTGAGGCCAACCGCTGCACGTTGTAGAGCTCGGTGAACTTGCGGCCATCATCCGGCGGTGTGTAGGCCATGAATTCCTGATGCGCCTGTTTGCCGAGGTTGCGGGTATCGACCAGAAACAGGATGCGCTTGGCGCCGCCGAACTTGAGCAGGCGATAGACCGAGGTGATGGCGGTGAAGGTCTTGCCAGCGCCGGTGGCCATGTGCACGAGGGCGTGGGGTTTGTCCAGCGCAAGAGACCTCTCCAGCCCGGTGACGGCGCTGATCTGGCAGTCGCGCAGGTTCCTTTCAGGCAGCACGGGCATTTGCTCGGCCAAGCGCCGGCGCAGGGTGTCAGGCTGCGCCAGCCAGGCGTCCAGGGTTTCTGGCTTAAAGAAGTGGAAGATTTCGCGCGAACGAGGCGCGGGGTCGGCGTTGTCGGTGAAGCGGATGATCTGGCCAGTGGCCTCGAACAGGAAGCGCAGGGGCGTGTTGTCCTTGCGCCATTTGAGATTGGCGGTGGCGTAGCGCTCGGTCTGAGCTTCCGCCACGGTCAGGTTTTCGCCCGCGCTGTCCTTCTTGGCTTCGATCACGCCCACCGCACGGCGGTTGACGAACAGCACGTAGTCGGCCGGGCCACTGTCGGTGGGGTATTCGCGCACGGCCACGCCCAGGCCTGCCGCCAAATTGAGCTGCTTCATGTCCTGGATGAACCAGCCGGCTTGCCCCAGCTTCTGGTCAATCTGCTGGCGTGCCTTGGTTTCCGGCGTCATGAGTGTTCCTCCTGCACCCCGTACGGGTCTATCGCCCACGACGCACGGTGCAAGGGCAATACAACTCTTTGATTGATGGAGCCAGCGCCGGCGTATCGCCCACCGGCTATCGCCCAGCTATCGCCGATATGGCGCAAGTTGTCCGATAGCCGGTTCATGACACCGCCCAGTACCGCCGCCAGCGGTAGTTGCCTTCGAAGCGCACCGCCCCCCGCCCGATCAAGTCTTCCAGCGCGCGTTTGACTTGCTTGGGGTGGATCTCCCCGCCAACGCGTCTATGGATGTCGCTGATTGCGGATTCGGGGTAACGCTGCAGGTCTTCAAGCACCAGCGCCGCCAAACGATGCGGCTCGATGCGCTTGAGAGTGGTCTCGCCGGTGAACTTGAGGCTGCGCAGCAGGCCTGAATCAACAAAATAGCGCGTGGCCTGGGTGCGGCCGGCGCTCTGCACCAGATGCCAGTCCAGCAGGCGCTTGAGCCAGGGCTGGAGTGCTTCGACCGATGGCAGTTCGAGGGTGGTTGCCAGCTCGCGGGCGGTCAGTGCGTCGTGCTGGGCCAGCAGGCCCAGAGCGATACGCTCGCGCTGGGCGAGCTGGTAGGTCTGATCTGCCTTGGCGATGAAGTCGATGACCTCGGGCTTCAGGATGCGGCGGCGTACGGTGACCTGCACGCGATCGTGCGTTTCGATCAGCTCCGGTGCGGGGCGGCCTTGCGACAGCAGCACCTCGAAGATCTTGTCGAAGCCACTGCCTTCACGTTCCATCAGCTTCAGGTCGTGGAACAGACGGGCCAGGTGCTCGTTTCGGCGCACGGTGGTGTGCAGCACGTTCTGCGGCGTGACACCCAGTGGCAGCGGGCCGGGGTTGACCACCTCCAGTCGGTCCGGGTGCAGATTCAGGAAGATGTCGCCGCGCTGGGTGTAGGGGCGGTGCACCAGTGCGTTGACCAGGAGCTCACGCACCACGATTTCGTCGAAGGCGGGCACGTTTTGGCGGTACAGGCCATCGGGTAGTTCGTACCGCTCGCGGAAATCCGGCACCTCCAGCCAGACTGCCTCGATCAGCTCCATCGGGCTCTGCGTGTGGTCGTCCCACACCAGCTTGTTGACCTTCTGGCCGCGCTCGTCGTACTTGATGAACTGGATGACCGGTGCCGTGGTCAGTTGGGCGCGGTGATGCTGGCGGCCAAGGCACAGCACGCCCAAGTTGGTGAGGTCGTGCCCCCGCGCGAGCTGATAGTGGTCGAGCAGCTCGTCGTCGGTCTTTTCCTTGACAGAGGCTTTGACACGTTCAGAGGCGCGCAAAGCCTGCAGCAGCTTGTCGCGCTTGGCGGCATCCGCCTCGACGCGCGGAAAATGCAGGGTGGTCTGCGTATCCCACGGTAGCGCGGAACGCTCGCTGGCCAGTCGCATCACGTCGTCGCCTGTGACGGGCTTGCTCTGATCGGCCACGCGCAGGAAATACCTGCCGTCAGTGGTGGAGGCCACGGCCATGGCCCGGGGAACGCGCAACTCGATGTACTGGCCGCCATTGGGGGCGGTGACGACATCGGCCAGCACTGCAAGGTTGACGGTGCGCTCGGCCAGCTTGCGCCGCACGGTGTCGGGCAGGTCGGCGGGGATCTGTTGACCGGCTGGCGGCGCATCCTGCCCGTCCTCGATGCCCAGCAGTAGCCGACCGCCCGTTGCATTGGCAAAGGCAATGCAATCCTTGGCGATTTCGTTCCAGTCTGCCGTCTTGCCGGTCACTGCTCGCAAGGACTTCTGGTCGAGGAGTTGCCCTTCCTGACTCAAGAGATATCCCCCAATCTATTGTTCATGGCCTGCCGCCTCCGGGCTGATCTTTTCTGTCGTCGGCACAAGTGGCACGTACCCAGCCATCCCCTTCGGAAATCTTGAACTTCCACAGCCGCCCAAGCCTGTGCGCCGGAAGGCCTTTACTGTCGATCCATCGATAAATCGAGTCCCGCGACCCCGAGATGCGCGGCGATCTGCTCGACTGAAAGGTGCTCGGAAAATATTGCATTGTCGTTTTTGCGTCGCCTCTTGTAACCCACCAACTCCGCGCTAAGGATCCAAAGTTCGGAGCGTCGCTCAAGCTCGAGGCGAGCCTCTTGGATATGCATTCCTCATCAAGGTGATCGCATTAGCCGCGTAGTTTGCCTTCTCCCTCAACCACCGCCGCTACCTCGTTGCCCGGAAAGCCTTTTTGCAGTTCCTGTTGGCTGTCACGGTTGGAGAGTATCCGGCCAGAGGAAGAACGGACCGAACTTGGGACTCATTCGGAACTCACCGCCGACTTCTTTGCCCTTGTCAGTGAGGTAATGCTTTCCTTCCCGCGACTCCAACAAGCCGGATTGCACGAACTTTTCCGTAAGCTCGTTGGTTTTCATTCCCAATCGTTTGGCAAGCTTCGAAGTGGTCAGTTTTTCGGCTGACGTGTCCTCCATCTCGGTCTTGCTTTCGGTCTCACTCGATACTCGTTCCAGAGAAATGCGAACCTCTTCGCTGATACGAATGATGCGTTGCGCTTCCTCGTAGGCGTCTTTGTAGAGCTCGGCGTCGTCGGTGCGGCGAATCAGCACGCCCATTTCGTTGTTGTTGACTTGGCTGAACTCGTAGAGATTGAGGCTGGCGATGATGCAAAGCTCCTCGTTCAAGTAGCACTTGGCATGGAGGTTCTTGCAGAAACTCGTGCGAATGTAGGTCAGACCCTTCAGCCAGTTGATTTCCTCAGGCTGGAGTTCACTCTTGCCATAGACAATACGTACGTCAATTTTTAAGCGGTTCTTGTCTGCGAGGAGTTCCTTGATGCGATCATTGAGTTTCAGAAACGGGCTGATCAGGATGAGCCGGTCTTTGGCGCCCTTGATGAGTTCTTCGAGGAAGTAGTTGGTAGCACTGGTGTTCAGAAATTTTGCCATTTCGCGATCTCGGCTGTGCGACGGTTAGGTCTGGTGTGACGAGCAAACGGGATAGGGAGCGGCCTCGCGACGTCTTTGCTAACGCCACCGTGCGTAGAGGGAGATGAACGGCGGCTCGGCGGCTTGAGTCGATTGGCATGAAGTGGAGCTTAGCACCAAAGTCGCCAATTTCAGCCGAACGGTCTCGAGTCGTACGTAACGCCAACGTCACTTCGGTGCAGTCGCAAGGTATGGACCACCAGACTCGCTCAATGGCTACTCGCCGCAATATAGATTTACTCCCTTGCCTCCTTCACTTCCTTGGCCACCTCATCGATTCCGGCATCGCGGTTCTTCTCGATGAAGTTGAAGACTCAGCGCACGATCGCCCACCCTGGTAGGCCGCAGCCGAAGATCAAGCCGCCGAGCGCTACGAGGCCGGTCACCGAATCCACCCACTCCTGCAACCGGAAATACTGGACGGCGATCGCACCGCCGCCGATTCCGGTGACGACGGTGCTGATCAATCCCACCGCCCACTCGCGCGTCGAGCGCGGCGGCGTCATCAGCATCACGACGATGGCCGACAGCAGTGCTCCGCCTGCCGCCGCACCTCCGGCGGCCTTGAATGCCGCAGCCCCGGCGACGCCACTACTGGTTGGTTCCGGCACGATGTTTCTCCAATGCAAAGAAGACCGCCAAAGGCGTTAGCCTTCGGCGGTCGGGTGATGAAACGGGGTGTATTCAAGGTGGTGCATCGTGCATGGCCGGTATCGACCGGCGCGACGAAAATTATGTATCCGGCGTCACGCGAACGACATTGGTCCCATCGGCCAGCAGCAGCGCACGTTTTCCCTGCGCCACCACCACGCCGCTTCCCGCTGCTGTCTTGAACGTCATCGCAAACGCACCGCTGTTGCTGCAGTAGACGATGCCCTCCCAGCTATCCGGAACGATCACGCTGCGGTTGCCCGTGAGCACGCCGGTAGTGGTCAGGTAGCGACATCGCGCGTCCGCTGCCGTCAGCGTTACGTCAGCCGCTGTCACCGCGACACTCGCCCTGCCGGGCAGGTACGCCGGCGCGACCCACGCGCGCTGATCGGTGTCGCTCGTGACCGTGGCGGTGCCGGTGACGGCGGTGTAGAGCGGAATCGATCCGCCGGTGAAGCCCACGGTATTCCTCGACACCACGCCCGCGCGCGTCGCCTCGATGTAATTCGTCGTGCTCGGCGAAAGTACCAGCGCCGCCGTGTTGTTGGCAATCGCGGTCAGCACGCCATCGACCATCATGACGCCGCCGTAGTAGAACCAGTTGAGGCCGGAGCACAAGCTGGCGCGCCGCCCGAACAGAGTCGCCGGGCTGCCGGCATCGAACAGCGCGTTGGCCGTCACTTCCTTGGAGGACTGCGATTGCGCGATGAGATCCAGATGGGTGGTGCTGCTGGCCATGGTCTACCTCGTGATGGACGTGGTGAGCGGATATCCCCGACCAACGGTGGCCGAGATCTGAGTGAGCTTGAGATACAGCGTCGCCTGGTTGGCGCCGAAGTCGCTGACCTGGTCGATGCTGGTGTAGACGCAGGACGGAGCGCTCGCCGTGATCGTCCGCTTGACCGTCGCATAGCTGCCGTCGGCGTAAACGTCGATGGCATACGACTCGGATGCCTCGGCGAGCGACGCATCGACGTGGTCCCGCCACTCGCCGCCGTCGCGCGTGCGCCGAATCCAGGACAACGACCAATCATTGCTCGAATGGTCCCGGTTTCCGGTCAGCGCGATCGGCGACAGCGGCTTGAGATTGATCCCCTGGTACGCAAAGGCCCGGTTGGCGTCGGTGCTGATGTCCCGATCGACGGTCACGCCGCGATACAGGTACGACAGGCCGATCGCCCCGGAGCTCGTCGCGATCGCTGCGACATCGGCGGTGTCGAGCAGCACCAGCGCATCACCGACCGCGTGCAGCCCCATCGCCCATTCGCTGCCGAACCGCCCGCGCAGCAGGTTCTGCAGCACATAGCTCGTGCCGCTCACCAGCGTACAAGTCTGCGCCGCGATGATCTCCCAGCGCCCGTCCGCCCCGTACGCGAAGTGGTTCGCGCCGCCGAGCAGGGCGAGTTGTGTCACGCTGTCGAGCGCGCCTTGCGTCAAGGTCACATTAAGCAGGCTGGCGTTGTCGATCATCCGCGGCTCGACCTCGCCGATGCTATTCGTGCAGATCCCCAGCGCCGAGCCCGGTGGCCCGAAGTCCTGCAGAGTCGTCCAGGTGCTGCCGGCATCGGTCGACTGCATCAGCACGCCGCCTCGCCACCCCGCCAGTGTGCCGGTCATCGCCACCAGGAACGACGGGCCGGACTGTGCCGCGCTGATCATCGGCACGTCCATCAGCACATACACCGAGGCGCCAATCGGCGTGACCGTCGTCGTCCCGATGACCGCCGGCGAGGCCCCGACCGCAGTCGGCGTGTAGATCGCCGCGCGGGCGTATTTCGCCTGGCACTCAATCCGCGCGTCGCTGGTGTAATGGATCGCCGTCAGGCGCAGGCTGACGTCACCCTCGGGCGTGACCAGCGTCACCACGTCGCCCGGTTCGAGTGGGTTGTACGTCGGTGGCAGGGTGACGGAAACGTCGTAACGTTCCAGCCAGTACAGGTAGAGCAGCACTTCCGCCTTGCCGGCCGCCTCGGTCGCCGTCAGCACGATCGGCAGATCCACCACCAGGGCGTTGATCGCCGCCGTATTGAGACGTTCTGCGTACTGCGTGCCGGCGTTGTACTCCCGGTCGTAATCCAGATGCTGCACCGTGACCCGGCGCGGAAGCTGCGAATCCATCTCCCGACTGGTCGTGATCTGCACCCCCGGCTCGTCGCCTGCGCCCCGCGCGTCCAGGTCCGCCGCGGGAATCGTGACGACCGGCGCCCCTCCGCGGGCAACAAAGCGGATCACATACCCGTGCTGAACCACGTCGAACGGCCAGGCCGCCTGCAGCGGTTCAAGCGCCGCCCGGATCGCGCCGATGCTGCCCACGCGGTAACCGCGCACCGATTGAGTCAGCGACGCAACATCGATGTCGCTGCTGCTCAGCAGGGCCGATTTCAGACACTCGGCGGAAACGATGGCGCCCAACGACGTATCGGTCGGCGTGATGCCGCTGGTCGCCGAGGTGAACAGAAATGCCCCACCGACTTCGTGGCTGAAGGAGCCCCAGGCCGACCCGTTCCAGCCTTTCTGGAACGAGTCCGGCCGGTGGGTCGGCAGGCCGACGGTTGTCGTGTGCGCCTCCCAGTTCACGCCGTCCGGGCTCGTCGCCCATTGCGAGGTGCCGTGTTCGCAGAGGAAGAATTCAGCGCCGTTCCAGTTCGGATTTCGCCATCCGCCCACCCCGAGACAAGGCGGCAGATTGACCCATGCACTCCAGCTGACACCCGAGTCGGTCGATACGGCCACTTTGCCCGTATTGGTGCTCTGCTCAAATGCCGCCATCAGCAACGACGATGATCCGAAGGCACAGATCCCGTAGATGTGGGAAACGCCAGCCGGGACGGCTTGTTCCGACCAAGTACCCACGCCTGTGGTGGATATGAAGAGCCGCGGCACGGCCCCCACATTCCCTCCGACGATGAATACCGCGCCGTTATGGCACGGTTGCGAATTGGCACAATCGAAGTTCGGAACAATCCAGCCGTAGTTCACGAGCGCGAAATTGACATCCAGAAGGACTGAACGTGTTCCAGCAGCGCTGTTGCCATCCGTTCCTTGTTGACCCTCAATGAATAAAACGCCGCCGTTGCCAGGAACGATCCATTTCAAAGTCCAGCGGCCGAATGACCCACTCCAGCGAACCACCCAGTTCACCTTGTCGCTTGAGGTGGCGACGCCTGCGCCAGAGAACGAAGGTGTCGTCGGCGCGCTGGCGATGTACACCCCCTGGTGATAGAGAATCCGGGACCATGACCGCGCGGGCATGGTGGCGATTTGAGTCCACGACACCATGTCCGGCGATGTCACCATCCTCGCGGTTGAGGTGTTGAGCAAGATCACGCCGTACCAATCAACCCCATCCCACAAGGGCCCCGAGTGCGACGTCAAACTCGGCAGAGAAAAGAAGCTCACGTCGGCAGGCCCGCCGACCACGCCTTGCTCGACCAACTCGACCTTGACCTGCGCACCGGCCAGACTGTTGGCGTAGCGCTCCAAAGCCAGGTCGTAGAACACGAGGTAGGCGAGCCCGCGCCAGGCCGGCGTATTGGCCACACCGAGCGTCGCCTGCATGCGCGCATCCGCCGCCTGGTTGTCGGTGCCGAGGTAGACCTGGAAACCGCTGGCCGCCGCGTTGCTCGCCGCGAGCGTATCGGGGTCCGAAGATCCCGCGTCGTAGATCAGATCCGGTCCGACCCAGATGCGGCGCACGCCGACGATCGGCCCCTGGCACAGGCCGACAGCAAAGGTCGCCGAGTAGGTGTAGGTGCGCGTGGTCGTCTTGCCTCCGCCGCCCTTGCCACCGGACTTCTTGCGGGTGACCGTTTCCTTCAGCCGGTTGTTCTCCAGCCAGAAAACGTTGCCGTTGACCGTCACCGTGCCGTAGACGCGCGGGATGACCGCACTGTAGGTGCTGGTCTGGACTGACAGGTCGTTGAGCCGCGGGCCATTGACGGTCGGCCCTTTGGGCGGATCGAGGTAGCCGCCGAGCGTCATTCCGATTTGCGCACCGTACAGCGCGCCGCTTGGGCTGCCGCCGGCGAGGAAGAAGCCGGCCACCGCCCCGACGAGTCCGCCAACCACCTGCCCGCCGCTGCTCATTCGATCCCCCGGAAGCGATAGACCTGCACGATGCGCGCCGCCCACAGTCTCGACAGCCGGTGCTCGCAGCACTGGCCTACCGATTCGTAGGCGTGGATGAGGGTGTCGCCGGCGGTAATCGCGAGATGCTGCGGGTCGCCCGCAAAGCGCATCAAGAGCAGATCACCGGGAAGCCGGTCGTCGACCATTGCGACGCGCTCCAGACATGGCTGGCTATCGAGCGAGTGCTCCAACTGGCCGCTGGCCGGCGTGCGCCCGTAACCGGAAACGTCGAGATGCCCGACGCCGATCTGGCGTGCGACGTGGATCGCCACTCCGGCACAGTCCAGACCAGAACCGAGCAGCCGCCCCTGGTGGCGAAACGGCGTGCCGAGGCACTGCCGCGCGGCAGCGAGAATGTCGTCGGCCGTCATCAGCCGCCCTGTCCGACCTGTGCATAGGTGCTGCCGGTGGGAATCCACGGAAAGCCGCCGAAGTTCGCCACGTTCGAGACAATGCCGGAGCCGTTCCAGCGGACCTGGCAATCGGCCAGGCGCTTGCGGCAGCCGCGCACCATGCTGTAGGCGTTGCCGGCCACCGGCAGGTAGTAGAACGGCTCGAAGGTGGTGATCACCCCACCCGCGAAACTCTTGATCTCCAGCCCCTTCAGCCCGGCATTCGGCTCACTGGTGAATTGGATCGTGCCCGCGCCGAAGGTGTCGTCTGCTTCCGTTCGCGCAGCCGAAGTGAACACCGACGCACTGGTCACGCTGGTCAAGGTACCGGTTACGGTGTTGGCTGCCAGCGATACGCCACAGCCGGCGTATTCGGTCCCACAGAACAGCTTCGGGCACTGCGCGCCATAGGTCTGCCCGACGCTCTGATTGAGCGCGTCGATCAACGACACGCCGCCGATCTGGAAGCGGTGATCGAGCAGGGTCGCCTTGCCGAAGATGCCAGCGACGACGGGTTCCTGGTCCTCGACCGGCGCTGCCCAGGAGGTTGCGAAGACGTAGCAGCGCGCGCCGTCGAACAGGCCGCTGCCGACGGCCGCGCGCGACAGCCCGGAGGCTCCGGCAATGCCCTCGATGTCGACCGACGCCGGCGAGAAGCCGGCGGTCGCCGACTGGCCGGTGAACTGGTAGCCGGCCGTCGACAGGTAAGTGTGCCCGCTCATCACCAGATCGCGAGGATGGTCGGTCAGATAGATCGGGCTACCCGTGACCGGAACGATGCGCAGGCACTGGGTGCGGTAGCGGTAATCAGCAACGACGGATTTCATGGCTGCAGCAACTCGATGATGTCGATCGCACCGCAATCGCGCATGGACTTGCTCAAGGCGGTAATCTCGATCGAGGAATTGAAGCGACACGGCAGGTCGAACTCACAGCCGCCCTTGATTACCTCGGTGGTGGGCGCCGGGGTGACCGTCACCCGGCCAGTGGCGTAATCGACCGACACGCCGGAACTCAGCGTCACGTCGTTCCTGGAAACGACCACCGTGCCGGAAACCGGCTTGGTCAGCTTGCGGAACGGCAGGCCGATGGCGAGCGGGGCCGCGCCGTTACCGTAGCCCTTGATCAGCTGATACACGCCGCTGCAGATCTTCGGCAGCACCCAGTCGGTGGACGTCGGCGTGCCGATGTGGGCGTTGGTCGAGAAATCGTCGGCGCAGCGCACGCGGAAACCGGCGAACTTCCCATAAGCGCGGTGATAGAGCGCCAGCACCCGGGCGGCCAGGTCGTCCCGGAGCAAGGTGTAGTTGATCGTGAAGCGCCGCGCCGGAAAGCCGTGGATCAGCCGCCGATACTCGGCGCCACCCGCGGTGGTGGTAATCTCCACCGCGTAATCGTCGGCGTAGGAGGCCCCCATGCGCACATCGACCGGTAGGCGCTCGTCAAGAAATTCAGCCATGACGTTCTCTACGCAAAGCGCTGCGCGCGGGCGATGGCGCCAAGCACTTCACGCCCGACCTGGCCACCGGCGCGACGCACTTCGCTCGCGTTGTTGATCCCGTAGATATTGACGGTGACGTTGTTGGCGCTACCGCCGCGCACGCCGAGCTTGCCGTCGGATCCGCGCGCCAGCGGCAGGATCGCCTCCGGCCCGGCCTCGCCCATCACGCCCGCCCCAGCCGCAAAGGCAAAGAGACGCGGGCTGGAGACGATCTGCCCGGAGAAGCGCGAGAGATCCGGCGAGCGGTAGACGCCGCCATCGGCATTCGGCAGCAGGCCGCCAAGCCACTTGAAAGCGCCGCCCAGCAGCCCGTCACCGACACCGCCCTTGGCATTGGGAAACATGGACATCTCCTGTGGGGATCAGAAAGCGGAAAGCGAAGCGAGGCATCGCAGCCCCACCAGGGGCTCAGCGCGCGCCGAGCTGGATGTAGGGCGAGAGCGCGTTGGCTCCCTTGGCCGGGGCGATCGGGTTCTGGATCTTCGACTGGCCGTCCATGCGGAAAGTGGTGCGAAACGCGGTGAGATCCGCGTCGAAGTACAGATGCATCGAGGTCGCGGTCTGCATGCCGCCGGCCTTGGTGATCGTCTGGTAGTACGACAGATCGACCAGCAGCACGTCGCCCTGCGACGAGAAGGTGTTGGCATGCTGCGAGACGAACACCGGGCGACCGAGCAGCGTGCCGTAGGGCGAGCCCTGGATGCCGCCGGCGGACTGGCCGATCGGCAAATAGATCGGGTAGTTGCCCAGGCTGAGCGTGAACAGTGCGGGCAGGACGTCGTTATTGACGATCCACACAGCGTTGGTAAACGAGCCCGGCGGCAGGCGGGCGATCATCTTGGCGAGGTTCTGCGGCACCAGGGTCTGCGTTGGCTGGCCGGATTCCTTGACCACCGTGACGATGGCGCCGCCGTTCATGCAGCCGAGCGGGATGCCGTTGCCGGCGCCGAAGAGGATCGACTCGTTGGCTTTCCAGCGAATCGACACCGCCACCTTCTGCGGCAGGTAGCTGGTCAGGGCGTTGGCGTCGTCGAGCAGTTCGTCGGTGGTCGGGACCAGCGCCATCAGTTTCTTGAGGCGCAGGGTCGCCAGCCCTAGCACCGGCTTGGTGGGGACGCCCGAGGATGCTTCCCCCTGCCAGTAGGCGCGGATGCCGTTGGTGCCTCAGGGCGTCGTCTCGTCCTTCGGAAACGCCATGCTGTTGCCACTGATCTCGACGTTGTCGGTGAGGGGCAGGAGCGAGTCCTCGCCGAGGGAGAGCTTGAAGATCTCCTGCGAGAACTGCGGTGGCACGAGAAACCCGCCGTCCTGGCCGACGGCCTCGTTACCGTAGTTGCTCGGGGCGGCGGCGCCAATGCCGCCCAGCAGCAGGCGGGCGTCGATCGACTGGCCGGGTTTGTCGGCCTGGTACACCGCCTGCATGAATTCGCCGACGGAGCCGAAGCCGCGCCGGGGGTCCGCTTCGCGGTTGTCGGTGACGATCGGGCCGATGACGTGGTCGACACCGATGCGTGCTTCGTCGGCGATCAGGGCAGCTTCGCGATCGATGGCCGCGGAGGCAGCATCGATGCGGGTACGCAGGGCGTCGAAGGCGGTGACTTCGTCGTCGGTCAGATCGCGGTTCTCGGAAGCGGCGTGGTTGGTCAGGCCGCGGGCCTCCTTGACCAGGTTGGTCTTGCGAGCCTGAAGCTCGCGCAGTTGCTTGCTCATGTGGATCTCCAAAAGCAAAAACCCGCACGAGGCGGGTTCGAGGGGCGTAAAAAAACCGCCGGGAGGCGGTTGGGGTGGGGGACGAGCGGCGGGTCGGTTTATAGCGGGGGGCAGAGGGTCAGTGGAGCGTCGTCGGGAAATGTGTCAATAGTGGCCAGGGCCATTGTCGTGGGCGCCGCGCATGAAACGAGCGGCGTAGCAACACCTTCCGGAAGGACTTCCAGTGCGAAATCCTGTCGGTAATTTTTACAGCACCCCAAATATGGGTATCCAAAAATCCTGCCAACAGATTGACTTCATTCCATATTCATTTTCCGGCACGATTCGTGCTCTCCACTGGCTACGGTCGGTTATCTGGCGATTGTCCTTAGCTGCTGCATTCCTTACGCAGGCTGCTGCCAACGAACAACAGGAGGCATTGTATGAAACATCCACTATGTGTTTTCATGATGGCGGGGGCGATGCTTGCCAGTGCTCCGCTGGCGCACGCGACGATCATCACCTACCAGACCGACCTGGATGGCGCGAGTGAGGCCCCCCCAAATGCGTCGCCCGCAACTGGATTTGCGTCGGTCATTACGGACGATGTGGCCAAGACCATGGCGGTGCACGTCACGTTTTCCGGCTTGCTCGGGACGACGACTGCTGCCCACATCCATTGCTGTACGGCAGATCCCGGGACGGTCGGCGTGGCCACAACTGTTCCAAACTTCTTTGGTTTTCCACTGGGAGTTACGTCCGGAGTCTATGACGTGCTTCTCGACATGACCCTGGCTTCTTCGTACAACCCGGCTTTCATCACGGCTCATGGCGGGACGACGGCGGGAGCAGAAGCGGCGTTATTCGCTGGGATGTCCCTTGGTGAGGCGTATGTCAACATACATACAACTTTCCGCTCAGGGGGTGAAATACGCGGCTTCCTCACACAGGTTCCTGAGCCCGCCAGTCTTGCCCTGCTTAGTCTTGGGCTAGCCGGACTCGGATTCAACCGCCGCAAGAGGGCATAGTCGCAACAACCACTCTGCAGACCAAACCCCGCTTCGCCGGGGTTTTTCTTTTGTGGATACGAGTGCTCCGATACCTCCTGACAGATGCTCGTTGATCCAACGCCAGGCGGATGCCGATGGCCAACATGTGCGGCAGATTCCGTGGATATTTCTGAATGGCTTCCACAACCGGCGCCTGTCCGAACTGAAACAGCAGTTCCGCAAAAAAATACGGTCATACGCTCGACCGCACCACGCCACATCAACCAGAGCTTTCCATTATCACAGGATCTCGATTACCCGTTGCGCATAGGCGAGGCGGCTTGCCCGTGGTCTGGCGACGGACTTGGCATCCCGGCGCATCTTCCTGACAACATGGTCGAAGGTGGCCACGCCATCGATCATGCCTTGCGCCTGCGCGGCGTCGCCGCCGAGCACACGACCCTGACCCATTCCCTCGCACACCTGCGCGATCGGCACGCCCCGCCCGCGCGCCACCGCTTTGGTGAAAGTTGCGTAGTAGTCATCCACACGCGACTGCATGAAACCCTGAGCCTCCTCGTCGAGCGGCACATACGGATTGCCCTCGACCTTGTATTTGCCGGCCGAGATCAGCGTCGGCTGGATGCCCTTGGTGACAAACGCCTGCGAGTAATCGAAGTGCGCCTGCCAGACGCCGATCGAGCCGACCTCGCCGCCCGGCGTGACGTAGAACTCCGACGCCGAGCATCCGATCCAGTACGCAGCACTCGCCGCCAGGCTGTTGGCAATCGCCACGACGGGCTTCTGCGCCCGGGCACTGGCGATCTCGTCGGCGAGTTCGGACACGCCATAGACACTGCCGCCCGGACTGTCGATATCGATCAGGATCTGGCTGACCGAGTCGTCCGCCAGCGCCTGGCGCAGAGCAGAGGCAAACTGCTGCGTGCTGACACTCCCCGGCCCGGAGACATCGTCGACCATGTTGCCGCGCTGGGTGACCACGCCGTACAAGGGCAGCACTGCGATCCCGCCGCTGGAAACTGCGGTGGCCGCCTGCCGGCGCGCTTCGCGCATGCTGCGATCTACCGCGATACCCGTGAGCACGTCCTCGCCAGCCGGGATGTCCTGCGACCAGCGCGCAAGCACTGCCGCGACCGCATTCAGCCGTTCGGGCATCAAGGCCCAGGGGGTCGCCAGAAACTCGGCGATCAGCAAGTGGTGGTTCATCGTGTCAGTTCCATCAGCCATTCGTCTATCGGCTCTGCCACTTCCTGCGTCGGCGGTTCATCTTGCTTGCCATCGCCCTCCAGATCCTCGGCCGTCCCTTCCTCGACCATGTTCAACGGCCGCAGCGGCTCATCCAGTCCGTCGAGCGGATTGAGGTTCTCGGCGATGCGCGCCTCGTTGCGGGTCAGCCAGCCGTTCTGGATGCCACTCTGGTAGTACGACGATCGGCTCGCGGCATCGCCGCGCATCAGGTTCGCAAAATCGAATTCGACTTCGAGGTCGTCGCCGTCGAGCAGCAACTCGGATTCGATGCTCGCTTCCCAGCGCTCGGTCCAGGGCGTCATCGTGTGCATCACGAATTCCAGGCTCTGCTGCTCGATGTTCGAGAAGGTTGCGCGATCCAGATCCGCGATCATGTGCGGCGGTACGCGAAACAGCCGCGCGATGTCGGTGATCTGAAACTTCCGGAGTTCGAGAAACTGCGCGTCCCGGTTGGTCACGCCCACCTCGTGGAACTTCATGCCGTTTTCCAGCACCAGCACCTTGCCGCGGTTGGCCCCGGACTGCGCCGCCTGGTAGGACTCCCGAAACACTTTCTTGGCCTCGCTGTCCTTGAACGACCCCGGAAACTCGATCCAGCCACCGGTGGGCTTGGCGTCGTTGGCGAAGAAGCGTGCACCGTAGTCCTGCGCGGCCAGTGCCATGCCCAGACTCTCGCGGGCCAGATCGATCGGGCTCATCCCCATCAGACCGTCCGACGACAGACCACGCAGATGCCAGATCTCGCCGCGCGGCAGTATGGCCTCTACCCCGAGGCGGTCGGTCACCCGATAGCGGTAGTCACCGGACGGCGTCAGTTCCATCCTGATCCGGTCCGGGTGGATCGGCATCAGCTCGACGATCTCGCCGCGGCGGTTGGCCACGATCCGGTTGTAGGCGTTGCCCCTGAGCGCCAGATGACCCTGCAACATCTCGCGCCACTCATACGGGTTCTGATAAGGATTCGGGCGCTTCGCCAGCACACGGTACAGCCAGTGATCCGTCACCCGATCCTTACCGCCATCGCTGCGTTGCCTGTAGAGCACGAACGGCAATGACGCCATCGTCTCGGCCAGGATGCGCACGCTGGCGTACACCGCCGCCAGGCGCATGGCGTTATCCGCCGACACCCGCATGCCGCTGGAGGTGCGCATCGTGACCGGCTCGAACCAGAAGTCACCCCCTGGCGAACGGTCGTCACTCGAGGCCATCCAGCGCGAGAGAAAGCTGAACATCCCCATCAGAGCATCACCAGTTCGTAGTCGGCACCAAGCACCACCTGCGTGCCGGGCGTGATCGCCCGCGACAGTGCCATGATCAGCGCGACGATGCCGTCGATCTTGTTCTCGGGACGTTCCTTGCGCGGATAGATGTTGTCCTTGGCGTCGAGATGCGCGACGACGTTGCTCACCATCCACCCCAGCACCGGGTCCCCGTCGTGGATCAGCCGGCACTGCAGGACCAGCGCTTCGAGCGTCTTCATCGGTTCCGAGAAGTTGAGCACCGTCGGTCTGACTTCGATCATCGGTAGGCCCTCAGCCAGCATCCGGGTCGACAACTGCGTCGCCTGGAAGGGGTCGAACGCCACCGCCTGGATGGCGAAGCGCGAGGCGAAGTCGATCAGGTCGGCCTCGATCCAGGAGAAATCAATCACGTTGCCCGGCGTCACCGTCAACCGTCCGCTGCCCATCCAGCCGGGGTACTGGCTGTTGCCGGTGGCGTGCACCGTGTCCTCGGGCAGGTAGTAGCGACCGAACACCGCAAAGCCGCCGTCAATTTCCAAGTGTGCGAAGACCAGCAGCAAGGCGGCGATGTCGGTCTTGCTCGCCAGATCGAGGCCGATCCAACACGGCTGACCGGCATAGGATTCGATATCGAGCCCTTGGTCGGCGCAGCGATCCCAGGAGCGCATGTCCATCCATGCCGTGTCCGCGTTGACCCACTCGTTCAGGTGCTTGGTCTTGAAGTTGTTGACCGCGCTCGGCATCTGCATGGCCTTGGCCTGCAGCGGCGCCAGCACTTCCGGACGCACCGAGATGCCCCAGTTGGGATTGGCCTTGATCAGAGACTCTTCGAGCGTCCAGTCGTCGCCGTCTTCGAGCCCATAGACGATGCCGAACTGGCTGTCGTCCGCGAGTACGCCGTCGAGCAGGCGGGTGACGAAGGTCCGGATCTCGTAGCAGATCCCCGAGCGGTTGCTGCCGGCGGTGGTGATCACCCACAAGAGCGAGTTGTCGCGCTTGCCGGTGCCGGTCTCGACCACGTCGTAGACGGTGCGCGTCTTGTGCGCGTGCAACTCGTCGATGCAGCCGAGGTGGATGTTCAACCCATCGCGCGTCGAGCCTTCCGCCGACAGTGCCTCGAACTTCGAGCCGCTCGTCAGCACATGAATGTTGTGCGCCCCGACGCCGACCCCGAAGCGAGTCCGGAACCCGGCCGACTGCCGGGCCATCGCCTGCGCATCGCCGAAGACGATGCGCGCCTGGTCGCGGGTGGTGGCCAGCGAATACACCTCGGCGCCGCCTTCACCGTCGGCGGCCAGCATGTACAGGGCGACCGCCGAAGAAAGGGCCGATTTTCCCGAGCCGCGGGGCACTTCAATATAGGCCCGGCGAAAGCGCCGCTTGCCATCAGGTTTCACCCAGCCGAAGACGGTGGTCAGGATGAAAACCTGCCAGGGCTCCAGGTGGATCGGTTGCCCGGCCAGCGGTCCCTTGGCGTGCGGCAATCGCTCCACAAATGCGCACAGGTTGTCGGCGGGCTGGAAACTGCGCCCCTGCTTGTCGGTGAGCTTCGGGTTGAAGCGGTAGGGGCTATCTTTGCCCCGGAACCGTTTCAGGTCGTCGAGCTGGCGCTGGCAGGCCAGGCGCACCCACTTGCACGCGGCAATCTCTCCCCCAACCACGGCTTCGGCATATCGCCTGGCACTGGCGACATAGTTGCGGGTCGCCATCAGCCAGCGATCTCCGACCAGGGATCCGACTCGGTCGTCGATTCCGCCGGCAGCGAGATGCGCGATCGCGCGGCCGGCGTAAAGCCCATCTCGGCCTCGTAGCCCTTCATCTCCAGCGCGAGATCCCGGATCACGTCCATCAATGGCGAGCGCCGCAGGATGTCGCTGGGCGTCTTGATGATCATCCCCGAGACGCCAGCGCGATTGATCTTGGACAGTGCCTCGCGGTACAGACCCGAGCAGTTGGCCCAGCGCTCCAGCACCGCGCCGTCGAGTGCCGACAGCAAACCGGGTGGTGAATTAGCCACGGCGTAGTTCCACGCTTCCTTGGCGCTGTCCGACATGTACTCGGGCGGGGTGCAGAGCGCCGTTGTCGGCTTCGGTTCGCGCACGTTGGTCCGGCACTTCTGCAGCGTCCCCTTGATGTTCTTGACAATCACGGGCAGAGGCTTTCGTCCGGGCATGATTTAAGGGGTCTCGGGAATGGCTGAAAGCCTTGTAAACAGGGGCTTTCAGGGCCAAATCGCATAAAAAAGAGTTTTTCATTTTGCACGCACAAAAAATTGATCACGCGCACGCATATGGCATGTGCATCTGTAGAGATTGAAGGCCCCTAAGGGGTTGTAGGCCGGCGGCCGGCTGTCTCTCGGGCCGTTTTAGCGTTATGGCATCTAGTACAAATGCATTCCAGATTGCTCTCATCATATCTGGCGCCGCCGTCCTTGATCGGCAGGACGTGGTCCACGACCTTGGCGGGAACTAGCAGCCCACGTGCCGCGCACAACTGGCACACCGGGTGCGCACGCAGAAGCGCAGCACGCACCGCACGCCACTTGGCGGACTGGTAAAAGCCGAGTTCCGTGTCGAAGCCACGCCGTGCGCGACCGTAGTCCCGATGCTGGCCGGCACGGTGCGCATCGCAATAGCCGGGGCTGGTCAGCACCGCACCACAACCTGGGTGTCGGCAGGGCGTGGGCGCACGCAGCGGCATTCGCATCTTCCTTTGTGGAAACGCTTGGCTTCGTGATTGAACAGCGCGTTCATGTGCTCGTCATCAACCCCGATCAAGGAGATCGCCATGACCACGAAGATCCAACTCACCGACACCCAGCGCATCGTCCTCGAACACGCCGCCGAGCAACCCGATGGACGCCTGGCTTGGTTCCCCGACAACGTCAAGGGTGGCGCCCGCAAGAAGGTGATCGAGGGCCTGTGCAACAAGGCCTTGATTACCGGCAGCGACGCCGACTGCTTTATCTCGCCGGGTGGCTACGACGCCCTGGGGCGCACGCAGCCGGCGGCGACCACACATCCCGACCCCGACGTCGAGGCGGCCCTGGTGGCCACCGAGGCGCAATGGGTGGCAGAGAAGCACGAGACGACGACGCAGCCCCGCACCCGCGCGAACAGCAAGCAGGCGGCGGTGATCCAGATGCTGCAGCGTCCAGAGGGGGCGACGATCCCGCAGATCTGCGAGGCCACGGGATGGCAAAGCCACACCGTGCGCGGCACGTTTGCCGGCGCGTTCAAGAAGAAGCTCAAGCTCACCATCACTTCCGAGAAACCTCAGGGTGGTGAGCGCATCTACCACATCGGGTAGTCACCGAAGGGGTGATTGGAAACATCCAGCCGCCCCGCAATGATTGAGAACGCGCTTGGCTTCTGCAGCGAACAGCGCGTTCATCTGATTGCCATCCACCCACCGGGAGCCCTCTCATGAACACCAGCACCAGACCATCTGCCGCCGACTTCCATCTCAAGCGACTGCGCCCTTTGGTGGGCGGGACGATCACCAACCTGGCCAGAACGGGCGTCGACGAGTACGGCGACGAATTCTTCGGGCTGGTCATCGCCCTGCCCGACGGCCAGACGCGAACTCTCACCTTCCTCGCTGACGACGAAGGGAACGGTCCTGGCAGCTTCCAGCTTGACGGCCAAGGCTGAGGCGATCACGAGCGGGACGCCCGGGCGATCAATTGATTGTTATTGCGCTTGGCTTCTCAATCAAACAGCGCGTTACTACGGGTGTCGCAGCCAACCACCGCAAGGAGCCCGCCATGACCACCAAGCAAACCATCCAGACCACCGTGACCGACACCAACGGTCGTCTTCAGGGCGCGATGGACATCCAGGTCGAGTTCAGCGATTTCGTGCCGAACATCATCATCCACGACGGAAAGACTTTCTTCGCAACTGGCAAAGAGGGCGTCAACACGAAGACTGGCAGCGCCGTGATCGAAGCGGCAAGCGACGACGACAGGGCACGCATCTGGATTGCACGCGACGCATCGCGCATTTGGGAGGACTGAACGCCACGCAAAATGATTGAGAAAGCGCTTGGCTTGTGTTCCTGGTAGAGCAATCATGTCTTTGTCATCAACGCAAACGCAACCGGGAGAAACACCATGACCACCAACCAAACCATCCGCAAGCACACCAACTTCAACAGCAACGACTACGCCTACCTCGCCGCCAAGGTGGACAGACGACGCGATCATCGAGCGTTGGAACATCGAAGCCAAAAGCGGCAAAGGCCCCTGCTTCTGGACCGGGCCCGCGCGCAGCAAACTGGCCGCAGTGACCGGTCGCAAGTAAACAGCCAAACACAACAGGGAGAGACGCCATGACCACCGCCAACCCGATCCCCGCCACCGAGAACGAAGCCTGGGGCTTCTTTGGCGGCATGAAGGACAACGCCGAACTCGCATGGCCTTTGGCGATCAGCGCAATCTCGGACGCCACCGGCGAGCCTCTCGAATCGGTCAGGGTCTTTCTCGACAGCCGTCACGGGCGACACTTCTCTGATGATGTCCGCAACCAGATGCTGGTTGGCAAGGGCATCGAGCAGGCGATCCAGGGCGCCGTCAACAGTGGATGGGGTGGACGATTAATCTCCAGACCAGCAAACAGTACGGCATCCCGCGGGGCTTGCCCCTCCTGACCGGATTCGTGCTTCACCACGCGATCGCCGAAGAACTTGCCGCCTGATCTAACACGGCATCAAAGTCCAAGCCATCCGACTCACGGGTGGCTTGTGGACGCCCAAAAGGTTCCATTGTGGTCCATTGTGGTCTACCATGGGACCTTCTGAACCAAGGAGTCCGTCATGGCGGTGAACGTCAAACTTTCATCCGCGCTCGTTGATCAAGCCAGACGCTACGCCACCGTACAGCATCGCTCTGTCCCCAAGCAGATCGAGTACTGGTCGCAGATCGGCAAGATTGCGGAGGAGAACCCCGATCTATCGTTTGCCTTGATTCGCGACATCCTGATCGCGGACCAGGAAGAAGCCGTCGGCGAGTATGAGTTCAGTTGATGCGCGTTCTGGTCACGCCCTCGTTCGTCCGAGCCACCAAGAAGCTGCATCTTCCGCAAAAGACAGAACTCGACCAGGCCGTGCGTGCCATCAGTAATGATCCGGCCATCGGCGACGCCAAGGTCGGGGATCTTGTTGGCATCCGGGTCTACAAGTTCCGGCTCTCGAATCAGCTCTGTCTGCTGGCCTACCGTATTCTCGATGCGGAGAGCATCAAGCTCCTGACGTTCGGCCCCCACGAGAACTTCTATCGGGACCTCAAGCGCGTGGAGAATTGAGCGCCGACCGTCCGAAGTGCTCAGCAGCAAGGGCTCGGGGAACGACCGGTAGGGACTCAAACATACTGGAAGCATTCGCTTCAACGACACCACGCCAAATGCCTGACGACGTTTTCCGCTGACATTGTTGGGTGCCAGGAACGGCACTCACGTCAGCGTGGCGACCTCGTTCGCGACGCTGTATGAACGATCATCTGCAGAGTGCGGTCCGAGTGACTTATGCAGCGTTTCGGGACCACCGCTGACTTGGCTGCCGTCTTTGGTCCAAACTGCCAAGACGAGGTCGATCATGGGAACCTACATTTCACTTTTGCGTTTTACGGATCAAGGGATTCGTTCCGTTAAGGACACGACAAAACGCGCCGAGGCAGTCGCCGAAGGCGCAAAGAAGTTCGGTGCCCGCGTAACCCAACTCTACTGGACCATGGGTAGCTACGATCTGGTTTCCGTTGTCGAAGCACCGGATGACGAGTCCGCAACCGCGTTCTGCCTCGCCCTCGGTGCGCAGGGGAATGTTCACACGCAGACTCTGCGAGCTTTTTCCAAGGACGAGATGAACGCCATTCTTGCCAAGATGGCATAGCAGCCTGAGACCTGCGGCGATCAACCAGGGCGCCGTCAACCGGCGCCCGCTGCCTGCGCTCGCCCATTAGCGCCCACCGTTCAGACAGATCCCAACCCCGCAGAGAGCCGTTCGAGACCAGTATCCGGGGATGCTTGAATCATCTGGTTCTCGCCGAGGGTCATCCCGTCAGACTCACGGGTGCCTTTTTCGCCTGAGTAGTCCTGCCAGCGGCGAACAATCACGTCGCAGTATTTCGGATCGAGTTCCATCAGTCGCGCGCACCGGCCTGCCTTTTCCGCGGCGATCAAGGTGGTGCCCGGACCGCCGAAGGCATCCAGTACCAGGTCGCCCGGGCGGCTGGAATTGCGGATCGCGCGCTCGACCAGTTCCACCGGCTTCATCGTTGGATGCAGATCGTTTTTGACCGGCTTCTTGATCTGCCACACGTCGCCCTGGTCACGGTCACCGCACCAGTGGCGTTTGCCGCCCTCGGGCCAGCCGTAGAGCATCGGTTCGTACTGCCGCTGGTAGTCGGCGCGACCCAGGGTGAACGTGTTCTTCGCCCAGATGATGAACGTCGGCCAGTGGCCACCGGCGGCGCGAAACGCAGACTGCAGCACGTCGAGTTCGCTGGACGACATCGCGATGTAGACCGCGCCATCGCACCGTGCCAGTGCCGGGGTGAGGGCGGCGATCAGGAAGTCGTAGAACCCGTCGCCCAGGTTGTCATTCAGGATCGCGCGGTTCTTGCCGCGCAGTTTGCCCTTCGGCGTGTTGGCGTAATTCACGTTGTACGGCGGGTCTTGCCAGAGCATCGACACGCGATCGGTACCGAGCAGTCGCTCGTAGCTCTCGGCAACGGTGGCGTCACCGCAGAGCAAGCGGTGTTTCCCGAGTACCCAGACATCGCCCGTTCGTGATACCGGCGTCTCCGGTAGGTCCGGAACAGCGTCGTCGTCGGTTTCGCCTGCCGTCGTCGTTTCCTCGCCGGCCATGATTTCCAGCAACTGTTCGGCATCGAAGCCGGTCAGCGCGAGATCGAAGTCGTCGAGCTTCAACTCATCGAGTTCGAGGCGGAGAAGATCATCATCCCATTCGGCCCAGGTCGCCGAGCGGTTGGCCAGCAGGCGAAAGGCCTTGATCTGCGTCGGCGTCAGGTCGTCGGCGAGGATCACCGGCACGGTCGCGAGGCCCAGCTTACGGGCCGCCTTCAAACGCAAATGGCCATCCACGAGACGCCCATCGGACTGCGCGATGCAGGGAATCCGAAAGCCGAACTCCTGGATCGCGGCGGCCATCTGATCGACGGCATGATCGTTCTTGCGCGGGTTGCGCGCGTACTCGATCAGCCGGTCAATCGGCCACTGCTCAAAGGTCAGCATCGTCGCTCTCCAGTCGCTCGCCGGCGACCTCGGCAAAGGTCTGGCCGGTCGCTGCGAGCGTTACCGGCACGGCAGGGAAGTTCTGCTGAAAACGCTTGATCGCCACATCCACGTACTCGGGGGCAATCTCAACGGACCGTGAAATGCGGCCAGTACGCTGTGCGGCGAGCATCGTTGTGCCTGAACCGCAGAAGGGTTCGAAGACAATGTCGCCTGCGTCCGAGTAGGCCTCGAGGAGAAACTCTGGTAGCGCGATGGGAAAGACGGCCGGATGGTCGATGCCTTCGCCGATCTTGCCCTTGTGGCGCATCACCCGGATCACCGAGTCGGGGATCCGGTTGTCCTGCGCGGGTTGGCCCGCTGCCGTCCAGCCGCCGACCTCGCCATTCTTACCGCGCATCGCTGTGGAGGACCCGTCTGCGCGCAGGTGCGATTCCTGACCGGCGTGCTTGCACGGCACGATCTTGTTCGGCTTGCGGCTCTGCCGGTTGAAGTGGAAGACGAACTCGAAGCTCGGGGCGAAACGTCCGGCCCAGTCGCCAGGCATCCCCGGTCCCTGGTCCCAGACGTACCACGCGAACCGCCGCCAGCCCTGGGTGCGCATCCACGCCAGCCAGCCGTCCCAGTACGGGATCACTTCGTTGTCGCGGTGGATCAAGCCGAGGTTGACCAGCAACTGGCCATCCTCGGTCATTGGCAGGCCCGTGAATACGCCGCGCATCAGGCCGTCCCAATCGGTGATGCCACCGCTGGTGTAGTCGCGCTGGTTGCCGTAGGGCGGCGAGGTGAAGCAGAGCCGCGCCTGCTCGCCGAGCATCAGGGCGGCGATCGCGGTAGCGTCGGCGGCGTCACCGCAGATCAGGCGGTGCGGCCCCAAGGCCCACACGTCGCCGGGACGCGAGACTGGATTGGCCGGAACCTCGGGCACATCGTCGGCGGCATCGGGCGGGTTGCCATCGCCCGGCTGCTCCGCGTCGGTGTGACTATCAGCCAGCAAGGCGTCGATCTCGTCGGCGTCGAATCCGGTCAACGACAGATCAAAGTCGGCCAGCTTCAGGTCTTCGAGTTCCAGCGTCAGCAGGGCGTCGTCCCAGCCGGCATCCAGCGCCATGCGGTTGTCCGCGATGAGATAGGCACGCTTCTGGGTCGGCGTGAGGTGGGCCAGTTCAATGACCGGCACATCGTCCAGATTCAGCTTGCGCGCCGCGGCGAGCCGGCCGTGACCGGCGACGATGCCGTTGTCGCCATCGACCAGGATCGGATTGGTCCACCCGTACTCGACGATGCTGGCGGCGATCTTGGCCACCTGCTCGACGGTGTGGGTGCGCGGATTCCGGGCGCAAGGAATCAGCGCCTCGACCTTGCGGTACTCGACGTTGAGCATGGTGTTCCGATGTTCCGAAAAAGGGGGGGCGGGGCGATTACGTCGCCGGCCGCAATGCTGCGCATTGGCGAGGCTGATAGCACCCCAAGCGTGTCAGTCCGAGCGTCTGCAGGCGAAGTCGTTGCTCACGGGCTTGACGCCCGGAGCGTTTCAAAAAGCGAAACGGAAAAGGCTATAATTCGCACGTGCGGCTCGTGATCGACCGCGTGTAGGGCCATGCCGGAGCGGTTCGGCTGGTACCCGTTTTGTGCGGCTGATGCAGCTAACGGGGTTCACTTTGATTCTTAAAGGAGCCTTCTATGCCATCCACGCCACTAGTCCGCAATCGAAAAACCGCTTACCTTGCTCAATTGGGCCGCTGCTATTACTGCGGCTTGCCGATGTGGGAAGATGATCTCGCTGCGTTTTGCCGAGCCCACAAGATAAAGCCCACCCAGGCGCAACGCCTTAAGTGCACCGCAGAGCACCTTGAAGCTCGGCAGGACGGCGGTCTGGATACGGCACAAAATATCGTCGCCGCTTGCGTGACCTGCAATCAACGAAGGCACAAACGGAAGCAGGCTCCTGTACCTGACGCCTACCTACATCTGGTGCAGAAACGCGTCCGCGCTGGCCGTTGGCATTGTGCCACCCTGCTGTCGGCGTTCGGGGCGCTACTCGCTGGCCACGACAGCCCGGCTCAGTCTTCGACGTGACCTAGGGTGTTCTCGATCCTGTGCAGGCCTGACTGCAAAAACCCGCCACAGGGGCGGGGCGATGGTGACGTCAATTTGCTTTCTACAGAAAACTATATGGTCTATAATTTCTGTAGAAAGGAGAGCGAGATGCCAGGAACAACTGTTCAAGCAGCGAGCACCGCACAGCCTGCCGCAGTGCTCACCAAGGCGGTGACTCGCGCGGCTGATCACCTGGATATCCAGCGGTCGATACTTGCCAAGGTGCTGGGTGTAAGTGCGGCAACGGTCACCCGACTGTACGCCGGCGCGTATCAACTGGACCAAAAGCGCAAGGAATGGGAGTTGGCCCTGTTGTTCGTCCGCGCCTTCCGATCGCTGGACTCTCTCGTCGGTGAGCAGGGGACCGCTCGTAAATGGCTCGCCAGCAACAACCGAGCGCTCAACGGTCGTCCCGTTGATCTCATCAGCACTACCGAAGGACTCGTTCGTGTCGTCCACTACCTGGACGCCTCTCGCGGTCTCGTCTGAGGCCCGGGCCTGGCGCGGTTCAACCTGGCGTATCGTTGAAGCCCAGCACGTGGCTTCAACGATGAAGATCGTCGACAGCGCCGCCGAGCAGGAAGCCCTGGAGTCGCTGCTCGAAGCCGGCAAGCCGGCATTGCCTGACGCTACGAGCGGGCTCGATTACCTGCTTGCGACGCCGTTTCGATATCCTCCTGCCGGTCTGGGCTCTCGCTTCCGGTCCGCAACCGACTTGGGCGTTTTCTACGGTGCGGCAACGGTCCGGACAGCCTGCGCCGAACTGGGATGCTGGCGCTGGCGGTTTCTTCAGGATGCCGAAGGCCTCGACCGGATCGGACCCGTCGCGCACACAGCCTTCCGTGCGGAGGTGCACACGCCAGCCGTTGATCTCCGCGAGGAGCCCTTCCGCAGAGATGTCGCGTCGTGGACGCAACCCGACGACTACACTGCGACGCAGTCGTTTGCTCGTGTAGCCAGAGATGCCGGTGTGGGTGCCATCGTCTATGGCTCCGTGCGTGATCCTCAGCCGAGCTGGTGTCTTGCCGTTCTGACACCCCTTGCGTTTGCCAGCAAGAGGCCGCATCCCGCCAGACAAAACTGGTGGCTCGCTGTGCATTCGGACGGAGTGATCTGGCGGCGCGACCATGAAGTGATCGCATTTGCGATGCCTTGCCCTGCGGCGAACAAGTAGCCGGTAGCGAGCGTAGCCGGCGGGTTTTTCGTCTGATCATGCCGCCAAGCAGGGAGGAGCCTTCGCTCTCGCACCTTTCCCAACCATAGCCGTCACTGTAGGTCAAAACGGCCCGGGATGCGACACCCCTTTCGAGCCGCAAAAGGCGCAATTGCCCGCAGGCTTTCGCTGCAGCCCGCTGATGTACTCTGAAACTATCCGAACTCCTCACGAGGCCACGGTCCTCGGTTCGTTGAGCCGATCGGCAACGATCTGGATCGCCCCTTGCCACCGGCGTTGCGCTGTCCTGGTGCAGCAGGCGGCACGTATCGAGATGTCCCGCCAGCCGTAGCGCCTGGCCCGCATCCAGACGAGATGGCGTTGCTCGACTTCCAGCCACTGCACCCAGCGCATCGTCTCCAGCATCCGGTCGATGGCATCAGGGTTGGGCGGCAACGGACGGTAGTCACGCTCCTCCTCGGGATACGCTTCCCATGTGTCTCGGGCAAAGGTTGGCCAGACGTTGAAGTAGCCCTGCACCCGAACGCGCGGCAGTCGCCGGCCCGTTTCGGCCGCCTCGGTGAATCGTGCCGCGACGTCTTCGAGGGTCCAGTTAGCCATGACGCCGGCCTCCTGTGCCGTAGAGCCGTTCGCCCAGTCGCCGGACCAACTCCCGTTCGACGAAGTCCAGCCGCTCGTCGGTGTCGGACACCACCAGAATGCGTTGCTCGCGCCAGCCGGTTTCCTTCACCGCTTCGAGATTCGTGACGTCTGGTTGCAACCGCCCCAGCGGGCAGCGATAGCGTTGCGGACGAATCTTCATGACGCCACCTCCTGAGCCACTGCCCATGCCAGCAGGGCGAGCGCATCGGCTTCGTTGTCGTCCTGCGGATCGAGTCCCCGTGCCTTGGCGGCGGTGATCATCGCGTCCTTGCCGGCGTTGCCCTTGCCGGTGGCGTGCTTCTTGATCGTCCCGACCGGCACGCCCTGGTAGGGAATCTCGTGGTGCTCGCACCACGCGGTCAGATGCGCCAGGAAACCGCCGTAAGCGTGCGCCGCATCGACACCGGCGTGACGACGCACCTCTTCGAAGTACACCGCATCGATGCCGTCGACCGACTGCTTGATCTCGGTGAGCCAGCGCTTGAATCGCAGGAAGCGCATCCCGCCTCCCTCGAAGCGTCCAGGTCGGAACGACTCCGAGCCGCTGACGATGGATCCATCCCGACTGCGCAACGCCCAACCGGTCTGCGTACCCAGATCCAGGGCCAACAGACAGGTAGCATTCTCCGGGTCGGTTACCCGCCAGCATGGGGCAGACGCCTCTCTACGTAAGGGCGAGGGAACCTCTGTTCCCTCTCCTACGTAGTAGGAGGGAGAGATTTCTCCATCTGGAAATGCCTCGCAAAGCCAGTAAACACGGGCATTTCCGCCAGATGGAAAGATCGCAGCGTTTCCATCTGCCGGCTTTTCCATCTGCGTGTCAAGTGCTTGATTTCCCGAGAAATCCAGATGGCAAACAATTTCCATCTGAGGCAGATGGAAAACTCCGGGGTCCAGATGGCAAGCTTTTTCCCATCTGCCGTAGCACTCTGCTGGGGGGGTATTCATGTCGTTTCCTCGTCCTGGTACAGCCATACATTCGGGTTCTCGACCGGCAGCAATGCACCGGTCTGTGGGCACTTGTAGTGGGTGGGCAAGATCAAGTGCTCAAGGATGTCGATCTCGCCGCTGTCCGGATCGGGCGGGCCGCTGGACTGCCTAAGCCGCATGTCTTCCACGCAGAGGTAGCCGTACTTGCTGCGACTGGTCATGGCCAGTCCGTAGCGAGACCCCTCCCGGAAGAACTTGATGTAGCCCTGCGTCGAGAGCACCGAAACTCGATCGCGTATCGTCCGCTCGCCGCCAAGTCCGGCCTGGCCCTCAAAGCTCTCGCCAAACTGCTGGGCCGTATAGCAGCGCCCGGCCAAAGCCTCGTCGTAGAGGACCTGCAAGATCGACGTGGTCGTGATCTACAAGATCGATCGACTGACGCGCAGCCTGGCGGACTTCTCCAAGATGGTGGAAGTCTTCGAACGGTACGGCGTTTCGTTCGTCTCTGTGACCCAGCAGTTCAACACCACTACCTCGATGGGCCGGTTGATGCTCAACATTCTCCTGTCCTTCGCGCAATTCGAGCGCGAGGTCACCGGCGAGCGTATCCGTGACAAGATCGCCGCCAGCAAACGCAAGGGGATGTGGATGGGTGGCGTGCCGCCGCTGGGCTACGACGTCGAGAACCGGCGACTGGTCCCCAACACGCAGGAAGCCAAGCTCATCCGGCACATCTTTCAGCGCTTCGTTGAACTCGGTTCCAGCACAGCACTGTTCAACGAGCTGAAGCTCGACGGTGTCACCTCGAAGGCCTGGACCACTCAGGACGGCAAGGTCCGTGAGGGGAAGCCGATCGACAAGGGGATGATCTACAAGTTGCTGCACAGTCGCACCTACCTCGGCGAACTGCGGCACAAGGAGCAGTGGTTTCCGGCCGCGCACCCGCCGATCATCGAACGCGAGTTGTGGGATAGCGTGCACGCGATTCTCGCCACCAATTGCCGGGTGCGCGGCAACGCCACGCGAGCGGTCGTGCCCTTCCTGCTCAAGGGTATCGTGTTCGGCCACGACGGGCGGGCCCTGTCGCCATGGCACACGACGAAGAAGAGTAACGGGCGCCGCTACCGGTATTACATCCCGATGCGCGATACCAAGGAGCAGGCAGGCGCGTCCGGTCTGCCACGCTTGCCGGCAGCGGAACTGGAGTCGGCAGTGCTCGAACAACTGCGAGGAATCCTGCGCGCACCGGATCTGCTCGGCGACGTGCTGTCGCAGGCGAACAAGCTGGATCCCTCCTTGGACGAGGCCAAGGTCACCGTGGCCATGACACGCCTCGATGCGATTTGGGACCAGTTGTTTCCGGCTGAACAGACCCGGATTATCAGGCTCCTTGTCGAGAAGGTGATCGTTTCACCCACTGATCTGGAAGTACGCCTGCGCACCAATGGCCTCGAACGTCTGGTGCTGGATCTGCGCCCGGTGCCCGCCGAACGGCGGCAGGAGGCGCTGGCGTGAACGGGATCCGAATCTGCAGGACCGGGGCGCCCGATGTCGTCGCCGCCAGCGACGGCAGGCTGACCCTGTCAGTGCCGATTCAGATCAAACGCCGCAGCGGCAGAAAACTGGTCACCCTGCCGAATGGTGAAGCCGCGGAGTCCAGGCCCTGGGATGTCGCCGCCACACCGATGCAACTGGCGCTGGCCCGCGGCCATCGCTGGTTGGCAATGCTCGAATCGGGCGAAGCCAAGTCCATCACCGAGCTCGCCGCCCGGGAGAAGATCGACAACAGCTACATGTGCCGAATGCTCAATCTGACCACGCTCGCGCCCGACATCGTGGCGGCCATCCTGGATGAGACGTTGCCTCTTGGCGTCGGCGTGCATGAGCTTGCGATCAGCCCGCCGGTGTTGTGGGCCGAACAGCGCAAGAGGATTGGTGTAGTTGGCGAGGAACTGCCGATGGAGTGATTGGCCGCCGTCGGGTCTATGCTGAATGGTGGTCGCCACCGACTCTGTGCTGCTTGTGGGGCATTGCGCTACGCACGATCGCGGCTTGACTGTGATGGCTGGCCCGTAACCGGCTTGTGGGACACCCCGAAGATGCTATTTGCCAAGAGCGACCGCTAAACGACGGACGCCGATGCTGTGTCAATTGGGGGCCGAATGCGAAGGCGATCACTCTGGCTATGTCGCGTAGAAGCAGTGTCATGGTATCGTTCAAGTTGTGTTTCGGTGTCCCTGCGGCATGCTCCAATGGTGAAGAGCAACTCCATAACGGCAATCGACCGCCCCGGAGGTTGATCATTTCCGATGATAGAGCATGAGGCTTGTTACAAGGCAATCAGAGCGATATGGCTACAGCTAACCAAGTAAAGGCTCTAGTGAGAAGCCACGCAGACGGCGACGACACGCGCTTCTATGCAATCGCGATGCAAGTTGCAGCTCAGGCGGCTCTGAGCGGCCATGGCAAATTTGCCCAGGATCTGCGCGCGCTTGTGGACCTAGTGCGAGAGCATGCCAAGGCAGCCGATCCTGTTCTGCGCAACCTGAAGCCGGTCCCATTGGCTCAGCCGCGAGGGGAACTCGCGGGCCTGCTTACGGTTGACTACCCAAAGACCCGCATTGTCGACATGGCGCTTACCCATGCGCTGCGCACCAAGCTCGACCGGGTCATAACCGAACAGCGCCAGCGTGATCGGATTAGAGAGCACGGCCTCGCACCGATGCGGAAGCTTCTGCTCGTCGGTCCGCCCGGTACCGGCAAGACCATGACCGCGGCGGCGCTCGCTGGCGAACTCGGAATACCCCTCTTCAGTATCCAGCTCGACGGGCTGATTACGAAGTATCTGGGCGAGACCGCTGCAAAGCTACGGCTGGTTTTCGACGCGATCCAGTCCACGCGCGGCGTGTACCTCTTCGACGAGTTCGACGCGCTCGGCGGGGAGCGGGGCAGCAAGAACGACGTCGGCGAGATCCGCCGCGTGCTCAACTCTTTTCTCCAGTTCCTTGAGCAGGACGAGTCCGACAGCCTCGTGCTCGGTGCGACGAACTATGTCGGCTTGCTCGACCGCGCCCTGTTCCGCCGCTTCGATGCCTTGCTTGAATACGCTCATCCAACTGCGGACGTTGCGGCCCGAGTGATGCGTGTGCGTCTCGGGCTTCTCGACACGTCCTCGCTTAACTGGGATGTTGCTGCGAAGGCTGCCGATGGGCTCAGTCATGCCGAGATTACGATGGCCTGCGACCAAGCGGCGAAGGACGCGATCCTCGACCACCGCACCGCAGTTCGCGACTCGGATCTGGCTCTTGCCCTCGAGGAACGAAGCAGCACCCACGCGTAGCCCGTCCAGGAGACCGAAGGGTGGCCGCTTCTCGGAACCGCAAGCACATCATCGTCCCGGGCAAGCCCACGACGGAGCGGTACAAGCCGCACGGGCGGAGGATAGACATCCCGAAGCCTCCGCCTCCACCAAGCCGTGCAACGCACGGAAAGGCGCTCAAGCAGGCGCTCGAATCGGCCGTGATCGAGGCGCATCAGCGCCGCGCTGACGCCAGAATCCAAGTGCATGGCGCCGTGCCTGGGCTCTACATCCAGTTCGAGAGCCAGCCCGGCATCCCCCTACAGCTCTCGTCACTTGAGGATGCGCGACAGGGGATCGAACTCGTGGCGGTCAGCCACGCGCAGACCCAGGAAGCAGAGCCGCGACGTATCGAGCGGGCGACGGTCTTCGTTCCCGAAGGCAAGGTGAAGCACTTCGTTACGCGCTTTGAGAACTACGCAAAGACGACCCCGAAGACGAAAAACGAGCGACGCCACGAGGATATGCTCGACCCGGTGGGTGCGTTGCGGCTCGCCACGTTACGGGGGCTCTGGACGGACGCGACCGAGGTCTACCCGGCCGACCGGGAGACGATTTGGTGGGAGGTCTGGCTGCGCCGGCACGACGGTAGCGAGCTTGCGCGGCTCATGGAGTTCGTGGCCCTCAAGCAACTCGATATCGCAGGACGGCGTCTGCAGTTCGACGATCGCATCGTGACGCTGGTGTGTGCGACGGCCGAGCAGCTCTCGGCTTCCCTGGATGTGTTGAACGATCTTGCGGAGGTGCGTCGAGCCAAGGAGACCGCGACGGTCTTCGCGGACATGGCGCCCGAAGAGCAGGGCGAGTGGGCCAAGGAATTGCTCGCGCGGACGACGACGGCTGTGGCCGCTGCGCCCGCTGTGTGCGTACTCGACACCGGCGTGACCCGCGGCCATCCTCTGCTTGCGGCATCGCTCGCTACATCCGACTGCCACACTTGCGAGCCCTCGTGGGGTGCCCATGATCACCATGGGCACGGAACGGAGATGGCCGGCCTCGCGCTCTATGGCGACCTGACGTCGGTGCTCGGTGGCTCAGCCCCAGTGAAACTCAGCCACGGGCTCGAGTCGGTGAAGATCCTGCCTCCGAATGGTCAGAACCCGCCCGAGCTGTACGGCGCCATCACGGCGGAGGCCACGAGCCGCGTAGAAATTCAGGCGCCTGGGCGACAGCGCTGCTTCTCCTTGGCCGTGACCGCCACAGACGAGCGCGATCGCGGTCAGCCCACGTCGTGGTCAGCTGCCGTCGATGCGTTGGCCGCCGGGCGTGCTCTTGACGCGAGCAGCCAGGGCCTGGTCTACCTCGACGACGAGAGCGACCCCGTCCAACGCCTCTTCGTCGTGAGCGCTGGGAATGTCGATGAAGGTGCGCTGCAGGTCGCGCACCTCGACCGCAGCGACACCGATGCGGTCCACGACCCGGCCCAGGCCTGGAACGTGTTGACGGTGGGCGCTTTCACGGAGAAGTCCATCGTCCAGAATCCGAAGTGGAATGGCTGGCAGCCCGTGGCACCAGCTGGGGAACTCTCGCCGTGGAGCACGACTGGCGTCGTGTTCGCTGACGCGTGGCCCATCAAGCCGGATGTCGTTTTCGAGGGCGGCAATGTCGTGAAAAACGCGAAGGGTGACGTCGACTTTCCTTGCCCCGACCTGTGCTTGCTCTCGACGCACTACCGGCCCGCAGAAAAAGCTTTCGTCCTGAGTTGGGCCACAAGCGCTGCTACAGCGCTGGCTGCGCGCATGGCCGCCATCATCGCGTCCGAGTACCCGACGCTCTGGCCCGTGACCGTGCGTGCACTCGTCGTTCACTCGGCCGAGTGGACGGCGCAGATGCAAACCCACTTGCGAGGGGCTAGCGGAAAGCGCGCACGAGCGCGCCTCGTGCGCCGGTACGGCTTCGGCGTGCCCCACCTCGACCGCGCGTTGCGGAGCGCTGGCAACGCCCTGACGATCATCGCGCAGGACACCATTCGGCCCTTTGTGCCGAAGGAGTCGAATCCCAACGAGCGGCAGATGGGCGACATCCATTTCTTCGAGCTGCCCTGGCCGCGGGAGGTGCTCCAAGGCCTCGGCGAGACGCCGGTGCGGCTGCGCGTGACACTCTCTTACTTCGTCGAGCCGAATCCCGGCCGCCGCGGCTGGAAGAAGCGCCACCGCTACGCGTCGCACGGGTTGCGCTTCGAGGTGAAGGGGCCGACCGAGTCCGTTGATGAGTTTCGCAAGCGCCTCAATCAGCGTGCGCTCGACGAGGACGAGGCGCGGCCCTCGGCGGGAGGCGACTCATCCGAGTGGTACCTCGGCGAGCAGGCGCGCAATCACGGCTCGATCCACTCGGACATCCTGCAGGGCTTCGCCGCCGACATTGCCGAGCGCGGCGTCATCGGTGTCTACCCGGTGAGCGGATGGTGGAAAGACCAACCCAAGCGGGACCGCAGCGAGAAGGGCGCGCGATATGCGCTCATCGTGTCGATCGAGACTCCAGGCGTCGAGACGGACATCTGGACACCGGTGGCCCAGCAGGTCGGCGCAGTCATTGCTGTCGAGTCCCACGGTGTCCTTGGCTAGTACGCGCGGCGTTATTGCTCTGAGTCGCCAACCAGAAAGACTCCCCGATTCTCCACTCTCTGCATCAAGGAAGCTTCCGCTACCTACCAATGCCACGAATCAACCGCTTGGTTGGACCACCTATAAGTCGTTGATTTGTCATGAGCCGATTTGAGGCGCTCGTGGACTTCCCGCCTCCGGCGGAGATCGAGGCGGAGAGAAGAATGCCCTGGAGAGAGTGAAATTGGCCGAATCCGGGCGCGCCGTACGAAGAGCCGAAGTCCACAGGTTTCCGCACGAACCCGCGCAAACACGCGGTAGTACGCAAAAAAAGACCAACCCGATGAGGGGTTGGTCTTCTTGTCTGGTGGGCCCGCAGGGACTTGAACCCTGGACCAAAGGATTATGCTTACCACTACGGCTTTCGCCGCCTCTGGCGAGTTTGTGGTCTGGACTATACCTTCCCGTTACAGGCTGGCCGTCTAGTCTCTACACCTTCCCCGCTGCTGTCTCGGGGCTTGGCTCGGTATTGGCGTCGCCCGCAGGCCCCAGCTTTCACCGAATTTGACCAGTTCTACCCGCCGCCAGCGTGACGCTGCCGACGGGCAACCCATGCGACCAGCCACTCATCAGACGATGTCCGGGCTGGCCTCGCTAAGTCCTCTGCTCTAACCAACTGAGCTACAGGCCCGGGACGGGATTCTACAGATTTCCGCGCACTTCCGCTTCGCTGAGGCAGTTTTCGATGCGCTCGGTGGTCTGGGCGATGTCTTCGTCGAGACCGATCGAGAAGCGGATCAGGCCTTCGCGCAGGCCGGCCGCTTCGCGTTCTGCGGGCGGGATCTCGGACGAGGTGCTGTGGCCGGGGGTGTTGAAGAGGGTCTTGAAGTAGCCGAGGCTGACTGCCAGGTAGCCGACCTTGTCGCGTTGCATCAGGGTCATCAGGCGGTTGGCGGCGGCCAGGTCGCCGGCATCGAGGGTGAGCATGCCGCCCCAGCCGTAGCCGGGGTTCATCAATTGCGTCAGCAGCTGGTGATGCGGATGGCTGGTCAGCCCCGGGTAGTGCACCGCGTGCCCCAGTTCTTCGAGCCGGCGGGCCAGATACAGCGCGTTGGCGCCGTGTTGGCGCAGGCGGATGTGCAGGCTGTGCAGGTTCTTCAGGATGCTCGCCGCGCGTGTGCTGTCGAGCACCGGGCCGAGCAGCATGCTCGGGCCGGCGTTGATGTCGTTCAGCCGGGAAATGAAGTCGCGCGACGCGACGACGCAGCCGGCGACGCAGTCGCTGGTGCCGTTGACGAACTTGGTCAGGCTGTGCACGACGACGTCGGCGCCGTGGCGCAGCGGCGACAGGATCATCGGCGTAAAGGTGTTATCGACGACCAGCTGTGCGCCCTGCGCGTGGGCAATCGCGGCCAGCGCGGGCAGGTCGGCGACTTCGAGCAGCGGGTTGCTGAGCGATTCGCAGTAGAGAACACGGGTCCGTGGCGTCATCGCCGCGCGCACGGCGTCGTGGTTGCAGAGATCGACAAAGCGCGTATTGACGCCGAAGCGCGGCAGCAGGTTCTTGAGCAGCGCGTAGGTGCCGCCATAGATGCTGCGCCCGCAGACGATCTCATCGCCGGCGCCGCACAGGGTCATCAGGGTGGTGCTTATCGCTCCCATTCCGGAGGCCATGACCTGCGCCGATTCGCCGTCTTCCATACGTTCCAGGGCGCTGGCGAGATACTTGTTGGTCGGGTTGAAGTGCCGCGAGTAGAGAAAGCAGCCTTCGATCTCGTGCTCGAACAACTCCTCCATGCGCTCGGGGCTCAGGAAGGTATAGGTCGACGAGTCGGTGATCGACGGGTTGACGTCGCCGAATTCGCCGAAGACGAGGTAGTCCTGGACGCGCGATGCGGGACTGAAGGCCATGTCGATACCCTCCAAGTGGCAATGGGAAGGGCAAACGTAGCACGCCAAGCGGCGATGGAGAAGAGCCATCGCGCCGCGCTCCGCAGGTGCTTTCGGCTGCCGCGATGGCCTGCCGCCGGCCCCCGGGAAAGCACCCCCGAGAGTGGCCGCAATTGCCGTTGAACGATGGGTGTCTCGCGCAGCCGTGGGGGTGACTCCGCATTTGCCCAGCGCGCGGATCTGCCAAAAGCGGCGCGCATGCGAGCCAGCCGACAAAAGCACTTGACCGCAAGCACCTTTTCGCCGTCAATGATCGCCGGGTTGCAATCGCCGGGCATTTTGCCTGTGCTCGCTGCCACGGCCGTATTCGCAGGCCGTGGAGCCTTCTGAACGCGAAGGGAAGAAAGACATGTACAACGATCCACGTTTCCAGATCGCCGTCCTGCCCGGCGACGGTATTGGCCCCGAAGTCGTGCAGTCCTGCCTGCTCGTTCTCGAGGTTCTCCGCGAGCGCCTGGGCGGCATCAGCTTCGACTTTCGTCAGCTTGACGGCGGCGCTGCACATTACGAACAGACCGGCGCCGTCTTTTCCGACGAAACGCTCGCCGAGTGTCGAAAAGCCGACGCCGTGCTCCTCGGCGCCATGGGCCTGCCGCAGGTCTGCTACCCCGATGGAACCGAAGTCTCTGCGCATTTCGACCTGCGCATGGCGATGGATATCTATGCCGGTCTGCGCCCGATCCGCGCCTATCCGCGTTTGCCGCTGGTGTTGGCCGACAAGCGCGCGGTCGAGATCGATCTGGTGGTGGTGCGTGAACAGAGCGAAGGCTTGCTTTCGTCGCACGGTCGCGGAACGCTCGAAGACGACCGCGTGCGGGAATCGATGGTCGTTTCCCGCCAGGGCAGCCGCCGGGTGGCGGAGTTTGCGTTCGAGCTGGCCGGGCGACGGGCCAAGAGCAAGCGGCGGCCGGGCAAGGTGACCTGCGTTGACCAGGCCAACCTGCTGGCGTCGATGGCTCTCTTCCGCAAGGTCGTCAGCGAAGTCGCCGCAGAACATCCCGAGGTCGAGGCCGAATACGCGCACGGCGATGCGATTGCCACGAACCTGGTCAGGGCTCCCTGGGATTTCGACGTCCTGGTCACCGAGAACGCTCTTGGCCGACTTCTTGCCGATTTCTCGGCGGCGCTTGCCGGCAGCCAGAGTCTGGCGCCCAAGGCCGACATCGGCGACCGTTATGCGATCTTTCAGCCTGCGCATGGCAGCGCAGCCGAGCGTACCGGGCAGGGCAGCGCCAACCCGGTTGCCCAGATCCTGGCCGCCGCCCTGATGCTCGACTGGCTCTCCGACCAACATGCCGAGCCGCGCCTGGCGCATGGCGCGCGCATCCTCGAGCGCGCCGTCGACAAGGCGATGTCGGCCATCTGGCCGATCGACTTCGGCGGCGAGGACGGCACGGCGGCGATTACCCGCGCGGTCATCGCCAACATCCGCGGCTGATCGTCGGCGCACCGACCCGCGCGGCGTGCCTTTCCACGCCGCGCCCCGATTCCCTGCCGGGCCGCCTGATAGAATGGCGGCCGTTTACCCGAACAAGGATCATTTCAATGACCTCAGTAGCGAGCAACACCGATGACCTGTTGCTGGAATGTGTCGAACGCCAGACCGGTGAATCCCCGAAATGTGCGGTCATCTGGCTGCACGGTCTCGGCGCCGACGGCCATGACTTCGAGCCGATCGTCGACGAGTTCGACTTCGATCAGCTGCCGGCGCTGCGCTTCGTTTTCCCGCATGCGCCGATGCGCGCGGTGACCATCAATGGCGGCTTCGTGATGCGTGCCTGGTACGATATCGTTTCGCCCGACTTCGCGCCGGGCAGGGAAGAGGCCGAAGGCGTACGCCAGTCGGCGCGACAGGTCGAGGCGCTGATCGCGCGCGAGAACGAGCGCGGCATTCCCGACGCGCGCATCGTCCTCGCCGGTTTCTCGCAGGGCGGGGTGATTGCCCTGCATGCCGGCCTGCGCCACCGGCAGCGGCTGGCCGGTATCCTGGCGTTGTCGTGCTATCTGCCGATGACCGATACGCTGGCCGCCGAGGCTTCGAAAGCGAACCGCGACGTGCCGATCTTCATGGCCCACGGACAGAATGACCCGGTCATCCCCTACGACTTCGGAAAGCGCTCGTCAAAACTGCTGAAAGCCGAGAAGTACGCGGTCGATTGGCACAGCTATGCCGCCGAGCACACGGTGTGCTACGAAGAGCTGCAGGACATCGAAGCCTGGCTGCACAAGGTCCTCGCCGACGTTTGCTGAGCATGCTGCCGCTGCGCTACCTGGCGGGCTACCCCGAGGCCCTGCAAAAGCAGGTGCGCGCGGCGATCGCCGACGATCGGCTGGCCGCCATGCTGCGTGCCAGGTACCCGGGCACGCACGCGGTACGCAGCGATGGTGCCTTGTATGACTACACGCTGGCGCTCAAGAACCGCTTCCTGCGCAACGCCGAGTCGCCCGCCAAGGTGCTTTTCGACAGCCGCCTGCAGCTTACCGCCAACGCCCTCGGAACCAACGGCAAGCTGGCGCGCGTGCAGGGCGGCAAGATCAGGCGCAAGCACGAGATCCGCGTCGCCAGCGTGTTCAAGGAAGCGCCGCCCGAGTTCCTGAAAATGATCGTCGTGCACGAACTGGCGCACCTCAAGGAGCGCGAGCACGACCGCGCTTTCTACCAGCTGTGCAGCCACATGGAGCCGGCGTATCACCAGCTTGAATTCGATTTGCGTCTCTATCTGACGCAGCGTGAGTTGAGCGGCTTGCCAGGCGCATAGCCTGGCAGCGGCGCCTTCGGAGCGAACGCCGCGGGGCCCCTGTCAAACCGCCTCGCCGCTTTCCCCGTGGATGACTAAGGACTAAACTCGTGCCTAATCCATACACACTACAAGGGAAGTGTCATGCGCCGAGTCGTCTTCAATCAGAAAGGTGGTGTGGGGAAATCGACGATTGCCTGCAATCTGGCCGCCGTCGGCGCCGCGCGCGGCCGGCGGACCCTGCTCGTCGATCTCGACGCGCAGGCCAATTCCTCCCGCTATCTGCTCGGCAAGGCGCTGGAAACCCAGGAGAAAACGCTCGCCCATTTCTTCGACGATGTGCTCGGCCTGAAGCTCTTTCCCGACGAGCTGGATTCGTATGTCGTGCATTCGCCGTTTCCCAACCTCGATGTGCTGCCGTCGGACCCGCGGCTGGAGGAACTGCAATTCAAGCTTGAGTCGCGTTACAAGATGTACAAGCTGCGCGAAGCGCTGGAGAAGATGAACGCTTACGACGATATTTTCATCGACACGCCGCCGGCGCTGAATTTCTTTACCCGCTCGGCGCTGATCGCTGCCGACACTTGCCTGATTCCCTTCGATTGCGACGATTTTTCGCGCCGCGCCCTCTACACGCTGATCGATAGCGTGGCCGAGATCAGGAGCGACCACAACCGCGGGCTGCGCGTCGAAGGCATCGTCGTCAACCATTATCAGGCGCGCGCCAACCTGCCGGCGAAACTCGTCGAGGAGTTGCGCGCCGAGGGCCTGCCGATCCTCGACGCGTTTCTCTCGGCGTCGATCAAGATCCGCGAATCGCATCATCAGGCCTTGCCGATGATCCACCTCGATCCGCGCCACAAGCTGAGCGGCGAATTTGGAGCGCTCTACGACCTGCTGTCGGTGCCGGCCTAGCCGACTGGCAGCTTGCGGCCGCTTCAGCGGTCTTCGGCTGCGCCGGCGTCGAGTGCCCCGACCCACTCCTTGATCTGCCGATAGACGCGCGCGTCATTGAGCAGGCGCATGTGCCCGAGCTTGCTCAGACTCGTGCTCAGTACGTCACCGTCGATCGCATGCGCAGTCGCGCTGCCCGGCGTCACCAGGCCGTCGCCGACGAAGCTGCCGAGCAGATGGCCGTCGTCTTCGCCCAGGCGGGCGCCGAGAAAACGGAAGGCGATGTGAGCGTGCGCGGCAGCCTTCCGCGGCGCACCGGGACCGTGCCTGAGGTCCTTGATTCCCTGGCTGCGCGTAGCGGCGATGGTGCCCAGCGGCGCGGTCATCTTCGAGAGGTTCAGCGCCGCGTTGGTCAGCTGCCCGAGGCGCTCGACCGGCGAACCCAGGATCGGTGAGCCCAGGCAGATCAGCATCCGCGTCGCCTGTGGCCAATTCATCGCCTGTTCGGCGGCGTGTTCGCAGGCGGCGAGCGCGAGCAGTCCGCCCATGCTGTGGCCGATGATCAGCAAGTCGCAATCCGGCTGTGGCCACGCGGCCAGCAAGTCCTCGAGCAAGCCTGCCAGCTGCGCGCCATTGGCGGCAATCGGCAGGCCGCTGTTGTAGCGCAGATAGAGCGCGGTGCAGGCGAAGTCGGCGTGCAGCTGCCGGCCGAAATGGATTTCGCCGGCCGGGTCGTCGGCGTTGTCGATTTCCCAGCTGTGTTCGTCGCAGCTCAGCCCGTGGATGAAGAGGCAGAGGCGCTTGCCCGCGTTGGGGAGAGCGGCATGCAGCGAAGCGGCGTCGAGCGCCAACTCGCCGCCGTCGGCGCAAATCGCCATGCGTATGGCGAGCAGATTGTTGCTTGCCGCCAGATAGTCGCCGAAAGCGCCATTGAGTGCGCCGCGCAGCCCGCTGGCCAGGCGTCCCGGCGGCTTGCCGGGAGAAAAGCCCGTCGCCTGCTTCTCGACGACCGCCGCGGCGGCCAGCAAACCGCCGCTGCCGTGGCGGATCGCGCCGTAGACGCCGGCCGTGATGGTGTCGTGCGCGCCCTGTACGAGTCGTGCCGGCCCGGACAGGAGCGGCACCCGGCGCAGCATATCGAAGCAGGTTCCGGCGATGGCGCCGTGCATTTCCTGAACACGCAGCGTCGTTTCCTGCACCACCGTTTTCGCCGCGTGGCTATAGCCGGTGCTCGGCGCGGGGGCGTCGGAATTGTCGTTGTCAGTGGCCATGTTGATTTCTGCTTGCGTGAGGAGAGGGGAGTGGGTCGAAAACCTGCTCTGTTGGCGACGCACATTCGCCGAGCGCGACAGGCAGCGCGCTTCGCCGTGCGCGGTCAGCCGGCATAGCGCGTGCTACCGGCGCCCGACTCTCCGGTAGCGCTGCATCCCTGACGACACTTCCAGCAGGCGAGAGAGTAGCGCGAAATTCAGGTGACGGCGGAAATCCCGTGTTCCACACGGAGTGCAACATGACACCGCCGGACGATCACACCGCCGCCAGCGTCTTCACACTCCAACCGCACCAGTGCCCTCGTCGCCACACCCGCAGCTATCCCTTCCCCACCGTCATTGCGAGGAGGCGCAGCCGACGCGGCAATCCAGTGCCATCGTCTCGCCATTTTTTTCCGCCGCATCGACAACACAAAGCGCGAAACCTCTGGATTTCCACGTCAGACTTGCCCCCTCGCAATGACGCGCTTGGGCCTGCGCAGCCGCTAACACAGCCCCGCCGCAGGGCTTAAACCGCCGTCGACACGACAATCTGCGAGATGACCCGGGCTAAAATACGCCGACAACTTTGCGGGGGCTACTGTGGATCCTGTCCTTGAATCGACCCTGACCTGCCCGGCCTGCGGTCACGCGCGAGTCGAGCAGATGCCCACCGATGCCTGCCTGTGGTTCTATGAGTGTCTTGGCTGCCACACGCTGCTCAGGCCGAAGCGCGGCGATTGCTGCGTCTTCTGCTCCTACGGGACGTTGCCCTGCCCTCCGATTCAGGCTTCCGGCGGCGCGTGCTGTTCGTCAGCCAATTTGTAGGAGCTGAAATACGCGCGCGATCTGCGTCACGGACTAACACCAGGAGAACTGCACGCAAGTATTTCCGGATAGCTCGTTCCTCGCTAAACTCCCCGCGAGCGAAGATGGACTTCAGGTGATCGCTGACTGCGCGCACGGGAACGGCAAAGAGTTTGGCTATCAGCTTTCCTTGGCTTTGTTTACAGGGGGCGGGGCTGTGCAAGATTCCGGCGGCGAGCGGGGAAAAATCGACTTCATCCGCCGACCAGAGAAACTCACACCGCCGGCAAACCCCGGCCAATACTGCCCCTGGGGGCCAAAAAAAACCCGGAGCAGGTCCGGGCTTTGATGTCTTGGTGGAGACAGGCGGGATCGAACCGCCGACCTTCTGATTGCGAACCAGACGCTCTCCCAGCTGAGCTATGCCCCCGAAGCCGCACGGATTCTACGCGGCGTGATTTGAAGCGTCAATCCTGCTTGCCGGCGAGCGCGGGGACGTCGATCCGCCGCGCGGGCGCGGGTCAGGACTGATGGGCCTATTGCGCTTTCTTGGCCGCGGCCGGGACGACTGACACGGCGACCGCTTCGGAATAGACGCCCTCGATCTGGTCACCCTTGCTGATCAGTTTGAGCTGTTCCGGGTCCTTGATCTTCAGCTTCATGGTCTTCCTGGCGCCGCGCAGGGTAATCATCTGCGTCTTGCGGTCGACCGCTTGCACGTCGGCGATGAAGGCGACGTCCTTCTCCACAGCGGCTGCCGGCTTGTCGCCGGGTTTCGCCGCCGCCTGATCGTTGCTGTCGATACGCACGCGAAGGTCCCCGCCGCCTTTCTTGAGGGCCATCACCAGGGTTTGCGTGTAGCGGGCAACGACCTGGTCGCCAACCTTGATCTGGTCGAAATTCTTGACGGCGTCGCTGGCGGTGATGACCATTTTCTCGCCCTGGTCGTCCTTGAGAACGAGCGCGCGGGTCGCCTTGTCGATCGCGTCGACGACCAGCGAAACCTGCGCCTCGACCATGCCGACAAACTCACCCGGGGCGGTCGCGGTCATTGCCGCGGCGGCGGGTGCTTGTTGGGCGGATACGGCGAACGGGAGAAGGGCGAGTGCAGCGGTCGCGACTAAGCGGCGAATGGTACCAATACGCATGGATAGCTCCGAAACTTGAAGAGGTTTGATTGTTGCCGTGACGCTTGCTGGCAAGGGACAAGCTTGCGCATCGTCAAGCTGTTCCTTATCCGGTCCTGGCGCGTGTGGCCGGAACGAAAGCCGCCCGTGAAAAAGTGGCCCGCACGTGTCGCCAGTCCAGTCCTATTCGTCCTTGCCCGCCACGCGTGCCTTGAAGGTCGCGCCGGCGGTGAACTTCGGGACGATGGTCTCCGGGATCTGGATCTTCGCGCCGGTTTTCGGGTTCTTTCCCTCGCGCGCAGCGCGCGGGCTGGCCTTGAAAGAGCCAAAACCAACCAGCGTCACTGCTTCACTGCGGGCAACCGTTTCAACGATCGTATCGATCACGGCGTCGAGTGCTTTCGCAGAGGCGACTTTGGAGAGTTCGGTGCGGTCAGCAATGGCGTCGATCATTTCGGACTTGTTCATATTATCTCCTTTGGTGGTTACGAGCCTTCATTCAGGCGCATTCTTGCATTTCGGCGACCGTCTGGAAAGAGGCGCCAAAGGCTGCAATTCTGGCATGGATTCAGGTCCTGCCAAGAAAATTTTTGCCGTTGGCGGCTGTGCGACGCCATGCCGGGCAGGCGATCGCCCGGCGGATCAGGGCAAGCGGCGCAAGGCGGCACGGCGGAGCGCCAGCCAGCTGGCGTCGGCGTGGCGGCTCATTGGGCGAGCGAATCCGCTTGCCCGCGGCGCGCCAGCAGCGGCTTCAGGAAACGGCCGCTGTGGCTCTCCGCGACTTCCGCGATCTGCTCGGGGGGGCCGGCGGCAAGAACGCGGCCGCCGCCGGCGCCACCTTCCGGGCCAAGGTCGACCAGCCAGTCGGCCGTCTTGATGACATCGAGATTGTGTTCGATGACCAGCACCGTATTGCCGTGATCGACCAGCCGGTGCAGGACGGTGAGCAGCATTTCGATGTCCTGGAAATGCAGCCCGGTGGTCGGTTCGTCGAGAATGTAGAGTGTTCTGCCGGTGTCGCGCTTCGAAAGTTCGAGCGCCAGCTTGACGCGTTGTGCTTCGCCGCCGGAGAGGGTCGTCGCCGACTGGCCGAGGGTGATGTAGCTCAGGCCGACGTCGACCAGTGTCTGCAGCTTGCGGGCAATGACCGGCACGGCGTCGAAAAACTCACGCGCCACCTCGACGGTCATTTGCAGAATCTGGTGGATGTTGCGGCCCTTGTACTGGATCTCGAGGGTTTCACGGTTGTAGCGTTTGCCGTGACAGACGTCGCAGGCAACGTAGATGTCGGGCAGGAAGTGCATTTCGACCTTGATCACGCCGTCGCCCTGGCAGGCTTCGCAGCGCCCGCCCTTGACGTTGAAGGAGAAGCGGCCCGGCCCGTAGCCGCGCGCGCGGGCCTCGGGGATTCCCGAGAACAGTTCTCGGATCGGTGTCAGCAAGCCGGTGTAGGTCGCTGGATTGGAGCGCGGCGTGCGGCCGATCGGGCTCTGATCGACGTTGATAACCTTGTCGAAATGATCGAGGCCGACGATGGCCTCGTACTCGGCGGGTTCAGCGCTCGATCCGTAGAGGTGTCTGGCCGCTGCAGCGTACAGGGTGTCGTTGATCAGCGTCGATTTGCCCGAGCCGGAAACGCCGGTGATGCAGGTCAGCAGGCCGACCGGCAGGTCGACACTGACGTTGCGCAGGTTGTTGCCGCGCGCTCCGACGATCTGCAGCAGCCGCTGCGCATCGGGCTGGCGGCGCTTGTCGCGCGTGCCGATCCGCCGCCGGCCGGCGAGGTAGTCGCCGGTCATTGACGCCGGGTTGCCGATGATCGCCGCCGGTGGTCCTTCGGCGACGATGAAGCCGCCATGCACGCCAGCACCGGGGCCGATGTCGACGACGTAGTCGGCGCTGCGGATCGCCTCCTCGTCGTGTTCGACGACGATCACCGTATTGCCGATGTCGCGCAGCTGCTGCAGCGTCTTCAGCAGCCGCTCGTTGTCGCGCTGGTGCAGGCCGATCGACGGTTCGTCGAGGACGTAGAGTACGCCGGTCAGCCCCGAGCCGATCTGCGAGGCCAGGCGGATGCGCTGCGCTTCGCCGCCGGACAGCGTCTCCGCCGAACGGTCGAGCGAAAGATAGTCGAGGCCGACGTTGATCAGGAACTGCAGGCGGCTGACGATTTCCTTGAGCACCTTCTCGGCGATCTGCGCCTTGTTGCCGGGCAGCTGCAGCGAGATGAAGTAGTCGCGCGCTTCGGCAAGTGGCAGGCGGCTGAGCTCGTGCAGGGTGCGCGCGCTGGCGAGGGTGCCGACGCGCACGTTGCGCGCTTCTTCGCGCAGGCGGCTGCCGTAGCACGAGGGGCAGGTCTGATTGCTGATCAGTCGCGCCAGCTCCTCGCGAACGGCCTGCGAGTCGGTTTCCTTGTAGCGTCGCTCAAGGTTGACGACGATGCCCTCGAACGTATGCTGGCGCATGCTCAGCCGGCCGCGTTCGTTGACGTAGGTGAACGGCAATTGCTCGCGCCCGGAACCGTAGAGGATGATTTGCCGGATGCGCTCGGGCAAGTCGCTGAACGGCGCTTCGACGTCGAAGCCATAGTGCGCGGCGAGCGAAGACAGCATCTGGAAGTAGAAGGGGTTGCGCCGGTCCCAGGCACGGATCGCTCCGGCGGCGAGCGACAGTTCGGGATGGCCGACGATGCGTTTGGGGTCGAAGAACTGGATGACGCCGAGGCCGTCGCACTTCTGGCAGGCGCCCATCGGGCTGTTGAAGGAAAAGATGCGCGGTTCGAGTTCCGGCAGCGAGTACGAGCACACCGGGCAGGCAAAGCGGGCGGAAAAGAAATGCTCGCGCGCGCTGTCCATTTCGTAGGCGATGGCGCGGCCGTCGGCGTGGCGCAACGCGGTCTCGAAGGATTCGGCCAGGCGCTGGCGCATGTCGGCGCGCACTTTCAGCCGGTCGATGACCACGTCGACGCTGTGCTTGCGCGTCTTGGCCAGCTTGGGCAGCGCGTCGATCTCGTAGATCTGGCCGTCTACGCGCAGGCGGGCAAAACCCTGCGCGCGCAGCTCGGCAAAGAGCTCGAGTTGCTCCCCCTTGCGGTCGGCGACCACCGGTGCCAGGATCATCAGCCGGCTGTCCTCGCTCAGGGCAAGAACGTGATCGACCATCTGCGCCACCGTCTGCGCTTCGAGCGCCAGCTGGTGCTCGGCACAGTAGGGCGTGCCGGCGCGGGCGAAGAGCAGGCGCAGGTAGTCGTGGATTTCGGTGACCGTTCCAACCGTCGAGCGCGGGTTGTGGCTGGTCGCTTTCTGCTCGATCGAAATTGCCGGCGACAGGCCCTCGATGAGGTCGACGTCGGGCTTCTCGATGCGCTGCAGGAACTGCCGCGCGTAGGCCGACAGGGACTCGACGTAGCGACGCTGCCCTTCGGCATATAGCGTATCGAAAGCCAGCGATGACTTGCCCGAACCCGAAAGCCCGGTAATCACGATCAGGCGATTGCGCGGCAGGTCGAGATTGACGTTCTTCAGGTTGTGCGTGCGCGCACCGCGAATCCGGATCTCTTTGATCTCGTCCATTGCTTGCGGGCCCGAGGGGCGTTGGCAAACCTGCTAATATACGCAATTCCGCAGTCCGGCACCAAAATCCCATGTCCGCCCCCACTAGCGACCGAATGAGCAGCCAGGAAAAGCGCGCCGGCATCAGCCTGGCGGCTGTGTTTGCCTTGCGCATGCTCGGCTTGTTCCTGATCCTCCCGGTCTTCGCCATTTACGCGCAGGACCTGCCATCCGGCCACGATGTGGCGCTGGTCGGCATGGCGCTGGGTGCCTACGGACTGACGCAGTCCTTCCTGCAGATCGCCTACGGCGCGGCCTCCGATCGCTTCGGGCGCAAGCCGGTGATCGTCTTCGGGCTGCTGCTGTTTGCCCTCGGCAGCTTCGTCGCCGCTTCCGCCGGCGACATCTACGGCGTCATCGCCGGGCGCGTGCTGCAAGGCGCGGGTGCCATTTCGGCGGCGGTGACCGCGCTTGCCGCCGACCTCACCCGCGAACAGCATCTGACCAAGGTGATGGCCATGATCGGCTCGTCGATCGGCATGGTCTTTGCCGTCTCGATGGTCGCCGCGCCGCTGCTTTTCGTGAGCATCGGTATGCCTGGCATCTTTTCCCTGACCGGTGGCCTGGCCCTGCTGGCCATTTTCGTCGTCCTCCGAGTGGTCCCGGCGGCACCGGCAGTGCCGCGCCAGCCGACCTGGCCGAGCTTCGTCGAAGTGCTCGGCAATCGGCAGTTGCTGCGCCTGAATTTCGGTGTCTTCGCCTTGCACCTGATGCTCACCGCGATGTGGGTGCTGCTGCCTGCGCAGCTGATCGCCACCGGCGGCCTGCCGGTGGCCGAACACTGGAAGCTATACCTGCCGGCGCTTCTGGTGTCCTTCGTGATCATGGTGCCGGCGATCATTGCCGCCGAAAAATATGGCCGCATGAAGCTGGTCTTCAATGCTGCGGTGGTCGTGCTGCTCGTCGTTCAGATCGGTTTCGCCCTGTTTGCGACGAGTCTCTACGGTCTCGCCCTGTGGTTGACGCTGTTCTTCGTGGCCTTCAACATCCTCGAAGCGACGCAACCGTCGCTGATCTCGCGTATTGCGCCGCCGCACGCCAAAGGCGCCGCGCTCGGCGTCTACAACACCACCCAGGCGCTGGGCCTGTTTGTCGGCGGCGTGCTCGGCGGGGCGCTGGCCAAGCACCTCGGCCCGGGCGCTGTCTGGGCCTGTGGCGGCTTGCTCACCGTGATCTGGCTGTCGCTATCGACGACCATGGCCATGCCGGCGCTGCGTCGTCGGCAGGCAACGGCCTAAGCCCCTATAATCGCGCTTTCTTCTTCTCGCACACCATCCAGGGAGGCAACATGGCTTCGGTCAATAAAGTGATTCTCGTCGGCAATCTGGGTGCCGATCCGGAAACCCGTTACCTGCCGAGCGGCGACGCCGTCTGCAACATTCGCATTGCCACTAGCGACCGCGTGCGCGACAAGGCGTCCGGCGAATACAAGGAAAATACCGAATGGCACCGCGTCGTCTTCTTCGGCAAGGTGGCTGAAATCGCCGGCCAGTACCTGAAGAAGGGGCGTTCGGTGTACGTCGAAGGCCGTATCCGGACCAGCAAATGGCAGGACAAGGAAGGTAACGAGCGCTACACCACCGAGATCGTCGCCAACGAAATGCAGATGCTCGGTAGCCGCGAAGGCATGGGTTCGCCCTCGTCGTCGGCTGGCGACAGCGAATACGGCGGCAGCATGCCATCGTCGGCCGCCGACGCCGGCAGCGCACGCGCGGCGGCGCCGGCCAAGAAGAAGCCCAGCTTCGAAGACATGGACGACGATATCCCGTTCTAGGCCGCTGCGCGCCGCAGCCCGGCGCTTGGGCCCACTCGCCCGCATCGCCGCAGCCGGCGGGAGGGCGTTCCTTGTGCGGTCGGCAGCGCCTTGCTGTCGACCTTTTCGGCCAATCCTGATGCGTTTCCCGAAGTGAGGGCGCCGCGAGGACTTCCCGTTCTTGCTGCCTTGCAATTAATAGACGTGTAGTCTAATATTGTTCTCGTGGGCTCGCCATCGCTCGCGCCGCTTGGGGTTGCGCGGGTCGAATTCGTGATGAGGCTTGTCTGCGCAGGGCGGCGTGCCATCGCGCAGTTTTTCCATATCAATTATTAGGCAAGCGGTCTAATTCAACCAAAGGAGCAGGCATATGTTCAAGGGTATTCTGATCGAGAAGGACGAGGCGGGTTATCGGGCGGCAGTGCGCGACATCGATGACGCCCAGTTGCCGGAGGGCGACGTGACCGTTCGTGTGAGTCATTCGACGCTCAACTACAAGGACGCTCTCGCGATTACCGGCAAGGGTCCGGTCGTGCGCAAGTTCCCGATGGTTCCCGGCGTCGACCTGGTCGGCACTGTCGAGGCGAGCAGCCACTCGGCGTACAAGCCTGGCGACTCTGTCGTCCTCAACGGCTGGGGCGTCGGCGAGGTGCACTGGGGCGGCCTGGCGCAGAAAGCCCGCCTCAATGGTGAATGGCTGGTCCCGCTACCGGCGCAATTCACCCCGCAGCAGGCGATGGCCATCGGCACTGCCGGTTACACGGCGATGCTCTGCGTCCTCGCTCTCGAACGCCACGGCGTGACGCCGGACAAGGGCGAAATTCTCGTCACCGGCGCTGCCGGCGGCGTCGGCAGCGTCGCGGTTTCCGTGTTGTCAAAACTCGGCTACACGGTGGTCGGCGTCAGCGGTCGACCGGAGGAGAGCGATTACGTCAAGAGCCTGGGCGCCAGCGAGGTTCTCGATCGTTCGCTGTTCTCGTCCGCGGGAAAGCCGCTGGGCAGGGAACGCTGGGCAGGTGCGGTCGATGTCGTCGGCAGCCATACCCTGGCCAACGTCTGCGCGACGACCAGCTACCGTGGCGTGGTGACCGCCTGTGGCCTGGCCGGCGGAATGGATTTCCCGTCCAGCGTTGCACCCTTCATCCTGCGCGGCGTGACGCTGGCCGGTGTCGATAGCGTGATGTGTCCGCGTCCCGATCGCCTGGTCGCCTGGCAGCGCCTGGGCCAGGATCTGGACCTTGCCAAGCTTGGTCTGATCACCAACGAGATCGGCCTCGGCGAAGCCATTGCCGTCGCCAGCCAGCTGCTCGAAGGCAAGGTGCGGGGTCGTGTGGTGGTCGATGTAAATCGCTAGCAGCAGAGCAGTAAAAAAGGGATCCCGCGCAGACAGGGATCCGGCAAACATCCCAGTGTGAGGAGACGAGACAATGCGCAAGAAGAAGATGATTGGTTTGGGTGTGGCGGCGACGATCGCGTGCGGGTCGGCGCAGGCTGCCGACTTCAAGTGTCAGGACGATGTAAAACCAAGGCAGTACAGTAGCGAAGAGCAAAAGCTGGTCGATCAGTTCTGGAAGGAGTCGCTGATCTATCTCGACGAGTACCTCAAGGTGCTGCAGACACCGAGCGGCCAGTGCCCGGATTCTGCCGAGGCGACTATCCAGACCTATCAATCGGCGACCGGCAAACAGCAGAACCGCTGCATCATGCGCTATCGCGACATGGAGCTGCTGGCCAAGCATCTCAAGGCAGTCGTCGCCGAGCCGGAGAAGGCGAAAGCCTGCTTCGATCCGCAAAAAGACTATCCGGCCTTCGCGCTGTACACGCCCAGTGCCAAGGTGCAGCAGTTGTCGCCGACGGCACAATGGCTCAAGCGTCCGCTGCTCACCGACTACTACACAAAAATGGGCGGGGACATCGGCAAGGCGGGACTGGAACTCAACGAGAACTTCGTCGCGGTCACCTCGCGTACCGACACCAGGCCGCACTGGAAGCGGGATGTCAGCATCAACGGCTTGCCGACGCTGTGGTCTTCAGTGGGCTGGATACCGTTCTACGCGGAGAATCCGGCTGCCGGAAGCGACCGTTTCCGCGGCGGCTATCTCTATGCCGAAGTGATGGGTCCGTGGGGCAACCTGCGCATCAAGGAGATCGACGGCGAGAAGGTTGGCGCCGAGATCGGCATGACCGTGCAGCTGTTCAACACCTCGTACCCGTACCATTATCACCATCCGCAGGAAATCTACATGACCCTGACCAAGCCGCAGTGCATCGACCAGAACAGGTACATGGTCATGCACTGGGACAGCGACCAATTCACGCAGGAGCGCAAGGAAAAGGGCTGGCAGGTGGCGATCGACGGCTCGCAGGGTAAATGGCAAAAATGGTTCGCCAACCAGGACCCGGACAAGGAGTGGCTGACCTACTTCGAACGTAACGCGATCCATGCCTTTTACGCCATCGACGGCTGCAATCAGACCATCGAGAACTCGGGTCTGGTGACCGTATGGGCGCGCTCGACGGCGCAGGACAACGAGCAGAGCACTCGCCTGTGCCGGCCGGCCGTCGGCGAGAACGGGCCAAAGGGGATGCTGCCCGGTGAGCAGGCGATCTGCGACCTGCACGACTGGAAGCCCTGAGCCATCGCCCTGCGGGCTGGTGAAGCTGTCTCCGCCAGCCCGCAGGGCGCGCCCGACGCTCTTGTGGCGTGCTTGACGAAGTCGCCCTTGCCGGGGAGCAGCTGCCCGACGCCGACCGGGATCGTCGGGCCGGGCATCTTGCCTGCCCCGTCGCCTTGACCCACGCCGAGCGTCTCAGGCAAGCTTGCTGCGCGCGGGCGATCGTTCCCGGGCAGAGAGCAGCAGAGGGGTGAAAGGGATGAGCACTGCCGCAGCCGGCAATCGAGCCGATTTCCTGATCGTCGGCGCCGGTATCGCCGGCGCTTCGGTCGCCTACTGGCTCGCTCGCCACGCCCGGGTAATCGTCCTCGAACGCGAGGAGCAGCCCGGCTATCACGCGACCGGTCGCTCGGCCGCGCTCTTCGCCGAGAGTTACGGGACGCCGCAGGTACGGGCTCTGACGCAGGCCAGCCGGGCGTTCTTCGACTCGCCTCCGAAGCGATTCAGCGACCATCCGCTGCTCTCGTCGCGTGGTGCCCTGATCGTCGCCACGCGCGGCCAGGAAGAGCTCTTGCGCGCGCGATGGAAAACGCTTTCTGCCCGCGGTGATACGCTGCGCCTGCTTTCCTCCGCGGAGGTCTGCGCCATGGTGCCGGCTCTGCGCCCGGAACAGGTGATCGGCGCCATCTTCGACCCCGGCGCCGCCGACATCGACGTTCATGCCCTGCATCAGGGCTACCTGCGTGGCGTTTGCCAGGGGGCTGGCGCCGTCGTTTGCGGCGCCGAAGTCAGCGCCGCGCAGCGTCGGGACGACCTCTGGTGGCTCGCTGCCGGCGGCCAGACCTATGCCGCGCCGGTGCTGGTCAACGCGGCCGGTGCGTGGGTGGACCAGGTCGCCTCACTGGCTGGCGTGGCGCCGATCGGACTCGAGCCCAGGCGGCGATCGGCGTTTCTCTTCGCGCCGCCGGAAGACCTCGACACGGCCTGTTGGCCGCTGACCATTGGTATCGCGGAAGACTGGTATTTCAAGCCGGACGCCGGCCTCTTGCTCGGCTCGCCGGCGAATGCCGACCCGGTTCCACCGCACGACGTTCAAGCCGAAGAGCTGGACGCCGCCACCGGCATCCACCGCATCGAACGTGTGACGACGTTGAGCATTCGTCGCCCCAGTCACCGCTGGGCCGGCTTGCGATCCTTCGTCGCCGATGGCGATCTGGTCGGCGGCTTCGATCCGCTCAGCCCGGGATTCTTCTGGCTCGCCGCCCAGGGCGGCTACGGCATTCAGACGTCGCCGGCGATGGGCGAGAGTTGTGCGGCCCTGCTCCGTGGCGAGCCGATTCCGGCGCATCTCGCCGATTTCGGCTTTTCTGCCGCAACGCTCGGCCCGCAGCGGCTGGCGCGCCGCTGAGCCAGCAGCTCCTGTCAGGCCGCCTGGCGGTATTTCTTCCAGGCGCTCCAGCTGAAGACCAGCAGGCCGAGCCAGATCAAGCCGAAACTCACCAATCGCTCACTCTGCATCGGCTCGCCGAAGATCCAGACCGCGGTGAAGAACTGCAGCGTCGGATTGATATACATCAGCATCCCGACGCTGGCCAGGTCGAGGCGCTGCGTGGCGGCGGCGAAGGCCATCAGCGGCAGCGCCGTGAGCGCACCGGCGCAAGCCAGCAGCAGGGCCGTGGTCAGGTCGTGGCCAGTGAATACGGCATGGCCGTTGTCTGCCTGCCACAGCGCATACAGCGCGCAGACGGGCAGCATGGCCAGGGTTTCCAGCCACAGCCCGGAGATCGAGTCTACCGGCAGTTTCTTGCGCACCAGGCCGTAGGTGCCGAAAGTGCCGGCGAGAACCAGCGACACCCAGGGCAGGCTGCCAAGAGCGACGATCTCGTTGGCCATGGCGATCAGCGCCAGGGCCACCGAAATCCACTCCAGCCGGTTCAGTCGTTCCTTGAGTACCAGCAGCGCGAGGAGGACGCTCACCAGCGGGGTCAGGAAATAGCCCAGGCTCGAGGCGACGACCCGCTGGTTGGCGACGGCCCACAGGAAGACCAGCCAGTTGGTGCCGATGAGCAGCGCGGCAATGGCCAGCATCGCCAGGTGGCGCCAGGTTCTGAAAACCGTCGCCACCTTGCCCCACTGTCCGCGCAGCGTCAGTAGCGCGCCGACGAAGAGAAAGGCCCAGGCGGCGCGGTTGCTGAGCACGTCCATTGGCGAGACGTGCGACAGCTGGCGGAAGAAGAGCGGAAAGAAGCCCCACATGCCGTAGGCCAGCAGGCCGAAGCCGATGCCCGCCACCTGGCGGTCAGCGCTCACTGCTTCAAGGTTCCGGGCGCAGGACGTCGAGCGTCGCCGAGCGGTAGTCGCGTCGATAGAGGACGATCAGGATGCTCAGCGAAAGGACGCCGAGGACCACCGGGCTGAGCAGCCAGCCGGATGCCGCCAGTCCGAAGTAGTAGGCACGGATGCCGCGATTGAAGTCGTCGCCGGCCAGGTTGTGGGCGCCGGCCACGCGGCGCGCGTAGCGTTCGACCTGTGCGTCGTCGCGCTGTCCCAATGGCGCTGCGCCGATCAGGATCGACAGCAGGTTGAACTGGCGCAGCGCCCAGGTGAACTTGAAGTAGCCATAGACGAAACTGGCCAGCACCAGCATCAGCTTGATTTCCAGCAGTTCGCGGCTGCCCGCTCCGCCAAGCGTCAGGTCGGCGGAGAACTTCAGCAATTGGTCGGCTGCGCCCATCGCCGCGACCAGGCCGGCGATGATGTAGATGGTGGTGTTGGCGTAGAAGGAGACGCTGCCCATCAGGTTGCCGATCAGCGCCGCGTCGCTCATGCGCAATTCGCGTTCGAGCATGCAGTACGCCCACTCCTGCCGGTAGCTGTGCAGGTGTCCGATCAGGCCCTTGCAGCACCAGCGACTATGCTCGGAAAACCAGGTATAGCCGCCCCAGCAAGCGAGGAAGGCTGAGAGGGCCAGCCAGTCGACCGTCGATAAGCTCTCAAGTGCGCGCATCGGGTCATCTTGCCACAGAATGCTGCGCGCACAAGCCGCGGCAGCGCCCTAGGCCGGGCGGGCGGAGGCCGCTGTCGTGCTGAGCCTGCCGAGCAGCCAGTAGCTGAGCAGGAAGGCGCCGATATGGTAGGCGGTGTTGAACAGCACCCCGAACTGGACGTAGATCAGCACCGTCAGCGCCAGGTAGGCGAGCAGGCAGCCGACCAGCAGCAAGCGCCGCCAGAGCGCGCGCATGGCTGGCCTGAACAGGCGCAGCCAGCCGCCGGCAACCGCCAGCGCAGCCATGGCGAGGACTTGCAGCAAGGGATCCAGGCCGCGCACATGGACCCCCTGGAGAAGATTATTGACGATGTCGGCGTGCAATTCGACGCCGTGGCGAAACTCCCCGCCAGCGCCGCGGCGAACCTGGAAGTGGTCCCGGCCGGCACGGCCGTCGCCAATCAGGACAATTTTCCCGGCCAGCTCGCCGGGCGCGAGTGTCGCCGCCGGCGCACTGATCTGCTCGTAGTCGTAACGACGCGGCGGCTGACGCCAGGTGTCGATCGGCGCCAGGCGGATCAGAACCTCCGCGACCCGGTCGCCGCTGGCCAGCAGCGGGCACTCGTTGCGCGCCTGTCCCGAGTCTTCGACGCTCGTCCGGACCGGTTTCAGTGGCCCGCGCCAGATCGTCCTGCCGGCGGCGCTGACCAACGTCAGTTCGCGCAGCTGCTCGTCTACGGCCAGCGTCGTGCCGCCGACCGCCAGCGCGCCCAGGGCTCCGATCCTGGCGCTGATGCGTTCGACCGGTGTTGGCCCGGAATTCGCCGCAGCGGCGAACTTGACCACGGCGAGCGGCGCGATCGACGCGTAGCCGAGTCGGCCGCCGACGCACAGCAGGCCCCAGGCGCTGACCGCCCTGGCCAGCCCGGGAATCGCCGCCGGTTCCTGGTCGAGCAGCTGATTGACGCCGACGATCACCTGGCTGCCCCGCTGTCGGGCGCGTGCGATGGCCGCGAGCAGCTCGCCGTCGGCCGGATTCGCTTTCTCGAAATAGACGTCGAAGACGATCACCTGCGCGCCCGCGTCGACCAGCCGGTCGATCACGCGCGCGTGCTCACGGCGCCAGTCGGGTCCGAACTTGCCGAGCCGCGCTTCGGACTTCTCGTCAAAACTGACGATCACGATGCGTTCGCTGACCGGCACGCTGGCGACCATGTCGCCGAGGGCCATGGTGTAGCTTTCAATGCGCGTATCGATTCCCAGCAGGTCGAACAGTTGTACCCAGGCAAAGCACAGCATCGACACGGCAATGCCGGCGGCGCTGTAGTGCCGCCATCTGCGCAGGCGTTCGGCATTCATCAGTTGCACGAACTGATTGAGCAGGGACGGCCGGCGCTCGATGCTGCGGATCAGCGCGTCGAGGTCGAACTGAAAGCGCTTGTCGTCGAGCGCGTGCGCCTGGCGACGCGCCAGCGGCGCGATCGCCGCCGGCAGCTCCCTGGCGTCGGGCATGGTCGCGCCGCCGACGAGCACCGGGATCAGGCGCTTGCCCTGTTTGAGCGCCGCCGCGAGTTCGTGACAAACGAAATCGTCGGCTTGGTCGAGGCGCCGGCCACTGGCGTTGCTCGCCTTCAGCCAGCCGGGGCCGATCAGTGCGATGACCACGTCGCAGGCGTCGATCTCGCGGTCGAGCACGGTGATGAAATCGTCGCCGGCGTCGATCTGGCCGATGTCCATGAACACCTGTTCGGCACCGAAGTGCGCGCTCAGGTGATCGTAGAGCCGTCCGGCGTAGGCGATGCTGTCTTCGCGGCGATAGCTGATGAAAATCCGCGACGCGTTCTCGGCCACTGACGCTGCGCCCGCCTTCAGTCGTTCGCCGGTGGACGACGGCAAGGCCTTCCCAGCGCCTGCTGCGGCCGCTCAGGGTGCCGGCGCATCACTGCACGCGGTCGCCATGGGTCGGCGGCGGCCGGTCGCTGTCGTGAGCATCGCCCGAGCGGCCGCTCATGACGCCGACGCCGATGGCAAATATTCCCGCCGCCAGCGCCGCCGTCCCGAGGTTGGCGGTGTTGGGCACCAGCTTGTCGAGGTCGCTGATGCGGCTGCGAATCTGTTCGACTTCGCCGATACCCGCCCGCCCGACTTCGAGCAGGTTCGGGCCGACGAGGGCCGCCGCCTGCCCGACCCCCAGCGAAGCTCTGGGCCATTGGCCGGCGTTCGAAGTCAGCGCGACGCGGTCTTCGGCGACGACGACCCTGACGCGCGCCTCGGGGTCCACCCGTACCAGGTACTCGGTGCCTTCCGAGGCGGCCGTCGCGTACTCGGTCTTGACCTTGAACAGGCCCCGGGCCTTGACCAGGACCTCGCCGATGAAAACGAAGATCGAACCCAGGCGGACGTGCGTGTTCGGCTGCACGTAAACCCTCGCGCCCTCGGCAAAGGTGAGCACGACGGTCGAAAGCGCGTCGGTCCGGATCTCGTCACCTGTCTCCAGCGCCATATTATGTTTTGGCTGCGCGCGGGCGCCCTTGCGAACGATGTCAACCCCGGCAATCGTCCCGCCGTCGACCAGTTGCCCGCCCTGCACGACGCCGAGCGTGATCGACGCACAGCCGCTGACGGCGAAGCAGAGAACGAGAAGGAAAACGATGAATGCGCCGCCATTGGCGAGCGGCTGCCGCAATGCCTGCCAGCCGGATGTCGTGTTTCTCTGTGTGCTTGACGCCATGAGAACGCCCTCCATTCCGCGGTTCAGCCCTCGGGCTGCACGAGGGGTCTCGCGCAGCTCGCACCAATCCAGGCCGGGTTGAGTGGGTTCGACCTCCCTGCCTGCCACAAAGTGCGACAGGCAGCCGGGGGGTCGGGGAACGACAGCCCGAGTATATTCACCGCGGACGGTAATCACAAACGCCGGCAAATGTCGGCAGGCCGGGAGAGGGGGCCAAAACCGAGTCGCGAAAGAGCCGTCGCGCAACGCCACTCGCGCGACAGGCCCTCCCGGTGGCGGTCGTAGCTGCCGGCTATAATCGCGGCTTACTTGCCAGGGAATCCCGATTCATGTCCGATCTGCTCGCCCATCTCAATCCGCCGCAGCTCGCCGCGGTCACCCTGCCGGCGCAGCACGCGCTGATCCTCGCCGGAGCAGGCAGCGGCAAGACGCGGGTGTTGACCACCCGCATCGCCTGGCTGATCTCGACCGGACAGGTGGGTGCACAGGGCGTTCTGGCGGTGACCTTCACCAACAAGGCGGCGAAGGAAATGCAGGCGCGCCTGGCGGCGTTGCTGCCGATCAACACCCGCGGCATGTGGATCGGCACCTTTCACGGTCTGTGCAACCGTTTCCTGCGCGCTCACCACCGCGAGGCCGGCTTGTCCGCGCAGTTCCAGATTCTCGATTCCGCAGACCAGCTGGCGGCGATCAAGCGCCTGCTCAAGAACCTCAACATCGACGACGAGAAGTATCCGCCGCGCGAGCTGATGCACTTCATCAACGCGCACAAGGAGCAGGGGATTCGCGCCGCACAGGCCGAAGCCTACGATGCCTATACCAGCCGCCGCGTCGAACTGTATGCCGAGTACGAAGGGCAATGCCAGCGCGAGGGTGTGGTCGATTTTGCCGAGCTGCTGCTGCGTTCCTACGAGCTTCTGCAGCGCAACGAACCCCTTCGCCAGCATTATCAGGCGCGCTTCCGGCACATCCTGGTCGATGAATTCCAGGACACCAACCGCCTGCAGTACGCCTGGCTGAAGCTGCTCGCCGGACGCGGCAGCGGCAAGCCGGACACTCCCGGAGGCGGCGCCTGCCTGTTCGCGGTCGGTGACGACGACCAGTCGATCTACGCTTTCCGCGGGGCCGAGATCGGCAACATGCACGACCTGCAGCGTGAGTTCGAGCTGCCGGAGGTGATCCGCCTCGAGCAGAACTACCGTTCGCACGGCAATATCCTCGACGCCGCCAACGCGCTGATCAAGCAGAACCGCGGTCGCCTTGGCAAGAACCTGTGGACCGAAGCCGGCGCCGGCGAGCCGATTCGCGTTTTCGAGGGCTATTCGGATATCGCCGAAGCACGTTTCATCGTCGAGGAGATTGGCGAGCTCGTCCGCAACGGTGTTTCGCGCCAGCAGATCGCGCTCCTCTATCGTTCGAATGCGCAGTCGCGGGTACTCGAGCACCAGCTGTTCACCGAGGGTCTGCCTTACCGCGTTCATGGCGGCCTGCGCTTTTTCGATCGCCAGGAGATCAAGCACGCGCTCGCCTATCTTCGCCTGCTGGCCAATCCCGACGACGATACGGCTTTCGCGCGGGTGGTCAATTTCCCGACGCGCGGGATCGGCGGTCGCAGCATCGAGGCGCTGCAGGAAGCTGCCCGACAGACCAACTCCAGCCTGTACAACGCCGCCGCCAGTCTCGCCGGCAAGCCGGGCAGCGCGGTGGCCCGGTTCATCGCCCTGATCGAGAGCCTGCGCGCCGAGACGAAGGATCTGCCCCTGCCGGAAGTGATCGACCGGCTCATCGAGCGCAGCGGCCTGCGCCAGCACTATCTGGCCGAGAAGGAAGGCCAGGATCGGCTCGAGAACCTCGACGAACTGATCAACGCGGCGGCCGGTTTTGTGCACGACGATGGCGGGCCTGCTGTCGACGGCGAGGAAGCGGTTCCGGATGGAGGTCCGCTGGCATCTTTTCTCGCGCACGCCTCGCTCGAAGCGGGCGAGCACCAGGCCGGCGAGGGGCAGGACGCCATCCAGTTGATGACCGTGCACGCGGCCAAGGGCCTCGAATTCGACATCGTCTTCATTACCGGCCTCGAGCAGGGCCTCTTTCCACACGAGAACGCGGCGCAGGAGCGCGAAGGCCTCGAGGAGGAGCGCCGGCTGATGTACGTGGCCGTGACGCGCGCACGCAAGCGCCTCTACCTGACCCATGCGCAGACGCGCATGCTGCACGGGCAAACGCGCTACTGCCTGCCTTCGAGCTTCCTTGAAGAGCTGCCGGTGGAATTGCTGCGCAGAATCAACCGCGCTGTCGCCAGCGCGCCGGCCGCGGCGCCACGCCCTGCCGCTGGCGCCGGCTGGCCGAAGCCGGCTGCGACCAACGGTCTGCGCATTGGTCAGAATGTGCGCCATACGCGCTTTGGCCTGGGGGTCATCGTGTCCACCGAAGGGGCCGGGCCGGAGGCCCGCGTACAGGTCAATTTCGGCTCCGGCGGCATGAAGTGGCTGGCACTGGAGTACGCCAAACTGACGCCCGCCTGAGTTGCAGCCGGTTGTCCACAGTTTGCGCGTTGGCGCTGCCCGCTTCGGCCTTCGTTTCGCAGTTGCGCACCGATTGTGTGGACAAGCCTGTGGACTGCCTGTTGCCGCAGCGGGCAAGTGGCAGCCTGGACGGCGTTTTTTTGCGCTTGCTCAAAAAGTGGGCGCAGCACTAGACTGTCAGACCTAACCACGGAGGGATTTCGCCATGCCTTTTGCCATTCGCATTCATCGGACCGGTGGACCGGAAGAGATGTGCTGGGAAGAAGTAGCGGTTGGCGAACCGGCTGCCGGCGAGGCGCGGGTACGGCACGAAGCAGTCGGACTCAACTTCATCGACACCTACCATCGCAGCGGACTCTATCCGCTGCCGCTGCCCAGCGGACTCGGTCTGGAAGGGGCGGGAGTCGTCGAAGCGGTCGGCGATGGCGTCACTGAATTGCGCGCCGGCGATCGCGTCGCCTACGCCGGTGGTCCGGTCGGCGCCTACAGTCAGCTGCGTTGCCTGCCCGCCGACCGCTTGCTGAAATTGCCCGAGGCGATCGGTTTTCGCACCGCCGCGGCAATGATGCTGCAAGGCCTGACCAGCGCCTATCTGCTGCGCCGCACCTATCGCGTGCAGGCCGGAGACAGCGTCCTGATCCACGCCGCTGCCGGCGGCGTCGGACTGATCGCCTGCCAGTGGGCCAAGGCGCTCGGAGCGACGGTCATCGGCACCGTTTCCAACCAGGCCAAGGCGGCGCTGGCGAAGGCCCACGGCTGCGACCACGTGATCGACTACGCGCGCGAGGAGTTTGCACCCCGGGTGCGCGAGATCACCGGTGGCGAAGGCGTGGCGGTGGTCTATGACGGCGTTGGCAAGGATACTTTCGCCGCTTCGCTGGACAGCCTGAAAACGCGCGGAATGATGGTTTGCCTGGGCAACGCGTCTGGACCGGTGCCGCCCCTGGATCCGTTGCTGCTGTCGCAGAAGGGATCGCTGTTCCTGACCCGGCCGACGCTGATGCACTACATCGCCAGGCGCGCCGAGTTGGCCGAGCTGGGCGCCGAGTTGTTCGACCTGGTCGCTGCGGGCAAGGTCAAGATCGAGGTCAACCAGAGCTATCCGCTCGCCGAAGTGGCCCAGGCACATCGTGACCTGGCGGCGCGCAAGCATACCGGGTCGACCATTCTCCTGCCGTGATGGAGCGCTTGCGCGCCAGGCTGGTTGCGGTTCGTTACCTCCTTGCCACGGCCTGGCCGATCGTCCTGATCACGGCGATCGGCCTGATCGTGGCCTATCAGTTCGTCGAGCCCGAGCCGCCGCGCAAGATGACCATCAGCACCGGCAGCGAGGCAGGCGCCTACTATGCCTACGCGCAGCGCTACGCGCCGCTGCTGGCAGAAAAGGGGATCACCCTCGAGGTCATGACCTCGGCGGGTTCGCTCGAGAACCTGCAGCGACTGGAGAGCGGCGAAGCCGACATTGCCTTCGTTCAGGGCGGCATCGTGCCACCCGCCGACGACCCCGAATCGACGCGCCTGCGTTCCCTGGGCAGCGTTTCCTACGAACCGGTGTGGGTCTTCTACGGCGGCGCCGAACCGATCGACAAGCTCTACCAGCTCGCCGGGCAGCGCGTTGCCATCGGCGAGGAGGGCAGCGGTATCCGTGGCCTGGCCCTGCAGTTGCTTGCCGCCAACGACATTCCCGCGCAGAGCCGGAATCTGCTGCCGATGGCCAGCCTGGCTGCCGCCGAGGCGCTGCAGCAGGGCCAGATCGACGCCACCTTTGTCGTTGCCGCACAGGAGGCGCCGGTGGTGCAGGTGCTCCTGCGTTCGTCGGGGCTGAGCGTGGTCAGCTTCAGCCAGGCCGACGCCTATCTGCGCCTTTTCCCCTTCCTGTCGAAAATCGTCCTGCCGCAGGGGGTCGTCGATCTGGTGCGCGACGTGCCGCCGCAGGATACGGTGCTGCTGGCGACGACGGCCAACGTCGTCGTTCGCGACGATCTGCATCCGGCGCTGGCCAACCTGCTGTTGCAGGCGATGACCGAAGTCAATGGCAAGGGCGGCTTCTTCCAGCACGCCGGCGAGTTCCCGGCCTACAAGGACCACAGCCTGGTGCTCTCCGACGACGCCCGCCGCTATTACGAGTCCGGGCCGCCGTTCCTGCAGCGCTACCTGCCGTTCTGGCTGGCGGTACTCGTCGAGCGCCTGTTCGTGATGGCCCTGCCGCTGATCATGCTGTCCTTGCCGCTGCTGAAGCTGGCGCCGGCGATCTACAATTGGCGCGTGCGCTCGAAGGTCTTTCGTTGCTACGGCGACCTGAAATTCCTGGAAAACGACCTGCGTCACCACTACGACCCGCTTCGCCACCAGGACTACGTGGCTCGCCTCGACCGTATCGAGGAAGACGCCAGTACGCGCAGCATACCGCTGGCTTTTACCGACCTGCTGTACACTTTGCGCGAGCACATCAACCTGGTTCGTGAGAAGCTTCACCGACTCGAAACGACCGACGACAAGGAAAAAGAAGAATGAAATCGTTCCTGATAGCCAATCCAAAGGGTGGTTCCGGGAAATCGACGCTGGCCATCAATCTCGCCGGCCACCTCGCGCGCAGCGGACATCAGGTGATGCTCGGTGATGTCGATCGTCAGCAGTCGTCGCGGGAATGGCTGCGCATGCGCCCGCGCGCGCTGCCGGAGATTCGCAGTTGGGACATCGAGCCGGGGAAGACCGCCCGGCCACCGAAGGGCACGACGCACGTCGTCCTCGATACCCCGGCGGCCTTGCACGGAAAAGCGCTCGAGAACGTCATCAGGCACGTCAATCGGGTGCTCGTTCCGGTGCAGCCGTCGCTCTTCGACATGCTCGCCACCCGTCACTTTCTCGAGGCGCTGCTGGCCGAGAAGGTGGTTCGCAAGGAGCAGACCTTCGTCGCCGTGGTCGGCATGCGGGTCGACCCGCGCACGCGAGCGGCCGCCGAGCTCGAGCGCTTCCTGGAGAAGTTCGAGCTGCCGGTGCTGACCCACCTGCGCAACACGCAGCTCTACGTGCAGACGGCGCTGCACGGGATGACGATGTTCGATCTTG